>Ga0247782_1000041_pt1 | contig 193417 bp, 149 predicted proteins | sample UWRJL019104C5_FD_179928 | JGI IMG/M metagenome (GOLD analysis project Ga0247782, IMG submission 179928) | Plant litter microbial communities from Arlington Agricultural Research Station in Wisconsin, United States - UWRJ-L019-104C-5 | ecosystem: Environmental > Terrestrial > Plant litter >... | reverse complement strand
AATTAGCTTTTAAGCTTGTTAGTATATAGTATTTTTTTTATTTTAGCTATTTTAGCAGTAATAAAATTATTGCTACCTAATACTTTTATATAGTTAAGTATTTTTAACTAATTAATTATAGCATTAAACTTAAAGTATATAGTTTTTAAAAGCATACTATTTTAAAAAAATTAATTAATACTTTTTATAGTTTAATAAAATTTTATATTATTTAAACTATAGTTTTTTTAATATTATTTTATATTATATTTTAATAATTAGCATTAATATATTAATAAAAATATGTTTATTTATTATAACTAAAGCAAATATAGCGCGTGCTATATTTTAGTTTACTTTTTTATTATATTTTATTATAATTTTTAGTGCAAAATTTATAAAAATAGTTAGTTTTATTTGCTTTTTAATATGCTTAGCAAATATAAAGTTTATAGCTATATATATACTAGCTTTTATATTATTAAAAGCATTATATATTATTATAAAAATTTTATTATTAACTATTTTATAAGTAAATATAAAAAAGTTACTTTTTAAATATTTATTTATTTTATTAGGTTTTTTGTTAACATTAATATTTAATAATACTTTTTTTAAATAAAAGTTTATTTAATTTATAGTTAATTTTTTGCTAACAACTTAGTTTTATATAAGTTTAATGCTTTAAGCTAAGTAAGTATAACATATTTATAGCTTATTAAAATTATATTAATGTATACTTTTTAATTTTAGCTTTATTTATATTTAACTAAGCACTTATAACTAATATAACTAGGTAGCTTATAAGTAAAGCATTTGTTTTTAATAAGCAATATTTTTATTTTGTTAGCTGCAAGCTTAAACTATTAAGTTTTATTTTTGTTACTGCTACTAGTAATAGTTTTACTAAAGGTATTACATGCTAAAATAGCATTACTTCTAATACTTTTAGTTTTAGTTTTTATATCTTTTTTTTTAATACTTTTATTTTTAGCAATACTTAAGGTCTATTGTTTATTTTTTTAATTAGCACAATTTTTATTATTAGTATTTATACTAAATTTTTTATTTATATTCTGCTTATTTTTAAGTAAAAATATATATATAACCTAAATATAATAGCATATAAAATTATTAAATAAAAGGTTAGTTAATATTAAAGTATTATATAATAGTTTTTTATTATATATATAATATAAGCTTATTATAAAAGTTTTTTTTTTTAATTTTTTTTATTAATATATTACTTGCTAGCTAATTTAATAAAGTTATTTTTAAAAGCTTAAAATTAAGCTAAGCTTTTTATATTTAATTTTTAGTAATTAATTTTAGCTTATTACTTTTAATTAACGTTTTTATATTTTTGCTTAAAATGCTTTATTAATTGTTTTAAAGTAGTAATAATATTTAAATAGCTAAAATTTAAATAAGGTATAAAGTTTGCTATAACTACGCTACCTAAATATATTTTAATATTATTTATTTTAGCTTTATTAGTAAAAAACTAATTAAAATTATTTTTAAAACGCATTATTATATACTAGTCCTGCACTTTTAAAGTTACTTTTTTTTTTTTTTTTTTTTATTATAAAACTTAAATATGTTTACTTTAATAAACTTATAAGTATTAGCACTAGTATTATTAAGGTTATTATAATAATATACTAAGTTTATTATTTACTAGTTAGTTTTTTTAATTTGCTTTTAAAATTGCTTGTTTTAATAAAAAACAAAGCATAACTTTAACTTTATATAAGCAATATAACCTAGGTTATAGTTATAATATTTTATTTTTAATTTATTGTTGTTATTATTATTTTTTTAAGCAAAAGTAATACGCTTAAATACTTCATTTTTTTAATATTTAATTTTGCTAATGCTTTTAAAAATTAATTTATTAGCTTATATAATAGCTTTATTAAAATTACTTTTTATATTATAAAAGCAAATATATAACAAGTTTGCTTAAAGTTAATAAGCTATTAATATTAAAGCTTTAATTTTAAATTTATAAAATATAGCTTTAAAGTTTTTATTAATTATATTTATAAAAGCTATAAAGTTAAATACTTTGTTAACTTTAAAAAATGCTACTTTATTATGCTTAGTAAAAGCAATAAATAAAAAACTTAGTTTATTAGTTTTTTTAATATAAGCTTTAGCATAAGTTGCTATTATATTATATATTTTTTTATAATATTTATTAATAAAATATATATATATTGCTTATTTAAAATTTCTACTATTAACTTATAATATAAACTTTTTAGCGTTTTTAATAAATAATAAGTTTTTAGCTTTATTAGTTTTATTGTAGTTAAAAGTAATAAAGTGTTTTGCAGCTTGCAACTTAAGTATAAAAGTTAATTAGTGTTTAGTGCTGCTATTATAATACTTATTAAGTTAAAGCAGTGTGCAACAAAAGTTATTTTTTTATACTATATTTACTATATAGCTTATTTTTTGTTTTGGTTTTATGCTATAATTTTTGTTAGTAGGTTATAGCGTTTAAAGTTTAAATTTTTAGTTAAAGTTTAAAAATAAAAAACTTTGCAAGTGCTTTTAGTATTAGTTATTAGTTAATTATTATAAGTTAAGTATTAAGTTTTTGCTTTTTAAATTTAAATAATTAAAAGCTACCTTTGCTTATAATAAAAAATTTATAAATTGTTATAGTTAAGCTAGTTTAAAAAAAGCAAGGCTTCTTATAAATATTGTATCTATTATATAAAATTTATAAAAAAAAAATAAAAAAAAAGTGCTAATGCAGCCCTATAGGCGTGAAAGTAAATATAATAGTAAGGGTAAGGTAGGTGCCTTAACCTTAATAAGCGTGAGTAGTACAGGTCGTTAGCCCGTAACTAACGCAAACTTTAACTTTTTATTTTTATAAACTTTTATATTAGCTATTTAAATTGTTTAGCTTTAATAATTTTAAAAAATTTTTATTAAATATTATAAGCTTTAAGCTTATAAGCTATTTAATGTTTAAGTTATTATTTATATTTAACTTATTTAAATAAAGTTTTAGTTTAATAGTAGCTATTTATTTAATAGTTGCAAATTTTATAAGTAATACTTTATATTTAAATATTATATTATAACTATTAATTATAAAAATTATAAAATATTAAGTTTAAAGTTTAATACGTTATAAAATAATATGCTAAATTTTAAAAAGTAGCTATAAAAGATTATTTTTATTTAGTGTGCTAATTATATATAGCTATAAAGCCTTATTAAGCCTTTAGCTAATCCTTAAGTAGTAGTTGCCGCGGTACGTACTAAGGTACGTACTTTATAAGTGCGTGCTGCAAGTATATACCTAGTGATAGCTTCCTTGTTATAATAATTTTATAATACTTTATAATATAGCTTTATAAAGCTTTATAATATAGCTTTATAAGGCCTTATAATAAGTATAGCTTTATAAGCTATAGCTAAATAAAGCTTGTTTTATAGCTAGGCTAAGTTAAAAACCTTGTTTTTACACCTTTAGTTTAGCTTTTAAGCTTTTAAAAAACTTAGCGTTAGCTTAGCATTGCTAAAAACAGCAATATTTTTTTTAATTAGGCCCTTATAAAAGTATAGAAAGTTTAAGGAAGATACCCCTTGTTAAAACGAGGGCACTTTTATACCCTGCTAAAAATTATCTTATGGACTGCGCAGTCCGCAGTTATCTACATAAAAGGGTCAGTTACTCTTTAAACGTTATACTTTAATTTATAAAATTCTGCTTCTTCCTTTAAAAACGTGTTATTTTATAGTATCTATTCTATAAGTAACCTAGATTAATTACAGGCTCTAAGCGTTTACTCCCAGCTCTAGTGTACAATATAGTATACCTGCTGTCTAAAACTCTTCCTTGAACTCGCAACAAAAGAAATACAAGATTTCTAATATTAGTAATTAGACCTGTCGCTGTTTCTGTTCAAGCTAGCCATCTCATAGCCATGACGGCGTTGACGGCGATGACGGCGCTCACGGCGCCTTCCCAAAAGGAAGCCCAATGCGTCTGAGATCGGACCTTTGCTAGACTCCCCTTCAACAGCCCTTGGTCGGACTCGTAGGGTAACGCCGACGGCCTCGATGATAAAAATGATAATGATCTCCTCAATAACAGCCATGCCTAAGAGGATGTTGATGTTGCCCCCGAACTGGCTGAAAGCGGGGTTCTTGCCAAATATTCCGATAGCCGAGTAGAGGATGCGGACAAAGAGGAAGGGCAGCGAGAGGACGATGGCGAGGACTAGGCGCTTCTCGCCGTCCTCGACCTCGGAAACGTGCAGCCCGACGACGGCCGTCGTCACGAGGAGCAGCGCGTAACCCGCGATCGTGAGCCCCAGGCCGGCCTGCGTCAGCGAGGAGATGTTGTACACGCCGGTGTTTGCGTAGTCCGTGCCCGAGTCGGAGCCGCCGATGGCGCTGAGTATCAGGCCGACGAGCACGACAAGCTGGCCCAGGCGCAGAACCTGCGGGTTAATGATGGCGCTGCGGGCTTGATGAATGCCCTCTAGCACCCGGTTGATCATGGCAAGAAGCATAGCGCACAGCGGTGATATGCCGATGTTTTGCAGCGTCAGCGCTCCAAAGTACAAGCTAAGGTTCCCCGGGTCAGCTATCGTTGCGAGCTGCAGCGAGGCGCCGAGGACGCGGGCGAGAGAGAAGACGACCAGGAATAGCCATCCTGCAGCTTTACCGAATCCATGTCTTAAGCACAGAAATACTCCAATAGCCAGAGCCGGTACGTAGAGAACAATTTGTGCGATGGAGATGTTGTTATGTTCACTTAACGCCATATGTTCGGTTGTGGTGGGTGAGATGTGGGGGTAGAAGGCGGGATGTAGAAGGTGTAGTTAGGTAAGCTGTAGACTGGCGAAGACGGCACTGCTGCTACTGTATAGAGTATGTATGATATCGGTATTGATGTGTGATGGCGATAGACTACTTACACAAACGTGCCGAGACTTACACTTTATATAATACCTATCACAACTTACTTACCTTTGTTTTCCTTCCCGGACCGATACCTTAGAAGACCCCTGCGGCGGTAGTAAAACTCAGCAATTGAACGAACACTGACGAATCGTCGTCGCATTGTGAGATTGACTGCTGGCTGCGGTCAGAGGTTGATCTAACGGTCAGGGCCGGTTGAGGCTTTGCAGAAACGCATTCTCAGCTATCAGGCCCCAGAAAAGGGCATACAAGCGGATGCGAAACCGAATGGGTGGACATGAAAAATCCTTTATCGCCTCTGATTGGATATCGAGATGAAGCCAATGCCAAGCCTCAATCAATCTACATACAGTAGTACCGAACCTAACCCGGTAGCCCACGCGACATCATATCCAGATCGTGGGCCATGGGTGTGGTTAGCTCAAGCATGGTGACCCTCATCACCGATAATTTATTCCCGAAAGTGCGCTTTTGGGACCGGCTCACAGTGTTTAAGACATCCACTATCTACGTGTGGCAGTCTGTATAATCGTACTTAGCCAGATTACTTGATCATTTTCGTGATGGGATATAAGAAATCTAGGTAGCTCAGAATGGAAATATGTCCAGTAATGTTGTAAACAGGCTTGAAGCTGTATTCGTTTTGCATGGTTTGCTTAAGAACACCAAATTTGAAGTTCTTACTTGCTGTGTCAACACAATTTCCAGGTAGGACTATACATACGTGGTAGTGGGTATACAGGATCCACCATGCATATGCTTACGTCGTCTCAGCACATAGTCCAATGGGCGCACCCTATCTGTTCGCATTCGCATTCATGTTTCGAAGAGGCCTCCTTTTCTGCTATCTACTGCAAGTTCTTCAATTCATCAGACGTGCATTATGCTATTCCCACAAGACGACTATATGGCATTTACTATGATATGTCTATGATTGGAGTATATATTCTCAGTAACAAGATTCTCCAGGAAAAGCTGGGGTTTGATAGAAAGTTGACCTTCAGTGTAACCAACTATAATACTCTCCTTAGGTATAAATAGCAGAAAGCAGAGAGATAGGAAGGCACTATGACATGAAATTCTATTACCACCGGCCAAACCTTTAACAGTGATAAGTACTAGTCCCAAGTTCGAGAAACAACAGCAAACATATACCTACATCATTGTTACAATCTATAGGCAATTCGCAATCATCGCGTATACCGGAGGCATAAGTGTAATAATCTGGATATCTCGTATATCGATCATCAAGTACCGGTAGACTGTAATCCATTCCAACAGTAAATAAAACAAGGGTGGATGCCTGCCCTACGGCTATACACCTCTCCTCATCCACCAATCAAACACAGATACGAAACCGAAACCGACCCCTCGTCCTACTTCGAGTAAGCGCACTGCTGCGGGAGCCGTAAACGTTATATATCATGCACAGATAAGTATAATTAGTAGTGACAGCGGCAGCGCGGATGGGCAAAGCTTCATTTCATTAGGCCTCGCTAGGTTTCAAGTGAAGCGATACACTTCCCCCTTCTATGGGAACTAGCCATATCTTAGTAGCCGAAAACCCTGTAGGATGTAATTACCGAAGCTAGAACGTCTTTTGAAGGTGTTCACATGCCTGTGTTGCTAGGCTAGGATGTTCTCTAGTTCTGTTTTCTACCTGACATTATATTCTATCGCCGCACAACTGCCATCCTGTTCTAGGAGAGGGCCAACCATCAGCGGTGGAAGTAATGAATACGAAACCTGAGCGCTAGTTGGGCCGCGATCGAAGCGAATTCATAGGTAATGGTTGAATTGGTTCTATACATAGCCATCCATGCTTGGAACTGAGCATATCTTAGGGGTTCTGCTATTGCAGAGGCTTGTAATAAGTATGCCGCGCATAAAATCTCAACCATATTTTAAAGACAGTGTACTGCTGGATACCTTGGGCCTGATGCGGATTTTCGTTACGATGATAGAGGACTTAGTGATATCATGCTCATCCAGTTAGGCCGCGGATTGGACGCAGCAGTACTTCCCTAAAGACGGCCCAGTGCGATATCTGACAAGGTACGTGTTTTAACATGGACCCAAAAAGATATTGGACATCTCTACTCTCTGATATAGGAGTTGAAATATCGGATTTTAGGAGATCTCCAGGTCAGTTATTTAGGACACCTAACCCGTCGCTGCCTGTGGTTAGAGGAGATCAAGCCCACTCAAGTAATACCCGCCTATGCACCGAAAGAAAAGTATATCCATGTACCTTGCCTCTCAGCATATGGAACGGTTGTCGGTGGGCACGTATTCAGCGCAGTGATAGACACTGCGAAGTTTCTTGCGTCTCGTTTACCAGCTATCGAAGTTGCCAAACCCTCCTGTTTTTGGTTTCTTCTTCACCGGCTCCTCCCAAGCATCGAGATCTTCTTCAATGATCTCGTCGGCTGCGCTTTGCTGCAGCTGGGCCGCTTTGAGATATTTGCCAACACCTACGCCGCCGCTGTTTTGGTCCACAGTACCATCTGCTCTGACGCGTTTTCCGGTCCATGTCAACTTGTCGTCTTCGGTGCCGCCTGTCCTTGCAGTTTCGGCCTTGGCCTCTGCCGCTTTATCCCGCTCGGCTTTTTGTCTTTGGAACTCCTCAAAAGGATCCAGGTAGACGACAACATCTTTCATGAAGATCTTGTTGAGCGGTCGGTCTGATCCATCCATCTCGACTGCTTCCATCTTGCTAAGAACATCCATACCGCCAACCACCTTTCCGAATATGGTATGTTTCCTGTCGAGATGTTTGGCTGGCCTGTATGTAATAAAGAATTGACTCGAGTTGGTATTTTTCCCTTTGTTTGCCATGCTTAGTATGCCGCGAGAATCGTGAGTGTTTGGCCCATCGAATTCATCCTGGAAGTTTTTACCCCAGATGCTAGTTCCCGACCGCCCGGTCCCCGTGGGGTCGCCTCCTTGGATCATGAAGTTCTTTATATTTCGGTGAAAAGTAACACTCTTGTAGTATCCCTTCTGTGCAAGGCGGGTAAAGTTCCATACAGCCCGTGGTGCGTATTCGGTGTAGAGTTCAATGTTTAAGTCGCCTAGATTTGTTTCGATGCGCGCATACCCCTTTATTTTAACGCGCTTGGGCTTCAGCATGTACTCTTCGTCTGTTAATATCGCTCGCTCACCACTCGTCTCAGGCGTCAGTCCGGTACTCGTGAAGCTTGCTGCTGCCTTTCCGGTTGTATATACCGCAGCATTATAAGCAGCTTTTTTGTCCTGGATCATATTTGGCTTTGCAGCATTGCTAGCACCGGTCTTGGCCAGAGCGTTAGATGAACGGTTTGCACTTCGACCGGCTTCACGTTCTCTCCTCGCCCTTTCAACGGCTTCTTTTGCTCTCAGGATCTTGTCGCCAACTCTCCCTAACGCATCGACATTGACGTTACCTTCTTTTCGCTCCTCCTCTTGTTCTTTTGTTAGCAACGCGCCTTCACCCTCCTTAATATACTTGAACTGGCTCAGATCTCTGCTGGCCGCGTTCTGTGGATCTTGGAGGGTGATAATATCTGCGCGACTGAACTCGACATCGTCCAATAAATCTCGCCACATCTTCGCCTTGATGTTCATTCGCTCGATCGTATCATAAGCAAAGACATTGGCGTATGTACCATGTCGGATAGCAACGATATGTGTATTATCTGTGAAAACCTTGAAAGTAACAGGGTCTATGAGATCACCCTTCCCATCGCTCCCTGTACCATCGGCAGCTTTACTATCGACATCGGCATTGCGCGCAAAGTTTAACTTAATCAGGTCTCGGGCGGCGAGTGGCTCTCCATTAACTGGGTTCGTCTTGTGTTTTTCTAACCATGTTGAAATAACCTCGATGTCGAATATGGTGCCATTTGATGTGCAGACTGGATTCTTGAAAGGTTGGAGACTTGCAGCGCAAAAGTTAAAGGGCAGACGTCTGAACGGTGCACTCGTTGCTTTCGATCGCGAGCCAGAATTGGCAGAGAATGCGTCGGATGACGCCCACTCGGAGTGTGTTATGTAGAGTTTGTCCGTCCCCTTTCCCATTTTGATTTATATATACCTAAAGATTGCAAAGAAGCATAGCCCCATAATGTAGAGAGCTGAAGAGTCGAGAACGCGTCGGTAAGTGTAGAATTAAGAGTGGTATTGTGTAAGTTCTTGCTGAAGTTAGTAAATATAAGTAACTACAAGGTAGGCTGCGTTGGTACTGTTGAACGCTAGAGGTCCCCTGTAAATATTTTATCTTATCGCTCTCCATAGCCTTTTATAGATCTGTAGATATGAAGTATCAAGGACTTGACTATACCTACTTACGCACCTTACTGTACTCTAGCGCGGCTCTCAACCACACAACTGCCCTGTAGTCTTAGCCGCCAGGTTTGGAATGGCATTTGAACGAGTAGTACCTGCTATGTACCGAGTTACATGCATGTCATAACCAGTGGATCAACTCCCAATAAAGCGGCTGAACCGCGCAACGTAGCGCAATGTAATGCGTGGTTCTAAAATTGCAGCCAAGCTTCTAAACTACCTGCCTAACCTAACAACTTTCATGTGCCAATTCACAGTCCAACTCCTGAATCCATCGTGTTCTGTATCGGTCTGATTATTTCAACGATACAGAGAGGGTAGGCAAAGGCGTACCCTATATCACTTCACATCCGCTGTTCGTTCAGAAGAGCAGCGGTTTCGATAAGGCCGAGAGGCTATACTCTATGCTGGCCGACAAGGCTAACCTTGCGCCGCAACACTCCCAAACGAACGAAACGCCATCATGAAGCGGTGGCTATCGACTTTGGCACTCTTGGGCTTGTCCCTATGGACTGCTCAAGCCCTGGAGGTTCAATTAGTATGCTTCATGCGTTCAGTTACCATCTTCTGTGCTCTTGGCTGTGGCTGACCCGGCTTTCCGCAGGATCAATCTGAAGATAATAGACAAAAATGCGCTGGTATGCCACCTGTTCTCTTGGTGTCGCTGTCATCCCTTATACTCATATACTCGTAGGCATGTATAGTAAATCCGCATGGGGCGGTCCGGTCGATCCTTTCATCCTCACGGTATTCCCGAACGATACGATCAAAGGCGACGACGACCCTATCGTAAGCTTGGTCATCTTTGAGTGGAAAGACCAGGATTTAATTGGGGCCTACCCGAACCCGGACGCCTTTTCTGTACGACCCATCAAATACAAATCCCGCAACATAATTGCTAATATACGCTCTAGAAAGAGTTGATATGTGACGAAAATAATGTCAAGAATAAACTTTGCGAGGAGGCTCACCTTGGTGAATGGATTGTGGCTCCAAATGCCACAGAGAAATCGGGAAATCTCATCTTGACTCAAGCCGTCCACCTGAAGTCTGCTGCTCCTATCAACTATCCGATCAAGAAGACCGGCTACTACTGTGTCGCTGCGTATGGTTTCAATACGGACGAATTCTCAGGTGTGGTCGAGTTCCGTGAGGCTTATGGCGAGCTCCCTGCGAGTCAGATCCCTAAGCTCCCTTTCTATGGAGGCATAACGATCCTTTACGCTGTTGTCGTTGTGTATGTGCAAACAGGCTACATTAGTCAACGTTATACCCCCATGCCGTACTAACTGTGCATAAATAGGTTCTGGGGCTTCCTCTACTACCAGCACAGATATGATATTTGTAAGAGAAAGCCTCGCTGCTGCCGGCTGATCCACACTGACTCGCAACAATAGTACCTGTGCAGAACTATATCACCGCTATCCTAGTTTTCCTCGTTATCGAGATGCTTCTAACTTGGGGATTCTACGGTAAGGGCGACAACCACTTTGTTACCACAGATGCTTACAGTTATTAGATTTCTTAAACAGGACCGGCTCCAGTGTCGGGTCTAAAGTCCTCTTAATCGTCGTGGCCGTCTTGAATGCCTTCCGCAACTCGTTCTCCTTTTTCCTACTACTTATTGTGTGTATGGGCTATGGTGTGGTTAAACCGTCCTTAGGCAAAACGATGATCTATGTTAGGTGGCTAGCTATCGCTCATTTCGTCTTTGGTCTGGTCTATGCGATCACTAGTCTCCTGGTTTCCCCAGAGGCTGCCGGTAAGCCAATCCAAAAGTTTGTCTAAGATACTGGCCGTGCTGACGGGCAATAGGTCCCTTTGTTCTGCTCATCGTCCTTCCACTTGCTGGCAGTTTGACAGCCTTCTACGTATGGACTCTTAACTCGCTCAACTTTACGCTTAAGGACTTGCGTGAGCGCAAACAACACGCCAAAGAAGCGATGTACAAGAAGCTTTGGTGGTGCATTTTGCTCAGTATTCTCGTCATCTTCGGCTTCATCTTCTTGAACTCGTTCTCTTTCGCTTCAGCTTCCGATCCCGACTACGTCCCCTTCCACTGGAAGTCCCGGTGGTTCTTGCTTGACGGGTGGCTAAACCTTGTCTACTTTGCGGATGTGGCTTGGATTGCCTATGTCTGGCGCCCAACTGCGAACAATCGCCGATTTGCAATGAGTGATGAGATCGCTCAAGACGAAGATGGTGGCTTTGAGTTCGCTGATGTAGGGGCACCTGACGATTCAGACGATGATGAAGAGGCGCATATCGGGACTAAGCCTCCGAAGACGCAATCACCAGCTGCAAATGGCGGTTCATATGCCGCCTCTCAGAGCACACAAAACAGAGCACCACCCAAACCAGAGTCCCCACGGGACTCATTTGACGGTGAGACCATTTTTGCCGTTGGTGAGGATGGAGACAAATTTAGTGACGATGAGGATGGAGGAGAGGGATCAAACCTCGTGTCAAAAAAAAAGTAAAGGAAATGAGCGAGACGATGGGCCAGGAGCTATATGATGGAGGGCCGACCAAAATGCATGCGTGGGGATGATCATTCCAAGTCTATTCACTGTACTAATAATACATCATGTCATCTTTGCACCGGGCGTTGGATGGCATAGTCAGCAAGTCGCTTCCGTGGCTTGGTAGAGGCAACGGGTTAACGGTTTAGTCAATTGCATGTAATTTCTTTCCCATTGATACGAGCTGAACAGGACCAGACGCCACCTGACTGGTAGTCTATTTGTTGGCTTTGTAGGAAGACTATATGATAGCTGTAATAAACATGAAGGGAATGTCAAGTACATAAGTAGTATTCCTGTTCACTATTGACAAACATTAGTGATAGTAACTGTGCTACCATGCCTTCGTCTTACCGAATGTGCGTGACTCCGGTTATTTCAAGAGGTACTTTCTCATGCCCTTGAGAGGGTGAAGTGATGTCAACAACGTTATATTGTAATTATGACATGGGTTGTTCGGTCTTTGAGTTTCAATATACGCATGCATGCAACATGGGATGCCCATGTAATAACTGACTACTCTAACACCCCAAGTTCGTATGGGGCAGATTAATTGTAAGCGTGAAAGAGGAGGGAATATTATACATGAATAATACAGGCGTGATAGAATACAGAAGAACAAGATCTTTCCGCATCAAATTTTGAGCGTTCGTTTTCCTTTTTTCGTCTTTATTACGTAGGTATTTAAGCGTTTACATCACCACCGAAACCAACAGGTCTCCGCTTCCCGTCGTTCTCGGGTAGGATGGCAAGGGCCTTGTAGACCTTGCCCATGCCGTTGGGGCTGCGGGCGACGAGACGCTTCCAGGCCTTCTCGATCTCGTCTTTCTTGGCTGGAACCTTGTCGGCCAGCATCTTGGCGCGCTGAGTGATGCCCATGCTCTCGAGGAAATGGGCCTGGTCGACGGGGCCGTGGCACTCGACGCCCTCGCTCGCGCGGGTCGTCGCCTCCACCAGGGCCATGAAGTCGACGTCGGCGCTGAGGTCAACTAGTCCGGGGGCGCTGAAGGGGCTCACGCGCTGATGATGTCTGATCCCGCGCAGCGAGTTGACGGGGATCGTGTCCGATGGGCCGTAATCCAAAATCAGCGCCGCTCCTGAGGGCCGCGGTTTCGGGTTTGCCTGCGAGCCGCCGATGCGAGAGGCGAAGTCGGAGACGTAGAGAGACGCGTCCGAACACACCTCGATTAGCGACCCTGGCGTCGATTTCAGCACGCGGTACCGCGCCGACGACTCGGGCAGGTACATGGCGTGACGCGTCGGAGAGGGGCTCAGAGTGAGCTGGAACTCGGGCACTGGCTCGTGCTGCGCGGATTTCGGCGTGCCTAGGTCTGCGTGCGTGGTACCTTCCGGCGTGGGCGATACCACCATCTCCCGCCACTCCCGGGTCGGTGACGTTGTGTTGGACGAAGGGGAGCGTGGGCTCCCGCCAGGGGTGGTTGGCTGCTGTGTCGGTGGCACCTCGACAACCTCAAAAGCATGGATGGGTAGTGCATCAAAGAACTCGTGAGCTACGATGAATGGAGTCTTGCTCGGGGATTGGGGTACAGCTTTGATCGAGTCTGACCAAACGATGGGTATGTCTGAGTATTTGCATGTGCTATGCCAGCCTTCCTTCGATTCCCGCATCGCGGCATCTTTGCCGCAGAGAAGGTTTTTCTGGGCCACCCGTAGTTCGTTGCTTGCTTCAACCATATACACAGCGTCAATGCTTGATGCCATGTCTTTGAAGTTGCGAATTGTCTGTCATGCATGTTTAGATTGCGTGTCACGCTATGGGTATGAGCTGATAGTCGTTATGCGCTTACCCGTAATATATCATCCATCAATGTCCCTCGGCCAGGACCGACTTCGATGAGCTCAACTCCGGATCGCGGACGCCCTTGAGACATCCATTCTGCGACAAACCAAATTCCGATGAGCTCGCCGAAAACTTGCGATATCTCAGGCGATGTGATGAAGTCGCCCTTTTGACCAAACTGGTCGCGGCCGGGCTCGATTGCCCCGGTGTAGTACCCGCCCACGTCGGAGGTGAGGCACATGCGCATGTAGCTCGCAAGGGGGATGGGGCCAGTCATCTGATATGAGTTTTAGCGTATATCCTCTTCTCATGTTGTTTCACCCCAAGTAATGAACGAGATAAAACATACGTTGATGGCTTCCGTCAGTTGCTTTGCCAATGGCGTTGACCATTTCTTCCCTTCATCTCGCCTTACAGCCGTTGCCGATAAACTTCGTGAGCTTGGGGTCATGAATTTTGAAGCATACGTCACAGGCCTGCAGGACGCGCACCTCAGCCCAGTATGAGCTGTGCGGAAAACAGTTGACCTCATTTCGGCCGATGCTGTACGCTTTTCATATGCCCATATCCATCTATCAATTAAAAGGATTCAGCTTTAACCAAATGGCCATGCGGTGTGGTCGAAACATGTTCATATGTGGTAAGTTGAATGAATGTTGAGCTCCGAGCTTGTTAGAGCTCCAAAAGTACATCGGCAAATACCGATTATTCTCCGACTACTGCAACATTTCGTACCCTTACCTACCAATCACCTTACACAGACGATAACTACCAACATTACGAATTACATCACAGATAATACGACCAACTTTTTAAGGCAATAGTCAATTAGAATGTTCGATTATCTATTAATTTTTTAATTGCTTTATTCGTCTCTGCTTTGCCATTCATCTTAGGCAATCCCGTATTGAAGTTCAAACTACTGCAATCAGGCTGGACGATGGTAACGCGGTTACCAAGACCTTAATTCCCGATTGCGCCTACCCATACCCTATTTAGAACTATGGCCAGCAAGTCACGCTGGGCCGACACCGAAGAAGATGCGGAACTAGAAGTCAAGCTCAAGAAAGAGAAGGAGGAGAAGAAGCGCTTAAAAGCTGAGAAGGCGGCGAAGGCAGAGGAGCAACGGAAACGTGCTGCTGCCGCTGCCGAGGCTGCGCGAGAGCAAGAACGGCTACAACAGGAGCAACAAGAGAGCGCAGAGACCGACAGACCGCCAGCGAAGCGACGGAAAACTACGCCCGAAGGAGATGATGGCAGGACGGCCGACACCGAAAACGTGAAGCTCCTCCGCTTCGAGGCCGGCGGGTGGGCGCCCTCGCGCAGCGTGGAGAACTACAATAAGCTTAACGACATCGAAGAAGGCGCATACGGCTGGGTTGCGCGCGCGAAGGAGATTAAGACCGGCAAGGTAGTTGCTCTGAAACGGCTCAAGATCGACAACGTCGAGTCGAAGCGGACGGGACTGCCCGAGACGGGACTACGAGAAATACAAATACTGAAAGACTGTTCGCACAAGAACATCGTCAAGCTACAGGAAGTGGTGGTGAGCGAGGACACGTCGCGGATCGAGAATATCTTCCTCGTCCTCGAGTTCGTCGAACACGACCTCAAGAGCATCCTCGAGGACATGCCGGAGCCGTTCCTCGCGTCAGAGATCAAGACGCTCCTCCTACAACTCGCTAGCGGCGTGGCCTACCTCCACGACCACTGGATCCTGCACCGCGATCTCAAGACCTCCAACCTACTGCTTAACAACCGGGGCCAGCTCAAGATCGCCGACTTCGGCATGGCGCGCTATGTGGGCGATCCGCCCCCTCAGCTTACACAGCTCGTCGTGACGTTATGGTACCGCGCGCCGGAGCTCCTGCTAGGCACCAAGACCTACGGCGCCGCGATCGACATGTGGAGCTTGGGGTGCATATTCGGGGAGATATTGACTCGGGACCCTCTGCTGCCGGGGAAGAACGAGGTCGACACACTGACGAAGATCTTCGAGCTGTGCGGGATCCCGACCGACGAGTCGTGGCCCGGGTTCCGCCGCCTGCCCAACGCGCGCTCTCTCCGGCTGCCCTCATCGTCCAAGAACTCGCCCGCCGCGGCCGCCGCAACGGGCTCCGTCATCCGCGCCAAGTTCCCGCTCCTCACGGCTGCGGGGAGCGCCCTGCTGTCGAGTCTCCTCTCCCTGAACCCTGACGCGCGCCCTACGGCGAAAGATATGTTGCGACATGAGTACTTCCACCAGGATCCCAAGCCGAAACACGAGGCCATGTTCCCTACGTTCCCGAGCAAAGCTGGCCAGGAGCGGAGGAGGCGGCATGACACGCCGAACGCGCCAGGAAGGGGCATAGCCGCAAGTCTGGGAGCCGTGGATTTCAGCGGCATATTTTCTGGGAGGGAAAAAGAGGAGCGTGGTGGTGGTTTCTCGTTACGGATGGTGTAACACCCTAGCTTAGAAGAATATATCATCATGAGACCATTTTACCAGTGACCGACATTTTTCTGTCGTAGTTTCAAATGACGCTTGTACTAGATCGAGTCGAATTAGGAGTTCTAAAGGATACGTATGTTTCCAACGTCATTAAGAGCTATATATATTGTAATCTCATAAGGCCTCTGCTATGCGAACACCCTGCTGTAACGCCGACGAATATCAACCTTTTCACCCACTTTTTGAACCCTCACGCGCCTGCTTTCCTGCTGGAAATTTGTGAGTTACGTGGGTGAACCGTATAAAAGGACCGACTGAATACTTCTAATTGTGCCCAGTGTACAAGAATAAAGCAAACATGCAGAAACGCCTTTGCTGTCCTAGGTAGTACCAAGTTTATCCAGATTCGTCAACTCCCCTCGAAATTAGGTACTGGTGCGCAACGACTTGTGCGATGACCAGAGTAATATGCATTTGTTTAATTTGACCATTTCTCTTTCCCCCGTGCTACGACCCCCAATAATACTCCTTAGCGGGAGTATGTGTTACCAACTTTGAGGGGTGAGAAATCCATGAAAGTTATACTCATCACACTCGCAATCGCCAAGGGATGACTGCCCCTATACGATCGCCGCAACACCCGTCACGTACCAGGTGAAGCTGAGTACCGTAAGAAGTGTCATGCCGATAGCAAAGCCTAGTGCCTGACGATCAAGATGTCCTCCAGTGGCGGCACTGCAAGTGGCACAGTTCCACTCGTTGAGAGGTTCATAGGGTCTGGCCGTGTATAACCCGAACTGGAAGCCGGCAAAAGGGGCGAGATAGCCAGGTTCGGGCGTGTCAGTTTGCGAGCCGTCTGAATCGTGGATAAGCAGCGTGTACTTCTCGACAGGCAGCTGGTTGCCGACCTGCTTGTTGTTGTACTTGTTGACATCCCACGTGAACGTAGCCGTCGGGGCGTATGTCATATTTTGAGTCAGCGTCCACGTGCCGGTCACCCGCGAGCACGAAACCAACACGTCAATCGCCGTCGGCTTTCCCTGCAGCGACGTGTAGTTCCATTTCCAGGTGATTGGATCCGTGTCGTCAATCCGGTACATAGTGAACGGCGCCGTCATCGGTGGGAAGATCATGGATACACTGCCCGCCGGATCCAGGGGATTGAACGTGGTGTGCTTGGGCTGGCTGGTCTTCGTTGTCTTTGTACTCCCCTTAGTCGTTGTCCCCGTCGTTTTGCTATCGCCACCATCATTGTTGTTGTTGTCGTTATTATCGTCGTTCTTGCCTGTTGGAGTGGGTTTCGGCGAATTGGTCCCCGTCTCTCTGGGTGAGTCGTCGGCAGGGGTACTCGCTGGCGTTGGCGTTTTCGCTGGCTCTATTGAAGGGAAGGCAAAGGTTAGCGTGCGCCCATAATTTGGAATAGTACGATTCGTCGCCTAAGTGAGCAGCCTTACCTGACGATGCATCGTCTTGCCGTACCACTAGCGAGTCTGCGTCAGCAGCCCATGGCGACCATGCTGTCGCTAAGGGTGTTAAAGCGAGAGCGATGGTCAATAGCGTCTGTGGGCTCTTCATTTTTGATGTTTCAAAATATGGAATATCGAGGCAATAACGTGTTTGGTAAACCCCCGGGAAGACGGAACAGCGACCGGTCCTGTGGACTGCTACGGGCTACGGACAACAGACAACTAGGTAGATACCGTTTCAAACTCTCCAGGTAAGTTATTGTGGTGCTGGCCGGGCGAAGAAAGACTCGTCGGAGATTGTGGCCAGCCGGGTCGGGTCGTGCTGTTGTTGGCTGATTTGGCCCCCTTTTCCCAGACAGATGTAACTTTGGCGCAGGCGGGAAAAACAAACAACACAAATGCAGGATTAAAATGACAGTATCGTATTTCGCCAAACGATAGTTCGAAAGAATTAAAGCGAGCGTTAGAGAGTTATCTCTGAAACGAATGACAGTGGCTTTTAGCGAAAGGAATTACTATCGATGGCTGATGAAAGGGAGTTCGATGTAGTCAAGTCATCGATACGGGCTAGGGAAGAGAAGACGATGGAAAATTAGACAGATGGGATGAGATGATGCTCGGAGACAGGCGGGAAAAAGCATGACCTCTGGAACCTTGGCAAGGTTCGATTGGCTCTGGCGAACACGAGCGCTAGACCGTGGGTGTATGCAACCAGTACCAGAAAGGTTTGGCGGGCATTGTTAATCCTGGCTATGAAGATCATCAATGGTGGCGGAGGCCATTATTGTAGGCAGACGCAACAGGGTCCACCTGGCAGTACGAGAAATGCCACTGCACGGCACAGCAAAGGACACCCCTGTCGCCCTACAGCATACGCTATAGTAATACCTACCCTCCCTACAGAATACCTACGCTGGGAGGTGGTAAAGTTGTCACAGGGCATCTATTATGCTGTAAGGATACTACAAACCCTACCAATAGACATCAAACTTCTTGCCATCCAGCCTCATTCTTAATTGTGTCAACATCAACAGTCGGGCTTTTTTTACCAATCGGCTGGACCCAACTGGTGACCTGTGAACAAGCTTATTATTGCGTGTTTGTAGCACGAAGGTTAGGTCATCTATCCACCCAAATTTGTTTGATCGACCCGCAATTCGCTCCCGCTCACCCAGAGATGTATGTAGAGCCAACTTTGCCAAGACTAAGAACGGGGACGTGTCTCCCCCTAAAAATAGGGTTGTGTAATAATATTGGTATGGGACAAAGTCGTGTGGGTTCAAAAGCTGGCCACATCCAGATCCTGTTTCAACTACTAACCTAGCCACGCCCGGCAATGGGGGCGGCTGGTGTCCTCCGGGTGGATATCTCCGATTGATCGGAGCTCGGGAAAATCAAGACCGGTCCACACGTCTTGACGACGAGATTGTTCAGAACCGCCTAACCAACCTTTGTAGCCGACTGACTAATAAAGACAATTCTACCGACACCCGCCGTAGGTAGATAGAGAAGCATATAGGCATCCCGTTTCCTACCTTAGTTATTTGCTACCTGTGTAAGTTGTCGTGACAGGGAAGTGACGTATGGGCTAGAATGGTTGTCTCTAGATAGTGGCTGAAGGTCCCAAACCAACCACCCGTAGATCGATCATAATAAACAGCAAAAGCCACGTAAGTGTGTTTACACAACATTCATTAGTGGTCCATCTACTGTATATTCGAGCGTACAGGTACCTTTTTGAGACTGGCGTTATTGGGGGCAGTACTAGGTTGGATTCTTTACCGTTGTTGAAACTGAACCGTTTTTGTCCCGGGTTCCCTTTCGAACAATTTCTAGACTAGTCGCTCAGTACGGCTTGTAGCAACGGGCCGAAGTCTTACCAGTCCGAAGGAAAGGGTGAATACAAACGGAGCGGAACGGAAAGTGTAGATTGTCCATGTTCAACCCTTTGGCGCTTGGTCCCCGAATTGCATGAATTAGACTTCTGCAGCACCTGTGCCAGTAAGACACACATACAGGAAGGTATCAAGGTGGAAATCTAGCCCTTGGCCTTGGCTTGGTGGCTTGTATAAACAATACTATTACGCGCTTAAAAAGAAATCGAAGGGCATTGCTGCCGTGCATGTATGAGAGAGTATTTCCAAAAGTCGCACCCAGGTAGAGGCTAATTACACGTTACGCAAGGATACTCCCCGCAAGTAGTTGAGCATCTACATACAGGTATGAACAACATCCTAAACTTACATCCCCCAACTTAATAAGTATATAAAAGATTACATACAAATACTCGCTACTGCCTAGCTATATGTAAATGTAGTAGCTGACGTCGCCCCGTGCTTGGCCATGTATTTATGTGTTCCGGTACAGGTATATATATCTGAGGTAATAAAAGTACTACCTTAGGTATGTAGATAGCAGGTATGTATATTCCTAAGCGCCTTGGGCGTTGAACAAATTGAACACCGATGTTAAGCTACAGGTAGCGCTGGGATGAGTTAGAAAAGAGACACAATCATATGCGGAGCGAGGAGCTTTGGTCCCAATACGCTCCTTAGGAAGGTAGCTGTCTATCATTGGAAGCTTCTACCTACTTTACATACATGATGACATCCAGTAGGTAGTACATACCTATTCTGGGCATACATATCTAGATGCGCCATGCTCTAAGTGCAATTACATCCAACGCGCAAGTTCGCCAATTTCATTGGGAGCCACGCCACATGAGTACCTCGAGTCTGTCCAGGTGCTTTTGCATGAGTACATTTTTTAGCAACCAACTCAACTATAGCGAGCCAGTAATACAAAAGGTGGTACCTACCCACCCCGTGAAAACGTTTAGGTATACGCACATCCCTGGGTGTGTAGGTACCTTTCAGGTTTGAGGAAAGTACGACGCTGCAAATCTGATAGGTACCTATAATGTCCGTGTTCCAATTCCAGCGGTCTCGACGTTGTAGTAAGGTAGTAGGTGTGTGGGTCCCTGCCCCTTCTCTTGCGGCCTGTAACGAACGTGCAGCCAGACTTCCAAGTCACCCCTCGTGATGCGATCGATATATTTCTTACTCTTCTCTTTATCTTCCTCAGCTCAGACCTCCGTTCCTGTCTCTGCCTCTCATCCTATATCCCAATACGGGAGCCATTAGTCTCCCTCTGCCCGACGATGGCACCTGCAATACCAAATCCTGTCACAATTGATCGAGCCTATTTCGAGACTATTTTGCGAAGGTAAGCCGAAAGCGAACTCTAGGGAACCGATCTTGAAATGCCGTTCAACTGCTATTACCGTTATCGAGGCTGACTGACCCGTGTTGTCTAGGGCTAATTACGTGCGTTTATCATTCGTGGGCGGCCACTGCGCATCCTGAATTTCCTGGCTAAACAACGAGACACTAGAACCATGACTTGAGTGCAGTCCCGCTTTCTGGCACTGATGACACAATCATCCCAGTACTCAAGGAGGATTATGAGAACCTTCTCCTCCTCGCACGTCAATTCGGTGAGTAACTTAGTTGCTTCTAAACTGTAGTGTCGGTAGTCAGCAGTGAAACTAAAGTGCTGATAATCGTGGGCAGAAAACCTGAAAAGGAGCCTCTTGGGTGCAGGCGTTACAGAAGAGAACATCGCAGTAAGTCTTTGCTATAGCATTCGAATTTCTTTGTGTTTGAGTCTTGACATGCTACGACGTGCAACTCCGAGCTGGGGCTGACACTTACAAGACGCTCGTCCTTGATACAACCGGCAGCCCTCCGCAGAACAACTCCTATGTAACTCATACACCCCCCTACGATCGTGATCAGACTCGTGGCGAAGGAGCATATCCTAAACAGGCCGTGTACTCGAATGAGACTTTTCAGAGAACGCCATATCGTGCCTACGGCAACACTACCAATAGTGCTTCTGGGAAAGTATCATATTATAATGGCGAATTTAGGCCCAGTGTGTTTGAGGATGACCAAGGCTGGGGCGGCCATGACCACTTAGGAGACAGCCTCACTCCTTCCCATTCTGCAGACGGTCCAACAGATGTGCACATTGACTCCTTTAGTCAAGGCCATATCTCCCAGCCAGCTTTTCTTCCCCGGATGTGCAAGCGGACGATTGCACTTTGTGGCTTGCCTAGTTATACCACCCTGGGTGATGTAACTAGTGCGGTGCGGGGCGGTCAACTACTCGATGTATACCTTCGGAGCACTGATCATACCGCTCTTGTGTCATTTGTTCGAGAGGAGGATGCAAGCCAGTCCTATGAGCATGCAAGAAAGAATGGCATCTACATCAAGAACAAAAGAGTGCGAAGACCTTGAAACTTCTGGTTATATCACGGTTGCTAACGACAAACTAGGTTTTCGTTAAATGGGCAGACCGTCATTTTATTCTCAGCAAACATGTCGCACACAAGGTTGCTGGGGGTGCCACTCGAAACATGATCATTCGACGATGTGGTGCCCAACACACCGAAGACAGTGTTCGGGAAGATTTGGAGCACATACATAACCTGATTGTAATCAAGGTCGAATTCATTGGGGGTAACTGCTACGTAAAGACCAACTCTGTCCATAACGCCATGTTCGCGAGGACTTGCATGATGAGCCGCGCGTAAGTCTCCATTATCTAGGTTACAAGACAAGTCTAACTACCCTAATACAGAAAATATAAGGGTTCCAAGATAGAGTGGGATATTGATGAGTGTGACCAGCCCTTCGACGTCATACAAAAGACGGCGCCGCAGCCAATTCCACAACGAGCCCCTCTTATTAAGACGTCGGCCAAAGGGACACGCAATCGTTTTGATATGCTTCGCCTTGACGATGATGATAACAACGAGAGTGATGACAACTTTGACACTTCCTCCGAAATGCCAAGTACCATCTTAGATGTAGCAGCATAGTCCAACTGCTGCCTTACATAAAGTACTTGCCTGGTTGCCTGATGTATGGGAATTTGGTGCGCATGTTTTACTCTGGAGAAGTGGGAAGGTTCGGGATACAAGGGTAGTCCTGGGCTATTCCGAGTCAATGGCCAAGAGAAATAAATGGTTAAGAATGAACTTCCAAATGGAAGCTATCGGAGTTTGCGGATACCCAATTTTGCGGTCTATGAGTAACTAGCCTGTTCTAGATAATTTTATTGCTTTGCCTACTAATTGATCCTTTTCCTTCTCCTGAGTGTGTCTGTGTATAAGACGATAAAGTTTAAAGCAGCAAGTCACAAATTTTTTTTTCTCCAGATAAAATAATAAATAAATAAATCTATACATGTGCTTGAGTGTTCTATACGGGACTGGGGAGCAGTGGGAAGAGCTGATATTGGCTTTTTGGGCTGTCATAGTATCGATATTTCTATGTGCCTTAGGTCTTCGTGAGAAGGCCCCTTACCTACGACCTGGAGACCCACCCCGTTTGACCCGGCTCTGTGGTAACAGTTCTCACTCAGGTTAGTTCCCGGTACCTAAAATTAGAACGGTCTCTCACGGTACGAACCCTGACCTAGTTTTTCTTGGGAGCGAAGACGGCCGGGGAGTCTACTGTACTTACAGAGTAACTTGACAGGACTATGAGTATCTACGTAGGCCGACAAACGGCAAAAGTTAATTTTTAGATGCAATACACAGACCCGAAGCAATCTATGGAACATTCGACTTTCTCACAAGCCTTGCACGTATTCAATATGTAAGATTCATGGCCAGTTTTTAACTGGAATCTATGCTACTAAGTAATACAGTAAGATAGGATGCTTTGAGTACGGTTGTATCCCAGTAGCAATGTAAGAATAAAAGATTCTTAGACAAGTGTGTCTAGAACTGTACTACGTAAACAGAGTTATTATAACCAGGTCTGGGTGTATGCCGCGAAGGGGTCAGATGATGGAATTAAACAATCACAATGATTTAACCAGGCAAGCTACACTTTAGGTACGCTCAATCATCAATTATTGTGTATATTTGTATTTAGTTCATTACACATTTGTCTTTTTTCCATTAGAGTTGCTATAGGCAGATACCTACTCAAAGCAATTTTTTAAGGCAAGCTGGACAAATGATCATTGATAGATAAGAGTAAATACTCAGGCTTTGGTCCATTGACCCATTCACCATATGGGCCACACCCCACCAGTTCTCGGACCCACGACCCCGACCCAGTTATCCCTCACTCAGCCACTCATTAATGTATCAAAGCCACAAGAAGGCTTGACAAATGGGCAACCTGTTCCCGGAGAGAACGGAGCAGAACGGAGAAGCACTAGGTTAGGTACCTGGGTACACCAACGCGAGAACCCACCTCCCATCGACAAGCGCCACGACATACATAGTACCTAACCTAGTAATGCATTGCGAACCTTGCTTGGTGTTATCTGCGTCCACGTAGTCAACCATCTGCCACCTCATTTATCAACCACCACGCACGCGATCTATTTCTTCTCCCGCTCGTCGGCCTTACCATACGATATCTCCATATACTGGTGTCGTGGTGGACGAGATTGTTCACGCAAAAGTTCCTACCGTCAGCTATTTGGTTTGGAATCTGTTAGACGGTTTGCGCGCGGCTTGTCCCGATCATTCGCTGCTGAGCGCAATCGGCAGCCGCCCCGCCCATATCTCGACGCGCGCTGTTTCTGCTTTCACACGATTGACCCTGGGCATACCGATCAAAGTGCACGGCTCTTACTCTCCTCTGATTCATTTCTTCTGCTTCAATAATTTTGGTCATGCAAGCTAGTCGAGCTCAATATGGCACAAGAAAAGATGACTTTAGAAGACTGTACGTTTATCCGACGTTCCGTCTCGTCCCTGTCCCTGTCTCCGTCCCCGGCAGACGTCACCATTGTGCAAGCGAAACAGCCATTGAAGTGCAATGTCTAACTTGAGTCTATAGGGCTGGACGATCTCTGCGTCCGGTTTATCATAAACCTCCCGCGTGAAGACCTCTCCTCGGTGGCGCGTATCTGTTTTCAAATTGAAGAAGCTCAGTGGTTCTATGAAGACTTCATCCGACCCTTGGATCCGACCTTACCATCCATGTCTCTACGGACCTTCAGCATGAAGATGTTTCAGCATTGCCCATTACTTGCCTCCTTCTCCATCGATACTCACCTCAAAGCCTTCGAGGAATTCATGCAGTACAAGACGAGGATACCGGTCCGAGGCGCCATCATGCTTAACGAGGCAATGGACGCCGCCGTTCTCGTTAGAGGGTATAAAAAGGGAGCAAGTTGGAGCTTCCCTCGAGGGAAGATCAACAAGGACGAAGACGATCTTGACTGCGCAGTTCGGGAGGTATATGAAGAGACGGGGTTCGACCTTCGCGCGGCCGGTCTGGTTGAGAAGAATGAGCCCGTTCATCCTCTCGAGGTCACCATGCATGACCAGCAGGTGCGACTTTATGTCTTTCGTGGTATTCCCGAGGATACGGCCTTCGAGACAAGAACAAGGAAAGAGATTGGCGACATTAAATGGTACAAAGTCTCCGATCTTCCCGCTTATAGGAAAAAGAAGGGTACCAGTAAAAGCCAAGGCCCGGCTGCTCCTACCCAAGATAGGTTCTATATGGTTGCGCCGTTCATGGTGCAACTGAGACAATGGGTCCTGAAGCAGAAGAAGCTGGACGCCGAGAAAGCTTCACCTTATCCCGAGCATCTACACTCGCTTGCTTTAGAGGACAATCTAACCGACGACAATGTGCTGCATGAGCCGCCGCCACCCACTTCGTTTAGCACCCATCCAGAAAATATTGATAGTGCAACAAGAGAGTTACATCGCTTGCTACAGATCAAACCTCCAACACAAGGTCTCCAGCTGCCCTCGCCAACATCAAACCAGCCTACGGGGCAGGCCTTGTTGTCCATTCTCCAACCCAAGGCGGTCAATGCTGTATCCATGCTAGGACCTGTCAACCCTCAAACTCATAACTCCCGCGACCCTGAATATGCCACTGTTTCACAGCCCCCGAGACAGTACCTTCAACATAACCCTTCCCAAGGACCACCGTTTTCTGATTATCCAGGTCCATCGTCATTCCCCACCCAACCCAACGCAGGTCCCGGACCGAACTACCAATCATATCAACAGCACAGGCCCCGGCCCCAAGTGTTCATCCCGAGTGATGTGCCACAACCTTCACAATTGCAAACATTGCACCAACACCAACACCAACACCAGCAACAACAACGGCCACAGCAGCCCAACCCTCCCGTTCAACTATTGCACCCCCAACCGCTACCGCCTCAAGTACAAAAGGCGTTGCTTCTACGTGACCTGGCCTCTCCACCTAATGTGTCCGGCGTAAATAAACACCCTGTTCCTCCGAGCATGTCCCAGGGTTTTTATGCCCCACCTCAAGGCAGCAATGGCCATGGAAATCAGCCGCCTCAGCTGGGTACACATTCTACAAACCTACTAAATGTGCTGAAGGGAACAAATTTGCCAAGCATGGCAACCCAGCATTCTACCTCGCGCCCATCGCCTTTGGGCAGAAGCATGCAGCTCTCAAGAGAAGACCAGATGCAGCAAACTTCCGGACATGGGGCTGGACTTTTTGGCCAATACGGTGCCACTACAATGCCACCAGCCTCACAACCCGCTGCAACCCTCAACGCCCCTGCTCCTTTTATGGGCAGTGGTAACCGTTCAGCGGCACTGACGGACAAGCATCGTACGTCATTGTTGGATATGTTTAAGACCGGGCAACCTACAGTGCCTCAAAGCCAGGCGGACGGCCAAGGCGCCACTCTACCACCAGGCGTTACCGGACACAGCAAGCCAAACTCACCAAGAGACCAGCGGATGAGACAAGACCCGTCAGCCGCCGAAGTATTACAAGCGGCGGCTCGGGTAAATGGAAAGCCAGTCCAATACAATCCGGAACTTAACTTGCCTTTTGGAGCACATTCCATCTTACGCCGTGCACCTAGTCCTGGTTCGGCTCGTGGATTAGCTCGCAGCCCCCATCTATCGCCGCAGAATGCATCTGAGGCACCGGTCCCTGCACCGGCCCATGGTCCTGTGCGATCTCACCCTAGTCCGGGGTCATCGCGGAGCCATATGTCGCCTTATCAGACTTACTTGCAAGCGAGATTGCAATCGCCAAAGCAGGCGACATCTCAGCCACAGCCGCACACGACACCGTCTTATCCATATGGGGGAAGTCAAGGTGCCATACCGAATCCTATAGGGCAGTATCAAAGCAATCCGGCTGGCTCGACACATGCGTCCCGGGGCATGGTTAAGCCCCGGCAGAACTCGACGGTAGAACATAGGAATACGTTGTTGTCGATGTTCGGGAAGCTGCAGGTGGAGCCTGAGCAAGCTAAGAACAAGGAACCGGCCGAGTTGGAGCAGACGAGCGGTCCTGGGCCGACGCCACGATCACGGCTGGCTTCATTTGCTTCCCAAGGGTCACGGCGCAGTAGTGCAACGCCGCTGTCGGCAGCAGATAGAAGTTTCCTCCTAGGCTTTTTAGAGAACGCCTCTAAACAACAATAGAAGCTGGGGAAAAGGTGATGAGGCCTCTATACAGAGTTATGTGGCTGGATCACGATGGAAGTTCCAAGGTACAGCACTGAGGATTAATAGCTTAGTGATTTACTCAGCGAGAGATGATTAGTTTATTGCCTAGCGTACCTAGCCCTATCTTAGCATAGCATTATGAATCATATCAAGGGTCTCTACTATATAGACGAGGCATAAAAGGTTGTTTTCTGTATCCTTTTGACGGTGGCTGAAAGTAAGTGTCCCATGCAGCTGACCATGTTGTATGCTGTAGCCTGTAGGGACTTTAGGTATTTGTGTGTGCGGAAGTAGGAAATGGAGTGGTTTTTTGGTACAAGCCATTGCCCCACCATTGGATGATGCAATGTATCTATTTTAGTACACAGTAGCACTTCTGTACCTCGTAGATACATATGCAGGTAGGTACCAATGTACAATAGTGGACATGCTGTCGGCATCCCACCTCGATTGTTGAAGTGCCACGCTGTAGCAATTGGTACCAAAACAAAAACATGCTACCACTTACCCCCCGATCTACGGTACCCGTGCCCTTAGTTCTGTAAGAGAACAAACACAATAAATCAAGCTCGTTTCTCAACAATACTCACATATGAAATACCTCGGATTCTAAAGATATACCCATGGCGCGACTCACGCAGGTACCGATTACGCCTAAAAGAAGTGTCTCCAATCCGGATTCGCTCACAGACCTTACTCGTCTGTTGGCCCGGTTGCAACAGAGCATTCTGCACGCCGATGCCGAGCGAGAACATAGACTGCGGACAAGTGAATACGAGCGCAGTAAGGCTCGCATAGTACGTTTTTTGCTAATTCGTATCTGTTGGCCAGTTGTCTGACCATGTATCTTCTGCCATAGAACATCCAGTACGCCCGGACACTTCTCACGAAGCTTGAACAAGATGCTCTGATTATTAAGGTGCATTCAAGCCGGCAAGCCGTCCAGGCGGATCTAAACCAGAAGCGCGAAGTCTACGAACAACTCGAAGAGAGACTGCGTGAGATAGAGGACATCAGCATAAACAGTGATGAGGATGACAGCGACGAAGGCGAGGACCTGTTGAGCGAGATCATTCCGACACCGAGCCAGAGCTCTGACTCACGGTCCGGCGAGTACGTTCGCGACGAGTTAGGCGACGAGCACGAGGAGGGCTGGGACAAACAAGATGAAGATGGTACCGTTATGCCGGAACCAACATCTGCCGCGCCGCCGTCACGGGCAACGCCAACTACAACATCAGAAGCCTCGTCCACACAAGCACAATCACAGCAGACAGCATCAATATCGAGCCCCCCTAAGCCAGAACCCACGGGTACAACTATATCACCTACGCTCCGTGCGCGGGGGAGCGCAGCCCATAATACTCAACAAGCAACCTCCAGTGCCACAGACACAGCGTCGACAACAAGTGCACTACGATCTCAGCTCTTCTCAGAGTCGCAAAGCGCTCCCGCAACAACGTCAACAACAACAGCGACAGCAGAAGCGATACTGGACCACCACCGAGCGGAGCAAGATAAGCTAACAGAATCCATGGTATCGATGGCTCAAGCGCTAAAGGCATCCACACACGCATTCTCTTCGGCGCTGCAGCAGGACAAAGACGTACTAGATAGCGCGGGCAAAGGGCTAGACCGGAATGAGCGCGGCTTGGAGAACGTATCGGGGCGTATGGGCACGCTGCGGCGTCTCACCGAGGGAGAGGGCTGGTGGGGCCGCTTGATGCTGTACGCGTGGATCGCGGGTCTTGCGTTCTTTGCTGTGGTGTTGGTGTTTGTCTTTCCGAAGTTGAGATTCTGATGATGGCTCGGATCACCTTAATTCAATAAAACCAGGATCAGGATCATACTAAGGCCACGACCCTGCCCTGTTTAGCCGGCTCCAAAAGGAAGGGACGGACGGACGTTTTATCATAGACTGGTTGCATGTGACAGGAAGGACTGGAAAACCTGCTGTATCAATTAAGCCAAGCCAAGCTTTTGAAACTTGGCATTGTGTTTCTAAAAGAGAAAGAAGAATAGCGAGATGAATTTATGAATTGACGACATGATGAAATGTCCTCCGTCCATCGTGTTTGTTACGACTATCCTACTTAATACTACCCGTCTTCGGCCGTGACAATTCGCTCTCTCCCTCTCTACCTACCTACATAATCGGAACGCAAAGAATTGAGGTTGAGCTAAGCAGGGTCACAAGAACTTCGACCGAAATCACCGGAAATATCCATACGAACCACGCATGTGTTGGCTGTACCTTGTTGCGCAAGCATCCTCAATATATTATTACAACAGCTACCTACTTAATCAAATCAAGTAGGTAAGCTTCAGCTTGCTCTTGCTCTTGCGAATATTATCTAACCTAGGTATCTTAGGTATCTATCTACCAGTGACCAACCAGTATCTGAGGTTTATGTCGGGTGTGATGTACCAAGACCATTTAAGTACCTAGGTAGGAAACCTAGACTACTAGTAAGTCTGGACCAATTTTTGAAAAATTTCCCCTGAAACCTGAAACCTGAACCTGAAACACATCGCATTCGCATCGTAACTTATCGCGTCGTATCGTGCCCCCATCGCAACCGTGTTGTATCGTGTCGTCAAATCCATTAGACATTAAAAAGGAGGTCGGGTCAGAAGCCGCCATACCATACTATACCATACCATACCATACCATACCATATCATATGTAGGTAGGTAGGCAGAGGGAAATCCTCATGGGTCTATTTATCTGCCCTTTGTCCATTCATCATTATTGCAACCAAAGGTGCAAAACTCCGTCCGATCTTTATTTTTATTTTTTTATTTTCATTGTTTCATGTTTTCCATCATTCTGATTTCGTTCGTTCGTTCGTTTCATCCGATTTGACTGGCCATTGCTTGACTTTTCGAAACCCGAGACCTCGAAAGGGAAGGGGAATCAAAACTAGGTATGGTATCCGAGGAAGAAGGCAGAAAAGGAAATTCATCGCAAATCGTCGTGTCGTATCGTATCGTGCCGTGTCCTGTTGCCGTTGTCGTTGTCCACATAAAAGGAAAGAAAGAAATGATTGTAGTAGTACAAGTACAAGTAATAGTACAAGAAGACAACCTCGAGAAGGTGAGGTATCAAGTCCAAACGTCGCCCGACCGAAGGACAAGGAACAAGGGTAAAGGCAAATGCAAAGAGGCTTGTTGTGTCCAGTCGTTCGTCAAGTCAAGTCAAGTCAAGCCGACTCAACTTAATCAAGACTCCTCAGAAATCAGACATATCCTCCTCCTCATCATCATAATCAGCTGCATCCTCTCTCTGCTCCCGCTGCTGAATCTCCATCGAGCGAGCGACGGGGCGAGCAACGCGCTCCTCCGCAGCTGCGAGGAGAGCGGTCGACTGGTGGCTGAAGCCGTTGTAAGTGCTATCGTCACTGATGTCGTCGGGATCCCAACCAGCGGCATCCGCGGCCGAGAAGAAGTTAGAGCCACCGACGGACTCCGTGAAGATGCTTGAGGCCGCGAATTGGTCCGGGCTAGCTTCTCTCTCTGGTACCAGGCATAACTTGCGGGGGTCGATGCAATAGTTGTCGTTGACATTGTCATTGTAGTGGTCGATGAGGCCGTCAATGCCGCCAAAGATATTGTAATCGTTGTTGACATTGGAATTGACGTTGGGATTGACGTTAGAATTGACGTTCAAGTTGGAATGGTTGTTGATGTTGACGGGGCTGTCGTGATCGAAACCGGTACCGGCAATAGCATAAGGGCCGTCCAAGCCATTGGCGCCGTCAACATTATCCCTCTTAATTCCCCTTCTATCTTCGAGCTCGTCAAGCATGTCCAGGAGTTGGGTGTGGTGGTAGTCATAGTTATGGTCCCATTCATCGTTTTCCTGGATGGAGTTGTTGAACGAGGTGTGGTTGAAGCTGGCTCTGGGTTGCTGCTGCAGCTCCGCCTGCTCATGACTATGAGGGGTGTAGTAATAACCACTTGGACCTTCAACCTCGTGATTCGACCACCATTTTCCCTCTGTGGGGTCGTCGTATTCGGAAGTAAACATCTTTGAGGTCGGGTACCCTAGTTCTTGCTCTTCTTCATCGTCCGCTCCGTAATTCTCCGGCTGTGCATGACGGAGCCCCGAGACAACATTCTCGCCAAATTCTGGGTTGTTGTCAACACCCGCATATAAGTGTTGAGATGGCGAATTGTTATTGTAGCCCATGATGTTCGAGGTCTGCTGAATCAAGGCACTCACTTCTTGCTCAATGAGGTCCGGGTTGAGATCGATGGCACGGCTGCTGCCAGCAGCATCGGGACCGGCGACAGTTCGCTGCTTCTTAGCAGCACGGTTACTGTTGTCACTATGGCCAATGATGCCCGCAGGGTTAGTGTTGACAGAAGCTGAAGTCTCGCCAGAATCAAGTCGGTGACGCTTAAGACCGGTGGTATCAACCGCATGGGCTGCGGCGGCAGATCCCTTTGCATTTACTGTGTTGGATGAAGAACCAGCTAATTGCTTCTTCTTGACAGAATTATTTGCATTTGCCATGTTGGATGAAGAACCAGCTAATTGCTTCTTCTTGGTAGGATCATTTGCATTTGCCAGGTTGGATGAAGAACAAAGAGTGTAGTAATTGTTGGCAGAACCATTTGCATTTCCTGGGTTGTGGGAGGAGCCGCCCTGGTTGCTGGTCTCGGCGATGCCATTCGCAGCCGCATGATATGACGAGCCACAGTTACTCTTCTCGGCGTTCTTCTCGGCGCTCTTCTCGGCACTCAAATTGCTGCTGCTCAAGCTGGTAACTCCATTCACATTTCCCGGATCGTTCAGGGCGCCGCCGTTGCTGTCACCACTAAAGATAGACGCAGGACGGCCCTTCACAAGGCCCAGCGGTTTACCTCCCCCCTTTTTGAAGCGCCATGTTAGTAACGCACAAGAACCAGCAATCAATCGATCAAATGTGAAAGAATGGGTTGAGTGAATCAACTTACAGGCAGCTGGTAATCGAAGTAGTCCAGTCCCATTGTACCCGCCTTCTCGATGCGCTCATCCCACGAGAAACCCGTTTTCTTACGAAAGAAGCTCGTGAACTGGTCGAGGGCTTTATTAAGGGGGACCGGGACTTCGGTCAGTTTGGTGAAGATCCGTCTATGCCTGGCTTTCTTAGTATAGCTGGCCGTAACCAGATAGTTGCGTGGCTTTGCGTTGCTCTCCCAGATCTGGCAGTCGGCGATGTCAATCAACGGGTAAATGTTCCATTTGTTTCTTCGCACAATTTAACTTGGAGAATGAATACTATTGAATTAAAAAAAGAAATATCACTCACGGTCAGTAGGTATCTCTCCCCGATGATCCCTTCGTCTGGCCTGTCACGTTTGAGCTCGACATCATACCAGAAATTTGCGGTATCACAATATGTGTGCCAAAGGTCTGCCAGTTCCCATCAGCAAGGTGTTATTGTCATAAAAGCACACGCACACATACATATATATGTATGTGTGTATGTGTATGTGAGACGCCGTTAGTCCAAAAAAATTGTGTTGGCAGAACTCACCCTCGTCGATCGACTCTCCCTTTCTCGCCTTTTCTTTCTGCTGGCGCTTCCGCTCCTTGGCACGGTCTTCCGCCGTCTGCTTGAGCTCGTACTTGGCCGTCTTAAGGACCGTGTTTGCCTGGATGGACTCGTGGAGCCACTCCTTTGTAACAATCTTGGTCCCCTTGTTCTTGAGCGCCGCTCGAACGTCGGGAACCATCTTCTTGAAGTTTTCTTCCGTGCATAGCAGGTGCGTGACTGTGGTGTCGTAGCTGGAAAGGTACGTCCCCTTCTAGTGGGTCACATAGTTCTTCACCCGTGTTCGAGTCCAGTCTCTGCTGTCGCCAAGGTCTGTGGCAACGGCGACCACACAATTCTTCAAAAAATGAAGATCGCGTCTGGAGTAAGGCAGGGGTCCATTTGGAGGCCGACGCGGAGCCATTGCGAACAGGGGATGGGATACTTGGTGTGGAAGACCGGAGTCTGAGTGGTCAACTAAAAGAAAGGTGTGTAAGAACAAAAGCTCGAGAGAAGAAGGAATGGAGGGAACAGAAAAGGAAATGCTATCACACGTTAAGCTATACGATGTCAAAGAGTGTGAGGACTTTGAGCAATGCTGCTAACAATGGTTGTTAGAAACTAGAAGGATGGCGACCGGTAGGTCTGAATTTGCAGCGATTTCGTGTGAGAGGAAAGTGAAGAACCAGTATGTACATAGGCAGGCACACCAAGAAGTCAATGGATGAGTGTTGTATGATCTTCGTTGCGTGAGCGTTAGCGTGGCTTCCTTTTTTGTTTTATTTACCTTTCAAGTAACAGTCTGGCAGACGACTGTGGAAGACTTGGTACCTAAGTCACGGTAACAACTGTAGTTGGTGACTTGCTTCCTGCACGGTCGCAAAGTTGTTAATATCCCTCTGAGCGGTCAAACTCCTGCTCACCTTGTATCGTGGTGGGTTAAGCCTTGGGAAGGTGGTGTTCCAACTTGAAGCTGAGGGAGTGTGATACGAATCGAGCTAGAGTAGCAGAAGGTACAAATGTGACGAAGGGAGTTGTAGGTAGAGGTAGTCTGTTGAATTGTGTGGCCAGTTGAACAGCGTTCAGCTTCCTTACCTACGTACTAATGTATATGGACACAGCTCAAGTACCGAGCTGGAGAACTGGCTTTAGCGAGACTAATGTAAGTAGGTTTGGCATGTACCTCGGAAGATACTTAGCTTGCTCAGCCAGTAGTAGATGAAGAGTAAGCAAATACTCTGCACTGGAAGGAGGCTGTATATTGGATGTAGAATGCTGTTGATGGCGAATGCGAGTCCTCAGGGACCGACCACAAGACCTTCAGGAAAGAGCAATATGGACGTAGAAACTTGGTATATAACAAAACGTCTCATGAGGCCTGAGAGATCCAATTATTAACTAATGATATCACACTGACAAGTGGGGGAATAGGTTGAAGTGATCTTATCATGGGTATCAAAAAGTAGATATATAAGGTACAAACCAAACGCCTCCGCCTTCCTCACAGTGAAGGCCACATCGGCCCCGCTGTCTTTTCGTAGCCTCCCGCTTCTTAGAAAAAGGTACTCTTTTTCTTATGGACTTTGCCATCCCCGCTTCCCCCCCTCCGCCGCCCTGGTTTGGCCTGAGACTGTGGTTTAGGTTGAACGAAAAATTGGCCTGGCTGAGGCATTCCCGGGCCAATAGCTGGACCCGAGAACCAGCTGCTAGGCCCGGCACTTGCAGGCCTCGGCGGTGGAGCAGGCGTCTGCAGGTGTAACACAGGCCGGCTGGAACTCGGACTCGCCTGATTGGCCGGACCTGGGCTGGGCCGTGGAGGTAGATTCGGTCTTGAGCCATATTCCTGCCCCTCCATCCCAAATTCTCGTCTCAATCTTTCCGTCTCTCTCTCTACTTCGGCCTCTCGCTTCCTTCGTTCCTTCTCCTCGCCCGCCAACATCTTCTTGATTCGCTCCTGCTCATCTTTGTCCCTCTTTTCTCTTTCCCGCTCTTCCTGCAGAGAGAGAGCTTGGAACCGCTTGACCTCTGAGTCTAGTGGTGGAGTAGGCCGCTGTGCAATAGGCGAGGTCGCCTTTCCAGGCGTTGCGGCACCAATTGCTGAGGTCATCGTATAGCTATCAGTCTTCGGAGACCCTGGGCCGTTGGCCAGGGGCTTGGAGTTCTTGCGCCTAGTTGGCGTAGTACCGTTCACATTGAAAGAGTCGCGGCTGGGCGAGAGATAGATCTCGCGAATGACTTCTGCGCTTAGAAGTAGAACGATCTCGAGTCCCTTGCGGTCTTCTACCTCGACTCGTCGGAGGTTTGGCTCGTAAATGGTTACGGACGGCTCTTTGCCATGTTTGTACAGGGCCACAGTGATATCTGGCTCCTTGCTTTTCTTACCACCTACCGAGTGACCGGTCATATAGCAGGTCATGTCCTTATTGAATTTGCTTTCGCGCTTCCATCTAAAGACGACTTTGGGCGCGAGGCTGTTCGCAATAGGATCGTTCTGTTGCCGGTCGATCTGTGCTGCAGAAGGCATGCGGAACGTTTGCTGTGGCAACTCAAACTCGAACGATTCCTTGCCAGTCCATGTGCTCTTCTCCCCTTTGATGGTTACCTGCTGGTCTGGGTTGTAGAGTTGCACTGCAAAGCTGTCCGGTATTATAGGCACAGGCTGTGGGGGAACTCCATTTTGCGCGCGAATCTCGGCGGCCGACAGGGTAGGCTGTTGAAATTCAGGGGCGATTAGGACTTCAGCAAATATGACGCTTGAGCTGATCACGTCGGCGAGTGCTATGGCATATTTGTTCTTGGCTTGTGAAAGAGTTGGGTCTAGCTTCTTTAAGGCATACTCTGGACTAGGTTCGGAGCCGTTGTGGGTAAAGTAGACGATAGTGGAAAGGGGGTTATCAGATCGTTGTTTGAAGTAGAAAGTTGGAAGATTCTCGTCAAGCATCTTGACAAGGGAGTTCCAGGATCTTGCACCGGAGTCTTCCACGCGCTACAGGTAGGATCTGGGGCTGAGGGCTGTTCTCCTTACGCGCAATACGATAGCGCAAGTGAGGGTTTGCACTTAGGACAAAGGTTAAGCCAAAGGATATGAATGAAGAGGAAATAGAGTACTAGTAAAGAGTAGAGGCGATGGGCCGCGTATATTACTTAAGATATCAAACAATTTACAGCAAAAAGGCAGTGTCGAGGTTGAGACTGAGGTCGAAGTTGGATGACGAAGATGCTCCACATCAGCCATGCATACCCAGTGATCATCAGGCCGAAAATAGACTCGAAGAATCCACCCAAAATCCTTATGTCGGTACGTACAGCATGCAGTTGGGGATTCAAGGGACAAAAGGGCAAGGGAAATCATCGGACTTGGGACTAGCCCTGCTGGCACAGCCACCAGAATAGCCCGACCGGGCTTCTGCCCGACTTCGAAGTTCTGGCATCTCTTGGTTCAACCCAACAACATGCATGAACCATTATATTGTACAGATGTAGTCCCTACGAGTCTTATTTATTTACGTGTACATCTGTACGCATGGACACAGTAATACTGTGTGCTGTCTGCTGTGGAATGTGGGTAGCGCGTAAAACGTCACAGTGTGCGCTTAACAAAGTCAACCTTAATGGACTGTGGAATTAATTACTGAAGGTGCTTATTGCTGTGTGCATGTTGAAGCTGCACTCAGCCCTCAAAGCTTTGCCAAGTGTCACATACCTAGCTGTACTGTATCCTAATGGGGCGGTGCTGAGAAAAGCCAAGCTTCATCATCAACGCCCGTCGTGACTACACATGAAACCAGGTATGGAAACCCTCCACACAGTCTTTTTTTAAAGACAATTACTTGCAAGTTGCCGCGCACGTACATATTTAATCCCTGTATATATATTACCCGATTAGGAAATAGCTAACTTTGCTGCCGGCCTGTATAAGCTTGGATTAGATTAGATAAGGAAGACCCCGCAGGCCTACAAACATGTGACCCGGGTACATGTTTGTAGCCCCTCAGACTCTTCTTTCTACATCTTCAATCTCACACTTATTACTATATCCACAGTTCCTTTTACCAAACAACTACTAAAAACGTTGTCAATATGGAGCTATTTCATATTGACGACGAAATAAGCACTTTAGTTAGCAGTATGAACAACGAGGACCTATGTTCTTTTGCAGAGTTGCAGAAAGATCCTACAAGTGACAAACAGATCGAGTTATACATATATACTCATTTCTGCATACCTTGAAAAAGCCATCTTACAAACAGAAGGATGGCTTGCAGTCATACCTACAGACCACCCAGACCGCAGCCGTCGATCTCATGTTCTTAACATGCTGGTAGCTAGGAAGCACCAATACAATCTAGAAAGCTAGTAAGTGCTTTAGGTTTCTAAATAATACTAGCTTAAAATAAAAACAATTATTAATATTATAATGATATAATAGTCAGGATTCAAGATTAGAAGAACTTAATATGGAAATAAGTTCTCTAGATGACAAAGCAGCAAGACTAGCAGATCATTACCTACCAAATGGCAGGTTTGAAGACTCAATCGAAGCTATTCAGATTATGGAACAGGAAATAGAGATGGCTGGAAAACATATACTGCCTCATATGTTGAGCAACTTAGGAATAATGCTTAGCAGACGATTTGAGCGGACAGGATCTATAGACGACTTAAACCGTGCTGTCGATGTTGCCGAGCAGGCAGTCAACGCTACACCTGAAGACCACCCTAATCGAGCTGGCCGGTTAAACAACCTTGAAAACTTGCTTACCACGCAGTTTGAACGGACAGGATCGCTATACAACCCTAACCGTGATTTTTATGTTGCAGACCGGGCGGTTAACACAACACCTGTAGACCATCTACACGGAACACCCATACCAAACTGCGTGGCTGATTCTCTTCGGACGAGCTTGAGGCAAACAGACTATTTTGACGAACCACGAAATGTTATCCAGAGAGTGAAAGACACTATAGAAGTGACGCCTTCCTTTACAACAAGCTCCAAAGCTTCTCGAGCTTTCAGGTCGTCCAATACAGTTTACACGTCGTCAGACATTCCTGAATCGTCAGCATACATCCAGCAGTTAGCGACCAGCCTTTTCGAGAGCTCTCAGCTCCCAGATTCTAAGTCTCTGGAAAGGGTGCTGAAAATTCTTCCCGACTTGCTTCAAGGGTTCGCTCTAGGGATTGGTGGAGAGCAGCAAGCTCAATCTCAATTTGAGGTCATGAAATTCCTTCACCAAAAGCGGAGGTGCGACAACCGGATTGTTAAACCTTTGTATCCTTGATGCTAACCTAATTTTCCATGTAGCAAAAATTGCTGGATATTTCGAGGAATACTATTTAAGGGATAAGCGTGATACTAAATCACCGTTGCAACAAGCTCCCAACATGTCTTTAGAGGAGAAATTAAGCAATTGACACGTAGAATCGACAACGAACGATCCGAATTCCGGGACACGACAGCGACCTCACGACGCACTATGTCTAGATGACGACGTCCAGGGAGACACCAACAACGAAGAGGGTGTGGACGATTTTCAAGCGTCGAAGTACTGCAGCACTGTCGCCACCTCTACCGCGTTCCAGTGGCTCCTCTACCGAGTGCATCGAGGGGTCAGTCTCACATCATCCGAGGCCGTTACGATGCATGCCGTTGGGACACAGATTCGCCAAGTACTCTACTCTTTGCCGGGGAATCGCGTTATTAGTAGCACCGAGGGGCCGCTAAGTTGTTCTATGATATTCGAGTCCGACTGGGGCCCCCTGGCCTTTCTTCGTGAGCAAGGATATATTGAAGAACCTGAAGACGCCCTAGAGAGAGCAATCATAATTGTCCAAGGTGCAAATGGAGACGAAGAAGCAATCACATACCTGGAATACCTAAGTCGCACTTGGCCCCTGTTAGGCGAAAGCTGAACTCAGCTGCTGGCTCGATTCCCACTAGAGGGCAACCATCCCTCCAGGCGACATCCTCGACATCCCAGAGCGACAGCGGATCAACCAATAAAGAAACAACCTCTAGTTTTAGTGCTCCTCTAAACACTGGATCTTCCGATACTACTATGTCTGACAATGGTAAGAGTTTTAAGAGTTTTTCAAGCGTTCCTTCAAGAGCCAAGTCGACAGCGAGTCGGCTAGAACCTCTAGGAAATCTAACCGCTAGCGTCATCTTGACAGTGATGGTGAACATGGCCTTCACCTCTTGATCACGAAGAGCTAAACGAGGAGACCCTTGAGAGCATCTGTAATCTTTTGGGTGAAGAGGTGCATTTGATAACTAGTGAGAGCCCGACGTCCGCTAGTGGGTGCAAGCGTCTGAATGAGAAGCTGTCGGTACTGCAGAGAGGCTTGACGCAATTGGGAAGATTTAAGGAAGACTTTCAGCCACAGAGTCTGGCGGACGTGAGCTGACTTCTTTAATTTAAAACGTCCCCAACATCCAGACTAACAGTTTCAATGATGGAGTGTTGATTGCAAAACTAGTCGTCTCGGATTGAATCACCGACTCCCGAGGATGTTGCGATGGTGCCTTTCTGCGCTCGATCTCCAGCTCTAATTAAGGAGAGCGCAACCTTGGAAGCTGGCGATCTTCTGTCGACGGAAGTGGTTAAGGTTCGTCCTCCGACTCCTATATCTACCCTGAAGAAGAAATCAAGAAGAAGGGTAAAATAATTGCGTCTACGTATATGTGTAGGATCTGTTTATGTCACAGGAGAGCCTGCAATTGAAGATGAAATGGCTTATTACGATTGGTAAAAATCCAAATGTTGTTTGCAACAGAGGTGCTAGGGACGCTATGCTTAACGATCAAACATATTATAGGTAAAGGGTTCTTGACTTTGATTATCCCCTTGCTGGTACCATGTTCTGAAAACCGGAAGCAACTGTCATCACAAGTTTCACAACCTATTGATCCAGGCGACGCCCACGCAATCAGCAATGTTATATACATACAGTTTTTAGAGGAATCCGAGCTTCTCTTGATCAAACACTTTAATCCACACCTCTGAGGCAGACACCGCTTCACTTTCTGGGCACTAATTATGCTCATCACGCGGCAGCAGGCGACGGGGTAGTGGTGCCCTAGCATAAACAAAAGTACATGGTCCGCCATCGGTCCACCACGCTCTAGATATTACAAACAACAGGGTCAGGCAAGTATCTGTTAATTGATTTAGGTTGACCTACAAAGATTTATAGAAGCCCTGAGTTATTGTGCGTTGTTGCGCAGAGCACTTGGCTACTACTTGCAAGCTCCCAAGCTCTGGATTCCTGTTACAAGCTTTATGTAATAATAGCTTATATAAGCAACTTGGAACTATTTATGCGCGAGGGTTTGGCGGCTTTGGCCTCATGGCCCTTCATATGTGTGTGGCGCTGTTCATCCCCAGCGTTTTGGGCTGCTGACTCATCTTGGATTGGTGCAGTGTATTTGACGGTTCGCACCATAAAGGGCCAGTTCAGGCTAATAGTTAAACCGCTTATCACAAAACCACGCCTTTTATTAACGAAAGGTAGGCCTTCAATTCACTCCAACGGAATGCTTGATTACCTATGTAAGCTGAACAGGGCTGCCGGAGTTGGCAGTTCTGGGGGTTTATCGTTAGGACTGGGATAAGGGGTTATTGGTCCAGCTGGCCGGCTGGCTGGCTGGCTGATGCAAGCATTGTGACATATTGCGTGCGACACCCTCTTGACCATCCAAAAGTTGAAACATCAACAACCAGTGCCCCCCGGACAGGAATAATGTTTGGTACGGATTTTGTCAGCAGGTGCTCTCACCTCACATGGCGCAATCATGTAAAATCGTCCAGCAGGTATCTGTCTAACCTAGCTATATGTGTCAACAAGCTCACGAACGAAGTGAAATGACAACTCATGGCTCCTTGCACAGCCTTTGTTTTTACGCAAAATAGCTACTTACTAGGTAGCAATCTACGACCGAGATTTGCCCAACTCTTATCAAGGAGGTGGATTTAAGTTCATAGCGTTGCAAACCGGATGATTCGGGACCCCCCAAAGTTCGACCTTCGAAATAACTTACTCGCCTCCTCCCCTATTCCACGGTCCTAGACAACATGGCCAGTAGCACCACACCTGATGAGCAGCGGCCCTTACTAGTAGCGGCTGGCCCGCACGACTCGAACGAGAATGGGAGAGCCACAAGACCAGAGCACGGCCGTCTCGAAGACGACGTCCTACCCGAAGAATCCGTCCTGGGCCGCAACATCGACTGGAAGAGCGCGTACATAATCGCCATCAGCCGTGTGATCGGGAGCGGGATCTTCGCCGTTCCGGGGGTGATCTTGAAATCCGTAGGGAGCGTGGGCCTCTCCTTGACCGTCTGGATCGCCGGCGCCGTAATCGTGGCCGCGGGCCTAGCCGTAAGCCTCGAGTACGGGTGCATGTTGCCGCGCTCGGGAGGGGAGAAAGTGTATCTCGAGTTCACGTACACGCGTCCGCGCTTCCTGGCCTCGACGCTCGTGGCCGTGCAGGCCGTCTTGCTCGGCTTCACGGCGAGCAACTGCGTCATCTTTAGCCAGTACGTCTTCTTCGCCTTCGACTACGAGCCCGCGGCCCACGACGACTTCTGGCGTAAAGGGTTAGCCGTCGCCCTGCTGACCGTTATTACGATCATCCACGGCGTCTGGTACCGTGCCGGCATCCGCATACAGAATGTCCTCGGCTATGTCAAGATCGGCCTGGTCGCCTTCATGGTCCTCTCGGCCCTGTACGTCGTGATATTCCGGCCGTCCTCGAGCAACGACCACGGGGCGCAACCGACGGTATCGTTTGGGCCCGAGGGCTGGGACGGATTATGGGAGGGTAGTGATTGGAGCTTTGGGACGATCGCCACCTCGCTCTTCAAAGTCTTCTATTCCTATGCCGGTCTCACCAACTTAAACAATGTATTAAACGAGGTCAAAGACCCGGTCAGGACGCTGAAGTCTGTTTCGCTCACGGCCCTCGTCACAGCTTGCTTTCTCTACCTTCTGGCAAATCTTGCCTATTTCGCCGTTGTACCCGTCGAGGAGATCAAGCAGAGCGGCCAGCTCATCGCCGCGCTTTTCTTCGAGCGCGTGTTCGGGCAGAATGTGGGGAGGAGGTTCCTCCCCTTGGCCGTAGCGCTCTCGGCAGCGGGCAACGTGATGGTTGTTACATTTGCACTCGTAAGACTTCCAGCCGGCTAGTGCATCTACATCTCTCTTAAACCGTCTATCTTCCACATCATTAGCACGTTTGACGCTAACATAAAAATAACAAAACAGGCACGCCTAAACCAAGAAATCGCAAGAGCGGGCTTCCTGCCATTCTCGCGGTACCTCTCGTCATCAAAACCCTTCAACGCACCGATGGGCGGTCTCCTAGTCCACTACGTCCCGTCAGTTCTCGTGATCGTACTGCCCCCCACAAACGAGGTATACTCCTTCATTTTAGAAGTGGAGGGGTATCCGGGGCAAATTTACGGTTTTGCCGTCACCGCGGGCCTCATCTGGCTGCGGTACAAGCGACCGGACCTCAAGCGCCCTTTCAAGGCGTGGATGCCCGCCGTTGTCTTCCGAGCCGTGCTCTGCCTCGCGCTCTTGGCCGCGCCGTTCTTCCCGCCCTCGCACCCGGATCCCGACGGTTTGTGGTACGCCACCTACGCCGTCGTCGGCGTAGGGGTCATCATCTTCGGCTTTCTGTATTGGTTGGTCTGGACAATTGTCCTACCACGGCTCGGCAGCTATAGACTAGAGGAGAAAGAAGACATCCTAGACGACGGCACGACCATTACTGTGTTGACACGAGTGCCAAAAATAGAGTAAGGGGTGCTGCAGAAGCAATAGTTCAAATAGATGCAACTAGTAGACAAGCTCTAATTCTAATCAAGTAAATATACATGTACGGTAGAAAATATGTATGGTACGAGTAGTGTATTAGTGCGCGAAGGCTTATTAGTGAAATGTAATTATGTGATGAATTGTGTAGCCTTTTTTTTAAGAATGAGTTCAATCAAAGCAAGAGGTATAAGATAATGCTATCTGGCGCTGCTTCACCGCTCTATGGCGCCCTTCCTACTCAAAGTAAATGGCATCGCCTCGGCAGGATGCTTCGAGGCTGCAGGACAAATCATCTGTAGGCAGTCTGCTGCGTAACGTTGATCTGTCCGGGTAGCGCGGGCATCACGGGTACTTCTCCGCGCGTCTTGGCCCTTGAATCAGCCCTCTTTAAGCGCGTTTTCTGTTGATCCACCCAGCTATGTATCGAACGGAACCGAGTCGGTCGCTCGCTCGTTGTCGTAGTAGTGGTATAGACACTATCTCTCTTCACTACGCTCCCACTCCTGCTGATCCAGGAGCCTTGACGGTTGCCCGTCTCCGCATCCAGCCCCTGCGCTGCTATCGGTGGTTTGATTACTACTGTGTTAGGTTGAGTTACGATGATATCCCCGTCGCCAAAGCCCGATGATAAGGATGATATTTCGCTCGCTCGGTATCCCTGTCCTCGCGCAGGGTTATATGTGTCGGATGGCTGCCGGGACAATCCCGGCTGATTATAGTATGCGCTGGCCATTTGTGACTGCAGGGTAGAATTGATATCGCCAGCCTCCATCACTTGGCCGTTGGGTTGTAGTTGCGGGCCCAGAGGATCGGAAGGTAGTGGTTGAGGTTCTGCAGTCTGCCACATTGCTATCCCGTTCGGAGGTTTCTCAGTGGGCGGATATGTTGCCCCCTCTGAGACCATGGGATATAGTTTCTCTTGGCTGTAGTAATCGGTAGCTTGCATTGAATTGAAGTCCCTAATATCATAGGCTAATGGCGGCTCTTCCAGTACTTTCGGCTCGTGAGCAATATCGGCTTGCATTTTACTGCGTGCTGATCGCCGGCCACAGGGAATCCATTTGGAGAGCCAATTCTTCTTCGTAACCCTGCGGTTAGAGCGCTCAGACTTTCTCAGAGACTTGAATACTATCCAGCAAATAAAACACAAAACGATGAGGATTCCTATGCGAAATATGAGCTTTCGCGTTATGGATTCGAAAGGGGAACTCATAATTTCATTGCTAGAACTTACCAAGAGAGCCTGTAGCAACCAGTACCCGCTCAGCTGTTGGATCAAGCCCTTTAATTCGATTGTTACCGCGAAAGCCATTGAATTTTCCATTTGGACCACGATGATGGTTGTTGTCGTCCTGGCGGCCACCCTGTCCGCTAGTGGTGCTAGTTTGTGTCGGGACCGGGCCTTCAGAATCCGGCATGGCACTAGATAAAGCGGACGTCGAGGTTAAGATACCCGAGTCGACCGCGGATTCGAGACTCGTCACCACCGAAGCGGCTGAAGTTATTGGGATCGGCTGTGCGACAGGAGACGGTTCAATAGATGCGGGCTGCTATATATAATATGAGTTTCTGTAGTGCTAACACCATATTTTGAGATTGCATACCGGGGTGATTAACGGTATGGCAAGACCCTCAGTCGTAGACGTTGCTGGAGCCGGTGTTGGTAGAGCCGGTGTTGGTAGTTGTGACTCAGTAACCGACGTGAGTGTCTCCACCGATGTGGTCGTACTTGTTTCGTCCGTAGACGTGGCAGAGGTGGCTGTTTCTGATGGCGGCGGTGGCGGCGGTGAAGAAGATGATGGTGATGGCGGCGGTGACGATGACGATGACGATTTATTGTTGTTTGAATCTGAGCCATCACGATTACCTCCTGAGCCGTCATTTCCATCTCCGCCTCGGTTCCCATCTCTGTTATTGTTGTCATCGTCGTTCCCGCGACCGTTCCCCTCACCAAAACGTCCACTTCCACGATTTCTAGAATCATCGTTACCACCGTCTCCATTATTATTATTGTTTCTGTCTCCTCCCCCTCCACCTCCTCCCCCTCCACCACCACCCCCTCCAAAAAATCCTAGTCCACCGCCGCCTCTATCATTACCTCCTCTATCATTGTCGAAGAAATCGCGAGAAGGACCATCTCTGTTGTTGCTATTGCCATCATTGTTGTTATTGCTGTTGTTATCGTTATCATTATTACTCCCGCTGTTGTTATTTTGGAAACGGAAATTGCCGTCTCTCCGGTCCCCATGACTACCATTCCGATTACTCTGGAAATCGCCACTACTCCTGCTACTGTTACCTCCCCCATCGCCATTACGGCTATTGTCATTACGGCCGTTGCCGCTGTTGTTGGTAGTAGCCTGCTTCCTTTCCAGAGTGAAACGGATTTCCGACTTTTCGGCGTCTGGTGAGATGTTCTCGTCACTATCGTTGGCATCGTCATCGTCGTTGTCATCGTGAAGCGTCTCTCCGGTCAACAATGTCGGCTGGGTGAGGGTCCTCAGCACCCTGCTGCGCCGGCCACTATATGGCGGACATGGCTTTTCGTTGCATAGCGGTGGCATATTTTTCGCTTTGCCCCTGTTCTTTGAATGTATCGGGTGCTACGATGCCTCGCAAATACGCGCCGGATGACTGGTTGAGAACATAGCCTCGATTCGGTAGCCCGCAAGCAATGTTAAGATAAGAAGAATGCCGGAATTCACCCAGGTATAATACTAGAAGTATTTCAAGCGAAATGTAAGGGTAAGAAGCACAAAACAAGAGCCCAGCTTTCAGATCGCTAAAGAATTGAAGAGGGCCTGCCCCAGGAAAGCATAAGAAAAGAGAAATGAAGTACGACTACGAGTGAGCCTGAGGTGAATTAGATCAATGTGAGAGATGAGGGAACAGACATTCGGTAAAAGTCGAGTTTCCAAGGTTAGACCTTCACAAAGATCGCCCCTGGTTCACCTATCTTACATGCTTCACACATCGATCGGTAGGGGCTCGTCAACCTCAGTTGGAAAGTTGGGTCGGCCAATGAATGACCTGTTGCAGAATCTGGGGTGTCGAACCCCTGTTGGTCGTCTACGCTGACAGATTTTTGAACGTCTTCAGAAGACCAAGGTACCTAACCTAGACGCGCACCAGGTGGCATGGGCGTAGCGTCAAGCTTCAGGAGGTAAGGCTACCCGGCTGAGATCTCGTAGAGTATAGCGGAACGACCAATGAGGGCGTCTCTCATATTCCAACCCGTAGCATCGCATGGTTCGGCGAGAAAACGTACCGCAAAGACCTGTCTTAGTACTTGGCATAACGCTATGGCGGGTGGAAGCAGGGGGGCGTTGCGGTTAGAGACTTGCTGACACGCCCCTAAGCTGTCTTGGCCATAGAATCACGATACTTACCTTGCTACTGGCTTGACCCCAGATAGGACCCAGGATGTCCGGTAAGGATTGAATGACAAACGACTTTGACCTCTTAGGGAGACAGGGAGACAGAGGGCCAGAGGACCAGAGGACCAGAAGACTGGAGGGGCCAGAGCGATAGAGCGTGCACAACGGGCCCGGCCGGGTGGGGGCTGAGTAGGACGGGGTTTGTATCGTATGGGTATCTATGGGGAAATACGAACGTGTCCGCGTACACTGGTAGTGGATTGCATTGACATGAGGCTCTTGTTGTGGCAGACATGACCGGGGTTGGTGTAGGGCAGTGATTGCAGATTGTCTCAGCAGGGGTAAGGATGACGGGCCAGGGTTTCAAACAGGGTCCGTGGCCAGGCCATCCCAACTTTGTAACGAGCCCAAGTTAAACTTTGACTTACAATATAACACTTTAATTCAGACTGCAAACTTCCACATTTGGGTCACTTTCGGGTAGCTAGTAGATACCTACGGAGATGTATGATAAGCAAATGGGAGTTGTGAGATGATAAAAGGTAGCGGGGACTACCTGGCCTAGATAAATACTTACTCAGCATACCTATGTAGGTATACAGAACTTCTAGCCTACCTAATCAAGGCTAGAGCTAAACTATAACCAAGATTTTGTGACAAGACACTCATTGCGCCGTTACCGGTATAGATAAGGTACATGCTGTACTAGCTGTATCTTGGTAGGTACTATCAAAAGGACATCGAGTTGTCGAGAGAGGAGACGCCGTTCAGTGGTGCGACCATTTGCCATCGCCGTATGTTACTAATCTTTTCCGCTTTGTATTAGAGAAGCCTTCCCGAGGACCCCGTACAATAATTGGGTATTTAATAAATCGAAAGTAAGTCAGCAAGCATGGTCACCGCCCCCATCTTCGGTTGGTCTATCCGTAAAACCTAGCAATAACCTTCCTACAGTAGTTGGAGTCAGTACTGACCGCGATGGGTTTCATTATCCTGGCTCGGCTCCTCGGTTCTAAGTTTTACTACTTTTGTAGCGCGCAACAGGCTTAGCGCAATCGCTGCTTTTGCTCAGGCTTGGCTCACCGTTTGATCAGGTTACTAGTTGACTGAGCACGGTATGCATACAGATTAACTTATGCAAAAAGAAACGGGCAGCAAAACGGCTACGTTTTAACGGTCAATGACCATCCACCATAATGCCATCAGTTTTATTAGGTACCTAAGTACCTATGCAATGACACTGCACCAATGTCCATTACAACTCCTTCCTTGTATTGCTCGATAACCACCGATCGGAATCGAGATGTACTCGAGTAGTAAAAAGCCAGGCCGAGTCCGATCAATCAAATAAAGAACCAGCGCGGTTGGTGGACGTCGACCAAAACCTTCTTGACAATGGGCACCACGTTATGAAGGAGACTAAATGGAAGGTTGCGATGTAATGTACTACTGCGCTAAACTGTATCCTTCCCTACGGATTTGCCAAAGTGACGCAGGATCAATGACTTGACAGGGCAGTTCCAGATGATAGATTGCATCTCCGTGAGATTTTATGACTCCTCGAATAGACTCCTGCTTTATTTGAAGTTCAGAAAATTCAGAACGAGGCAGCTTCGAGGCAACGAGTTGCCATGACTTGACCACAAGAGGACTCAACTCTAGATGCCATGTTCCGCGCCAAGTGATCGAAGCAACGTCTCTGTCTATACGATATATGAACGCACAGGCATGTGCTTTTCCACCATTCCAAAGCACAAATGTGTGTAGCTTGGGCATCTTCTGTACAAGGACCCCGACTCGGCATAGCAAAGCCTCAATCTGGCTGCGCTTTCCCCAATCGTCCTGCAGGAGCTGCGATGTGGGCGCCAGAGATTGCAGACGTAACCAGCTCCACGTCGACTGACAGTGTCGAAAGAGTTCTTCGGCATTGACCATGAAGGAGATAGCAAGGTGTTGTAAGTCAAGACTTTTAGATGCGAAAACCGCACCAAGACCTTCGCTAGGATCGAGCAAATTGAACCAGGGTATATGAGCCGGCCGCTTTGGAAATAAATCATAGAATTCATAGGAGTCCTCAAATACTATTAATCTGTTCAGAGTATCCGGAAGATTACTTTGCATTGCAAAAGAAAGACCTACCTCTAAGTATCAGCCGCAGATGATCAGAACGTATTTAACATGGTAAGAAGATGAAATTCGTAATTCCTACTATAGGCGTACCTCGCTCATGAAATTCTCTGTCCGCAACTTCATATGACGCCCATGGTTCATACGATATATGCTCTAGACGATCAAAGCTACTAGTTAACAGGCCCAATCCCGATGGAGAAATACAACGCCAGAGTTTTCGATGGATAATGAGGCAGGTGACTGCCTTGACTCGAGGCAACATTCCTTGGAACGCTAACTGGATAGGTCGGAAGAGTTGTAGCAAAGCTGTTTTTGGAGGACCTTTAACTTACCGGCCATGCATCCAGCCATGCTGCAGGTCATGATAATGACTTCCGGTTCTCCACGCATCCGGTATTGCGTCCTCATGATGCTCAACCTCATCGGAGGACAAGTATATGTTCTTAAACCAATGTTCGCAGTCGCTAGGAGAGTATACATTGATCTCCAATGCCAAGTTATTCGCCCAGTCTCCAAGTACTGAGAATAGAAAAAAGTTTCCATATCCCATCACTGACGATAGAGCTGATCTTTACTGATGGTGAACGTCGTTTTGAGCAACATGTGGACGTGTATCGTGGTAATTCAACATTGAGACAGATGTGGCGAATAATCCCTCTCTTTTCTGGCGTAGCAATACCATGCCAAGGCTTTTGACCTCGTTTGGCTGCGAGTTATCATTCTGCGGCGTTTAGAAGAGAAACAGCAGGCGGTAGACACATAAACTAGCATTAGAAGGGGCCGAGGGTTGTTTTATATAGCAATCAAGGACTGCATTCGTCGCAGCAGCTGCAAGCAGGGTAGTATATCCATTCTTTACGAAAACGCATACTAGACTACCTGTGGGTTTACGTTTTCTCAGTCAACCTCCTATTTAGGATAGTGGGCGTTTTAAACTGTATCTTTAATGCTTAAATCCGTTTTATTAAAATATAAAAACGGTTGCCAGTGTTTTGTTACAATTATGTTACGTAGGGGTTATACTAGTAGCATCAATTCAAAGCTTATTCATTCTAGCTTATGCAAAAGCCGACTTTGCTTAAGGCAGGCTTAGGGCAGGCTCAGGCTAAAAGCGGCATGGCTCAGGTATAATTCCCGTTAGAACTTAGCACGGTAAAACCTAGCCTATCTATTAGGTACAAGGTAGTCTTCCAGATCAACGCGCAGGTCGGGGGGCCGGATCGACCGCATGGGCAGTTTCAAGCACTTTGATTGAGTAGGCATGCAAGATCCTAGGCCTTACCGGTTTCATGGCCTTCAAATGGCCTGCTTTTGGTCACCTTTTTTCTTTTGTCTTGCCGCACTAGTTCGTTGTATAACCTGATATTATACTGCTGCAGCCTGTCTGGACGAGACTAGGTTAACTTCAACTGGAGTGGACTCGACTAGTAATTGTCTTCAGTTCGGCCCCAAGCGAAATGCCGTCTCGTTAGGTATTCGCTGCCGCTGGGGGATGCGGAATGGCATCTTCCACGTCGCTAAGGAGGAAGGCAGTGACGAGGTCCTCAGTGTCGCCTGTTGGCTGCGACCACAGCCCGCGGGGCCAGCCTCAAACTTGGTACGATTGATACGAGGACTGGCGCTTGTGGTTCAACCAGGTCAGCATGAACCTCTGGTATGGTCGTGGGGGCTTGAATGTCAAGTTACGTTGATCCATCGCGAAAACATCTTTCCCCGACAGATGCTTGACAGATTCACGTAAATTCTCCTGATCGCCAGAGATCCCTATCGGTCGATTGGCAGCTGGCTCCGCGGGCCCTTGTGAGCTGAAAGTTGATGGCAGCCGATTCTGGACGACGAGCAAGGGACGAACTATTGGGTCAGGGCCCGATGTTCACGTCCTAGGCTTGGATGGTTAAATAGCCGTGAGCACATGCTGTTTCAGTACTTGCGTTAATCATACAACCTGGACAAAAAGGTCCAGGCCGATGTTCCCTCTCTTCTTGTCTTTGACGTCGGGCTTCTAGCCCAGCAGGACTTATAACCCGGTGCTAACGTGGCTATGTTATTAAGCGCTACTGGATCTGGAAAGCGGCTCAGGCAAACGTGCAGTCTTCCGTGTGGACTTCCCACCGGGCTATTGACTAATGCTAGATGCCCGTGCTGCAGTGGTGAGGGAGCCGAATGCCAAGCCTAGGACAAATTAATGGTCTTATGTCATGCCCCTTGTCGACAGGTATTTCCACAAGCCCTGCCCACAACTATTTATGAGGAGACGTTTTATCGAGAAGAGCATAAGATACCTACCTGTGATTCACTACTTGTTTGAACTACTTTTCGCGAAACCGTATCTAGAAATTTGGCAGGCAACTAAGATGATATTCACACACATGTATTCATCCATGTATCCATATATATACAAGCACCCCTATTAGCAGAGTACATCAGCTTAGCATCAAGGACTTAATATGGCTTAGCCTTGCATCAATACATGTATGCTATAGATGTCAATACGAAGTCCCATGATCCCACAAGCAATAATTGGATATTCGTATTGAAATTCGATGTTGAGCAGCGTTACCTCCGAGTCAATCGGCAATCATGGCATGTTAAAGCAAAGATAAGCCAATTCTTGTAGCCAGCTAGAGTTGCAGGAGTGTTACGAGTGCACAATAAACTTTGAAGATTCTTCATGATTCCAATGGCCCTTCATACTAGCAGTGTGATAGTCTGCTAGAGAAGTTAGTATAAGTGTGGAGTTGGGTTCGATTCCTAACAGCGCTATTGGTTTTCCGCGCTTCGCTTTCTTCTTTAGCAGATAGACATAGATAGACATAGATATGCGTCCGAATACATATCGCATGGTTGATCGAGTTGATGTCCATGCATATCCACTACTTCTGATGCCTTGCGTCTAAGGATATCAAAGGAGACGGCTTCTGCATCTCTCCATTGCCAAGGGACATCACCCTGAAGTCGGTTCACAGGCCTGGATATATATCTCTGAGCGATTCCTCACCCATCGTCTGACGGGTCCAAATGCTCCCATGAACTGACGGACAGCAGTTTGATCTTGAGGGACCGGCCAGTTCCTCAATCGTTCGGATCTGTCATGTTTGACGGCAACAGGTCCTTTTGTCTTGTGAACAGCTCCCAATGCGACGATCTCTTCACAACCAATGTTGACTTTCCTGAACGACAGCTTGAGCTTTGACCATAGGATACGCGGAAGGAAATGATCCTCTATCCATTTGAGCTAAATAAGAAAGCGAAGCGCAGAAAACCATTAGCGCTGTTAGGGATCGAACCCAACTCCACACTTATACTAACCTCTCTAGCAGACTGTCAGAAATAGATACCTAAATAGGTAGATAGATTTAAAGAAGTTTATATTATACCTAGGTATACAGACGAAGAAAAAAAAAGGCAAGAGTAACACTAGAGAAGGAGCGAAGCAAATACCCTTTCTTGCCCGCACCGCCCCCTGGCCGACTTTGTATCTGGACTGCCTAGACTAGCCCGTAAAAAAGGAGAAAAAAGCAGGACAGGGAAGAAAAATGCATCGTTTATCCAGTAGTATTCCCCCACCATTCTATGACTTTTGACACCGGACCCCTTTTTTCTATATGACTGGTATAATGTTGTGCGAACATGCATGTTTATGTATGTAGGTATTTATGGGAAGCCCGGTTTTTGCCGTTCGACCCCCAATTTCCCATTTTACACTTTGGAACAGTGTTGGCTGGTTGACTGTTCGCTCAAAACTCGGTAATTTGACGAGCGCCACGTGCCACACTGTAGGCTGGCTCCCACCGAGCAGGTATGCAATGTACCTGTCTTCTTACCGCTACGGTAAATCTTTGTGAAAGAAGAACCTTGGAAAAAACAAGGATATTTGCAGGTTTTTATTCTCGGGAGACGTCACGGCCGTACACCTTGGACTTGACCCAGTCAAGAGCCACGAGAACGCGGTTACGTGCTGAAGTATGTTAGTATTTTCCTTGTCTTCCTTACATGGCGTGAGGAGGACAAAACTTACTGCTGAAACACATGCTCAGGTAGGCGCTTCGCCAGAAGAGGTAGGTCAGCTTGCCGCCCGACGCGACATTGCCATTCAACCAAGCAACGTCAGCGACCGCCTTCTCGCTGCCGATGTACGCCAAGCTGCCCTGGTGCGAGTAGTGGAAAGGCTTGATATCCTTGACACGACGGAGTTGCTTCTCGATGCTCTCGATCTCCGCCGTGATCTCGGCAACATTGCCAGGCTTCAGGTTCAGGCTTGAACTGAGCTCCTTGACTCTGCTCTCGAGGGCCTCAGTCTTGGCCATGTTGTTGAACAGACGAGCCAGGAAGTTACCCTCCTGGGCGGCAACTTGAGCCGTGGGGGCGTATCCGGCCACCGCGCAGTCACCAACGGCCCAGATGTCACGTGCTCCTTGGACAACGAGATACTCATTGACGGCTAAACCACGTCTTGAGTCCTTCTGAGCCGGGATCTGAGCCATAAGGTCTTTAACCAACGGGCGAACTGCGTTACCGGTAGCCCAAACCAACAGACCGTAAGGGATAGTCATCATAGACTTGCTGCCGTCAGGGTTGGTGACCTCAGCTTCGACAGTCTTGTCTGTAACCTTCTTAACCATAGTCTTCGTCTTAATCTCGATGTGTTCCTCCTTGAACGTGCTTTCGGTGTAGTCAATGAGCTGCTTAGAGAACATGGGTAGGACAGTGGGAAGAGCCTCAATCAGGGTAACCTTGAAACGCGGTGAGATATCGGGAATTAGTTTCTTGATATCATCATCAAAGAAGTCACGCAGTTCACCAGCGAACTCGACGCCGGTGGGGCCACCACCAACGACAACCATGTGGAGTAGACGATCAATTTCGGAGGCATCCTGGTCCTTGAAGGCAGCAGATTCTACACAATCCATGATCTTAGTTCGAATAGCCTGGGCATCACGAATCTCCTTTAAGAAGCAGCTGTGCTCGCGGACACCGGGAATACCAAAGGTAGCATTCTCGGCACCGATGCCAAGAACAAGCATATCATAGGGCACCTCGGTCTCATTGATAATTCCCTGGATGTCGCTGTTGTCAGAAATCTTAATGATCTTCTTCTCGTAGTCGATCTTGGTGGCTTCTGCTTCGTAGAACTTGACTGCGCCCTTCTTATGACGGAGGATCTGGCGGATGGGTTCCATAATGGAGCGATGTTCGATATTTCCGGTAGTACATGAGGGTAGTAGGGGGGTGAAGAGGAAGTAGTTACGAGGCGAGATAACGATGACATTGTAATTAGACGTATCGAGTTTTTTAATGAGAGAGACGGATCCCCAACCAGTTCCTACAGAGGAGGCTCCGTGTTAGCAGGAATTGCGCGAGTTTCGGAAAGCGGCTACATGATGTGATGTGGGTAGAGCTCACCTAGAATTACCAGCGTCTTCTTCTGAGGATCAGGTGCGGATTGCTCCTCTGGGTGGCGATCGAGGTAGCCGTCATAGATGACAGCTCCAACGCCGAGGATAAGGGAGAGATAAGTTGCGCGCCATAACCATTTGAATGTAGTCCGGATCTTACCCGGCTTCTTCTTGGCCGGGGCGGCATTAGCATATGTCCGCACTAACTGGCGTGACACAGCCCGTGGAGCGTTCGTAGCGATGGCCGACGATGCGAGAGTAGGCCGGTTCACGTATGACGTGGTCGCAAAACCGGTGCTATGCGGACGGGCATACCTGGCGACAGCTTCAACCGCGGACAGTCGAGTAGCTGCCGTGCCGAAGCGGGTCAAGGCCCTCGATGACGACGCCATTGAGGCTCCTGGGGAGTTTCAATGGGCAGCTGTATAGTCAGGCTGGCGATGAGAAAGAGAATTGCTTCACCTACAGTAATAACCAAAGATCAAAGAAAGGGAGACAAAGAAAATTGACGTGCTTAGTAGATGCTACAGGCTTTAGCGTGGGTGGATTAGGAGCGAATACGGTAGCTTTCTTAGGTAAGGGATCATACTCATAGATAAGTACGGTGGAGCGGGAATTAGAAGCTGTTCAGCTCTTTCAAAGATAGCGCTTGGCTTACCCTGGCTAGTGGGAGCTAAGACTTGATGTCATCGATAACCAGCAAAGCTGGCCAATTATAGGTCTCGGATATACATCTGTATGCAATAGAAAAAATTTTGGCCAAGACAAAATCCCGAATTCCTAAACTCCGAGGCTTAGTAGTGGAACACCGGTGAGTTACGATGTGACCTAAACACACACGAAAAGTAGTGCCATTACACGTAAGACCTCATCACATGTAATAATCAATAGGTCCGGTTCTGTCCCGATTCCGGTCGAAAGCGTTTTAGGTTCTAAAATGCCTTAACTACGACGTGGATAACCCGTGCGGGCTACTATTCCGTGCATGCGCTGCCGACGACCAGAACAACCGGAAAGAAAAAATAAAGAAAAAGATACGGTCACTCAGTAAGCTTCTCAAACTTGGGGTTCAAGATATAAAAAGTACATACATAGTAAGGCTAGGTGCATGCATGCGAGAGGTTCTGGCGAGTCTTAATCTAGCTACAATTTAAGGTACTGGCCCGGGTCCAGCAAGCTCCAGCTCTAGCTCCAGCTCCGGCCCCTTAGTATCTCAAAATACTTGATTGTAGCTCTTCCTGATGAAAAGCGTAGGTATAGATGTCAAAGCTTCATCTGGCTCCATTACATGAGCACCATGTATAACTGAATGACTTGAACTGGTGTATATTCTAGAAAGCCTAATGCGAATAGGACACCTGGGCTTTGTGCATGTGAATCCGAAGTCTTCCCCCAATGTCAGGTTCAGCCTGGTACAATGATACGCATAACCTTGGGCTAGAGCTCCTAGCATGTTGGATTCAAGCTTTGGTGGGGGACCGGATCGTCAGTATGAGGTCGACTCGGGAACACCCGGGTCCCTCAAGCTAAAGAAATGTCATCATATTGTGACATGGTAGCCCGGGCAGGTAACAGTGTTTTGATGCTTGCGTCACAGCCGATCTAGGTCTCTAGTTTCTTGCGCTCGTTGTACCTCTCCACAATATCCCATGGCCCATGGGCAGTTACAACGCCTTCAAGACAGCAGTGTAAGTAATTCACTGCCTCGAGTGTCCTACGCGCAAGCTGATTAGTCTCTTCTTTTAGCCTCGTAGCCCTTTCCCGGTATCGTGACGCATCCGCTTCGAACTCCATACAAGATGTGGCGGCCATGAGCTTATATACTTGGGCAGTGCCGTCGAGTAGTTCCAGACGACAACACCAGTATCGTGAGAGCCAGCCGGCGGCTGCGCCATCTCTAAAACGCAATTTGTAGGTCGGTTTGGGAAAAGATGGTTGACAGAGCCGGTTGAAGATGAACTGGTGGACCGCATACTCGTCACTGTCTTCGTCTACGGACCAGTACGCACCATCCGACCGCGCGTCGATAAACTCGCGATAGCAGTCGTCAAACTCATGCGTAAGGGCCAGATAGTTTTGCAGTAGACTATCTAAGTCTCCAGTGCTTGGTTTTGTAACTGTTCGTTGCTGAGAAACTAACAGATCTGTCTGTTCTAGCAGACCAGGAACCTGAATAGCCAGGTTATTTAGAGGCTCCAACTGCGCCTCGGGGCCAACCCAACAGAACACATCTCGCCATCGCTTCTGAGTGAGAAATAAACCTTTACGCTTTTTAAGGAAGACGAAGATCTAGTGGCGTCAGGATTAGTTCGTTGAATGAGACGAGAGCGAGGGTGGAGTGACACACCGCCATGGATCGAAAGCCACATAAGATCTTTTGGTCGATGATCTTCTTGGACACATTAGGTCCAAGCACGCCTAACAGTGCCAAGGCTCCCTCGACGTGGATCCTTTGTGCGTGTTCGGATGGCCGCTCCTCGATGTCCTAGCCAGAAAGAACAGTGAGGATCCTCTTTTATAATACCTAAGTAGGGCGTTGCACCTAGAACAGTCGTACAGGGTACCTACCTCCAAATGTAGCATGGCGAGGCAGACGGCAAACACCCCCTGGAACCAACGGCCGGACTGGACCGGAGTACTGATGTTCATAAGCTGCTGATGCAGCAGGCCCAGCACTTGAGTGTGTGACTTTCCAGCGAGATGCACGAGACCTTGGTCGTTTACGAGAGTGCCGTAATACTTGGCCAGAAGCGTGAACACGCCAATGTCAACAATATTGCAGGTCCGCGACACTAGGCCGGTCAACGTCCGTGTAGAAGTAGCTATGTCGGAGTGCAGAGGATTGGGATCTGGCGAGCGGTCCCCATCGAAGATACCCACCATGTGCCTAGGGGTAAACTCGTTTACGAGGGCGTCGTACAGCGCTCGAGAAGAGGACAGCTTCAACGGGCCCTCGGCCACGTCAAACGTCGTAGGGGTACACGTGGGGGGAGCATAGCGAGCTCGAAATGCCGCATTCAGTGCTGCCTTGTCTGTCTTCTGGTGTAGATTCTTCCCGTTCCTGTTGACGAAGACGCTTTTCTGGCCAGGCCCACTACACTGCAGCTTGCTCTGCACACAGCGAAGACAGGATGGCTGCTCGAGCCCACACTGCGCGTCTATTAGTTGGATGTTGCCAAGCGGACTTTTTCTTGGGAGTAACGCTGAACCTTCTTCTTTCGTTGACGGCACTGCAAGCACCTAGTGGACGAACCCGGTATACCGACCATGGTTTTCTATAAGGTTTCAATGCCTCCTTACCTATGTTCTCTCAGTAACTGCCTATGGGGGCATTCTCACATCCAGCCGAGAAGGAAGTGCGCTACAGTCGAGATTGTAGATTAGGAGGGGACTTTTGTAAAATCCTGGGCGACTACATATTGAAGAACTCGCTGAATAATACTGAGTCTATCTACTTGTAATACTAATAAATAGGACCGACGATACATATTGATGATGATTCACACGACGACAGCTATGCCACTATTGTCTATGAATATGTAGCTTGTTTACGCTTTGCCGAAATGAGAAGGAAGAGCGCGCTGGCTCCCCACTTCTTTCGACGTCCTCTCCTTATCGTACCCGGCGTTCTGTCCGCCCTGTTTCAACACGGAGAATTTGTTATCAAGCCTCAAGAGCACGATGAAACGGGTCACGCGGCCGCATAATCAATTCGCATGTTTCACGGAGCGGATGAGGCATTTCTCCATCATTTATATCGATAACTATATAAATATTTCGATACCCGGTCGTACGTTGGCAAAATTTAGAAAGGATGAATACCTAATACCCTTGATAGGATAGTCAGTTAGAACGCCTCAAAATTGGCGATTCAACGTTCAAGCAGTTGGTAGTTCAATCTTTGGCCACATACATTTTTGCCCCACTAGACTTAGAACTTCTTCGACAGCCCCCTTCGACTTAGCTCGACTAGACTCGACTACGCCGCATTCCCCTTGACCGAATCCGCCCACTCAGCTGCCGTGCATATCTTGTTGGTGAACAGGGGCCAGATTAAATCTGTAGCGGCATTCTTGAGCTCGGTGCTGAATCCGGCCGTTGCGTCACTCCTTCAGAGACGACAGGTATTAAGTCAGCATGGTCTCATAAAGTAAAAAAGATAAAATATACATCTGTATATTATAAGAGGGTTAGGACTTACAACATAGTAATTTCATAACCGCTGTATTTGTTCGAGGAACCATCCCACGTGTTAGCGTCAGCGGAAAAAAAAAAGAAAAAAGGCGAGGATATATAAACACCCACGCAGGTAGGTAACAACAGTCGCAAAGCCAGTTGAATGATTTATAGGAAAAAAGGAGAAAATAAACTCACCGCTCGTATGCGTATCTGGCAGTAGACTCAATGCAAGTGTTGGCGACGAGCCCCGCGAACACGAGCTTGGTGATGCCGTGCTTGCGTAGCTGGAAGTCGAGATCGGTGTTTTCGAACGAACTATTTCAAGAATGGTCAGTCAATCGATCAGTCAGTCAGTCAGTCAGTCAGTCAGTCAGTCATTCCGTTCACATATCAGAATCTTTTTCCCCATAGCGTCTCCTTCTCTTCTCTCTTTCTCCTCCCAAATCCTTCCCAGAAGGTGGCAACGAAAGTATAGCACAGAGCGCAGCACAACATAACATACCTACTACCCCAATGCTTCCCAACAACCACATCTCCACCCTCATAATCCGGCTCTAGCCCCTCGTAGATCTTCGCACCGAACGAACCCTCTTCAAACACCATCTTATCCCTAATCCCCGTCTGCGAGGCGCTGAGATACCCCCATCCCTTAAAGGTAATATTCGCATGCGGGCCCGCGTTGGTCTGCTGATGCAAGCAGTAGAAGATAGGGATAGGAGTCTCTGCGGAGCGAGCTGCTTGCACGGCCTCGAAGAGGTGGGTTATGGTGTCGCTGTCCCTGAGACTTTCCGCCAGGCGCGGGTAGAGCTTCCCCTTTTCCGCATGCAGGAAGTCGTTGTAGGGGTCTATGAGGAGGAGGGCAGTGTCGTTCTTATTAGCCATTTTGGATTGATTGATGATAGTTGTGCTATGATCTTAATGTAGTAAATGATTAAAGAAGTACAGTATGTATGTCTGGGAGCTTTGGACTGATTTGACCGATCTATCACTTATAAAAGAATTGATATGATCAATCTGTAGGTTGCTAGTCAAGCAGTGAGCAAGAACGAGAGATTCCACCTCCGTTTATATAGCCACAACTCACTAGCTATTTACCTTTTGTCTGATTATCTCAACCAAACCCTCTACCGGCTACCTTACACAGAGCCCCCTATCCCTTTGAGCCAAATATCCTCGCCACCTACCTAAGTATCTTTAACAAATCATAGACGATGTGTCTGACTGCATGGCTGTATGGGGTCGCACTGCATATATCTCTTATGCTGGCGGCTATGATCTAGAGCTGCTGCCCCGAAGCGCCACTCATGGTGAAGATTGGTAATATCTGTATACGTCTATCTAGTGCATCGTAGAGGATGGCGACGAGACGCAATAGGCTGACATAGCTTTTCACGAGAAGCGGACTTTAGAATCGAGTTGCAGTTTAATCGGGAGAACGAGCGGCCTCGCTGTGGGGCGCTCGACCTTCTCCATTTGGCTACAGAATTGAGAAATCGTTAACTCCGAAACGATAGACTAATCAGCGACGATTACAAAAGGACACACGTAGCAAAAAAAGCCTAAGCAAATACCTAACAACACAAGAGCACCATGGAACAACGAAGGTTAAATCTGAAGAAGTTTACAAATCGGACAGGAATCATCTGGAAAGCAATGCATTTATCGCCTAGTTTTTGTGGCCTTTGAACTTTGACCATGCTGTAAATAGTACACCGGGATGTCGTAATCATAGCACCTAGACTCCGGTACATAAAATCCTTACACGCGCAGCCGCCTAACAAACAAAGTACTACCGCCCTTGAGGTGCCGTTGACGCTGGCATCTCTCCATATCTTCCTCTGCCCTTCGTGGTGTCATAGGCGTTGATAACACGCGTTTGGCTCTCGTCAGCCTGGGAAAAGGCGTAGCCTCGCTGTTTTCGCATCCTCTGTACCTGCCTGACCTTTCGAATCGCCTTTTGGAATTGCTCCATTCTATGGCATAGTTAGCATCGAGAAAAGAATCATTTGAAGTTTACTTGCTCAAGGGACAAGAATGGTCGGGAACGTACCTTGGGCGATAATCCTGAATGTTGTATTTCTGGATCTCCTGGATATGATGGTAGCTTCGTGGGTAGTACATTCTTCGAACATACTTCCAGGCGACGTCTCTGATGAGGCAAGCGAGAGGTAAGAATATGGTCTGAATGTAGAAGACAGGACTGGTAAACAGTACTGGTACCAGGCCGCGCAGCTCAGTGGAGACATGGATCATGGGTGCGACTGTGCCGTAGGCAGCGATGAACAGGAACCAGAACGCAAAGCTACCCGGTATGGCTATCACGTGGTATTTCGTCCAGTTACTTGTTACCAATGCAGCCTTGCCGAGCACTGTCGCCAGGACAGAAGCGTATAGCCCTGTGCCCCATAGCCAGTGGCCTCCGATCGTACCGTCACGAAGGATGCCATCGCCGTGCCAAATCAGCTGGGAGAAAACATAGAGGACAAGTGAATGGTAGAAGGCATTTCCAATCCAGGCAGCAAACGTCTTGATCTTGAAGAATTCGTTTCGCTGTCCCGCAGTGTATAGCTGCGGATAGCGATCAAGTAGGCGCGCCGATACGTACTGGTCTAGGATGCCTATTGCTAGAGGCGGCAAGAAGGTAAAGAAGACGTTGTAGAACGAGAGCATCCAAGATTCGTAGATAATTTCTGCCGAGAAAACGTTTTGGAATGCATACTGAGAAGAAAATGTTAGTTGACGCACGTTAGGAAACAAGCGTTGGCACCACTTACCCAAAATTGTGTCTGGTAGAGGGCGATATTCTTGTAAAAGGAGAAGAGGATAGTTTTGCTGATACGATGATAACTCCAAGCGCCATGCACCAACGTGAGCTTCCGGAGGAAACGGAACTGAGCTATCGAGACATCGGCGGATCGAGCCGCCTGGAGTCCTTCAACGCCTGAAATGCCCACGCCGATATGAGCTGCCTGAATCATGGACACATCGTTCGCACCATCACCGATAGCAAGGAGGATCTCGTCGGAGAACTTCTTCACGAGCTTGACGACCAAAGCCTTCTGGAGGGGGGAGACACGACAACATATGACAGCTTTACACATGACAGCCAGATCATAGAACATCTTCTCCATCTCGGGTTCCAGAGCGTAAGAGAGGGATTTGCCATCGATGACCAAAGCTAGCGTATCCATTTCGACCGATCCCTCGGCGTTATTTCTGATGGCATCCAGCTTCTTCTGAACATTCTGACGGGTCGCCAGCGCATCATCCTCATTCACAATGAGGAGCATCATATCTTCGCTCAAGAGTTTTGAACTCATGCCAATGTTGATAGCCGTTTCTTGTCGGTCGCCAGTCAACACCCACACCTTGATGTTGGCTTCTTGTAGTGTATGAATAGTTTCCGGCACGCCGTCTTGAAGTCTGTCTTCGATGGCGGTGGCGCCTAGTAGGTACAGATTATTCTCAATAAGTTCAGCTGCTTTGTCAAGTTCTTCAGCTCGGTTTCCGCCCACGGTAGTCTGCGCCTTATCAAAGATTGCGTACCATTCCCGGAACTCGTGTTCAGGGATCTCGCGCATAGCCAAACACAGAGTTCGCAAGCCCTCGGACGCGTAATCTTCTAGATGCAAGAGTGTCTGCTCAACATGGGGATTGTCGTCGTTCAAACGCTCCAAGATCACCGTGTCGGCACCCTTGCAGTACAGTCGGATCTTTCCGTCGGGACAGCGATAGACGGCCGACATACGCTTTCTTGTCGAGTTAAACTCGCACACGGCCAGAAGTTCGTACTCTACCTCTTTCCCATTGACCTCGATGATAACAGTCCGAGGCTTGCGGGCGACGAAAGTATACCCCATGGTCACCGCACCCTGAACGAGAGCGCCTTCATCAGGGGATGCGGCTTGGTATTTGATCTTACCGCCTTTCGACTCGTCTCGTTCCGGAATAACGGTGTGACAAGTGGCGAGAAGAGCCAGGAAATTATGGATGGCCTCAGAAGTTTGGTGAGATTTAAGATTCTCCTCAAGTCGTTGAAAATCGTGTATGCCAACTTCAACACCATCCTGAACCGTAGCCCGTCTGTCCTCGGGAACTTCTTCCGCATACTGAATACCACCGATCGAGCATTGTTTGAATTCCATCATGTTACACGTCAATGTTCCTGTTTTGTCGGAGAAGACGAACCCAACCATGCCGAGTTCCTCCACTAAACTTGATGTACGACAGTTGGCTGGGGTATTTGTTGCTTCGTAATAGATATCGAGATCGTCGTTGATGAGAATTCCGTGCCAATATTTAACGAGCTCCAAGGTAACGAAGAGCGAGATCGGCACCAGAGACGAAAATAGTACCCAGTATGTCACAAGATCTTTGAAGATTGCCTGGACAACTATGCCACCGCCGTTTAGAGAATCAAGTTCTAGATAAGAGACCGAGTCGTTCGATACAGCACGGTACACCAGGTCTCCGATAGTGCATATTGAACTAAGAATCAATAGTAACCCAATAAGGGCAAGCACGAGCTTGTTGAGTTGCCGCTCAACCTTCGTGCGCTTGATCGGTGCGGCCGTTGCGTTTCGCATCAACTTGGTTTCGTGGCCGGTGAACACGACAATGCCGTGAATCCAAGGGGTGTTCCGGAGAGTGGCACCTCGAAGCAAAAGCTGTTCTGGGTTTAATGGCAGTTCCTTCTCTCCGCCGCCAGCTTGCATGGTCAAGGTCGCCTCATACGTATAGAGGCTGCTGTTGGGCTGCTCCGATCGAATTCTGCCTCCTAGCCTGCTCAACTCTGCTGGACTGACCAGCGCCGACGTTTCGGGCAGACCTTGCTTAATTTTGAGATTCGTCTCGCCATCCAGGTTCGCTGTCTCAATGTAACATAGGCCTTCAGGTTCAGAGCTGGCGAGGAGCACCATATCGGCAGGAAACGGCTCCTCAGATTCGACACGTACAATATCTCCCACAGCCACATTGATCCAGCTAGTTTCTTCAAAGTTCGATCCTCTCAAAACTCGCGCCTTCGAGTTATTCAAAGCGCTGTCTGCTTGTTTCCGCCTATAGTCCTCTACGAATTCCTTGGCGGCGGAAATCAACAGCACTACAACGAGGGGCCCAATAGTTGTGTACTGATTCGTAGGCGACAGGCCCGGAATCTGTTGCAGTCCCGCTGTGAATAAGAAGAATACGTTTGCGAATTTAGAAAACTGTTCGAACAGAAACTTAGGCAGAAAAGTAGCAACGTTGTATTTTGCGGTCGAAACGTGATTGTCGACGTATTTGTTCGCCGAATTAGCAGGAGGGTTGTTGAGATGTATGATTCGAGGTCCCAGTGTCGAAGGATCTGGCTTGCCGCTCCCGAAACCAAATTTAAAGTTTCTCAGCTCGAATTTTTTAGACTTCTTCCCTTGTGGAACAGTTGCCGAGGAATCAGTCCGCCCATGACCAGCCTCTGTTAAGGGAAGATCCATCTCTGAGTAGCCTTGGCCCATTCCCAGCATGTTCTTTGCTCGCCCGAGGAACCCGCCACCGAGGCCAAGCACACTGTTGCGCTGCCGAGCGTTTTCTCGGCGTAACGCATCATTACCACTTATTGACCCGCCACCATGCTGGTAGTATGATTGGTCGTCATCAGGATAGTCGTCGAAGTCGTCAGCATAACTTCGATAATTGTTTAGATCGGACGTCTGGCTATATTGTCTATCATTCTCCACCATGTAAGGAGGTCGAGCGCCGGAAGGAAGAGCGCCGGCAGGAGGATTCTTCACGCTCGGATGTGCTTTGTGGCTGTCGGCGCCAACAAAGTTATCGTAGGAGACAGACTGGCGCGGGGGGAACTCGTCACCCCGATTATTAGTATTATAGGAGCGAAGCAGTTCATCATCGTTCGCGGTAGCGCGCTGTCCAGTGTAATAGGCAGGCTGGTCGTCGAGGTCGAGTAGAAGGTCGTTTTTGGAGCCGGAAGAGCCTCCAAAAGGTGCCCTTCCCGCCATGCCGCAAAGGGATACAGAAGTTTATACAGGGATGAGGACGGGAGACATGAGAAAGTCGGAGAGGTAACACGTTGGCTTGGGACTCGAATCGACTCGGATTCTCAATGTTGGTATTTCCATGCGAGAGCTTCGCAGCGGTAGTGGAATGCTCGTGGGATTAACAGCGTCGCAATAAGGCCGGGGCTATACTATGGCAGAAGCGAAGGGCAGAGAAAAAGGATGGTCGTCAATACGAGATGTCTAGTCCAGGCCCGCAGATGTAAGAGAATCGAAGTAGAATTAAGCAGCCTAAAACGGACTGGCTTGGGCTTGGTCGGTTGGCTGGTTGGCTTGCAAACAGACGGCAGATATTACACAGCAGGGTATAGATGAGTACATAAGTACGCAAGTCGGGGAAGGTAGATAGTCAAACAAAACAACAGGCCGATTACCTAGATGCCAATTCCAGGTTGAGAACGGCGTTAGGTATGTCCAATGTTGGATTGCGAGTCGGAATGCAGGTTCAGGAGGTGGACAGACGGCAAACAAATTGATGGGAGGTCTGACTGTCTCGAGAGTGTAGATCCCAAGGGTTACTACATGGGCTAACGGGCTAGGGACAGGCGACCCACAGAAGACGCAACTGTAGAGCTGTTCATAAGCTGTACTGTTGTACATTAGCGCATCTTTGTTTCGTCTGCACTGCACAGCCTCCCGTCGCTAGCCAAGCCTCAATGTACAGGACGGAAATCAGTACGGGAGCTGGATAGAGGCTGCCGTACCACTCATCTTTCTGCCTGCACTGGCCCCCAGAGGAAGCCGTTAGCACCCGCAAAACGGGAGGTGAGACACATTCGTGAAGACCAAGAATGACTCTGATTGGTTACTACGTCCAAAGCCCCCTTGGTATTTTACTATAATTACTTACTCGTGCCACTGGGCAGGTACCTGAGAATGTACACGGGCACCACGTATATACATTTTCTTCTCTGTCAGCTTGGATGTATGATGAGGGGGTCAGGTATTTAACTCTTGCACGTGCGCCGGTAGGCTTACTGGTTAAAACTCAAAGGGGACTTTTTTTCTTGCTCTTTGTGCTTTGCTACACGTACGTAATATGCGCTTATTACTTTCTACCAGGTATGTACGTCATTGCACCTGACATTGCGCGATGCCACGCTTCACGGGAGGGACATTCTCTAACCAAAAGGATACACTTTTCTCAACTCTTCTAACCGCAATACTGTGTTTGCCCAGGGTTAGATGGAAATATCGACCGGCAGTGGGAGATGATAGGCCTACTTTCCGGAAATCTTTGTGCCTAGGGGCCATAAAAAGTGCACTGACTGGCGGAAAGGTACGCCGCAATATGCCTAAGACATGAGGTGAACCTGTAACAAGCCTATGCCGAGCGGGTTGATTTGCGCATTCACAATCTGAAATCGCGGGTCTGCATCGTTAAACAGCTTGGCCCAGTCCTGCCGACTCCTCTGCTTGCTACCAAACCCAACCATCATGCAAAGGTCAATTTGCCTCAGAAGGCGCTCCTCAAACCTCGTGACAGTGCCGTATTCCGGCAGAATAATGTCGCTAATCAAGACTGGCGTCGCCGGACCGCACTTCTCTAGGGCTGGAACCAGAGCACGGATGATCTTAATTGAGTCCTCATTGTTGTGATTGTGCAGGATCTGGCGCAGAAGAAAAGCCGAGGCGTCGTGGACAGGCTGTAGCTCGAAAAAATCGTGCGGCTGAAAGTTCACGCGTCCCCCGAGTTGCTCTTCGCCGTGGCCGAGCTGGACAGGAGAGTTATCTTGGACAACAAAGCGTAACGAAGGGAATTCCTGTGACTCGCTGTTAGAATTAAAGATGTCCTGTTCTGCGTTGTTCGAAACAAAGCGATCGAGACAGGATGAAAACGACATGTGACTCACTCGGGCAAGTTTAATAGAGATGTGTCCACTTCCTCCGCCAACGTCGACGACCTTTCCGCTCCCCAAAGACGCCCACGGGAAGCCGTCACGAAGCTCCGTACCCCTTTCATTGACTACAAGCGAGAGGTATTGCGTAAGGGACCAGGTTGATATAAGCATTTGTAGAGCAAGCAGGACTCACCCTTGGACCAAGCGCTCATGGCCTGCGCGAAGCGTTTTCCCTTGTCAGGGTTCTGCTCGTAATATTGGTATGGGGACATCCCAAAACGGCGTTGAAAAGCCGTGTGGGTGCTGCTAGAAGCGTATGGAGAGTCAGAAATGAGAGTCGACAGCTCAGATGATGCCTTGAACCCATCTCCCAGCTGCACGTCGCCCATGGCATGTAGCTCAGGGTCTCGAGCTAGGGATGCCGACATAGCAGTATGCGTGAAATGTTCAGCCTCGCTATCGCCCCGCTTGACCTATTTGAAGATACGGCGAGATGTCAGTAGCTTCAAAATGGCCCCCGTACGGGCCTCATCCATGTCTGCCTTAGCAGCAATCTCTGTGACGCTCAAACTCAGCTCATGCCCTGCATCATGGTTGGTTGAGTTGGAAGGCAGAGGTATGTGGCGAAAGAATCCACGATCAAGGGCAACTTGCATTGCCGCAAGTTCGTAGTGTGAAAACACAAAATCCCGAAGACTTGTCTTCGGCCCATTGACGAGAAAGAGTAGATCGAGCGCGACATCATTCAGGGACGCTCGGAGAGCATCGTATTCTGAATCTTCTGGGACATCCCCCCCACCGGCCTCCAGGGTAGGCTTGGGGGAAGAAGTTTTATCGAGATAGGCATCTATCACAGAAGACAGGAGAGAAATTTGTTTTCCGAGAGAGCTGATACCGGTACCCCTTCCAAGCCCAATCGTAGAGTTTTCGTAAGACATTTTGCACAAACGAAGCCTGGCCAGGAGAACCTTGTTGATGGAACTTCTTGACTCTCTAGCTCTACCTATGACAACTGTTTTGGGAATGGGGGATTCGGTCAGCTACACATATTTGGTGTTCTCCAAAGGCTGTGCACGGGACCAGCGCCCATCTTGCTGACATCTATTGATCGCTCTGTGCATATTAATCCTTGCCTAGGATTTGAAGATGCTTTCGGACCCGACCTGCTACCCCTCATAATCGTAGGAAATGTGCAAGGAACAAACTATCAGGTCTCTGCCATCTATTCCTCTGCGCCACTTGATCTCTACTGTCACGAAGACGACAGAGGCATCACATCCTATATCATACCGTGCAAAAGGATAAACCTCTTATTGTGTAGCACGAACAGGTACCTTACCCATTATGCTAGAAAACCAGAAACTTCAAGATATGCAGCATTACTTTCGCACCTTTTTATTTTAGTTACTTATGGTCACTGCAAAAACATCAAGCGCTAGCTCAAGGAGTAAATCGATGGCACCGGGTAGAAAGGGCAGACCAAGATAACGCCCTACTATATGCCATACCTTAATGCCAGGGCTTCTGAGCCAGACCGCATGGATGGGGTAGGCAGCTGCCACCTTGCTCCTCAAGCTCAGCGCGTAGTCAAAATTTGTGGCAAATACCTTTAGGTCGTGCGCCAAGATAGGGGCCAGTGGCATTACTTATGACACTTTACACCAGCAGGCTTTGATCATAATTGCGAATTGATACATTCTGTGTGTACAGAAGCATTGGAGTTAGATTGTTATTCGCGGAGAATTGTCTTGTGGCTGAACGACGACGGTGAAGGTATTCTTTGCTACCTATGAAAATGAAAGCCACTCTTCCTCATTGTTGATAAATCTGCTTGAGAGCTTAGACCTCGGAAATTTAAGCTAGAAGACGTCTGGGTTCCATGTATTAAATACTATGTCATCCTCGCGAGCACCAAGATGCCCATGGGAAACAATCAAATACCTCTCATCGCCGTGCTCTGATTAAGTTTCTCCTCGTTTCTATCTTTATCTATCCCCTTCCCACATAATCTCCTCTTTCCTTTCTTCTCTCCCTCTCCCTTTCCTTCTCCTTTGCCCCGCCCCTATACTCCCTCCTCCACCTGTCCACGAACTCATCCAAATCAACATGGATCCTGAAACCTTTCTGGCACATGGTGCTATATACGCTCTTTAGCTCCGTAGAATCCATATCCCTGACCAGCGTGCCGAACGCTTCCATGAATACGTCCTTGGACCAAGGGCACGCTTGGATGGCGCGGTAGAAGATGTCCTTTGCTTTGCTTTTGGTAGATTGGTCTTTATCTTTGACTTTGTCTTTGGCTCCACGCAGTTCTTTCCGCGCGTGACACAGTCGGATGTACGATATCCATAGCCCCGTATGATGCGCACAAACCGGGGAAGAGAGGGCGCGTTCAAAGGCCGCGCAGGCCGAGTGTGCGTTTCCTGTCGAGAGCTCGTGAGATATGGCGAATATGTGACCTGCCAGTGATTCGTTGGCACGCGTGAGAATAACATCTTGGAGGAGAGAGCGCACGCGGTCGTTTATACTCAGACGCTCGGAACGCCATGCGAACAGGGAGAGGAAGATTGTGTTCTGCGGAAAGTAGGCAAGGTATTTAGTTAGTTGCTCTCGAAAGAGACCTGGGCGGAAAGATCTGTAAGCTTTTGGTTAGAATTTATAGCGTTAAGAGGGCTAAAGGGGAAATGTGGAATTACCCGTGACTAGCGTGGTAATACAGCAGACGTGCAGCAGACTGCAAGAATCTCTCATGAGAAGGACTGTGTTGCTGGCTACGCGAGACGAGGTCCTCGGAACACTGATTGATGCTCATAATGGCCGACCAAATATCACCTTGTTTTGGGGCTCTCGGCTCCTTTTCGCTCCGTTTAGTTAGATATTCAAGTAGTACTAAGCCCTCTGCGTAGATGGTCGCCTGAATGATCTCGCCTGACGAGATCTTGTAGTCTCGATTGGTCACCAGGAACTGGCGAGCTTTCAGAATCTGGGACGGAGTGGCTTCGATGGGTTCCGATGGTTGAGCACTATCGCCCAATGTTGACGATGACTTTTCTTCTGCCAGCCGACAGAGTTGCAAAACGGCTTTCGAGAGCTCCCCATCCACGAGCTCGTGCCATGTTGCTGCGATGCCGAGGCGGATTCGATCCTGAGCTGAGATCAATGGTAGGCCGAATGCTGCCGACAAGACGTTACGAGCTGCGGCTTTGTTACCGCGCTCGTATTCGAGAATAGAATAGCCCAGGTATAAGTCAATATTGGAGGGATCCAACTTGAGAAGAGCTTTGGCGCTCTTTTTCTCGCTTCCGGGTTCGTTGGTTGATTCAAAAGCTAGAGCGTAAGGACCAAACCCAATCACTCCCTCCATCCGTGTTATTTGCTTCAGCATGGTAGACACCCACTGATAGTGATCAGGTGATACTATTTCACGCATCTGCTCTAAGTATCTAAACCACTGTACAGAGGGAAACAAGATTTCAGGAGTGAGAGTCATCTGCTGTATTCCGTATTGAAACGCGGGTAATTTGTTTTGTTGCTCTTCTGGCTGATCCACGTATGCTGCAGGTGACAGGTTGGTAAAGGGAACGGTCCGCACACTGCGAACGAGAAGGGGGTCTTTGAGGGCTTCCCCAATGACACTATCTAGTTGTGCGCTAGGTGGGACATGAGAGAATATCAGAAATGTGTCTAATAGCTGCCGCCGAATGGATGGGATGACGCTTGTCGGAAAATACGGTAGTATATCGTGGAAGTCGCTATACATGACCACCCGAAATGGGTCGTCTTCAGCTCCCTCGTCCAACGTGCGCGCGGGAATTGCTGCATCTCTGGATTTCTGGTTTTCGACAGTATGCCATGCTTTGTAGCCGTCACGGGTATTAGGCGTAATAGGTGGTGTGTTTGATGTTTTAGGAGGAGGAGGCTCTTGAGCATTCGAATCCGCTACAAATTCTGCCCATCCTCTCCATTCCGCTTCGCCCAATCTTGGTATTTCGCTTTCCCAATATTCCTGGAAGCTAGCAGGGATATCCCATCCTGCACCCGAAACCGTTGTAGGTCGCACGAGGTTCAATTCCAAAGTAGCTTGCCATGCCGCTAACGCGAGCTCGACGAATCCAGTGTCGGCGAGAAAACGTGTTAAACGCAGGAACACATATATTATCTTTTCAGAGTGGCGAAGTTGGTCTTCGGCCACTTCGTGACCGAGCAACTCGCGCCCTAAAGATTGCAGTTTTTCCGTGTACAGTTTCTTGATTTCTTCATAGGAGCAGACCGAAAGGGTAGTCTGCAGGAAAGATATATGCAACTTCCAGAGCTCAAAGCTTTTCGGATATTTCTGCAAAATTTCTCTGAATCTTTTCGAAGCCGTCTTAAGTTCCCATACCTTGACACCCTCCGTCATTACCTTCAAATTAAGCTTCTCACGTACTGCGTCGTCCTTACTATGCGATAGGGCTTGTTCAAGCAGCGACAATTTGATATCAGCAAAACTTCTTATCTCGGCTGTAGTTGGAACTCGGCCGGCACTTTGGGCAGAGAGCAAGTTGTCTTGATGATCGACCAGTTCAAGCCAAGATTCAACATCGTCTGAGTGTTCTCGTACTTTTCTTGAGAGCTCGATAGATCGTATGGTCGTCGGATCTCCTGCGCCCCCTAACAGTCCATTGTCGGATACGTCACTGTCAAAAACATCGTCGCTATCGGAATACTCATGGCGTTTACTCTTCCCATGAATAGACCTATACGAAGGCCCGTCTTCGCCCGATGATTCACCAGAGTCAAGTCCTTCACGCTTTCGTTTCCGCGACGTCTTCAGAGGTAGAAAATCTTCCATAGCAGCGCTCGCCTCTGATGGCCTACGCCGTACGCGGATAGACGGTCTATCCGGACGGATGCCCTTTGCCAGGAGACTCTTCTTATCGCTGCTTAGGAGAGATCTGCTCTCGTAGCGATCGATGATATAGAACTCTTCTCGGTTCCCTATTCTCTCAGTCCTCATAACGCCATCATGTCCCAGAAGACGGCCTGCGCCGATGCGCCTGTATTCAGGAATACTTCTGCGATCATTACCACCGTAACGCCTGATAAGGGGATCGCCCCGCTTATCAAAGATGTAGAGAACATCGTTACCAGATTTCCGTTCAGTCGATGGCTGAGCTTCCCGGGACAAGAGGAGTGCATCGGGCCTGGAGGGTGTACCTCTCTCAACAGAGCGGCTACGGCGGGTATGGCGGGTTTCAGCGTGGCGGGTTTCGAGCTTTGGCGTTTCAGCTATTGCTTCTCCAATAGCGGCTGGCACACTCTCTGGAGCCTTCGGCCTGAAAGATGCAAACTTTGGCACGGCCGATGTCTTTGCCTTCCCGTGAGACGACGACATGATTGTAGAAGACCTAACCCATTTTAGGCCAGATTAAAGATCCTGCTCTTCAAGTTTTACTATGCATCAAGTTTAACCAAACACATACGTTCAGGTGCCTCTACAGTAGATGTATGGGGTAGGGTAGTATTAGCAGAAGCAGTAAGGACCTTGTGGCAGTTCCAAACAGCTAAAAGCATTTCACAGGATAATAGGTAGTAGGTAAACCGCAATAAGCATGCAACCTTTGAGGCGCCAAGGCTTTGCAAATCAAGAGTGCTGCAGCCTACACGCAGGCGGCTGAAAATATGTGCTAGCAAACAATTGAGCTTAGCGTACTCGCCGTTTTGGTTAGGCTCTTTGGCTCTATCAACACTTCTTAGTCATCCGATCGAGCAACACTACGGTAGTACAGATCTGTAATTGTATAAGGACTCGACAGATGTAGAAATAGAGAATGAGGCACAAACAAGACAACTTATCACAACCTGATAACAGTTGAATCCACGTTATTTTTATATTAATTATAGTAATATATATAATACATACTTTAACCCACCCCCTATAAAAAAAAAAATTAAAAAAATTAAAACCGTAAAAAACCTAATAAGACAAGAAGCACAACATCACTATCACCAAAGAAACAGCTAACAAAGAAATAGGAAGGAAAAAAAAAACATGGTACAGAGAGGAATCGAACCTCCCAAATGCGTTGGACTCGCGGGGAATCGAACCCCGGACCACTCCCATGCTAAGGGAGTATTATACCACTAAACCACAAGCCCTGTGAAAGAAGAGAACACACAATCCATCCGGATTGGTGTCGTTCACGGTGAGGAGAGTAGCAAAGTTTGCTCAGTATGAGGGTCGAACTCATGACCTTCGCATTTACCAGATATTAGAACCACGGGATCTAATATTAGTACGACGCTCTAACCAACTGAGCTAACCGAGCAAGTTTCGAAACAACACCGTTTGTTGAATGCTCTAGGCACATAGAGGGCTCTAAGACAGTCATGGCCAGTGTGTGTATGATCCGTGATTGTTTAGGTTATTTTGATTTCCCCAGCAAGTAGAACTGTCAGGTTTGACATTTCATATCAAAGGTGACTTGAAAGTTTGTCCTGGGTTGTGGTGACCCACAGGGCCAAGGTCCCTGCGCACACAAAAAGCAGAACCCTAAAATACTGTATCACGATGTCGGAGCAGGAGCACTGCTGCTTCACAAGCCCAACAGTCAAGCGTCTAAAATACCAAGCAAAGTAAGAACAGTTATATGATGCGATAAGTCTAAAATAATATGATTCTAGAGTCTTGGAGAATCGATAATGCCGCGTCAAAAGGACAGATGACAACCGGTAAACACCAAGTTATGCGATGCTCCAACTCCGAATATGCTGAGGGTTGTACTTGTCGGATAAAGACAACGGAATAAACAGGGCAAAGATAGGCAACAAGGAATGGGCACAAATCATAAGGCGTGCTCTTGCTCCTCCAACTCACGTACATATTTCACAAATCGTTTCTTATGTGTCTTAAACCAGTGTTAGTTAGATACGAGCCTTACGTCTCGCTTAGAGTGGGATTTTGGACTTACCATGCCTGCATAGCGCCCATTCCTGAGCACACAGATATATCTGAGACCGAGCTTGGCAAAGCACTCATATACCAGATCCATCGGAGACTTGATGTCCAGCGCCACTGGTGCTGGGTCTATGTAACGTGTAAAATCGGTGGGATCAGGGTTCTCTTCGTCGTCGCTGTCGTCTATGCTTGGGATGTCTGCCATAAGACAGAGACTCGAACTCTCGTCTTCAAGATTATCCAAGGCATATTCTAGGTCCGGAGCCGGGATCAACCCAACAAGAATTTTGTCTCTTAAGATAGGGAGTCCTCCATCCAGCTCACCTGCTCTATGCAGTATTTCGAGCTTGGCCCTCAAAGATGTAGCCGAGACAAGGGGCGAATTAGTAATATCGATCACCCGTTCGCGACGTACTCGGGAAACGATGTCAGCAAGTTCGCCAGTAAAGATCGGCTTGTGCTTGTTGTCCAGGTACGGGTACGAGTTCATGGCAGTTAGAAGGTCATAGATGCTAAGCGGCTCCAGAGCATCCGCCGTCCATTTGGCCACCAAGATGGCCAGAGAGAAAGGCAGCACATAGTCTAAACTTCCCGTAAGCTCAAAGAGGATGACAGCAAGGGTAACCGAAAGCCGCGTTACACCGCACATGGTCGACCCGGCCGCGATGAGACCGTAAACACCCGGTTGCACGCAAGTAGATTTCTGCAGCAATGCGCAACCGCCCCATATAGACCAGTGTGGGAACCGAAGGACGAACCACTGGACGATGTGGCCGATGATACGGCCCATGAGGCCGCCAACCACCATGGAAGGCACGTAGATGCCCGCAGGAACTTTGATTCCAAACGTGATGATAGTAAGGAACCCCTTGATCACGAAAGCCGCGAGAAGCGTGAGAATTATCCGCGGTATGTCATCTATGCTCGAAGCACAAAGGCCTAGTTGTCTATCTCTGGTGTCGACGTCGCAGGGAGCAGCGAGGTTGAGTAGAAGCTTGGCAACGGGAAGCTTGGTGAGTGTGTTCCAGTAACTCATCAGTCCAGTTAATATGGCTACAAGAATAACCTCGACGAGGGGGTATTTCTTGATCACGGGGACCTTCCTGAAACTCAATGCCCAACGGCGCGATGCCTTGATAAAGAGAGCACCAATAGCACCGCCCAGTATCCCGACAGCGATAAAGCCAAATAATTCGAACCACTCCCAATCGATCTTATACCTAACTTCGAACATGACGATCTTGTGTGTGCCGTAAGGGTTGAGGAATTTGAGAGATAAAGCTGCAACAATACAACAGAAGAAGGTTCGAAAAAGCGTCTTCGCGGGGAAGAAGTACGCGACTTCTTCAAGCCCAAAGAGCACACCGCCGAGAGGAGCACCGAAGGCCACGACAACACCAGCTGCGGCTGCTGCAGACAGCACCTCACGTCTCTTGGCATCATTCCGATCGTATTTGGTGAATATTCGGCAGCAAATATTGCCGATACAAGTCGCGACATGTACGTACGGGCCTTCTTTTCCCAGGCTGAGCCCAGATGCAACACTTATAATGAGGCCGACAGATTTGATAATAAGTGTCTTAAATCCCAGAAAACCGTGGAGCACAAAACCACTCAGAATAACGCGAACTTCTGCGACCCCGCTCCCTGCGGCGGAATAATATACCATAGGCGGAGACGGTGGCTCCCGCTTGGGCATCTGCGTCGGGCTTACCGACTCGTCTTCTTCATTATCAATGTCTACAGCGAGCTGCGAATATTCGGCAGCAAGATTCTCGTCTAGAGTTGACATGCGATATGCCGACGGAACGACGGTTTTAGTCGTCAGAGTCAACAGGCAAGCTATGACGGAGAGCGTGATGACGGCAACTAAGTAAATGGCGAATTCAGTCCACTCCTCTCCAAACGGGTGGCCGCCTAACACCTCGGACCAGGAGCGCCAATCCGTGCATAAGCCATGAGGACAGCATCGCTGCAATAACCTGGTCAGTATGGTTATAGAAAGGGGCGTGTGTGGTAAGACCGCCTTTGCACCGGGGAATGCTTAAGAAGAAACTGGATACGATGGGACTTGATGCAACACACCTTCTCATTCAAATACCACGCTCTAGCACAATATCCATCCTTATAATCAAATATGGTGGTTTCCGCTACATTGACGCAATATGCTAATACAGCTACCAAGAAACCGACCAAAGCACTCAGTACCCAGCCTTGGGCACCATCGAACAGTACGGTGAGTCTACCTCGCCAATCTTTACGATTTCGAAGCTGTTTGATTCGATACGAGTCTGCGATGCTGTCGTGGACCCAATCGGTGCAGGTAAACTGATCGTACCAAATACGTTCGTCCGGAGCGATGGAGAGCTTGGATTCGGTCATTGATTCTTGGCGGTCTGTGAGAGCTTGCACTAATCGTTGGCTCCAAGATTCATTTTGGCTGTGGTTTCTGGTAGAGCCGTAGTGGGAAGTGCCTATATCAGGGGTGTTGGTTAGGATCCAGGTATTGTAACCACCTCTAAACGGGAGCAAAGACAGTAGACGAACCATGAAAAGTCTGGTTCCTTGAGAGATGACCTGGGCGGTTGGGCGTTTCAACACCACTGTGTATGCGTATGCGGGAGCGCGAGGGGCGCAACAGTGCTGTGTTCTCGTCCGGAGGGTCAGACGTGCTGTTGCGTCTTGTTCGTCTCTGGTGTTTTCGGCGAGCGGTCGGGGATGAAGAAGCAGAGGGGTACGGGTCCCTCTGAGCATCTCTCTGCGAATACCTCTGCGAATCCCTCTGCGAATCCGTAGAGGGGAGGGTGGGAGGAATAAACTCATCTCCTACATCATCGGCCATGTCTCTCTCGATATCTTTGGAGCTATGAACTTCGAAATCTAAAGAGAACTAAAGCGAAAGCCGGGCCTGATACGATGTAAGAGGATAACATTAGAAGCTGCCGAAGTAATAGACGGTCAAGTAGCCTTGAGGATCTGTTCTGATTTGTGTCCTACTACACAGGCTAGGCTATGCCGGTGAATGTCGTACCCGAATCCGCGAAAAGAGGAGACAAAGAGTCAAGAAGGCAAGAGAGGTTTATAGGTGTCGGGCAGGTTGGAACGATTTGAACTCGAAAGCGGCAGGCTCGATGGAATTTTACCAACACACTAATCTATACCATCTTCTTGCTCCGACCTAAAAGCCGATGCATGCTAAAGCAGGTCGCTTGCCTACATGTATGTAGATAAAGATGCAGATGTAGGTAAGAAACGCTATGGCAACTTGGAGTGTCACAATAATAAGAGCACCATCAGCAGGTGTATCACAAGAACTGCTAATGTTACATACCTACCCCAATTTCTAGTCTCCTTCCCCACTCTGCCGGGGCCGCTAGGAATGCTGCACAACGGGCATGTGTACAGGCATGTGTAGGCACTCGTATGCACCTATCCCTGCACCATCACACCATGACCGTTGCGACGCAACCACCAAAATACTAATAAGCAGCTCAGGGTCATGAGACGTACTAAAATACTTGCCCTGAGTCGACATTTTTTGCCCGAGGAACGCTTGATTCAGTGAGGTTTAAACGTGATACCCGTAAATTGCACGCCCGTCTACACACACTTTTGTATACAGGCAGTCGAAGCATGGAATATCCATCTAACCTTAACATATTTACTGTAAGTACAGTAGGTAGATCTCTATCTACTGACGATCGGTACCCGTGGATTACTTTTGTACCTAGGTTAGTTAGTCATTTGATAAGACAACTGATTTAGGTGTGCTAGGTACGTAGATGGACATGTCTCAAGACTATACACAGCCTTTACCACTTCCCACACAGGATGTCATCCTCCCCAAATCACGCCGCTTTTATCTAGCTCGTATATGTGGCATGAGACCAGCCTAGCTGGTTATATTTTCACGGAGCATATTTAAATCGATGAGTTCCCTGTTAACAACACTCCATAGTTTTCGAATACTATCATAGAATGAAGAATATAGTTAAGTCGGGCGACTTGATCTTGTATGCAGTTTATATACATGGGACTGTGAGAGCAGCTGCGTTGTTGCTGCCCATAACTTCTATAAGTACCAAACAATCCAACTCCCTGAGGGATTCCCCAGTCTCCGACACATCCTCTAGCTCTTGAGCGTTTAGTTCTGGGAGAACTTCTCCCGCTCCCGCTAGCCTCCCTAGCAACCATCCAAAGTCATCGACGTCCCCATCGCCCCCACGGCCCACGACTGTTGCGGCTCTTAATCCCAACCAGATCTGACATGGATGCGACAGCCCCTTCGTAGAAAGGAGCTGTCTCGTAGATCTGCTCGACGCAACCGTCTCCTATGAGGACCATGTCCACGCGAACTCGGAAGCCTTGTGGTGCATGGAACGCGATCTTGCTGTCAGGCTTAACACTAAAACCAGAGGCGCCGGTTTCAACCGCCTCCCAGAGGTTTGTTAAAGCGTCCAGAGATGCCACAATGTCCACCTCCTCGATATTCTAGGTCGAGGAGTGGGCAATACTAGCAACACCGCCAACGAGGATCAGTTGACAGCACAATTACAGTCTGACCAGGCGAGTTGCAGCGCGATAGCACTCGATGAGTGCTTCGTAGTGGTTTCACGATAGTAACGTCAGACTTTAGTATAGTGAAAGCAGCATTGCTTCATCTCTATGATGTTTATTGTTATTACATTAACAAAGTCATCCAACACATATTATTCGGCCATGTGTAGCTCTAATTGGACCAGCCATGGTGGTTGAAATAGAAGACCCTCTAGCCCCTGAGCCGCTGCGTTCACAAATAATGTGTGCGCATCCCACTCTAGGGGGGCGTCGTCGCCCGCACAATGCCTTGTTGAGCGAAAGCCCTTTTGGACGAGCCGCCGTGTTATATTGAGCTTTTCAGCCCTCGTGACGACTCTGTCGTACTTCGTGTCTATGAAGTTCTATTACTTTTCGACAGCCGTCGAATTGTTGTTATCAATATCAATAAGGTGAGACGGCTGGTCACTAACTTGGCTCCGCCATGCTACAAGTTTTGCGCCCCACCCTCGTGAATATGTCCGAGGCAATGGAGACGTGGGCGAGCCCTAATAACCGCAGCGAAGAGATCCGGGCAGCCCGCTCTTTCGACTGAACCATATCCATAATCCCATGCGGTAGACCATGGATTATGACGACAACTTGCTCACCGATAGCAAAATGATGCCCCGTCTTCGGTGAGTATTGAGAACCATTGCCGGCTTCTGAAGGGGTATATGGACTTGCATAGACGGTCAGGCACGCACCATTGTTGAGGACGAAGCAATGCGTTCCTTCATCGAGATATGTTATACCTGGCGTATAGCCGATTAGCTGCCGCGCCTTTCCATAGTCCCCGAACTCCCTCTTTACGAGTTCTGGTTTGAAGGCAGGGACTGCTTCCGCAACTTTTGCTCCTAATGCCAGTACGTCCAGAGTTAAGTCATGATTTCCAGAAATCATTAATTTGCGAGGCGCGTTGATGTGTTTGAGCAGTTAGAACGTCTTCTAATGTTCGTGGATTTTAGACTCTTCGGTCAAATCACCACAATGAATGACCATATCTGCACTGACGTCTTTGCTTATTTAGTTATCATCAGCATGACTGTCTAAAATAATGAGGAATTTAGTACTGACAGTCGTTTTGATTGTGTTAATGATGATATCGTTGGGTAGATATATTATTAGACTTCAATCCCAGAGAGCAGAAGGTTGAGGATTTAGAGCTTTTGTCAAAGTGGCAACATGAGCAGGTATTTGTGTCCCCGGTCTAAAAAGTTTATTCGTAAGATGCCTATGATACTAACTTTACCTCTAAGAGATGGACGCTGTCTAACCGGAAGGCGCGTAAATATATAAATATCAGGTTTATATGTAGATGCTTGTTGATGAACCACTCTTAAACGTGGCTTCTGTGCCACAAAGATCTTAACGTCACTCTGACGAGTGACGTAGCAGTAGCTTACTACTATGAGGAAGTTGCTTTGGGGTTATGGGGGTAGATTTAACTCCGTCAAAAAGGACATAGCATTTTAGTTAGAACAACAATGGAAATACGCGTTATTTTCCAGGTGTTTTTGAGCACAATAATCAGTGAGATCTTGTTTCTATGCTATTGCTCGTTATCTTGCGGAATATCGGAGCTCATCTGTGCTAGAAAGAACTCGAGGCCGAGATCAAGATTTCATAGTACGTTTATATTATATATGCATGCATATACAATGCAAGCCACGCGCCCACGCACGATAACACTACGGGGCGGTACGTAAATATACGGGGAGGTCCGAGACAATAGGTGGTCTTCGCAGGATTTACGGAAGTCAGAACCCTGTCCCGGGTGGGCTCGCTCATTATGCATGCATGCTGAAGCTGCACGATGAACCGCCGTCATAAAGCTCGGACTTGGTCGCGTTTTACGAGGCGGGGTGCCATTAGTTCCGGGAAAGGGTGGTGGTATCTTGGGGATGTTGTGCTTGCTATGAACAGGTAGGTACTAGTAGGTAGGTATCTTATCCAGGTGTCGGAGGACAACATGGTCTTTCTTTCATAGGCACGCGTCCGCTCTTTACATATGAAGTGGGTAATTGATTTGTGCCTAACTCAGTGTTGTCAAGATATTACTTGAGATACTCGATATCTACCTAGATATTCAATTAACATTGACATCACCATGGCAACCCTAAACATAAAGGAGGATGACATCCCATCATTGGTGGGTAAGAAGTGTATAGTCACCGGCAAGTTTCGCCTGTCTTCGTTCGTATAAAGAGCTGCTGCAATTGCATCCCGCTAATGTCACGCCCGCTCAATGATCAATGTAGGAGGTTCATCAGGCATCGGACTGGCAACAGCCAACTTCCTGCATAGTAAGGGCGCCGACGTAATCATATTAGACATAGCAGCGCCTAGCGAAGAACTTCCCGGTATCTTGTTCCATCGGTGCGACGTGTCGAAATGGGAGGACCTCCGCGAGAGCTTCTACGACGTCGCCGGCGACGACATCGATTACGTGTTCGCCAACGCGGGTATCCTAGAGAACAAACTTTACTTCGCAGAAGAGTTCGATGAACAGGGTCGCCTAATGGAGCCGGATTATTCAATCATCGATATCAATGTAAAGGGAGTGTATAATGTGGTGAAGCTGGCTTGGAGCAGTATAAAGAGAAGGAGAGAGCGCGAAGAGAAAAGTGGAAAGGAGAAGACGCCCGGTAGTATTGTGATTACGACAAGCACTGCGGGATATGCGCCCGAGGCTGGTTTTCCCTTGTACTCTAGTGGGAAGACAGCGGTATGTTCCTATGTTCCTATTCCCATCTCCCTTTCCCTTTCCCTTTTCTTTCCTTCGTAAATTAATAATTGGCAGTTCTGAAGAAGCAAGGAGGAAGATAGACTGACAATAAGGCTACATATCTAGCTCGTCGGGCTCATACGCGCCTTGCGCTCCGTCATCATTCGCGACGGCATCACCATCAACGGTGTAGCACCCGCACCCACCGCCACAGCACTCCTACCAGACAAGTTATCAAATGCGATCCAAGCCCAGGGTATACCCATAAGCGGTCCGCACGCCATCGCCCTCGCGCTCGTATACTCGGCCACGGCCATGCAGGACAGACGCGTCGAGGCTTACGGAAAGCAAACGAGGACAGATATCTGGAAGGGAGGAGAGCGCTGGAACGGCAGGGTCATATTCACGTTCGGCGACACGTATACCGAGCTCGAGGAACCGATCGCAGATCTGCGGCCTTTCTGGCTAGGAAGGGAGAATGAGAAGTTGTTGAGGCACCAGCAGGCTACTACTGACTTTCGCGAGGAATCCGAATAGCTAGCTCTTGAAAAACATGCGTACCGTTTGATTACTATTTAGGTATTGGCTTTTTCTAAATGGTTTCAGTCATGATTTATCTTTCGCCGAGATCAGCTGGGCGAACCTCATGCATAGTACAGTCGCTACTTGTTGAGAGAGTTGAAGCAGGTAGCGGGCAGAAGTCATAATTTGTTTGGCGCCTTTTTATCTTTACTTTGTGAGTTGTCAACATACTCTGGATTCGCTGCCTCCTTTTTGAGACATAGCAAGCTGGTACAATAGATGCAAACCTCACAGTTATCATGTGTCGATCACTCTTGGCTCCAATCTAACCTAACTAAAGTGACGGCTATACAGAAAGTCAAAAACGTCAATGCTTTGCAGACTGGAAATAAGGTCTATGACCGTGCATTACATGTAGATAGATGGAACCGAACCGTAGTCTTTCTATAAGAATTACCCGGCTGTGGACATGAGTTTCCCCGAGCGCCCGAACGGGGTAGCTCTCCGGTCCAGACCGTAAGCAGATTGCATTTGCGGGATGGAGGTATGCATCGGGGAGTTAGGAGTTCCGATAGGAGTTCCGGCCTGAAGAGAGCCAGTCAAGCAAGAAAGAGTCAATCATAAGAAAAAGAAAAAGTAAAAAAAAATTTTTTTTTTAAACGGAATGAGTTCATATGGATTTTTTGTTATATATATAGGGCATGAATAGACTGAATCTGTTTTCTTTTATTTCTTCAACCTTCACTTCTCATCTCGACAACTGCCTACTCAAGTAACTCAGGAAGATAGAACTGTCTGTATAATTTTATATACGACCCCTCATCTCTGAACTGTTAATTAGGGTCGTAATATCCTTTTTACATAAATCACAAATATGAGTCCATCCAATCCGGCCGTGACCCGCCGCCGCCTAGGCAAAGACGGTCCCGAGATCCCGGCCGTGGGCTTCGGGCTCATGGGCTTTAGCATCGGGTACGGCGCCGCCGAGTAAGTTCGTCTCCTATCATATAAACCTACCACCTATATCAACACTAAGATCATCATCATCATCATCATATCATAAATGACGCTACGCTTTTTTAATCTAACAAAACCTTTTCTTTGTTGCCCTAATTCAGTTCCGACGAAGCGCGCTTCGCCCTCCTAGACCGGGCCTGGGAGATCGGTTGCACGAACTGGGACACAGCGGACGTCTACGGGGACAGCGAAGCCACGATCGGGAAATGGCTGCGCTTGCACCCGGAACGTAGGGCAGATATATTCCTGGCTACGAAATTCGGCCTCAAGCCCGACGGCAAGGGTTTCTTCGAGGTCGACTCTTCGCCCGAGTACGCGCGGCGGTGCTGCGAGGCCAGTCTCGAGAGGCTGGGTGTGGATTGTATCGATTTGTATTATATCCATCGTGCCGATCCGAATGTGCCTATTGAGAGGACTATGGGGGCTTTGAAGGAGCTTGTGGAGTACGTGTGTCTCTTTTTCTTTTTTTTCTTTCTTCTTATTTTTACTGTAAAAACCCACCCACGATTGCCCGCCTACCTACCTTCCTTACTAACCACCCAATCACTCGAAATAGAGAGGGCAAAATCAAATACATAGGCGTATCCGAACTCTCGTCCTCAACCCTCCGGCGCGCCCATGCTATCCACCCCATCCACGCCGCGCAATACGAGTACAACCCCTGGACGCTCGACATCGAGCAGGAGAGTGGCACCTACCTCCTCTCGACCTGCCAGGAGCTAGGCATATCCGTGTTCGCGTACTCGCCCCTGGGGAGGGGGATAATGACGGGCCGATACCGGTCCGCTGCCGACTTCACCGAACCCGGCGACGCGAGAGCGTTGCTCCCGCGCTACCAGGGGAACAACTTTAAGAAGAACCTCGAGTTAGTGGACAGTTTTGCCGAGGTGGCGAAGAACAAAAAGAGTTGCACGAGCGGGCAATTGGTGCTCGCTTGGTTGTTGGCCCAGGACGAGAGGTTGTTTGTCATCCCCGGCACGAAGAAGATCCCTTACTTGGAGGAGAACTTTGCCGCTGCGCGGGTTACGCTTACGGAGGATGAGGAGAGGTATTTGAGGGAGCTGGTCTCTGAGGCCGGGGGCATGAGTGGCGGTAGGGGGGCGATGTTTACGGTTTTTGCTGATACGGCGTCCTTGGAGGAGTGAGAATGAGTGTACGAGTAGAACGTTGACGTAGAGGGCTAGTTACCTTAGGTACTTCGAGGGTCAGTGGTAACACTCACAATGTTATGAGAGGCTAGGGTTGCTTCCTAACATTCGACCCGGCAACACACTTATGGATGAACCATAGCAAAAATATGCACGGTTGACTGAACAATATCTAAGCGGCGAATGACCACTATTGAAACTTATAGCTAGATGGATACTGGTCTGCAATCTCGCTTTTAAACCGTACTCCTTCCGAGACTAATAAAGGGTATCATCCATCCGGTCTGTCAAATAATCTTACAGGCTTAGATACTTCTCACTTATACTCTTTACCGCCTCTAAATCACCACCTGCCCAACATATCTGCTGCAGATTATACGCAGCTTCCCGCGTAAGGTCCGTCTGTTCGAGAATGCTAGATTCGGAGTCGTCCGGCGGGTCGCGTAAAGCACGCTGGTAGAATTCGGCGGCCAAGTGCGGGATGCCGATGGCATGGTAACTTCGTGCCATGTTATAGTGTGCTTCTTGGCGTTCTGCCGCGTCGGGCGAGGCGATCTTGAGGTCGTAGTAACGATGTAGGAAGACAAATCCTTGAACTAGGAGATACTGCCGGTTCTCGGATTGGCGCTTGAGCGCATAGTGAATGTAGCATTGACCAACGCTGAGAAGAACCATTTGGTTGGTAGGGTCTATACTGTATGCTCGTAGAAAATAATCTATGGGAAGATATCAGCATTAAGTCATCTTAAGACGGGTATATTCGCTACTTACTCAAAGCATATGTGAAACTATTCGAGACGAATAAGATATGACCATAGAGCACGAGGAGCGTGACGTCTAATTCTTTCGATGAGTACGTTCGCCCACTATTAGTCTTGCCCTCTTCTTCCTCGCTGTCTTCGGCGCCTCCTGATAGTAGCGCTCGATCCATAAGCTTGATCTGTCGTAGCATATACTTCTGCACGGGCCCGGAAGCGTACCAGGAAGCTGGAGACGGGCACAGCCTGCATAGAGCAGCAAACATACGGAATGGGTCTGTATCAAACTGCCGATCTCTCATCAGAAACCGTGCAACAGCCACACAAGTCTCTTCATCTCTGGCACGTAATGCGCAAGCTTAATATCGAGTTAGCAATATGGACAGGTGTTCTCACAGAATACTGGTACGTTACCAGCCCAAGTGACATGAATGAGAAACATGTCCTCTCTGCTCTTAGCGAAAACTTCGGCGTCGCGGGCAGACTCGCAGACCTGGTACGACTCTTGAAACCTTTCATGGTGAGCAAGTCCGACGGCATATTCGAGAAAAAGGTCTAGCCATTCGCTGAAAGAGACCCCTCTGTAACTGACAGCGGTTCGTTCACCAAGCTGTCGCTCAGTATTTGGTCCGTATGGATTCAGGTCTGCAATCACTATCATCAGTTATTTTGTCCAGAGCAGCCACACGTCTTTTTTTACAATACTTACTATGCGACAGTCGCTCTTTCATCTCGATCAAGTTACGATTTCTTGAGACGTATACTTGTTTGAATTCATCGATGCCCAGGTGAGTGAGGTACTTCTCCCATGAATAGAAACCTTTGCAGGACCTGAAGTCGTCGACAAGCTCCTTAGCAGCTTGCATGAAGGCCCCTGAAGGACCAACCTGGTCAGCGTTCGCGTGATGAGACACCCGCGTACTGTGCACTGTCCTCCAGGCAGCAGCCAATTCTTCAGCCCTCCGTCTTTCTTCTAGGGTCACCTCTTCAGTTCGCCCAAACACTTTCCTGCGTGGCCGTGGACGGCGGACTTTAGTCGTCTCGTTCTGGAGGTTGGAAGGCTTGGGCTTCAGGGGTCTTGGCGCTCTTGGCTTCAGGGGGCGAGGAGCCCGGCCGTTTCTGGAGCGGCCCTTTCTGATGCCGCCGAGACCGTGTCGATTTCGATTCTCTTCGTCACTATCTTGGTACATGTCCTCGTCGTAGTCGTTGTACTCATCGGCGTCATCGTGATCTTGCTGCAACCTGAGCGCTTCGTTTACGAGAATGTAAGCTTCCTGCTCTTCTCGCGCCGCCTCGTACATCTTCGCTAGTTCATAGCGTGCATCGATCGACGCTTCATCATTAGATTCGTCCGCATCAATAGCTGCGCCAAAACATTCCTCGGCTTGTCGCTTATCCCCAGCTTCCAGGTAGCAGCGCCCTGCAGCCAATAGTGCAGCCGAGTCAAGTATGTCGGGAATACTTAAAAGGGGCTCAAAAAAGTGTAACGCCTTAGATCGAAGATCCGCCTCGTACAGAGCTGAGGCAACTTCTGCTACAAGATGCGGTTCATTCGACACTCTTTGAGCCCCGTCAGGACCTTCAGGGTCGAGAAGGCGGATATGGCGCTACTACTGATTAGACAACAGGTACTTCGAGTACGGGCTTCGACTTACTTCGGCCTCGTCTACATCGCCCAGCTTAAGACGATAGACAGCCAGCTTTGTCCGCAATTCCAGTGGAAGACCACTACCATAGGACGATCCGGGGTACTTTCCCTCCTGATACTCCTCAAAACCCAAGCGGCGCACGTTATCGACGTCCCATTCCCGATCGTCGTCTTGCCAGTCATCCCAGAAATCCTCGTCTTGGCGACCTAATAACCATCTAGATAGTGTTTTAAGTTCGTATAGAGCATCCTTTGCTTTTCCAATATAGGCCAGCAACCCGGCAAAGATATCAACGTCTTGCCACTCTAGCGCATAACGGTCATCTATCCCGTTATTGCGGAAATAGGCGAATGCACGCTGATACCATTCTATGGCGCTTTCTGGTTTGTAATAGTCACGCTTGCCAATGCTTGCTAAGAGAATAGTCATTTCAGCATAGGACCGGAGGGCGTGTACGTCATACTCGCCGCGTTCGAGAAGATACAGATAGTCCTTCGCAGCGGTGCGGTACTGGCGTCTTTCGACAGCAATAGCAGCTCTTCCATGCCGCGCTTGACGGTTGTTTATGTCCGCCCTCAGTGCCGCCGAGTAGCAAACAGATGACTGTTCAAGGAGCACGGACGCCTCGTCCGGAAGCTCGTCTCGAAGCGCGATACCAATCTCGGCGCAATGGAGCCAGCCCTCGACGTGTTTTGGTTGAAGATGACAAGAAAACACTCTGGCGGTGAAGCTTCCTTTGAGGTCGCCTTTCTCTTCAAGCAGCGATGCTAGTAGAGTCCATGCACGATACGTTTCGGCGTTTATGCGTATGGCATCTTCAACCCACTCGATAGCTTCGTCTAGGCGGCCGTTCATATAGGCCTCTGAGGCCATATTAATGCGATATTTCACGTCTCCGGTCGGCTCGGCAGCCTTTCGAGGACCTCGCTTTACACCCTTTCCACGAGCAGGCTGACGACGTCCTCGCCTACGGCGGCTACGCCTTGGCTCATCGTCGTCTTCGTCGCTAAATCTAGAGAGGTACCTCTGTCTGCTTTCTGATTCGCTCTCGTTATCAGAGGCATCCTGCAGATCTAATTGTCGCTGTAGGAGGGCATCAGTGTTGGAGTCCATGGTGTTTCTATTGGCTTGCATTGATGAGATAAAGTCTTGCTGGTGTGACGGGCCCGTGGTACTCGAAAGAGCTGAATAGTTGGATCGAGACTGCTCCCGGGCGGTTTCTATATCTGGGAACGCGATATGATCGTTCCTGGTAGTTTTGTGCAACCTGATTTCCCCGGGGTCCTGCTCCACTTTCCTCCTGGTTGCAACATTTATATGCTCGTTCCATGAGTGTCTGGGTAAGATGTTACGATTGCCATCATCAGCAACTAGCAGTGGATCTATATAATAACTTGATATGGGTGGTGCTTGTCGTATCTGAGGTGAAGATTGCGGCTGCGTGAAAGATGGCTGAGCCGCCACGCCCGCGACGCTCGAGTGAAAATTTTGGTGTTCCTCATGATCTGGGTATCGAGAGCTCCTTTGGCCCTCATTTCTATGGCTATCATCAGGCTGAGGCCGGGAAGAATGTGGCATAGACGGCCGTCTCTTGAAGTGCTCTTGTAGGGCATCAAATGCCGATGAAGTCGGACCACTCATTTCGGCGAGTTCGATAGTGTAATTGATTTAGCCAGCATTCCGCATCCTTACTGTACCGAGACTTAATGTCGTGCTGCAGCTTTCTGATGATTGTCTTTTGCCATCTCAGTTTTGCGGTAGACAGATTGGCTACTCATTGAAGATAGAAAGAAAGTCGGAGCACTCATGGAAGGCTCCAAGGCTAAGTTGATTGATAAATATGAACTCTGACCATCCGTTAACTTTATTTTTTTAATGTACTTACGCCTGGGGTATAAGAACTTTGGCTGTTATAAGACAACATCAATGTCTCTCAGGTGGAAGATGTGGCAATTCGTAATTCGTACTAGTACTAGGTTAACCCTATTATAGCATATAACATGCAACTAAAAATGATATGCAAATACAAAGCAAAAGATCATGCAGTGCATTGAGGTACAAACAAAATCCACACTATAAACCTGGGTACGGCATGTATCATAAATTTTCGCACAGGCACGCAATTTCAATTATCAATTGGACGATAGACAGGTGAAGGATGGCTCATTTCTTAGGGATCGTGATATCTCATTTGATTCTTCGTTTCCTTAGGTAGCATAATATGTAGGGAGGCATTGCAACTTGGATCTGACTACTAAACCCAAGGAGATGTCACGTTCCCCCTTTATACGGACCAAGATTGCTATCGACGACTTTTGCAGTTCCTCATGTGCCTAGAAGAACCAGACCCTAGATATACCGTCATGCCCCTATTTCTCACCGTATTTACCTAACTATGACCATTAAAAAAGCCACTATATCTCCAAGTCCTTATTTGCTAACTTTATGGGAAGTCCAAGTTGACAGGAAAGATGCTCAAGCGTTCATGCTTGACGAACATTTACTGGATTGACTCGGGACAGACATGCTGTATTACCTACAGCTTACCCTCGGCCTTTGCTTCTACGGTACGGTTAGTAAGGGTTTGATCAGGATATAGAGGCAGTCACGCTTACCTTTCACTTGCTCAAAAACCTTCAACATCTTTCTGCGAGCTCCCAGGGCATTGACACCTCGCTTCTCTAAAGCTGCATCGTCGAGCTCAACTAGATCTGTCCATTTCATATCTTTCAGGTTATCAGTGTACTTGTGCAGGCGGAGACTTCGCAGCCATGCAGGAATATCTTGGAGTAAAGTTGGGTCGGTAGGATCCTCAGGCGGCTTCGAGGTGCCCCTACGTCCTCGAGGTGATCGCCCGCGGTTCATATCGGAATGATCGGATATATATCCCTCTGGGACACTTAATCCCAGCTGCGCCATGCTGAGAGGCCCGAACCCACCACTTAAGAGGGGGTTCTGCCCGTCATAGGCACTTAAGAACCCATTGTTTTGAGGTGAAGCAAAAGGCATCTGCTGCGTAAACCCGGTCTGCTGAAGCGCGATGCCCGGTGAATTAGGACGGGACCGGTGCGCGCCAAACCCGCCCATTACCTGCTGATTCTGTATGGCCAACATCTGGTCCCTATTTAACAACTGCCCGTGTTCGTTAACCATGACAAGGTTCGTCCCTGCAAGGTTGGGCACTTGGGGACCAGCAGATACACCACCCTGATTCTGTCCATTTGTCTCATTGGACCGAGTTCGGCGGTATTTGCGCACATCGTCAAGAGCGAAGCGATTATTCACTGTGGACAAGGCAGCCAACTTCATGGCTGTGGCATTCGCAACCATATCGGCCTGATTAGGCGCATTGCCTGTATTGAAAGTTGGGTTCATGGGCGTATTCACCATAGACGCCCAGTTTCCACTTCCAGCACCATATGGAGACAGTAGCGGCAAATCAGAAGCCGATTTGTCAGGCGCATTGAGCGTCGTACTTTGAATGTTAGAGTTAGCACCCAACTGAGGACGCGGTGACCGTAAGCCAGCAGATGGGGGCGGTTGCACGAATTGACCCATTGGAGGTTGACCTGATGAAGAAGACTTGGGCCGTGAGCCTCCTTGGTCGTGGCTATTAGCCCAGGGCGAGTTTGGATTTTGCCCACTCGGATCAATACCTTCAGAGGGCGCAGAAATCGTAGGTGCAGCAAGCGAGTTACGGGGATCAACCGCAGCACTGTTCCGGTTGGAAGGCGGTTGATTTCCGGTTTTCTGGGTGAACCTTGCCTTCTCCGTTGCAATAGCAGCGGCAGCATCAGGGAACATGGAATTGATCGCGGACGCATCCAGGCCGGAGTGCCTCTTGGTAGCGGGCTGGGGCTGCGACAGAGAATTACGAGCAGAGCCGACACTCAACTTATTCATAGCGTCGCTCAAGCGATTCGACATGGGGTCTGTTGTAACAACAGAACAGATTAATAGGAATGACATTTTTCATTAGCGAATGTCATGCTTACCTTTGTCAAAATTTGCGGGTGACAAGACGCCAGACATGGGATGATTCTTGCCCATCTGTTGGAGAACCTGGATGAAGAAACGAATTTGCACTTGAGTTGTCTGTTGTAGCAAAGCATAGAGCGCGGCCGTTCTCTCGGCCTCGGAAAGAACACGGAACCATTGTTCAATAGCACTAAGTTCATCCTTGAAGTCCTGATCCAAAGTCGCTGCGGCCATCTCTTCCAAGGTAGTTTCGTACTGGTCGATGTCGGCAATCCATTGCTGAGTCATCTTGTCCTGTGAGTCAACATCTGTGCTCCCCTGCGCCTGGCCTGGTTGAACATAGAAGTCAGAAGATGGGCGAATACGGCTCGAAGTCGAAGACCCGCTGAGAGACCCCATATCAGCAGAGGCACGCAAGTTGGATCCTGCTCCTCCGGTTCGAGATGAAGGCGGACGAAGGGTGGACGCCGTGGGGGCTTCGGGGGTACTATTGCGATTCATTTCGAATATTTTGAACTTTGGAACTCTTTATTTATTCCCTCGGTACCAACCGCAAGTATGTGGTATCCTATTGTGAGGAATGAATAAGCCAAGAGCGTGCGATATAGCGTTGTCTTTGCAGTCAGAAGTTCCTGGGCCAAGGGGCAACACCAGTGCTTTCAATGACCACAGAAATTGTGTCCGGAGAGATTCTTGATAGTTCGATGCATCCAGTGTCAAAAAAAGTCTCGTGAGGTTTGAAGGAGCCGAGTAGTGTTGTAGTAGACTAATGCTCCCACACGTAGGAAAGGCCTTCCGTACCCGAACACGAGAGAAATTGTCCAGCTAGCAAATATCTCCTAGTTGGCAAGAATCTCGATCTCGAATAACTGGTGTCTTAATTTGAATGTCGGAGGCGTTTCGAACAGATATATGAGGTCGCAACGAGGATGGCGAAGGAGAGGTTGTCTCGAGAACTCCTGCAGTGACCTGCTGACCTCAAAGGAGTTGTCGAGAAGAGGAGGCAGGCTGAAAGGGATATATTATCGTTAACGAGATATTAGATAATTCGTAGCTGGAAACGGCAACCAGTTAGCAGATCCATTTCTCCAGCTTTCCCATTCAACTGTGAATGGAAGCAGCGAGGCAAGCATGGTATCGAAACGGGTTGCTCTATTAAAAGTAAAAATAAAAATAAGACTTGAAGATCCAGGTTTGCTTGGAACTTAATATTGACATCCAGGGACAGTGTGCGAGTCAAGACTAGGCTCGCAAGCAAAGATCATGACATGGGACCGTTGTGTTTGAAAGCTTCCCCATTTTCGACATGGATGTGTTCACTCCTTCGAGACAACAGTGAGATTGACTCCATGGTGCCACTACGTTTCAAGGGCGGCAGATGAAGTGCAGCTTCGAGGTCGGGAAGATAAACTATTTAAGCGAACAATGAAAAAGCGAACATACCCAAAAGTAGAATTAATCAAGTGCTCAACAGACCAGTCCGTTCCCGATTTTATTTGGCACCAGAGCACGGCAGCGCAGATGCCCGAGAAGAAGCGCCTAAATAAATGGGAGCGAAAGAGCACGCTGCGAGGGAAATGGAGTGGTAGAGAGTCGGAAGTGAAGGTTTACACAGACCTAAGACCAGTGGTCTGGAATGAAGAAGAGTAAGGCTTCCAAGGTTGGAACCAGGCAGCTCGACCAGCTGACGGAAGAAAGATTAAAGGATGCGTTGCGTTGTTGGATTAGGTACTCGACCAAGCACAAAGGCAGGCTGGCCTCGCTAGGACTGAAGAAGGATGTGGAACTAGGGGCCGATCTTTTTTCTCGGGAGCATCCTGCCATTGGCAGCTTACCCCCTTGAACTTGGCTCACAAAGGGCGTTGAATGGCGCACCTTTGGCTCTCTTCAGCAGCACCAAGCACCAAAGTAGGTATAGGACCAGGGACCTGTAGACGCCTAAAGCCCGTGCGCCTTAGAGGCTGATCTAGGTCCCTATTTTTACCTCGAGATGCAGAGACTACCTATCTCCTACCATGCTAATTCGGGCACTTGCTGGGGCAAAAATTATAGGTAGTCAAGGGGCATGTTCAGTAGGGAGCGTAAAGGGCCCCCATTGCGCAAGAACATCTGACTATACTTAGATAGCTGGGGGCCAGTTACCTAGCATTGGATAAAAGTGCAATACCTTGATCTGCCTGTTGGAGGTTTCCGTATGCTAGCGTGCTAAACTGCTACCTACATGTGGGTAGGTACATCCTAGGACAGGAGATGTAGGCAGGCAGGAGACACCTACCTACCTGAGTATATTTGTGGGGCATAGAAACGGCGGCTAGGAGATCTTCAAACAACGGCTCCGGTCATATCGGAATAAGATGGTGAACGAATTTTCCGTAGCGCAACACAGGTAAGTTATTATTAGGAAGACCTGATGCTACTTCTCTTCTCTTGCTCGTTGTAGATACATACCGTCTCCGTACAATTGACCACATATGAGTACACCCCTAAGTTACTGTGTCACCCAAATACCCAGATTTAGTACCTAGTGTTAGCGGGTGCACCTTTCAATCTGCAAGGTCCCTGGCTCTTCTAAGGTACCTTCGTGATTCTGAACTACTACCTACTGCGCGCCGCAACCCCAAAGTATTATATTATGCAGCTTGTTGATAACAATATTGTCATAATATCGAAGAAAATGTGTTTGATATCCCAGTGTATAGAATATGACGAATCCATCCACATCAACACATAATAATACTGTGCTAAATTTAACTGGCCCTGAAACGCACCGTGGAGCATACATGGTCCAGACCAAATCACAATCCGATGTCTCTGACTGATCGCCCCGCGTACTGAGAAGATCTGTTTCTCTTACCTTCAGTAAGCAAATTCAAGCACTGGCTATCATTTCATGCCTTGTGTATATAGACTCGCCAATGCTCGACGCATATCTAATACAGACAAGAATCTACTAGCATTCATCATTTGGTGATAAAAGTCATAGATGAGAATAGAGGCAAGTGAGGCTATACGCAGTATAGCCTTATTTTAGCCCTATATGAGACCAAACCAACAGAAGAATAGTTCCCATATTGGTTGGTTTCAAGTATGGCTGAGTCTCCTCATGTAGCCCAATCTCCATGCACCCTTGCCTTGGAGGCGAAAGGAAGCACGGGTGTTTGGTAATAGATGGGCTTGGTTCAATCTCGGCACGAGAAGTAATCCTTCAGCAAATGGGCATAGAAGAAAAGCCCGCAGCTGTACACACTAATGCCTTTTCATATGTTGTGTCCAGGTAAGCAAGAGTTCAAGAGAGAAAACGGCTCTTGAATATGATCCGGAGCTAGGAGGTATCACGGGAATATCTGACCGGCAAGACGGTTGGCGATGAGGTAGCTTCATTTATGGCTACTCAGTCGTTCATGCTCTCCATAAAAGCTAGCCCGGAAACCAGACAGCAAATGCAAGACCGTTGACTCCATGATCGTGTCCGCACATTTTCCGAACGTGCCCTGTTGTCCACCCACAGCATCGAAATCCCGATTCATTCAATTTGGTCTATTAAACTGTCTCACGCTTGCCCTCCTTCTTCTCTTTCTGTATGGCTGTTAGTTGCAGCTTCTAGAAGTCCGTCGTAGAGAGATGGATGGAGTTTGATCCTATTAGGTAGAGACGTACTAGGGCGCGCATTGTTCCGTGCAGAGCATATCTGTGGTTGCGTCGGAACTTGGGATCGGTGCCCTTCAGCGACGGGTATCTGTTGGTCTTGGGCTTCTTGATACTATGATCGATGCACGTTAGCCAAGCATTCTGGGCACCAATGTTGGTTTACGACGCGGAGGCTGGAAGACAACGTCGTTCGTCGGTAACTTTTTGGTCTCGATATGGGTGAAGACATACCCATTCCGGTGCGCCTTGCGGGACTGGTTGTGCTGGGACGAGTTCTTGGATTCTGGAAGGCTGTTAGGACACTAGTAACACAATACTAGGTTTCTGGGAATACGTACTCGCCATTGCAACGGTTATGAGGCTGTTGTCGTGGTGAAAATGGGATTGCCGCGGTGGTCAGTGTAGTTGATGAGAAGGGCCTCCCGAATGCTTTTGCTACAGTAGTAATCGCAATTGTGGGTGCAAAAATAAGCGAAAGTGGTAAGCCTAGCCAAAAAGCTTCAACATGGGGCAATTGAGGATAGGCTTCCCTGGATTTTCGACTGATGACAGCTGTAGTCACCCGGCTTAATATTTCTTGGCAGCATGATGTGCCTTATACTCCATGTGACAAGAACTTGACTGATTACAATCGGTCCTGAAGTTCAAGCACCTGCTCTTATTAGTCTTACTGTAATACCGAAAATTCAATTCAGAAGAACCTAGTACCATCCAGCGAAAACAGTTAATATCAATCACGGAATGCAAATTAGGCTATGCTTCTTCTTTTTTTTCTATTGGTTTCAATGGATATCCCAAACCCAAGCAACCACCCACAAGATTTATGCAAAAATTGTATATGCTCCATGTGTAGGCCGGCGAATGTAAGTACAAATATTTGCCAAGTTTACCTTAGCAATCTTTCACCAGAACAATCCTTAGCTAGTATGACAGTGTATGTGCACCTTTGAAATCGTCCAACACGAAATATGTACAAGTCTATACCCATACATTTCAGTGGTTACTTATTTAGTCGTAATTGGTAATGTGGGTTTGGCCTTGGCTGCCAACTCAACTGCTTTGGCCAGTTGCTCGGACCGCAGTTTGCGAAGGTATCGGAATAATAGAACAAAGAGAAGTTCCATCCTAGAGTGAAAAAGTTTATAAGTAACAAAGCAAGCTATCAACATGCTCAGGGCAGTCTTACCTCTCTTTAGTCATCATAAGAATGCCTTGCACTAAAAGACCCTTCAGGATCTGAGGGCCAATGCCCTTGAAGAGGCCAAGAACCCCTTCATGTTTGATAATGAACTGCATCACTTCAATAAAGCTTTTGAAGTGCTTTCCCTGTCGTTGCGGTGGTGGCTTGGATTGCAAGCCAACCTTGGCGACAATAAGGGGTTGGGTTACAATAGTAGCCAAAGCCTTGGACATGGCACCGAGTACTAAGATACGAAAGTTAGCGCCTAGACTCTCAGGTTTGATTGTCATTGACAGACTCACAGAAGGCTTCTCCTGGCGTCAGCCGAGTCTTGTTGGGAAACATGACCACCTTTAAGCGCTCGTATGCGCCATACGTGATGGCAGGATTGACTACCAACACTAAGCTAGCCTTCAACCCCCTCCACAGTCCAGTAATTCCATCCTCGCCATAGGCAATCTCACGGGCTGTTTCTATCAAGCCTTTCCTCTCTGCCTTGCTCTGGGTCTGTTGTCTTGTTGTCACAACGGCGACAGGGATTGTGAACATCTGGGCAATGGCACCAGCAATGGCACCCAAGGCCAGCTCCGTCGCTGTTGACGGTGGAGAGGGTATTTTCCGCGATTTGAAGTACAAGTCCCGTACGATTGAGTACCAGTAGAAGTATGCGAAATTTGTTGAAGCCACTCCGATGAGCGCGCCATTGATACCGGCGTAGAGTCCTTGGATGCCTTCATCTGCCACCATTTTATTGATCGCGTCCCACGTCGAAGTATAATGCGGCTCCGAGCCTACATGTTCGTCTCCTGGCTTTCGCTTGACTTGGACTTGCAGGCGGGTTTTCACTCTGTCACGGGAAGACTAATAGTTAGCCGGCGGTTGCGAGACACAAAGTGATGGCATAGAACTAGATACAAGAGACCACAGTGATTGATGACAAGGAGACAACAGAAAGAATAAGACAGCTCACATATCCAAAGGGTATACAAGGGCATTAGCCAAGACAGCACCAGTAGCACCAGCTACAGCAGCGCCCCATGGCGGCAGGGGGGCCGGCTTCGACTGCACGGCCATACTCGATGATTAGATCTCTTACGTTAGTAGATGGAGTCTTAGAATAGTTCGATAGGATGGAATCCTTGAGGCCAATATGGATGGACGTGTATAGGAGCCAGCGCAAATGCCCAGGATGACGGTATATAAGGTTTGGCTTTGCGCGACTTGAGACGGAGACCAGGCAGTTTAACCGTTATATTGACGGGTTACAACTAAGTAATACTACCGCAACATGAGAGAGACTCCAATTGGTAGAAGACGAGAAAACCCTCCGATAGGGAAGAATTGACAATAGAAAGATGTAATACAAGAGTGAAGGAATCCTATGGCCCCTCAGTGTTCTTCTATGTCCATCACGAAAAGAATGATGGCATATAGGAAGCTCGGTGTCAGGATAACCGACTCGGCGGGCTAAAGTGCGACTGAATGAGGCGCATCTGACCGAGCGAGCCTGTGAAATCATTGCCTTTGAACCTCGGCCATTCTATCGGCACCGTTACCAGGCAGTAGGTACATACTACATAGTAACCGCACTACCACAGTCTGAAGACTCCCGTAGGTACATAGCCAAGCACCTTAGGCACCCTGGTGGTTTCCTTATCAAACTATCCGCATTAGGTTAGACAGAGTGTCTACCTTCCACATCCAAGGGACATGGTCCGTGCTATCGGCCTAACGGACAGCTTGGACAGCCGCGAAAATAGAGTGTGATGCTAGGACTATATGGGTAACGACCACAACCTCGATGTTGGTGATGTCTGGACGCACAAGGTGTACAAGGTGCCCTTGTAAGACCTCTCTCATTTTGCACCATGAGTTAAGTAGATTTGTAGATACTTGCAAGGTCTTGATCTAAGATTGTTAGTCCCTCATCGAGCTGATTTCAGCCAACCTAGATACTCGCACACAAAAGTTACTTGTGTGGGCGGCTTGAGACCACAGTTGGGCTTAGTCTTTTTCTTACTTGCCGTTGTCGGTGGTAGGCAGGTACTTACAGCATACTACCCATTTGCTAACTAAAGGTACAAATTGGCTTTCGAAAGCCTTCGGCGGTCGGCATCCCCTTGTCTTGACATTGACTAGGTCGTTGGCTGGCTGCATTATAATGTCAAATACGCTCGCTAACCGGCAACCTCGATCGACATATCTTGGGCTCACATAGATATATCTCACCCACTCGGCTCCCTTTTTATGAGGGGTGTTCTCTTTCCCTTCTCAGATAGTCCCCTCGGGGTTAGTGTTTCGCTACTGGAAGCTGGAAAACAAGCCGTCTTCGCAAATGTATCAACATATCGATCCACTACTGTCGATTCCAGTAGTCTCTTCGAGCCAAAGAACCGGCTAGGTCAGTCTTCCTTTAGAGAAGCGTCATTCTTTCCGTGCCTCTTCCTAACCGGCCCCATGCATAAGGTTCTAGGAGAAGATAACTCCTCATTATGGAAGCAAAAGCGAAGGTGAATAATCACACTCTTCATCGGCGCTCGCTGGCCATTCATGTTATGTACTTATTAACTTTGATGTCCTATTCTAGGAGCATGAAACCTTAGCGTTGTCCTGCTCGGGCAAGGAGGCCCTCGGCCATATCATAGCGGCGGCGGAGCTCTATATGGAAGCTGCTAAGCAATCATCCAACACGTTAGACAAGAAACGCCTGAGCAAGAAATGTGAGGACCTCATCCAAAAGGCCGAGAGCCTCAAACGGCCTAGTCCTGCGAGGGAGAGCGTCAAGGATGTGGAAAGAAGGCTCAAGCTGCCAAGGCAAGTCCGTCAAATCCCCACCAGCGAGAAGACCATCTTATATAAGAACTCTCGCCTTCATGGGAATACCTTTCCTCCTTGGGAATCCGATCCCGATGACCACTATTTTAAAGGAGATATATATACGTAAGGGCTTTGCTGTGTAATCCCGTTCCTCCAAGTTAGCTGATCGTCTAAAGTGACAAGTCCTCATTTTCTTTATCCCCCGAACAAAAGGCTATCTTTGCAGGATGGAAACGGCCTGCCGACCTTATTCGAGATCCCAAGACCGGCGGTAGCCCGAATGAAATTTCCTCAGAAAAAACAGAAGATCACGATCTCGTACAAGACATAACGACAGATTGCTCGGTCGTGGCTAGTCTGTGTGCCGGCATGGAACACTTCCGCCCAGGGCCTGCATCTATCCTCCCGGCACTGATGTTTCCAGTCAACCAGCAAAGCGGCCGGCCGGAAATATCTGCGAATGGTCGCTATGTTTTCAGGATGTTCTTCAACGGCTGTTTCCGCGCCGTCGTGATAGATGACCGCTTGCCCACCTCATCCAACGATCGTACTCTTTATGTCGTCGACCGCCAGCAACCAGATTTGATCTGGCCCGCGCTCATCGAAAAGGCTTATCTCAAGATTCGCGGTGGCTACGATTTTCCGGGTAGCAATTCCGGTACCGACCTTTGTATTTTGACGGGCTGGATACCTCAGCAGATTTTCTTGCAGAGCGACGACGTGGATTGGAATGCTACTTGGCGGCGGATCAAAAAGGCCTACGATTTTGGTGATGTTGTGATTACCCTGGGTACAGGACAACTTTCGCCGGACGAAGAGGAGACCTTGGGGTTAGCAGGTGAACACGATTATGCAGTTCTAGACATGTCGGAGGTCGTCCAGAATCGGAGGCTTCTGGTCAAGAATCCCTGGTGTGACGGGCTTGTCTGGAAAGGGGTTGGGTCAGCATACTCAAAACCACCAGGCGAAGCAGACGATCATCCTACCAAGTTAAAGCCAGGTACCTTCTGGATCAGCTTTGATGACGTGACGCAAAATTTTGAGTCGCTCTATTTGAACTGGAATCCGAGCTTATTCACGCAACGCCAGGATTATCATTTCAGATGGCAGCTTCCCGAACCCAACATGGTTGGCTCGTTTGCACACAATCCACAGTATTCTATGACGGCTGAGAGCGATGACCAAACTTGGATCCTATTGAGCCGCCACTTTCAAGATGAAGAACTAGAAATCTCTCGAAAGCCAAGCAAGAGCCAGCCTGGTGTGTCTAGCTCGCTCGGCTTCATGAGTATATACATATTCGAGACCAACGGCCAGCGGGTACAGCTTAGTGATAAATTCATATATCGCGGCCACTTCGTAGACTCTCCCCAGACCCTTGCCTCCCTCGAGTCCAAAAAGGGGGTCAAGTATACGATTGTGGTGGCTGTCCAAGATCTACCCTTACCTACTTATACATTCACACTTTCGTTCTTCTCGCGCACGGCTTTGAGCATAGCTCCTGCACAGTACGCTCTAAAACATTACACCGAAGTGCATGGAAGATGGACACATCGGACATGTGGGGGCAATTCTATCTCTCCAAACTACTTCTCGAATCCCCAGTACAGCGTAAACCTGCCGGTGGCCGGTCCCCTTTCGATCCTAATATCAACCGCCAAGGAGGATCTCCCCGTTCATGTTGATCTCGTCTGGGCCAACGGTCAGCGCGTAACTTCTGTGGCGGTTCGCGATCTGGTCACCACGTCGGGCGATTACCGTCGTGGCTGTGCGCTGGCCTCGGTTCCTCATGTCGACGCGGGGACGTACACCATCGTGTGCTCGACCTTCGAGCCCGGCCAGATGGCCGACTTCACACTACGCATCGGCTCCAATACGCCGTGTATTATCAGGCCCGTGCTTGCCGATGCGGCTGGTCGTTTACGTACCGAGCTACCGCCGCCCACGTTTCGCGACGGTGAGATCAAAATGCGAGCCCCCATTTCGGTGAACAGATTCACGCGCGTTAGCATCGTCGTGAGGAGGGGCGGGAACATCCACACCGCCACAGCTACAGGCACGGGGCGCCCGCCCGGTCCGAGCCTAGCGGGGACGATAACTCCACGTTCACATCGAACTATCCGCGCCACTCTCGAGAGTGGCTGGGGCCCACATAGGGATGTCCTTGCCGCGACCGGACATGGTGATTTCCAAGAAGTCGGCCTTGGGCTGCGGACCGTAGAGTGCGATGTCGATCCCTCGATCCCGCGTTCAAAAGGTCTGTGGCTTGTCATCGAGCAGATGGGAAGCTCGTCACCTGATGAGGCTGGGCTGCAGGTTGAGGTCTACAGTGATGCGCATGCGCAAGTTGGGCCCTGGGAGGCGGTCGATGACTGATGAGCTGACTGGGTTGGGGGAAAGGGACGGGAAAGTCTAGATCGATCAATTAATGTCATTTTCTTATCCAGTTATATAGAAGTAGATACAGATAAGTTCGTGCATTCATGCCACGTTAGTCTAGTAATTTGCCTCTCAGATTTGATCAGAACATGCTTTTTCCTTTCTGTGGCTCCCTCAAGTATGTTTAAAAACAGAATACTCATCAAATATACAGTCTCATCATGCCACTAACTTAACTCACGTAACGTCCATCTTTAAACCCTCCGTTTCCCAATTTAACCTAAGTACGAAGCCACTCATACCGAAGAAATACAAACAACAAAACCCTCTCCTCGTGTCCCTCCAACTGAATTAGTGATGAGTGGCACGACAGACTCTTAAGCAAGTTTCACATACCCCCTGTCTCCTTCCCTTCCTCCCTTCCTGCCTTCCTCACTCACATCCATCCTCCACCCCCTATCACCTATCTCACTCATTTTCCCTGCCTAAGTTGGCAAGCTGCATGGCATTGCATCTCCGTCCCTGTCCCTGTCCCTGTCCCTGTCCCTGCCCTACTCAATACTCATCCTCGACTAGAAGGAAGACGCACATATGATCAAGACAAAAACAAATAAATAAACTGAAATTAATAAGAAAAATAAAAAATAAAATTAAGAAAAGTAGACTCCACATGGAAGACTTCTAAACTAGCTCCACAAACAGCATGCAAAGTATTAACATAAAAAGTCAGACAGACCTGCTTACTTCTAGATGCTGCGTTGCATACGTACTGCTGCTGCTGCTGCTGCTGCTGTACGTCTCACATGCATATCTCCCAACCTACCTACCAACCTACCTACTACTTACGGACTTATGGAAGAGTAAAAACAGGATAAACAAGGAAAAACATCCATGGGGAGTCCACGTAAGGCTTTAATATCTTTACCTTGGTACCTAACCTAGCGAGTGACACAACACGATACGACACCATAAACCATGACCATACCATACCATACCATACCATACCATACCTAGGCACTTATAGTCTAGAAATGCATACACAGGCATGTATATACAAGGTATTCAAGGCGTTTGCTCAGAATACTCTAGGCGAGGTTAGTTGGTATCATGCAAAAAGGGAAGGCATAGTTAAATAATAAGACATATATGTTAGAGATTCTTTGATGTCCTACGTAGGTGAAGTTTTGCAAACTAGGGCCTGTTACAACACTCAGGTAACACTCGGTGCCAGTTTTTAAGTTTTTAATCTGTTTTAACATAGATGGGGATAAGGGTTACAATCACGTCGTTCTGTATCTGATAAAACAAGAAGCTGTGCACACATGGTTTTACAACAGGTTCTCTTGATGGAACACATCAAATGTCACTTGCTACAACTCTTTTTAGACACAAAAACCCACGACCGGCCATCTCTACAGAATTTTCCCGGATTAAGGGGAAGTGCGATGGCTTAGAATAGGGGGACCAACTGAGTAATCTACTGGGATTTTGCTGCTGAGAATGGGTATGCTTTAACTAAGCCACAGAAAATAGAAATCTGATCGGGGTATATTGATAGTTTGAGTTTCGCTTCCTCTTCGCGCGATGGCGATTATTGGGTAACACAAATAAGCCCAGCATACTATCACCTCTCGTCTCTCGTACCGCGGCTTGGTAGGCTCCTCTGCCCTCTGCCTGCCTGCCTCGTTGCCTGCTTTCTCGTTATGCTCGTAATAGTCGTCATAGCCATCTCGGTAATCCAGCCCCTCGACAGCGGGAATGGGTATGGTCCGCTTGTCGTTAAAAGGGAGGGAAACTAGTAGTGGTAAAGGGAATCAAAATAACGGGAGTGATCGACAGTTAACGCGCATGAAAAACGCTCCCAACCCAGACGGCGTATAATCGCTCTGCGCCCCGAAACGCCGTTTACTCCAAAGCTGTGGCCGACTCGGCAACGTAAACACCACGAAAGTCTTACAAGCACATAAACTAGCTTGACACAACCTGACACCACTCGTTTCCTATATTTACAGTTGTATTGGAAATTAAGTGGCAGTCGATCCCGGTTTGTGTCGAGGCGTCCAGGATATCCTGCCGGTTGCATCGATAGAGGGAAAAGAAAGTAAATGCTAAGGCACGCCACGACGTCTTCGCCCCCGGTTGGGACCATCGGGGCGTTGAGAGAGAACATCACGCAATGCAGGGTCATCCTTGTCCTTGTCGGTATGGTGAACACGGACATGCCTTGGTTGTTGTCAGAATACGGGGAGTTGGATTAAGAGAGGAAGGGGAAAAAATTACCTTTGAAGATTGTCTGGCCTGGGATATTTGTGCTCTCGGTCCGGGCAGAATGGACATACATACCCAGGCGATTCGTGCACAAGACCATGCCGAATCATCTCGTTTTTCCGCTTGAACCCTTTGCCGCCCTCGCTCCGGGGGCATCCCTTCACTGGACAGAAATGTGGCCGATCCGAGGAGTGCACATTGGCGTGCGAGTTTAATAGGTATTGCGTGTGGAAAGGCGGCGCGGTACAGCCCTGGTGCTTGCATCTGAACTGCGCCGACGATGATGGAATGGTGACATTATCAATGCTCATCCTGTCCACAATCCGTTCAGTGGGAGGTGTCAAAACCTGGCTTATTGAGGCCCGCTCCAATTTGTTGTAGTCCGATCCTAGGGACGGATGGTGGGTATTACTGCTCGAGCCCTTGTATGGATAGGGGCTCACCGGATGCAACGTGTTAGCAGGAGACGGCATGCTGTTACGGTACACATCATTTGGCGAAATGGGGGGAGAAGCGTGATTTCCCGGGACGGAACCCAAACGCGACGGCCCCGTGGGGGGTGAGTGGGGGTATTGAGGACTAGGACGCACGGCGAGATCCTTGGGCGAGCCCTGTAGCTGTTCGAGGAGATGCGACCGGATTGGCGGTAGGACCTCGTGACTAGATGATTCAGACCTGGGAGAAGCCATTTGAAGAGGCGCTAGTTCGCCATGGTTCCCGGGACTTAAGCTGATAGGTGACCTTATGCTGTTCGGGTGCATCAAGACTTGGCTCACCGGCGGTTGTTGTTGCGGCGAATACATCTCTGGCGAGCCATGTACAGGATAGGGAGATAGCGGTGGTGGCGCAAGCACCGGTCTTGTCACACTCGGCATAGACATCACCCTCGTTCTGCTGATTGCTGTTGAATTTGTAGAGTTGTCAGTTAAACTCACTCTTCGCGGCGGTTGCGTATCGTGCTTTGGACCGTGAAAACTCTCGACATCAGTTGCTTTTGAAACAGCCGCCAGGGCATTAGACGCTAAAGATCTCAAGTCGACAGATTCAGGCTCCGATACCGATGGAGCGGCCCGAGGTTCTGCATATCGGGACAACTGCGGGATTGGCGACATGTCGTTGCTCCGGATTCCATCTTCGTCTTCCGACTCATCACTCATCACTTCTGATTCATTCTCACTTTCCTCGTCGGTCTCAAGCGCTCTGATCCCCTGTTGAGAAATTTCGGGGTGCCGTCCATCATCCATGCACTGTAGCAGTACAACATCGCCCTGAGTAGGGTCAATCTTGCGTCGACGATTAGAAGATTTTCCGCCAATTCTGGGTGAATGACTGACTATAGGAATAGAAACCGGCGGTGGAGAAACCGAAGGACCTAGTTTAACCACTTTTGGTCTCATCATGGGGCTGTGCTGCGGCAATACCTCATCCGGATCATAATTTCCGCCAGCCAGAGGGTCATGGATAGTTGCCGGACCAACAGAAGAAGCCATGCTAGCGGTGACTGGCGTGGGTTAACCGTTATTGACGCATTGGCTATTTCAGTACATGGTCGAAGGCAGCTGTGAACGACCGTCGAGTAACCGCGGACAGAACGACACTACAGCAAGTACGACAGTCCAGTTCGGCGTGCTCCCACAGTCATTGTCTACACCACATGCGCTGATGTGCGAGCTCTTCTCGGAACGCTAGCCAGGGCGGTCGTTGACCGGTTGTCCTGAAGGCCAAAGCAAACAATTTGTGTACACGTTTTCAGACCCTATATGCGGAAATGAGCCCGTGTGATTTAGGCTTTCCGAAATATGGGCGTCGTGAAGACCTCTTTGCACACAGTCGCACTATCAAACAGCCCTCAACCAAAGGGAGAAAAGAAGACTAAAGCCAAAGGATCGCCGGAAGGTCTAGGGAAACAGACGCAGGCCCACGGGAATAATTTTAAAGGAGAGATGCCGTGTCCGGATATCCAGAAGCTCATGAGGAAAGTAGAAATGACCTGAATTCGAGTGGACGAGGGCACCCGAAGGAGGAAAAGAAGCAGTATATAGATGGTACCTTGATGGGTACGGGAATGGAATAAAACGTGGGCCCAGAAACACCTCCGATGGGGGTGGGTAGGTACAGGGTAGTAGGGATAGAGAGCCTGCCTATCAGGCGAGGAAGGAGGCGGAGAGAGACAGGAATCGGCTGCAACGTCTTGGGAAAGAGTTGCCCTTGTGTGTCAGAAACCCGTCACTTGTCGCTTGTCACCCGTCGCCCAGCTGCTGGGTCACAAGCTGGGGAGTCCCGTCCTTCCCAAGTTGATGGGACGAGGGCGTTATAGTACTATTTAATGTACTGTTTGTTTGTTGTAGAGTTATGTAGCGGGTAGAAATATAATAGTGGCCACTGGGAGTCGCAGTGGTAATAGTCGGTGATTGTTGTTGCGTACATTTAGAAGGCAAAAGCCGGAACTCCCCCTCGTACCAAGGTACCCTGACAGTGAGAAAAATAGGTAAAGCCCCAGAATTAACCTTAGCTTTGAGAATATTGTGACGTCGATTTTTTCGTACCTACAGCTACCCAGGTAGGTAGCTATGTAGCTCCAAGCGACCGTGCAGCTGTACCTTACTCGGGTGGTACGTAGGCGGGAGTACGTAGAGGGATAGAGTAATATGTAGGTAATTAATAGATGAAAAGCGTACAGCAGCTGCCGCAAAACCAGCCGCCGCTGCACCCAAGGTCTGGCGGGTGTGTCGATACTGTAATCAACTTGAGCGGGGATGAAGGTGCCTTTTTCACGGAGCCTCCTCTCGCGTCTTGCGCTATTTTAGTGGGACTAGCTAATCGTAACTGAGCAATGGGGAAAGTTTATGCAAGGATGGCTTGGATTGGTGGGCGATAGTCTGGGTTGGACAAGGGATCGATGAAGGAAGGAGGGGCTAAGAGAAAGCAATAACCTTCTTCAAGGTTGGGGTTTGGAGTTGGGGTTGCTACCTATTGCTAGGTCCTACTGGGGGTTGGGGCTGTGGGCCGTGGACGGGACAATGGGATGGATCGATCAGAAAACGCGATTGATGAGAGCGGGTAATGGGCAGTTCGGCCACTTGAGTCAGGTACTGCCAAGTACCCCAAGCTAACCTAGGTAGGTACCCTTACTGCCCTAGGTAGAAGCCTGCAAACACCCTGCTAGCAGGTAGGTACTGCTGTATGCACAGCAGGAATGGCTAAGTTAGGTCCCTAGATTCGCTTCTGCTGTGCGTATATGCCGAATGTATGCCGAGTGCAATGAGAAATATTTTAGGCCACCTACTTAGGCAAAGTACCTCTTGGATACAGGTCTCAAAAGAAAGGACCTGCTATAGGAAGATTGGATAGGTATCCTGTAGATACTCGGAGGGTTTAAGTTGTATCGTGGCCCTATGGAAGCTGCGAAAAACAAAACATCACCAGCCTAGGATGATTCAAGCTTCTTACTTTGTCCAAGCACACACAGGGTTCTTGTCCGGCCCACCTCAGGTAAGTACCTCACTTATACTATACAGAAAGGCGGAGAGGAGGAGGCACCACAGCTAGCAAAGCGTAAAAGCCTAAGAGCTAGGGTCCAATGGTCGATGGCCGTGGTTGATATTCGAGCAATAAAACGTACAGCCTCTATTCTGCCGTCCCGTTTCGTTTCGCTAAATCCAAAATACGGGTCGGGCAAGTAATTATAGATACTTGATGTATCTACAGTAGACCCACGAAGAGGTGCTCGCCGCAGGAGATTATGGCGTCTGTTGCCAAAAACACCTGGGGTAGTAAGATTGCAGGGCACCGGTGCCTGGAGAACAGAGGCGACCTGACTAAAGCGGCTGAGCCTCTTTCAAGGACGGTACCTAGGTAGGTATACCCGGAGAGCTATCCAGATTCCTTATCCCTTCGTGTTTCAGCAATTGTTGCTGGTGATGGTAGTAGTGCTGGTGATGGTATTGGTCATCCACACCAAACAAATAGAGAGAGAGTTAACAAAAGCGAGTGCCTAATCTGTTGGAAAGTGCTGCAAGAAACCTGCGGGTGTGACCGAGTCCCGGGTTGCGTGGGTGTCATCAATTACCACGCCTGGATAGTGAAGTCCGGGGCAAGCTGCGGGCGCATGTAAACGTATGTAACCACAAGGGAACCGACACATGCACCACTCGAAGAACTCAAGAGCCGCTACCCAGGTATGTATCCATCCAAGGATATAAATAGGTACTTGGATAATCGGCAGGGCGACGTAGCCGCCCTTGGGAATTTCCAATGTCCAAGATTCCAGGTCGTATCTCAACGTAAACTAAAATCTGGCATGAGGCGGAAACCGTGGACTGGCCTGTTTGGGTGGCTGAATAGGTACCCAGGCTAGACCTCAGTGTGTAAGAGATGGCGCAGGTAATAATATCGGTTGTGCACGGATAGCCGGTACCATCTATTACCCCAATGAAGCTGAGGTGCGTATAGGTAACTAGCGAGGCCCGGTCGACAGGTACTGGGAGAGACAGACAGATGCAATTATGGCCTATCAGTCGAACACCTTTCTGCAACCCCGAGACCTCGCAGCACGACCTAACTTAGGATAGAGAAATATGTGATTAGGCACCAAGTAAATGAGATAGGTCTCCCGTTGCAGTTGGCTGACGGCTTTCCGTGTGGTTGAGGCAGAGAAGGGCTCCACGACGTCCCGTGGTACCTTTTTTGTTCTTTTTCTCTATGGCAAAGGTGAAATACCCGGATCCTGTGGCTCTTCTTCTTTCCTTTCCTCTCTCTTTAGATAGTTGACTTATATCCGATGCTTTATGTAGGGAGGTATTACATGGTAAGATGGCTTGTATTGGTAATTGCCAAGGTAATTGCCAATAGCGGAGGTTAAGGGCAACTCGTGTGGGTTTTTCTCAGGCTGGTGACAACCGGTTGGGAAGGCAGGTAAATCGGATGAGAGGTACAGCCCCAGACAACATTCATCGATTATGAGGCTTTTGATACGAGGCCTCTTAGTATAAAGGTCCTCATTCGTTATGTTGGTTAAGAAATGCGAAAATCGAGATGAAACGCTCGGAGTATGTCAGAACTATTTACATTGAACGAAATGTCCGGTATACATAGTAAGTAGAAAGGCAAATAAGTAAAGTGAGGAGGCAAGAGTGCCTTCAAGTAAGGCGGCAAGAAACAAGGCGTTGTGTTTTTGTTTTGCGTCGCGGGCAGGTTGTTCAGCTGACCCAACAGCCAGTTACCTTGTTCCATCTCGAAGCCGATTTCACACAGTAAGTAAATACTTGATCAACTATCATATCAATTGTGCAAGATTGGGCTTCCATGTCCTCGCCGTTGGATGGAACAACAGTCACTGTCAGCAACAAATTAACCCGAGAAATCCCAGCCGGGTTCCATGTGCATCAACCGACACCTGGTAAATGTTTACCTTTCTTTGACTCTGTAGTATCTTTGTAGAGTGATCCGACCTAGTGACTCACCTACGATGCTGCTTTAGTTATACTTATAAAGCATGAAACCGCTCGACAGTCTATCCAACCCAGTAGGAGATTTGGGGATTCGTCTACTAACCCCCATGCTTTCTCGGTCGCCAAGCAAGTAAGACGTGATGTGATAATGCCCTGTGGAGGAAATATCGAGACGGCGACGGCAGTAGTATCAGCTTCCCAAAAGAGGCAGCGCTCGCCTCAAGCGCGGAATGCGTGCAATGATGCCTACATGGTACATAATAGTAGTGTCGACGTGCTGTACGCTTGCGCAAGAAATTAGTGGGGATTCAAAGGTCACGATGCTATTGGGTCTATGGGAAGCAGGGTAGCACTGCATGACTGTACTTTTAAGTACCAAGGAGATGAGTATCCAATGCACATATGTACATAGTAAAATACCATCCCCATTTTGTATGGCTGGGCACTCGAAAGCGGCCATGGTGAGATGTTCTATTCAGTTCCAACTTTCAAGGTAAGTAAGCAGATACCTACACAGTGGTCCCGTACGCAAGTCTAGCGCGTTTCCTGGGGCATGGGATGTTCCAGGTCTCGGAAATGTAAGTAAACCATAAGTAGGTACCTACACAATCGAGGTACCATCTCTCCATTTCATGCAGCCGCATTTCGCAACACCGGTTCACCGGGAACCACAATCCTACCCAGAGACCTAAGGAGCTAGTTTGCTTACCTCGCCTTGGTCTTTCACTGACATAAGTGTGGTCACCAACAACTTATCCCGTGGTATCTGATCTGATATCACAGATGGTATCTGGTGTAGGGAAAGAGCAGAGAGTGGCTGGCATCATTTCCATGCGTAGTGCCTACATACCTATCCTCCTCACTTCAAACTTTACGATACGGAGACGCATCTCGCTGCGAAGGTCACAGATTACCTACACAATTGCCAGATTGACAGAAATACCGGCCCACTCTCGTGCTTTCATTCGAAAGTCTTGTGGGGTGCGATCTCCTAATATACCTAGTCTGGGAAAGTGAGCAGCGAATGACTAGGCTAGTGGAGAAATGGAGGCCTCAAGTCTTTTGGTTCTATTTGGGATGCAGCGGAATGAAAGAGAGCGTCGCTCTTCTTTTCTCGATACAGTACTTTAGTCGGTCGGAGAATAGCTAACGGCTTCAGTTACCTACTACGTACCGTTAAGCCAGGTCCTTGACACACCTACGTCTTCCGGCTAACAACCCCAGGTTATATGGTAAACCGTCCCACCAATGCCGCCAGGTATTGGATCGATTGCCGTTAGAAATCATGATTATCTGTACAACTATCCTGTTATTTCAATGCAGGAGAGGCATGTCAGGTAATCAGGAGTAGCGACAGAGTCTTTGCCTCAAGCGAAGTATGTGCAGCCTTTAAGTATGCATCACTGGTTGAGATGGAAATTGGCTGACACCGTGCCTGCCCGTGGCATGAACGGCCAATCGGACATGGTCGTAGAGAATGTTTAGCGATTACAAAGACAATATTCTAGGAGTCGGATAAGAAAATGAGAAAATTATTTTGGCTCCAAGGAGAGGGGGATGCATAATGCGAGTGCCACGGACTAGCATGCTGGGCTCATGCTGGACTGGTTATGATTTCCAGGTCAGAAGCAAGTGTGCACCTGAAGTTAATTGATGATGAGATGGCGGAAGATGCGGCGGCGTCGACGGCATGAGAATGGTACACTGCAGGAAGCACTGTCAGTATTGGTCCAAGGGGCTTCGACACCCAATCAACAGGGTAAGAACAAGAGCTAAAATGCGGGTCCTCGAGCATCTTTAGCGCGTTGATTGGAGGCGAGTGTGATTGACAGCTGGTTTTGCTCCGCCTCATTGCCAAGGTTTGACATGCAGGACGCTTGGGGCCTGCAAGGCGCATAGACCATCATGAGGTCTGAACCCTTATGCAGCACACTTTCGATCTTCTCAGCCGCCTCCAGCGAATGAACGTCCTACAAAAGATTAGCTTGCCTACCTAAGCATCCATCATCCTCCCCTCCAAACCGAATCCTCAGATTCGACTCCTCCAACATCCTAAGCATACCCAATCTCATGCGAGCTGTTTTGCTCACGCTCAATGTTACCCATCCATCAGTCATCGAGAAAGGGATAGATATATGCTGTATAGCAATACTCAGGTAGAGACCGGAAGGGAAGGGAGAGACTCAGTCAGTTCCCTACCTGATTCCTCCAACCTCTCGACCTCCTAGGGGATAAGTAATGTAACCTTGAAATGTCCCTCATGCATACTTAAGCCGTCAGCCTGAGCCATAAATGCCAATATCACTCCAGCACCCTTCCCGTTGGGCTCACAGGACTCTTTTATCAACCATACATCGCCCTAGAAATTGCATCTCCCATCTCCGATTTCACCCATAAAAGAGCTCCCTTTCCTTTTACCCTGAGGGCTACGTGTTCGTGCAGCTGCTTGCTCATGGATAGGATTAGACCATGCTATCTGTTAACCATACAGAACTCGCTCAAGCGAAACGATATTACGTAGTTTGTTAGTTACTAGCTTAGGCATGGGCCAACAGGCTGTAAATATATGCCGGCCCAAGGAGCAGGTATGAGGAACCCCTCTCCCCTCCCCGTTCCGACAGGCCCGTGGCCTGCGTCAACATAGAGGCTTAGCATGTACCAGAGAGCACATGCTGTCGCGTACCTACCTGGGGTTGGAGTACCTGCCCACCCCTGTCCCGATCGGCCGAGTCAGATCATCCGTCAAATCGATTCACAGTCTCGCCATACCTTTTTCCAAGTGAATATATCGTCATCAAGGCCATGGGAAGAAGCCAAACACTGTGGCTTTACATAGGTACACTACAGTAGGAGGCAGGCATCGTCATCACGTGTTGAACAGTCCCGTTTCAGCCGCTTCCGTGGAAGAGGTAAGGTTGTCAAGTCCGTTGGGGGCCGCTGAGCCGCCTTCCGAGCCGCACCTTGTTAGCACTCGACGGCTTAAAAAAGCAAACGTCCCAGACAGTGCGTGGGTTCCAGCATATGTTTGGTCCTCGTACGTACTGCTGCAGTAAACACATACATACTTGGGTGGCCAAGAAAGCCATTCTGCACCGAGCGCAGATGGTTGGTGCTCTGAAAGCCTGTCTAACTGAACACGAAAGAGACCGGAACAAATACCCAGTATGTACATAAATGCCTTGGCCAGCCCCGCCTCTTGGCTGTGAGGTATATATACTGTACAGCACACTGTATCTAAGTGTGTACATACAGTACATACAGTACATACGCATGTGCCCCTACCTCCCTTACCTTGCTAGCCTTGAAGATCCGGGGTTGTGCTAGCAGGGCGGCTCCGCTCTTGTGGTGAGGATATTATACCTACAGTGCCCAACCCTAGGTGCTATCGCAGGTATGTAGGTACGCGATGGTTACATACAAAGACAACCATCGAACCAAATTGTGTACAAGCTATAGCAGTACCTACATCCAGCACCCTAGCGAAGGTCTGAATTCGAAAACGCCCATCTCTCGCTTCCAAGTCAGTCAACCGGGGTTGCATACACGTACAACTACTATAGTACCTACCTACTTACCTATCTATCTACCTACCTACTTTCTCACCGCACCTCACAGCTGCTTGCTCTACACCGTCTTTTTGCTTGGTGGGGATCCGACTACCTAACCTGTATCCTTTTATCACGCCAGCCATCATCGAAACTGTTCCTCTTGGACTTAACAGACTCTTATTCAAGCACGGCCTTCTTAAACAACAGAAGACAATAACTGAAACTAGGGTCTTTTGTTCAACTATCGCTGCTCTTTACGGGCACAGCTGAGAGTTATGATGCACGGAAATATATTGGCACACCGCCAGACCGAGATGTAACAGCCTCGTGCTCGCTACCCGGCGTCCGCCCCCCATTAGATTGAAGCCCTGCAGTGGTCTATCATCAGCTCTTATCTGACGTCTTTGGCCACTTCACGACCCGGGATCAATCTGTCATTAGGCTCCAAAACACTTCTTTTGCTTGTAATCGTTAGGCTTCGTTGTATCCACCAGGTCCTGCGCATGTGCTTTGCTAAAGAACTCTCGGTACCTCCCCGATTCGATACTAGCTGTCGATAAGATCGCCTTGTCCATGCGCTTGCTGGGTACATACAGTAAACCAGCTTATTAATACGGTACATATTTACCCACCGGTTCCAGATAAGAATGCCGATTACCTACTACAGCATAGGTAGGTGGACATACTTAGGTATGTATCGACCGCACTGTTGGGAACTGTGCATTTACGCATTGCGATCGGGGACTTGGCCAGCATCAAAAACTCGCCTCGTATTGTCGTCGGAAGCATGCATTGTTCGTTTGTTTAATTCTCTTTTCACTCTAAAACCTGGGGGATAAATAGGCGCATCGACTCAACGTACATAAGCTAAGGTAAGTAATAAGTAGTAACCGCAAGTTTTCGAGGGCCTGCCGAGAAAAGACAGAGGGAGACAAACCGGTGCCTTTTCTGGTTCCTCCCTCTCCGCACCCAGAAAATTAACATGTGGGTGCCTACTCCAGATGAGGCCCTTATTCCGCATCGTAATGTTGTATCATCGCAACGCTAACGAGCTACTAATTCCAACTCGCTTTTTTTGCGCGCTACCGACATCGCTATTTTATCTTCCGTGACCCCATCTTCGACTCACCTGATCACCTGGTCCGGTTTTATTCTTTCCCTTTAGATTTCTCAAGAAATCTTGCTATAGTAGATAGCCACTAAGGCGATGGGGAATGACAACAGAATAAAGCTAGTAACGAAGGAAAATGTTAGAAAAAAGCCGCACCAAACGGGGCTGGCAAAATCTATAGTGAACTTGGTTGTCTATGAAAGAGGAAAAATAAAATAAAATAAAAATGAAACAGGATCGGGTCAGGATTAGACCAAAGTCGAAATTAATATCACTGATTTTCATTTTTACTATTGCATACCGCTACAACTATATTATCACGAGCCCAATATGGAGGAACTACCAGCTACGATGAATGCTGTCGTCTTCGACGGCCCGTACAAGGTCTCGCTGCAGCAAAGACCGGTGCCCAAGAGTAAATGACCGCCTACCCATCTATTTTACCTGACATACTGACTTTGCGTCTCATTCCCAATTTGTTTCCCCCATTCTGAACCCCCTACCCCCTCGGCCAATTATCTATGTACTTGGCTTTGTCTTCTTCTCGTCCCCTGGTCTTCCCTCCTCCTGATCCGGTTTTTTTTCTTTTGTCCCACGTGCCCCCTATCTCTCTACCCCTATCGGTAAATGTTTGTCTGCCTGCAGTTCAGTTCTTCAGAACGTGACGGTTTGTAGCTAATGCATGAGAAAAAAATGAAATGTAGTCCAGGAAGATGGCGATATCATCATCAAGGTCCTTGCCGCAGGGCTCTGTGGGTCGTACGTACAATTGCATACATTACATCCAATACATACATCCCTTTTGATAGCCCCCTAGACCCGATCGATCTTTGTTTCGTGGTGTTGGTGTTTTGATCTGCTGAGTTGACCATATATAACACTTTTATGTAGGGAGCTCCACATGTTCCGAGGCCTCGAGCCAGCGACGCCTGGCTTCGTCCTCGGTCACGAGTTCGCTGGCATCGTCGTCGCGGCTGGTAAAGATGTCCGGACCGTAAAGGTTGGTGACAAGGTCGTTGCGCCGTTTACAGTATCGTGGTATGATAACAACGAAGAAAAAAATAATTAATTCGTTTCGCCCCCTCCCACTCATACAGAACATGGAGGGGATTAAAAAAAGGAAACGAAGAGAAAGAATAATATATGGCCCCCGAGACTAGGCATTTTTCTGTCAGGCTAATTCTATTTTCTTTCGTAGTATGAATTGCTTCTACTGCAAGAATGGCTATTCATCCCGCTGTCTCCATGCCGTCGTCTTCGGCACAGAACGTCTTGACGGAGGGCAGGCCGAATACGTGCGAGTCCCCCTCGCGGACGGGACCGTAGTAAAGGCTCCTGCGGAGATCGATGACAAGGCCCTACTTCTCATGGCCGACATCTTCCCGACCGGCTTCTTTGGCACGCGCAACGCCTTCAACGCCCTCGGCGCCCAGGACCCTGCCGAGGCGACGGCCGTCGTGATCGGTTGCGGGCCGGTGGGGCTGTGCGCGCTGGTCGCAGCTCTCGAGTACAAGCCCAAGCACCTATTCGCCATCGACAGCGTCGAGAGCCGGCTCGAGCGAGCTCGGGGCTTAGGCGCCGAGTCGCTGAACTTCAAGACGGATCCTCAGGGCATGATCAGGCGGATCCAGGAGGTGACGGAGGGACGTGGTGCCGATGTCGTAGTCGAGGCTGTGGGACTGAAGCCGGCGCTGAGAACCGCCTACGAGGTGGTACGGCCGTTTGGATTCATCAGTAGTATTGGTGTCCATAATGACGATGTAAGCAAAGCCATACCAACCACCCAATCACCACGTGATATCTGCCGAGATATTTGCTAATAATCTGTTTAGATGGCTTTTACTGCCACTGATGGATATGAGTATGCCCATGCCCATCTCACCGTCCAAATCCGTGAGGGAAATCATACAGTATTAACCATGCCATTAGTAAAAACGTCCGCATACAGATGGGCCGATGCTCAGTGCGAACAGTCTTCCCTGATGCTCTCAAGGTGCTTGCTAAGAGACAGCACATGTTTGGGTGAGTTCCATTCCATTACCCTCCTGTCTTCCACTCCGTTTCCGCCAGTATGCACTCGGGGAAAAGGCTTGATTGGCTGATTTTTCATCAAAAGCTTCATGTTCGAGAACATCATGCCGCTATCCGAGGCTGTCTCCGGATATGAGATGTTTGACAAGATGCAGGTGCAAAAGGTCATATTCGAACCTTGAAACCCACATTTTATTTCTTTCATAGCAAATAAAAGCCAACCAAAAATATGGCATAAAAACCATGTTTTAGTTTTGTCGTGGTTTTACGATCCCATCATGAAGTATATAGTACACAACAGTAGAATCATCATGTACGGTCGCCAAAACAATCCTCCTCGGACGCTCCGGATGGTGATTAGGCGAGGATGATTGCTTCTGGGCAGGTAGTGAATCGAAGACGCCTGCCAATGCCCTTATGGTCCATTTCTCGGAGATGTGAGTCGCCAGCACCCATTCGGTCTCGGGCGTGTCGAATATCTTGCCATCGGGGACGGCGCTGGACTTAACCATGCTGATCTGGTCGTCCGGGTGCACGTAAAGACGACGCTGCGGTAGACCTGTAATCATGGGTCGCGAAAGGGCAGAGCCCGTTGGCGAATGAGTCAGTATCTTGAGCTCGGTCCAATCATGCTGATATTTGAGATTGTCGAAGACGGTCTCGGCCAGCTGCCGTGCGTGACTTGTTTTCTCCATGACGACAGACCGGACTTCCTCCCAAGAAATAAGTGTAATTTTTGTGTTGAATTTGTACAAATTGTTATGAGACGGGTCGAAATAGAGCTTCCGGGAGTGCCTCGTTGATACTCTGCTATAGCTTGGTGACATGAGAGAGAGAATGGCAACCGTAAGTTCAGGCGGTGTGGACCGGCAATTCAGCACTAACCAGCGCTTAGCGGCTATTCGCGCCCATTACTGGTCCACTGACCTAACAGTCTAACAGATCAGGGCCCCACGCCACAGATCTCAAGCTCTAACCTACAGTATTGATATAACACATCTAAATCCTACCTCTCTACTCTACACAACGCTAAAATCATTGTAAATGATGTAGAATTTTCATCAATGAAACAGATGGCAAGATGGCCGAGTTGGTTATGGCGTGAGGTTAAGGTCACCTTAGCACAGTTTCCTCATGGAGCAATCCGCGTGGGTTCAAGTCCCACTCTTGTCATAAATATCTCTTCACATTGAAGATATTATCGTCTTTTTTTTTGGTCCTTAGAACCATCAATTTCTTCTCCCCCTTCTTGCCTAACCTCTCTATCATGGTGTTAGTAGGCAATAAGGCCGTTACTCCCTTCACTGTGCTTAGTTTCCCTTGGAATGATAGGACCTATCCTAAAGAGTGTTGTCTATCTTGCCATGAGCTCTTAGTTAGGACCAAAAGGTTCAGAAACAACTTAAAGGTCGTTTATATTTCTCAGCAAATCTTTTTACCAAGCATCGTTAACTGAACAAGCGCTCGGTTTTATGGCTTATAGTATAGATTGCCTGTATAGTTGCTTAATATACCTAGATAGCTAATGTGTAACAGCTGGCCATGTTAGCAAAATATTCTACCTCAAGATGCTTGTAGTTGATCTGTCAAAGCAACCTCTAGTGCCGATCAACACAGATATAACCCCCCTGTTCTATATTAGCAGAAGGTTGAGTCTATACAACCACCCAGTTATTTTGCAGCACTTGTTCGAATTTGTTTCCCAGTCAGAACTGGACATTTTGTCAGGAGCCGCCAGGCGTCAAACACTAATATACGGGTGGCTAGTATGTGTAGTATTCGCATGAGAGCCGATTGAGGGCCAATGGGGCGCGGCCGACGAAAGGCCCAATCGGACACGGAGGCGGAAGGCCAAGGGGGCCAGTACCCCGCACGATCGGGAGCCGAAGGGGCGACGAGTCTGTATATGGGGTCAAACGCATCGTCCACGATGAGAGAAAGGGCAGGTTTTTGCTGTATACTAGAATAGGCCTAACGTTACGATACTACTCTCTCATTATATGACTCCTATCTCTGAGACATCTGAACATGAGCTCGACGGTAGAATGAAATATGAAGAGGCAAGATCTTGGAGTTTTAAACAGTACCATGTACAAGAAAATGGGAAAGTCCAGCAATGTAACGTGACTGATTACCTTCATTTGAATTGAAGAGTCAGCAGGTTTACCACTTTATAAGCCCTTTTAGATGCAGTGGGGGATATAATAACTATAGTTTGTGTCACAGCATGACTTCTATTGTCCATGTCACTCGAAGAAATATCTAAGCAGAAACACATTGCTTAAGTAGATCATCTGAAAGAAAGGCTATCAACTCAATTAGTAGAAAAGATCCCTGGCGCATTATGCCACCCTAGATAAGAAGTACTATGTACATCTATCACATAACTTGTATTTCCTTCGTAACGCCAAGGGCCAGACTGTCTATTTTATCACCAACCAGATTAGCAACTACTGACTGATGTGCGTAGTCATTGTCACACATTTTAGGTCGTATTGCGTATTGACTTAAACTAGATATCTACTTAGCTTAGATGAATAGCTGTCAGAGATCTATGTCTTCTAGCGAGTTTATTGCTGCGACTTTACTAAGCATAATGAAGTATTGTAAGTGGTTCTCGGGTAATTGTCGCGAAACAGGGGAACGATTATGATGCGGATTGCGCAGTCTCTGGCAAGCCTGAGCCACAAATGGCGGCCGGCAACAGGGAGCACCGACCTATCGGCATTTTACCGGAAAAATATCACAAGCAGTGTAAGGAAAGCAGCTGGGGGCGAGTCCGATATTCGACAAGGATTGTGTTCAGCTAATTTCCTTCAGCACCGGTAATTAAAGGCCTGTTCGCGGATTCCTCCTGCGGGGATTCTTGAAATCATAAACACGACGTCAGTAGGTACCGTTGGCCATGGCAGAAATCTTTTGAAAGAGGAAGACGACGGTGTACATGGCGAATTGTTCACATTGCGGTGGAAGAAACTGCGATAGAGAAGTCCATAATCTGGGCCTGACGTCAGATGCTATTTCACCCATCCTCGCATGATTTGTCTGGGTATGAAGCTGTCATGCTTGGTATTAAACTGGTCCCTTCAATATGCATTTGCTACGATCTGCGCCTTCGAACTGCGTGGCCCCAGACGCGGAATGGCCCTACGTACGGCCAATCACACGACAGGGCTGCGGACGGTTGCCCACGCTATCGGGCTTGTCATCTCAGATTATCGCCAGAGATTACCCGGATCTCGGCTTAGCGTGTCCCTAGCGCCAAACTAAGGCTAACCAGCCACATGTCAAGTACCAAAGATAGAACCAAGAGCCCCTGCCAAACTTCAATACCTTAAGGTATTGATGACGAAGAGTGACAATACCGTCAATACCTAATACTAGCTACCATGTAAAACTTCACCAGCACAGATAATATACACACGTCCAAGTGTGACAGGGCATAGTATATAGTCTGGACTGCTGGATATGTACTAGATAGATAACGATAGGTCAAGTACGACCTCACGATTCTACATTCCTACTTTAGACTCACACCTTCTTCACTTTGTACATCTGTACACCGACCTTACATGTGATAATATTCTTATTCATTCGGCTCTCTACTTCGCCAGAATCGCTTCATTCGTCACTATTACTCATTGCCTAAGCTGCCTTTTCATTCAACACTAGCAGGTCATTCTTAATACTTTTAGAACAACTCACCTTGCGACTCCTAGCTTGTTTGCCGCAAAGTCGTACTTGCCATCACTTCACATCCAGTGCCTTGATCAAATCGATAACTAAGATTATTACTACTAAGTTTAAGCTGCGAGCTGTTCCACCCCAGCCGCAGTGATCCTTCGCATAATGCCACCGCCGTCACCTACTATAACTGTGACGGAGCCTACAGAGAACCCGCCACGCATTTCTATTGAGCGGCCAGTAACGCCGTTGCCGATAACACCCTCAACCTCGTTTGAGCAACGTAGAGCTCTGCTTAACGAAACCCATGACAATGTCGGTAACCGGGGTTTCTGCGCAGCTGCTCTCGATGACCAGTCCAATAAGTATGCAAATGGCTACCATTTCCCGCCCAAGTACCCGCTCAAGGAGCGCATTCAGATGGCTCTTGTCGACTTCTGGGATTTCTACAACACGGGATTTGGTTTATTTTTCACTGCATACGCACTACTCGTTGTTGGCTGGGGCGCTATGATCTTCTTCCTTCTGCTTGGCGCAGCACCAGAGATGTGCTGGACCAATGGCAAATATGACTGCAACGACATCGATTCCCCGCGTCGGATCTGGATAGAGATCGATTCACAGGTCCTCACGGTTCTCTTCAGCACGACGGGGTTCGGGTTGGCCCCCTGGCGCATTCGCGACCTATACCTTCTGCTTCGATTCCGTATAAATAAGGACCAGAAGGCTCTGCGAAGACTTGCGGGCGTCCACCGGGCTTGGCTACGCCTCGAAGGCTCCGAGCAACTGCCACCGACGCTTGGACCGAGCAACATCGAGGAGACCACTATCCCTTATGATGAGAACAGCGTCCCTTATCCCTTAGAGAAGATCCCTGATGCGCCGCCGACCGGGATTCGGGCACCGCCGACCAAGCTCTGGAAGATGGACTGCATTGCCTGGTTGAACATCTGGCATATCGTATTTCAGGCCCTGCTGTCGGGTTTCATGTGGGGTATGTCCCGATATAACAGACCAGCTTGGTCAGTAGGCGTCTTCCTGGCCTTGGCATTCACTACATCTACCACGGCCGGCGTCATAGAGGGAATGCAAAAGATGAAAGTAAAATCTATAGAGGGCGTACCGTTGACGAAGAGAGATCTTCAGCGACTCGCTCGCGACAAGGAGTTGGGAATTCCTCACTATAATAATATCAAGGACAAGGATCCGGAAAAGAAAAAGAGAAAGGCCGGGGAAACGAAGCATTTCTTGAGGAAACACGAAAAGCCGGAACCTGGGAGTACTGTTTGATTAATCATGTTGGCTACCTGTCGTTTATTGGGCGATTCACATACGCCTTGTGCTGCTTCCAAATATTTAAGCGTGGCGTTGGGAAATGAAACGAGCCGCCTCCTTTTTTAATAGTATATTCTACGAAAATATGACTTAACACCTGCCATTTTGCTCTACATTATATATTTCGAAGTACGGCGTCATATGCAGGTTCTGATTGAGAAAGCTACATGCGTGCCTTGCATGTATGCGTGTACCTGGTAGCCTGATAAAGCTATCTCAGCTGTCACTGGAGCCACGGCAATCGAAAAGAACAGAGAGTCACAATTCCGCATCACCTCAACCCAATGCAGCATACCGCTTGCACAGTATATATGAAAATCTGAGTTCATTTGGTTCGTGTTCTTATGGTTGCCTCAAGATGGCATTTCTCCCAGATGATGCAGTACTGAAGCTGCTAGCTTCGCATATGATAGGTCACCAGTGGAATTCAATATGAAAACGGGGCTGGGAAAGGTCAGCTGATAAGGTAAGGTTCCGTGTGATGTGCCGTTCAGATCCATTCTCTTAGCAGGTACACAGTGCCTGGTCCCTTTAGCTCCAGTTAAATTGACGTAGGTAGGAACCCTGAACGCACGGCTGACCTCCTTACGTAACTATCTAGTCCCCGAAGCAGCCAGTTGCCTATCAGTACAGCCGCCTCTGATACACTTCGTGCCTGCCTTCCTGAGACCACTATCGGCAACTTCTGAGACAGGACAGACAGAGAGCGGCGATAGTCTCAAACTCAATTCAACTTCATCTTCTTTTCTCGAACCGGTGCCTTTTACGGGAATCCGTATCGGGGTCTTATTTTTATTCTACTTCTTTAGTTTATCTCTTTATTGTCTATTGACTTGGTCTACCTAAACATAGGTATCTTATCTTGTCCATTCCTTAGATACAGACTACTACATCATAAACGTGACATAGTGCCTATTGTTCTTCAATTTGGTTTACATGACCGCAACAAAAACTTGAGACCTGGTACCAACATAAGTGAACACTCCACTGCGCTGGTACAACCGGCCACATTATTGCAAAGATGCCGTCCAAAGCTCTTATCCCATTCCTGGTGGGAATGATGTTGCTTACTGGCGTATGCAACACGCTCTTGACCAAATATCAGGTTCGTCTATCCCACACCACTTCTTACCACAAATTCCAGCACCGATCGGTCAATCGATCATTGCTGCTAACACATGTGCTGCTGCTTTAACAAACAGGACAATCAATGTGTTCGAAACTGCGATGACCCCGATCCCGCGAAACGCGTCCGCTTCGAGCAGCCGGTGCTGCAGACGGCGCAGATGTTCGTCGGCGAAGCGGGCTGCTGGCTGGTCATGGGTCTCATGTCCCTCTACGCCCGAATCGCCAACCGCAAGAACCCGAGCAACAGCGGCTACGAACCTGTCGAGGCGCACGACGATGCGGCCGCCGAATCCGACCCGAACGCCGATGCCGCGAGCGTCACCTCAGAAGACACACTCTTGCCGAACGGCAAGGCCAGCGCGAAATCCCGCGGCGTACTCACCGGCTTCGGTACCTTATTGCTTGCCTTGCCGGCCGTCTGCGATATCCTCGGGACGACGCTCATGAATGCCGGTCTGCTCATGGTCGCTGCGTCCATCTACCAGATGACACGGGGCGCTCTAGTCCTGTTCGTTGGTCTGTTCAGCGTCGTCTTCTTGCGCCGAAAGCTGTATCTCTTCCAATGGTTGTCTCTAGTTGGCGTCGTGCTCGGCGTCGCCGTCGTGGGTCTTGCTGGGGCTATTCAACCTGATGCTAGGGCCCAGGGCACCTCCATTTCTACGATAATGGCTGAAGACCCTGCGGCCGCCGAAGCTGTGCGAGTTATCCTCGGCGTTGTGTTGATTGCCGGTGCCCAAATCTTCACCGCTACGCAGTTTGTGCTTGAGGAATATCGTAAGTGATTTCCAGGCTCTCTTGCTCGGTCGTCTCTGTGACCACAATCAGTCTCCCTATTTCTCTATGACATAGTGGTACTAATTTCTGAGTATTTAGTGTTGGAGCGGTCCAGCATTGATCCTATTGAAGTTGTTGGTTGGGAGGGTCTATTCGGGCTTGCTGTCACGCTTACTGGCATGCTAGTACTGCACTTTGCTATCGGCCGAACAGACGCTGGTCGTCTCGGTCCATTCGACGTTGTTGAGGGCTACCGGCAGATGGTTGAAAACAAGGTTGTCCTTGTGTCGAGCCTCCTTATCATGATTAGCATCGGGTAAGTTCTAATGCATTCATGTCGGAATATCTATCTGTGAGCTCGTTTTACTGACTACAATGTCCAGTGGCTTCAACTTCTTCGGTCTCTCTGTGACACGCAGTGTTAGCGCAACATCGCGCTCCACCATTGACACATGCCGCACGCTCTTCATCTGGATCGTGTCTCTTGGTTTGGGTTGGGAGACGTTCAAGTGGTTGCAGGTTCTGGGCTTCGCACTACTTGTCTACTTCACTTTTGTCTTCAACGGCATCGTGCAGCCGCCGTTCGCTTTCCTGCGCCCGCGCCAGGAGGTCGAGGAACTACTCCCCGAAGAGCCCATTGAGCATAACTAAGAAGTCGATCTTAGTGCAAAAGCCAAGGCTTCGTTGGCTTGACTTTTCTTGGCAGGCAGTGCACTATAGATGAGTTCTCGGTGGCACTACATCACGTGTTCTGACCTTGCTTATAAGAGGAGGTTGGTCAGTCGGGTATTTGACTTGACTTGACTTGCTAAGACGCAAACCATACTTTACTATAAAAACTCAAATTTTCATCATTTATTTGTGGTGCGCCGAGTACTACGTTGTATCACATATATACACTTATGCATTGGGATGGCGTTTGAGGATTCGGTGCCAGTATTCTTGTACGGCATTATAGGGCCTCTGGTTTCTGGTTCTGGTTCTGGTTCCGGTGTACACCTGCTTCTCTTTTGAAGGGCAAAGGGACTAATCGACTAATCGTGCTACTACATGTCTTTTTTTCTCTTTTCTCTTCGCTCTTTTATTGCGCATAAGATAACTATATCATACTCTTGCTTTTCCACGCGTCCCTTTGGCTCACCTTGAAGGGGGAGGCCGAGTGAATATATATCTCTTAGGATGAGAGATATCATATCATATTCTATATATGTATGGATCTTTTTGTTCTGAATATATCTCATCTCACAATTTATTTATTTTCACTTTACATGTTTCCTTCACACAACCGACATAAGAGAAGAGAAAGACGCTTGCGAAATTTGACTACTGAAGAAACGATAACTCTAGCTTACAATAACAGTGTGAGAAAATGCCGAAAAGGGACTAAAAACAGCAGGACCAAAAAAAAAAAAAAAGGTGTTATCCATGCGCTTTCTATGCCCTTCCCAGCCAGCCTTATGCGCCTTGCTGTCGAAACTTAGGCCAATCAGCACTTGTACTATCTGGAAGCCCAGCTCCTCCGTCCATACCCTGTCTTTCAGCCGGCTTATAACTTTCCGTAATATGGACCTAGGCAAGGGTACTTTAGATAAATAGTTAGGAAACACATTTCAATCTCTTCCGGGTTGTCTTGTTCCTCTTGCTCGTTCGGTTTGTTTTGGTTTGTCTTGTTTGACTGCCTGTCTGTTTTTTTCATGCGACGGTGCAGAGCAGTTCGGCCTCAAGGATGAACTTCCCTTCCTTGTATTTCTCGCTGTTCTCGTATGCCTTGTCGTACTTCCAGCCCACAGTCTCCTTGCACTGGCGGCAAGTGATGTCGCGGACCACGTGCCGACCCGTGGTCATGCTACGCTCACCGGGCTCGCCTTCGTCGACGTTGACTACCAGGTTGAAAAGGTACGCCTTACCATGTTGGCCCCGGAAGTTCTGCAGTTTTCGCGCAACGTTTTTTAGTTAGAAGAGTAAGGTTCTATTATAGTAGCGGGATTATAAGCAGACTTTGGGAGGAAGTATATGAGAGAGAAAGGGGGCGAGGGTTGAGGGGGAGTGCTAGGCGGGCATTTATGGGATCAGGGTTGAGGTAGGACATCTCGCCGGACAGTACTAGACGGGTTGAGATCTTCCCCAAGGAACGAGTGTAGAGTGCAGGACAGACAGATAGACAGACAGACAGACAACAACCAAAACCCCGAATCTACACTATTTTGTCATGAGCTTACCCTGCTTATGATCTCTTCGTGGTTGGCTAGGTGGGCTTTGCAGTTCCTGCAGCCGTAGATCTTGTTGCTACTGAGATATGTGTTATATGCGAGACCCATCTTATCTTTCCTTTTCTTCTTCAGTGTTCCTTTTTGCGTATTGTCTTTGGATGCCCTGCACCGCTTTGCTGCTGTTTCCTTTCGGAGGAAAGGATAAAATATCTATTTTGGAATATGCGGCTGGCTGGCAGGCTAGCGGTTGGCGGGGTCGTCGCGGAAAGACGGGACGTTCGAGGAACACAGGAACAAAGACAGGTAGTTTGGTTTGACGCAAAGGATAGCAGGTTTATGTAGGTACGGAGGGAATGGCACGGCGGGATGTTCAAGGGCAAAACCTCGGTCGAAGCGCGAGTAGGATTGGTGTTCACGATCGAGTCTCGGTCTGTCTGGTCTCTCCCGGGTTGGTAGAACCAGCCTTTTTAGGCAGAAGCGAAAAATATGGAGTAAGAAGCCCGTGGGTTGGCTCTTTTGCAGAATGGATTGACTACCTATTGGTAGGTAGGTAAGCGAGCAGGCAGATTGTATTCCTCCCTCGCGTATATTCCTTACTTGTAAAACGTCCGGTGTTGCTTATTTGTTTGGCCTCGAGGACTTCTGTTATGTGTAGTATGTTTTAATGATTGTTTCTTTCTCTCTGGGGATGACTAGAGCTCAGGTGGATGTTGCTGTTGTTGTTGCTGTTGTTGCCAGGATGGCTCTTGAAGTTTGCTCACGGTTCAAGTTGGGAGGCAATGACTCAACACGATCTTACACGGATAAGCACGAACAAAGCCGGTACGAGCAGGACGTAAATTGTGTCAGATGGTAAGTGATAGCAACAATTTTCTCGAGTAGAAATTTAGATACTATGAAGTAGCCTGCAGGCGAACTAAGAAGGCGCTCTTCTGGTTTGGTCAGGGAATGGGAGTTGCCAAAGAGCAACGTTTGAGGATAGATAGTAAGTTGGATTGGGGCCGCACGAGGACGTCAGCAGAGTACAGCCGCTGGATAGCACATGCAGCATTGGAAGTCTCGAGACAACTTACATAGTAAAGTACGTGCTTAAAGCACACTGTGTCATAGGTACAAGTTACTGTTGGTTACAACGCAAACCGTTAACCGTAACAGTGCCCTTAGGTGAAGCTGAGAGTCTGCCGCAAGAGAAGGTAGTACCTAGAGGGGCGGGGTGACCTTATCACGGCCCATCTAGAAGTTTGCGGGGTGTTAGGGGGGCAAGCCAGCCCAATACCTACCTAGGTAGCGCATTAGCCCACCTTCTATGAGTCACATTGGTTGCCTATATGGGCCATATCTCCCTTATCATATGCACGCTGGTCCTGTTGTGTAGGCAGGTAAGCAGGAACAGTATAGTATGTAGGTACCAATTGGAGGATCTATCTAACGGTTTTTCTCTATCAGCTGTTCATACAGCTCACATACTATCTTCTCTAACCTGATGCCTATTTGTATTCTAGGGTGGTATATAGTCCGGCCCATGTTGCATGATCATTTGCTCCAAAGTGCATACTACCTAAGTAGGTAGTCAATCCTCTGATCAGATGAGAAAATACAAATACCTACTGTTAGCCAACAAGCATTCATATTCCGTGATTCGGGAGTCTATAAACAGCGTCGGGGCGAAGCATTCATGTACTGTAGATAGGGTAACTGGACTATACCGCAGGCAGCATGCAAGGGCAATGTAAGTATCTACGTATAAAAGAAAGATATCCTGAGTGCGGACACAGGATCATGAAATGGTAAGCCCTTGAAATTGGACTTTATGATAAATCTTAGTAGTAGGCACAGGTTTGGCTACTCAGGTTGTTTATTCCGCGGGCTACGACATCTGACACAGTGAACGATATTGAGAAGCTTAAGGCAGGCTCGTTCAAATGACTATGCTTCATAAAGAGTAGATATCACGCATAAAGGGACACAACAGAAATGGATACAGTAGCTCACTATTCGGGTGGTTCTTTCTTCACCTGTTCACTGTGTTGTTTCGACAATTGCTGTCTTTAGATCTCATTGCTTATGTCTGTGCAAGACCTATGGGTGGTAGCTCTATCCAGAGCTTGCGCCAGTAGAGTTAGAAGAAGTGACTGTATGTACAAAGAAAAGAGTGGCCGATCCTCACGAGCCAAATGAAAATATGCACAGCGCAACCCAATAAACAACGACATGTTCACACGACAGCGAATGACATACGCCAAGAAGATCCTGCTTTTGACAGATAGAAGCCCCCTTTCCAGACGCCCGCCCAACCTAGTTTCCGATCGGTATATAATTTACCAAGAGAACGCCTCTTCGATAAAATTTATTGCCCCTTCATACTGCTTACGACGAACTGCAAGCCTAACCTCGTCGCTGAGGGCGCCAGGGCCGCATACTGTCACGCCCATCATGCCCACTTGGTTCTCCATTTCCATGCCCATTAGCGTGTCGATATTAGGCCGGCCGGGGAACATTTGCACTGTCGACGAAGGAGAATGAATTTCCTTTGTGGACCGGGGTCGGCTAACGAACAGCATAATGCGCAAAATCTCGCGCCGCCGCTCCATTGCCAAAATCTGCGTCATCCAGGGGCGAATCCACTCTAGGTGCTCCGGACTCTGAATGATCCACACCAGAACAACCTTCCGTGTAGCAACCGTGCCGTTCGCGAAGCCGGCTGTGAGGTGTCGCACATAGGGAACAGCATGAGTGATGCCGACACCGCCAGCAAAGAGCATGACAGTCCCGTACGAGTCCAACATGTGCTCACCACCATAAGGACCTTCGACAAGGCAGCGAGTAACCAGACGTCCGTCAGGACTAGCAGCAGCCCGCTGATATAATGTGCTAGTCATGCCAGTTCGAGCTCGGATGATGAAAGACATGCTCGTCTTGCGCATGGCCAGGATATCTTGACGGTTCATGGCTATCTTGTCAGCGTTCATGTCCTCAGCCTCCTCACTCCAAGCCAGTGAAAAGGGGTGGGATTGCCAGAAGCTGATGGTAGGCATGTATAGATAGGCATGTTGACCCGGCATGAACTTCCAGGGGCGAGCCATCGTCACCGTTACGCGTACGGCATTGCCCGGAAGCGCTTCGACCAGCGTTTTCGTACCCCCCTTACCAAAGTTGTGGTAAAAGAGACGAATGAATCGGATAACCCGGTCGCCAATCCAAATAGGCACTACGGCAATGAGCCACTTCAGCTGGGTCAAGCCCTTAAGATCCAGGTGATACCATAATCCGATAATAGAGACTATAGCCAGGACGATATGCATAATCTTAAAGCTCTCGTAATAGGCATGCCTCGAAATGCTGGCAGCTTGAAACAGAATCACAACGAAAGCAACAGTGGCCTAGAGAAATGTTAATCATGTTTCAACGTCACACTAAGGATAAAGGGGTTTGTAAAGCTTACAATAAATCCGTACAGCAGAAAGGGGGCGTCGAATGTGCCCAGAAAAGCAGCACCCCAGCCCTTCTTCATTGAAGAACCGGCATAGAAGGCAAGAGTGTGCACCACAGCCTCGATGGCGACAATGCGGCCGAACCATCTGTGGATCAGGTTCATCGTGTCAAAGGAGATGCCCAAAAGAGGAATAAGTGGATTATTCCTTCCAGCCAGGATGAAGAGAGGGATCATGTTGACTGTTGCCAATGTACCGCTTCGATTGCGCACCTGCTTGATCGCATCTGAAGCAGAGTCTGCAAACGGTATGTGTAGAACAGTGAACACCACATTGGTCGTGAAATAACCAAGTAGAAACAGGAATTGGAACCGAGAAGGCAATGTGCCGACGTTGATGGCACTGCTGAGTTGGAATTCGCGGTTATGTCTTTTTCTTAGGAGCGGGGCATATAGGATGTGCTTCTTGACCCATGAGAATTTACCGGACGCTCGAGCAAAGTAACGCTGTGTATCGTTGTTCAGGCCGGCGACGGTCCGGACGTAGCTTGTGACCACCATCGTTACTCGCCACACGATAACTATTGCTGACACCACCGCAGTTATAAACAACAGATAATTTGCTAGTGAATGGTTTTCCATGTCGGGAGTCCATCCTGTTGCCTGGCCCTCGCCGGGGATATCTTCTCCCTTTCCCGACATATTCGAATACGTTGATAGTTCTTCTGTCGTTGAGATGATGAATCAATATCGATGTTGACGTTGTTTAGCCTAGGATGTTGGGGCAAGCCCTCGTTACGATCCGTGGTCTGTACAGGAATGTCGTTGTCTTATGACTTAATCATAGACAATTTGGTAAAATCCGTTAGGGGCGATCGAAATCAACTCGACAAGCCCAAAGAGAGAGTAGAACGGAGCGGTGCGAAACAGCCAGCTGTTTGGCAATCCGAGGTTAAGCCAATGCCGATGTCGTGCTGTTGTCCGGGTCAACAGGTTCGTTCGCTGCTTGGCCTCAAGATGTCGACTTAAAAGACTCAAAAGCCCCGACAACGACAGCAACGAGAGTCAATGGCGGCCGATGAGGGCAGATATGGTGCCACCAAGAAAAAGAACCCTGGCTCGAACGAATGGCGGATACTGCAGCATTAATGAGTAAAGGAGCGAGAGGTGGGTAACTGGTAGGCCGTCGGGATGCAAGGTGTTCTGCACGAGTCGGAGTGGCGTTCTCTGCAATTACGCCTAATTCAGGCCCAAAAGGAGTGAAGAAACAAGTCCGTGAGGAAAGGTGAGCCAGGTGTGTGAATCTATGTACGAAGTTGATGGGAAGAGGAGTGGTGGAGACGGGCGAACAAGCGGGCGATGTATGTATGTATTGATTGTATGTACATAGAATCTGTAGCGAACGACAATGGCAAACAAGAGAAAACGAAAGGGGAGATCCGCACCAACAATGACCCTGATACGAGGTCTGTGACGGTCGTGGTGAGGTGGTTGTGGGGAGATGAAGAAAAAAGACAAAGGGATGCCCCATTATTTTGCGGATTTCAGGGGTGTTGGCTTGTAGCCATGATAGGTAGCGCCAATGTACATTAAGCATACCTGGTGGTTAGCTTATTGGTCCCCCGTACGTAGCGTAAAATGCTTATGCTGATTACCGAGAATGTACTCGGTACTCATCACTGATCAGTGGATGGCTATTTGTCACTCGTATTCTGCTCGTACCTTATACCTACTTCTTCAAATTACGTCCAGGCACGTTAAGGACTTGAGCCATCTGTTCGGCTCATCCTTCCCCACTCATTACACCATATGGGGTCGATCTCTATTACATCTTAGAGGTTCTCAGTGACCAGCAACTCTCACCAACCTGGTGACCACTGTCATTGAATCATTTACAATCAACTTGACTAAAGTTCGACTTCTCTAGAATCATGCCTCAGTCCGGTTGTGCTCAAGGCAGACTCTAGATTTCCTTGGGGCTGGCAAGAGGCAAGAGGTAAAGGCGTCAGTAGATCACCCCAGGCTACCCGGTAGGTACATATGTGGTACCTGGTTTTGTCTGCTCAGCCTCTAGCGCCAGGTACGGGCAAATACTCAATAATCATGCAACCTTTGGTAACTGGCCTTTGTATTTGGTATTCTGTAAGCAGTTGACAAGGCAAAGTAGGTAGGTACACAATAGGACAATTCCTTTTGTAAGCTTGGGCTCTTGAATGAACATGGCCCTCATCAAAGCCACAATGAAACGTGAAGCCGCAGGGGAGTCAAGATTAGGTCCGGCCAGACTTGCCTGCAAAAGACAGGCAGGACAGCCTGGACAAGTTACGGACCCTTTTATTCGCTTCCTTACTGCCAAAGTAGGTAGCTGACTCAGGGCCGAGGGCTGGGGAGATTGACGAATGAAATCTCGAATACTCATCCCAGCTCTGCCCAGTATCCGCTGAGGCGCGAAAGCCACGGTATGAGCTAACCAATTAAAGGCCAAAAAGCCAAAATGAGCCCTTTCACCCGCGTGGATGATGCTTCTCTGTGCTGTAGGTCTACTGCTGTACCTACAGTAGCTCTACGTTGGACTGACAGTAGTGCCCTCAAGCGCTCCACGGGCGTCCATGCTTACGTCGCACGAGTCACGACGAAACACGACCCCATGGAGACTAGAGATTAACTCTGGGCCAATTGCTTGGGTTTCTTCCCTTCATTGCTTGACCAACCAAACATTGCAAGAGACTGGGCAGTCCTTTTTTCTTGTTGCTTGCTTGCATTTCATTCCCCACAGCAACTAATGCCAGCCACGAGGCCCACGACAGCTTTCTCTTTCGAAACCAAAGACACGTCATTGCCACAGCAAAACGTCCCATATGTGCGCTAGAGATATTCTCATTCGTTTGGTCAAGATCGTGAAGGGCGACCTGCCTACAGCATACTGGTAGACAAGAGAATACATCCCTACCTCACGAGTCAAGTAGAGTATAATGAAAGCGGCTAATATTACCGTTGTTGCACTCATGATGCTCTCTCCCCATGCATCGATTTCACAACCCATGTCTAACCATATGGTTTCTGATGTGGTCAGGAATGAGGTCTTTTTCATCATCATCAATCAGTATGAACGTCTCAGTTCTATACACTTACAAATACATACATGCATGCAAGACCGGTAGTAGACTAAGTCATAGCCGCACTACGGACTACCTCAAGTGACCTTGGTCTCTAAAGAACACTCCTCAACCCTAGACAACGCGTCGCAGCTTTTTTTTTTTTTTGGTTGGAATACCTAACTTATGTAGCAATCTATCTGAACCCCATCTCCACTATAAACGTCCTCGCTTTGATACCTCGAACAGGGTTGAAATTAGACCTGTTTACGATAGAATAAGCATTGCCAAGCAGGCAGGTAGCCAGGCCTCTATCCGACAAATACCAACTAACCTCCCTTGATGACGACATCCGTCGGATGTTGGTTGCTTCAAGGGATAAGTTATACTACAGTTCCCATGATTTATATGACAAGTCAATTTAAACAAAATGCCTTGTCGTATTAGAAAGCCTCTGGCAAGTTGGTGCGATGGTGCCCTCTTTCATTTCGTCTCATTCAATGTGACATATTTATATCAGCAAGTTCTAGCTTGTAATAGTATAATTCTATTCGTGTCGTGCACCACGGCACTTGGAATACTATCTATTACACTTTAAGCAACGTGAAGGGGAATATAATTTGAAATATGTGTGTAACGATTGTCGTGTCAACCCGACCGACCTCGACCAACTAAACGCGCCGACTGTCTTCTTCTGCAAGTTCCAACAGCCAAACCCCCCTGCTGGGATGAGATGGGATGGATTGGGGATATTCAACCCAAGTACAGCATAAGTGTCACAAGCCCAAGCAACGACATCGAATCGTTTCCGTATTAGATACTATATAGTATAGCATATATCTGCAATGCTCGGTATTCTGATGGGTTGCATTCGCGTTAACGTTGTGTTGCATAACAAAGCTTGGTAGCCAGCCAATATATTTGATTGGGTATGCAATTGTGATAATGCATGACGGGGCACGCATCGTGATAAATTCCTCTCTGATTCCCTCTATATTATATCATTCAACGGTTGGCTAGGTTAGCTATCTGCAAGAAGCAATAACCATGACCAGTCGCTAATAAGAACAACCTTCTTTTTCTTCCCTTTTTTGCTACCAGGTTTCTGGTCCAGTTATGCAATGCATACTTTACGGTCACGGTAAGCGAAGCAAAGACAAGACAAGACAAGGCCGCAATCAAGTGATGAGGTATTGAACAATGACGAAGCCTGTAGCAAATCTCGGCCGTTGATACCCTCCTAGGTACTTCTGTAGAGCAGAAAATAAGAGAGGGTGAAAAAAATTGATCGACGTCAAGAAGCGAGGTAGATCAACACTCAACACACAACAATGCAATGCAAGTTGAGGCGAGAACGGTTGAAGTTGTCTGTTTCATAGCAATGATCTGACACTCTGGTGATGAGTAGCAGGGTCTTCGCAAGCATTTTAACCCCAGTATGCAAATTTCCTGGGTCAGTGCGCTTACTTGAGTCGAGTATTACCCAGTTTGAGCGCCGCATTTACCCACGAGGTAACGGCATAAATGTTGTTGACTTATGATCACCGCTATATATACTAGAGAGTAAGTTAAGTACCTAGTCAAGTCAATGTTCACGATGTGGTCCAGGGAAGGCCGCGACTCCCCCGGTTTATGTGGAGCATCGGTGGTTTTGCGTCAGGTGTATTTTTATTCCACTTTTCCTATGTGTACTTATACTCGACACAGTTTTGGTCCTGGCTTATCCTGGGGTGGTTCCGGGAACACGGCATTCACTTCATTGTCATGGCCCGGTAGGGTCGGTGGTGGTGACGGTGACCCCATTTTATCCCACGGTAACACCATGTTTTATCACAGCAGCGACCGCATGTAGTGATCCGATCTGGCAGTTTCAGCACCTAGTCCAACCTCCACCGCTTGCGTGGACACACAAGTCGTGGTCCGTAATATCGTTCAGGTGCAGAGCTCGTCGTCACTACAGACGTTCTCCTGGCCTGACGTTCCCTCTCTTCCTAAGGAATAGCGACTGGGCGGACGTGCGGCCAAAACAATCCTCCCCGAGCTGCGGCGAGGCTTTTTAGCTAGCCAACTGACTCGGTTCTCTTTGTCCGGGTCAAGTTGGCTCGCACGAGACATAGAGGATGGCGAAGTAGCGAGGCTTTGCTCTGATGGTGGTACATTCGTCATCGACGTAGCCAAAAGTATTTCGTTGCCTTCGAGGTGGCGGGTGCATTTCTTAATCACGGTACCTTGTTCTATACAATCAAGCCGTATACTTTCCGTAAGATCGTATTTACGACTGCTTATGCCTTCATGATCCTGTCTTGGTTCTGCAGCCCGATGTTTACTTGGGACGAGACAATTCGATTTGGTGGTGTGAACGGAAACACTATCCGTGTCTAATTCTGGAGCCGATCGGGTTCGCTTTTTTGTAGTAGTTCTCCTATGTCTTTTGGCGTCTGGGCTGACCGTCACCCATTCGCCGATTGTCTCGTCCCAGCGATATCCTGTGAAAAGCGCGCTGCCGCTCTGCTGGCTCCTGGAAGCATTAAAATGAGATCGGTCATGTGAATGTAGTTTTTCGGCGTAGATGAGATCCTTGACATTGTTCGTCTGCTGTGCCACTAGAAATGCCGCAGTAGCCTTGAGACTGTCTAACATATGTTGATCAAGTTTCAGGGATTTAAGTCGGTCGAAGAGTCCATCAAGACATTTGTGAGTGGCGGCGGACATCCCTCGACTGCAATCGCAGGCTATTGATGCTATAAGCCAGGCGATGCTATCGTAATGGTTGCGCATACGTGCATCTTTCGCCGACAGAGAAGTGTCGACAATGGACGAAAGCTTCCCAATGTCTGCTCTCACACGGTTACTGGTTGTCTCGCAGACAGCTTCCCCCAAAGAGAAGAACAGCGCCAGATACAAGAATTCTAGTCTCCGAATCCCCGGACCACGTTCATAGCTCCCGAGGCCATGTATGCATGCTCTTAAGATGTATCTCAGTCTGTCGCCAATAAACATAACCCTTCCAAGATCTGACTCGGATAAAGAACCCGATTTTATCTCAACTTCGCCTAGCACTGCCATGGAGGCCAAAATAGCAAGTGCACTCAACAGCGTCCGTTGGTTCGCCTTCGCCATAGCCTGGTCTCGCTGTGCTGTGTCGGCAGCACCATGTAAAGCCTGTTTCCGACTGGACAAAAGAACGACAGACTCAATCATGAAATTTATAGCGTCGTAACTCGGGGTATTTTTAGCTATTGTCTGTACAGCTAAACTCCATACCTGTTCGAGTTCTGTTGTTGCCAACCAATCCACCGGTAGGTTGCCGCTTGATAGCAGTATTGTATATTGGCGGAACAAGAACGACCTACGCTGAGTCTTGTCGGCGAATTTGTTTAGTACTAATAATGGATGTGAAGCCGATTTTGGCGCGAAACGACTTCCCGTGGAGGTCGGTTGAGGGTACTGGTGATTGACTAGTGCCGTCACGAGTTCCTCAGCTTCTGAAGCTGCTCCCAACTGAATGCATAGGTCGATAAGGAGCTGCGAGAACTCGTCCTCAAATAGTCCGTCTTCAATCGCATGCCTAGCTGCTCTCAACCCATCAGCTCTAACAACAACCCTAAGATGCCTCCAACCGCGGTTCGTCCCCAAAGACTCCAAATAGTTGTATATTTGTGCTGAAGTGTCAACGTTGTCCAACGTCGAGACTGTCCCACTTTGCTCCGCCTCCAACCTTTCCCATGCCTCGAGCTCTGTGATATACTGTGGGACTTTGCGTAAACACATATCCAGGAAAGAACGAGGGCCTTTGGTCCTACGTATGTCATTCGGAGTATTAGGTGTCGTCGCTTTTAGCAATGCCTCTAAGCTCCGATATATCGCCTCCAAATCTGCATATTTAGACGGCAGATTATCACGTAGACTGATAAGCCTCTCGTCTGAGCGTTTTTGGGCACCCGAACCAGTCCTCGTACGTGGTCCACGACTGAGCCCAGCCTGAGTTGTGCTCAAATCTAACTTGGGTACGGGGGCCACGGGTGATATCACAGTCTCCCCACGTGCGCGACGCAGCACTGGAGTCGCTGCTACTATTTTGCCGGGAGATATACTGTTTTGTTGTGCTTCCGACTGAATACATTTGAACGGTCTCTTTATTACTGGTTTTGTTGCAAACGCCGACCGTCCCTCGCCGCCGTGACAGGGTTGTCCAAGGTGAGTTTGGTCCGGATCTTCAGTCTGGGGCTGGGTTATCCGAACTCCGCGCCGTTGAGAGTATGTGTGACGAGGGCGTTTCTTCCTCGGTCCTAACAACCCTGAATCTATATCGGATTCCGTACCGCTGCTATAAGTAGATGCACCTACTACTAGCCCCGAAGCTAACCTCAATGCGGGGGCAGCAGTATGGCGACTTATGAGTGCATCTTTCCTTAATGAAGCTATGCGTGAGACCAGTGGTCGTAGAAGCCGGTGACATCGGGCTGTTGTCCATGGCTGTGAAGCCTCGTCGACCTTGGGAGCTGGCGGCCTTGGTTGATAGTTGATTGGCCCTGTGGTGGTAAACATACTTCAGAACAAGAAAGAAGTAAAGTTAACACTTAAATCATAGAAGAAGGGTCAAGCCAGTATTAGGGTTACTTTGAGGTATTGATATCCTCTGCTTAAGCTCCATGGAGTACTGTAATTTTGCGAGTAGTATAATACCACCTTGTTTTAAGATTGTGTAGATAAGTTCTTGGTAGGGATATGGATGAGCAACGAGAAGCTAAGGCCAAGCCTACTGGGAGTAATTGGTGATGAGAGTTAAAGCTGTATAACTTTGAAGGTTGAGGCGGTATAGCCACAGGTGTCATAGTCGTCATGTGCAATGTAAATGTGTAGCCAGTGTCGTAATTGTTTACTAATTTCTATATTGGGAATGGTGTCTTCTTTGTCTCATGTTTGCCAAACCTTTGGATAACAACAAGAAGTTATCGATAACCGGTTCTGTTCACCTAGCCCCCTGTCTTTGCACTGTACCGGATCCATTATGCTGCAGATGACCCGTTTTGGGGCCTAAAAATCCACTAAAGCTTCTAGAACAGCCAATGAAGAGCAAGATTCTGAACCTCTCTTTATGCACTTGTATGTGCTAAGTACATCATCATTAGCAGCTCGTAGGCTAAGGGGCAGCAATTGGCCTGCTGTGAGGATCGCCTTTGCACCGGATTACCGGGAACAGCCGGGCTCGTCTCCAAAACTACGGTGACGAGAAGGAAAAAAAAATATTTGCTTGATTCATTAGAGCCAAAAAACAACAACCGTTACTATTCTTCCCACGCCTTCCCTTTCTCCTATTTGCAACAACACTCTTGAACCACACTTTCCAGCTGTGTCGTTCCTTTTGCTACCTTTTTGTACTATACTCCAAATCATTGGCTAATAATACAAATATTTTACTTGCGATTCGTCTCAGTGTAGACCGTGGTTCTCGAATTCCGATACCTTCACTTTGGTCGGATCTCCTGTATTGCGCCCCTTTATACGATACATAAACTTCCACATAACAAGTCAAGCAAGACACTGACTTACGACCCTGACGATCCAATTCCTTTCTCGAGCTAGTCCTTGTAATTCCCCTTCGACAATGGCTGAGAAGCAAGAGCCCCAGAATACTCGTGCCGGTATGAGCCAATGTCTTGGTATGCGAGCAAACTGCTTTAGCACAAGAGCTAACGTGGTTGCACTACATAGTCGGCGCTGCTGCTTCAGAAGCTAAGCCTGTGGATGTGCAGCCCAAACCCGAGAACAACGATGAGGGCACCGAAGAAGATGCTGCGGATGGTAGGCACACTTGTATAGACCTTGGAAGAGGAATTTGAAGCTTTCTGACTCGAGTTTGACAGCTCTGTTTCCGTTGACTATCGTGTTGCCTCGGGGCGAGCCAAGCAAAATTCACATAATGGTTCGTCGGTCTTTGATCTTGATCGGACCCCCTATATGTCGTCAACATACTAAGACTTGCATAGGTCTCTCCCCAGGAGCAGATCCACGAGTTGCGCCAATCGATCATCGAACTGCCCTCCGCCTTTCAGTACTCATGTTTTCACCTCGAGCACGCTGGCGAGCGAATCAACGACTTTATACAGATTTCAGAAGTCAAGGGCCTGGGGCCCGAGGCGGAAATCCGACTGGTAGAAGACCCATACACTGAGAAGGAGGCAAGGATACACGTAATTAGGATTCGTGACCTTGTTGGTGCTGCTGGTGACAGAACCGACACACTCCATGGAGTGATCCCCGGTGCTTCCCTCTTTGACTCCATCACCGCCGAGGCAAAGGATCTCGACAACGCCCAGGCCACTACTTACGACTTCGATGGCCCCGCGAGGATCTCGACCGTATTACCAAAGGAGGAAGAGCCTGCCCCAAAGACTGTAAAGTCGGTGTCTTTATCGCCATGGAACCCTCCTCCTTATCATCTTCGCCAGAAGGGCCAGCTGCTCTATCTCATTGTTACGACAAATGAGGGCGAGCAGTACCAGATTACCTCGCATGTGGGTGGCTTCTACGTTAATAAGTCGTCTAACACCAAATTCGACCCAGCTCCCCGCGCGGCTCCCAAGTCCTATTCCGCACACTCGCTCTTCACGTTGTTGAGCCAGATCTCGCCCTCCTTTATGGATTCGTTCGAGAATCTGCTACAGTTTAATAACCGTAAAGAACCCCTTTCGACATTTCAAATGACGAATGCTATTCCCGCCGCCCCTTGGCTAGTGCCCTCGCAGTCTTCGCCGCTGTGCGCACATAGTTCCGATATCACCCGAACTCAGGAGGGTTATTTGATTGCCGGCGTGGACAACACGGATTCGTTGCGCGATTGGAACGAGGAATTCCAAGCCGCTCGAGAGTTACCAAAGGAAACAGTCCAGGACAGAGTGTTCCGGGAGCGTTTCACTTCTAAACTGTTTGCAGATTATACCGATGCAGCAGCCCGTGGCGCTATTTTGGTCGCACGTGGTGAGGTAACCCCTCTGAACCCGACGGAGGGACGAGATGCTCAGATCTTTGTATATAACAACGTATTCTTCTCGTTTGGTGCCGATGGCGTGGGTACTTTCACTTCTGAGGGTGGCGATGATGCTGCACGTGTTGCTACTGGCAAAGACGTGAATGGTGTACGCATAGTCAACCAGCTCGACATTGACGGGTTATATAGCCCTGCCACGGTCGTTGTGGATTACCTTGGCAAGCGCATTGTTGGCCAAACAGTTGTTCCTGGCATCTTCAAGCAGCGAGAACCTGGTGAGAACTCAATTGACTATGGTGCTGTTGAGGGCAAGGACGTGGTCGCCGCTGATGAACGGTTTGCTGCCTCGTTCGAGAAGCTTTCCAAGGCTCTCCGCGTGAAGAAGCACGCAGTGTGGGACAAGGATGGTAAGCGCTTTGACCTAGAGGCTAGCGTTGAGACAAAAGGTCTCATGGGTACCGACGGGCGCAAGTATGTTCTCGATCTGTACCGTATCACTCCCCTTGATGTCTTGTGGTTGGAGGAGAATGAAAATAAGGGAGAGACTGATAGCACGGAGTACCCCCACCGCATGACCGTTCTTCGCCCCGAGCTTATTGAGACTATCCGAACGCTTAAGTGGTCGGAATGGGTAAATGCTGAGATTGCCCGCATAAAGGAGCGGTCAGCGAAGGGGGAGAAGTCCGAGGACAAGGAGTCGGGCGAATCTGAGGAGAAAAAGGAGGGAGAGGAGGAGGAGGATGTCGAAGATAAAATCGATGCCTCCAACTTTACCTTCAGTCTCAACCCTGATGTCTTTAGCGGCCAAGTCCCACAGACTGAGGAGGAGAAGGAAGAGCTTGCTGTTGACGAAGAGGATGTTCGCAACGCATGCAAGCACCTTCGCGAGGCAGCCATTCCCGATTTTGTCAACGATATCAAGGCTTCCGACTTGCCCTTCCCCATGGATGGAGCTTCCCTGACTAAGATGATGCATAAGCGGGGTATCAACATGAGATACTTGGGTAAGATTGTATCTCTCTGCGAGGGTCCTAGACTATTGCGCTTCCGGGAACTGTGTCTGCAGGAGGCCATCTCCCGAGCTTTTAAGCACGTGGCGGGCAAGTATCTGCGGTATCTCCCGATACCTCTGACATCAGCTTGCATTGCGCACCTCCTAAACTGTCTGCTGGGCTCGGAATTCAACAGCAAGCCTACCGCTGATGTCGACGAGGCACTGAAGTCTCTATATCCCGAGGCAGATTTGGCATTCGCTAATGTGACACCCGAAAGTCTGCGCAAGGAGATCGAGCTTGAAGCCGCTCGACGGTTCAAGGTTACCTTGGATTCTAACTGGCAAAGCGGAATCAAGCATCTGCAACTACTGCGTGAGGTTTCATTAAAGCTTGGTCTTCAGCTCCAGGCTAGAGACTTCCAGTTTACGGGGGAGCCTAGCGACACAGCCAATGGCGAGTCGGCGCCTGTGAGTGGGAATGGCGAGAAGGAGAAGAGCAAGAAGAAGAAGAAGAAGGCCAGGGACGGCTCACCTGCCTCAGTCGCCTCGTCCGCGGCTGCACAGTGCACCTTCACCGCTGATGATGTGGCCAATGTTGTCCCTGTTGTTAAAGATTCAGCGCCAAAGAGTGCAATTTCAGAAGAAGCTCTGGAAGGCGGTCGTCATTCTATCATGCAGGGTAACCGCAAGATCGGCCAGGAGCTTCTTTTGGAGTCGTTGACCCTTCATGAACAAATCTACGGAATCCTTCACTCGGAAGTCGCACGGGCATACTCAAGCCTGGCACAGATTTACTACCAGTTGGATGAGAAGGAAGCTGCTGTTGATCTTGCTCGCAAGGCCGTCATAGTATCAGAACGGACCATTGGCATCGACTCTGCCGAGACCTTGCTATACTACCTTAATTTGGGCCTATACGTGCATGGTTCGGGAGACAGCAAGATGGCCCTCGCTTATGTCAAGCATGCGCTTGATCTCTGGAAGGTTATCTATGGTACCGATCACCCCGACTCTATCACCACGCTAAACAACGCCGCCGTCATGCTGCAGCACATGCAAGCGTACCATGAATCTCGCATTTGGTTTGAGCAGGCGCTTGCCATCTGTGAGCGTGTCAATGGAGCTCAGTCGCTGCCATCCGCCACTCTGCTATTCCAGTTAGCACAGGCACTCGCTCTTGACAGTGAGGCTAAGGCGGCGCTCGTCAAGATGCGAGAATGTTACAATATCTTCCTGAAGGAGCTCGGTGCTGAGCACGCCAACACTAAAGAGGCCTGGTCATGGCTTGAGTCGCTCACACAGAACGCTGTTGCCATTGCTAAGCGCGACAAGGACCTCGAAGCTCGTCGGCTGCGTGCCGGTATTCGGTTCCCTCCCCGGAACCTCGCTGCGGCGGCCTCATCCGCTACCGCCGCTTCTGCCGCTCTCAATGCTAAGCCTAAATCAAACAAGCCCGACTCTCGCAGCATCGACGATCTGATGAAGTTCATCGAGGGCAAGGACGCCCAGAAGACGACTACCAAGAAGCGAACCAGCCGTAACCCCAAGACACGTATGGGTGCTAGCTCTTCTTGATTGTCCATCACTTAGTTGCCACGTGTAATAGGCGTCCCCGGCACGCTTATTATTAGCATGCCACCAATCAACCGTCCAATAATAATACTTCATGGTGAAAAACGGAAACATCATATCTTGTATCTTACTACTGTACACTTAAAACAGACTGTTGGCTTGGACCATGGAACAAATTTTTTTTACGTGGAGCGGGGAAAAGTACAAAAAGGAGGTGTATTTGTATATAATACCCTTTGCTCAGGTCCCATCGTCATCATCATCATCACAACTCACACATATACTTCATACCGCATTTTAGATCGGAGGGGTTAAGGAGCGGGAAAAAGAGGAAGAAAAATGGAGGTCATTCATAGAGACCTTTTCTGTTTCTGGCTGGCTGGCTGTTCTTGGTCCGGCGCAAATCAGGGGCAATTTTAAGGATCACAGCACAAAAAGGAAAAGTCCCTCCGCCACGGTATCTTATCCACGGGGAAGAGGATGGGGATGTGCATCGTGTGCAGTTCAAAAAGATAAAGATATATTTTATGTAATAGACCTTCTTCACTCCCACTTTTGGCTTTTACCCCTTCATATCTTGCTTCTTTGCTTCTGTTATGTGAAACTATGAAATTGTGACTAACATAATCTTAGTTATGTGTCGTCCGTGACCATGTGAAATGGAACCCAGAAGTTGATAATAAATAAGTTGAGCAGATAGATTAGGGGGAGGGGGGAAGGGAGACATTAATAATAATTATCTGTCAAGCAACTAACGAATACTTGTGATTATGTACTTGCCATTCATTGCCAGTAAACTATGTTGTTATACATCGTGTATGGAAGTAGGCCATTATGTAGACTAAGTGAGGCAGGTAAGGCAAGGTACCTACATATATATGGACGATGTGAGAGGAAGAGAGAGAGAGAGAGAGAGAGAGAGAGAGAGAACATACTTGCGACAGATACCTATAGTAGGAAATAATTTTGATTTTGATTTTGTCCTCAGACCTCTGTCTAGTGATCACTTGGTAAGGTAGGTGGGTTGGGACTGGTAGCGGTATCTATCTGCCTGCCTATGTATCTAAGTACTTACACATGCGCGCTGAGCGTGGAAGTCCGTGATGATATATATATATATGTATTCTCATATTATAATGCGGGTATAGTATGGTATGTATATATATATGTATGTATCCAGAACATTGTGTGCGAAGGGTTTTTTTGGTCTTTTCTCTGGTTAGGCATGTATTTAGGGGTATTAGCTGAGGGGAAGGGAGGACAGTCTCAGTGTCTCTCTAGCTTCCATCATTAAATGCATACTCCCAAGACATTCATCTATAGGAAAGTACTCATCTAAGCTATGGCACGTGTTTTATTTGGTTGTTAAATTCCTTTTTTTGCTGGTTGACTAACTGAACTGCCTATCTGCCTTGCCTTGCGTTGGATGGAGGTCCCGAGACCACCCACTCATTTACACACAAACCACTTGTCTATTTAATAGCTAGTCAGTCCTAAGAACCTTGCAACTTGATAGGCTCCTTTCTTCATGCCACAAGAAAGGTTTCAACAACCATGCCCATCGAAAAGCTACACAGGTATCTGTGACAAGACAGGAAAAGAAGGGAATAAGGAGATACCTAGGCCGTCAACATAAGAAGCTAGCGGCAGAGACTTTTATCTACCTCGATTCCCTTTGCTCCTGCATATTCCACTTCGAATACCGTGATATGATGCCAATATCATACAGGGCGCACAAGTCTGCGCGCGCCTTCCCCTGTTGTTATCGTAGGTACATGCCCAAGCTAAGGAAGGAATGGAGAAAACAAAAAGCAACGCTTCCCACCACCCTTGGTCCCTAGTGCCACCCTCTTCCTCGAATAAAAATCAACATAGCCGTACAATATACATCCCGAACACCTGTCCCGTCTCTTTTATGATTTGTTAATGCAACGACCACGTTCAGAAATGAGCATAGCAAAGGAGGTAAAATAAAAAGCTTGTTGAAAACTAAAAGCTTTCCACATGGGTGAGAATCTACTCTGGTTCCTCTAGTGGCGGATCCTAGTCGCCCGCTCTCGCAGCTTGTATTGCATTTGGTCGAAAACTTGGAGTCGCATGGTAGGATCCTATGCTTTGGAAGCCCCTATAGTTTGTCGTTAGCAAATACTTGAAGCAAAATAGAGTTACGTGCGGGATGTAAATCATTTACGTACTTGGTCAAATCAAAGCCACCCTCTTCCTCGTCATCATCCTCTGTATTTTCGACAGCTGTTGCTCGCTCTACCGTGTCACCTCGAGACGTCCGGGTCGGACTAGCCACAGGCGAACGATCGATGCTGACGGGTGGGGGTGGGCTACTGCTATTGGGGAGACCGGACGGCTTGGTTGGACTGACATCGTATGGCGGTTTCAGGGGCGTGCTGTGAATGTCGACGTATTTCCAAAACGGAGCAGGCGAGCTGGTCGGCATATGTTGGCTCGGCCTCTGAGCAGTACTAGGAGGTGCAAGCCTCGGATGGAGACGCTGCGGTGCTGGAGTGACGAAAGAGCCCGCTTCGTCTGGAAGAAACGAGGACGATAGTGTCGGCGGTGACTGGGGGATGTCTGCAAAGGAACTTGTTGCTTGGAGACGCTTATTCGTCCGTGGAAGCGGACTGTCATCTTGAAGGCTGGTGGACAGGAGTTTACGAACCGGGGTCACATGAGACTGGTACAAAGAGGTCCTAGGAGGTGGTGAGGTGCCGGGCGAAGCGGCCTTCCGCTTCCGAGCTGAGCCAGGCTCCCGGCTGGCCATATCTTTTGGTCCTGCGGTAATATAGGTCATTTGGCTGGGTTGGCTGGGAGACGACGGGGCGGAAGAGCCCCGATGGCCTCCTCGACCTCCCTTCCAGCAAACTCGGACCATCTCCGCGCGCTGCTCGGGGACTATCTCCCACTTCATCCCTTTACCAGGCTCATCAGTCGATCTAGGGGCCTTGATAAACGCTTTATTTAAAGATAAGTTATGACGGATTGAATTCTAAGAAATCGTCAGCACTGACTCGTACCATCATAATGCTTGTAGAATAATTTCTCACCTGCCAACCGCCCGCGGGCTGATGTCTATAGTAGGCATAGTTTTCCGTAATATAATGGTAGATGCCAGCTAGGTTGAGCTTCTCACCAGGAGCATTAATGATGGCTTGTGTTATTAACTGAGCATAGCTATAATGAGGCTTGATGTGTTTGTTTTCGTCCTTGCTAAGATCAATATCGTCTTGATTGTTGAGCGCATTATTGGCCGGGGTTTTTGCTAGAGAGGCTGGTAGACGGGTCTTTGCAGACGGTGGTGTGCCCGGACGTTTATAATCTGGAGGCGCCGGAGCGATAGGCTGCTGACTACCTTGACCACGAGAAGATGGCGCAGAACCTCGAGCGGTTTGGGAAGACAGTTGATCAGACGATGGGAGGGGCGGGAGCGCAGTCCTAGAGTCATGCCGGGAAGAAACTATACCGGCTTGTTCCAGATATTTAGGGTTGATGTTCAAGGCGCCGGAGTTCGCCGGAAGGACAAACATCATTTCCAGACCGCCGATCTCGATGACTTCGCCGCTACCTAGGGCGTGGGGAGGGTCCGACTTCCTCAAAACCTCGTCGTCTACCCTGAGACCATTGCGACCTTTCGCTTGGAGGAACCACTTCTCGAGTTCCGAGTCATAGTAAATAATAGCCGTCTGGCGGGAAAAGGTCTTTGACGGACCCAAATCAATCTGGACAAAGTTGGGATCGTTGGGATCTTGAGTCTCGGTGTTTCTTCCGATATTGATGGACAAAGTTCTAATGTAATAGGTCCAATCTTGTGCTGCTATCTTAGCATAGGCTTCAATGTCTTCGGTGGACTCATGAATGGCGTTGGCATAGATCTTGCTCGCATGTGTCGGAACATGGCGTAAGGACTGGGTAACTTGGCTGACCAGGCGTTCGTCATCCCGGGCGGGGTCTTCATCGTCAGCCTGGTTATCTGCCTCGAGGCCAGCTTCGGCGACGTCGACAGCGGGCGGCTCAATGGTTAAGCTTGAGCTTTCTTCTTCTATGGGCTCTGATGGCGGCTCTTCAAATTCATTCTAAAACGCAATCGAGCACGATACAGTCAGTATGTGGGAATAGACAAAGTGGGAAGCGTGTACAAGAAATGCGCTTACCTTCCTTCTTCGCTTGGCCGGTCGAGTGGGCGACGATTGTTCGGCGGCGGCGGGGCTGCTGGGACTGCTGTTGCGCACTCGGCGAGTTCGCTGCGATCTCTTAGAGGAAGGAGGCATTTTGAGGGAGTTAGAAGGCTTTGTGCTCAGGCCTGGCCCATGACACTTCGTCGATGCGGGCGATTATTGGGTTGGATTTGTAAGTCAGGGTTGGAGATTGGCGATGTTTCGTTCCGGTGCGAGGTTACAATGGGATGGGCGTGTTGCGCAACACACAACATGCAAGTTAGAGACCGGCACGTTATGGGTGGTATGTCGCAAGTCACAAAGCCGCGTACAAGGGGGGTAGTGGTAGAGAGAGAACACGATCTACTTCGCTTGTGTCGCAAATGCGCGCGACCCAGGTAGGTATGATGTATGTAGATGTGCGTACCTTGGATACGACGAGCGGAACCAGAATCTGGAAAAAGGTAGACCGGGGGAGTAAGATTGCCACCACTAGAGATTCCTCGGTATGGGATAGGTATCTTTATCCTCTCTAGAGTTTGTGGTGTGAAGTGTATGCTAAAGTGCGTGCAGAGGGTAGGATTAACGTTGTTGGCGGGGGTTCAAAGCTGGAAAGCCGGAGGCAGGTTGAATTGAACAATCAATCATTCGATGGATTGGGACAATGGGGACCTGGCCACATATGGGCACTCGCGGGTAGATATACATAGATTACTGTACTTAGACTAGTCGGGTTAGAGAGGCAAGCACGCGACGCGAAAATGTGGGAAATGGGGAAAGAAAAACGCGCTTCTGGTTAGCTCGTTTGGAAAAGAGACGAGGAAAAAAGTTTATGAATAAGCTAGCTTGAAAGAAACGTTGTACTTTCCCAGGGACAGCAGACCACTACACCAATCAATCAAATATTCACTCAATCAACCTGTCAATCAAATTTTCTGTAATCTGTTGCGTGTTATACTCTGATATGATTTATATCAAGGTCACAAGCAAGGATGAAGCGTTTGCTGTGTTGCGCGCCTTACAATAAATCATTTTCGTGAAGGTTCTTGACAATGATGTCAGCTGTGTATATTTACAGAGGTGCTGGTTGCCGAGAGTGATTATATGATGTAAAGTGTTGCTATTTGCCAACGCCACGCCCCCGGAGGACCCTTTGTACCGGTACTTAGAGCACTTGGACGCATGTCAGAAACGAACGCATGTCCAGCCTTCTTTTTTATAATAGGCGTACGTGTAGTAACGCTGTTGTACACAAACTATTTAAAAATTCAAATATGTTTTAGCGCAGCTCAAATAGTACTTATCTGTACTTCAATCTTGAAGTCTGCAGAGAACAAGGTCTGATAGAATGTGGTGTGCACATACATGTGTATCTACATACATGTATGTGAGTGCCAATGTAGAATGGCCTTGTCTATGACTTTAAGATGTATATTTCTAATAAGGAGGGAAGGTGAACGCCAAGTTTAAGTCTCACATTTATGTGGAGGATCTGCCGGACTTGCCCTTGTACCTAATGTATCATTTGGATCTGGGCCTCTCTTTAGGCCATTTACACGCATTCACTAAACATCATGTGAATAATTGGCCTGCTCAGAGGTTGAAGTGCTTTACGTCTAAGACTCGAAAGCATTTATTTTTATTTTATTTGTATCTTTATAACTTTTACTTTGCAAGATGCTTTCTTTAACTTGACACATTGCATACATCTATACCTAGCTACCGACAAAGTAACTCTTTGGCTGTAATACAGCTTAAGCTTGGTTACCAACAGATTCTTAGGCTGCAGAAAGGATTGAATGCCGCCAGATATATAGGAAGTAACCCAAAATGTGTTTTGGCCAAGTACTTATTTTCTTATTTACCTAGCATAGCTAGGAGACCTGCTGAGTTAAAATGAAATGACCAAGCAGCCCAGCAACACAGCTAGGTATACATAAGCGGCAACAAGACTGCAATCCGCCTAAGACTATCGTAACCTACAGTTGTACTTATCTTTCGTGACTCCGATCCCGACTTGACGGCTAGATACAAGGAATTATGCATGGAAATATGCAACCATCGTTCCCGGCCAACATGGTGGCGTTGTTTGCTGCAAAGTCAATTCTGTAGGACGAAGCAGGGGCCCTGTGTCCTGCAAACTAGAGGCACATATATAGTCTAGCTAAACTAAATAGAGGTTGCTCTCTAGATAATAGTCTATATGAAATCTACTTAGTATATTCAAATCAATAGGGACATTTAAAGATGCTTGGTCGCTTTAGCCCGGCTTATCCTTTGGACGACACCTGCGTATGGGACGGATAGGCCCAGCCTGACAACCCGCTCCCACATCATACCAGCCGCACTCTATCCCCTCACTCCAACTAATACCGCGACGAATGAAATCTTAGCAAGCTAACCAATTGGAACTTCCCAGGAGGCTCCTCCGTGACCTTCACTACAGCATAGGAGCGTTATCGATGAAAGGTATGTACTGCTGTGGGCATGTGATATTGGCCGGTGGAACTATGCCTTGAAAGTACGCCTGCACGTGTCCAAAATAACAGGTCGACGCCCCCTGGTTGGTGACTGTATGCTGCATTCAAAAGAAAAAACCCACGAGTCAGCTTGGATATATTCATATCATGTAAGATGGTTCAGGTTAGACAACTGAGGTCAAAATGGCAACTTACACCTACGCCTTCCTGCAGTAGAAGTACAGACCCTGGAAAACGAGAAGACATATTGCGCGCCCTGGCAAAATATAGGTAGAAGTTAGCTACGAACATCATTACGGAATGGCGAGAAATTAATAGGTTAGCGGAAAACGTACGATTTTAACGGTGTTATAGGGTCGATAGTGTTACTCGCAAATAGGATCGGAAAGGACGTCGGCTCATCTAGGCTTCCGATCGGGCCTATGCAACGAAGAAGAAAGTGGTCAGCTTCGCATATGGGAGAAGATAGAGGGGAAAGGGAGGATTGCTTACCCTGAAACACCATGCTATCAGGCAACTGTGGTAGGAATGATTCACACAGGATAGTTTCCGCATAGACTGGCCATATATCGCCTGTATACTTGCTCTTGGAGACGGCATATTGGACAAAGCCCCTGAATTCCTCAATGGTAGCGAGCTTGTTCCTCCGATATGAATCAACACACCGGATGACCACACCTACGTCGTATGTAATTCTTAGGCTATCTTCGAACATGCCCGCAAGAGCAGACGCGTTCCCGTGCTCAAACTGGTGCAGGGTGTTGGCCATGCCTGAAAAGGACGACAGCGGGGTGTAGATAGTGTTAATGAAGAGGGCCTTTAGGTCTGAAATGGTGACTAGTGTCGGTAGGAGGTCTCGACTCTGAAGTCCGCTTATCGGGACCGGATGGTTCTGAAGCTGAGAAATAATGCCGTCTATTCTGGCCGTGATGTTAGCTGGCGAGGGCCCCCAGAAGGAACACTTCTCAGGACCTGCCGAATGGCAAAGGCTCGAGAACTTTGCCATGGCCGCATCCATTTGGTCGACATTGTCCCTCCAGTCGTTATCGTAATATTGATCCGCGTTCAGTATACCGTCAAGTACCATCCTCCCAACTCGATCGGGAAACATAGAAGCAAAAGTGGTACCGATGACGCTGCCGTAACTGAAGCCATAGGACCACAATTTGGCATCTGATGCCAGCCTACCAGCTAACCTGGCCTCAGCTTCTGTAAACGCGAGTAAATCATGAGCAACTGCCGGCGTAGTCACATAATACCCATGCGGTTCGTTCTTGACGGCATCGTTGCACCACTCTCCATAGATAGAGCTCGAATAGAACTGCTCCTCAAGTGACATAGATGAGATGTTGGTTACGCCTGGACCACTGTCCAGTCGATTAAAGGCCGACCTCGCTTCCGCGTTCCCAGAGAAACAGTCCATTGTCAAGCCGCTGTTGTTGACACCGCGGGGGTCAAAGGAGACGAAGTTGTATTGCTCTCCAAGGCTTTGCCCTATGAAGTCCTGGACTGCGAAGAGGAGGTCGATGCCGGAACCACCCGGACCGCCTAACGGGGTGTCATGTCAGTCCAATTGCATACATTCTAACCTAGGTAACCTTTGTATTGGGGGTTGAGTAGAGATCTTACCGGGGATGAGGACAATGCTCGGAGAGTCCACGGTGGCATTCTTGCCAGCTAGCTTTGTGAACGCGACGTATGTTGTACCAAGGCTTTTGTTTCCGTAGTCCAAAGGAACTTCAAGCCTAGAGCACTTAAAGTCATCGAAGCATGGTGTCCACGTGAGGTTGGCTGATGGTTGGATCTACATGGCTAATTGTTAGCGAGTTCAAAGGCCTTAGAGGGCGTGGGCAAAGTGTAAGACTTACACTGTCGAATCCATAGACCATCACCGGATCTTGCAAACTATCAGCTTTGCATCCCAGCCCCGCGAGGAGAATAAACGCTGCTATAATTTGCTTCATCGTCATTTTTAGAGGGTTTCTCATTGAGCTCGCTGCTATGTCGCTCTTCTAGAAATTGGCGGTATCACCAGGCTACTTATACTAGTTGAGTTCCGTGGTGTCCCCTTTTCATTGCCCGGCTTCCTCGGGAGTCGCATTATTCCAATTCATGCCGTAATGTCTTCATACAGACTCCTTTCGGGCTCCGCCTGTACGAACCAGCTAATCAATGTCATTATACTGTAACACTACCGGCTTTACCTAAGCAGTAAGTCCTCCTCGCCATCAGCCTCGTTTTACTTAGGACATACCTACCGTAGACCTACATGGGTAGAAAGGAACTCAGCCTCCTCCCCAGACGCTCCACTTGTACGAACTAGCCAATCGACGTCTATTCTAGTACCGTCTTTTCCTTGTCTCACCCCTTCCTATTCGAACATCTACTATGTATAGTGAAGGCTGCAAAGGATCTGCTCAATCTCCCCTGAACTTTACCCTGGATACTAAGGAGGAACTCCCGTTTCTTGGCGCTCCACTTGTACGAACTGGCCAATCAAGACTTCGTGACCCACGATAATCTCTTTAGGATTTGTCCCGATTGGTTCATCTTTCTCCAGGCTTCTTTCTATCGCGAATGATGTGAGATATGCCTTGGGGAGATAGCTCCCCGGGGGCTAGGATATGAAAAGACGAATAGCTAATCCTCTCGAAAATTTATGAGTAATTGGAATTATGCCACATGTAACTGGCGGCTTGTAGGTCGTAGTGGCTACAGGAGGTCTTCTAACTACAACGGCCTCTCCCGAACCTCTCGGCTTAGCGAGCATTAATCTTACGTCAACGTGATGGGAGAGATTGGGAGCGAGACTGACAATGAGAACCCCAAGACTGCTAACCAAGCTTGGAGGAGGAAACCTCGGAAGTTTGCTCCAAAGTCGAGACTAGGCTGTAAGACTTGCAAGTGAGTTTGAACTCCATGTATAGCATGTTACATTGGCATGCATTACGTTCCAAGGTTAGAGGGATTGACACTCGAAATCTGTGCTACTCTCAGGATAAGACGAATCAAATGCGATCTCACTCAGCCCTCATGTATGAGATGCCAGTCCACAGGTCGCACCTGTGACGGCTATAATCAAACGCCCCATGCCTTCAAAACCGAGATTGAATCCAGTCCCCATCACAACGATCACTACCCTTCGACTACGATCAGTCCGTATCAGCCAAAGCGATGGGACGTGAAATATCATGACCCTATTCCGCAGCATCTCGAACCCTTCATGATCTTACCAGGGACTGGGCCACGCCAATCAGAAGCAATGAGTTTCTTCGAGTATATTTCAATTAAGCATCTGAATGAATACCACCCCTGCGAGCCATGGCGGAAGACTCTCATGTTCTTCTCCCAAACGGAACCGTCGGTGCGTTACGCTGCAGTTGCTCTGGCGTTGATGCAGCGGAACCACTTCGACCGCCATTCCAGCGGCCATGTGCACCAAGCGCAATATTCGAAAGACTGCTTATCGGATGAGGCTCCTTTATTATACTATAACCGGGCTATCCAGCTTCTCCTGAATCAGGCAAACGGCGACAGCACCGAAACAACAGCCATCACCCTTTTGGTGTGCTATCTGTTCACCTGTTTTGATCAACTGGCCGGCAACTACGTGCAATCAATGAAGCATCTACGCGGAGGCGTGGAGCTCTCACGTAACATCGACAAGGCTATATTAGACAATAACAACACATATGACAACGCCAAATCTTCAGGGGTTCATACGCTTATCCGCCTGGTCACAGAGCAGATCCGTCGTCTTGACATGCAGGCCGTGACTTTTATAGTGGACTGGAACCCCGCCGATATGCAAGAGGCCCTTATGTGCCAACTTCCGCCCTCCGATAGCAGTGCCTTTCGGTCCCTGGACCAAGCCGCCGACCACCTCCAGGTTCTCGTCGCCCAGGCAATGAAGCTGCGCAATACAAAGCAGAGAATTTTTCCGATGGATAAGGCGCTGCTGTCGTCGTCACCCTCGTCACTTAAAGATACCATTCTCGAGCAGTTGGAGAGATGGTCGTATCTCTTCGAAAACACGCTGCTGCAACAAGGCAACTACTACGAGAACGATTCCGAAACTTACCCGCTTGTAATATCACTGCTACGCCTCCAACACACCATTTCATGGACTCTCCTCAGCAATCTCGGACCTGGCAGGAATGAAAAGGACTACGACGACTTTCTGCCGCAGTTCCGACAATGCATGGCTCTAGCACGCGACATAGCGGCGACGCATGAGCGATATGCTGGCTCGTTATCAAGGCCGACTTTTACTTTTACCCCTGAGCTAGGAATCGTCCCCGTGCTCTACATAATAGGGGCTAAGTGCCGAGATCCCGTTGTCCGGCGCGAGGTCTTGAAGATCTTGCGACAGCAGCTGATTCGAGAGGCAGTTTGGGATAGCTTCTTAACTGCCAGGGTGGTTGAGCGGATAATCGAGATCGAAGAAAAGGGTGCAGGCGCGTTAGCTCAAGAGGAGGGGGGAGGGGAAGGAAGGATACAGGGCATGGAACAAATCCCTACGTGCCAGAGGATAGAGGATTTGTCTTGGGTACATGTCCTTGCTAGTAGACAGTTTGCCTCCAGGTTGGATGTTAGCTATACTTTCTGCGGAAGGGAAGGAGTATACACTGAGTCTCTCGCGTTATAATAAAGGGCAGGAAGTCTCGTCATGCCAAATGATCCGGTAATAGAGAGCAAAGTAGTTGAACAGACTATATACCATCTAGACTTGCACGACTACCCTTTGGTACAATAACTGATTCACTTTTATTTGACTAGATCTTCTCTTTCTCGCTCCTGACTGGCTTCTGCTGAGCCGTATGACGGCCTACAAAGTACCTAGCATATTATTTCTATGAATGGTGTGAAGCTTCTGATGCAGTAATGGACACCGGGGAGATCTGCTATGCTTGTAATAAGACTTCAAAATACATTCATCTAGACTTCCTTCACTTTGTCTATTTCTCTTACACATAGTGCCAGAAGTGAAGGTTACGGCCTACTTGATGTCATAATAAAAGGGGGGAGAAACCTGTGGAAAGTGTGTTTAGAGCTACTTGTGGACTTTTTAGCAACAATCAAATGACCATTATGACAAGTTTCTTGAAGATCGCCCTGAGTAAGACTCTTATTGATGAGTAAGAGAAGATAACTTAGGTATTTAAAGTGAGATGTTTACATATGATTAAAATTAGAAGATTGTATAACTGGGTATTGAATACAACCCAGAGGTACTTATACAACAAAGAGACTGAGGGAGCGATAATATGTCAATGTCATGTTAATTACATCTCATCAACATTATGTCAACAGAGACAATCAATCATACAATAACTTAGCCATAAGGTCATAAGTAGCCGTTTTGAAAAAGCTGTACGTAGGCAATCGAAGCCCCAAAGTAAAGCAAAAGCTCTGAGATAGTGACCAATAACCGAAACATCAAGCAACGAGCAATTGACATCCTCTGGCGGATCATTTTTGGTTATCCTTCTTGATACGGCATATCCGATGAAACACCCCAACCAACTTAGGCTTGCCGTCGAGCAATCAAAAGCGAGCAACACGAACCATGGCCCTGCGACAAACATGACAATGCCAAATGCAACGAGGTTCATAAGCATCTATCTCTATAAGATGTGCCAAGGGATCGACAGCGACGGCAAAGACAGTACAAGACAAGCATGCAAGCTGGGTAGGCACGGACAGGGAGCACACAGCCAAGAACATACATATATACATACCTACATAAACCCAGCGCGTAAATGCTTGCTTGCTTGTTACTAATACCACTTACAAGGACGTATTAGCCCCATCATGAAAGTCGGCTCGGACTTTTGCGTCTATGCTCACTCGAGAAAGAAAGAGAGAAGGGTTTATGCCGCATAGTGTAGCACAGTCACAGTCATAGTAGCAGTGGGAAGTGGGAAGTAGGTAGGAAATGGTACCTTACCTTATTTACCAAGCCATATGTGTGGATTCGATCATGTTCACGGAGGCGCTTAAGAGAAGCGTGTGAGTGGTGGATTATCAGGAAGGGTCCCTTACATAGTAAACAACAAGAAAAGAGTAGGTATATACTATGCAAAGAGTAGGTGCTATGATTCAAAATAATTCGTCGAATAAGATGTCTACCTGCCCTGCCTACTTACCTACCTTAGGTATGTACTTTTGCCTTACTACTTACACAGTTACCTCGACAGCTCTTCCCCCTCCCCCCCTGGGGAGTTTCAGAAAAGTCGATCTTTGAAAATACGTTCATACAAACTTATTTTGCGGTCTTCTTACTCCCTCCTTCCTTTTGGTGGGGACGGTAAGTCATCCCGGCATCAGACGGTGCGGTGAGCAGATAGGTAGGGGAGTTGATTCCTTCAAAGGAAGAGAAGAACTGAGAAAAAGAAGATCGAATAAGGTTTTACGGCACATGAAGCGAGCAAGCGAGCGAAAAGAGCGAGTAAAATGGAATCAGGGAGTAGGAAAAAGATCCTTCGTTTGGAGAGAAAGGGCTAGAACCGAGGATGGGATTCATTCATGCCTTGTTTTTCTTCCCATTGCTCTGCTCGTTATCCCCGATCTGTCTGGATCGGTTTTATCTGCCTGTTTGTTTGTCTACACCCCCCCTACCTACCTACTTACGGTATCTGTCATCAGTTTCTTCTTCCGTCTTGCATATGCCCATATACCCTTTTGACTGACTGAGAGCAAGGGTGGAAAGCACGCGGGAAAAAGAGAACCTGTATGTATGTAGGTATGTGTTCTGTGTATGCAAATATAGTAGCAATGAGGGTTACATCAGCCTACCTACTTTGTTTTTTTCGCATCTTCTCGGAAGACGAAACACGGCGAGCTTTCGGGAATCCTACTCGGCTGCCTACTGTCTACCAACCTTCAGGTAAGTGAACATAAAGCAGTATAAGCATAACGTATATCGCACAGCTAGCTGCCCAGCTACATACCTAGAAAGCAAGCTCGCTGATTGATTCACTAGTACTAGTAGCCTTGCAAGATGAAGGCTGGCAAGCAAGTATAGACAGACAAATAGGTACTTAGGTATGTTAGATGAATAGGAGGTACACATGTAGGCTATAGGCTAAGCTAATCGCGTGCAAGTGTAAAGGAGTATTGTAGGTTAGATACCTTAGGCAGGTAAGGTAAAAGAGAGGCAAGACACGGATAAAGCGCAAAAAAGAAGGCTCGCTCGTGTTATCTCGGCCCGCGACCCATGCCCATGCCCATGCATACATATTACAAGAAAAGAGAAGAGAGAAGAGATCCCTTCTGCCCACCTATTACTTACCGTGGAAGAGGGTAACAATACGACACGGTACGGTACGGTACGGCAGAGCAGAGCAAGGTTAAGGTCAGCGATCTGTATGTAAGGTACATAGGTAAGATCCTTCCCTGCCTCCGTCTCTCTCTACTAGTACTTCCCCGTGCGTGTGTGTAGGTACGTATATGTCAATGTGTAAAGTGTGTAAGTGTGCTATGCAATGCATGTAATGTAATGTAGGCATGTCCCCCCTCCTCCCTCCTCCCCACAAAGGCCAGGTCCCAAGATGCTGAAACACCAGAGCTGACTTGGCTGTCGATGTTTCAGATTTCATCTACATACATACGTAGGTAGGCATCCCCCCCTTCCTTGCCAATGTAAGTAGTGCTAGGCTAAGCTAGGTTAAGCACAAGAAGGGTTTGTTCGGGTCAAAGCAACGTTGACGAGGGTAGGTAATATGTAGTGATGGGGGAAAAGAGGGAAGGGTTCATTGAACAGCGTAGGTAGGTAGGTAGCGTAGCATTGCTTGCGGAGTCCTTTTTCCCCCTTCTCTCTCTCTCTCTCGCCCATTTTGATCCATCCATCCATCATTACTAGGCATCTTTTTGGGGGTTAACTTTCGGAGCTTAAAAAAATGAGGGTGGTAGTACTATACAGACAGATAGACGGATAGACAGGCGAACAAACAAATTCATCTTGTTTTAAAATGTTATCTGCACTACACTACGCCTGATGTTCGTCCTTGAGAGGGGGGCGGGGGGAAGGAATATTGCTGAGAAGAGATGAAACGGGAAACACAAAATCCCGACCTTGTGGCCAGACTATTAAGCAAGTATGTAAGTAGTAACTGGCGATGGCGAAATGTCAAAATGCAGATGCAGTGTAGCGCGCGCGTGAAGGTAGTCAGTCAATGAAGAACATTCGTGAACATGCGTCTGGTCTAGCGATCTTCAAATTCCTTTTTTGTTTCTTCTTGACATGTTTGTTTGTGAAAGGTAGTAGCTATTTTTGACTGACTGCCTAACCTTAGACTTAAGATAGATGTATGTATGCTAAGGTTAGAACAGAGTTGTTCAGGTGTAACTAGAGACAAACAACGGAAGTAGGTAGGAGGCGGCCTGAACTGAATAAGTGGCTTTAGGATACCTAGGCATTTTTCAAGCGTAGATAGGATGCTATTATTTTCCATTATCTACTTATGCTATCTGTGGTGTTGGGTAACTTCAAGGAGTAGATATGTGGCATTTGAATAGCTGTAGGTAGGTATCAGATTGTCGGGAATACCTACTAGCCGCCAAGAACTCCTACGACATACTCCTTACTGCCCTAGCAACAGAAAGAGACATAATGGAGAAACTGAAAAGAGTATAGGTAGTAGACAAGAAGCGCTCGGACAATATGTATGTGCATGTGCATACATAAATACTTACATAGAGATAACGTGACGGGAGAGAGAGGTTATGACCCAAGTTTACATCCGTACTTAGCTGCATATAATCAATTCAAAACGGTTGAATCCAGGCTTGGCCATTACTTTACTTTACCCTATGGGAATGAGCCGGCAGCCGGGGGACAGGCCCCCCATCACATCACCTTTTCCTCCCCCAAACCCCCGTTCCTCTCAGAATAAATTGTCCAATGAAAAAGACTGCGTGTGTGATCGTTCTCTCTCTCTCTCTCTCTCCGTGTGTGTGTGTGTGTGTATCGGGTTTTGCTCTTCCTGTAGTAGCTGGGAAAACCCGTTGGGTATCTATATATTTAGGGCTTTTGGTATCTCTACTTCAGTAGCACATAAGTGAGTAAAATATTTTGGGAGGTTGTTTGAGCTGGTAGAAGGATTTAGAACCTTGATGTGCAACATGTGTGCTTGTCTTCCTCGAACCTTGTGGGTGAACCGAGAGAAAGAACTGAATTGGATGGATTGCATGAGTTCTAAATCCATCCATCCGTCAGCTCGAGGAAGACCTAACTAGATACTTACCTAGATAGACTAGGCAAAGCAAACGAGTATGAACTGCTTTTCCAACACAAGGTTGAGCGCCACGAGGAGTTAGTGAGGTGATAGCACTAGGTAGCTTATCCATCTGCTTTTGGAAGAAAATACGACTTATGGCTTACGCGACAAGAAGCGTGTGCCTGTTTCATGTCCCTGGCTAGTTGATAAGATATGCCGGGGTGTTGATCGATCCTCCAGATTACATATGCATGCACCTGGCAGGCAGGCCAACATACATGCATGCAAGGTACCGTACCGTATGTGGTAGAGAAGAGGCGCCGTCTCTTCGTCGACGGGGAGCTCACACACTCACACACACGCGAGGTCGAAGGGCGCCTGTTTCAGAAGTTCCGTGCGGACGTCGTTTTGGGAAATGTTGCCCCGAGACCGACTCTGGGCGTTTCCTGCAGGGCCCTTCTTCGACATGCAGCTTTTGTTCTGCTCCGCCTCGATTTCTGGGTTGGGTTGAGCTCAGTTGATGGGTGATCCCCTGAACCTAACCTGACCTGACCGGGCCTGACCTATATTACGACTTTGCGCGAATGTTAATTGATCCTTTTTAGCTCAACTCCAGTCCGGTGTGTCACGGCTTCTTGCGGACGGGCAGAGTTCGGTTGAATAGAGAATGGCATCGTCTATAGTTACTCTCATTAGGCTAGATCGGTAGAGAGCGGGTCGGTCGAGAACTCGCTCTTTGGTCGTATCGGGCTTTGCGCATAGCGGCATAGGCAATACGTAAGATAGGCAGTCCTTAGCCTTCATTAGTCTTAACTGTCGTGGAAGCTACTGTTAGCCCCATCGCACGCACCTTCAAGCCTTGTTCATGCATGATTCAGGTACGCGCCAATCATAAACCTGCTCATTACTTAGTCCCTTGCCGGTCACGCTTCCTCGCTTTCTTCAGTTCGGGGGCTTGATCCCACATACGGACGGGTAGGTAGTCATCGAGGCCAAAAACCAGAATGGAGGGTTGGGTAAAGTTCAATGTGCGTGCTGCTGGGCTTGGGGGTGTGCCGGTATGTGTGCCTTGTTCCACAAGGTTGGTTTTTAGGTTGTTTCAACTAACTCCCCTCTCTTTTGTTTCAAAGTGAAGGCTCGGCATATTGCAACTTTGTTCGTGATCTTGAAACCAAGGCCAGGCGATCGTCGCAATTTACCCTAGGAACTTACCCTAGGAACTTACCCTAGGAACCGACCCCTCCTCCATCCGATCTACCGACCTTGGTGAAATCGTCATCATGAGCTGTGATGACTGTGGTGACATGTAATGTATAGTTGAAGTGATGTTATTGCAGTAACAATAAAGCATGATTGATTCTTGCGAGGCCCAAGTGACATTGAGCACTTACCTAATGGACGTTTTATATTCTACCTCTACCCTCATCCTCAGCTCTGCGTGCGGTATTTGGCGCAGCACGAGCCAACTACATATTCCCTACGGTTCGGTAACGGTTCGTCGTCACTCTGGTAGATTTACAGATCGTCAGTGTGAAGCGCCTAGTAGTAGATCCATCTTCGATTCTTCTGAGCCCTGACCACACAAATGCTCGAAATTCTTCATCGGCTAACGAAGGATTAGGTTAGGGCAATTGAGTAACTTGGGGTCTAGCTTGAATGACTCGCATGCCGTCTGTTTCACAAATTGAATCACTGCCATTGCTGGGGAACTTCTCCTGCCACCAAAATAGCAAAATCAAAGTAAGATGCTGAAGAGACGGGTAGAGAGCCGCCGGGTCGCAGATTTTTGCGGCCAGTCATCTGCGACTAGTCCTACAGAAAGCAGGTACCTAGGTGGTGGCCAGCGCGGATAAGCTGACTTGACTGTCGGAACTGCCCCCAAGAAGGGGTGTTGAGTGGTTGGTGTTTGAATCTCTGTTGAATGACGAGGGGGTGCTATTTCTGGCTCGTCCTGGTCGCGGCCCGCGTTGTCTTACTGGTCAACTGAGATCTAGGGGAGCCAATCAAGTCCGTTGGTGCTTCAGCTACAGCAATCGGCGCTGCTGGGCGATACGCACTGGTATCTGTGCAGCTACTTTACAACTGCTATTGGTCCAGGTGGCACCTCATTACCGCAACTCGTCCAAACGACATGGAGCAGCAACACCAGTAAATGGGTGCCAATATTCGGAACCCCACGATCTTTTGGCTTTTCTCCATGGTATTGTTTGGTTGTTGACCATTCGGAAAATTACTTCTGCAATGAGATACGCGAAAATACGCGTCATACCCTATCTATTAAACGCTGCCCGAATGAATGGCAACGCGAACTCGTTAAATATCGTCGACGTCGCGTGCATGCGGGCTTTCTCTTGTTCTATTCTAGTCGTTGCGCCGTATGTAGTAACCCCAAGCGTAACGCCTGGTAATATACGAAGCGAGAGCGGGTGCGGCCAATGAACTTGTCAGCGTATCATCGAAACAAAGTTTAGGCCATGCCGTCGATCCTCTCACGAAGCCTACATTCTACCACCCTGAGCTAAAGAGAGAGTGCGAGCCAGAACATGAGGTTGGAAGCCTTCGTGGGGATTAGAGGCATCCCTTGTCGTCGTCGCTGACTACCTGCCTGTGCCTTTTGGGGGTGCGGGATCTCCTCGGTTTCGCTGTAAGAATCTCTGTAAGACATAGATAGTATTTTTTTAAATTTTCTCTTCCCATGGGTAGTTAGAACGCTGGCAGGCCACCTTTCACTTCAATTATGTACCTGCCTCTTCGTGAAATGGTCACCCTTGAAGTGAGTTGCGCTATGAGTGGATTGGGAGAATAGGTATCTAGTTGCAGGCCGCGATGGGTGGTTACGCAAAATAGCTCAAAAGTGCAACCAATATGCGGATGCCAGCATACAACTCCTGCAACTTACCCTTCGTATTATCATTACGCCTCTCGTCGATGATGTGCCGTGCCTTAAACGCACGGGCAAGATCTCGCTATGCAGGTTCTAAGGCTGGTGCAAAGTGTCGTGGCCGGCATACTGTGGATTATCGACCGTGACAGCCGTGGCAAGACGATGACAGCATCGACGATATTGGCTGGTCACTGGCGATGAGATTGCTCAAGCTCGACCTCACCGTTTGAGTTTATGCATATATGGGCGATCAAACGTCGATGGCCTTCCCTTTTTAGGTAGTTAGTCGAGAACCCCGATTCTGCCCCGGCAACGCGAAGGCTGCAAGAGGATTGTCGTATTGTGGTCTTTTGCGGCGTCCCAATAGTTTCCCCCGGTCAGCGAAAAGTGCAGTTACTTTTTTTAAACCTCCCTTTCGCATTCCAGAATGTCAAATGCCCTCCTAGCATTTAATCTTCACCGAACAACGAACAGCCTATCGACGGTACCTATGGAGGACGGGTTCGACAATTTTAGATACCTTAGTAGCTTAGGTAAGTGAGGTAAATAGTCTTCGGAAGAAATCGCTGGTCATCAGCCTATACATCTCTCTCCAAGGGGAGCCGGCGGCTCTTTCAGAGACTAAGTGATTGGGGCCCAAAGGTGTGTCCATGCGCATTCGCACTCTTGAACCGAAGTGGGAGAAAACGGTTGGTGGATGATGATGTTGTTGCAGCGTTAGCGGAGCCGAAAATGCATAGATTCGGGCCGCTGATTCGCCATTCGCACCAGACCCTATCAGGATAGGCATGCTGTCCGTGGAAGATGGAGAGCCAATAGAGGGGCCGGGGAGGGGCAACGGTGCTAAAAGCACAGAGCACAACGATCTTGACAGGGTTCCAGCAGGCCCCAAAAGTCTAGCGCCCGATATTTGGCGTAAGCTATTTTCTGAAGCAATGCACCAGTTGCGTTTCAAAATTCTGGATCTTACAAGGGGGCCGCCGGGGGCACTAATTCTACGATTCTTTTCGCCTATGCACGAACTAAGGTATTCTCGATCCTACTTCCAGATATCTACCACTTCCTACTATCTGTACTTGACGAGATACAAAGGTAGATAGGCTCGTCAACGGCGCCAATATAAGTATCTGCATGTACTTCCATTTGCGGACAGCCGTTACCCAGTCTAAAGCCCCCTTTTATTTTCTTTACAGGTTAGCTTTCTCTGGTGATGCTATTTTATGTAATCGTTGCATCTATTTTGTGGTCGGAATTTCCGTCACATCTTAAAGCCGTATGCCGTAGTGCGTAGGTATTGAGGAGTATCCAAATATAGATGGCATTCTCTTGTCGACTTATACTAGGTAAGTATCTACCTGAGGGATGTAAGTACCCTGTCTAAGGTACAAGTGTAGCGAAATAATACCTTAGATCTAGTAGTTTCTATGCAAATAGGAAGACGAACATTCCGTCTTATATCGCTGCTGTCTTAGACAAGACCGAGACGGCGATGTGAAAATTGAATATGTGCTGGAGACTGAGAGGTACAACAACTCAAACAATCTTGTAATGCTGCGGCCGTGATGCTTAAGCCTCATTGCTCTTTTGCTTCCGGTCTGCAACACTTTCCGTGGGTATCTATTTTGTGTGAGTTGACGTTGACTCTTAGGCTTGTTGTATCAAATTCTAAGCAATGAACTCGTATAGTGTCTCATATTTGATTTCTGCATTTTTGAAGCTTGTGTGTTCATATCATGACTTTCCTTACAAACCCCTATCTGTAGAGATTCCAGAACTAGTCCGCGATATACATATCCACACTGAACGGTATCCGACCTACCTAGTATTTACCTGCCTAAGGAAGATACATACCTACTGTATTTTAAAGAGCCCCTTTTCATATGCAGCGCACAGAGCCGACAAGGGCTGGGCAAAGCACCGGGGACAACATACCTATACATCCAATACGTAGCACCTACCTAACCCCCAATAGCTACATACTACAGAATAGGGCCCTTGTGATTTGATTTCTGAACGTTGCACTTACTATGTATTAACTACGTAAATCCCTGTCTTCGCTTATGGGGTTTTAAAGGGGCATGATGGGGGCGAAGATAAATTAATTGAACTGGATAGGATTGCTGTACAACGACCATAATAATCGATTACAAGGCCGTTATTGAGCTGGATACGAAATGTGGGCAAAATCTTGGCTTGAGGGCAAACATTGAAAGCTCGAGCCTATGTCGAGAGAGAAAACCGGGATCATAACCTGGGCAGGAGTGGATGGCGTACTACAGAATATTATTTTATTGCGGAATCTAGGATGTCTGATCAGTGATGAAGCAGGTAGGTATAACAGGAAAATACCTCTTCATTTATTGTTTTGATGCTTTTCCCAGTCAAACATAGCCAAGGCGTTATTAAGGTGTAAGTTTCAAGATATGATAGGTAGCAAGTAAGTGTGCGTATTAGTCATCTTCTATTTGCACTCTTCGTGTTTGTTTATGAGATTGGTCTTGTTTATTAGGAGGCTGCTGGCTGTATCGTGCGCAGTATACTGCTGTACCTATTATTACCTACCTATCTGGTGATGTTTTGTTTGTGTAGCCCATTCAATCATGGACTGGACCTTTGCTCCTACTAGCAGTTGGAATATGTAGGCTATCTGCTACATAAGAGACCGGATATACAGCTGCTGCTGCTGTATGTACCTATCATACGATGGCAACTTGATCCAGACCCAAAGATGACCAACAATGCATGTTCTCGGTTCTACAAAGTGGATTGAGTGAAATTGCGCTATCCACTAGTAGCTTTGGTGGCCGTGTATTGCCTATGAGATGGATTAACTGCCTAGTATATTGTTGCGTATAATTTTCTGTCTATTGAGAACATGTCACAAAGTTTGCTAATTGTCAATCAGGCTGTAGCCTGGCTTCAAGTGTCAACAGTGAAATTAAGCTGGCGTCCGTACCCAAAGATATGCTTAAAAGTATGTCACAGCCCACCTATTTTGTGTGCTTAGACAACATGTGTGGAAATTTTGACTCTACCTAGGTTAAAAGTTTTAACATCGAAGCATAACTACTCTTACTAAATCCCTTGTCGTATTTTTGAGTATTGTAATTTAACTATTTCTATGATATTACATTCCTTGCCCTTATAGCTACAATCTGTCCGTTGGTAAGAGCTCAAGAAGATTACCCGTAATGGCGAGTAGACGGTCTAATTGAAATGGAATACTCAGCTTTTTCTCTCGCTATTCCCTATATAGGTAGTATCTACGCATAAAACCCTAGCTGAACTGTTGATGCGATGGCAGATCCTGGTACCTATTCATAATAAGTGTTTAGTTCCCAAAGTGGATAAGTGCATCTCGGAATACCTTCCGTTTACTTGAATTCATTCCCTACGGCCGCCTATAGTGAGGTGCTACTTCCTTAGGCCAGCCCACTGTACATATAAGGTAGCACAACCAATCGACCCACTCTCGGACCAATTTTCTTACTGGCTGACCACCTGGACAGTGAGATCGTACCCACTCGTAGCCCCATTCCGCTCTCCAACAACGTGATTCTTTCTGCGTGCTGCTCTGCTTTGTTCTGCCCTGTTCCTCCGAAAAAAACACCAAGGTCACCCACCTACCTACCTACATATACTACTTACCTCCTTACCGCATGTATGTACTTGTACCGTTGTACCTACGCACATACAGTAGGCATGGCAGGTACAGGGCACATGGGTCACTCTGCATTAGTCCCAGACTGGACAGCGCGCTCTCGACGACCTGACAGGAATACTGTGCCCTAGCGAAGTAACCTTGGTAAGTCCCCCCCAATCCTCTGTCCTCGTCACTCTTTCTGAGCCCTTTTCCTACCCCCAGTCGCCCTGCCCACCATGGAAAATCATTAAGACCCCCAAGCACCTCCATCCTATCTACCCTCCCTTCCCGCTCTTGTTCCCTCTTCTTGAACATGCTCCCCTGATCCTTCCTCGCAAGATCAGTTCTGTTCATCCACCCCTCTCCTTTCACTTTTCTTCTCCCTCTCTCTCTCTTCTCCCACACTCCGACTCTTTCCTGGTGTGTCGCAGGCCGCCAACATCTCTGTCGCTCAACACGTTTTTAAACTTCCCTCTTTTTAATTCTTGCAACAGGACCGTGGGTGCACTGGAGCCGTCCCCATAACCGAACAACACCAACGACCGCGACTGTCCGGTACAACCGTGGCCCATTCGAAAAAGTTTTCAAGTCCGGCGCATACCAAGTAGAACAGTCTATCAACCTTTAGATTCCAGAAAGCATTCTGTCGACTGTTACTTGGTATATGGTCCATCTTTATTGATTCGACGCGTACTTCGTTGTCTCGATAACCACTATTAATCCAACTCACGGCCTATCAGTTGTTCTTCTGTTTTACATCACTTGCAGCGAGTAGCGAGCACCGAGAGAGCGGGTCTTCTACGGCTGTTCACTCCCATTGCATTGGATCGCGTTAGAAGTCGATTTCGTCGCACGGATTCAAAACTAATCTTACGGCATTAACGCTGCCATCTACGGACCACGGGCATCACCCTACACATCTGGACAAGCTCCATCGATCATTTCATTTTCCACCATCTCACCTTGAAGGTTCACACCAGACTTCACATCTACCTATCTGCTTGACGCAAATAGGAATTCAGTCTTGGGAGAAAGAAAACGAATAAAATACAAGAAAAATATTTACGGGCTGGACTCGTTCCTGGGAAAGCCGCAAGAGGAACGCATTCAACTAGAAAAGGCTACCGTTTACTCTTTACCGGATACATTGTTTGTTACCTTGGACTGCTCACTTCGGGATTATTTCGAAGCTGCATCTCCATCTGGCAGCATAAGCAGGTGGAGAAAGCAATTAAGCAAAAACCCCAATAGGCCATTACGGATGTGGTTGTGAAGTACATGATGTACGCTCAATCAGCAGCCATGGCAGCACCCGGTCCTCAGAAACCAGAAACATTCATGATGACAACAGAGGCCCAACAGGCCTTGCCTCATGCAACACAGGTAGCGCTCCAGCAAGTCGATAACTGTAAGTTAGATGTGTACCTTGTTGGTGATTGACGTAGCGATATCGTTGCTAATGCTGTGATTAAGTGAAATATTTCCTCATCTCGGCTCCTGTCGACTGGCAACCAGAACACTATATCCGGAGGTTTTTGTTGCCGACCGGTGAATACGTTTCTTGTGTACTATGGAATAATCTATTTCATATCTCCGGCACTGACATTGTGCGATGCCTCTCCTTCAGGTTCAACGCCTTTGGGCGTCCTGTGAAGAACTCGAAGAAGTTTGAAGAGGGCATATTCTCCGATTTGCGGAATTTGAAGGCTGGGACCGATGCGTCACTTGAGGAACCCAAGAGCCCCTTCCTCGATTTTCTCTACAAGAACAACTGTATTCGGACACAGAAGAAGCAGAAGGTCTTCTACTGGTATAGTGTTCCACACGACCGACTGTTCCTCGATGCTTTGGAACGTGACCTGAAGAGAGAGAAAATGGGCCAGGAGACGACCACCGTGGCGGAATGCGAGCCTGCTTTGTCCTTCCAGTATGACTCGTCGCAGTCACTTTACGAGCAGCTGACCAAAGCGCAGCAAACCAACTCCTCCTCTTTCAACGCCCAACAGGTTTCTTTTTCTCAGTCTCAGGCCCCATCCCCCGTGATGAGGGCCATGGACTCAATGCCGCCTCCTCAAATGATCCCTCAGCCTCTGGCCCCTTTATCAGATGGGATGGACGCCATGGGCCAGTACAGCGCGATGGCGGCCATTACACCCACGATGGCATCCACGATGGCTTCCGCGATGGCTCCTACAATGACATCAACAATGCCACAGCATATCCAACAGGTGGTCAAGAGAGAACCTGAGTATGTTCGAGTTCAGTATAACCAGAATGGTGTGCCATTAGCCCAAGGCCACCAACGTCACGCATCCATGCCTGCTTACAATCTCGAGTACTCGCCGGCTCCTTCGTTTGTTTCATCCCACTTCGACGACTACAGCAACCGTGGTATCTCCTTTGAGCCTATAACCCCCCCTCAGCAAGCCATGGGAATGGGTGCTGAGCCTGCGTACATTGCGAACGAAGAGACTGGATTGTACACCGCTATACCTGACCACATGGCTGGTATGAACGGCCTGAACGGAATGATGCAACTACCACCATCGAACTTGGCCGGACCCCAGTTTTCGCGTGGCTATCCGACCAACGGCGCATATTCTGTCATTGAAGGGTCGCCATCGTACAAACAGAGAAGACGGCGTTCCTCTATTCCGCCGTCAATGTCGGCTATTGCTGCTGTCACGGCACAAGCTCAGGCTGCTGTTCATCGACCGTCTGACCTGAGGAGATCTGTATCGGCCTCGGTTGGCCCCTTGGCTGAGAGCGATGAGACGCAGGAGAATTCTCCCCCAAGCCTGGCGTACAGCAACTCGGCTATCTCAATTGCCAGCCACCAACATAGGGAAATGCTGGAGATGTCCAGACATGGTACTCCCTCGTCGGCAGTCGAGGGTAGCCCGGCTCTTAACCCCCTATCTCTTCAGACGCAGGACTATCCTCTCAGCGTGGTCAACGAGGACTTCGTTAGTGATGGTAGCATGAGTGAGCAACGTTCGATGCAAACTGGGTCCCATGTTGTTCGCAGGGCTCGCTCAGCTACTGTCATGGAGCTTGGTAACCCTTACCCTCAGAAGACTCATTCGTGCCCAATCCCAACGTGCGGACGTACCTTCAAGCGTCTTGAGCACCTCAAGCGGTAGGACCGAACTTTTCCTCTTCAATACACGCGTGCGCTCCGTCTGTGTTTCTGACTCGATATTTAGACATGTGAGGACACACACCCAAGAAAGACCCTATGTCTGCCCCCACTGTAACAAGGCATTCTCCAGATCCGACAATCTAGCACAGTATGGCTCCTGATTTTCCCTCGTGTATTTCTTTTGTCGACTTGAAGATCCTGTGATGAGCAACAATGTTAGTGCCGTGTGCATGTCAACCGAAAATCCCAGTGCGCCTAGATTACAACACACAACACAAGCATCTGCATGAACTCATCTTCAGGATCGGAAAGTATTCAAATCTTGACGGAAGCTGACTATTGATCCTCACAGACATAAGCGCACCCATGATCGTGGTGAGGGTGCCGAGGGCGGCCTGCCGCTCTCGGGCGAAGACGAAGACGAGTATTCTGGAGAAGACCATCTTGGATCTCTTGAAGAGACGTCGCCGCAGTCCGAAGGTGGTTACGTACCGGCTTCTCTCAACTCGCTCAACTCTGTATCAGACCACGGATTATCGAACGGGGGGATGACACACCACACATTCAATCCTCTACAGACGCTTAGCATGCCAATGACAATTAGCGCCCCTAGCGGTGCTATATAACATGGCGGCACGTCGGATGGTTGGCGAGCGAGTCTTACTGCCATGGGTTATACTGTTCATCGCATCACATTGCTGGAAACCAAGCTATTACATGTTTGTGTTGGCACACAGCGGATATACCAAGCTCCCCTGTCTGGGCGTTTCAAGCCTAGTAGGGCGGCAGCGATCGGCATTTGGAACTGACATCTTTTTTATTTCTGTGTCCCGGCGGGACTGGACAGAAACACAAGGCCCTTCATAGACCTGTGATCTGTCAGTAATGGGAGGTCGGCCATTTTGCTTGATAATGACAGATGCTTAGCATTAGCGGCATCGAGGAACAAAGCGAATCGACGAGTTTATTAGACATAGTCTCCAGGCCAAGGAAGCGAGCCTGAGTGAAATACATAGGCGCATCCTTGGGGAGGCAGGAAAAGGGCTGAGTAAATTTCAGTCCTACGCAAAGGGAAAAGGACTACGCCGAGACGGGGTCGGGGTCCTATGATTAAACACGATTAGGAGCTCATGCATTTGTATATACCATTTTTTATTATCCTGCCATCTTGCCCGGCAGTTCTATTACAGGGGATGAAGAGTTTAGTGGCAGCGTTCCTGATACCGGCCCCCGAAATTCTCGGTAGATGAATCTAAAAGAATAAAATCTATTTGGCATGTCCATGACTTGAACACGGCTTGTGCAGATATCTTAGTGCCGGTGGTCTAACGATGAAAAATATGAACTTGATACTATTGCTAGTTATAAAGTACAAAGGCAGCCGACCTTGTTATCATGTGTCGTAAACGTGTGCTTCGTTAATCATATAAGTGTGATAATCATATTCAGCAGGATTCCAGAGGCGTATTATGATCACCGAGTGCTGCGGAAGCCAGCAATGGTTCAAGCATACCGTAAGCTGTTATGCTCCTATGGCGACGCCAAAGCTGCAGTAGCAGATTTCTAATATCAATGAGCAAAGAAACCCCCCGTTCTATGATAATGTGTAGAGTTGGGCTCTTGTGGCCGTTGTGAGCGATATCGCCGCCCTTTAGTAGAATCTTGTTTTGGCGTAGGTGCGTCTGTAGAGATTGCATCCACTGTACCTGGGATGCATAAGCCCAATCAACGGCGCGATTTATCGATCTCGGCCGTCCATATTTCACTTTCACAGAAAGCCTTCGGTCCGCACGGGCGGTGGCGGTTTAGGCCTAGGGATGACACCTATGCTCTGGACGGCGGCGTCCCAGTCGGGGAGGATGTCGGCGCGGGCGGGAATGTGGTGCCAGCGGATGAAGCCGTCCTTGTCGATGGCGAAAGCGCCGCCCGTCTGCCAGCGGGTGCCGCTCTCGGTCGGGCGATTCCAGATGTTCTCCTTCTTGCCGAGCTGGAGGGTGTTGTATAAGGCCAAGGGAGACAGAACGTGCCAGGTGGTGGACATGCCAAGGCCGAAGAGGGCGTACAGGTCGCGCTCCTCGTCGATGACGACATCGACGTCCCAGTTCCCGCCCACGGAGACAACCCAGCGCTCCGTAGCCTCGGCCGACGAGTGCGAGACGGCGACGAAGTGCACGTCCTTGTGGTAGGTGGATAGCTTCGTGAGCTCCTTAAAGGTCTTCTCGGCGACTGTTTTGAAAAAAAGGGCAACGCGGCGACGCAGCCGCGCAACACGTGTTAGTCTAAGTACATTGATAGTGATGAGTTTGGGGTCTTGGTCTATGTTGCGGTTACGTCAGGGGTTTTGGGCCGGTCGGGGAGACGACCTGGCAAGGAACGGAGCGTCCCACCTAGTGCGGGAAAGAAGGGCATGGATGTGCAGGTATGTAGGTAGGTAAGGTAGGAAGGTTCGGGACGTACAGGGACATCCGCAATGGCGGAGAAAGGCGATGATCGTTGGTTTGTCGGATGGCAGGTTCAGGTTCGGATGCGAAGGAGCCTTGGCTCCCACGACGGGAGCTGGCTGAACGTCCTTCTTGGGTGGGGTCTTGAGAGACTCCCATTCCTGGACTAACGACATTGTTTCTAGGTTTATTCAACTGGATCAGGTAGGGGTATTATTATGCAAGAGACGATAGAGTATGAGAGCTGAGGGAAAAAAAGAAAAAAAGAGATATGCGAGCTGGCTCTGTCGCGTGTTGTCTTGGGTAATTAATTGAGCATGTCTTGCATGTGAGCAGGGGAGGGACTTGCAGGAAACCCACAGAAGTCCTGCGTGTGGTCTTACACGGCTTAATCCGGCAATTCGTCAAGTTAGGTACGCCGCAGCCACGGCAGGTACCGGACCTACCGGTACAGGATTTCAAACTGTGTCTGGTGAATCATGGATGCTGCACCTTCTGCTGTAGAGCTGTACTGAGTACCTGTTGCAAAGGAGCCTTGTCGGGCTGTCCGGAAGGCGATTCTAGCTACCCACAGCTGATGGCAACTGGTGCATCCAGGTTCGACCCAAGTTGTACAAATGCAAAGTACCAAATGCCCCACGATACTGTATTCGCCTCATGGAACACACGACAAATCACCAGGACCTGTTGAGCATTACCTACTCACAGGTAATCTGAAGAGGCAGTAATAGTGTTTAGAAGCCATATGAGGTAGTTAATTCTCTTTTGACTATGCGCGAGATCATCACGCTACAGCTCGGGCAGCAGAGCAATTATGTAGCAACGCACTTCTGGAATGCTCAGGTGCGCTCACCACATCCGTCTCACGAATGAGTGTACGGCTGGTCCTGACGAACAGTTAGGAGTCATATTTCACCTACGGATCAGAAGAAGAGTCTCCTGTCGACCACGATGTGCACTTTAGGCCAGGTCTCGGTGTCGACGGAACCGAGACTTTCATGCCCAGAACCGTCATCTATGATCTGAAGGGCGGTTTTGGGACGTTGAAGAAACTAAATGCTCTCTACGACATAAGCAATGATGCAGCGGCAAGTAGCTTATGGTGAGTATTAATATTCCTAGTCCGACTGGGGATGCGCACATGCTCACTTATCCCAGGCCAGGGAAGACAGTTGTGCATAAAGAACGATCCATAGAAGCGAGCGCATACCAGGAGAGCCTAGATACCGGACAGGAGCCTCCTGAGCTTACCACAAGCTCGGTGAGGTACTGGTCCGATTACAACAGGGTATTCTACCACCCTAGGTCCATCATCCAGCTCAATGAGTTCGAGTTGAACTCGACGATTATGCCCTTCGAAAAGTGGCACATGGGCGAGGAATTATTCGGTAGTTTAGACAAGGAACATGACCTCCTCGACCGGGATATGCGTCCCTTTGCGGAGGAAGCGGATCAGATGCAAGGCATTCAGATCATGACCGGACTTGACGATGCATGGGCTGGCTTTGCAGCTAAGTACGTCGAACGGATACGAGACGAGTATGGCAAGATACCTGTGTGGGTTTTTGGTGTGCAGGAGCCAACGAGGGGCCTCCCTAGGGTAAATCCTACTGATTACAAATAATTACTTCACATCTAACAGAGAATAGGAGAAGCAGTTACTGAAACTAGTTAATAAGGCGCGTGCTCTGGCTGAGCTGAGCTCCCAAGCCTCTCTAGTGGTACCTCTTTCCATCCCCGAGGGGCCGCTTTCGTCAAGGATCCAGTTGGATCCGTCATCGCCATGGCACGTTTCGGCACTTTTCGCAGCCACCATTGAAAGCACAACGCTCTACACCCGTCTCAGGACGACAGACCGTCTCTATTCAAGTAGCATGGGCCATATGACAGATCTCCTCAATGTTTTCGGGAGACAGACTATTGCTAATATAGAGATGAGCCCCATCGAAGAAAAGTCTAACACAATACAACATGGAACCAACGCACGTGGAGAACCCACCAGTGATCTGTACGGTACCGGTTTAGACGGCGAGTCAGAATCTGGATCACAGAAGGGCACAGAACCCCTGGAAGTAGATTTATCGTCTCCGCAAGAACTGAGACTTCTCGGAGGACCTAGGCGGTCGAAGAAGCGACATATTTTCAGCCAAATACAAACTTACAGAGGGCCTGAGGTGGATGAAGAAGCAGCAGGTACTAGAAATGATCTAGGCGCAAATCGTCTACGCCGGCCGAAAGTTCACAAGTACGTTCGAGTTCTCTTAGAATGATCGGGGACCGGAAGAAGCTAATATACGACGTTATTATAGGTACCGCTCAGCGCTGTATTTCCCGCTCCTTGACAGCCAGCCTACGATATTCAAGGGTGGTGATGGGAGAACTATCAAGGACGAGATGGCCGTACGCACGGCGCTGTCTGCGGACTCCTCTGTTATGGACAAAGTGAGAGCGCTTCGGACAACCGTGATTCGATCCATCGGCATTGAGGACAGGGAGACGATTGGGAACGAACTCGCTGAGATTGCCGAGGGCTATAAGGAGGGATGGTCGAGTGGGAGTGATGACGATGATGATGACTGAATGGAAGTCAGTAGAGTGAGTTGTGCGATGGCCTCGTGCATATAAGCTTTTCAACTCGGAATACTACCATCTAGCTTTATAATGAAGCCTCAAAGAGCCTATTACCTAATGGCATGCTTGAACATAACTACTTATACAGGGGTTCCGAATATGAAGTACGAGCTATGAGCCAATTAGTAAAAGTAAATCGTTGCCCCATAACCTTTACTCTATTTCCATAAGTTATCACTCAAAAGAGGTTACTCAATCCAACACCCACATGCCGTCCTAGTAAGCACCCTTCCGCTCAACCCACTTGTCGCTCCAAGTGAGCGCCGGCTTCTTCATCCCTGACTGGATAACCTCGTTGGCCACCAGGCCGAGGCCCTCGAGCTTGGCACCCACCGCATCTTGCGCCCATAGCGTCAGAGCTAGGTGGTTCTTCCCGGAGTAATTCAGGACGCCCTCGGGGACGGGGTAGCTAGTCTGTGGGCCGAGATTGTTGACTATATAAAAAGATATTACAGGTTAGCTTTCTCTTCCTTTTTTTCTTCTGTCCTTTCTCCCTCTGAAATGATGAAAACTTACTATACTTCCCAAACTGCCACCCATTCACATAGAGCTGGACCCTGTAATTCGCCGGCGCTGTACCGGTACTATTCGAGAAGACAAAGCTAAGCGGGACGTCATAGCCGGCCGGGATATTGAGGTCGAAAGAAGCAGCGTACATCGCAACACCCGCTTCGCTGAGACCGTTCCTGATGGGCGAGGAACGCGCCCAGCGCGCCGTTGGAGGGGAGGGCAGGTGGTAGCCCTGACGCTCGGCCCACATGCCGCCCTCATTCATGGGTCCGCGCACGAGATCGCGGTACTGCTCGCCGCCCAGATTACCCGTGAGTTTCCACTTGACACCATCCTTCCTTTTCTCCCCGTCGTTATGGCCATGGCCCGAGAGGGCGTAGTCGATGATGCCGCGCGGCGTCTTCATGGTATCGTAGCCGGGCGTCCAGCTCGTCTCCTGGCCCATGTGATCGATCAGGACAGTAATAACATACGTCTTTCCGCGCTCCAGCTTCAGTGATGGCGGGAAAGTGTGGGTCTGATTTGCGCTCTTGGCGGGCCCGACCCCGACGTACGACCCAACGAATGTCTCGCTCACCCAGACGGAGTGCCCGAACCCGGCACCGCCTGTGGTCGATAACCAGATTGAGGACTCGGATCCCAAGGCCACGAAATACCCCCTGTAGAGCAGGGACCCGGCGCCGAAGCCGTAGTCCCCCGCGATTAAGGAAGTGGGCGTCTTGAGACTGAACTGCACGCCGTAGTCGTCGTACGAGGTGTTGTTCGTAGCTGTGTGGTCTGCTACCACCCAGCTTGAGTCGTCGTACGAGGGTTTGATTTCTGGCAGCGAGTCGATGGTCTTCCAGTCCAGCGCGGCGAGGTCGGGGAGTTCGAAACGAGGGCGCGTGTAGCTTAGTTTTCCCTCGAGACGCCCGTTCACAGACTTGATGCCGTATACCTTTTTCCCGTTAAAGTAGACTTCGTTTGTCTGGGAGGGGGTAAACCCCGCCACGATCTCCAGATCAGCGGTAGCGTTCAGATCGCCAGTCAAATGTAGCGCGTTTCCGTTTCTCGAAGCCGTGCGGAGTAGGTACCCGGCTTTAGCGATCACAGCTTCCTTGGAGGAGGAGTGGTAGTTCCCGATCGGCGGGGGGGCCTCGAGCTCGAGCTTCCAGTACTTGAAGGCGTCGTTGCGCCACAGGAGATACACGTCCAGCTTATCATCGCCGTAGTGAAGAACCGTCTTGGAGCGCGTAACTTGCCATTGCACGACCACCGCCGACCCCTTCCTCTGGATCTGGATCTTAGCCGCCTCGCCCTCGACGGTCGGTTTCCCCAACTGAGATGAGAAAGCGAGCTCGTGCGTCTCGCCTTCCAGACCGTAGACTAGGAGAACACGCTTGTCCTTCCCTGCTTTACTGTGTGTGTAGATGTCGGCGGTCGAATAGATCAGGTTGATACCGCCGACGTCGTAGTCCGTGACGTGTATCTTAGAGTCCCGCCCGTTGAGTGTCAACGTCCCGCCTAGCTGGGGGATCTTCACTTTACCGATACTTTTCGTCTGGGCGGTGAAGGTGTACGGCGTGGACTCGAAGGACTCGTAGGCGGAGTGACGCACGACGTAGAAGGTTGTAGGTTCTCCGAACAGCGGAGTCACGGACAGTTTCGGGGTGCTTACGTAGGACGCGTTGGTCAGGTCGCCGGGCTCGGCGGTCAGATATGCGGGTGACGAGGTGATGAAGGTCCCAATGAGCTTGGCTTCGACATATTTTTCGCGCGTAATGGTCCGGTCTTCCTTGATCGCCGCACCGTAGTCGTACGAGGTGTAGCCGCCGGATTGGCCTAGATTGCCCCAGTTTGTACCGCCGTAGGTCTAAAAAGTCAGAGATTCGTATTCGTCCTCCTACCGCGTCGAGTGACACAAGATAGTTCTTACCATGTACTAATTACATCTAGTCAGCTACAAGGAGCCATGGAGGTAAGTAGATAGGGGGGTAGCTGTAGATAACGTACGATATTAAATATTTTTACGCCAAAGCTGATGTCATTCTTGAAGAAGACACGTTGGAACTCATGGTTGCTCATTACAGCGCAACCTTCGAGACCTGACCCGCCCCTGAACCTGGTTAGTATAGCTGGACAAAAATACAGATACACACTGCGTTCATATGAACATACCAGCTATCAATGGCACCTCCCTGGAACTCTGGGATGGTGTAAGGAGTATTGGGACTTTGGTCGAGATGCAGTTGCTTCCAGTTCGTCGGTAACTTGCCCGGCAACCAGTTTGCTTCTGGGTCCGCGCCTTGTATATGGTGTTAGACTTCCCTCCAGTTAGAAGTCAAAGGTGAGTATATAGCTTACAGTTCCAGCCAATCGGATAGCTATCATGGCCGTAAATATCAGGGCCACCAGGCTTTTCAGGAGTAAAGAGACCGATGATGGAAGCCTCGTTATTGACGAAAGGAACAACAATGCCAGCTTTGCGATACTGTTGATTGACGGCCTCGATGTATTCCGTGTCGGGCCACTTGGCCCACGATGCACCGTAGGTGTACTCGTTCTCCGGCTGTAGGAGGACAACGGGACCGCCGTTCGTAATCTGCGCGGCCGCGATGATTTTGCCTATGCTTGAGACATAGTTTTCCGTAGCCTCGAGGTACGCCGTTTCGTTCGTGCGGAGCGTGGCCGGGTTGCGCTGTAACCATCCGGGAAACCCTCCGCCAGAAACCTCGGCGTTGATGTACGGCCCGGGCCGGGCCAAGAGGTAGATGCCGGCTTCGGTCGCGGCCTCGAAGAACGGTTCCAACGCAAACACTCCCTCGGCCGTGAAATGGCCGGGGTTGCCCTCGAGGAGCGCCCAGTCGACGTAGAAAGAGACACCAGTATAGCCGAGAGCTTTAATCTTCTGGAAGATGTCGAGCCATAAGCCAGGTACCGGAAGACGCCATGGGTGAAACTCGGCCGAGTAGAACATTATTCGTTCCCCACGGACGAAGAGGGATTTCTCGTCCCATGTTACCTAGCAGTTTGGTATAAGTAGAGAACAGTTTAGAGTACGGCATGGTATTGGTATTGCATCTTACCAAGTCTTGGAGGAGCTCACGCCGTTCTGGACTTGTGATCTTGTAAGATTTACCACCGAGCACCAAGCCTAGCACCCTGGCACTGCACAACGATAGCACTATCGTCGACAGGTACTTGAGTGACACCATCTTCACCGTAGACAGATTGGACACACGGAGAGGGACCAACGCTGATAACTCGTCCCAGCCGCCGTGGACTCTTTATAGTCGAAAATAAACTACACTAAAGACATCCCCAGAGATCTTCCTTCCTGTGTCAATTCCACTCCGGCGCAAGAAAGCGTTCTAGACGTCGAAGACATCGTGGGTATACCTACCCAGCTCACCGCATGCGGTGTACGGGGTATCGTCCCGAGGAACCGCATGGCAACCTCGTTGGTAATAAAGTCGCCAGCTGTGTGGTGGAATTTTGGGTTCTGCGTCTATTGCAGCGGTTATGTTACGTTGCCAGGCTAGCACCGGTTGAGTCCCGCGTCGATGGGGTAAAAATAAGAAACTTGGGGAAAGAGGGGGTTGGTGGTGGATATTGCGTCTAGATCTGTGGGTTTTGGACACATACCTGGTATATACAGGACTGATCCAATATGATAAGATGACTCTATTCATCTCATTGAACTGAGGTATAGTTCCGGTAGTTCGGTTTGTTATGAAGCAGGCCTTCTCCAAACCTCTCCGTGGAGAGGGAATGTAAAGTTGCTTGGCTTGCGGAGAACCCTGAACTCATCCCCACGGTTTTTAAATCACATCATCCAGCGACGATACTTACATAGAAGAGACCAGAAGGGAAGGGATTTCGAGTGCTACTGTATACTTTTCTAGACTAGAGACTCTATGCCAAGTAGCATATATGGAGCTGTCCGAGAAGCTAGGTTTCCTATCATGTTCCGGGGCAAAACGCGGCTGGAACAAGAGTTGAAATGCTGAACTTGATACCTTGAACTGTAATACAATTTGCAAGCTATAGAGCAAGGAATTGTCGAGTATGTGCCCGTGAGTCTCGAATGACAGCATCATACGAGAATACTACCTATCCTCGGGTGAAAATAGTCATTTAATTCAAAACGGCCTATAATAGCGTAAGTTCCTGACTGCTCATCTAGCCATTGCTAGGTGGGTTTACTCCAAACAAAGCGAGGGCGTCCTACCTCGCTTCAAAGTTACCCGAGCGCCACGTTCCAAGAACCTCAACTTAACTAGGACCGGAGAACCCCCCGTCTTGGTCTCTTGGTATCCGTCGATTCGAGCGGGAAGGGTGGACCAGATCAGTAAGCGCGTCCGGGTTTCATCAAGAACTTTCTACAACTTGTGAAGTGAAAGCGAAGGGAGAAAGCATCCATTCAGTATACTGGGCGCGTTCACCAGTGCGGTGCCCTCGAGGTGCTGAACTTGTACGGCGAGACAATCTCTGGGATAGGAATACATTCGTAAACCTGCATGAGAGACCTGGCTTCACATCAATGGCTGCGGTACCAGTTTTGCTCCTCCCAGCCTCACAATATAGTCGCCATAACTTTAAGGCTGATTTGATGCCACGTGCGATAGGGATATTGACATTGCCATCGCGCTTATTAAAGAAGAGCCTCCATCCAACATGTCAGGATATTGGAATTTTCAATATATCTACATAAGTGTGTATTAGCATAGCGCTATACTCAAATTCTAATAAAGTCCAGAGGAACATGATAATCTACCTGAGAAAGGGCCGTAATCACGGAGGTGAGACTAACTGACCTCTATATGCCTAACATAGTACAGCAGATTCACAATTACTTTAGGGATGAATGATAGCTAGACTCGCTAATCTGATAGGTGAATGGGAGAAGCTATCTAACCTAAAGGTTAGGGAGCTAAATGGTAGGCGGGGTGTTGTTTGCTAATCCTTATCGATAAAGTTCTTAGGTCAATTTGCGCTCGACTCTCCAACAATAAGGAACTTTAATAGGTTCAAGGTCAGCCCTCCAACTCGCAAACCGTTCGCAAGTCAATTATGCGAACAGTCTTCCTCCGGAACACCTCAACATGGCGTCAGAAATTGATGCCCTCGATCGCCCAAGCGGCAACTCCGTCCCTGACACCACGACACCCTCTGAATCAATGTCTATCACATCAACAGCAGGGGATTCGAATCCTACCAAGACCGCGGATAGCTCACAGGATGTGCGGCGCTCTGGTAACAACAAGGCAGATCGCGGTAAAGGCGGCAAGCGCAAGAAGGATTTCGGCCACAAAGGCAAGAAGTAAGTCTATCACCCATGCACGCTGGTGGAAGAGCCCAAGCCAATGCCTTCTAACCAGCACGCGACTCCAGGGGCGCAGAAGGTGGACAGCAGATCGATTGGCGGGATCGCAAACGTAGAAAGTTCGACCCGAATGGAGATGGCCCCAAACCCGGCCCTAGCTACATGAGCATTCAGTTCCCCGAGGCCGAGATCGCAGCCGAGGAACGTCGGCCCAAGAAAAAGGTCGCCGTACTAATAGGGTATGCCGGCACTGGTTATCATGGACTGCAAATCAACCACAAGGAGAAGACAATTGAGGGCGACCTGTTTGCCGCATTTGTCGCTGCCAAGGCCATAGCCAAAGCCAACGCCGATGACCCGAGAAAATCGAGCTTTATGCGATGTGCAAGAACTGACAAGGGCGTCCATGCTGCTGGAAATATGGTCTCGCTCAAGCTGATCATCGAAGACCCTGACATCGTCCAGAAGATTAACGAAAACCTCCCGTCCCAGATTCGAGTCTGGGGAATCCAACGCACAAATAATGCTTTCAGCGCATACTCGTCGTGCGATTCGAGATGGTACGAATATCTCTTGCCGAGTTACTGCTTGCTACCTCCCCACCTGGACAGTTTCTTAGGAAGAAAAGTTCTGCAGTCGGTTAAGGAGAATGGCCTAGAGGACGACTATGCAAATCGAATGGGCGAAGTCAAGGATTACTGGGATGATATTGAAAAGAATGTCATTCAGCCCATACTTGACAAGTTGGAACCCAACATCCGAGAAGCGGTAAAGCAGCGCATACATGCGCCCGACGCAGACTTCACAAGAAAAGCGCCATCCAAGCCAGATGCCGCCGAGAGCGATAAGTCGATCGTCGAAGCCGCGGGCGAAGCTGTCGCTAAAGAAGCCGAAGCAGCAGAGAGCACGGTGGAAGGTTCATCAGCTGCCGAGATCGAATCAAGGACGGCTATGTCCGTAGATACTCCTAACGCCGCACCCAAGCCCAGCTCGACAACAGAGACAGACAAGCCTCAGTCAGGTGAAGTGGAGAAGCGAAAGGAATTGAGTCCCGTAGAGAAAGCTCTGAAGGAGATCAAAGCTGCGTATGTTGCTGCCAAGCGAAGCTACCGAGTAACGCCCGACCGCTTGGATCAGCTGCAAGAAGCTCTGGACCAGTACATTGGTACTAAGAACTACCATAACTACACGATCCAGAAGTCGCACGGAGACGCCTCGGCGAAGCGAACCATCAAGTCGTTCGTCGTCAACCGCGAGCCCATTCAGATCAACGATACCCAGTGGTTATCCCTCAAGGTTCACGGACAGTCGTTCATGATGCACCAGATCCGGAAGATGGTTGGCATGGCGCTTCTTGCCGTCCGGTGCGCTACGCCGTGGTCGCGGTTTGAGGAGAGCTATACCGCCGCTCGCATCAGCATTCCCAAGGCACCTAGCTTGGGTCTGCTCCTGGAGCGTCCTGTATTCGAGACCTACAATAAGCGGGCCGTTGAGAATCTGGGTCTGGAAGCGCTTACTTTCTCGCGACACGACAAGGAGATAGAGGCGTTCAAGCAAGAACATATCTACCGCCGTATCTTCGAGTTAGAAGAGCAAGAGAATTCGTAAGTTTTTTTTTTTAATCTTTCTTACAAGACACAGAATGAAACGAAACCAGCTAACGTTGACGAATTTGAATAGGTTCCATGTGTTCTTTAATCAGATAGACACTTTTAATAGCGATTACTTCCTCTGGGTCACAGCAGGCGATCTAGAAGCGGCCAAGGAAAGAGTCGGACCGCGCGAACCCGTACCGAAAGAGCTGGAAGATGAACTCGGCGATGAGGGAGGAAACGAGGGCGGTGATGCGGATGGCGGAGAGGGCTAGTCGACTGCATTACTACTGCCTGGGCCTAGCCCGTTTCCCCCACATATAACATACCATACCCTAGATACAGGTGCAGCCCTTTGTTCTAGAAAGCGGCTTTTAGAGTACCGATTTAAACTCGCGTCTGCATGTGTCGTTATTATAAATAATAGGTAGCGCACACAAGAGATAGATAGAAAGTAGCCGTGTTCTTCATCACGCAGGCATCTAGCTAGCCACCTAGAAAAGCATAGCGATAGTCAAAGGCAACTAATTCCTAAGTGTGTTGCCAATATCATGATGACCCTTTCCTGATAAGACCCCCGCATATCATGCCATGTTTTGTCGTATTTTGCCGTCCCTTAAACGCACCGCAAAGAGAGAAAGAAACACAGAGAGGAAGGAAGAAACCAGGCTACAAAGATGGCTCATTCTTAATGTAGTCATCACGCTTCATTCCCTCTCCTCTTCCCCGTGCATCTCCAGCAGAATCCGGACCCACACCACCGCTGGTTCTCTTCGCGTGCTCGTTCTGCAGTTCCACGAGCTCGTTGTACAGCTTAGCGACCCGCGCGCTTCTCTCGTCGTTCTCTCTCTCTCGGTTCTTCTCGTCCGCGTCTCCCGGCTTCCGGAGCGGGCCCGCGACCCAGAGGGCCTTGATCTCGCGCGATAGGACTAGGAGGTTCTCTACTTCTTTGATCTATTGTGTGCGGTTTTATAAAGGGTTAGTTGGATTCTTGTCGTGGCCTTTTTCTTGGCAGTCGTGGTTACTTGTAATAGACTTATAGTAGTCGGTTGTAACGGGTGCAGGCAGATAGGTGTGGGCAAACATTTGGACGGGTATATAGATGAATAGATAGACGAGGAATACATACTAAAGCTGCGGCCTCGTTGTTCATTGTCATAACATTGAGCGAGGCCTGCGGAATGGAGCTGGAAGTGGCGACAGGTTCGGTGGCGGCCATGATCATGTTGCGGAAGCGCGTGAGGATCTCAGCCATAGTCCTATTATGGCGCTCTAGTAGAGTGGCAACGTTAGTATCGGGACCGGACATTTTGACTTTCTTAGGCGAAAATTCAGGTTCCGTGTTTGTCTTGTTGGTGCTGTTGGTATCCGTGTTTGTGGTAGTAGAAGTGCTAACAGTGCCAGTGCCAGTGCTAGTGCTAGGTATGTTGAGTAAGATATTGTCTTCTCTCTTCTGCTTGCGAGTTTGCATGGGTTGCTTTTGTGGTTTAGAGGGTGGTAAATCAGGCCCGTCGGCAGATGAAGGAAAGGGTGACGACGGTGGGGGGAGCGCGGCAAGAGCAGCATTTGTTGTCCGTTCAACATCGGCCCATATCTCTTCTGAGGGTCTAGGTGTGTACAGCCTGCCATGACAATCAATGGAAGGCTGATTGTTTCCGCTTATGTCATTATGCATTTCCTTTATATTGAGTTCGAGAAGCGCGGCCACAATGGCCATATCCCTTTCCACCGAAGTTGGAGCAGTTTCGCTTGGTTGGCTGGCAGCAGAGACAAGCTCAGTTTGATTGCTGATAGTTCTGGTTTTGGCACGGCTCACGCCCGTGACAGGATCACCACGGACAATGGATTCCTCCTGAGAACTGTCTTCCGACTCATCTTCGTCGCTTGCCAAACTGGCATCATCGCTCCGTGCAATTTGCTCGCCGATAGAAGTGACAGTGGTCTCCTAGGCCGTGTCATTTCCACCAACAAGGGATTGCGTCTCAGCGTCCGATGTCAGAGTCCCATCCCTGATATGTGCCCGGGGATGATTTTCATCATTTGACTGCTTTGCCATTGTGACGGCAGCGTAGGATCTCGCGAGTAAGCCGTTGATGTTTGTCTGATATCCGGTGATAAAAGGGATATAATTGAGAAGCAATAACCACACTTCGGAGGTCGATAGAGACACAGGGCCCTCCTATTATATGAAATATCTCAAGAATATACGTTGCATTGCCACGATCATGGTGACTAGCACATGGCAATTGTCGGGAGTGATGAGGCTACCACAGCCCTCAGCCTCCAGGCAACAAGCTTTCAAAGCTGTAACCATATTTACAGATGTCTGAGGCGATGCAAGCCGTTTTGAAACTGGAAGATACTGCCATGTTCCTCCTTAAAAGAGTTGGTTGCATGTTACAGGCTAGGCCCGCTGACAAAGAAAGGGATGTATTCAACTTACCCATGAGCGAGTTCTGGTCCTTTCGATTCATTTTGAAAGGCTTGCTTGCACAACAACCATCTAAGACTCCTATATATCCTTTTCCATCTTCTAGACTGGAATTTCAGGTGAGAGCCAGTCTGTTGTCCGCCCGTAAACATGCAAGACTGAGAATCAAAGTTTAAGCCAACAAGAGCCCGCAATTGTCCACTTGAAATGTCTCTCCGATCACGTGACCAGATACTTTGCTAGGTTGTGACACCAGCTTGTACAGATGTACCTACCTAAAAATACTGATATATTACGTGAGTTCCATCTTTTAACAATTTCTAGATTGATCCAGTGATGAAAATCAACGAACAAAGCGCCTGCCTGGTCGGGTTTTTCCGCAGTTGCGTGTCCTCACTCCCTTACCTTCCCACTTAATATTATGGTTTCGTTGGCCTCGAGCTTGACTTGCTTACATCAAGAAGTCATACTACGTCTCGGCACCAGCAGAAGGCTCTGGAATATAGCGTTGATAATCTACCTCTGCGCCCCTCGCTATACCATGTCACGCAAAGCAGCGGGCACTTTCTAAGCATTCTCATCGCCGCACTTTCAGATCGGTACTGCTGTGTCCGGTGAAAAAACAATGGATATCATATGTTCGCTCGCTTATTTGCAATGAAAATCTAAATTGGACGAATGGGATCCCATGTACTTTTTTGACACATCATGCGCGATTGCCACGACAGTAAAGCCAAAACATGGCACAGCTCGTCGCCGCCACAAAAACACTTAAAAACACGCCGCTGCCCCAGGGTGCGGCAGCCGAATCCGCCGTCTCGCTAGCCTCAACGAAAAGGATAACCCATCCTTTGGCACCCTTGCTAAGCCAGGTGCTGTCGCACCAGCAATTGTCGTAGAAGCCCACGAGCTCCCACAGCGAGGAGAGGAGGATCCAGACCGTGTTGATGACAGCAAGGACCCGGCCCGCAAGCCTAGTCATTACAGCACAGAACCGCAAAGTCCTGTGCGAGAAGACATGCTGTCGCTGTGGTATAGTAGTGCTGCCTCTTCTATTGCCGCTTCTCCCAGACGCAACACTCCGCTCCTCGAACTGTTCTCTCTCCGATTTCTCCCCTCTCTCGTACATGTTGTCCAAGCGGCATACCTGTGAGTATTCGTGGCGCAACATGGCAGCATGTGAGAAAATCGATGATAGAAATAAGAAGAGGAATGCTAAGCTGGCTAGCACACTATACAATACATAGCCACCCGATCGGCAGCCGAGGCCTTTGACCTCAGTCAAGTAGGCGATAATAATAGCGGAGCTTGTAATTCCCCATTGCACGTACAGAGCGATGAGCACAGCAACAATCATCCTTTGGTAGAAGGCTGAATCAAGCTGGTCCCAATGTGGATACTCGCTGATCCTCTCAGGCTCTATCGCAGGACCGCCGAGGATGCCCACGTTTCCAGTATTATGCGCTAAGCCGCAGTATCGAGAAACGGCCAGGACATCGCCTTTGAGATCACGCTGTTTGAACTTCGCATCTTTTGGGACTGGTCTCAGGCTCAGGTCCAGGCGCTGCGCGAGGTTCTCATCTGTGGTTTCGAGGGCTTTGTGGAGGCGGTTTGCCATGTTCCACCAGGTGAAGATACGGGCGTAGTTGAAGGCAGGGCCCTCTTGCTTCTCGTCACCGGCGACGCTAAAGCCGAGACAGTTGGAGATGCATAACTCATTCGATGACGGTTCGAGACGGAAGAGGCCGTATGACGAGGGTGTTCTGGTAAGGGGTTGCATCAGCTTCCGCTCATGCGCGACCTTGAACGCCTTCTGTCTCTCGGCAGCGAGCTGCACTGTGTTGGCCTGCTGCGAACTGAGACGGCGCGACGTGCCGGCCGGCCTGCTGCTTGGTCTGAGCTCTTGCTCCTGGCTCGCGACTGAGACCACAACGGCAGGCGCGTCGACAAAGCCGTCGCTGATGGTGTCTCGCCGGATTCTCGATTCTAGGAAGGGATCGGGGCTACTCTGGCTCGAGGGACGACGGTCCACGATGTTTGCCATGTCTCGCTTGAGTGCCCGAGTGATGGTGCCATAGTCCCTTTGTGTTCCGACAGCAATCCATCCGTATATAATGGGGATCTGTGGGCGCACTGGTTAGTACTAGCTACATAGCATCAGCGGGAGCGAGAAGCATATGTGTCCTAGGAGTTTAAGAGAAAAAGGTGCGCTTTAGTTAAGGGGCAAGAGTGTAAAGACATACCAGCCAGACCCAGAGTGTGCCCGAAGACAGTGCAAGGGCTTCGGCGGCGTTACCAAGCGCAGAGACGAAAGATGATATGATAGTCAACACCCAGGACAAGACAGCGACGATAATCTGGGCGACAAGCGCCAAGGTCACGCCTCGCCGGGTGAGCAGTATGCTGATCTTCAACTTCTCCCACCAGTCGGCATTCTCAGGCAACACTATGAGGCTCGCCAGACTTCCGTCCTCCTGCGACAGTCTCAAGGGTAGCTGTTGGCTTTCCTGAAGAAATATCCGGACATTTTTGCTCGTGAGATGCAACGGGCGATCTGAAGATTCGAGTTTGTGGAATTTCTGTCGCAACCAGTGTTGGTTGAGGATAGTCGTTGCGAGCGAATATGTAATGAGCATAGGACTGCCTACGGCGTAGCAGAAGCTCATAACATTGGCAAGGACCTCATTCTCGCCTGTCTGAAAAGGCAGCTGAGCGGTCAGAGCCAGCCATGGGAGGAGGTAGTTGGTCGCTCCGGAGGAGAAGACCTCGAAACTGAAGACGGTAGAAAGCTTGTCATAACCACAGTATTGCTCGCACGTCTTATAATTGATGCCGGCTACGAGTTCAGGTGTACGGAGAGGATCGCGAAGAATGGTGCCAATGCGGCTGACGAAACCGGTCAGGATATCGGTTGTCTTGTTGCCCTCAAGTGCTTCCTTGACCTTTATCACACACTGGCCCTTCCAGTTCTCCGGGTCCTCGAATCTGGTGATCTTATCAACGATACTTTCCATCACAACATTCTCGAGTTTAATATGTATGTGTGAAGCGCGCAAATCCGGGTTGCAACAGTTTGTCGTACTTATGTAAAACAGCTTACGAGCCAGTCCCGGAATGGCGGTTCAGTTGGCGGAGATGATGGAGTCGTGTCTGGCCGGTCACACTGGTAAACTAAGATATTTTAATAAAGGGCAAGGGCACCGCTGGGGCGATCCAGGCGGGGAAAAGGCAAGAGTTGTTGTTGATCACCTCCAGCTGAACCTCCTTGGGAATGCCAAGTCATGCCAAGGGAGCCTGATCGAGTCCTCACGCAGTACCGTTGCTATCGCCCTGTTTGGACTTCGCGACGGCGTATGATAACTGATGCCTGGATAGGTAGAGTCATTTGCGAGTCATAAGGCCAAGGTATCTTATGTCTTGGGCTGAGGCTGTTGGGCACTCAAGAGAAAGAGGTGGCTTGTATAACTTCTTGAGGCCTCTCGCTAAGGTCTATATCAAGACGACTAGGACGTAGGGCTGAAAGAAACGTAAATATGCTATACACCACTTTGTGATATAAATAATCACCTGACAGGTGCTGCTGTAGAGTCAGCGTCCTCGATGCCTACCTAGGTAAATGTTAACGATAGATGTGGGCTTGTACGTCTCCCCGCGTTTAGCCAAGACTTTTAAGTTATACAGGCCTATCGACTTCGTAAGATGGCTATACTCGAAAGAGAGTCCTTCACATGTCTTCTCCAGTTCCCTGTCATTATCATTGTCATTGTCATTGCAGCGACTCTTCGGATAGTAATCCTTCCGTATCATCATCGCTGGGGCTTATTCCTTCCCATGCGCTAGCTTTTGGACCACATTCTAGAATCTCCCCGACCCCAATCTGAGATTATATAAATATAAGTTGACATAGCCACTGAATGTTGCTGAATGCTTCGTTTATCGTACTTCGCCCTGACATCGTAAGCGAGTCGAAATACTGAGCTTGTCTAATAATAAGCGCTTCACTGCCAAGTCTGTTGTCGAGTTGCTGAGCCACTAGGTTAGCACCTCGTTCATCAAAATGCCATATACCTACCTATCTGTGTTCCGTTACTGTTGGGTATGAAAACCTGGTGGCTTTGAAAAGACCACGTTGTCCAGTTTTCTCACACGTGCCATCTCTATCAGCCCGGTTGATATGGTTTTATTAATCACTGAACCACGTGGGAAAGGCTGTCGGCGGGACTTCTACAGGCCAGCGACTATCAGCTAATGATCCTTCAGACTAAATCGTAGCGAAGCATACGAGTTTCTCTTATCCAATAATGGATGTGTCTATGCAGAACCGCTCTGTGAGCGCTGCATAATGCCTGAAAGAAATGGGGGACTAAGACGGCTTCGTCGTCTTACAATACAATCATGAGCCAGTTTCAACAAGTGTATCTACTCAAAGTAAGTGAATAAACAAATGATGCCACGTAAAAAGGCCCTCATCATCGGGATCAACTGCTTGACTTTGATACCGAGCACGAAGCTGCAGAGATGCATTGCATCAACGACGCGCTCACTCAACGTGCAGGAAAGGTCCTAGTCAACGACCGATGGCGGATTCTCGCCGAGTCTGAGCTCACGACATGGTCGGTCGTCATGTCATGTAGGACTGGACGCCGTCAAGTTAATTGGCTGGCTGGTTCACGCGTAATAGGTAGCCTAGGCAATATAGGTATTTTGTGGCTGAGCTAGGTTTTCTGGTCATGGAGGTAGGTATACGCTTATTTATATATATAGGTATCTGTTTAACTAATCACTGACGAACCTGAATACCTACCTTTTTTTTTATTCTATCCTGTGGGTAGCTAGTGGACTAGTAAGAACGTCCCGTACAGAACAGGAGAGAAATGATATGTAGCGAGGATTGGCTTTAGGGGTTAGTCAATGATTGACAAATTGCTGGTGTTGTTGTTGTTGTTGTTGTTGTTGTTGTTCTTTCTTTCTTGACGAGGTAATCGTGGTATGTCAAGAACTTTCAATTACAATGAAAACTTGGCAAGTAACTTAACAGATAGTACTTTTGTTATGATGACTTGTGCCATTCTCTAGGAATCGGAAAGATGCTGTGGGCAAAGATCAATAAGACAATTGTATTTCCTTGATCAGAACGCTTGAGTTCAGCATGACCAAATTCCACTGATGCTCGTCTTCGTGAAGATATGCATATGATACCTACTTTCAGCAAGCTAGTACCTAAGACTCATAAAGGGGGCGAAGTGAAGAGAGTAATCTAAAATAGGGACGAACCATTTACTGTTCTTGTTGAAATTGACTTGGGTGCTTTGATATAACTCGGGACGAATACCAAATTTAAGGATTAGATCGGAAGTAAACTAACAAGTGGTGGGACAAGCAATTCAAGTATTCACAACCGTGTTACAGTTTACTTAACTCCTAGGTTAAATTGGCGTTGCAATACTCTACATCGGCACAGACTAAACTGAAAAATCCAGTAATGTCATATAAACAAGGCTTTAGGGGAAGTCGGCTCTTGAACTTATTTTTCTTATTTTACCGAAGACAAATATTTATCTAATAAGTGACAGCGTTGAGCCAGCCTTATCTTGTCAGATGAGATGCAGCTCCAGTCTTCCGGATGCGGAAACTACTGTGTGGTTAAGAAGCTAACAATGGCTTTCATATACAGAGCGAGCAAATATTGGGGATTTGATAAACTAAAGATATCAACACAAAGAAAAGGCTTAATCAATTAGATAAACAAGCACGTCTGGGAAAGAAGTGGTATTCCAGATCTCTGAAAAGAGCTCAAAACTAGAGGGAGTATGTAAAACAATGGAATGGCATGCTTAATTCCAAGTTAAATAAGAATAATAAATACATGGACGACCAGCAGCAACGGCCTCAGTCTGGCGACGGGGGCGATGCAAAGCAAGAAGCCAACACCAACACCTCTCAGCTCTCCCCCGAGCAACAACAACAACAACTACCCCTTGAAGAAGGAAAATACACCTCCCAAGTGGACCCCGAGCTTCACCGCCTCGTAACTGAATGGCGCGTCCGGCGTCTGCGCGATGACTACAAGCCGTACAGTGAGGCCGAGCTGCGACAATTCGGCGCGCAATGGCGTCTGCCTGGGCCTTTACCCCTACCACCTTCTGCCTTGAAAGCAGACGCCAGGATAAGGGTGTCGGAATCGGAGATTTCCGCTTGGGAGGCGCAGCTGGAGACGATGCACGCTGCGCTTGTCGAGTTGGCTGAGCGGTTGCACGACTTGGCTTGGACGCGCGCGTGTGTACCTGCACGCAATAGGCGTAGTCATAGGCATGGTAATGATATTACACGTCTGACTGGCCCTGAGTCTGCGGCTGGGTACGGGTCAGAGTACTGGGATCACATAAACCTAACCCTGCACCTAGCCGGCGCGACCGTAGAAGAGGTCTGGGAGATCCTGCACGGCGAATGGCCGCGTCTCCTGAAGGCACAAAACGGCTATCTCTCCTTCGGCGAAGCGGAGAAGATCGAACAATTTGTCACAAGGGGCGGGGAGGTCTTGTTGCGATGTGATGCGCTGCTATCACGGGATGTCGACTCAAATTTCAATCATGATGGTAACAATAGCAAAAATAAGAATAGGGAAAGGAGGAGTAAAGAGAAGGAAAGGGCTTGTCTCGCTGATCTATACGAGGTTCTGAGGACATTCCCTCTTGCGCCCTGGTGGAAGAGAAGGACCCTTTGGGATGTTAGGGATGCGAAGGTACGGCCGAGGAGGAGCCTTAGGAGGATGGTCAGGAGGGTTGTGCGTTGGTTCTGGACACTGTTTAGCCATTAGTTAGGAAGTGGAAGAAGGCAAGGCAAGTTGGCGTCATCTTTGTCTATAGCGGATGCCGAACATGTTGGGGGTAATGATAAATTCATACGAGAAGAGGTAAACTTGAGCGGGAATTCATTAGAGCGCGAATCAATTCGTAATGGACGATGCCAGTCCATCTATGCTACCAAGCCCCCCTCCTGATCTAAAAGCCGCACGAAACATTCATAAATGTTAACAAGTATAGTACAAGGGCAGAGGTTGGTTTTTTTCTGTCCAGCCAGTGAGATGAGACTTCCGTTCCATCAGACTTCCATAGAAAGCCCGTGATATCCATACACAGAGAGAGAAATATGGAAGAGAACCTGCCGCTCCCGCATAAGCCAGAACACACGGGTTGAAGAAGCCGTCGAGTGGTCGCGCGTGAGATCCAGATAGTTATTATGCGGGCATTTGTGATATACAACGAGGGGTGCGTGATTGATGTAAATGGCCTTATTAAACGTCGGCGTATGCGACACAAGTGTGCACCGACGACGGGTAAGTTCAGACGAGAACAAGTTAAATAGTTTATAGAGCCGCCTGGGCCTGCGGGCTGGGAGCGGCACCACCTGGCTGGCCTGTTGAACCTGAGCCGGCGGTGAGGATCTAGAAAGACATATAGTCAGTAACAGAACCATCAGACATGAACGGATATTTTGCATTGTCAAGTGTTGAAAATGGCTTACTTCTCCACCCATCTCACGCATCTTCATCTCCTTTTCCATCTCGAGAAGTTGTTGCTCCTCAGACCAGGCAAGAACCCACGGGATGCCGACCAGCAGGACGGAGCTGCTGATGACCCATAACGTCTTGCCGCCAAAGGATAGGGTCGACTTTACAGCGTTGGTGGCCGTGGAGAAAGTGTTGGCGATAGTACCGCGGGTTTGTGGAGGAACAATGTCGCGCAAGGCATACAGACGTTCGACGAGCGTCTCATCGCTGGGGTCGTACTCAGACTCTTCTGAGATCTCGGAATCTACACCAGAGCAGCTGTATTAATGATATGAAATGATGGCAAGGAAGGGCGATGGGCGTTGCACCGTGACGTACCAGTGTCCGTGTAGTCGGCATCATCTTCCCCAGGGCCGGGCTGGCCTTCCGTGAAATGCTCGTCGAGGATTTCTTGTAGCTGGACCATTGTGGCTGTGAGGGAATATTATTACGATGTAGTGATGAAAACAAAGAGTGGAAGTAGTAACGATGATAGGCGCGGTGGGTTATTAAGGTCGGATACAATAGGTAGTTGATTAGAAGTGCTTTGGACGGAGTCGAGGTCCAACCAAGAATCAGGGCGCTTTCAAAAAATTCATCATAGTTGATTATAGATGGCTTATCGCGGAGCTGGTCCCACTTGAATGTGGCTCGTGCATTTTATGGGGCTTAGTCACTAACCTAGGTTAGGTTAGTAAAGTGACGACTGCTATCTGTTCAAGTTTTTAGGGAGGATACTGAGAAAAACGGCATATTGTACGGATTACAGTTGACATTTCCATTGAACAGTGTACAGAATACCAGGCTCACTCTATCATCTTGTTGGATGTTCACAGGTAAATACTCAAGAGAACTTCAAGGGGTCGGATCCATACATTACATTCCACGAACCCATTATTGAGATATGAAATCGTTTGGCATTATCTAGTCATAAGTAGTAGGCACCTAATTCAGTACCTAGCTTTGTATGTCGTAGATGTCTAACTACAGAAGACACCATCCCCCCCAGACAAGTGGTATATCATTCGCTACTATTGCCCTATTGAGAATCATGTAAAGATATCGTAACAAAAAGTAAACCCAAGCAAACGCTCCCAAGCTATTTTTCTAGGCAAGGTGTGCAGAAATATATGTTTGTGGAAAGTCGACATTTTAAGCCCTTCTCGCTGGGCCCTCGGCAAATCTGATGCCTCGTCTTTCTGATGGAACTCTTGGCGTGTTGTCGTCATCGCTATCACTCTCTTCTTGACGGCCCTCTACTCCCAGCGCTGCCTCCCGTCTTCGCCGTTCCGCTGGTGTCTCGTTATTGTCATCGTCTCGAACACTTGCAAAAGCCGCTAGTCTACGTCGCCGCTCCGCAGCCGTTTCGGGAGCGTCGGTACTCGAAACATCTTCCGTGGCTATGGGCCCACTTCGTCCTCGTGTAGCGTCGGTGCGACGGGACGGTGACTTGCTATCGCCACGGGCACTATCGCTAGCTTGAGTGACGCTGATGTGTGGGTTCGTGACATCAGGGCCTCGGTTGCTTCTGTTCTGCCCAGATTCATCCTGAGGTAGCACTGGTGTCGCCGCCTTGGGGACATCATCTTCAGCAGCCGCTCGCTTAGTATCTTTGCTAGCTCCCAAGTTGTTTGGCACCTCTCGATTTGATCGCTCGAGTTTCTGAACTTCTCTAAGGAAGTCTTCCTTCGTCATTCGTCGACCAGCTCCGCTGATCGTGAACCGAATTCCCCGATCGTCATCTTCGTTCTGACTTTCGTCGCTTCCTATGTTACCATTATTCTTTTTCTGATCGGCATTTCCCGTGCGGCTGAAGCCAGTCCACCCAAGGCCGGTAGGTCGCCGAATAACTCCCTCTGTGGATTGTGCTGCGGCCGCCCCTGCACGAGATGATTCCCCGGCTACTGTTTCCTTGTCCGCCGGCTTCATCAGTCCGCCCATGCCCATATACTTCAAGCTCGTAGCAACGTAATCTCTGCTACCTTCAGGCCGTTGGGCGGGGAGGTCGTATTTTTTGACCACCTCACCATCCTCGTCCTCAACAATGATCTGTCACAAAGCATTAGCCCAACATCTATTGCACAAATAGAAAACGATCTGCCTACCGTATTGCCAAATTGATAGGCACGCGCCGGTGCATGCTTGCGTTCCTCCTTTGTCTTATCTCTTCGCTTTTGAGCTTCTTCGTCCCGCCATCTCACAAAGTTCTTCTTCAGCGAGTCATATGTCCAGCCAGGCTTACGGATTTCTTCCTTGGTCTTCTCTACCAGTTGCTCTAGATTAGGCCCTCCCTGGCCATGGCTCGATTTCGCAGGTTCAACAGCGATGACTTGACCATCGTCGTCTTCAATTACAATATGATCTCCTTCATCGTACACTTCGTAGTGTTGTTGTGGTTGTTGTGGTTGTTGTGGTTGTTGCTGGTCTTGTGGCCGCTCCTCTGGAGTAGACCCTTCCAGTTTCTCAATGTCAATATCCTGGGCAACTACCTCGGGTAAGCTGCCCGAGCTACTACGGCGTGGGGAAAGAGGGCCAAACTTCTCCGTATCCGTGGGAGACAACGGTTCGGGTTGGTCACTGGCACGCCTCTGGGGAAATATGGCGGACTGGGTAACGGGACCGCCGGGACCGATACCATCGTCCCACTTCTTCCTACGCCGGCGGCCAACCAGGGAGGAGGCGCGGCTACCGGCCCGGCTCTGAGTCTCCTCTTCACGTTGTCTTCGTAGGAACTGCCCGGTAATTCCCGTGGGTGGGAGAGTACCCGGTGGGAGAGTTCCCGGTGGGAAGTCAGGAGATTTGAGGTCGTCGTAGTCAGTGTCAGACATGGTTCGAGCTTGTGATCGAGACTGTGACGAGATACGAGGCAGACGGCTCATCCAAGCAGGGCCATCCTCTGGCGCGGTAGTGTACGACATGGTGAGGGAAAGGGTGTTGATGCGTTTGCCCAGTGTGAAAACCGCTATGGACGATCCGTGCACGAGAATGGACGATATGACCATGAATGTGACGATTGGCCAGACGAGCAGGATAACTTGATAATGCTCACTACCTTCTGGCGGTAGCTCGGCAAGAGGTATTGTGTGCTCTGTCTCGAGTTCTGCACGGGCGAGGATTGCCACAAAGATGGCGCCGACGCCGATAGGGCCGAAGTGACCAGCGAAGAGGGCCTCACGCCAGGTCTTGACGTCTGGTATGATAGGTTTTAGCAACAGCATGATGGGAATTCGACGGAAAAGAATGACGAAGATAGCCATAACCGCCAGCCTCCAGGCAGATAATCCTAGGGCACTATTGTTATACATCTCCCAAGGAATAATTGTTCCCAAGTATACGAAGTAAGCCAAGTTGATCAGCAAATCAATAACGTTGGAAACGTGTGACTCCTCGGTTTTTTCGTGGAACCAACCGTCATTCGAAAATCCAACACCAGCCGCGAAGCCCACAAGCAGGTCATCCACTCCCAAGATACTACCCGAGCCAGCGCAGAAGAGAGCCAAGACGAAGTAGAACACCAAAAAACTTTCGCGGTCGATAAGATCGTGTCGCTCAGCATATTTGATGCCATGTCGCGCGATATATCCGATGATAAATCCGTAAAAGGCACCGAATATGCACTCGTATAAGATGGTATAAACGAACCAATGGTAGGTAGTGTCTCGGGCATTCATATGGTCTTGGATCAGGTATAGCGCGAGGTATACGAAAGGGAAAGCCATGCCATCATTACAGCCTGATTCGGCTGAAAGCAGGTCCCTCAAATGCTTGGGTACTCGCTTTGCAAATTTACCTTTGCCAACAACGGACGAGGCGAGGACTGGATCGGTGGCCGTGACGCAAGCAGCGACTGTGAGACTCTCCAGGAAATTGAGAGGGAATAACCAGAATATGATGAGGCAAGTAATAAGCCAGCCAGCCGTCATAACCGGCAGGAGTAGGAAGACAACGGACTTCCAGTGTTTCTCCATGTAATATTTGGGCAATTCGACACCCACGGCGAAACATTGGACGACCAGAACAATGCGAGAGAATTCGAGGGTGACCTCGTCCGTGTTCCCCCAGCTATTGGGGTCGATGAGATTCGCAGCATGGGGACCGAAGATCACGCCCACCAGTGTTGCCACTGTTGCTTCACCTATATAGAATCGCTCTTTAATAACGGACGAGCAAAGCATAAACAGCGAGGTGAAGCCGCCGAGGATGATGTAAACCAAGTGTGGTTTAGTTATAGATAGGTGATCCCACGCCATCTTGCCGGAAAAAGAGACGTGGGTAGGATACTTGGCTTCTGGATCGTTGCGGCAACGTACGCGGCCGTAGTGCGGACGAGGCCGACTTATGGGGGGTGCTGACTGAAGTCGGACACAGAGATGACCTCACTAAAGGGAGACGATGGCGGGGCTAACCGAAGGTTGAGGCTTCTAGGTTTACGAACACACTATGCGGAAGACGTTGACCGAGATGCATTCAGAAACTAGATGGCATACCAGACACACACTGGCAAGCAAGTCTCGAGGAAATCGAAGAGATAAATGAACGCCCGAGCTGTTGAAACACAACTAATTGAGTCGGTTGAGACTAGGAAGAAAGATGCGTGACAAGTTCTATGGCATCACTCAATTATACTAGGGCGGTATACGAGATGATATACCGAGTAAGCATGTAGTGGGGTCGCTGGCAGATATTATATTCTTTGATGTTGCAGTCTTCCGTCCGTCAAATTGGAATAAGAAAAAAAAGATAAAACGGCGAGAGATGATCAGTTAGGAAGGCAGGAAGAAGACAGGACCTCCAAGCAGGGAGAAATACCAGTCGGTTGGAGTGTCTGATGGACACGGGCACATATGCAAGTATGTTCTCTATGTCCGTGTTACAGTTGAAGGCAAAGGACAACCCCGATCTAACAATGTCAACGTCGTAGAGACGGGACCGTGTGGTGAAAAAAAAAACTGCCCGAGAAGAGTAGCCGCCAATGGCGTGGTACAAAGCTTTTACCTAGTTTTTTATTCTTTTGACCTGAATTCGTTACTGCCCACGCTGGACCACCTAAGCCCGACTCGGTAAGCCACATGCTAAGTCCTTCCATCGATAATAGCAACAACCGGCTTGAAAACTTGTACCGTGACCCTTGAATTGTATGGGCACAACAGGGAGCGTCCCTGTCACCCGGAGGCTTATTGCCCAGCTTAGAGTTTTAGGGGATCTTGGGACGTCTGGGCAGACTCCATTGCGCATCATGGTGGACACCTTTTGAGAACTCTACTGTAGGTACTGTAGACATGTATCGGGCAAGTGCCAACAGGTTATCATAGTAAGTACAGTACAAGTACTAGTTAAAGCCGGTTGTTAATGAATACATAGATCATTACGTAGATCTCTACTCAGCTGTACATACCTGTTGTGGACCCGCTAACAGACGTCGGATATAGGCGCGGGACCTTCTTGTACCCATAAAGTCTCCTATCGTACCACAGTTCTTGCGCCGCTTTTGCAAGGACTTTGGGGCTCACTATTCTCCTTACTATGTACTGTTGCATCTTGGCAAATCTCCTAACAAAACCGTTTTCCCGCCGCAGCGATTGACCAATGATACGAGCATCCGGTCATTTCAATCGCAAATAGTGCAAAGCGAGATCTCCCAAGGAGGGTGCATAAATTGGGATTGGATAGGGCAACCCTTTCCCCAGAGCCTCCATCCCGACTGCATCCCTTTCTACCGAGCTTCCGTACTGAGTATAATCAATAAATCTCACCAACCTGCACCGACCGGGCCCAGTACTCGGTCATACGTTTTTGAGATCGGGCATCAGTAATCTATCCCAATTTCCAAGTCCCTTATCAAAATATTGCAGAACGCGTCAAGTTATGCAGGTAATGCCGCCCTTGCTGAAATACCATGGCGGGAAGGGTAAGGTTGGTGGTATTTGTCAAACCGCGATGGCAAGAACCCTATCTTCCTCCTAGATTGAACCCGGATCATCCCGTTCACTATAAAAATCAGAATTGGAGATTCTCATATTCATCCAGCAATGAACTGATACCGCAGCTTGTGATCATGGGCATTTTCATTATTGGCCGTTTTGCAATGCCGGCTGTATGACCTGATACCACGACCAACATAGGATAAGGTAGGCACCCTAGGTAGGTACCCTAGGTAGGTACCTGTAGGTAAGCACTATGTAAGCCCTATAGGTTTTCATACCTTGACGCGCCGACCAAGTAAATCTTTTTGTGCCAGGGCCAGTATTCTGGTGTCGTAAAGAATTATCCGTTCTCTACAGACAACAAAGAAAGAAAAAAAAAATTAGTCTTTGGATTACGGACAGAGGGAAACCCAAAACTTTCCATCACCAAAAAGAAATGTTGTAGGTTAGAGGTTGCTGTATCCAAGCGTGAAGAGCAAAAGCAGCGCCGCAAACTAAGCCGTATTCGTTTAGATAAAGTGCCGTGTACTGTAATCGGTACCTGTAGGCTACCTACTCTACACGTAAGTGTCTTTTCGCAGGGTAAGACAACTTTCTTCGACGCTTGCATCACCCCAAATCTGGTGTTTTCTTGTTGCTCATTGGTTCACTATCTCAAGTGCAGTCTCTCAGCAAGGGACTCTGATAGAGGCGCGTACGAGACCTCGGATTGCGCAAAATCATGCCAATTGATATCGCGTTGATTTGTGTGCATTGAAACTCAGGTATGTGATCGGATAGACCGTCTCAACCACAGCGATGGACGGCAAACCGGCACCTTGCAGCCTCGATGCCCCGGGCTACTAAACCCATAGCAGCATAGTGCTCTCACCCCACCGTTCCGCCCAGAGTCTTGGTTCTGCTTGGGCTCGCCCCGGGATAGATTTGGGTGGTTCGTGGTTCCTCCCACTCGCTCCGTCACATAAGTCGATGTGATTTGCATAGCAAAAAAAATATGTGTGGACACGGTGGGGTGATTATCTTTTTTTACCCTTTTCTTGCTACGCGATCTTCACTCGGTACCGGTGGGTACAGTACATATGAAGTACCTAGCAGTATTAGCCTGTAAAAGTGGATTAGGCTGTCCCTCCTTGTCATTGGTTGCCGATTCTGACTAATTTTCCTGCGCATTAGTTGGTGTCGCCACGGAGGAGCGGAGCACCGGACTCGGCCTTTCGGGGGGGGGGGGGGGGGGAAGAGGCA
>Ga0247782_1000040_pt1 | contig 193511 bp, 150 predicted proteins | sample UWRJL019104C5_FD_179928 | JGI IMG/M metagenome (GOLD analysis project Ga0247782, IMG submission 179928) | Plant litter microbial communities from Arlington Agricultural Research Station in Wisconsin, United States - UWRJ-L019-104C-5 | ecosystem: Environmental > Terrestrial > Plant litter >... | reverse complement strand
TTTTTTGTTCGCGAGGCTGGGAAAGAAGAGAGGAAAACAGGACAGAAAAGTTGAAAAAAAAAAGAAAAGGAATGGAAAGAGAAATGAAGAATGAGAGTAACAGAAAGGGAAAGGGAAGATACCATTCTGCAACACAGTGGAAGTCCACTTGAAATCAGTCCCGTTGCTAATCCACTGCGAGACGCCGAGGCCGGGCTGATCGTCCGTCCCGATGGTCATGGACGAGTTCAGCTTGGTATTGGTGTTGTTGTTGAAGGTGTAGTGTCCGCTGTATATCGCCCCGGTCTCTGCGCGAGCGGCGTCTTCCACGGCCGGGATGAGGGCTTCGCCGACGATGTCTGCGTTTTGCGCAATTGCATTAAGCTAGGTTCGCTGTCATGGTAAGGCGTGCATTTTGAGAGTTTGTGTACATACCTAGCAGGTTGAAGTTCGCGTTCCCGGGTAGTTCTCCTGCTAAGAGGACTGAGATGCCGATGTCGTAGTCGGGAACTATTAGACGACCCCCGCTTAGTAAAGCCAGTCCACAACATTGAGCTCAGCTCACTCGAAGGTTTCATGAAAAAGACGAAAACGCAAAGAGCCGAGCAAAAAACGTACTAATAGCCAAAACAGAGCTATAATCACTAATCCGCCCAGCCTTATTAAACGCTGTGATCCATCTGTACGGCTGGCCCTTAACGTTGATCCGTCTCGCGCCCCAGGGAACGCCGACCGAGGCGTGCGGGTCCGTGGAGAAGGAGAAGGGCTTCAACCACCGACGCGTCGTGACAGGGTCCAGGAGCTTGTAGCTCAGGATCGCGCGGCCGATCTCAGAGAGATCGTGTATTGAGGTGTACAGGTTGCCGGCTCTAGGGGTTGAGAATTAGCTCTCATGCATTGGTCTTATGAGAGGGGAGAAGTAGGATGGGATCGGATGAGATCAGAGGCCTTACGGTGCTGCCTCGCCCAGATCGAATGTCCACCCCGTCGCATCGGGATCGCCTTGGATAATTCCCCTCGAGCGTGCCGGTGCCCGCAAGAACGTGTTGTTCAGACCGAGAGGCTTGATTACCGTGTCTGTGAGCAGAGACTCGAATTTCTTGCCTGTGATAGTCTCTAACGCGTATCCGCTGGTAGTGTATGTTAGATCGGGCAAACGGCATTTGGTATGTTGCACATTTGACTTACAGGAGCTGAAATGCCACATTGGAATAAGCCGGAGTTGTAAAAGGGGCTAACGACGGGCTTCAGAATTCTCTCATTAGTGATGTGTAGGTTTTTTTTTTTCCCCCTTGGGGCGGGGAGGTTGACATGCGCGTCTTGTTAAACCGCATGGTACAATTGATTTAGGCGAAGCTGAGTTAACTCACTAGAATAAGGCAACACCGTCGAAGAACTCTATGAAGCTTATGAGTTTCATGTTTCCCCAGCCCTCACTACCATAGAGACTCACGTGTTCGATTGCAAACAGGAAAGTCACCGCAAGGGGGTCGTTCCTGGGCGCTTAACGGAGGAAAGCCGTACTGGACCACGTTGTCTCGCGTGCCGGGCGTTTGAGTAAGTTCTCCGAGAAGCGCGTCTAGAACATAGTTAGCCAGCTCGGTAGCAATTAACAACGGAACTGCAACTCACAATCCCGTGGGATGCCCGTCATCTGTGTCGCCAGACCGCCTATCGTCACCTGATCCCACTGCAGCGTCCGGAGTTAGTTATCATCATCGCAAGCACAGTTGTGAGAATAATCGGGTCTTCTAAAGCCTCGAATAATAGTAAAGTAATCAAGTGGAGAGAAAAGTGATCTCATGATCGTCACTTACAGCAATACTCGTCACAGGATCCGACTTGTTTACAAGCTTCTGCAGCTCAGGGACGTATTTCGTGATAGGCTCGTTCCAGATCTTATCGCCGGCATTGATCAAGAAGAGATAGATGGTATAAATCTTGGTCAGGCTTCCGACGCGGAATACGGTTCTCTCGTCGACCTTCTTGACGCCAGCGGTAGTGTTCATGCGCGCCAGCTTCGGCGCCGTATGGAGCACCGAGAATAGGGGCGCCGCATCGTGCGCCGAGAACACCTCGAGCGCGAACGAGTAGTTCTGCGCGCCGCCCGTTATGTCCTTGAACGTGCTCGTCAGATTCGCAACGGCGGCCTTGACGGCGTCGCTCTTAGCGAGCTGCAAGGGCTTGGGAAACACGGGCCCCTCGAGTGGACATGTTGGCGCTGCTTGAACTTGAACTTCGCATGCCCATAGTAATATCCATGCTACTACTAGACTGAAGAATTTGGCCAACATTTTGACTACCTATCCAGCCTTAACCCGACAGAACTACTTGTGCGGTGTTCAAATCTGGTCTTCCCAGAATGGGAAGCACTCATGATTGATATACACGTAGTAGACTACATATTTCCACCTGATATATACTTACCTACTGATTATGCAAGGTACCTAATGCAACCCCGATGGTTAAAGATAGCCTAGAGATACGATTTCAGGATGAAGAGCTGATGTGCGGTTATGATCAATATTTATCCTTCGCCGCACGGATAAGAACCACGGATACGGTCGTTCGTACGCCAGGTGGACGGCACCATTAGGCCCCAGGAGTAAGGGACTGAAGGTTCTTGAGGAACGTGGTAGGTTAACCACATCTTTGTGTGTATCTCGGAAGCATCCGATTTATCCAGAGTCTTAATCTGCCAATAGAGCGACAATCGCACGCCCAAGTTACGGAAACAATATTTTAGTACGTGGTACCCCCGAGCATCGGCGGGTAAAGTACGCAATATAGCCGCAAGATCTAGATCACCATTTTAAGACGTATATAGATAATTTGATAGTAAAAAGAGAAAAAAGCTCCGAACCAAAAAAAGATGATGCGACTTTCGAAGATATAGTTCCTGGTTCTTTAGTCATTTTAATACTCCTAAGCTTGGGGGTAGCTAGGAGTATTGGAAAGCGAAGCCTCAACCGTGTGGCTTGAGGTACATAGGCTTGAAGCCACAGTCTAGGGTTGTTCGTGAACTCTTAAACCATTATGCAATAGTGGATTACTTTGTTGTAACCCTCTTGTATGTCTAAAGGCCTACCTATCACTTGATTCTAAGCTTTGCAGCGTTGCAACTACAGACGAGTGAGATGAATGACTTGCCAAAGATTTCGTGACACGGCGAATAAGATTTGCCTATTGGGCTAATACTGCCGTCCCTGGCTACGTGATAGTGTTGATTCAATAGACACCAAAGGAATGATTCGAAAGTGCTGCATCCGGACTGGGCAATGGCATGAGACAAAGGACGATTTAACTCACAATCTCAATTCGGTCGACGATGTTTTTAGACAAAAACACGAGTGTGATCTTGTCTTCCTTCTTTCGCCTACATGTCCATTGGCCTATATTAATCAAAAGTGCTATACGTACGGGTTTTGCTGTTGGACGAGTGACAAGTGTTGTAGCCACCAACATTGTACCGGAACGACATCACTGCTTGTAATACAGGCTTTGAGCAATTTATCTTCATCCCTACTTGGAAGTCTATATAAAACTCACAACATACATATAAGCTACCTAAAAAATGTCTAGAGCTCGAGGAAAGCCGGTCGGCGGGACAGCGGAGGTTCCCATCTATACGCGGGCGACCATACTCGACAACGGGTTAATAGGGGCAAAGCCAGCCAACAAAACAGGTATAGAGAGGAATGCCGACATACCCGATCCGACGAGTACAGCAGATGACTTATATGCCCTCAACTGTTTGCAGTTGTTCAGGGAGATGCCCCTGGAGCCCATGTCCGTCCAGATTCCCATGGAGAACGTGATTGACAACCTACCGAAACCGCTGCACCTTCGGGTGCGCATAGCGCCGGCGGGCGGGACAGATGTTTTCGGGGCCGACGTGGAAGGGATAGACACGGTTATCAAGCAGACATACGAAAATTACGACCGCCTCTGGAACATGTTTGCCGCGTGCGAGTATATTTTCTGGCCGATTGAGGTCGCGACGGGCCATTTCGTGACGGCCATCTTCCACTTGAGGCAAAGCAACGTCGTGGAAAGCTGGTCAGTGGTGGAGCCGCAGCGCGGGGAAAAGGGGCTGAAGACCGTCGCGAGGGTCGCGTCGGTAATTCAGAAGATGTTCGCGATGAAGAATATCGTCGTTGAGACAGATTCGTACAGAGACGATAGCCATAAGGATCCGGAAGAGGGGTTTCGGCCATGGTCTCTACCCTGGGTCCCGCCGGCGGATTACGGCGAAGACGACTCGCAGGTCTGGCATTCGGGCATACGGTCGTTCGCCCTCGTGCGCCAGCTGATTTGGCGGGTACTGGACAAGTACTGCAAAAAGGAGGAACACGATGAGTCCTTCTGGACGGAACCTACCTGTGGCTGGCTGAATATCGATCAGGTCCGGCACGACATGATGGGTATCTGTGCCGTTAATACTATCTACAACATGAAGTGGTACGCGCGCCTGGCCGTCGAGTGTATTGAGAGAATCTCGACCGTCGAGGGGGTGGAAACCTTTGAGGCATCAGCCCTAGCCCCGGTTGAAGAGGGGAAATTTACTTATCTCCCAGGCGCCGACGAGGACACAACGATTGAAGACCCTAATGATCAGGCTGGCGATCAGGACATGTCTGGTTAGCGATATAAACTAAGGGAGATAAAAGGTGATGAGGGATGGTTTTCGCAGCATGTTCGATACAATACAAAACAATGTTCATACATCTCGAGTTCCTGCCATTTGACTTCATGGCCAGCTCTGGTAGTCAAACCTGGTTACTAGTTCTATATGCTACCGAGGAATAAATATAATTGAATCTGATTCCTTACTCTCGTTCGATTTTTCGAGAGCCCTAGCTAGGGCTATTTATGAGTCAAAATTCCCTTGGACAAGTCTATCCCTTTTCTGTAGACATAAATGGCCGCAGCTTTAGGCAATGTGAGATGATCACAAGCAAACATGTCTTTCAGAAGCCCAGTCCTGTAGATAGTCCGCCGAATAACCCAACGCAAGACAACGACAGTGCTGCCCGGCCGCAAACCAAAACAAACTCCGAAAAGATTACTCCTAACTATGAGGATTAATAATAAGTGTATGCCTCGGGAATCTTGTTTGTTCATTCATTCACGCACTTGTCATTTTACCCATCCATTGTTCAGCTGCAGCAAATAAGACTAAACAAACAGCTCTACTACTTAGACCAATATCGCCGACCGACATTCAACAACAGTAAAAACCACAATAGCCCGGTTGGTGTAGTGGAAAGCACGCTCGGTACCAAATCAACCGCCCCTACATACCAGCCCGATACGCTGAGTTGCAAGTGGTGATCACAATGCTTTGTTCCAAGACACACATTGGCGGAGTAGTTCCGAGAGACCTTGGTTCAAATCCAAGACTGGGCAATTCTTTTCCCTCCTTTTTTGCCTCGCCTTGCATTCCTATTTCTCCCTAACTTTAATTCATTCTTTCTCTATATATGTGTCTCATACTACGTCATTGAACACTTCTATACCTCAAGAGTGGTTCTATCGTATACTAGCCATACGCCCTCGACGAAATAGATAGCTTACGTAAGTACATCTCCATCTAATCAATCCCACGGACATAGACACGGACAAGACGAGCCGTTACACGTCAACTAATGATTCGCAGAAAACAAGGCTGAATGAGGCTAATGAAATTGTACTGTGCTTTTTGGTGGACGGTAGTTGGAATGCACCTTAGTGCCATGGCTGAATTCGTCCCGTGTTTTGTCTTTGCTTTTTACGTTTGTTTCACTTGGTACCTGCAGGAAATATGAGACAACATTGCTAGGTTATAAGGTTGTCCGCGATGACGGAATAAGGGGAATGAAACTTAGATGGGTGTAATCGTGCTTCGTTTTATTTTGTTCATTTCTTGCCTTGTGATGGCTATCCTGCCTGCACGATGCTCACGCTTCAATATGGAAAAGTGCCCATAAGCAGGTCACTAGCCACACTTCACACCCAGCTCGCGCCACAATTCCTCCCCCTAAGTCCCAGGGTCGCATCCATTCCTCCACGCAATGCTGATGCTGGATCCAGGATGGGCAAGGGCCGACGTAGCCTCCTGTTTGATAATCTTTACCCGAACGGTTTCAATTGGTGAAGAAGTGGTAGGCTTATCGCCATACTCTTCGTCAGAACATGCAAACATTCCCAATGCAACTTTGAAGATTTTCGATATCTGGTCTTCTCGAAGTACGAGGGACCCCCGGTGATCATGGGTATAGCCGTCATATCCACATCATCTTCTTGGGGTACACGCTAACCTGCGCATAGCTTCACCACGCCACTCTCGCGGCTCTCTTTCCTCTGTTTCGACGACGAGCCTAGTTTTCGAACGCCTCGGAGAACGAGAAAAAGCCCATGGAAAGCTATCCAATTTCGACCATGACGACCCCTTCAATAACGCCGTTGACGATGACGAGCAAGGTGCCTTTCTCGACCCTGCTAATGCCCGGAAGAGACTTGGTATGGATATTAAATTCAAGAAATTGTTACTCGTTGCATCCGGCCTCCTAATCGCTGCCTGGTTGGTCGGACTGGCAATGTTCATATCCTCCAAATCGTACCAGCACTCGTCTGAAAAAGAGCACGACCCAACCGCAACGACTTCGCGTGGCTCCGGCAAGCGTATAACTCTCGACCAGGTTCTAAGCGGCTACTTCGGCGCCAATAGTCAACAGATTAGCTGGATCGAGGGCGCGAATGGAGAAGACGGACTTTTGCTAGAGCGTGGAGGGTTGCACAAGGATTTTTTGGTCGTTGAAGATGTCCGGAGTCAGAACGGCAACAACGTTCCGGCCGGCGTTCAAATTACGGCGTCAAAAACATTGATGAAAAGCGACACATTTGATGTAGGGGGAAGTATGTACTCGCCAGAGCAGGTTTGGCCGAGTCCTGATCTCAAGAAAGTTCTTATTGCGACCGATATCCAGGCTATATGGAGGTATTCCTTTACCGCGATTTACTACATTTTCGATGTTGAAACTCAAACGGCCGAGCCTCTCATCCCCGACGACGCTGGGCGCAGGGTGCAATTGGCGCAGTGGAGCCCCAAGAGCAACGCCGTTTCCTTTACGAGCTCGAACAATCTCTATGTCCGACATCTCGAGAGCAAAGAGGTGGTGCAGGTTACCAAGGACGGTGGCCCAGAATACTTCTATGGCATCCCAGATTGGGTGTACGAAGAGGAGGTTTTCGGTGATAATAGCGCTACCTGGTGGTCCGAAGGTGGCGACTTCATGGCGTTCCTTCGCACAAACGAGACACTCGTCCCCGAATACCCGATTCAATTCTTCATAGAGCGGCCCAGCGGCGAGCAACCCCCTCCGGGCCACGAGACGTACCCGGAAGTTCAGCAGATCAAGTATCCCAAGGCCGGTTCGCCAAATCCTTTTGTCGATCTTCTTTTCTATGATATGGCCAAGGGTGATACATTCGCTGTAGAGATCGAAGGCGGCTTTGCTCCCGACGATCTGCTCATCACGGATATTACATGGGCTGGAAATAAGGTGCTCATAAAGGAGACTAACCGTGTGAGCGACGTGATGCGTGTCGTCCTTGTAGATGTTACTGCACGGACAGGCAAGACTGTCAGGACCATGGATACAAATAAAATTGATGGCGGCTGGTTCGAGATCTCCCACGATACCACTTATATTCCGGCCGACCCCGAAAATGGCAGGCCGGAGGATGGATATCTTGATACTGTCATCCATGATGATGGAGATCATCTCGCCTACTTCAGTCCGCTCGACGCCAGTGAGCCCATTATGTTGACATCGGGCAAGTGGGAGGTAGTAGGTGGGCCCTCCGCTGTCGACTTGAAGAACAATGTGGCGTATTTCGTCGCTACCAAGGAATCCTCGATTCAGCGCCACATTTATAGCGTGAGGTTCGACGGTTCCGACTTGAAACCGGTCACGGATACGAGCAAGGAAGGGTACTATAGTGCTTCCTTCTCCCGCAAAGCCGGCTACGCCCTTCTTACTTATCACGGACCCAAAGTGCCCAGCCAGAAAGTAATCAGCACTCCGAGCAACTCTGATTCGTATGAACATGTCATCGAAGAAAACAAGGAATTGGCTGAGAAGGCCAAGGTACACGAGCTTCCTCTCCTCGAATACGGAACCATCGAGGTGGATGATGTTGAGTTGAATTATATCGAACGTCGTCCGCCGCACTTCGATCCTCACAAACAGTATCCTGTTTTATTTCAACAGTACTCCGGTCCAGGTTCCCAGTCCGTCTCCAAGAAATTCGTAGTCGATTTCCAGTCGTACGTTGCCGCGGCACTGGGCTATGTCGTAGTAACGGTTGACGGTAGAGGCACGGGCTTCATTGGGCGTAAGGCACGGGTTATAGTACGCAAGAACCTCGGCAATTGGGAAGCCCATGACCAGATTGCAGCGGCCAAGATCTGGGCCGCGAAGCCATACACCGATGAGACTCGAATAGCTATCTGGGGCTGGTCTTACGGTGGATTTCAAACCCTCAAGACGCTAGAGCAAGATGCAGGCCAGACATTCAAGTATGGCATGGCAGTCGCACCAGTCACAGACTGGCGGTTCTACGACAGCATTTACACAGAGCGATACATGCTGACTCCACAGGAAAACGGGGCGGGTTATGACAGTTCAGCAATCAACAATGTTAGTGCGCTCGGTGGGAACGTACGTTTCCTCGTCATGCATGGTGTCGCCGACGATAACGTGCACATGCAAAACACGCTTACCTTACTCGATAAGCTCGACTTAGAACGCATTGAGAATTATGATCTTCACATGTTTCCCGATAGCAACCATGGTATCTACTTTCACAATGCCAACCGCATTGTATATGACAGTAAGTTTACCTACACTCTCTAGAGAGCGTACGGCTGACTTTAGTGCAGAATTAAGCAACTGGCTTATCAACGCCTTCAATGGCGAATGGCTTAAGATAGCGAATGCGAAGCCGAAGCCTGCGAACAAGCTAAAGGAGAAGAGGGGCGTTGAAGAGCTGAAGGAGGGGGTGGCGATGATGAAGAAGAGATGGGGCGTCTCTACGGAAGGAAGTCGTGTATTACCGTCGTTGATTGACACATAGCGAGAAGCGAACATGGGAAAGGCGTTCTGGTACCGGCGCTCTGTTACTGTATTGTTAGTTCGACTTGCTTATACTTGATTGGCGATAACTGCTTGGTTGAATGTATATCTCCAAGTTCCTTCTGGATATTCCTCAACAAACGTCTGAGAAGCACAGAAGACAGGATGACGTCTTGTATCTTAAGTGTACGATGCCTCAATTAGAGATGGTCTTCCTACCACTGTATCATTAAATACGTAGAACATTATGCTTCAAGACTTTCAGTTAGGGACCAGACAGCACAAGCTCAGAGAGATTAGGCTCCCATCCTACTGTGTATAACATGAGGGTACGCTGCCCGCTCTTCACAATCAACAAGCCTCAGAATTCTCCTCCGAAGCAATAGCTTAACCACATGAAAGAAGATAAAGAGCACCTTACCCCTTCTGTCAAAGATTATTCTGTGACCGCCACAATCAAGCAACGCCTTGTCTGGCAGATAAGGACCGAGAAGAACAATCGGGTTGTTTCACGACAAAGAACATCACTACATTGTAGTGTGCTCTAACATCAATCTTGCGTTTCAGATAGTTTTACAGAGTGAGTCACTATATATACTCTCCTTTCGCCCACAGAGCGTCTAACCATCGCGTTGTTCGGCTTTCAACTTCAACAGTAAGTTACATCCCCTCCCACCACATGCTCTAACAATATTTAGCTTCTTAAACGTGAATACCTAATGCCCCGGCCTTCCTCCTCGGAAGCTGAGACGCCAAGTTCTTCTTCATCATCGGAAGGAGGCGAATCATACACGACGCGTATGCTGGCAAAGGTCAAGAGACATCAGGAGCACTTCGAAGCGGTCGTTACTAATAACGCCAACTACATATCATTAGGGAAGGAACCTTTGGCTTCGGTGTGGGATATCCTGATCACGTCGCCTTCAACTATTATCCCTACTTTATCATCTCATTCTGCTACTAATCTTCCTTCTAGTGATAACAGGGGAAAGATGATGGGAAATAATAATAAGATGGCCAGAAAAGATATCAGACACATCTCTTGGTCGCCACCGTCACAGCTGACTGGGCACTACCAGTACAACTACGACGACGAGGCCAGTACTGAGCCGCTCCTAGGATGGCGTCGATATGAAGCCGATGGGGATGAAGATGATCCACACAGGATGTATTCGTTTCCTGAGTTACCCCAGAAGCCGTTGAGGTGCTGTATACCTGAGATGAAGACTGTTTGCGGTAAGGTATTGTCGTGCTTTGGGCGCAATAAGTGATGATGGCTCACTTGTGTGCCTGGCCTTAATAAAAATAAAAATAAAATAAAGACTTGGAAAGGTCATAATTAAACAGGCCTCCCTGGAAGTTTTCAACGAAAATATTCGAGAAAGAAGCAATACTGGTAGAAGACTTTTGGTATGAACGCAGGCGTTCTAATATACACATCATACATCTCGGAACGATCTCGTTCTCTTTTATTAGCAAGAACTATATACTATACATATACAGCTATATAAACAATATAAGAAATGATTCTCGAGCAAGGTAAGAACATATTGGTGGTAACATAAATAAATAAAAAGATCCATGACACACAAATGGCGTTGCATCGCGCCATCTGACATTTGGCATCTGGCATCTACTATACAATATGTGCACGCATCCGCCAATCTACCAGTTTGCATGCACATGATTACCTGTCAAATGCAAGAAGCAGGAAGATCGGTTTTAGCCAGGTACCAAAAAAGTGAATTTCCCCATTCAGGAGATCGTCCGGGCCAAATTGACGACGTTTCCGAAGATTGCCTCGACATGCCTCCGCCTCCACATTTTAGTCCCCAACTATCTTGTTTGGGATATATTGAGCTCGGAACATGATGGTCCCTGTAAACATGTGTACTTTTCAAAGCTAGGTAGATCAGAGAATGGATGTCAATTGGGCTTCTGCAGCGAATGAGGCAGTTGTCGGATCGTCGGGTGTATGTAGGTAGCTTTCCATGTTCGGCGTCACGCCATTCACGATTAAATTAATTCAGCGTTCGCGTTCGCGATGGCTTCACCTCTAAAAGAAGACTCTCCCCGCGGTCCTAATTATTTGGAATTGTAATCTAGGTGTACCTAACCGCCACGAAGCAAGGTCTACCCAGAACACCGACATATCCTAGAGCAAGTCTCAAGATGGTCTCAGCCACATTCCTAGGCAGCGTCCTCGCCGCCGCTACTCTGTCCTCCGCCCTCCCCTCCGCCCTCGAAGCGCGCGGAACAGGCGCGATCAAATGCCCCATAATCCTCAACGGCCTCGTGAAATCCTCGCTTAAGCCAACAGACTTCGACTCGTACGCCACGAGCCCATTCAACCCGGACTATATCCGGGGCAGCGAGAAGTTCAGCCAGACGCTGCAGTTCCCCAACGTGACGGCCTCGCGCTTCGATAACGCCACTACCAAGGCCATCGAGGTGACGATCAACGATAAGAGCATCTTCCAGACCCAGAATGGTTTTAGGAGGGCCGGATTGCAGATACAGGGCGATACGAATGAGAATGGTCCCGGAACGAAGGGCGTGAGGACGTTGCATTTTAGTGTTAAGCAGGATTCGGCGCGGAAATTGAATTTGACGCATGAGTATCTGGTTAGTATTTTTCTTTTTCTTGCTGATTGATTTTCCCCCTTACCTTCGATTGTAGACGATTGAATATGAAGACGAGAAAACGTGGCGGAAACATTGACATAAAACAAAGTTGAAAAGATACGAGCAGTAGAGCTAATGCAGGACTGATAAACCAGAACGTCTGGCACGAGGCCGCCGACTACAGCTCCAACCAGTTCAACTTCCAGACCGGCACCATCATCGGCCGGTCGGGCAACAAGAACACGTTCAAGGTGCTCAACAGGCAGAACACCGAGGTCTGGTCCACGCCCATCGACGAGACGGCCTGGCAGAACTTTGCCATTACCCTGGACTTTGACAAGAAGTGAGTTTCGCTTACCCTTACACTCCCCCCTCTCGCACTTAACATACGCTCCCCCGCCGCTTTCTTACAACCAAGTCCACACACTAAAACGTAACCATTCTTTAGCACTCTCCAAGTATACTACTCCAAGGACGACGAGCCCCTCAAATCCGTCACGTCCAAGCTCTCCAACAACAACTCCGGAGGAGGGCAATACCAGATCGGCATCCTGAAGAAGCCTACGGGGACGTCCGACGTCGTCAACTCGGGCTATCAGGAGAAGAACCTGAACGAAGGGCAGATCTACGGAGGGCTTTTCCTTGAGGATAGCGCTGGGGGTTGCATCTCTTTGTAAATCCCGTAGTGGGAAAGGAAAGTGGTGTGGTGGTCAAGGGAGGGATGAAAGTGGTGGTGGTAGGAGAAAGAAAAGGGGGAGATATTGAATTCTTCATGTCTTGTGCTGGGATTGAAATAATCCCTCAAACCCATACTCCTCACTCCAAAAAAAACTACGAGCCAATATCAAAATATTCCCAAACGGCAAACTTGAATAAAAACTGCGAATCGAAATTATTATTATAAAAATAGTATTATCCCCCAAGTCGTATGTCTATATCTACATGTTTAAATCTGTTCAACCTGTTACTTCTCTCTTAACTGGTCTAGATGTTAACTCACCTCTCATCTTTTTTATCTTTCTTCTTTTAATTTATACACGCTGAAGCACATGTGCGTACGCATGTGCGCCTTACCTTTCTTACTTGCTTTCTTCATCACCCACTACAAACAAGAGCGAGCAAGCGGCCAGCCTACCAACCAACATGCTACAATGTTAGGCACCTACCTCAGCTGCATCCCCTTCTTCCTGTTCAGCGTCCGAGCACGTCCTAAGCCCTGTTGATTCTGCTGATTCTGACTCTCATGCCCACTGCCATCCTCATTCCCATTCCCGGTTGTACTCTTCACAACGGCAGCAGTAGCGGTTTCAGTTCGTCGCTGGCTAGGCAAACCCCTCCGATCATCAAACGGAAAAGGCTGTCTCAGATCTTCTAGCGGCGAGGGTAGAGCCGCGAACGAGATCTGCTCCGTCGTCAGCGCTATCCCTATCCCTGTCCCTGTCCCTGTCCCTGTCACCGTCCCTGCTCCTATCTCGGCTGGTGATTGTGTGCGAGACATTGGCAGAGGTGTAGGTAGACGTAGTGGCGGAAGGGAAGGAAGAGGAGGAAGAGGGACTTCTGTGGGGACGACGAACTGGTTGAGGTCGATGTTTTGGTATAGCGTTACTGATGAATGGGAGCGGGGTAGTTGCTGTGTTTGGTCTTGTTTTTCTTGCTGCAGTGGCTGTTGTCCCTGTCCGTGGGAGGTAGAGGGTCTCGGTAGTTCTTTTCGTGCCTGTGACTGTGGTTGTAGTTTTGGCTGTGGTTGAGAGTGTGATTTTCGCTGTTGTTGTTGTACCTGTGCAGTAGTAGCGTTTCGTTGATATCCCTCTGCCTGCATCTCCTGAGCTAGCCGAGTTTGCGCGTACTCAGACGAGAAGAACGAGTAGTTCGCCGGATTGCTTATATCGCTGTTCCTTCGACTTAGACACAGACTATCCTGTCTCTCTAGCATAGCTTTCTCGCTTACAGGAAACGAATCCTCAAGTGGTGTCTCGAGCTCCACGGCAGCAGAGTAATCGTAATTCGCCGGGGTCTCGAGTTCTGAGATGTTGCCCGTCGGTATGTTCAGGTTTGAGGTTGAGTCGAAATGTCCGACATTAGTATCGATTCGCAACCCTGACCGCGTTGAACCAGGAGTGGACCGTGACAGCTGCACGAGACGCGGCTTATGTGGTTTCGCAAAGTACCTCTCCAACTTGGCCTCTTCCTCGCTGCCGCTGCTGATTTCCCAGCTATCGCGTCTTTGAAGTCGATTATCTGGCCGTGTCCGCTTACCCAGGGCAGCATCAACAAGACCCGGAGGTAGAGGTTGGCTGCTGTTTTTGCTTCCAATTCCTTGCCCATATCCTAACCCTTGTTGATAAACCATGTCCACGCGTTCTCCCCAAGAAGCTTGCCTTTGTGGAGATGGTACCGGTACGATGTTCTGACTATACGCGCCGTCGTCGTAACCATCCCACGGATTGGGACGAAAATGTTCTTCACCACCAGGAGACTTCTCAACCCAGTTCACCTTGAAACTAGGCGGGGGTCTGCGGCCAGCTTTCACAAGATGCTCGTGGACGCTGCGCTCGATGCGCTCCTGCGCACGCGAGAAGAATGACATCTTCTGACGCGGGCGTTCCGGGTCCAAGGCCCCGTAGGCTGGGCTCGGCGATCGCGATCGCCTGATTGACCGCGAGGAAGACATGGACTCTTGTCGGCCGCGGGTGGAAACGGAAGCAACAGTTGTAGACCTAAGCGGTGTAACAGTAGCGTACGGCGGCATGCTGAAACCCGAGTTTTCGAAACTCGCACGAGAAGCCGATGGTAGCGGGAATTGATATGCTTCAAATTGCGCGCTCGTGTGCATGTCAGTCTCTGCAACGATACTTCCTTGCATAGCGGGCGTAGTATGCATAGACCTCTGGTTTATAGAACGGGAGGTGTGTAGGTACGCTGCGGGACTGTACATGCTGTGCGCGTCATCTTCGCCGATATTATCCCCGTAATCTCTGTCTGCTGTATCGTGCGGGCTGACCGAGGCATGACTTGTGCAGCCCCGCCGCGGCGCCGGTTCCGAGTGCACAGCGGCCGGTCGATAAGCTGTATATATCGAGACTGGCCGGGAAACATTAGCTGCCTGAGGTACAGGCTGGGCGTGCGGATGACTTCGTAGAATGTAGTTATCATAACTTTTCTGTTTTCGATGGCTACCGTAGTCGCTCGATGTGTTAGGTGGGACGACTGAGCCTGGGCGGAAAAGGTTTTCTGGATGGTAGGGTTGGCCTTGGTCGTCGTTGCCAGGAACCCTTTGTGGCTCTTCCAACATGCGCCATTCAGTGGCCGAGAACTCGTCGTCACCGTCATATTCAGTGAGAGCACTGTTTGGAATGGGTCCGGGCGTTAAGACGGCTGGATGGATGTCTCGACGAAGAACCTTTGCAGGTCGAAGCTGCGAAGTTCTAGACGTCTGTGACTCACCTGCACCCTCGCTCGGTAACACCTTTTCCGGCTTGGTTTCAAAGCCTGGCGGAGGGGGCTTATGGTAGAGAACAGCGGCAGTGCTCGATTGGCTGGTATCGCTGTCTGCTTCCCAGTGATTCTGATCGTCAACACCGATTGACTCGGCTTCGCTGGCCACGTCACTGTAGTATTCAGAGAGATGCCCAAGTGTCTCGAGCCGAAGCTGGCTTTGTCGTAGTCTGTTGGAATACATTTTAGAAATGTGAGCTCGAATAGTAGAACGTTTCACGGGCGGGAGAGGTGTTAAGTGTGGGTTAGAAGTGTATGTGAAGTCAGGTGCAAGTGAAATATATGAAACTGATTGTGAAAATTGAAGTGGGATCGCAGCTTGGATGCAATGGAGTATATGAACAGGGGGAACACAATTGAAAAACAAAAGGTGCGGCCTGGATGAGATGGGGTTGAAAGGTGGTGAACGAAACGGGACCTATATCCTGTTATACAAGAGCTTTGTCCTTGGCCCGGACTATGACAAGAAGTCGGGGATAAGGTTATTCAAAGAGTCCGGGCACTTTCATTGTTGCTCAGATAACCTTGTTCTCCTTTTATAGCCGTTAGCAAAACCATAGACAAAGGTGCTGCACAGTTCAATTCAGCCCTTGTCCTGCTATGGCAAGTCTAGCCTCAACTATCAACTCCGCCATGGGGCCAACAAGGGCAACACGGCTATGAGTAAATACAGTGTGTGCCAAGGGTTACATGTATGTAGATGGAAGCAGTATGACTGACTGCTAGAGGAGCGCGTGTGTATTGAGAACTCGTACCGTGGTTTTCTTTATTCCCGCCTGTCTTTTCTATACATCTCCGCTGTTGAGTCCCCTCCTCGATCATGAAAATACGCCGGACCATGCCATGCCAGCGCAAACCTATATAACCATACTAATGCATGCTCTTGCTCGTGTCAATCGTGTCAAGGGTGGATTCGCTAGTGCGTATTTGTGTCGAGGATCTATGCCTCGCACCGTATTTCTTCATCTTGGAATATTCGGACCTGTGCTGGTGCTTAGGCTACATATTTGTATTTATCAGTTGGAGAACCGTCTGGGAGTTCGTCTCTTTCCAGATAATCTCTACTAATCAGAGACTCGATCTGTCCTTTAATCAAAGACATGTCAGGCTTGAACCGCCCACTCAAGACTTGGATAACCTCGTTCACGAGCTGCGTGTGGCTAAGCTCTTTCCGTTGCCTGCGGGATATTAGCGACGTGTTAAAGAGTAAAGTGACATAGGAAGACGTACTTCATAATCCGAACAATCACCGAATCAGCCACATGCTTTCTGGTCTCCAGGTTCTTTTCGTCGGTCTCCTTGCGCTCTTCATCGTTCTCAACCCGGTTGGCAGCATTGACCGAAGGTATCTTGATCTTGATCGTCTTGCTTACGAACTCGCGATTAAAAGTAAATTTATCGCCGGGTCTGGCGGCATTCTTCGACTGGGACTGTCTAAGTAGGATGCGGAATTGCTTGATTACGGACAACGACGTCAGTGTGTTGACCAGATCGGCCGTGGGGATATTAGTCGCAGCCTGAATGTCTTCAAAAGATAGCCATTCATCCTCCTTTAGGTCATTGAACAGGAGGAGCACAATCATGCCGTAAGTAGAGATGTTGATGTCGTAACGGCGGTCTTTGCTAAGCGGCCCAGAGGTTTTGTCGGGTATTTTGGGAAATATGCATTTCATGTCCGCTGTACCGGCGCTTCCAACCCAGGTTAGGACTCTACCGTTCCGATTCCTCGAGTAGAATTCAAAAAAGCTCTTCTGCAGCCTCTCAATCTCGGGTGGGAAAGTTGCTTTGAGTCTCGTCTCAGCTGACAAGCCCGTTGCTCTGCCCATGATTTCTTTGGGCCAGTTATTTCCGGCGAGAACCGAAATATTTAAATCAATCACCTTCTCATCCAGCGCACCTAGGCCCCGTATATGATTCCGGTACTGCTCGGTCGTCTCACGAGAAGTACTCATATCTCTGAACATGCCCTCGAACTTTTGTGTGAAGTTGTTTCCCAATTCTCGCTTCATCCGAGAGATCATTTCCTGCTCGATGTCTTGGCTTTCTGACTTCCCATGTAACAGTCGACGGGCGAGGTGTTTCTGGTAGTACGACTCAAACTTGTCTTTCTCGCTGAGATGCTTGAGTAATGTAATGGCCTTATCCAGCACGACGTCGACTTCGGCCTCGGTTTTTCCTTTGATTCCTCGCTTTAGGTTGTCGTCTATAAATAGTGAGACAAATTCGGAGGCTCGATCGAATCTATTGATGAAAGAAGTAAAACTTCGGGTCAAGGCGGTTTCGACTATCGGTTTTCGGTCGAAACATTCAACCCATAGTCGATCAAACTTGTCTTTCAGACAAAGAACATCGTCTACCCACTTTATGGCAGCGGCTGTGAGCTGAGCAGAGGCAGTGAGGGGCTTTGGCTTAGACTTCTCCCCGTCACCAGCCGCCTCTTCACCAGCAGGCGCTTGTGCGATGCTGAAGTCGGTATTGTTGAGATTTTGCTCAATCTCATTGCCTAAGTCCATAACCCGAACAGCTAGGGCGTTGCGCAGAGGCGTAACCTTCTCGTCGACGCGTGATATGAGGGAATATAGGATGCGGAGATCTTCGATCCTATCGTTATCGATCATGGCGCGAATCCCGCTTCCCTCGAGTTGCAAAAACTCTTCAAGGTGATTGCTAATCAGTTCCTCATCAATGACATGGGCAATCTTCTCCTTGGACAAGGGCGAAACGGTCGTTTGGCAGCGTGCCGCCTCTTCAGCCAAACGCCGCTGGGTTTGACGGAGCCATGCACTGGCATCCGCTTCGCGTAGGAGCTTCTCGCACTCGGCTCGGTAGAAATCGCGGCTCGTGCGCTCATAATATGGCTCGAAAGTAGTCAGGTAGAGGCGTTCTTTCTCGTTCTCTTCGTCCGTCTCGAAAAGACATTCGAGCATAGAGATGCAGCTCCGCAGGAGCGCCTTATCTATCACGTCGCCTTCTCTTTCCATGTTTATCTGGTCGATAATGGTAGCATTAAGAATATCGAACACTTTATAGCCCGTGTCGTGGTCTCCAGAGGCACCGAGATTGGCCCGCAGTATGTTGTCACGAAACAAACCGATCGTGGTAGTATAGATGGATGGCCGATGGTGCTCCTGGCCATAGCCGCGGTCAAGATACATCAAAATATCCGCAATCATATTCATGGACATGTTGTGCTGCTCCCAGGAACCTCGGAGCCCCTTGAGGAACCTCTCGCCCAATGCACGGCGCTCGGCAACACTGAGACCAGGCGCCCCATCCATTGTTATACTAACGAGGTTCTTCGTGATTAACGTCGCGATCGGCGGCATGACTTCTTCGGCAAACCATTTCTCTTCGAACTCTTTGACGCGGTCGTATAGCGCTTGGCCTGCCTTTCTAAGCACCATCTTGTACGAATACCGATACAACTGTTCGAAGGATAAGTCGCCGGCATTTTGCTTGTGAATGTCTCGGATCGCGTCGCTAAGTTTCTCCCAACAAAGCTCGAATTCATCCTGGCCACCAGGCCGCGTTGAAGGCTGTGGAATATAGATTATATTAGCATCCGTTCACACCACAACGAGCACTCCGCGTGCCAGGTGATCTGGGCAATAACTACTTACCCTACGGGGAGGCCTAATGCGTGCTCCGCGGCCCGCGGACCCTCCTCGTCCCGTAATCATGTTTCATGCCCTTCCCTGGCTACAACCAGGCACAAAAGAAAGAATGAGGGAGTAGATTGCTTGCATGTACTATTCCCGTAGAGACTTCACTTTATACTATACAACTAGCCAAGGCTATTGACATGTTGGTTCGGGCGAGAATAAGTACTTGGAGGTGGAATCCACTAGATGTAGGCTTTAAGTCTAGGATGGTGACTTTTTGAGGTTTGTGCCGGATTGTCAAGCTGTGTTTCTGTGGTGAAGGCAGGGTCAAGCTCAAGAAGCTCTCTTACAAAGGCGAAGCAGTAGAGAGGACAAGTCGGCAAGACAATGGCGGTTTTTGTGTTTGCCTCAACCAAATTTTTTGAATAAAATGTTAAGGGGTATTAAAAAAGAGGAAGGAGAGCAGCACTGGCTGTCTGCTAGTTATCGTGTTTTATTCTATTGACCCAGGCCTATGAGCAAACTTTGGATAAGTATTGTTATTGTGACCACTGTTATTCTGGTGGGAAGCGCGGGGAGGTGAGGCAAACCAACCTTGGGTGGGTAGGTATCCCATAACTGGCTTTGTCCACTTTGACGCATAAGTCTTGCTAGTATCCTAGTACCAATGCTAGTAGTAGTAGTAGGAAATGTATGTATGCACTAGTCTATGCATACCTAGGCTATATGTAGATGTCCTAGTACAAATAGATAGTACTATGTAGATAGGTACTAAAAGAGAGCTCAAACAAGCGTTAAGGCCTAACCGTAAGGCCTCAATTAATCCTCGAAGTGGGAGTTGATGTTATCGATAGATGGATGTGCTTCTGCCACCCCGAGATTTTTGGAGTAAGTACCTAGGTAAGTCTGCCGGGAACATGCTCCTTGTGGAGGGGCCTAGCAGTTGAGTAGGTACCTAGCGTAACAGGAACCCGGAGCACAGTACATCTGTAGTGGATCTGTCTTTTACTGGGCACCAATCCGGAGCATGCACGCAAACCCGTCTATTCATGGGCAAGTTAATGCCGGCTCATTCGTTGCCCCACGGCCGCCAGGGCCACCCCGTAACCCAACCCACTGCCCCGCCTAAAGCACGAAACCCAGGTAAAAGTGTAATCGCGATAAGATTATGTACTATCTTATCGATATATCACTGTTAATGCAAGTACTTACCTAGGTAATTGAGCATCTAGTTAGCTTACGGACTGTTCTCTTTCCCGAGGTCGTTTTCAACGTAACAACACTTATCTTTTAGCTTCATCTGATGCCACAAATAATGGCTTCCAGGACGGCCTCAAATTTCCTGAAAACGGTCCTTCGGACACACAGGGGCCTTTTCACTCCTATACCCCGACCCTATCCCCGCCTACCCCGAACTCTACAGCCCAGTGCCCGTCGATTTGCCCATACCATACCTAAGCCACCAACGAATAATGCCGTTGACGCTGAGGCATCTTCCGAGGCGAAGCCGCGCAAGCTTCTTGAGCCGCACTATCAGTTAATATTCACTTGTGTACCGTGCGGCGCGCGCTCGTCTCACTCTGTGTCTAAGCAGGGTTATCATAAAGGATCAGTCCTTATTAGTTGTCCTGACTGTCGCAACCGTCACATAATCAGCGACAATCTAAACATATTTGGTGATCGGAAGATCAATGTTGAAGACCTTCTGCGGGAAAAGGGACAGCTTGTGAAGCGTGGAACACTAGGCGAGGACGGCGATGTCGAATTCTGGCAGGATGGCCTAGCAGAGTCGGCTAGCGAAGGAGCAGCAAGTCCTACCTCGGGACACGAGGAAGAAGCCGCGCAACTACGTGAAGCTCGAGATCCTTCGTCACAAGCAACCAACCCCGTGCCTTCTACCTCGGGCCTTCACGGTGATGCCAATGCCCGTCCTTCTGTGCAGGGTATTAACCTCCAGCAGCCTACCCCAGGAACTCGACGGCAGTTTCATACTGGGGGTCGGAGGTTGGACCAATCGGGGAGCTTTGATATGATCCGAAACTACCTTAATATCTCAAAACCCGAGGATACCGAGGGCGCGGCATCGTCGTCTTCTGCGAAGGTTTCTACCCCGGTCCCGAAGTACGGCATCTTTCCGTCTCAAGTTTCAGTTTCTAACACCTGAACAGGTGAAGAAGCGCCTTCTCGCGGCCGATCTTGATAGAATCCGCGTATCAATGCTTCTGGAGACCAATGACGGCTTGGCTGGTGTACCACACGAGAAATCGGCCTCAGATGTTAAAAAGCCAAAAGAGGGCAAACCGGTCGATTCCATATCAATGTCTCCCAAAAGTGCTTACAGGATGAGAAGTAACGAAGAAAAGATTTACAAGAAGATACGTGGGAAAAAATTGGATGTGACGCACAAACCTGCCACAGCCAAGGCTGCGCAACAAAAACAACAAAAAGAAGACCCAATAGAACAGCAAAACCAACAAAACAAAAAAACAAATCTAAAACAACCACCACCGAAATCAATGGGCGGAAGATTGATACGCCGCATCCAGCTCGGGCCCAAGTTCACAGGAATCCGCTTCGAAAAACTCGACGGCCCGAGGATCGTCGCGCGACTCAAGACCGGCCAGGTATACCCGTTCCGACCTCCGGGGGGTGAGTTGCCTCCTGATAGACCCCAATGGGACCGAAAGACCCCGGTTGGTGACCCCATTTACGGACGAGGACATGTAAGGCCCGTGACCTCGAGATATCCTATAAGGGGTCCAGACGACACCGAAGCGCCTTTCTTTTAATGCACTGATTTTCTAAATAAATTTGGTCCGGTCGGTTGGGCGGACGCATGTACGTGTATTTGTGTATATTCTGTTACTACATACCAGTCTTTTCTTTTTTGTACACTACCTCATGTGTGTGGGCATATAGAATATGTCCGTCAAGACATGGCATTGGGAGTTAGTTACCCGCATAGGTAATTTTTTCGTTTTATCAGTTTAGCGTGTATGGAGAAGGAAAAGTGAGGCTTGGACTACCTTCTTGGGTAGGCGATCAAGTCTATAATATCAAAGATATAATGAGATTGATGTGTCATCTCTTCTTACACAACCACTCTCTCATGCTTGCAATGTACGAATCACAAAAAATTTCGAGATCCCTCGTATCTACTTACTATGTACCTGGGAGGATATTACCGACTTTGACCCCGTCTGCGCAGACAGAGCAAACGTGATGTGGCAGTATGTACTTGAACGCCCGCCCCCATGTTTCCGAGTGTACAAGCGTGTCTGGGTTAGGTAGGTAAGTAATAGTTATACTACCTAGGTATATAGTTTCGAGTGAGTGGTATGCATACTTGCAATGCAGTGGCCCAACGACCGGCGTAGAGTGACGGTACTAAGTAGTAAGGGGGCCTCAATAAGATAGAGAGACTGTACAGATTTGTTTCACCCAAAGTCAGGTTGGCAAGAAAGTGATGAAGGAGGGAGTAAAGTGCATAGGAGTCTAAGCTACCAGGGCTGGGTAATTAGATCAGTGAGGTTAGATCAGGCAAGTCGTACGTGATAAAAGACATTTGGGACACAGGTCAGGTAGAAATAGGAGAGATAGAGAGGTAGGGTATCAGATCTTATGCCTTATTAACATAACATAACATAACATAACAAATATTCTTTGATTCTCTTTCCCTTTTTCCATAACAAAATCAATAATGATGGTAGACACCTAGTTATATACACCATACTAATCACCCGTTTCTCATTGTCGACATACGTAGGTAACTTAATACTGGTGTCTCCGACTCCTATTCTGCGCCCCCTTCTCCTTCCTACTCTTAATCTTCTTCTCGAGCCTTCCACGCTTCCACTTGCCGTACCTATCCGGCTGGATCACGGCCTCGATCTTGCGTTTTCTAGACCTTCCCTCACGTCTCCTACGCGCTCGCTCACGCACCGCTAGCAGCTCAGCTGTATACGTAGCCGTGTCGAACTTGCGTTGGAGCACGTCCATTATTTCTGTAGCCTTAGTGCGGATGGCTTCGTGCCTCGTCTTGAATGCTTCGTCGTTGGTTGACGGGATGGTGATGGAAGGGTCTGTGAGGTGGTGGAGAGGGATTAAGAGGGCATGGAGTGAGGGTTGCAGTTTGGAGGCGGGGTTGGCGCCCACAAGGATGGAGATTATGTCCAGTGCGGCGACTTTAGGGATCAGGGCTCCTGCGCGAGGACGCGTTTCTTCGATGAGGATGGCGGAAAGCCATGTGCAGAGCGTATATAGAGTGACTTGGTGTGCTTGGAGGTTCTTGTCATCTGCGTCTACACCGCCCCATTCCTCCTCCTCATCTTCATCATTATCTTCATCTTGGTTGGATTCTTCTTCACCGTTGTTTCCCTCCTCGCCTCCCTGACCTTGTGCTTCGCGGGCTTCTTCTTTTCTGTCTCGAGTACCGGCCTCCAGGTATCTGCTGAGCATGAGGACGATTCGGCTGGCATCCGCCACCAACCCCTCATCCAGATCTGTAGACTCCTGTGTTATCGCTAGGACATCGAAACCTACAGCGTTGAAGCTCGCGTTGTTGAACTCCTTGCCTTGTCTCTTCTTCCAGCGCGCTATTACGCCAGGGCTCGATACGCCAATGGCGCCAATGAGCAGACGATCGATCATAGCCCCATCCAAGCGTAGCCCATGTGATCCGCTAATCTGCTGTCCGCGATCCATGGATTTGTTCTTTTCTTGGAAGTCGGCCAAGTATGTGATGATGAGCTGGACTGCAAGCTTCTTGACGAGCGCATCCGAATGCGAGAGAGACGTTGGGGTCAGCCTCCAGAGTTCATCGTGAGCCAGAGCAGTAGCCGGGTGCTTTTGTATCAGAATCGGGATGGCCTGCAGAACAACTTTGATGAGGTCCGTCTCCTTTGCAAACGTGGAGAAACTGCCTAGCACGGTGACTAAAGCACTGAGCAAACGATCGAGGTCTTTCTTATCCCTCGAAGCAGGTTCTCGAGCTTCAAAGTAAAGCGAGAATGACTGAATCGCAAGTTGAAGGACGGATGCATTATCGTCCTGCTCGATCCAGTTCCGTGCAAGGGATAAAAACTTAGACGTTCGCTCCTTGTCTGCTCTGCGGAATATCTCCTTGATGAGTTCAGCAGCTGCTAGGCGGCATTTCTCACTCTCGTCGTTGGCTAGCACCAAAACTAATGGAATAAAGCAGTTGGCAGAAACTTCTTGGACGAAGTCATCAGCCGACTTCATCAACAAGAGATGAATTACTTCCATGACAGAAAGACGACCGCCCTCTCTCTCGTATTGGAGATTAGCAACGATGAAACTGAGCTGTTTGGCCCATCGGTTCTTCTTCTGAGGGTAGTCTCGCAGGAATTGGAAGAAAGCGCCTCGTGCTAAATCACGAGTATCTTTATCATCGTTGGTGATCATGACGGTACCCACGTAGTCCAGCGTGTCGTAGACTACGGCAGTTTCTATCTTCCGATCTAGCACTGATCGCAAGAAGTTAAAGGTGATGTGGCGATAGAGTGGCTCCGTCAAATCATCCTTGAGCTTGCCTAATATCATATCGATTGCCGCATCTTTAGCTACCACATCACGTCTGTCCTTGAGTATGACAGACATTAATTTCAAAGCAGCTTGTGCAATCTCCCCTGAGAAGGATGTTGACGTTGCTATGCATTTCGTGGCTTCTTTGGCGGCAACCTTGTAGAGTTTCGATGATTCGTCGGTCTTGAAAGGCACCTTTGTGAGGACATTCAAGAGCTTGAATGTGGCAATCCGGACCTCTTCCTCGCCTTCGATGACGGCATCTCCGAGAATTGGAATGAAGCCTGTGATGTTGCCAGCGTTTCTTAAGTTGTCATGCTTCTTGAAGACAGCTCGTAGAACATCAACAGCGAATCGTACAAGCTTATAGGTGTACTTGCTGGTGCTACTGCGTTCACCACTCCTCTTCGCTCCTTTCTGAACGAGATAGCGCCTAGTTCTCGGGTCCATTTTCGTATTGGTTTCGGTCTTCTCACTAGCATACACTTGCTGGACAACTTCATAGCAGAATATGAGCGTATCCCGACTCGCCGCAGCAGCATTTCCCAGAAGACCGGACGTAATTCTCGAGAGAAGCTCATCAATCTTTCGAACCATTTTGATATCAAGCTTTTCTTGTAATAAAAGACGAAGAGGGTTGGTGAGCTCACCCAAGTGAGTGATCGACGCTGTCCGGGCAATGAGTTCCATGGAGTCTTGACTCTTGCTGCTCTTGACTTCTTTCGTCTTACTCGTATATTCCTCGGCGTCCTTCTCCTGGCCCACGACACCGAATATGTCATCCATGATGATGGACATGATATCGTCGATGCAGTAGTCGATGTCTCCAGGTTGGAGATGAGGTATGATAGCAACCAGGATCGTGTGCATGGTATACGACAGGACATGGAGTTGGTAGCCAGAGGTTAGCGCTGTCCTAAGCTCTTTCAGAACAAATCCAAGATACGACGAGCCTAATAGTAGGGTCATCTTAGAGAGCGTATCCCGCGCCATTTCTCGGGATTCCAATGCTTTGCTTCGGAGAATGTGGCATATATCGGTAAGGACACCAGGTATCTTCTGGTTCAGAGATTCTTCCGGTAGTAGCTTGAGAACCTTGACAATAATGATACCAACAGGAACGCGGGAGCTGACAGTCGTTTCGTCTTTCTCGTGCATATAATTTAGGAGAGGTGGTAAGATATTGTTCAGAACGTCATCGTTGAACTTTTCGAGGGAAGGCAGCGTAGTAGACAAGTGCGATCGACGGTTTGGTGAATCATCAATCTGCATTTTGTCCGATGTCTTCTCCTCGGAAGCAGTTGTCAGAGTATCGACAAATTTACCGAGAAGGCGTATCAACTGCTTCTGGTTGTCCGGTTTCGTTTCCACATAGCCAATGTATCGACGTAATATAGCACGGTATTGAGGCCATTCCAGAGCAAAAGCTACGTCCGATATAGTGGTTGCTGCTTGAGCACCCACTCCCTGGTCATCGGTCCCGTCTGGACGATTGAAAATAAAGTGTTCCAGGAGGGGTATAAAGAAATGCGCCACATTCTTACTGCTCAAAGCAGTGTGGAAATTGACTTTGGAGAGCAGCTGTAGAGCTCGCATCTGTCTTAATGGAGCGGGATTAAGGATATTGTTGAAGAAGCTTGGGTCCGGATCTTTCTCATCCGGTTCGGGATTCAGAGTTGCGAGGTCACAAGTCGGCTCCCAGGACGGCATTCGGGAGACTATGTATCCCAATACCCTCACAGTTTCTCGCCGAATTGTCTCTGAGACTTCTTTGGCATTTGCATAGATCGATGGCATGACGATGGTGGACAGCATATTGCGGAAACTATCGCCTTCCTCGCCGTCCGAAGAAGCTGCTGCGTCTATGAAACAGCATAGACCGTCAGCAGAGTTAGCCGAAAGCACACCATATTCTTCGTCATGTTTGATGTAAAACACCATATTATGTATTAATGGTTCCCAATCGCGCAAGGTGAATGGTGTATCGCTGGGCTTTGATATGGAGTTGAACGCTGCTAGGCGTTTGTTATAGTCCGGTTCTTCTATCCGGTTTGGCCGGAAGGCATTGATATCTGCGCACAGGTCTGAAATATGATCAACTTTACCCTCTCTGCGAAGCAACACCGCAAGAACACTAGAGAGAGTCTCGCGGCTTTTTCTGTCTCGGAAAAAGCTATACAGCGATGAGATTGTGGAATATATTCGGCTGAGCAGACCGGATTCGTAGACCATTCCTTCCAGTGCAAGGAACTTCTCGAGCATGAGGAGAATGACGCTCTTGGTTTTGGGGTTGACTGTCTTTGAAGGCTGATCCAGCAGGAATACGGCAACGTTGATCAACGTTTCCACATGATGTGACTGCCGAACCATAGGAGATAACTCTACCACTGCCTCCACGCATGCCAGCAGAAGATCCTTTCCGATGCCTGATTCGGTCTTGAGAACTTGGCCAACCGTCTCCAGGATCAAGTTGACGTTGGGCTCGATGAGTTCCTCTGCAATCAGCTCGTTGAATTCGCATTCCACGGCCGGTAGTCGTGAGAGTTGAACCAGATTGCGCAGAATACTAAGAGAGAAGATTCTGACCTCGTCTTTGGACTTCGCGAACGCTAATAGCTCCATCAACTTGGGAATTATCCGGCTATCGACTCCGAAAAACAACGCGGTTTTCGGTAATTGTGAAATCGTGGATAGTAGCTGCAGGATACCCGATATTCCTTGCGAGTTTTCCACGGCCAACTTATCAAGGCGTGGGCTTGCCACTTCTTTGATCAATACTTCACGATAGGGCGTCCAATCGAACCCTGGGGCGTTTTGGAGTAATGAGATAACGCACTTCAGAGATGTGGTTCGAACAACGCGAAGCAATGAAACTTGCGCAGGAGCCTCTTCCTCGTCTTCGGCCGCCTCATCTGCAGACTTGGACAACTTCCGGCAAGACGACACAAGGCACCAGAGAATAGCAGGAAGTATCCGATCCATATAATCTTTAACACTTGTTCCAAGCTCAATGATCATAGCTTCCATCATGTTCAAAAAACCGACCTGCTTCCTGATAGGCATGATATCCCATTGGAAAGTGTCCTCGCACACGCCGGACTTTCCAATGATTTGGATATCGCGGAGATTACCTAGAGCAATACCTAGGAAGCTCCCCATGTCCTCAACGGTAAGTTGTCTCAAGACGGCCAGACGGTTCGCTTGCAACCCATACCGTCCACTTGAAATGCCCTTCTTCGAGATTGTCCTTCCGTAGAGCAACCGAAGGAGTACAGGCATTGCCTCGCTTCGATGTTCCGGTCGGATCTGGTTATCCCCCTGGAAAATTACGGTAAGCTCGTTCTTGAACCGAGCTTCGTCCAGCAGGTATTCTAAGTTTTCTTGGTACGGTTTGACTCCCTCTTGCTTCCACGTCAGAATGGCCTTTAGGGCCAACTTTTGTACCTCAATGTCACCATTTGAGAGTAGGACCAGTAAAGCGTCATAGACTTGCTGACTCTGATATAGAACCTTGGGGTTGGAAAATTGAGCCAACACCCCAATCAACCCCTTTTTGTCAAAGAGAGACCAGGATCTGTCCACTCCTTCGCCCAATTCTTCTTCTGTCTCATCTTCTGCGGAGCTAGAGCTCCATGAGAGGAATATTGGCACAATTTTGCGGGATCTCCTTTCAGCAAGTGATGGCGCGGCTGAAAATACCTTGATGGCCTGCGACCGTGCATTGGTAGGCGTATCTGGTACAGTTTCCTGGGCCTTCTTAAAGGACTCCAGTATGATGTCAGAAACATTGCTGATTACATGGTCCGCGTCTTCAGCTCGAGAGTGAAGGCTTGAGAGATTCCTGCACTCGAAATCCGTTTGCCCGTACTTCGTTGAGGTTGTGGTCCCCATCGGAGGTCCCTCCCATCTTTTAGATGGGACATCGATCCATTTGAATGCAATATCACAGATGACATCCTCGCCAGATTTTGTCTGTCCGATCTGTTGTAATGCTTCGACCGCCGAATCCCAAAGCGGCGTCATCCGTGCCGTCATCAACCCAAAGATGAAGGATGGAATAGCATAACGAAGCCAAGAATTCTCACTCAAGTTAGCGTATGCAACACCAAGGTTTCGCGTATGCATTGCTATGGCCCGAGCATTTTGAAGATCTACGGGTGTCTGTTCGGTCTCAATCATGAGCGTGATGCTGTCTAGCTCGTCAGGTGCTGATTCAAGCTGGCGAAGTAGATGTAAAGCAGCAAGACGGTGCTCATGCGAAGGCATCGATAAGCTATGAACAAGGCATTGCAGGAATGGATCAAGTCCTCCCTCAGTGCTAGCGCTTTCCTCGCTTTGGGACTCGGGACTTCGATTTTTCGCTCCACTATTCATCGTCTCATATTCCAACATTGCTTCCACAAATCCAGTCAAACGATAGTACCGCGGAGTGGCTGCCTTGAGCAAAGGTGCTAGGGAAGCATCGAGCTGCCCAGACACCTTACTCATTCGAAGGTAAGCAGAGAAACCCTGGGTAACAATGAAGCGAGCTTCTTCCGTGAGCGGGGACTGAGAGGGCCGCAACGCAAGCTTCAATTTCCTCAGCAATACGTCCGCTATAGGTCCTATAGTAGACGGCCTAACGGTGGTCAACTCCAGGAGGCGCAGCAGGGCCGAGTATTTGGGCAGACATTTATCACGCCACGTTTTAGGGTCTTTATCATAGGCGCCCGATGCACCTTGCTCGGGGAAAGGGGAAATCTCTAGTCGCTCAAATTTACTGACAATCTGGTCCTGCCAGGACTGGGGCAACGAGAAAGCATCAGCTTCACCAACGGATGGTAAAGCATAAGATTCGATCATTCGGGGCAGAAACACGCAAAGCATGTCTTCGTTAGATCCCTCTGACCAATGCTGGACGACAAATCTACGGTTGAAGTTAGTTTTGTCATTCATACTCGGCCCCCTAAAGCCACTTACTTCTGAAAGGACTTGAGGAAGACGCTCCGAAACCTCGTCGAGTCCAAATCGGAGAAATATGAGCAAAAAGGAATGAACCAGCCCATCAACGGTTCACGAGTCAATATGCCTGTAAATTCAGTTATATAGGGGATGAGGATGTCCATCGGCACCAGCTGCCATACGATCGCTATGTTCACTAGCAGTTGCTGCCATATGGCTGTCGACTCGACAGTGTCCAAACTCTTGGCGTCCTTTGAGATAGGACCGAGACACTGCAACAAGGTGCGAAGAACAAGTTGCCAATCCACAATACGAGTCCCCTTTCTCACACCTGACACCGTTCCCAGGCATCTAATGTAGAGAATGCTTCGCAGAGGGAATTGAGCAAGGAGCTCATCACTATTTGCTGCGTCGGCGATAGCTTCAGGTATTAGGGTGAATGTCTCGGAAGTGCTATGGTGGACCAAGTTGATGAGAACACCATAAACGATTTCGGACCAGTTTATCGGTTCTATAGATATGCATTGATCGTTTGGAACAGAGCGCAGCAAACTCTTAACGATATCAGGCCCGGCTGAATGTATGCCGTTTCCTTGGCCTTTCACCGCCTCTGCAAACATGGTCATGAGCCCATGATAATATTGTTCCAGGTTCCGATTGTCTCTACTGAATTCGAAGTCGTCGCGGACATGTTGGATGAACGGCGTTAAAGCCTTTTCCCTATTCGCTGGAGCCGCAGCCTTCTTAACCAAAAAGCTCAAAGCCTCCGCCGCAGACCTTGTGATATGAGCAGGTGCCCGAGCCTTTCCTAATAAGGGCACAAGTAGGTCGTATGTTGGCCGCAAATCTGGCACTAGCAGCTTCGACAGGTATTTGAATAGGAAAGCGAGGCAAGCGAATGTCCATTCGATGACGGCCGCATCTTGTTTCCGGCTCGCGATCTGAGTAATTAACGAAAGGGCGCGTGGGTAATGCTTCTCGAATCGTACCCCCAGGTCGTGCGCAAATGCCGTCAGAAGGTCCAGTAAAGGCTCTAGTGATTCCAGGTCTTGTTCTGATATATATTTTTCAAGCAAACCCATAATGCGCCCTTCAAAATGCAGTATTTGAGGCAAACTATCGCAAAGGGGCTGCAGCTCCCTCTTAAAAGAAGTGAAGTTCTTCGAGAGGTTGAGCTCGGCCCATTTTTCCAAGCCATTCCTTAGGTATGATGTAGTCGTTTTGAGGTCTTCAGCTTCGAGATCGTGTCGGCGAACTTTTCGCAGGGGATCCAGGGCGTGTAGCTTGGATATTTTGGTTGAGAACGACTCCCACCTGTGATTCTTCTGGTGGGGAGTTCCTCCCGTCTTGCCCTTCCGGGACTTGAAAACGCGCCCCGATTGTGTCGATGCCATCGTAAACGGCTTGGCTGCAGACACTCCCGGAACTCCCCAGCGTCGTGGTTGTGTGGTGTTGCCTAAGAGGCTAGGTTGAAGGATAGGAAGTCTGCCAGCAACTCGAGGCCTCGCCCCACCATCGAAATCGCCTTTGCCAGAGAGTCCCTTGAAACTCAACTTTTTTTCAAGCTCGGGAACGCTAATGCAGGCGGATAAGGTTGATAAGTGGTGTTGCTCCACATTTATTCTTATCAGCTCTTATCAGTAACTTGGCGCGCGCAATTGGAATGCAGCTCTAGGACTTGCATCACCTTACTTCTTAGAGCTCTTACATCTATCCAGTTGCACGTCACATCTTCCAAAACTGCACATCTTTCGCACAACCATGGCTGCCAAAGTGTGAGATTGAATTCCTACAATACCTCTTATTATTTTATTACAAACAGTCATATACAGACACTGACCACTGTGCATTTATAGGATTGTGCTAGGAAGCGTGGACGGAAAGCTTCAAGAAGCTTTCACCAAGCTTGCGGGATTGCATAAGAAGCAGGACTTTTCCTTCGCTATCGTAACAGGCAATCTTTTCGCTGCCGACCAAGATGATGAAGCCCTGTCTAAATTGCTAAAGAGGGAAATTAGTGTACCTCTCTCTACATACTTCACTGTTGGTACATCACCCTTGCCTCAAGCCGTGGTTGAGCGTATCCAGCAGGATGAAGATGTCAGTTGAATTCTCACTTTCTATGTTTTCCATATTCTTAACCAATTAATTCAGGTATGCGAGAACCTTCACTTTCTGGGAAAGCGAAGCACAATCAAAACATCAGACGGTGTGCGAATTGTCACTTTGGGCGGTGCTTTAGATCCTTCGCTGGTCGGCGGCCAATCGAAGGAACAGTATCTTCCATTCCATACAGTTGGGGATGCGAAGACGTTGCGCGGTGCCAACACGGCAGATATTCTGCTCACTACCCCATGGCCTTTAGGTGTTGCGAACAATTCGATGGTGCCCATTGCGCCCGAGGACAAGGGCGCGATATTAGCTTCGGAGGAAATAGCGGATTTATGCGCTGCGCTCAAACCAAAATACCACTTTTCGGCCTCACCTACTGCATTATTCTATGAGCGCGAACCGTTCTTGCATCCTCCGGCCGACGATGAGACCGACAGCAAAGCCGTAACCAGGTTCATCTCACTTGCTCCTTTTGGCAACTCATCCAAAGCCAAAGCACTCTACGCGTTCAACATCACGCCAGGAGAGCCGGTCGCTTCCGCGCCTACCGGCTGCACACCTTCTCCGTTCGTCAACAAGACGAAAAAGCGCTCCGCGCCAGACGGCGAAGGGCAATTCAATCGATTTGCCAATGGTGAAAACGAACGCGGCGGCAGGCACAAGCGACGCAGGCGCTCTCCTCCACCTGGCCCAGATCGCTGCTTCTTCTGCCTTAGCAACCCACATTTGGACACGCACATGATCTGCTGTATCGGCACAGAGGCTTATGTGACCACCGCCAAAGGGCCCCTGCCCAGTAGTAACCATTTCGCTTCCTCTGGCCTCTCATTTCCGTGCCACCAGTTGATTATTCCTCTGTCCCATGAGTCGACGTTTCAAGCCATGGCGGCCGATGCCGAAAAAGCATTCGAAGAGATGACACGGTTCAAGGAAGCCATGCAAGCAATGGTAGCGTCGGTGTCCAAGTACAAACTCGGCGCAGTTACCTGGGAGATCAGCCGGAAAGAGGGTATCCATACCCACTGGCAATTTCTACCTGCGCCACTCGATTTAATCCGCAAGGGTCTTGTTGAGGCAGCCTTCAAGGTAGAGGCCGAGAATCAGAAGTTCCCGTCCTTCGAAGAGGCAAACCTCGGATCCGCCATTAACGCGCCGAGCGACTTCTTCCGCGTCTGGATCTGGTCCGACGACGGAGACTCTGGCATCAAAAGCAAGGAATTGGTCATGTGGCTTAGCAGTGACTTCCGCTTCGATCTCCAGTTCGGTCGCCGAGTCATGGCGAAACTCCTCGGCCTCGAGACCCGACTTTCGTGGCGTGACGTTGCGCAACCGACTGCCGAAGAGGTTGAGGATGTCGAGAAGTTCAAAGAGGCATTCAAGCCTTGGGACTTCAGTCTCGAAGGATGAAGACGAAAATCTGTTTGTATACCTACCTAATGGGGCATTGGGCGTTTGCGGTTGGGAAAAGTTGAGATACCCGCTTTCCTCGGCATTATCTTCTGCATTATCTGGCGTTATTTTATATTATAGATGGAGCAAAACATCAGGCGCGTGATCCTTCTTATCTGCGTTCAACGATGCGGCAAACATATGTAGGTGCTTGATGTAAAAATAGCATCGCGATGCGTTTCGGCTATATCTGCATTTCTAAGGAGATCATGATATTTGATCCCTACTTATTCGTTCACATATAGCAAAGCTATCACATAGAGATGCATTATTTAGTCTTTAAACAGTCAATTCTAATGAATAATTCAGATTTCGCCTACAACCATGCTTGAATGCAGTGCACAAGATCTTTTTTTTGGTCATTTCGGAGTCTAGTCTATCATTTTGGTTTAAAAAGAAAATAAAAAAATTTATCTAGTTATATTCAATATATCTCATCAAACTCCAGCTTATCCGCCTCCTCTCGAAAGACCTTCCGCAGCCTCCGCTGATGCCACCACGCCAGCGCAGTCACGGTACCTATGAGGGCAACGGCTGTGGTACTAGTAGCAGTCCACCATGCCTGCGCGGCATCGATCGCGGCTTTGCTATTACTGCTTAGCGGAAAATACGCATTAGGCCCGTCGAGCTGGAGCCAGTATGTGGCGGGGACCTATAGAGCGCAGAACGAAGTAAGGTAAGTATTACGTTGCAATTTTCGCATTATCCATGTTTTTCGACCAAGGAATTGGCTCGCTAAGGTAGCTAGGTAGGTAGAGAGGAAGATAGGTAGGATGGAAGGGAGGGAGGGGAAGAGAAAAGAAAACCTACTTGACAGAGACAAGTACGATATACGCCAAGCAGTTGCAATATAGTCCCGCCAACAGTGGCAAAGATGGCAAAGAAGCCGACGAACACCTTTCCGTACCAGCAGAGGCGCTTGGCGATGGGGTTCGTCTCGGACCAGCGCGTGCCGTACCTAATGCGCAGACGCGCCACCAGTGACCAGAGGACCATCTCGCATACTTGGCTGATAGCGTAGACGAGATACGTCAAGCTGCGACACTACAATGATGATAATTTGTTAGCGTCTTGTTAGCGAAGAAGCGGTACTCACTTATCACTTCGAAAAGCCCAGTGCCCGTTCCCTCGCTTCCAACTTCAAAGGGGGGACGAACGACACGGGATGCGAAACATGATAGAATTAGATAAAAGAGTAAACTTACAGAAAGGCCCGCGCGAGGCGTATTATATGACATTAGAAACGCCAGCAAACTCGGGACCAAGACCAAGAAGAGGGAGCCGACCGCCACATACGAGCAATCCCTGGCATCGAGTGTGAGCGACTCACGCAGTTCATCCGCGGCAATACCCTCCTTATCGAACCGACGACGGACCGCGGCCGCCTCGTAATCATTAACGGCCTCCTGGACCCACTGGCGCTTATTAAGGCCTCTCTTCCATAGTTTGACGGTGCGGAAGCGGCCCTCGAAGGCCATCTCCACGGGGTTGTACCCTTCTAGCTGTCGCAGGACCGCGGCTAGGGGCCGATAGGTGCGAGTGGCTTCTTGGATTCGTGCAGAGAAGAAGCTGGCTTCGTATTTGTCTGGTACCGCTACGTTGGCCCCATCGTATACGATCCCCTCCAGTGTGCTGGGACTGTTGGCCGCGAGCATGGCGCAGGCGACGATTGCGAGGTACGGTATTACCATCCACCCTAGTGATTGGTCAATAACTGCCGAAAAAGTAAAACCTTTGGGCTTCTTATTCTTGAGGAGCCGTTCATGTCTCTCGTGGCGACATTTTCTCCTTCTTTTGGTTTTGGGGGACTGTAGGTGTGCATAACTCACACATTCCAAGCGCAAACGCATGCGCAGTATCGTTGTCGCCCAAGCTACTGTCGCTATCTATAACGGTATAGATGAAGCCGCCGACGAAGAACAGGATCGATGCACCGACTGTAGACCCAAAGCTATTCGAACCAAAACTTCAAGTTTAACAAAACTGGCGAAACTGAAACAATGATTACTGTGGCGTGGGCCCGTGGACTCACTCACTCACCTTGCTTGCGAATTGAGCAAAGACTTGAGCTTTGTAGACAACGAGACGGCTTGCTGATCAAGGGTACCCTCCATCCGCGCCGTCTCGTATTCGTCCACCATCGTCACAATCCTCTTCCAAGTACTATTGTGAACGAGGCGATGGCATACCGCCGTCCTGGCAGTTACCGGGCTCTCAGGGTCATCTAGACCGCTATCATGGCGCGTGGTGCCACTACCGCTACCACTGACAGAGTCCGAGCGTTCTAGCATCGCCATGCGGATATTTCCACACACGACAGCGAGGAGCAATTGCGCACGCAACCTCATAGGTATCCGGGGCGGGTCGCCCTTAGGCGGCGAGAGAAACTCCAGGACTTTTCTATCGAGCGCGTACTCGTACACCGCGCTCAAGAGCATGGGTCCGGCAAAGGCGAAGCAGATGGACAGCCAGACGACCGTGTCGAGGAGCATGATGACGAGGGCGCCCAGGAGGCGGATCCAGTATGTGCCTAACCCGAAAAGGGTCCGCGGGTGCGCCCTGAAGACGACGTCCGGGATGGCTAGTTTTCTCGTCCGCGGGATGTTGATACAGAAGGCCAGGCTCGGGATGATGAATTGGACTAAGGGACCGACCCATTGCTGTAGCACGGTGAAGTGCGATATCTCCCACCCGGGACAGGTGTCTACGCACCAGTTGTATGTCACTAGGTCCGTCTTTGTCAGACAAGAGTATCATTCATTCGTGTTCTTATGAGATGTATGAATCAACGGCACACCCAACTGAATCCGGGATTAAAAGGCGGCAGTGTGACTAAACCTTTTATAAACAGTAGATCGTAGCCAAAGTAGACAAACAACAAAAACATAAACATATAACACATACATACCACTAACAACCGGCGCGCCCTCCGTATCGCCATTGAAAGACGCACCGCAGGGGAACTCATCGTTCTGCGCCGCAAACAGCAGATCCTCTACCGAGACGCCGGGTTGCACGAACGAAGGGTCCGCATACGACAGATTGCCGCCGCCGCCGCCGCCGCCGCCGTCGTCATTGTCTCGGACGACGAGAGACTGGTTGAGGGCGATGAGGCAGCAGTGTACGAAGTTCTGCCCTCCGAGGGTGACAGGCCGAGGGCCGGGGGGGTCGAGGGACAGATCCGCAAGCTGCGGGAAGTAGCTCGCTACGGCAAGAGACGACGCCATCTATGGTTAGATAGGTATGTGGGTAGGTTTCCCTCCCTATTTTGTATTTTATTCAACGTGTAAGTAGTATACAGTATATAGTATAACACGTCCCTAAGGGGCAAAGGGAAAAAAAGGGAAAAGAAACGACAAGGATATTCTTCTTCATTCGCAATGAGAAAATAATAGCAACAGATCCGGCAGCTTGCACCTCATATCCTTATGCATAGCATACAGAGAATAGTAGGAATAGGAATGGATATGGGTATGGGTAGGAGAATAAAAAAGAACAAGAGATTCGGACAGACATATGCAAACCTTTCTGCCGGACATAAAAAGAACGTCACCGATATTCTGGATCCGAACCCGACCAGCGGGAATCAGAGCGAGAATGAGTATAGTGCATACTATAGGATAAGCGCCCAACAGTACGTACGCACGCCTCATACACGTACATTCTACGGATATACCTACAGCGTAGATAGGTAGATAGGCAGGCGACCGCACGCACTACGCAACGGACGCATATTTCACCATGCACAATAACATGATAGGATAGGCGTCGTGAAATCGTGCTTTCCTACCGATTCCCAAGTGGGAAGGGCCGAGAGATCCGGATCTATCTCATGTCTGGACCGGTATCTGTTGGTCACGAATAGATCCCTTATACCGAAGGATACGTATCCGGTAAACCAGCACGCGACAGCAGTAGATAAGAAGCAGCTGAAGAGGGGAGGGAAAGTACCAAACCTTCTCAGCTGCCACGAGGGGAGGCGGTGACTAATCGACGATGGTGGTAGGTACCGGTGTGAAGGTCTTGTTAATTTACATAGATACAGCCAGATAGATAGAAGACCCGTTACAGCATAGTGGGAGCGGACCGGAACGCCACTTTGTCTTGTCTTTCCACTTGCACTTCCTGCTTTCCTTATTCTGATCTCCACCATTCCCGTTCACACTATAGTACTGTACATTTACGAATGTTACGGTAGCACAATCTCATTCGTCAGTCCTAAGCCGGATCATGTACGTAAATGCATATATCCATCCTCCACTAACTTGCCTCTATATATTACATGCAGTTTTTGAAGAATATTTCGCGATGTGCCATATGCTAGGTAAATAAGCGTAAACAGTAAAACATATTCTATGCAGGAGGAGAAACAGAACTCCTCATCCACCTGCATGGTAGGTATCGGAAAGGAAAGGAAAGGAAGTCGGTACAGTGGGTCTGCCTATAGGTCTATAGATGAATTCTGGGTATAGAGCATACCAAGACGTCCAATCAACGTACTGAGATACGATATGCATGCATGCACGCTGGGCAATAGTACTGGGTTAGTAGAGATAGGAGTTGAGTACCTCTCCTTCAGCTGAGCAAGCACAAGCATGATGTTGGGTTCCCGGTAAGTGGGATTAGAGAAAAGTTCAGAAACGGGGTATAATATCCTTATTATATACCTACTCACCTAACCTTAGGTAATAATCTGGAAGTACGAGGACTGACGTTGACTAGGTCAGGTGACGTCGATGTGTAGTACCTACTAGGACAGTCCGACACATGGTAAGATTATTTTGTATATTGTATACTTTCCAGGCCCCGTAGGTAAGCAATTCGATCACTTTTCCTTCCTCGATAGGATAGGTACTTACCTAGATAGTAGGTATTTTACGGGCGTCACAAAAATAAAGCAAGCAAACAACAGGTTTTCTTCACTACAGAAAGTTGATTCTACCAAGGGGTATCCGATATAACCGAAAAATAGCTGTCTAAGCGACCTGCGAGCTCCTAACTTACTCGGTTGTCGTGTTATTAGCAGCGGTGGTAGTATTGTTGTTGTTGGCATGGCCCATGCCCCAATTGATCCAGTCGGAAAAGAAAGCACCTTGCATCTTCGCCTTTCCCTTTTGGCAATTCGCAAAGGTCTGCGCATACACGGCGTTGATGCGATCGACGTTGTCTTGATCGGCGGTCCATAAGCTCGATGCGACCAGTAGACTTGCCGTCGATGCTGCCTTTCCAAACGCGTGCGACAAATCCTTCGTCGCCTCTTTGTGGATGTCCGCCAGGAGCGTGAACTGAGATTCTGCATCGATTTCCGTATCTTTGGTCCGGGCCTTCTTGGAGGCTTTTGAATAGTCTGTCAGTATGTTCATCGCTTTATTGGAGAGCGGCTTGGCAGAGGTTGTCCGTATAAGCTCGAGTAGTGGAAGCAGTAACTTAAATGCCAAAGGATTCGAAGCTTCTTGTTTGACGTAAATGTTAAGTAGGTCCAGCACACGGTGCTTGAAAAGGATGACAGACTCCTTGGCGTCCTTCTTCTCGTTCTTACGGTTCGAATTCTTGACTCGTTGCTTGAAAACATCTATAAGCTTCTCGTCCAGTGCCATCATTTCCGAGTCGGTCATGTCTGAATCATCGTCGGATGACTCGGCCTCGTTATCCTTATCAAGCCGGTGACTGTTAAGCACTTTGGCGAGCGCATCGTCGAGCGCAGCAAGTTCTGCGTCTTCTTTCTCTGAAGCTTCGTCGCTGTTATCATCCTCGCCATCTTCATTCTCGTCGTCCATATCCGCGTCCGACGTGGCGTCTGCCCCGTTAAGTTTCACGAATTCGACGTCAGAGCCTATCTCAGATATCACGTCCTCGACTCCATTCTCACTGTCGCTACCGGCATCGGAATCCGTAGCATCGGCCATTTCAGCATCCTCATCGTTATTCTCAAAGAGAGCTTGATAACCTCTCGAGTTTTCTTCAGTCAAGAGGGGCTCCGTGAGAAGTTGAAGAGCTTCTGACGACAGCTGTGGTGTGAACACTTCGAAGACCTGCTCGCTTATTTGCCTCAGCATGGGCGATTTCCGAGATACTAAAGCCAGGAGAATCTCCACCAGCAATTCTGATGCACCGGCTTCCTTGCTCTTCATCTTTTTAGAGCATGTTTGAAGATCTTGTAGAATGGCCAGCGCATCTGGAACACCGTCGTAGAGCTGTAAAAGAGTCGTAGCATAGAGGAGAGCCAATCCTAAGGATATATTACTGGAAGTATCATCCGATTTGTTGGAGGGCTTCAGCAGCTTTGTCATGGCTTTCAAGGCACCTTTGCGTTCGCTTTCTATCTCGTCATTCATCACAATGGCTGTTGGCTTCACCGATTTGACTGCTTCGCAGAGATATTCCGTATTTTTATGTTGCTTCGTCACCTTGGAGAAGGCAGAGGCAAGCCGGCTGCGGAATACATCCCTAGTTTTCTCCGATAGAGCCGGCACAAATTCTTCCTGCGAAGAATAGGCACACAACGCTAACTCTTTGATACCAATCTCAAGGGCGCTTTTACTATCGGCGTCATCCGGACCATCGGGGGGTGCTTTCGCCTGGGTAGTCATTTTGAAGATGTAATCAGCGTAAGCTTGTCGAAGCTTTTCGGCATCGTCGGGCGTACTGAAGGAATCAGTAACGAGAGGACCAAGTAAGGGGGAGAGAACTCACTCGTTAAGATTCAAAACAGGTTCACGAAGGAGTTTGAGGACCTTCTTGGAATTACTAGGTGCAACCCACTGCAATAGATTCTCGATCGTCTTTGAAGTAGTGCGCTGGTCAAAATCGTAGAGTCCAAATTTGCCAGTGAGCTCCTTCAGAACCGGTATTAATAATTCCGGGTGGGCTTCAACAGTCTTCTCCACGATATGCAAAGTCTTGAAAGCCGCGCGGTGAAGATAGCGATCTTCTTTGGCGGCTTGGTTTATTAGGCATTTCATCAGGTTACGCGTAAAGAGTTCCTTTGCCAGTGTTTGATCAACAGAAGCCACCCCTTGTAGATACTTCTGGAATATCATGAAGCCACGAAACTTCTGGCCGTCTGATGCATTTTTGGAGAACAGCCCATCTATGCGCGTTCAGTCAATGGCCCATTCAGAACAGGAACAGCGCTTAGCAATACTCACCGTCGATTACAGTAGTCCAAAAAAGCTTGAGCTGGTCTTTGGTATGACTTTTGTCCTTGGCGTCGGATTTTAACAATGTTTCCAGTATCAGATCCCAAACAAAATGGAGCTGGGCCGTCCAGTTGCTCTGCTTCAGCTTTGCAATTGCCGCATCTTCGCCGGTATCGTTCGCAACATTCTCTTTTAGCACTCGGGCAACTTCTGGAAGAGCGACCGGGCTCAGGGGATCGGCCCAGGGCTTTGGCGGGAATTTCATACTTGGGTAGCAGCTTCGAGCACGAAGCCAGATACCGACACCTTCGGCCGTCTTACCCAATCCTATGTCAGAGAATTTCCGGAGCGCTGCCTCGGATGCTTCCTGTCCCATCTGAGGTAGACATTCGACAATGACCCAGCCGCAGTGTGACCGGAGCCACACCTTTTTCTCGGCCATTTCGAGCAGCAAGTCCAGTACCTTGGGCCATCTACCTTCTTCTTGGAACAGAATTTTGGCTTCGACAAAGCATTGTAGACCAAATAACCGCCCAAAAAAGTAATCTCTTTCTTCTTGGCCCGGCACGTTCCCACCAATCTTTGTTGCTTCCACCAAGGCATCCAGTACGTTCTCGAATGTCAGGTCCGAGTACTTTGCCTTAGCCAATTCCGAAGGGCTGAACAACTGGCGCAGTATTTCACTGACGACGAGACTAAATCCTAGACGGGAGGCATTACGGGAGCTTGCGAGACCACGGAACAGACGCTTTTCGAGATGCCTTTTCAAAGCTGCTTCGGATCCAGCCAGTAAACTTATCACCAGCGCGTCGGCGGCAGCTAAGCGCTCGTCGCTATCCAGGCTCCCGAGAAGTTCATATATCTTGGCTTCACGCTTGCGGTTCTCGCCCTTATTTTCGTCGGCAAAGGGCGATTTGTCAAGGTTCAAGGCTTTCGATTCAGATTCGTTGGTAACGGCTTCGTCCGTTTTGGGGCGTTTCTGGATCGGCTGGCCATTCTGAGTGCTGGTCTTATTGGCACCGCGTTTGCGTTTTCCTCCCATACTGAAGTATTGCCTTAATTTGTTGCCTTGGTAATTAAGGAACCAAAGAATTGCTGTAGGCGCACTTTTATACCTCCTTGGACTCCGAAAATAGAAGCTCTGCGATTGACTAGGGTAGAGGGGCACTTTTTTTTACGACCGGCAATATTGTTGAGAACGAGACTCACCGCCTAAAATTGCAGGCCAAGGTCACAAGGCGGTGAATTGTTAGCTTATGTCAGCGTCCCCCTTCCCCAGACTATCCACCTACCAAGCAAGCACCGCGACACCTGCCACACCATGACACATGCCAAGATATCTTCCGTAGTTTCACTTTGAAATCATACAACCTCACACCTACGTTAAAATAACTGATCTTCACAGGTGTATCCGTAATCCGATTAGAAATTAGGCGCTATAGGTAAAGCAAAGAGTCAAAGGCGCGGGGCAAAACTTGCGATCCGATTGGTTGTTCAATGTGTGGCAGTAGTACTGTAATGAAATATGAAGAGAAGACTTGATACGCGTACTCACCTCAATCACGAGATGCAATGCATTAGGGGATGCAAGGCTGATATACTTACTTACTTACGTACTTACTTAACCCACCACTGGAACCGATCAAAAGGCTGGATAGGGGTTGGAAGATAAGCGTCTATTACCTATTCCTATACTTTAGCTCTCTCGATGACCATCCCATTTACTATAGACGGACTGATAGATGGATTAGTTGATCACCTTTTTTTTGTCGGCTGGTCGTGAGCATCTCAAGAAGATGTTGGGGCACGATGGCTACCCCAGAGCCCTTTGGCCTTCTTGAGATGCCAAACTAACATTCCCACAGATTATAAGGCTAAAACTTCCCAATTCTTCAATAGAAGGGGCACGAGTAAAGCTAGCAGAGGACATGGAGGATTTAATGATACCGAACCCGGCGCTAAAGATAGTGAGTATTTGGCCAACGTAATTGACTACCTTCAATGGCTCGAACTCGCACCAAGGATTATATATGCGTGCAATAGCCTCACGCAGATGTGCTAGAAGGCAATCGAACTAATCGAGCTAGGCCGGGCCTACGTCTGCCACTGCAGCGAAACCGAGATTGAACGCTAACGACGCGATAGTAGGTACGGGACCAGGCCGGCATGAACATGCAGGAGCAAGACGCCCAGACGAACATGCGCAAGTTTCAAAGTATGCTAGATAATGAGTACCCCCTCTAATTGCCTGTCTTTGTTTGAAGCAGGGTATAGAGAGTCCCAATCGCGGGTGGCGGCATATTGTGGCATACCGGATATCCGGAAACCAACGACCACATTTTCGAATCGGCACCTAATGGCGGTTTTGTCTGACCACTGGGGAATCGAAAACCGCATCAAAAAAAAAAAAACGACATGTTTCGAGAAATTCGTTCAACAGTATCTGGAACGCACGGTACCTCACCTCATGCTAATTCTCGATCCTGTACCGATTGTGGTTGAAGATGCTAAGGACGAATGCCTAAGCGTTCCCCTTTCTCTGCGAGATCCTAGAATGGGATATCGAGAATTGTGACTGGCCGAGAAGGTCTACATTGACCGTTCCGACTTTCGCGAGGTTGACAGCGAAGGCCACCCGGCCTTGCACCTGGCAAAACTGTTGGCTTACCGCATGTATCTTGCCCGATTAAAGTAGTCTCGTTTGCGAAAGACGATATCAATGGAGGCGTAAATGAGGTTCGAGCTGTATTGGAAAAAGGCACCAAGAAGCCTAAACCCTAGGCATGCGTTCATTCGCCGGCTGCTAGTGGGCTCGCCTAGAGCCGAAGCATGCCTTTTAAGCCCCTTATTCAAATCGGAAGGCCCCTTGGCTGTTCCAGGTAGGTTCTTGGCCAACCTCGCCCCTAATAGCGAGACCATATATGGCACAACGCCATGGTGGGAAATAGCCTCGGGGTGATACGCTATCGAGCATTTTATTTCGCCAAAAGGGCGACGAGACGCTCAATCCTACACTTGAAGACGTCCCCTCTAAGACTGTACGTACTACTTTTTTTGTAAGTGATAAGCAATCCCACGTGATAATTGCCCCTGGTTTGTGACCTTGGTATGCGTACCTATACTAATTATATCTAATTAGGGACGGGCCCTCGACTCTGACAGCACGCCTAGCTCTATTATCTTCAACCGTATTGTGCCGTTGGAGGGGGATCTGGGCAAGAACACGTATCATGATGGGGCGCTGTTTTGCGACGTTGTTGGGGATAGGCGGGCAGCGTGCTGCAGGTATGAAAGCGTCTAAGGGACTATGAAGTGTTTGTTAGTAAACTTTAAACGCTTAAATATTTGCTCTCAAACAGAGTCGTAGTTATCGTTGCTAGAAAGAATTGGCAAGATAGGTTCGAACGCTTATAAAGGAATTCATCGCAAGAGCTGTCTCTCTTGACGGTTTGACATTCGTGTATGACACCCAAGAAAAGCGTCACTTAACGGGTGTAGGAGTCTTCGCGACGTAGTTTACTCCCCTGGTCGTTTATTTCTCGGTAAAGTAGGTAGATTGCCTACCGTCTAGGGGTTACGCCGGCGCCGACAAGTCCGACCATACACATAAGATCTGCATGTGTCTTACTAAGGCATGTACATATTGTACGAAAGCAGTGGTAAGCTACCTAGCTGGAATACACTGCTCGGGATCTGTTGCGGCACGAGATCCGGCTCAAAGCACGTGGCTCACCTACATTACCTTGCCTTTTGGCTGAAGGCCATGTGTTCGATGTGGATTTACCTGCATTTTTGATGTAACAGAATCACAGCCAAATTTTATTGGTCAAAGAGAGTTTCTCTTAAAACCTATCCACCAACTTACTATTACCAAGTCTAATTGTTTTTGGAAACAGAAGGCAAGGTGGAAAAAAAAAAGATAAAGAGCAAAGGGGTCAAAAAAGATGAATGATGTTAGCTGTGCGATTCGAACGCACGAGACTTTCGTCAGTAGAGCTTAAGTCTACCGCCTTAACCAACTCGGCCAAGCTAACTAAACAATTTTCAATGATGCAATGTGTCTTGCGTAACTCCAGATCATAAGTCTCACGAACCGGACATACACGCCAAACACACCACAGCATACCGGGCTCCTCCGGGATTCGAACCCGGGGCCTCCTGCATTCTACATATGATAGAAGGGTCTTGTAAAAGCCCAAAGCAGGAATCATACCTCTAGACCAAGAAGCCAACCTCGACTAGTTGCTGTGACTAGCCACTTCGTTAGCGTACGGTCCGTCCGACCTTAGTCTTTGTACTCGTTTTCTGAGGTTCAACTAACTAACTCTGATAATAAAAGAATAGGAATATACCAAAAGAAAAGCGTCGATCTACTAGATGTGTAGGTAACTCTAAATAGACAATTCTAGTTTCAAGAATAAAGCCTTTTTGGCGTAGGCATGATGAGAGCATAGATCTTCCTGATCTGTGAGCATTTCTCTTGTGCAATGAACGTGGGACCTAATTTTGGCGTGGGAATAGATATTTTGCTATGCTGACATGACCTTTGTGTGGAAGTTTGCCGATATTAGGTACTACCAATACAAGGTTAAATACGTAGGCCTTGCCATATATTATCGTGAAACGTTAACTAAGTAATATCTGTTATACAGCAGTAGACAAAGGCGTGGAAGAGCAAGACGACTCGTGGCGACACGCCACGCAAATATGCGAGTCTGATCTCGCATCTTCTTGACCCCTGATAACCAATATGAAGGTGGAATGAAGATTGAAGTATATTAAAATCTTTTCGTTGGGGGTATTAAAGTTATCATTATAAGATGCCAACCTGGACTATTTTCTCATTCTCATTTTCTCGTCTTCCTTGCATGCTTGACGAGGTTTTCTATAACGCCCTCGAATGCCTCGCGGTCGCCAATCTTTGCATCTGTGCGCTTCTTCCAGTACTCGTGTACCTCATTTGCTATAACCTCCATTTCTTTTAATTTCCGTACGTGCTGCTGAAGTTCAATATCCGTCATTCCTCTGAGTGCCTCGTCCGTAGTGGCACAAAACTGCCTTGCCGCAACCAAATCAAAGTCGGGAACTCGAACCGATACTTTCCGGCTTTTGGAGCCAGACCTGGGTTTCTCTTTACCTTGGGAATCGATCGAGATAGACGATCCGTTACCGTCTGATTTTCGAAGTCGGGAGACGGAACGCGAGTCGGTGGATGTGCGAAGTGAACTATTCGACGTGATTCGGTGAAGAGAGGGAAGAACGAGCTTTTTCTGCTTCGATGCGGGAAGAATCTCATCTAAGTCCACAGGCACGCCCAGAGACACCAGAAAGAGCCTTCTAATGCGAGAACGAATCCAATCGGGTGGTTGGAGAGGCGGAGGGGCGGCTAGCTGGGACCATAACGATGCACTCCGCGGGTTGAAAAATATAGGGTTGTCATTCGGAGGTGAAGGGAGAGGCGGGATATCAAGTACATCGGGCGGATATAATGCATTCAAGTAAGGTTCGGAGGCGGTTAGGATGTCTTCGGAGTCAAGCCCATCAAGATCTAATATTGGCTTAAAGCACATAGGAGTCAGTATAAATGTGACAAGGCTACCTAACGAGGGCACTAGGCATACAAAAGAAGGTATAGAGGTCTGTGGCTGGCTTGCTAGTGGTTGAGCAGCTGCAGGTGCTTCGGCCTGCTGAAAGCCATCATCAAAATCGCCGAAATCAGCATCTTCGTCGCCCTCTTCGAACTCGTCAAAATCGTCACCAAACCCGTCATCATCATGATCGCTCGTCTCTTCGTCACTAAGGCTATTCATTGATCTGGCGGCTGAAGATTTCCTCCGCCCAACTGTTGAGGGAGACTTTAAAGCTTGGTTCACATCCGTGTCATCTACGAAGGCACGGTCAATGGCAGTGTGGATTTTAAGAGGACTTGGTAGCCGTACCGGTGTCTTGAGTGGTGGCGTCTAGCGGAGGAGGAACAGGATTCGCCTCACCAGTTCCATCAGGCTTCAGAACAAAGTCTGGTGTGGCATCTGCCTGGTGCATGTGTTCATGGAAGCGGTGAGTGGTTGAGCCAGGGACGTCTTCTGTCTCCTCGACTATCGTCTTAGGAATCGATTGAATTCCAGGCGAAGGGCTCCGGTCGGTGGTCGGAGGCGGAGATTTCTCATCCGGAACAATGGCGATTTCATCTGGGGAGGCATCTTCTGTCCTCTTATTATAGGCCTCGGTACCGGGCACCTCACCGTAGGAGGGTTCGTCGTCTACTTTCTCGATTCGGGTCCTAGGAATTGGGGACACCGCCCGGGAACCATTCTCGGGGGCGGATTGTGCGTCGGAAAAGTGGTCGTCGGACTCTGAGGATTCTATAGCCATGCGTATTAGGGCGTTTGAACGAGATTCCAAGGAGATGCGTACATATATACTTACCCAATTCGTGTGCGCCGGGGTCCTCAGTCCCCATTCTCTCCGGTGTCTCAAGACTTGAGGATGGTCTGCGCTCTCCAGACATATTAGGAGGCGTCGTCACAAAAAGCCCTAGCGTGATATTTGGTTGTCGGCAATAAAGGACCGGGGTTATGTGGTCGAAACGGATGAACAGCGTCAGGTCTAGATGCTTAAAGCTCACGGCTTGGTGGGTGGCATAAGATGATAGAAGGGATGGTAAGTTGAGGGGTAATTAGAGAGAGGACTGCTCAACTCCAAGGACAGATGTTGGAAGCAGATGTCAGCTTTGAGATTCACTGGTTTGGCTCAAGGGTATCATCAAGAGACCTATACAAGGTCATGTAAATATGGGTCCTGGGGGGTTTTTGCTTCCTTCACATTGAAAGTCAAGATCGGGATTGCGGTTGGATCATCGGATACAGTACATAGTCCTCCTTGGTGAAGCTGGAAGACGGAGGTGCAGGAAGCAGTATCAAATGGTTAATAGATCGCCAAGGCAGGCGACCTAGACTAGTCTAGACTCTAGACGAGACCGTCTCAGGGTAGAGTTGACACTGGTGTTTTAGCCCTGCTTACCTGCCAAGCTACAGCCCGCAGGACATTATAGAATCCACTCCAGGAGCAGTTAGCAAATACGAGATAAGAGCGCAAGAGGTACTTTTCCACTTTGGTAGTTTCTATATGACTTGATGTACTTCCCTGTACATGCAAGCATAAGAGCTCGAAGCTCTCCACCTCCAGGCCCTACCTTGCCTCTCTAGGTAAGTGAATTGGCATTAATGTGGTTCAAGCGTCCATTTTACCACTTAAGCAGGATTCAGGTGGCAGAGCACAGACCACAATTAAATTTACTCACCTAAAGAACTTTGGAGAGTACATAGTACCTAAGTGCCTTCAGCTAGGTATCAGCAGCCCCAAGCTCCTACAGCTGCCACCACCTGCAATCTCCAGTTTTAGGTGCGAGCTAGAGCTGCCTTCCCGTCCCTATCAATGGTTATGGTTACTGGGAGCTTGTCGCGCAAAAAGTTGGCCGTGCAGATACTGACATTGACCATCTTAACATTTTCCACACGTCGTTGAGGCGACGAAAGTGTTGGACAAACAAGGACAGTTTTTTTCTTCTCTGTTTTTGCTTCTACACGAGACCGACCTTCATCGCAGACCGCCTTTCTGTTCGTCTACGCAGCAAGGCATTTATTTATCTTCATTTCCATCCGCGTCTACCACTTAGATTGGTCCTCTACTATCTGTCGTACCCTAGCAGCGCGGGCTTGGGAATGAGATTTGGTTTCTAATAGGTCCCGGTTCATCACATTCCACCCCTTGCTTCGTTCCATGTACATAACTCTTCGCGCCTAATCCAGTAACATTCCTGCCGGAACTGTCGAAATCGCACAATGGCGTTTCCCTTTGGCGCCCCGAGCTCGTCAGCTCAATCTACCAACAACGCAACCACCTCCAGTGCGCCAGCCACAGGTGGACTGTTTGGCTCATCGACGACACCTGCCGCCTCAGGGACACCTACTTTCTCCTTTGGAAACACAGGCGCTGGAAGCAATACGTCAACGACTCTATCTACAGGTACACTAGGTGGTGGTGGCAGTGGTCTGTTTGGCAACGCTGGTGCCAAACCAGGTGAACAGAAGTCTATATTCGGAGCTGCAAGCAGTGCTGCCCCTGCCTCGTCCACGCCATCTCTTGGCGGAGGAACCGGCGGTTCCCTATTTGGTGGCGGATCGCAAACAGGCTCAACCAACAATATATTCGGAAGTAAACCAGCAGCCGCCCCGTCATCGACGTCAACTACACCCACCAGCAATATATTCGGTGCCCCGGCTTCGACCCCGAGCATAACTACAACAAGCACAACACCGGCTACAACAAGCGGTTTTTCTGGTGGCGGATTTTTTAGTGGTCAGAATAACAAGACCGCTGCCACAAACAGCTCGGGAACACCTGGCTCGTTGTTTGGAAGACCGAGTACTACTTCTGGAAATACTTCTGGCAGTACTATGTTTGGCGGTGCGACTTCCAACAACACGGCCAGTAGCACAGCCCCGAACTTGGCTGCACAGGCGACTCCGGCCAAACCTATGTTTCCTCCAAACTCGACCACACCAGCCGGTGCTCCCCCTACAGATGCTGCTAAGCCATCTGGAGGGTTGAGTCTTTTTGGAGGTAATCAGGGCGCCCAGAAACCAGCAACCAGCTTGGTTGGCAACCAGGCTGACTCCCAAGCCAAGCCTGTAACGAGCCAACCAGCCGCGTCAACGACATCCAGTACCCCGTCACTGTTCTCTGGTGCTGGCCAAACCACAAAACCGGCGGCGAGCATGTTTGGGGCCCCGAAGACGGCTGAGTCTTCATCTACCTCTGGCTCTATGTTCGGTGCTAAACTAGTGACCACAGCCCCCACTTCCACTCTTAGCACTACTGCCACGGCGCCACAATCAAGCGCTCCATCAATGTTCCCCTCTACTACAAGCACAACGCAGACACCTGGTACCTCTGCAGTCGCTCCAACCATGGGCCAACCATCGCTTTTTGGAAGTAAACCTGCGACAAGCGGTGCCGCTACCGAAACTCCCAAGACTCAGCCTAACATTTTCGCGAGCGTAGGAGGGTCGACCACGAGCAGTGCCACTTCGCAGGCATCGAAGCCTACAAGTATCTTTGGTGCAGCCACGACTTCAGCGGCAGCTGCCCCAGCGACCACGACCACGGCTCCTAGCACCAGCGCCAGCACCACCACGACCAGTGCGCCCGCTTCCAGTACACCTGCCGCCACCACTGGCACTACGGCGCCTGCAGCCAACTCCCTTTTTCCTAACGCCAGTAAGCCCGCAACGACTACGGAGTCGACTGCGCTCAAGCCTACGGCAGCTCAAAGCACAAGCCTAGGAGCCTCAACTAGTGGACCAACTTCATCCATGGCGCGCCTCAAGAACCGGACCATGGATGAAATCTTGAACCGCTGGGCCACAGACTTGTCAAAGTACCAGAAAGAGTTCAAAGAACAGGCCGCCCAGGTAGCCGCTTGGGATCGTCTTTTGGTCGACAACGGCGAGAAGATTCAGAAGCTATATCTAAATACATTCGAGGCGGAGAAGGCTAGCCGCGAAGTCGAGCGGCACCTCGTCACGGTGGAAAGCCAGCAGGAAGAGCTTGAGTCCTGGCTTGATAAGTACGAGGTCGAAGTAAACGATCTGTTTTCTAAGCAGATCGGCCCAGGCGAGCAGCTGACTGGTCCTGATCAAGAACGTGAGCGGACATACAAGCTCGCTGAGAAGATCACAGAGCGCTTAGATGAGATGGGCAGAGACTTGACAAAGATGATTAAAGAGATTAATGACATTTCAGGGACGGTTAGCAAGGGCAGCAAGCCCGACGATCCGGTACGTTTATATATCCACACCGTTTTCCTTTCCTATACACTGTACTAATAATGTACGCAGTTGAGCCAAATAGTGCGTGTCCTCAATGGTCACCTGAACCAGCTCCAGTGGATCGACACGCATGCCGCCGCCTTGCAAGCCAAGGTTGCGGCGGCTCAGAAAGCCAGCGGTCAGATCGGCAGCCAGTACGGAGGCCCGGAACAGGACAACGTGGACAGCTTCTATCGATCTTATATGGGACGCAGAACATAAAAGACTTAAAAACAGCGACTACGTAGGGAGTTGGGCTGTTCATTAGACGAAAAAACCTGTATTGTCTGTCGGGAAATCGTATACCGGATGTAGGACTAAAGAAAATACGGGCATCGATCAAGTAATGATATTGCAAAGGAGAAAACTATAACACCGGAAAGCAATGGACATGCGTGCGTGACTAGAGTTGTTTCAGAGGCGAGGGACGATTTACTTGCTTTTGAGATTTCAAGACTACAATATTGACACAATAAAAGTGTAGACGTTGGTTGGTTGCTAAGGGTGGATGTACACTATGTATAACACGATATATATGTTTTCTTCAAGAAATGGTATAGCCGGTTGAGCTTTCCGTCCCGTTTTATCCTTCCCCCAGACCGTAACCCGCTATCCCGGCAAATCGATCTGTTAAGACGGAGACAAAACCTCTTCACTTAATCCGAAGTAGAAGAGAAGACAAGAGATTTCCCCCGAAGCCTAGTGATTTGTACTTGTACGGGTAGGTACTTGGAACAGACACTTAGTTGTGCTCGCCGCCTTGCTCTTTGGTCAATTCATCACTGTAGAGGAGGAAGAAAAGGTCAGTTACTAGCGCCCTTTCGTAATGTAAAATTCTGGTGGGACTGGGCACGAATAGGGGTAGCGGTATGGTTTTGAGGTATTTCCTCGTGGAACGCATCGTAGCCGCAGGAAAGGGGACGGAGAAAGAGGTATGGGGAAGAGGAGGGGAACTCACATGTGATCGGACAGCTTCTGCAGATGGCTCTGCTGCTCGTTGATTCTCTTGCGGAGCTCAATAAGCTTCTGCTTCTCGCGCTGACGGATAGCGTAGTCCTCGTTGGCCTTCTCCCGGCGCTGGAAGGCGTCTCTGTATTTATACGTAAACGGAAGTTGTTAGCCTTTGTCTATTATCCCTTTTGTTTGGCTTCTTTTCCTCTTGCGCGCTTGTGGTATTGATGTCCATATCCCATATAAAGGAGAGGCCGTCCTAGCTTGCTGCCCTCCGGGCAAATTTTCTCGTTCCTCCAGCGCAAACATGTAGATATATATGGGTCGGAATCGGGAAAAAGGATATAGGGGATCCAGACATACCCCTGGCCGCCGGTCTTGGGGGGAGCACCGGTATCACCGGAACCCATGGCTCGGAAGGTCGTAGTGAAAGCTCGGCGAGAGACGTGGGTCGCGAGGCCGCGGGAAGGGACCTTGGTAAGGGTTTGGCGGAACATATTTGTAAAACTAAAAGAAGAGCGGAAAAGAGAGTTCCTTATTAGCTTGAGTAGGTTTAAATGTGGCTTTGATGTGATGTGATGCCGCGGGAAAGGGTCTCCCAAGCAGGTTTGGCTGGAGAGTTGTGGTGGTAAGAGTGCTGATTGGTTCAACGAACCGCAGATCTGGGTTTGAAGTTTTTGGGGCGGGAGATTCCATATACACGTTTACGCATCAAATCAGGAGCATGTGAGGGGATATAAACATTTACTTACCTTTGGTGGCGTGTTTATGTAATTGATAGTGTATAGAGCGTAGGGTGGTGTCAGGAAGGAGGTGTATGAGGTGTTGAGTGGTATGACGCAGTTCTGGCTACCGTTGAAAGACTGGGAGACAGCTGATGGGAAAACAGACTGATTAGAGCTCTGTGACTGGTCGGATTGGATTTGGAAGGTCGGGTCAAGGCGGAGCGGAGCGGAGCTAGACGCTAAGCTCAGGCCACCCATTCGAGATGGTGTGTTTAACTCCAACCTCCAGCTAGAGCTACACTATTTTACCTGCCACTTATTGAGCCTTGCAATTCAAATAGCTCGACAACCTACCTACACAGATATATTCCCATACAGTAATTATATTTTCATATATCTTTGCCATGTACATTTTGCTTTTACACATCAGAAAACAGTTTCTCAGTACAGTAGTCTGTGCGTAGACTGGTGCTATCCGTGCGCAAAAGACTTCAATCACATGAAACTCTTCGTGGGTGGGCAACTCATGGTGAGGCAGTACAGGGCTTCAAACTTGTGGTCGCGTGGAAGATCAAGCGTGCATTGAACTCGCGAAGGCATAATTTCCCTTCCCTGCCCAGTGCCAAATAACTTGGCGTGCCTATCCCGTCTCATCTGCTGGTGGCGTTACGAAAAGGCACCATACCTCTATATCATTGCACCTGCACAGAACATAGTAGACAACATTTTATTCCCCTTGTGGGATCCGAAAGATTGAGGACAATATTTATATCATTTCGAACAAGACTGAGGTTATGGCTGGACCGATCCAGATACGGGTGTTCCCTTGCCTTGGCCTGCGTTACGAGACAGATCGCCGGACAGTAGCGAGTAGAATGTTGACGTAGGGTAACAATATATATGTCATTTCATGCAGCTCATGGTAATGCTGCGGATCGTATTGTGCCTTAGGGGTTGCCTTGGATCTCTTAACATTCCCTGTTGTTTGATTGGCCCCTTCAGTCGACTACTTACATCTGCCTTCTGGCACAATAAGAGAAGCCATGGTGGGAGGCAATCGACTGAACAAATGAAACTCAAGATAGCTCCCCTCCCGTAGTATACAACAGTTCTTAAACTAGAAGCAAGGGTTGCTAGCATATTCAAATATAAATATGCCGTGGCCCAGGTCCAGGAATATCTTAGATACCTGTGTAGGTAACTACATAGTTCGCTCAAGGCGGGTTCCGTAGGTGGTTAAACCTATCCAACTCTTCCCAAACGCCTACCTTGGGCACAGAGAATTTGATATATTTGCCAACATCTACACAATACTGAGGTATGCACATAGCTAGTAGTAGGGAGACACTTGTGGTTATGCATCTACTGGTTAGCATAATGAGTATAAACCCGGAACACATGTGGAACATGTGAAAAGATATATGGTGCTTTGCCTTTGCCTATGCATGTAGTCCTTCTGAGTAGAGACAGGTTGGTCCGTATAAGTTGCACATATTGCAGACAAACATCAGAGGTATCACATACCTGCCTCATATGCGGATGGCAGGTTCTTCACTACAAGCCAAATGATGCTGAATTGCACACATAACAAGCCATCGTGTAGGCATATAGATAGGTAATATGTAATCAGAGCATTTCGTCTTTGTATGAACACATGGAAGGTCCGTATACAATACATGATCTCTGTTAGGTCCATACCTGCATGTGCGGACCTGGTAGTTGTCAGGTATATGCACTTTTTCAAGTGATCCCAGGATGACTCCCCTCTTGGGAGACATGTTATAACTCAGATTGCAAATAATCTTTGAAGTCAAATGCCCAGGTCATTGACTGATTTGGTCGGTAAGGCACCCACAGCAGTACATGTCACGGTATGGCCTGCCCCTCCTCCGGTACTTGACAGGTACTTCGATTTGCGCCCCCAAAGCAGGTTAGGCTGATGTGGTTTAGGGATGTAGTTGGCACATGTACCAAAGGTGTGATGAGACCTGTCCCCACATATATACCAAAGACGGTATCTCGATGGACTTAGTTTGAAGGTAGGTACAGCGTGTTTCATTAGGTCCCCCTTGCCCAGGTGGGAGGTGAAGTAGGTACGTGTACCTGTAGGTAGCCACTGGCCCACAGACTACAACAGTAAAGGCCGCCCGTGTGTGCAGTGTTGCTTCCCCAGAGGCAACCTGTATCGCCCGCTGCACCGCCCCTCTACTAACCCAAAAGCACTACCGGAGGTACCAGCTAGGCACCGACACCACAACAATGCAAGACCTCATTAACCTGGTCGTCCAATTCCCTCCCTTTCCTCCCTCAATATTTTTGCGCTTCCTTGTTTCTTCACAACTGCGCAACTTGAAAGTCGTTCTCTCTTGTCACTTTCTTTCTTTCTTCCGACTACCATCTGATTTCTCATTCACGTCCATACCAAAGGTGCGTTTTACGTCTCTGGCGTCCCGTCGCCGCCTCTCTGTTACTTGCTACCGTAACAGAGGTTTCCCCCCCTCCCCTGTTCTGTTGGGCCTGTAACCCTGAAGTTCCCAAACTCCCTCCCGCCTGGCTGCACCTGTCGTCATCGCCCACATCCACATCCCGACCGCCTCGTCTTGTCCGTTGTGGTCATTGTTGTAGTCGCTCCCGCTGAAAACAACACGCCCTTACTTGTTATTTAACAACTTCCTCTACAGTCTTCTGTTCATCACCACTCTCAATTACTTGTTGCGACAAATAATACACCAATTCAACCCTCTTGTCCACGCGTTGTTCACCGTCAGTGGTAGGCGCAAACCCCACTCATTGCGGGGGGCTTTCACCTTCTATTTCTCTATTGTTCACCTACATTCCTATTCCCAGATCCGCACCACTTTGCCTAATACCACACCAGAGTGCCCTTTCTTGTCAAGGCCAAAGTGTATCTCGAGACAAAACTTATTCTGCCTCTTTTACATCGCCTTTGCCATACTTTGCACCCTGCGCACGCTTGTCTGCGCACTCCCTTTGACAAACCTTGCATCTTTGTTGTCTTCTAATTACGTGACGAGACGTCGTCATTTGCTAACAGGATTTCTCACCTACAGTCTCGATCTCACCGATAATCAAGTCGACAAGATGGGCCATGAAGATGCCGTGTATCTTGCTAAGCTCGCGGAGCAGGCGGAGCGCTATGAGGGTATGTTCCCGGATTGGTAAACCTCTTCACACGTTGTACAATTCGCTGACATTTTCCTTGTTAGAAATGGTTGAGAACATGAAGATCATCGCCTCTGAGGACCGCGATCTCACTGTCGAGGAGCGTAACCTGCTCTCCGTTGCCTACAAGAACGTGATTGGCGCACGCCGTGCTTCTTGGAGAATTGTCACCTCCATCGAACAAAAGGAGGAGTCTAAGGGCAACTCCTCTCAGGTCGGCTTGATCAAGGAGTACCGCCAGAAGATTGAGGCCGAGCTTGCCAAGATCTGCGATGATATCCTTGAGGTTCTAGACAAGCACCTCATCCCCTCTGCTAAGTCTGGCGAGTCCAAGGTTTTCTATCACAAGATGTGCGTATCTAACTCTAAGACATACCGAACCTAATCAAATTGACTAATACATACTATAGGAAGGGCGACTACCACCGCTACCTAGCCGAGTTCGCTGTTGGTGACCGCCGCAAGGAGTCGGCCGACAAGTCTCTTGAGGCCTACAAGGCTGCCACCGAGGTTGCGCAGACTGAGCTACCTCCCACGCATCCTATTCGCCTGGGTCTTGCCCTCAACTTCTCTGTCTTCTACTACGAAATCCTGAATGCCCCCGACCAGGCCTGCCATCTCGCTAAGCAAGCTTTCGACGACGCTATTGCCGGTACGTCATGATCTCGTTGGTTTAAAGTGTAGTCGCACATACTAATTAAAATTTGTAGAGCTTGATACCCTGAGCGAGGAGAGCTACAAGGACTCGACCCTCATTATGCAGCTTCTCCGCGACAACCTGGTAAGTGTTACAGGAACCAGCTGTTTCGCCGACTTGCTAACTGTCATATCCAGACTCTGTGGACTTCTTCCGAGGCTGAGCCGCAGGCGGACACCGCTGCTCCTCCTGCCCAGGAGGAGAAGCCTGCTGAGGCTGCTACCGAAGAGCCTAAGGCTGCCGAGTAAACTTTCACCTACGTTTCGACCGGTGATATCTAAAGGGGTTGGTTGTGGAACTGGGTGGATTCAGGTGTCTAGGAGTGTCTGCTTGTAAACTCTCAATTAGTTTCGGCATGTTTTTTTTTCGCTTGTGGACAGTACACAGAGACAAAGACTTTGGAGGGATCTCCTTTTCTTACAGGCAAAAAGGGCTAAAGAGCTTTGTGGGCTTCTTTACAGAAAGCTTGCCTTTTAGACTCTTAATACAACCCATCTGGACAATACACCAGTATTTTGTGCCAATTCTGATGTCAGAATATATCCCACATCCTGCACGTGCATAGGTGACCAAAAAGATAGTGCAGGCAGGTTGTGTGTATGATGTAGGGGGCCGCTGTTGAACTGCCCTATGAAGTGGCTCCCTCCCCTCTCGAACATAATACTACGAGTCACAAAATCTCTTGCACCTTGTATTAGAGCATCAGCTGCCTATGAAAGACTGCTATCATGGTTTTAGATCACTTCTCGGGTGGATAGTATCTAGTGGTAGTATGGGTTATCCTAGGTCCGGCCACTCGAACTTGCTGTGGCGGAACCAGACCCGGACAAGGAGATACCCCAATTAAAGCTGAAGTTGAACTGCCAACCTTTCCCCCTCCTTGTGCCGTTGAGGCTCCCGCTGCGCTCTCTCGCTAGATCCCCCGCCCCGCCGCGCTGGGAGGCTAGTGTCTGGTCTGGCGCATTTACACTATTCAGACCGTAGTTGTTGAAGGCGCCGGCTTGATTCAGATTTGAGGCCGGGACTTGATTTAGATTTTGATTTGGTGGGAAAGTAGTAGTAGAAGAAGAAGACTGTTGCAGTTCCTCTTCTTCTTCTGCCTCAGCAGCGTCAAACAAAACCCTTAACCACAAACTACAGTCCAAACACTGGACCATCAAGACCAAATCATCCTCGTACTCCTCCAGCTCGGCATCGGTGAACTGGTACCCGCGCGCGTTACCGCACCGGCAAGAGCCGAAGTAGATGCCGGTCTTCTCGTCGAAGGAGAGGTCGTCCAGGTCGACGGTCTCTATACCTGTTGTGTGGAATTTGGTGGATGTGGTGCTGTATGATGAGTGAGAGTGGGAGTGGGAGGAGTGGGTATGGGAATGGGATGCGAGGAGCAGGTGCCGGTCGTATTCTCGACGTTGCTTACTGTCCGAGAGTACACTGTAGGCTTGTTGGATTTGGTCGATTGTGTATGTGATTTGTGTTATTGGATTTGAACTTGATGAGGAGGTGGATGTGGACTTTTTGCCACCACCACTACTACTACTGGATTTTGGTTGGGATTTGGGGGGTGAGGCTTGTGCTTGTGATGATTGTGAAGGCGATAGAGATGTGGTAGGCGAGTCGTCCCGAGGATTCTTATCCGGGTGATATTTCAGTAACGCCTTGTGATAGGCATGTTTGATGGTCTTCTTCTGCGCGGCAGACGCTTGACCGTCTAGCTGCTTTGGCGAGAGCGAGAGGATCTCGTAGAGCGTTGGCTCTGCTGAGGTCCGTGATATTGCTGGTGGCATTGCTTTTACGTACGTGTGTGTCGTATGTATAAGTATGTAAGTGAAAGGCAAATAATTGTGGTTCTTTCAAAACGCCTCCCGCTGCTGCTACTTATTTTTGATTGATCGGTTGATTCGTTGATAGGTAAATGTCCCTCTTGCTTTATGTGGGAATTATAAGTGGAAAAACGAGATATCAGCAGCTGCCTAAGTATGTAACAGACTTATTGGCTATATGGAGGCGAAAACGACCTATGAGATAATTGCTTGATGCAGTATAAGCTACCATTCATCTTGCCATAGCTGCTGTCAAAAACCGGTTTTTTTAAGGTACACACAGTCAATTGGCTGGGTGGGTCACGTGAGCGCAACATGGAGGTTTCATATGGTGAAACATGTATATCAAAACCTTACCTAAGAATTGCAGAACTGTCTCTACGCACACATGTTTTCTGCCCAAAGCGATAAAGACAAATTCGACCGAGTATTTGTCATATACTAATAAGGATTTGTGAGAGTGGTGGCCTTCAATTCAATGGTGCAAAGACACAATAGCAAAGGACGGTCCGTAAGGTATCCTCAATTGGTTGGATAGTAGTAGTAGTGGTTGGTCTCCCAGTGTAGCTGAACATCGTTTGTACATTTTTATACACGAGTCTATAAGCTCGACATAACAATAGACAAATATTAAGAGTAATTTCGAGATATGATGTTCTACCGCGGGAACTTGGTCCATCCGTTCTTCCCTGTCTGTGAAAATAAAGAAATAGGTTAGCACTGATATAGCGTTCCCATATAGTGAATGAAGTCCCAACATACCTTTCTCCATTCCCGTACAAGTCTGGGCATACCCAGCATGGCTTTTCTCCTCTTCTCCATCCTATTCCCGAGGTTAGCAAGCATGTACTTATAGAAGTCTTTCGGACCATAACGGCCCTAAATAGGACAAAAACATACTTCGCAGCCAACATTCTCTCGTGTAAGTGGCCCTTGACCTTCTGGCCCACACCCGTACCGCGGACGCGCAGGCCGTGCTCGACCCTGTGCCGTATGCGTTCCTCTGTTCCCTTGGAGGTAAAAGGTAGCAGTTCCTCTACGCCCTCCCCTCGCGCCAGCTTCACCAGCTCGGCCTGCCGCCGCAGTGAGAACTCTGGGTCGTGCCACTTGCCCGTGACGGGGTGCTTGTGCGGGAGGAACGGGTTCGGCGTCGCGCCGTCCTTGAGCGTGTTCGTGCGCGTCGACGTCGGCAGGATCTGGGTCGGAGGGTACTTGGCGAAGAAGCGCTGGAGACGTGGGTGCAGCTGCTTCGCCAGCTCGACGTAGCGCATGTTCACCGCCGCCATCCTGTCGCTCTAAGTAGTTAGAGTAACAGATGTGAGATTTCCGAACTCTAGGGAGACGTCAAGTTGGAGAGTCCGACTGGCTGGACGTGGTTTGATCGATCGGTCAGTCGTTAAGGGCAAAATATTAAATTGCTGAAGCTTTCCTATTAATCCTGTAACGCTACAGGCATGCTCAAGGGACCAATCTGAAAAAGCGATTAAAAGGCGACGCTAAGATTTTCGTCTTCTTGTTAAATTACCTTAATCGGTTAGTGCGTGAATAATTGTACATGCTAGGTAGATCAAATTGTCCCCATGTACCCTCTTCCAGCATCAGCTGCCGGCGGATGCACCCTTTTATTACATCTTCAGACCATCTTGGGAATTCAGAATTGTTAGAAACGTAGAACAAAATAGGCAGGCAAAGTTCCACTGAGCTGGATTTCTTACACGTAATTACTGAAGTAAGTAGTGGGATACTTGATATTAAGTACCCTTGTGTAGGTAGGTAGGCACATCGTCTCAAATATAGCACTCCCAGCATCCCACGGTCCGCTCACTTCAAATTATCTAACCGCAGAAATTGTTCGTTAGGCGTACACGGTTTGGACGTTCAGTAAGACCATCCTTTCTTCAAAGTGTGCTCAAATATAGGCTCTGAAGTAATTTTCATTCTTATGGTATCTCACATAACTCTGCCAAAAGCCCATAGTAATTTCCCCGGTTCCGCAGTACACGATATCAAAACACGCCTGCACGCCCTATAAGTTGTTTTAGGTCTCAATCTTCTTAAATCCTCCCTTGTTGGGTTTCTGCTGAGCAGCCTCGTGCCTTCGTAACTCGTCAGGAACCTTGGAAATCGAGCTCTTTGAAAGCATCTGTTTCAAATCATACAAGACGTCTGCATCTTCGTTGCCAAGGAATGTGATGGCCACACCACTCTTGCCTGCACGACCCGTACGACCAATACGATGTGTGTAGCTTTCGATGCTAGTAGCCATGTTGAAGTTAACGACGAGGGATACGTCCGGAACGTCGATACCACGACCGGCAAGATCTGTGGCGACAAGCACTTCTGTAGCACCGCTCCGCACTGACGCCAATGCCTGTTCTCTCTGTTCTTGAGTTTTGCTTCCGTGCATCGTGACTGTTGAAAAGCCCATGTGCTTTATCTCACGCGCGATGGCATCGCAGTTGCGTTTGATGTTCACAAACACGATAATGGGCGCCGCAAATTCGCCAGACGTAAGGATTTCCTGTAGACGTTTCTTGCGACGATCCTCTCCGGCGACGAATTCAACTCGCTGCTCGACTGTATCCACAGCCTCACCAGCGTTGCCAATGGTAACAGTTGCCGGCCGGCGTAAGTATTTCTTGGCAATTTTCTCCACGGCTGACGGCATGGTAGCCGTGTACATCATCGTTTGTCTATATCGCTCCTTGCCTCCAAGGGGTCGGTTCATGAGTTGCGCATTTTCTGCAGCATCTGTGTCAGGCTTCTCGTTGGTGACGGGAAGTGCATCAAGGATCTTGTTCACCGGTTCCTCGAACCCCATATCAATCATGCGGTCGGCTTCGTCCATGATGATGTAACAACATTGGGACAAAACGAGCAGCCGGCGCTCGATGCAGTCGACTAGACGACCAGGGGTAGCAACGATGATTTCGGCACCGTTCCGGAGTGCATATGCCTGCTCTTCCAGTGAATGTCCACCGACAAGACTGACAACGGTGAATCCTAAAGGCTCAGCAAACTTTTTGGCTTCTGTCTCGATCTGTTGTACTAGCTCTCGAGTAGGCGCAATGATGAGCGAGTACGGGCCGTCGTTCTTAGTTACATCATCTAGCGGCGGCAGGTCGGATATGTAGACTAACAACGGTAATAAGAAAGCCGCTGTCTTTCCGGAACCAGTAACGGCCACGCCAATGAGATCGCGTGCTTGTAAGGCGATTGGTATCGCAGCCCGCTGAACAGGAGTCGGTTCTTCGTAGCCAACCCTGGCGACGATCTCGAGTAACCGGCGGGGCAAACCTGATTCTTTCCAGCTGCGCATAGGATTCGGTACGAGGCCACCCTTTGTAGAAATGCCGAAGTCCTCCTTGAAGATTCTCCAGTCTCTCTCTCGCATATCTTCCAACCTCTTCTCCGACCAATGCTTGCCAAATGTGTTCCGGTTAGCCCTTTCTTTCACCCGCAGTGCCATCTCAAGCAGTTGTTCGGCTCGTTCTCTGCCAGTTTCTCTGTCGCCAGCCATGATATTCTTGGCACGCTTTATATCCTCCAGATCGACTAGGCCTTGGTATCTTGAGAGAAGGCCGCTATCGTCCACGGAGGATACCAACTGCTGGGAGTGGATAAGGGCGTCCCCTTGGCTCGTGTCGTCATGGGGGTCCCAGTCAAAGTTGAACTTATCCCTATGTCTTCTTGATTTCTTCTTCGCGGAAAAGGTAGATTGATTTAGTTCTGGGCCCATGTATCTAGCTCGAATCTGCGCCGCTTCGTCCTCCTCTGGTACCTTCCTCTTACTCCCAGCAAGCTTTCCTTCGTTTGTCTTCGACCGAGAGTCGTTTCTCTCGTTATCGTTGGACTGCTTCCCATTTCGCATAGCCCTTGGGCCAGTAGGCACAGCTGATGGAGTGTTACGGGGTGGCGCGCCATCGCGAGTTGTAGACCATGTGTTCCGTCGTTCGGCATCTTGCCGCTTTCGTTTTTCTTCTTCCTCCTTCTGTTTTTGCTCCTGGGCGCGGCGCTCTCTCTCTGCTTTCGGGATGAATCGGGGTTTCGCCGCAGCCGCGTCGGCAGCTTTTTTCGCTCGCAAGATCTCCTCGATATCTAGAGGTTGCTTCTTTATCTGGCCGTTTGTGCCGTTCGTACTGTTCGTGCCATTAGGTGTAGCCTGATCGCCATTAACAACGGACCCGAGACGAGGTTGTATCCCCATTGTGTATGATAATCCGAGTGCTTATCAAGAATACTGTAGGTTTTATAGTTGAAATGGTCGTGGATGACTACCTCTAGAGGTATTTCCAACCGCTATCTTGTAGGTCTTCGCGTTGCGCATTCAATAAATGGGTCCACCTAGTTGCAATACTACAACCACATTGTTAAGGTATATATCTCTGCCTGTATGGGTTAGTTTCAATAAGAGAATTAATCCCAGGGCCCCATCCAGCCGGCAACAGACCGTCAAGAATTTTTTAGCTTGTATCTAGGTACCTAGCCGCTGCTAGCCCTGCAAAAGTGCGAAGTCAACTAACCCACCTGCCACCTCTGCCTACACCTCGAGACAGCCACTATTACACCTGCACTTACCTTTTAGCTTTTACCTGTACTCTCACACAATACCTCATGGCCTTGCAAAAAGGGCAGCAATGTGTGTGTGTGTATGTGTGACTTAAGTAAGTTGTTAGAGGGGTTGGTATCAAGGACAGTATTTTGGTGTACAGTGCTAATAAATTTGGTGGGTCACGTATCAGATCTACTTCTTACATAGTAGTAGCTTGACAGGTCTTAACAGCCAAAATCGGCTGGAGGGTGCCCAAATGTTAATCTTATGGGTGCCCGGGAATTAATTTTCTTCAATAAACTGACTTAATGCTTCACAGCATGAACCAGCCAGAGATCTCTGCCAATTGCTGTGTTCAGGCTCTGATATGTATGCTCTACCATCATGGATGCGTACATACTAGTACTGTACGTATGTACATAATTCGGCACTTGTTGCCCTCAAAGCCACGTGCTTTCGCGTAGCTTGCTTTCCCAGTCTACTATAGTTGCACTTCTAAGTATGATCGCAGGGCTGTGACAGAACACTTTTGTGGTGGTCCGACTGGGCACCCTAGTAAAATCCTCAAACTTTTATTGAAGCTGAATCGTACACATGGATGCTGTCATGTGCAAGTACCTGCCTGGACATCCAAGAAACACAGTAACGTAGGACAGCATACGGTACCGAGCCTGCTAGCGCAGGGGTCCGTTGCGCTAGACTCGATGAGTAGAAAGACGCAGCCCTTTGGCGCCATTCCAAAATTGTAAGCTACCAAGCCTACCAGAACATGTGAGAGAAGACGGCAAACGAAAAACACAACCGGATTCCACTTTCCAACCTGCATACTTGCGACCTGGACCTCCCTCTCTTATTCTCAATACCTAAGCAGCCGTCGGGCCACATGTCACACAACTGCACGAATAGGGACTCACCCTCACTACCCCTCCTACTTTTACCCCTCTATTTGTGTACACTACTGCCCTGTTAGCTGCTCCTACCCTGTCATCACTCGTCAGCCATTGTATTAGTAGAGTTTCTGCATTGTGTGGCTTCTAGCTTGTAATATATTAGATCATTCTGTTCTTCTAGCGCACTTATGTCGTTCCTTCGTTCTCTCGTTCGCATAGAGCCTATCTCTCGTCGAACTTCTCCTCTCACCAGCAGAATCCGCCCAAGACACAATCCACTTCGACAGCCCGTATGTGCTTCTTTCCAGTGGACACAAAAGAATTGCTTCAGCGGCGTTCCTCTTAGGTAAGTACATGAAAGTACATACATAGTAGCTCAGCTCACCCGGGGTTTGGAGGTGGAGAGCCATCCCAACCCGATGTCGCACTTCACTAACAGACAACGCTCTTCATAGCTCTGTCCCTCGAGCTACTTCGAGTACATTTGACATATCTTCCCTCAGACCACAGTCCATTGCCTCGAGTATATCACCTTCGAGACTCCCTCGGCCACCAGTGTCCCTGTCAGCGTCTTCTGTCCGCTACTGTTCGTACAGAAGGCAAAACATGTGCAAACTGACTGGCGATACCGAGCATTTTGGCGGCGCCAATCCTGACCCCAACCAGGGCCGGGAGTTGCTGCCGACCAACGTGATTCCACGTCACTACGATGTTACGCTAGAGCCTGACTTCGAGAAATTCACCTTTGAAGGCACGGTTGTGATCGACTTCGATGTGCAAGAAGAATCACAATCTATCTCCCTCCACACCCTCGATACCAATATTCATAGTGCTCATATCAAGTCGGGAGACATTGTCGTGACATCCTCTTCAGCTATTACATACGATGAAGCGAAACAAGTTTCTAAGATTCAGCTCAAGGACCCCGTTCCTAAGGGTAAAACTCAGCTCGAGATCAAGTATACTGGTCAACTCAACGACTCCATGGTAGGCTTCTACCGCTCTACCTATAAGAAGCCTGATGGGTCCGAGGGGGTTCTTGCTACCACGCAGATGGAGGCAAACGACTGCCGGAGAGCTTTCCCGTGCTTTGACGAGCCGGCCCACAAAGCCATCTTCACAGTAACCCTAATTGCAGACAAACATCTGACCTGCCTGAGCAACATGGATGTCGCTTCCGAAACAGATGTACACTCCCAGATAAGCGGAACGACGAAGAAGGCTGTGAAATTTAACCCCACACCGCTGATGTCCACGTATCTGGTTGCCTTCATTATTGGTGAGCTCAACTATATCGAGACCAAGAAGTTCAGGGTGCCTATCCGTGTTTATGCGCCTCCGAGCTCGGATATTGAGCACGGTCGCTTTTCTCTTGAATTGGCTGCGCGAACACTGGAATATTACGAGAAGATCTTTGGTGCCGATCTCCCCTTGCCTAAGATGGACATGGTTGCCATTCCCGACTTCGCTGCCGGTGCCATGGAGAACTGGGGCCTAATTACATACCGCGTCGTTGACCTTATGTTGGATGAGAAGGCGAGTGGCGCGGCTGTGAAGGAACGAGTCGCCGAGGTCGTCCAGCACGAGTTGGCGCATCAGTGGTTTGGAAACTTAGTGACCATGGATTGGTGGGAAGGTCTGTGGTTGAACGAAGGCTTTGCAACCCTCATGAGCTGGCTGAGTATGTTTACAAGCCCAAGCGCGCTTGCGACTAGGAGAGTGAGGCTAACATGAAGTCTAGGCTGCAATCATTTCTATCCTGAATGGAAGGTATGGGAGAGTTACGTCACTGATAACCTCCAGAGCGCCTTAGGTCTTGACTCCCTACGGAGCAGCCATCCCATCGAAGTCCCGGTCAAGCGAGCCAGTGAGATTGATCAAATTTTTGATGCTATTTCCTACTCTAAAGGTTCTTGTGTTCTACGTATGATCTCGACATATCTAGGCGAGGACGTGTTCCTGGAGGGCGTCCGTCGATATATCAAGAAGCACGCTTACGGTAACACACAAACAGATGATTTGTGGGCGGCTCTTGAAGATGCCAGTGGCAAGCCAGACCGGGAGATCATGTCTATCTGGACTAAGAACGTCGGTTTCCCTGTTGTTCATGTCACGGAGAACCCAGCAGAGAGCTCTGTCCATGTGAAGCAGAACCGATTCCTGAGAACCGGCGACACAAAGCCTGAAGAGGACAAAGTTATATATCCTGTCTTCCTTAGTCTCCGGACCAAAGACGGAGTTGACAACTCGTTAACTCTGACAGAAAGAGAAGGTGTCTTCAAACTGCCAGACACGGACTTCTTCAAGCTAAATGCGGACCATACCAGCATCTATCGAACTTCCTACAGCCCAGAACGGCTTACCAAGCTGGGCCATGCTGCCAAGCAAGGCAAACTAACAGTGCAAGACCGTGCCGGTATGATTGCCGATGCGGGCGCTCTTGCAGTTTCAGGTTACCAAAAGACGTCCGGCGTGTTGAACCTCTTAAAAGGATTTGATACGGAAGAAGCATTTGTTGTATGGAGCGAAATCATTGCTCGGATAGCCACCGTCCAGATGGCTTGGATTTTCGAGGACGAAGTTGTCAAGGACACCCTTGAGGCTTTTGTTAGGGAGCTGGTCAGCCCAAAAGCTCATCAACTCGGGTGGAAATTCTCCGAGCAAGATGGACACGTCGAGCAACAGTTCAAAGCCATGCTTTTTGGAGCGGCAGGTATGGCAGGAGATGAAGCAATTGTGACGGCAGCTAAAGATATGTTTGCCAAGTATGCTGCCGGTGATAAGTCGGCTATCCATCCTAATATCAGGGGGAGCGTGTTCGGCATCGCTCTGAAGTACGGTGGAAAGGAAGAGGTAAGTCATTATCATTTTAGGTTTGGGGGTAAAACTAACCAGAAAACAGTACGATTCTCTTCTGGCTATCTTCTGCGAGTCGAAAAACACTGATGAACGTAACACGGTACTACGATGCATAGGCCGTGCTAAAGATCCTGAGCTTATTCAACGAACACTAGACTTTGCTTTAAGCAGCGAAGTCAAGAGTCAGGACATTTATCTCCCGGTTAGCGGCCTTCGCAGCCATGCTGAGGGTGTGGAGGCCCTATTCAACTGGTTGACAGAGAAATGGTCCGTGATCCACAAGCGCCTTAGTGATAACACATCTATCCTAGGTTCGGTGGTCACAATCTGCACTTCCAGCTTCACGAAGCCCGAGCAGCTCGAGAGGATTGAGAAGTTCTTCAAGGACGTTGATACAGCGTCCTTTGACCAATCCCTAGCGCAAAGCAAGGACGGTATTCGCAGCAAGATCTCATGGCTGGAGAGAGATCGCGACGATGTTGCGAACTGGGTCAACCAAAAGAAAGCGAACCTATAGACGAATCACAAAGAAATCGACGAAAGGGCTAAGAAAACGGCAACGCGGCGTCCCTCGACATAGTCCATAGTTGTCATATCCAATCCCCTCGTAAACGCAGGCGTAAGCTCCATCTATTATAGATATCCCACGGCTCAGAAATCCTGATAGGTACCGTACTGCGATTGTTTGTAATAGTATAGTGTCACGAACGTCTAGATACTACTATCATCTCTCAATATCATAATAGTGTATCAGAGATCAAGAACAGAATACAGCAGTGTAGTACTACTTCGGATTGCTTAAACGTGCCGTGTTGTAGCCAATACACTGATCCCTTTTCATAGCTCTTAAGTGCCAGAGAATAGAGCTATCGGATAGGATGCCAAGCGTCTGACGCAAACTTCCGCGTGCCATGCCGACCACTTGTGGGCTTTCGGTTTACTGGATCTTGCTTGTACATGAGTTTACTCCCATGACAATCCTAGTCGGCGATGAAGGCTTTGGTGTACATCACGAGTATTAGTTCTGGTCCAGCTTAAACTAGCAAGTGCCCCATCCCCCCTAAATCCTTCTATGAAAGGACATTAAAGAGGAAGTCATACGTTATTAACACTAGGCAACAGTTGGTTTCATCGCCTCGATACTTGAGGGGTTTCAATACAAAGACTCCGCAGGCTATGCCTAGTTGTGTGTGTATGAAGAGAAACGAATATGCTGTTAGGTAGTCTTTTTCGACATGGTCTAAAGGGATTCGAGTTTTGATAAGGGTCCGTAGTCTCTAACCAACCTTATCTTGTTCCCCTGATCCGAAGCCTGCGCAACTTACTGGTCATCGAGATCCTTATTGGTAGTACACAAAAGGCCCAAGAGAGGTAGACGGCACAGGCCGGTAATGTCCGCTTTCGGCAGGATAGATGGAAACAAAATCTCTCAAGTGTGACAGGCCAATGGGAAACTTACCACGTAGGCTTTGTAGTACACGGACCCTTGTTTATTAGATATTCATAAATATCATAGTGGGCAAAAGAAGAAAAAAATTTTGTATTAGAACTCGAAAGAGAAGGATCGAAAGGGAGGTTAGTCATACCAACTAACAACTAAATCTCGACATAGTCGAACTTGTTTCATGCTAATCCGATCAGTCCAATGTAACTACTTGCATTAGCCTACCTGTTCATACATGCTATCCTGCTGCAACTAGCAGTAGGGCGATACTAGGTAGCTAAGCATTACCACTGGGCTATGTATTAATAACATTGTTGAGTGCGATGTCGAGGCTGTGACCGTCGAGAGAGGGAGGGGCATTCGCTTTCTTGGAAGCTATTAGCTCAACAATTGCTTATCGATTAGGCTTGGATTGAACTCAAGGGCTAAGAGGTGCCCACCCCCCACCACAAGTACATAAAACACACGCCCAGGTTTGCCGACGGCGAATGTATCATTGCCCCTCACCTGAGGGTACGAAAAGTGAGCATGCACCCACGTCAGACTAGGATCGGGTTCGGACCCCGCCAAACCTAAGGGCCCAAGGGTGCGTGCTCTAGGTTAGTATTGTTGCTACACGTCCTGCCAGGCCAACCACAGCATCCCAAGAGGTAAGTACTTACATACAGCCTCCTCCCTCCTGTCACTCGTCTTCTTCTCCCTTCTCCCTTCTCCCTTCCATCTTTCATCCTTCAATCCCTACGCCATATTCATCTTTGTCACTGACCATCTTGTGCCTCCCAATCGTAAGTATCTCTACAGTTGCCCCTCACTTTGCACCCCTTCTCGTTGTGTCGCTGTTTAGTGCTTCAAGCAAACAACTTCACTACTCCCAAGCTGATATATGATAACTACCCCGCCATCACCCTGATGTTTACTCACTTTTTCTTTGCTATATCTCTCATTGAGGCATATTTTGTTCCGTGTAGATTACAAAGTTAACTGCTTCTACTTGAGTGAATTAGTTTGCTCTTTTTCCCTGCTTACCCCTCCTTCTCTCCGTCCCAAATCCTGTTTGATTACCTCGACCTCTGCATCGCCAAGCTACAATTGGCTTACTGTTACTCGTATCAAATTCTAACAAAACTTGAGACATAGCACCACCAAAAAGATACCCTCGCACTACACAAAGTTCAAAATGGCCATCAAGAAGATCCACGCCCGCTCCGTCTACGATTCCCGTGGTAACCCAACTGTGGAAGTAGATGTCGTCACCGAGACTGGCCTTCACCGTGCCATTGTCCCCTCAGGTGCCTCTACTGGTGCGTTACACTTATCTCGCTCTATATAACGGAAATCCATGGCTAATATTGTGGAACAGGCCAGCACGAGGCCTGCGAACTCCGTGATGGAGACAAGACTAAATGGGGTGGCAAGGGTGTCACTAAGGCCGTCGACAATGTCAACGGCATTATTGCCCCCGCAGTCATCGAGAAGGGTCTTGACGTGAAGGACCAGAGCGCCGTTGACAAGTTCCTGAACGAGCTCGATGGTACCCCCAACAAGACCAAGCTTGGTGCCAATGCTATCTTGGGCGTCAGTCTTGCTATTGCCAAGGCCGGTGCTGCTGAGAAGGGTGTGCCTCTATACGCCCACGTTTCCGACTTGGCTGGTACTAAGAAGCCCTACGTCCTCCCCGTCCCCTTCATGAACGTCTTGAACGGTGGTTCCCATGCCGGTGGCCGTCTCGCTTTCCAAGAGTTCATGATTGTCCCCTCTAATGCTCCTTCCTTTTCCGAGGCCATGCGCCAGGGTGCCGAGGTGTACCAGAAGCTGAAGACCCTTGCCAAGAAGAAGTACGGCCAGTCTGCAGGAAATGTCGGTGATGAAGGTGGTGTTGCTCCCGATATCCAGACCGCCGAGGAGGCCCTCGATCTCATCACCGAGGCCATTGAGGAGGCCGGTTACACTGGCAAGATGAACATTGCCATGGACGTTGCCTCCAGCGAGTTCTACAGGGAGGAGGCGAAGAAATACGACTTGGACTTCAAGAACCCCGACAGCGACCCCAGCAAGTGGATTACCTACGAGGAGCTCGCTGCTCTATATGGAGAACTCTGCAAGAAATACCCTATTGTCAGCGTTGAGGATCCCTTCGCCGAGGACGACTGGGAGGCTTGGAGCTACTTCTACAAGACCCAAGATATCCAGATTGTAGGTGATGACTTGACGGTCACAAACCCCATCCGCATCAAGAAGGCCATCGAGCTCAAGGCCGCCAATGCCCTGCTCCTGAAGGTTAACCAGATCGGAACCCTGTCCGAGTCGATCCAGGCTGCCAAGGATTCGTACGCCGACGGCTGGGGTGTCATGGTCTCCCACCGTTCTGGTGAGACAGAGGATGTCACAATTGCCGACATTGTCGTTGGTATCCGATCTGGCCAGATCAAGACTGGTGCTCCTGCCCGTTCTGAGCGTCTCGCCAAGCTCAACCAGATCCTCCGCATCGAGGAGGAACTCGGAAGCAGCGCTGTGTACGCCGGTACCAACTTCCGCACTGCTGTCAACTTGTAAAAAGTAAAACCTCGGCTACCCACATACAAAGCATATGATTTATTGACGAATGGAATGATTCGGGGTAATGGTCTAGGAAAAATACGGCGGTGATAGATTACTGAGGAATTCAAGACATAATGCCATCCATCACAAATGATTCGACACTGTTTCAATGCTATGAACGCTAGTAACCTAGCAATAACGTCGTACCGGTAGAAGTTGTAGTCCACTTTTGTAAGTGCAAGTTTGTCGACCCCGAGAAAGAATGAATGTTCACCTTAGGGTACTCCATATTAGCGGAATCTCCCGTGACAGATTCCGATTACCGAGCATGTATCGAGGCAACTTGAATACCGGCTATGCAGAGGAACAGCTTAAGTGGACTCATCTTGACCTAAGCTAGCATAACTATAACCTTCACATGCTGCCGTAGGGGTAGTCATGTATGATGGCCTGCAGACTGCTAAGTCTAGTTGATTCTTCCTACCGAAACTACGATCCTTGGGACCGACCCACCCTCGTTCTCTGGACTCTTCGACCCGTTGTAACCCTTTGCAAATACCTATCTCTAAAGATGCGATGTCCTGTATTGTTTTATTCTATTCCTGTTCCTTCCTCTACCTTCTCTTTCTCCGCCCCCTTTTATACATAAAAAAACCATTAGACTAAAATAAGTGAGATAGCAAAGAAGAAGACCACGACAACGACGACAGGGACAGAGACGATAAAAAGGGCAACGCATCACTATCTTCATCCTCACCATTTTTATCTATCGGAAGAAAGAACCATGGCTTGTGCGTCTCCTGCCACGTCGCTAGAATGAAATTCCCGGCCGACTAAGGCAGGGAGCCCCGAGGGTCCTTGGCCTTTGTGCCACTATAATTGGTAACGAATATCGGTTTGAATACTTAACTATCAAGACTAGGTACGAATACTGCCCGGTTTGCTGTAACGAGAGTTGAAGTACTCTTGGTATATCATCAGCTTGCCTCACTTTATCTACTTCATGCAACGTTACTGGCAGTTTGTTTATAAGACGCTTATTTGTTGATGTTCATGGTGAGATCGATAGCAGGACTTTCATACAATTCCCAGACACATTAGCTTGCATTAGGTCTTGTACCATATGGTCATTGTTTTTATTCTCATAATCAAATTACTAGCACTACGACGATTATCGTTTTGCCAAAGGGCTGATAACAAATTGCAATCAGATGCATTGCTAAGCCAACAGGTATATCATGGATTGCTACGCCCAGGTTTTGCTGGCCACGTCCTCTTCTATCTGGATCAATGGTAATGCACCAAAGTTGTGTCCGAAGCTCTCAGCCTAGAAAACTGGTACTGTATGTCATATAGCAAATGAAGGTGTGTTACCATGCAAACCATCAAGCCGATTGGGCGCTATTGAACGTGCTTCTTCCCTTTTAATACAGTTAGCGAGGTTCTTGTCAGATATTAATGGCGATGGGAATAGCGTGTTTGGATTCAAATCAGAAGTCCGTTCAATACATTTCAGGTCGAAAGACCCGATGATATAAGAGGTACCAGAAAAAAGTAATATGTGGTGTATCATCATGAAAAGATTCGGTACAGTTGAGAAAATAGGAAAGCTAGACATACCTTTAAGCATGCAAAAAGAAGCTAAATGCGTATTAGGACTCTACATGACAATCGTTTACTCAACAATCCCCAAGCAAAACCTTTGCGCTTGTTTTCTTTCTCGTTTTCTCTCTTCGCCGCGGATATGTAGAGGAAAGGAAAGTTGAAGCGGCTCTGCCCTGCGAAAGAATTTATCTCATTGGCTCTATGCGGTTAATCTTCGGCCTCTTACGGAGCTTGCCTAGATCAGTGCTGAATGGGATAATATGTGGATCCAGGTGCCCTGACCACGCTTGAGTCTTATCATTCGGCTTATCAACACACACAATCTGAACAATCCTCAACTCCACCACACCCACCCGAAATTTCGCAGAACCAAATTGCGAGCCACCATCCAACTCTCCGCGACCTTTCAACATTTCTCGACCGAGCCAACTCGACAAACACCCACCAACCGACTTCGTGTCCGCCGACAACTAACACCGCCAAAATGGGTCGTCTTCACAGTATGTCGCCTTGACTGCTCTCGTGGCCTTTCAAAGGGTCTGCTTGAATCGAAATGTTCGCATTATCGTTGCTAACTCGTCGCTTTCGCATCGCATAGGCAAGGGAAAGGGTATCTCCGCCTCTGCCCTCCCATACTCTCGTGCTCCCCCGAGCTGGTCCAAGACCACGTTAGTCAACTCCGAACGACCGAACCGATTGACTTCGTATTAACATTATTCCAGTCCTGCCCAGGTCGAGGAGAACATCATCAAGCTCGCCCGTAAGGGTGCTACCCCCTCTCAGATCGGTATGTCTTGGAACTTATTTGAAACACTTCGAGTTGTTGAATTGCTGACACTTCTTCTAGGTGTTGTGCTCCGTGATTCCCACGGAATTGCCCAGGTCAAGGCCATCACCGTACGCGACCCAGTGCCTCTAATTGTTTCATTACCGGCTAGCTAACTTAAATAATGCTACAGGGTAACAAGATTCTCAGAATCCTCAAGTTCGTTTGGCCCGCATTTCCCCCGAATATTAAGAGATCATTGAGCAAACCGCTAACAGATGTATAGGGGCAATGGTATGACTTGAAACCCCCCTCTTCGACACTGCGAAGAGAAAATATGAAACCAGGCATCTCCTCGGATGTCTTGTCTCCCCCTGGGCTGCAATAAAGCCACTAGTTGGTTCAGGCTGACAGTGTGACCGTTTATGACAGGCCTCGCACCCGAGCTCCCTGAGTAAGTTTATCACCAAATCTTCTCATCTTATCCATTACTAACGTTGCTATCAGGGACCTTTACAGTAAGTGTTTCCATGAACATCGTATTTTTTAATTGGCTGCGGCGGGTTGAGCCTTCAGCCCATGTTTCGACATCTCATAGGATTGTGGGCGTCAAGACTTCCTTGCCCGGTAGTCGTCCTTACAACATCTCCCAAATCCCGTAATCTTACGTCTAAAGAACTATGATTGCTGACCTGCTACTCATAGTGTTGATCAAGAAGGTGAGCTGAGCTCGTATGAGCCAGTAATGGAGTATGATCTAATGCAGCGTTAGGCCGTGTCCGTCCGCAAGCACCTTGAGCGCAACCGCAAGGACAAGGACGCCAAGTTCCGCCTGATTCTCATCGAGTCCCGTATCCACCGTCTCGCTCGGTATGTCTTCCCCTGTACGAGCAAACCCGGTTGTGACCCAAATACTAACACTTCGTTCTCCACAGTTACTACAAGGCAAGCATATCATGAACCTCACATTCGCAATGTCAAGATTACTAACCTTTAGTCAAGACCGTCGCCGTCCTTCCCCCTACCTGGAAGTACGCCAGCGCTACCGCCAGCACCATCGTCGCTTAGACGTAGATGATCTTCTGCATGGAATGAAGGGGCATGGCGTTCACGGACCTGGAAAGGTACTGGTTTGGGACACCAAAAGAATTGTTAGGCTCGAGTCAATTATGATAGAATGAACGAAGCCATGCCATTTGAGAACTCGAAAGAGTCTCACAACCAATCAACACCGTAAAGCCTCTGCTTGAAGCCATTGGTATCACATGTGAAGACCGACAACATGCGCTCTAAAAATACATCATAACGCCAACTTAGTGCATCTTTTTGTTTGATCCGTAACGCCGCCATGAACATGCAATTCGTGTCTTTTTGATCTTTATTTATTTATTCATTCCTTAGTATCAAATTCCTTGGAGCGTTCGAGGAGAAATTCGCCTAGAGCTCGCAGCGGATCTTTGGGCCTAATACATAAAGTTTAAATGAGCAGGCTATCCAAGTAACAAACAAACCAAAGCCAGACACATGAATATAAAAGAGACTTACCTGTCCTTGGCAAGCATCTTCATGCCGTCGAGCAGGTGAGGGGTCACTTTGGTGTTCAAGTACTGCCGCACGGGCGCGCCGTGAGGCGGCGCGGAATCGGGCATGGTGAAGGTCGGGTCCGGGTGCTGCGAGGCGGCGCGCGACGTGTTGGTCTCCTGGCCTGTTCCCGTGGTGCGAAGAGGTGTGCCTGTGCGTGCGGGCGCGGGGCTGGGCGCATTAGTCGAGGGCGCGGCGGGAGCTGGAGACTGAGAAGAAACAAATTGTGTTAGTGATAGCGTTTCGGACGATCTTTGTTTATACTATACTACTGTCTATTTCGCAGACAATTGGGGGGCGAGAGAGAACTGAGTGTGAGTGTGAGTGTGTATAGGTAGGTAGCTAGGTAGTTAGAATTGGACGAGCAAACTTACAGCAGCCTGGTCGTCTGTCATTGTCACGTCCTTGCTGGCAACCTCAGTTGTGGGTGCTACTGTCTGCTGCGGTTCTGTGGGCGTGGACATGGGCACGGGCGCAGCTTGTTGGGCTTGAGGTTGAGGAGGTTGGGGCTGGCCGTACGTGGGCACGGGAACTGGTGTTTGGTGCGGTATATCGTCGCCCATTGTGGGTGGATTTAAAGTTGAGCACGAGTTAGAAGGGACGAGGTTTGTTTGGCGACGGGTAGGTTCGTGGTTTCTCTGGTTGTGGACGAATTAGGATGTCACAAGAGGCTCGGGGGTATATGCGAGGGAGGCTGATGTCACGTTGTATATGCAACTTCTCGGAGGGTAGCTCTCAGTTATGATGCGGTAGGCAGTAGGTGGGTTGGAGACAACAGGGTGGTGGATATGCCTTAGGTATCTAGGCGGGTTAATCGATATGAGCATGAGCTCTTCCTTCTTTCAGTCGTCCAATTTCATAGGTCTCTTTGATAGGTAAAGTACGCGGTATCCCGTGATAGCGCGTTCCACTTTAACCCCTGCCTGGAATAATCGCGTCCCTTCCCGCGTCATTCGCACAGAACCTCTCATTTCCATGGCATATAGTTATGCCTACAGATTTGCTGTTCATCAATAGGATATATGATTATATACAATGACATCATTATGGACGCGTTCCTTATCAAGAGGAAACCTAGCGACCAGGCCAAATCTCGAGATGTACCGTCGCTGAAAGAGAAGCCTGCTCGCGCTGAAAATGAGCCTGTCAAAAAGAAGATTAAAAGGGAGAAATCAGACGAAAGCGATAATGACTCAGACAATTATCAGATTGATACACCGCCGTTAAAATCTTGGCCTTATATACTAAGGGATGATACGGCTGATAGCCAGGCAGATGACGATACCGGAGATAAGTCGGAAACAGACGGTGACCAGGCACCTCGACCTACTGCCATCGAGAGCTCACTGCCTGAGATAAAACCTGATAAGCATGCGATCGAGGAGTATCAAAACTTCAAAGCTTCTCAGGGCGATGCCAACGGCAGCGCCTCTTCCAGATTAGAGTCTAGGGCGTGGGTTAGGGGCAAGAGCTCATTATATGTCGATGCATTCAACCTAGCCCTCGATACTGTCCTCGCGGAAGAGTCTCATCTTTTTGATGATAAAGAGAAGCGTGTCTTTAAAGAGTGGAGGTCTCTCAGCTATGAGGCTCAGTTCCTGTATGTAGACTGTGCCCGGTTCTAGACTACCAGTCAACCTGTATTCTGACTTATCTGTTAGATATGTCCGTTTGTTTCTCAGAAAGACGTCTTCGTGGCATCGTATCGCTCGTCTTGGCTATTATAATGATATCACCGACACTGAAGCCGCTGTGAAAGAGTTGCAGAAGAATAGAGAACTCCCAAGGGTCAACCCACCTGAGCAGTCAGATCCTACCTCTCCGCAGCCTGAACTTAGCCCCTTCGTTGAAGAACAGTGTATACTGGACGATGCTTTCACGTTTGCCGATGCATCTGAAGCATTCATTAACCAGGTCGAGGAGGCCGTCGCCCTTCTGAGTCTGGATGAATTAAAGACCCTTGCTAAGGATGCGAAGGCTCAAGGCAAGAATAAGGCAGAACTGGCAAAATCTATTTGTAGAATGAGCACCCAACAGGCCGGCCTATTATCGATGGGCCTTCGAAGGACCAGTACTGCGGAATCGGCTGCCTCCTCTAGGCAGGATACTCCAGATAAGCAACCCCCGGGCTCAGGGCAAGGAGATGATGCAAACCGGCGAAAGCATTTCTTTGGCAAGATTCTGGCCATCACCGGCCCCTGCGTGAGACTGTCTTTATCCGTTTTCAGACTCTTCGAGCGAGTGCACCTCGTGTTCTACAGATCTACGGAATGGACAGAGAAGTCTTTGACGACAATCATCTTGGCGAAGATATCCAAACGGAATTTCCCTTCATATATCGTGAGCAGGTCTTCAAGCATATTTGTCTCGAGATCTCAGCTTCTAGAGTTCGAAACTGCGATGAGGTCCGAGTATGCAGTGGATAGCATTCTGGAGTTCAACGGCCCTGTTACGGAGGCGGGCTTCCAGAAGGTGATTGACACATTTGAGACCCTATATCCGAGATGGAAAAGCATACTACAGGAGGAACAAGAAAAGGAAGAAAGAGTTTACGAATCGGGCGAGGGCACCTATCTCAGACGGCTCAGCCCTGGGCACGCATACACAAGGATTATCCATAAAGCCGCTTACGCTCTTGGGCGACTAAAAGGTCACCTACGCGAGCATGAATTATTGACTGAGCTTCTCAGTCAACGTTTATTTCATCTGGCCCGACGAGGGGCGTGGTATCAACGGAAAGCTCTCCTAGAGGAGAATTACATGCATGCCCTGCGTCCGAATCCAGCATACAAGGGCTCGGAAAGACAGAAGAGCTACTGGAAGTCTATTGCCGTAGCCACCTGTGAGGCCGCTCTCGAGGATCCTGATTGTCATCTCAAGTACCATTACGACTTACAAAAGCGACTAGTCAAGCTGGAAAAGCAGCTCAAGATACCCATGCGGCTACAACACGATTTCGGACACGTACGATTAAAAAAGCCAGAAGAACACTACGTCGAGGGGATACAAATCAAGAAACTGGACATTATAAGCAAAAAGGGTCGCGGACCGAGCACCAAGACTATATGGGTTGACGATACAGAAGACGGAGACGGCGAGTGTAGCGTCGAAATGCTGTGTCTGAACTGGTACAGAAGCCAGGGATGGAAGGGATACCACGCTGAGGGCGGCATCATACGAACGCTGTTCGCGTATCTGTTCTTCGATATTCTTTTTCTGTACATACCGAACGTCTTCCAGACAGCCTATCAGACCTGCCCCCTGGACCTACACACGGACGCATTTTACCCGATGCGGGCGTCCGAGATCAACCACCGCTTAGTCGAGATCGCGAATGGGGGCGCGGCGAAACTAATTCAGGAGGTGGATAAGACGGAAAGAGAGAATAGGACGTGCGTCGTGGGGCTAAACTGGGATTATGAACTTGACGATCTGCTCGAGCTGGCGGAATGCTTCGATGGCGCGGCGCTTGCGACCGTGTGTAAGGTTATGGCACAGGAGTATGCCCAGAGAGGGGGTGGGATTCCAGATCTCATACTTTGGAGGAAGGAGCCCAGGGGGGAGTGTAGTAAGTTCATTCACGTTACCTAACCCTTACACTACCCTACTTCTCGGCCATCCTTCTACAGCTTTTTCCCCCGCGTACAAGGTCGGTTATCTCGGCTTAGGGAACCATATCACGGATAGATGAACCTCACTGACCACAAGAAATTCTCTCCCGCTAGTGTTCGCCGAGGTGAAGAGTGCCAACGATCGCTTGAGTGACACCCAGAGGCTCTGGATCCACGTCCTGACGGGAGCCGGGCTGAGGGTGGCCCTTTGTAACGCGGTAGCGAAGGAGGTTAGAGAGGTCTAGTCAATGACTTTTCTTCGTACTTGTCCACCTCTTGCTCTTGGCCTTTGGTTCGTTTACGAGATATCTACCATATCTACGTTGATAGTTTGGACCAAGCTTGACTGAGCGAGTATGTATATAACAAGGGACTGGAGGCAGATATTTATTATCACCCTTTAAAGTCTCCGGGGTCCAATCTGAATTCCTGGGATTTTATCGTTCATACTCTTTGTGAATCCCGTTTCAAGAGTCCACTATGGTCTGTCTCTAAACCTCAGTAGGACGATGGGAGGGATGGCTCAGTTTCGACCGAGCAGTACGACTTAGACCTGAGTAATAAGCATCACGACAAAGGAGCACTATGCTGTACGCTACCTGCGTTTCGCGATGGTACGACCGAAACTGAACCGATCTCAACTTGCGGCGGAATCTCGTCACTCCTGAAAAGTGATAGCCTATACTGTACTTGTATAACTCATCCCATACTAGTATATACATGTGTATCGTCAAATCTACAAGCTAAGCACGAACCCCTCGCCGAATACCGTACAATGCGGTTATAGCAGAGTTTCTGTACCCCAGAAAATAACATTTTTGCACTTCTGTATTTTGCTTGCCTACTTGCCTTACTATGTTATAGTGTACTATGTATTATATGTAGGACTTGTCACAGTTAATAAAACGTCAAGGAAGTGAATCCTACGAACCTGCCAAGTCTTGATGTATGTACATATGTAGGTTCAAACTTCCAAGCTTTTAACGAAAATGGCCGTGACAGGGGCCCGTGACTGATCTGTAAAAAGTATGCACGTCGGTACTTCTACCTATGTGCAGAGTACATATGTGTGTATGTAGGCTAGTTGTATGTAAAGTACAGCGTATGCTACCTGCCTATGTAGTGGATAGCACATATGTACACATCGCCCCTGTCATGAATCCTGATCTGATTGATGTACAGTACATTGCATGGGGTTGGGTATGGGTATGGGATAAAGTGGAAAAAGATAGCAAGGGCTCCACGTGATAGCAACGAGGTGCGTGAGAGACGAAATGAAACGAAACAAAAACGAAACCAAGCGAGATAGATCCTCGAGGGTGATCATTTTTTCGCGGGGATTTTGTTTGTTTGTGTTTGATTAAGATTATATTGAAATGGGATAAATTAACCTATTTAAAACTTTCTGTCCCCTGCTTAATTTGTCTGTATACATACAGGATCTCTCTTGCCGCCGCTTATACTATGTAAATAGATGGATAGGTACCTATGTAGGTAAGGCAAAAATTGGATGCGACGGTGTTTAATTGAATTGAGTTAAGTCAATTGGATTGGGTCGAAACATGAGCTCTGTTCCTCTTGTTTGAAGAGGAGAAGGGGACAGGCGGAAGGGAAGGGGAGGAAAGGAAAGTCAGTTTCGGTCCATCACATCACATCGCATTCGCATCGCATAGTACAGATGTATCGCGTCGCATTCGAATCCTACTGCTACCTACTTACCTACCTACCTATCTACCGTATCTTCCATATTCGTACCCCATCTTGTCTTGCCTTACCTATTCGAGGAGAGGGTTATTGAACATTTCCGAATTAGATGAGAGTAGAGGCGGGTGTAACTACGGTCGGTGTTATTGTTGTCTGTCGTCTCTTCGGCTCGGGCAAAGATACGGGAACACAGTCCGGCCGGTTGTTGTACGAGTAGGGAGACGGGTACGGGCATCTGCGAACGTACCTAGCTAACCTACGTGCAACAACGACAGCGAGCAACGAGCAACCAGTAAGCGTACTACGCTAGGTATTTATTTGTTCATCTTATCTCATTGCTGACGGGAAGAAAGAAGGGAGCTTAGTACGGGCAGGCAGGTCACCTGCTCGGCTCTTCTCTCTCTATGCCGATTACTAGTCTGTCTGCCTATACGAAATATCCAGAGCTGCATGCAGAATGCGCACACCAGTAACCTAGTCCCTCCCGGCCTGCCACCAAGTCCGTTACTGGTTCTATACAGACAGAGCTACTGCGGCTTGCGGCTCGTTTGTCACATCGCCTAGGTAAGTTGGTAAACAATAGAGCGTGTGGGCATTCTAGGTAGCGAGGTGGTCAGTTGGAAGAGAGGCAGACAGGAGAGTCTGTCTGTCTGCCTACCTTATCTAAGAGCACGCTGCGTGTAGTCATGCATAATACACACGCCTAGCCACATAATGTCGTATGTTGTATGTGAATAAGTTATCGACTTTACTTTCGAATCTACTTGTATGTATAGTTTCTGCTACGGCGGAAACAGTCAATCTGGCTGCTTGCTTTCAAGAGCAACTGAGTAAGTGAATACCAGCATAGCCTCGCTGAAGCGAAACTAGAAGGTAAAATATATTGCAATAAATCAAAGGTCAATCGAGTCAAATTATATTTGGTTTGTTTCGTTCACCGCCGGTATATGAAGGTCTCTTATTACATACATATGTATGGAGCATACCTGTAAGCATTTCCCCTGATCGCCAAGGACCCTGTCGATTATATGTTTCTTATTGCAGGAGAACCAGAGACAGATCCCCAACTCACGACCCAAACTCATCCAAAGCACGCAGATAACCTAAATGACCTACATCAAAAGTCGAAAGAATGGCTACTAATTAACTTCTTACTGCTGCAGTTGCTGCAGCTCATCATCACTCTCCAATACCACCTCAAGTGCCTACTGTACAGATGTATGTATGTACTTACCTAAATCCCTAGAGCCCCATGCCATGGGCGCTTAACTGCTTGTCCCAACCATCCAATAGGCGCCCATAAACCGACCTGAATCTGGGTACCTCCTTGCCGTATATGGTAGTACCGCATGATGTTCAGTGGGGCCAGTGTATGTATGTACTGTATGTAGGGAGGTAGGATGTGCAAATGCACGACACAGAAACATACTATTCTGCATGTATACTACATAGTGTCGATGTAGATGCTGTTTTTTCAGACCTCATGTATTGTACCCACCTATTTACATACATAGAAATCGAAACAAATCAGAACTATCACGCTATGTAAGTAACGAGGTATGTAAGCAGTCAGCTGGGTTTGGTCAGACTCCCAGACATCTATCCCTCCCGCCAGCCACTGACATACATACTATGTACAGGTTAGATAAAAGCCATTCCCCGGGTCTCCAGTTCCCGCCAGTTCACAGTCCCAGTTATACTATGTATGTATGCCATACTATTGACGCATCTTGATTGGTCAAACCAAAAGACTAGAAAAAGTTTCAAGGCGCTTAAAATATGGGGTATTGATTGTGTATATGAGAGCCCCACCAGAACCCACTACATACATACTTAAAACATTGCTTCGCCTAACTACAGCTGGATTAGCTTCGATGCAATTCCCAGGATTCCGGGACAGAAGGGAGAGGTGGCGGACCAATTAGGTCTTTCTGGGGTGAACCCGACGTTTTTGCTCTTCTCTCCTCTTATATGGGTTCGTAGATAGGTGTTTTGTAGGTGGGAAGGTATCTTTGGGGGCCTAATGCTTTTCCTTACCTTGTTTTCACTATCTGTTTGCATTTGCGTAGCGCACTCAATTTCTACCTAGTTAAGCTAGAGTACTGTATCTAGTGGACAAGCGAGTGACTAAAGGATCCAAGTGCCCTTACATTAGGTACTCTATCTTCGCGAACTGTACTATTACCTATTCATTCGGCGGACTAAGTACAGTAGAGTACCATAGCGAAGATAAGATGGGCGTGGGAAAGAAAGGGTCACCATCACCTGACTATGTTAACCAACCTAGCCAACTGGCTCTCGGTACTAACCTTATAAGCCCACACTAAACTATTAGTCCGGTGCCTTCACCGCGGCTTTGGGATACTTGGTGCCTACGCTATTTCTTTCTATTTTCCTTCTAGCTACCCTTCCTTCATTCTTCTCGTCCCAATACCTAGGTAGCCAATCTAATAACTAGACCCTTACTGTACTGTAAATAGGTTCAGCTAAGTAAGGGCGTCCGGCTCATAACACCCTGTGTCTGTACAGCCAGTAGGACTTTTACATACATACTTACATACCTGGTCACACATAGCATACTTGGGATCTTATAGGTAGGCGGATGTCAGATTTGGGGGCCGTTTTTTTTTTTTTTTCTTCCTTGCTTACGTACTTAGTAACCTATGCGCACGCGCAAGAGAGGGACGAGTACGGGAACTAGACGAGAACAAACAAAGCAGGGCAGAGGCGAAGCAAGGCAACCACTGCGTCTTCGGCTGCCTTGTTTCTATGTCATATCTCTTCTCTCCGCCCTAGGTATCACTCTCGTTCTCTAGGCCAGTCCTTTTTTTTTTTTCGCCCCCACCCCCCTCTCTCTAAAGGGAGAAGGGGAGAAAGGGGTCTCACATACTGTAGATAGGGAATTAAGCTGAATGTAGTATGCGTATGCGTAAAATAGAGAGAGGGAGGGATTTGAAAAAAGGGAAAGGGGAAAAGCAATTATGAAGCTAGGTAGAAAGATGATGAATGAGTGAGTGAGAAATGACGCATAGGGCGACAACTTGTCACTGATCCAATTCGTCACCAATAGTCTGTAGATAGCGATATAATACGTAGGTGATCTTCCCTACGGAATTGTTCCAATGAAGGAGTTGGGGTCAGGTTGGGTCAGGTTAGGTCCCGACGTCCCGTCAAGCTGGTTGGCTAACCCAGGTTAGATAGTTGGATTTGTTAGCCGACCAACTTACCTTACTAAGGTTTAGACCAGCGCTTCTTGTCACGGTATTTTTCCAAGTCTTAGTGCTCGCGTGGTCGACAACGACAAACGTGGCATGGCCATTGACATGGAATGGAACGGGGTGGACAGGCGGCGACGGAAAGACGGATGGAGATGGGTATGGGGGTTCGACCGGGAAAGGGAAAAGGCTAGGGGGCGGTGATATGATGTGATGGATGGATAGTTTCCATTTGCTTGGGACTAACTAACCTGGGATCCATTATTTCATTCTACGCATTGATTAGTCCGTTATGTTATGTTGGTTTGTTTATGTCCTGCTATGCTTTCGTTACGTACGTGTCAGTCCAATAGACAAGCAATCACAATCGCAATCCATCATCGCCTTGCAGCCAACATCTTACAGGTTTTCATGTATGTATGTACATACGTACATACGCACGTATGTAGTAACAGCAATCGCACCAACAAGAAACTCGTTGTGCTCTATATAGAGGGTAAGATAAGCGCGAGATGTGACGAAGCTGTATGTACTTAGGTGGAGGGATGGAGGGCAGCTGTAGAAAAATAAACAAACAGAACATTCCACCAACCACTCAACCACCCACCCATCCGTCCACCAGGCCGCATTTACGGTCGCGTTTCCCTCGCTCGATCGTTCGTTCGTCACTCGCTGGGATCCCCTTTGCTGAGTATGATTCGCGGTAAGGAGCGGGCACTTACAGACAAAAGTGCGCGATCTGATTTGACACCTGCCAGTTAAAAAAAAAAATCTCTAAAAAATCCAAACTATCAAACAACCCCCTTCCCTGCCGTTATTTTGTCGGTGTGAGTAAGTAAGGAGGGTAGTGCAGTATTAGCATGTCTGCAGTAGTCAGACGAGTCACGAATAGACAAAGTTATTGCATGATAGATAGTGGGTATAGGATATCATTGGATCTCTCTCTCTATCTCTCCCTCAACCCCCGCGCTCGCGTGTACGTGTTGTATTGTATTGCCTGCTTCACGTGAACCCGCTTCAAATCGTGTGTAACCCTCTCTCTCTTCCAATGAAGTGCATTTCCAGAATACCGTCGCTTAGTCAATCAGTCATCTTTTTCTTTCCCGCCCTTCCCCCCTTAGCCCAAACCCTTTCAGAAAACAGAAACGCTCCATCCAAGTAGCAAATGGTAAAATCCAATAAAAAGATTTCAGCCGTGGTATATCGCGAGCCAGGAGATTTGTTCGCAAGACGCCGTCCAGCAACGCCATGTAGATAGATAGATAAAACTCCTTCGACACCGAATCGCTATTTGGTGACGTTAAAATAATGATATGAAATCAAAACCGTGACGTAAAATTCGTATCTGATAAGCCAGAATCCCCATGTCTATTATGTGATTAGGGGGTGGCAGGATATTCGATCAAGGACAGTAGTCGGTGTGACAGGTATGTGTTGGATGTTAAAAGTAGTATCGGGCGGATAGTATGAACAAATGGAAGTAGATGCCGTTGAGTTGATGTCCTGGCTAGTAATGTCGAGGAAAATGATCGAAATGATGGAGGCGTCCATTACTGGCGTCAGCATGGTGAGTATCCCCCCATGTCGGTCCTTTTTTTTTTCTTTTTTTTTTCTTGATTCCACTACGATGTGGCGGTAGCTGTAGCTGTAGCTGTAGTTGGTGTGGGTGGTATTTCGGTCGCTGCCAGCTTTTGGCAGTTAGAATGAGTTCTCCTCCGCTTGCCCTTCGGTGCTGGGCTCATTCGTGGTGTATATGTTACTGTCCGCGTGACTACTTCCCGGATATGCCGTACACTCTTGCTCGTTGGTTTATGTGCCCTGCAGTCTTGGGAGTATCGAGCTTTTAATGCTGCTTCCCAGTCAAAGGGTGACCGCACGGACCTGGCGCTGAAGGGTGACCGTATTGTAGCGCTCAGAGGGGAGTCCAGATTGGAAGCAGCTGGTGATGATGGGACGTGTAGGCCAGGGAACGAAGTCACGCTCATAGGAGGCGCTGACATAGGTTGACTTGAGTACGGACTAGTTGGAAGAGCTGAAGGCGACTTGTGACCTCCGCATTTACATGAGCAATCTGTTTGCTCACTGCTAGCTGTTGATGGTGTTGACTCCGGTGCTGAATCATCCTCTGGCGTGGACCGGCCAGACGCTGATCTCTTTCCCGGGATGACGGGAGAGGGGACGGACATGGCCTTCAAAAAGTCCATATAAGCTGTGGGCGGGGTGATTGGTGTCTTGTCGCCCCCGGGAAACTCCTCCTTGACAAAACTTGGGATTGCTGATAAAGGCGTCCTGGCAGAGGCTGACAGGGCAGAAAGCTCAGACGGAAAGGTCGCGGTGACCGGTGTGGTCAACTGCGCGAGCTTTGGCTTAGCTGTAGGCATGGTGATGGTGGTGACGGGTGATGGTGGTGATCTTTCAGGTCGTGTTGGTAAGCAGGTGCGGGAGCTATGTCCTCTCTTGATATTCTTCCTCAAGCCAAGTGAATGACTCTTTGAGACCAATGCCTTCTCTTTACACACAGAAGTCGCCGTGGGGAAAGCAAAAGCCGGCACTTGGGAAGAAGGCGTGAACAGATGGGCGGGAGAGCAAGAGGTTATAATAATAATATGTGGGCTGGTGACAGGCAGGCAAGGCCGCAGGGGGTACCAGGGTCTGTTCTAAAACGAAACGGCGTGGGGAGTGGGCGCAAGGAGGACAAGCCGAAACGAAGAGCGCCAAACAGGGAAGGCCAAACAGGAGGGCGCGCGCGCGCTAGATCGGGACAAACAGGCAGGCAGGCTAGAAACTATGTGACAGAATCCAGAGGGATGGATGTGGCATTCAGGACCAGCCAGCTAGGATCTCGTCACCACGAATTGGACAGACGAATGGTAGTGCCAGGACGGGTGCTGCCCCGTGAAGTGCGTATGGAGTGTACCCAAGGAGGCTAGGAGGAGAATGACACGCGAGAATAACCTTGGCGGCAGGGACAGGGATGATGAACAAGAGCCAAAAAGGCACTCTTTGCAAGAACAGAGTCTCTTGTTACCTATTTTTGACAGTAGAGCGTCTCGAGACTCTCGGGGGGCGCGAACGAGAACCCCACTCCAATAGAAATGATGATGGCGGCAAGCGGGAGGGGCCAAGTTGGAGGACTATGTAGTTGTGCTTGCTTGGTGGGCGCAAGTGCTGGCTGTACGGGCTGGTATTGGCTGGTGTTGGCTTGGTAAGGCACCGGATTGGCTGTCTGAAGCGGCAGCGCAATGTGCAATGAGATGCTTAAACCCTCCTTTCTGATGTGCTGAGACTTGCTTTAGCTTATTTCCTCTCTTCCCACTCAGCAGTCTATATCTTACATGGAAAACACCTAGAAATCCGCAGCTTGATCGACGACAGGTATCAATCAAAGGATAGACTGTCTTGACAACTGCTGTTAGTATTGATAATAAACAAACGGGAGTATGAAAGTTGAAACGCACCTTTGCTTCCTTGAAGACAGCAATAAGGAGGATCGAAAATGTACTAGGTTAGGATACCTGAGGTAGGTACCTAGGTCTGTATGTGTTTGGTCAAAGACTGGATGGTGATTCGTCTGATGACCCTTGTCACAGGGCTTGTCGTTGTACCGGGGCTATGCCGGGGGGGTGTCGTACTGAGCCCAGCGGTTCAGCGATATTAAGTCTCTGTGTACGTACCCTCGGGGCAGGGGATTAAGCGCCGGCACTATCCCCAATCTATAATTAGCAGCCGCTCATTCGTCCATTCTGATTTGACCTGGTCTATCACCACCATTCATCGTCGTTCATCATCATCCACACTTGGCTCTCTCGATCCACCATATCCCCTCTCCCCAATGTGTGCCGCCTTCTTCAGCGGTAAAAGGGACTAATTCTAGCTTAGGTTTCTCAACTTACCTAAGTTGCTTCTTCTCTCGCTGAATTGTGGGCGAAAAGAGCCAGCAACAACTAACAAATTTGTCCGGTTGAAGATCGGTTAAAACAGCGATATGTGATCAGGAACTGGAAAGTGATTGGCGTTGGCGGCACACATGAACACCTGCAAGTGCTTGTGTATGTGCGTATGTGCGTATTTGCGTATTTGCGTATGTAAGTGCGTGTGTATGGAGTGTGAGGGGATAATCAATATCTGAGAGGGTGTGATGGATCGGGTTTCACTAAATTGAAACTTTGTGAGGTGAGGGCCGTTCCGCTCTGCGTGTCTTACTCGGATTGCAACTCCAGCGATGTCAACTGACTAGACTGTGTGTGTGACTGGTATGTTACGCAGATTCATGGGACATTTCCTCCATTTTATGTCCCTTTCTCGATATGAAGAAATCAAAACAATGCCCCGTACCCTCACCAGCAGAAGCTGTCTGTCTGTCTAATCTACAGTGCCTATTCTTGACATCTCAAAAAAGCTGCTTCATCCAGCGCGCGGCTCACCAAACCTGCCTCGCTTGTTCATGTTCTGTACAATGAGAGCCTGTCTCTATTTACCGTCGGCCCTGGCCTCAGGCCCCCGGTGGATGGCTCCTTGATTAGAGCGCGCGCAACGGGCACATGCCGTCCGGGGCTTCGGCCTGCTGTTGGTCGAAAGCTGCTTGTTCAAATTCAACCCGCAGCTATTCCCAACTAATTTTGACGTTTCCCGGCCGACGCTGTCTTCTAAAACTCGAGACTACAGCGCGCGCCTGTATAGCCCCTACTCGACTATCAAGGTCACTAACCAAATACGTGATCTCCCCGAGCAACAAGCGTAAGTGTCCGTCCTTTTTCGCATAACTTCGAGCGCTTCAAAGGGATGCTCTGCCATGGCGTTCTACCAATGATCCAGGGTAATGGAACCGCCAGGGTAGCTAAGCGCTCTAGAGTATCTCACTGGTCCATCTTGATTCGATCCCGCCAACTTCAACTACATAATCGCTCCCGCGCCTAGAAGCTGCACCGAAGCGCCTGACAACAGGGTATAGCGTCATCTTCCACAGCACGCAGCATCTTGCACTCGTCCATCCGTCATGTTGATCGCCGTGGGCCAGCTGTAGCCTTACATGTCATCAGCTTCATGTCTTTCTCTTACTGCCAAGTACTCTATAATAAACGCATCCCAGGTCGCTTCCTCGTCGCGTTAAGGCATACCAGAAACACCACGCGAATTTACGATTGAATCTTTAACGAGCCATGATGATTTCCCGTGTGGGTGAGACTAGCTATAGTGGTTTTGCATGAGCTCCAAGACCCAGCGACCATTGTTCGAAATAGCATTCATGTCTGACTGAGCGACCGAGTCCAATCCTTTCTTGCATTATGGGTTAAGTCTAAGCACTTTCGTGTAGATCACATCCATCTAAAGCTAAACCTTAACTAGCTACTATTCTAAAACTGGCTATTTCGAAGTCTTGTCGATTCAAGCCGTTGGACTTCTTTCTTGACATCCACTCTGCGATCCGGAGGAAGAAGGCTGAGTCCTCGCAACATGCATGAGTAAAGCAAGCACCTTGTTGCGGGGAATAACTGAGTATTCTTAATTGAAGCGGTCAATTTCTTCTCTCCTGGGGCTCTTGTCTCTGGCGCGTTGGGGTTTTCTAAAGTTAGAGTGTCCTAACAATAGAACGAGCTGGGTTGCGAAACACCATGTGTAGCCCACCCAACGCTCTGTGCCACTCACATGCTTTTGTAAACACCGCCAACAGGTTCTAGAAAGAATCCTCTGCCCCGTTTTTCCAACAATCGTGAGTATTCGAATACTTCTAATGAGTGTTGGAACTGATGTTTCTCTTCTGCGTCCTTATAGTCCACTCGGTCTCATGACCGGCTCGATTCGCTACTATTGCAAGTTGAGTATAGTCGGTATTGAATAGGCCCTTACCCCTAACCCAACCCTCTCTTGGATTACTGTCTTCCACTCCAGTCACTCCACCAAGGCCAGTGGTAGTTTGTCAGGTTGAAGACAGGTCACATGGGAGTCAGGCCCTGTTCACTACTGGTATCAGCAATCAAGAACACAAGCCTTAATGCCAAATTACTGGCTCTACAAAGAGGCTAACTTGTTGAATGGTGGTGAGGGTGGTTGTATCTAGAATCTGCCAAGGGCTTCGTGGCAGCGTCTCAAGCCTCCCAGGGCGCGTGGGACGTGGCGGGCTACGTGTATCTCCTCACGTACATACAAATAGACATAATCTCGAGCGTCAAGAGGCATGTGTATATTCAACACGCGTCCACTCCTTCCAGGGTGTGGCGCCTAGCCACTGCTCGTTTACCATTATAGTCATGTGTGCTGCAGCCGCAATAGCTGTAGACGTGTGGTTCCGTGATCAGTCGGGTACTGATGTAGGCAGACAGGTATCGTAGGTTTAAAGTTTAGCGGCGAAAGTAGTCTCTTAATGAAATGCTTACGTAACCCCGACTCACTTATTGTTTGACATCACGACATGTGGACGCAACGAGTGCGTGTAAGATCACATACAGGTCCTTCTCGCTCACTTAGAACCACTCGAACGCGTCATTTTGTATACTATAGGATATATCTATGTAGAGCCGACGCCTCGACTCAATATATGATTTGTCCGCTAGCCGCGGATCTATGCGCTCTTGTGCAGTGGACTCAGTCCTTGTATCGCATCTGCGATGTGGGACTGGTCGCCTGTTCGCGACCGCATGCGACCCCTGGCGATAATGTGTCACCCCTTGAAGATTTACACAGGGTCTAGTGAGTCATCCAGCTTCCGCTTCTCGACATTGAGACTCTTGCGTTCTCAAACATGTTTATGCAAGTACGGCATCTCTATCGAGCTGGAAAGTTTGACCTCCATGCCAACATCATGGAAACAGCTGAACGACCTCACGAACCCGAACGGGCTTGCCTGAGTGATGATCTTTGAGATCACATCCTTCACGGGTAAGTGTACCATGCTGGGTGGCTGTCCCTGGGGCGAATTGGAGACATTGGCGGGTATAGTTGAGTTCCGCTTCGCTACTCTTGCTCGAAACGGGATCTTTTCGTAGTCTTCGCAGATAGCAGAGAGAGTACGGAGAAAAGGCTAGTGACTTTGTAATAAGCTTTTGGCTAAGGGTGACTATATGCTCAAGTACATACAGTCTACGAAATAGCTAACACGAAGCTAGGACCCAAGCGTTATCCCCCCATAACAGCGTGATCCGGGACATAAACATCAGCCGTCCGTCTCCAGTGTTAGGGGTTACGCACTACTGACAGTCTATATGCCTCTTGCGGCTCGCTTCTTCATACCGCATCTGTCCTCTCAAGCAGATGTTTCGTCGTCTCGTAGCTAGACTCTACACTCCGCGCCTCGATTCCGTCTTCGAGCATTTAGCAACGACAGCCCCCGTCTTCTGAAGCAAGAAACATCCATTAGTCCAACGACACAGTTACACAGGTCGATCACGCAAGAATATCCCGAGCAATTCACACAAGAACTTCGCTCTAGGGGCGAATTGCCGGTGATAGAATCGCCGACTACCAGGCCAGTCACCGATAAATGTCAAGACAGCGAGCCGAGGCAGTGACACCAATAATACACTTGGGGATTTACTGTCGACACAAAGTGAACAAGCTCGGCCGGTGCATTTGGCACTATCTAGCGTCAATATATCATTTAAATCCTCCTAGTCTCTTGAGCGAGGCCAAACTACTACCATCCCTAGGGATAGGTAGGAGATGGGCGACACGCTATGGCAGATAAACTTTCCTTCGTGATAACGCTTTACCAACCAAAGACTTATCGCATCCAAGACAGCTGTTATGTGACAATCGCTCTAGCTAGAATACGGGTGCTCACATATAAGTACTGTTTGTCATGTATCGTCGTGTCTATTAACCTTACACCGCACTAAGCTAGATGGTATCACGGTCACTACGCACCAAGCCTGAGGGTCATCTGATTCATCAATCATCTTTATTCTAGCTAGGGAAAGCTCACAATACAGTTTAAAAACCAAGGACTAAGTAACAGTAGTGATGGTAATATAGGATATGTCGACTACGTGTTCAGGGGCTCGGGGGCAGGGTCTCGTTCGTGATATCGTATGATACTAGGCTCATTCGCAACCAAGCAGTAGATGATATAACCAAGTATGACCTGATGAGATAAACGATGAGTCTTCAGCAAAGCTCACCTTTCTAAGTTCGACATAGACTTGGACTTAAACAATCACGTAGTAGCCGAGTGCCGATAGTGCAGAATAGAGTAATCACTCGTTTAGTTGGCTATAATAGGCACAATTGTCCGGTTTTATCATGACAGAGAGTTCAATGATATTAATTTAGGGATTTGGACAATCCTATTATCGTCCTGACTACCTCATGAACTACTATACAAACGTAGACATTTGCTTAGGATGCAGCCAACTCTGATAGAGCTGGGATGACAACCATTCCAGTGCCCAGTAGCCGGACCGCAACCATCCTGACTAGGCTTTCTCTGTAGGTATACCTAGTCGAGATCATGAATGCATGATGGAGATGCTCTAGTATATTCCGACCTGGTCTAACTGCTACGACGAGGACAGGCGAAGGGGACTTACACCGTATCTCAGGGGCTTGAACTGGTAAAGGGGGATATGACTCCCATTGGGGGACGAACGGGGCTCTGAGCCCCTTCGATACTCAAAGCAAAAGACGGTGAGTTGACATAAAGCGTCAATGATCGTCGATATCTTGAGAGACCTATATGATGGGCTAACTATGTCTCACTAGCATCACAAGACAAAATATGCTGACGAAAGTCCACGACATCTATGTCTCACAGTCCAAGAGCTAATAATACGGGGTAGCGAGAAACACATTTCCGCTAAACCTCTCGGCATTCAGGAAGGAATGACCATCTCGAATGCGATCCACAGAGACTGGACTTGGTAGAATAACCTCGCACATTCTCATAGTCGATATGCTATGAGATACATACTTACATAGGCTAATACTTCTATATCTATTCATAGATTTATTATCCTGTTTTCTCATCGAGCATTTAAGGATACGAGAGTATAAGTATTAGTAGTTCCCTGAGCTCACTATCTTTGCCTTTGACGCAAGTAATTATCTTGTCATTTATTCTCAATAGGGTGTCGCTCAGCTGTATCAATAACTACGCTACATAACTCCTACACTACACATCAGATGCCAAAGGCTCTCATTTAGCATTTCCGAGACGATGTCCTAGACGAAGAGTAATCGGTCATCCGAAACACCCCCGGGCTGCCCACAATCTGAAGTAATGAGATACTAACGCCAATGTTGACGGATGAGTAATTGCCAAAGGATATGCTGCGGGTGATGCTGTTTACACGACCAGCCAGAGACATTTGATCACAAGTCATTATAGGCACCAGAAATCAAGATCTGAATCAGCCCGATATGATACATACGGGAGATCAAGCAAAGTGCCTAAGTTAGGTTACTCACTGACATGCATAACTCCACGCTACAGTGCGTTGCCGTTCAGATACACAAAGGCCCTCGCGATGGAAATGTCTGCAAAAGTGGCCCAGCCGCTTCATAGCCCCTGATCGGGCATCATTCCTCGATCAAAGTACTCCGACCAGATATCGTATCTCATTCCTTTCGATTCGATGTACCTACCTACCTGCCTAACCACAAGACTCAGGCTAGCTACCTAGACAAGCCATCTACTTCGGCGCTCGAATCATCAAAGTAAGCAGACAGAGGCAACAAAGCAATCACACAACCACCGCCCTCAAAAACAAAAGTTCGAGTGAGGGTCAGCCTGTCATCAGCAACTCACCCCATCACAACAACTAGCGGCGTAAACTAATTATCAACAGGTGAAAAGTCCACTTGACTCCTATCTACCTGCTTCATCTCGTCTGACCTAGACGAAAGTCCGTCCGAGAAGCCGAGTTCGTGCTACACGAAACCTCCTTTTTAGATGTTATTACTTATACAGAAGTACACCGTCGCTTAGTTTAGGTAGGTGGGCGTATGTTTGTAGTAGTATCTATTAGTTATCAGACCACTTACTGATACAACCCCCAGACTTTCATTGTTCGATTAAAGTTTCCAATTTTCTTCGACGCCAGGACTGCGACTATACACTATACATATACAAATGAGGAAGTGGTAGCCTGGATTGAGTAGAGAGAGATACTCGTACCCTTCGCATCTTGACCAGTAAGCGTGAATAACCAACTCCCGGCATAATTCGGGCGCGACCTAGTACATATATACAGTAGGTGGTAGCCCTTGGCCCTTAGGTAGGTATGTATGTAGATCATCCTCGTAATCGATGCAACGCCACGTGACCGTACGACGGGTGCCAAGAAGGCCTTAACAGCGCCTCATTGAGAGCTGTATCTATGTACATCCATACGTATATCTCTGGATAGAGATGAATACCGAAGGTTAGATCTGGCTAGGGAAAGCCAACGCGAGATTAAAGAGTCGTATAAAGTACTACATAGCCTAAGTAAGTATTCTAGATGGCATAGGAGAAGAACATCGGATTTATTCCGCTGTCTAGGTGGATCATAAAGCACGTATGATAGGCAAGATATCTACTACCTTAGGTATGTAATAGATTTATTCTTCTTCATATGTACTCAGATAGACAGTTGCACTTTAGGTACCTAGATATGTAGACGGCTACTCATCCCAAGCTTATATTAGTACATTAAGTAAGAGGGGTCGTGAATAAAGGCACGTACTGGATAGCTTTGTGCTCTATATACGTTTAGTCGCATATAAATATAGTCATGGTCATAGCTGTAGCTCTACATAGCCGTATCATAGGCAGTCTCAGTCGCAAGTTTCGTTGTACATATGTGTAGCCCTATTAGGTAAACTAGGTAGGCATGTATGTATGTATGTAGTTATGTAGAATCCTAGTCGCGGTCGTAGTGGTCAACCGTCGCGTGATAGTCTTGGTCTTGGGTCTTGGGTCTTGGGCCTTGGCCGCCGCCGTCGTAGCCGTAGCTGTACGCCGTAGCCGCACCCCCATCATCATCTCCGGAATGGGACCGAGCTTGGCTTGACTTAGACTGGCCTGGTCTGGCTTGAACCAAGACGCGCTACGTAGGTAAGTTTCCTACATCGGAAAACCCTGCAAATTTGGCGCGTCGCGTCGCACTGAGAGGCTAGAACGGCATCTCCATGCACTCGGTATGTGTAGGTGGGTAGTATACTGTGGTAGCTATTCTGTATGTAAGCAAGGATTGAATTGTGTGGGTTTCAAGGGTGGTAGTGGTGAAGGGATGGACGGGTCTTCCCTTTTCCAATCGGAATCACGCCTGATACCTATGTAGGCACCGGTACATCTGTACCCTAGGCTCTCACATATGGAGATTCGCTCTCAGCACGGAAGCCCGGCGGCGATTGGGGGCTGAAAGTTAGGATATCGTTATGGCGCTACAGAAACGAGATGAGAATCGGAAAACACGGATATCCTCGGAGTTGAATATACCCACGCATCTATCTACCTACCTGTACTGTAGACCCAACAATTCTTTTAGTAAATCTCTAATGTGAGAGCTTATTTACTATTGCGCGTTCTTTTATGTCCCATGGAAGAGATCGATACTATCTTGTACGTAAGAGCACCCACTGTTGAAGCTTATTTCCCATTTACAAATATATCCTATCCGACCCAGCCCGGAGATAAACACTGACCAAAATCCCTGGCTTGGCATGGTCTAGCTAGTAGTATGTATAGCTTCCAAGGGATCACGAGATCACGGCACCGGTAGACAATTCAGGGTCAAGAACCAAGATATCGTACGATGTATGTCTGTCACAAGCTTGATCTAATCTAACCCTATGTACATTACCTAATAAGTAGGGAGATGGATGCAACTCTGGATATTACGGCCTTACAGAAGTACGCGAAAATTAAGCGCGCGATGACGTGAGAAACTTGCCGTGTCGAATCAGAGCTCACAACTGAAGGATACTTTATTTTTGCCACGGCGCAGGGCTGCTGAAATGCGACAGATAACCACAGCCTCATACATACCTTTCACCACTGAATCAAGTTGTATCGTCCTCGCAAGGAACCATGTCTAACACACTAGAGATGCATCGTTTTGTTGATTGCAACTCGAGTCCGAATCGAAGACTTGTTGAACTGAATGGGTGCGTAGGTGCTGCACAGTGGTGACCACCGACATAGGCCGGCATATCTCCACGTTAAAAAAGCAAATATGTAAAAACGGCGGTATGTCAATTTAGGTAGGTAGCAATTGATACTCCAACTGTATGACATAAGCCGAGTTTTCTCCTTCAACGTTGTATCTCGTTGACTAATATGATTCATGACAATAGCTGTGCTGGTCGGTGAATGGGTTACTATCCACCCACTTACTTACTTCCCTACCTCAAGAAAGCACCGACATCGCTTGCTTGCTGAGATGAGAATTATCTGCTACTCTGTCTCTGTAGAGAGACCCATCTCATCGGCGTTTGGTGAAGAGTGTTTTGTAAAAGAAGCTTTGAAATTGATAGAATCTTTACCCACAGTACGGCCTTTCGGTATGTAACCTCTGCTTGCTCCGAATGTCGATAGAGTAGGTCTGGAGATAATTCTTTTTCTGCATCGTCTCGAGATTGCGAGTAGACCAGCAGCAGCATGCGGTGTGCTATACAGGTGCCCGCTAGGTAGCGACGTTCGAGTGAGGTAAGCTCGAACATTCACGATGGTGCGAACTCTCGGTTTTTGATACACTTGGTATCAAGGGGTTGTAAAGAGCACGTATCTTATGAGATAAAATGGATATAAAGAGCTTGAACAGATTGACAACATCGAAAACCAATTCGCTCTCCATCCTCAAATCCCTATTTACAGCGTGACAAAAGCAACAGATACCAACTACCTGTCCACAAGCGCGATATTCCGAGTGGCAAAGCATTTATACAAAGTCAACTAGTAGTTTCCCCTTAGAATATCGAGAAAAAAAGGGGAGAGAAAAATGCGCTTCACAAACCTCGCCTCGAGCACCCTCGTCTGCGCCCTGATGGTGCCATCAGCCCTCGGCGCCTTCATGACACTGGCCTTCAACACGAAGACGGACTGCTCCGGAAGCCAGGGGAAATACGACCACTACAACGCGAACCAGTGCCGCACGCTCGGCAAGAACGACTGGGCCGTGGATATCTGGTTTACGGGTTCTCCCTGCACACGTGAGTTTTTCTCTTTTCTCTTTTCTCTTTTCTCCAATTTTTCATCAACCAGAGTTAATTCAGATTGTTTGACTCGGTGACTAACTCTGGTTCCGTTACTTTTTGTTGATCTACAGTGTACGCCTACGAGAGCGACGACTGCACCGGCAACCGCGCTCCCCTCTCCGGCCCTGGAGGCGCTGGCGATATCTGCCATTCCCTAGCGGGCAGATGGTCTGTCATGGTTACTGACTGCTGAGAAGTGATAGCTGTCAGTTGCTAGAAGACGGTCAGTCACCGGAACGGAAGGGGGGTTGTCTCGCACGTGAAAAGGATTTAATATTTTTGTTAGACATGGCGATCTGCATATAAGCTACATTTGAATAGACAAGCATTTTGTTTCGATTATGTCTACATTTAGGAAGGTGACAACATGTGATGAGCTAGGGAACTACGAACTGGTTTTTTTTTTTTGGTCATTTATTTTATGAGATATGTGAGAACTAGGTAGATGAATGAAGGATAACGAAAGGGAAAGGAGGTCAACAGGGAATTAGGTAGCTGTTGGTCATGTCATAAAACGCAGAGCTTCACTCTGCCCTCTGGACCATCTACAACCTACACTCTCAGATGACCGCAACCTCAAAGCTCAAGCCTACCTAGGTAGGTAAGTAGACTTCGAGTGGAGGTGCATATCTAAGGAGTTAGCATAGCGGATATGTCGCTCCGGTTAAGTCGACAGAATTGGTAGCACGAGTGCTTAAGGGGGTGTGAGTTCCTATTTCTACAGTATGTTCCTTCATGTGGTACATTGATAAGGTATTAGGATGCTAGTATGACTGGATTGGAACCCACAGCCCAGAAAACCCAACTAGTGGATATCTGAGACCAAGCATCTTACGAATGATCCGACAAGCGTTTCTGTGGTAGTGGTAGGTCGTTTCCATATACATTAGCCTCAAAGGACATTACGAACAATGGCGGACCTTTCCGAGCTGCCCATGCCCTCCAGTGACCACATGTCGATCTCGTCACTTGAGCTCACCAACGTATTCCCCTCTTGCATGTGCGTCACCCTATCCATCTGAGACCACACTGAAAATCCGTCACCTGATGACCTATACATAGCATGAATATCCAGACTCCGTCATTGGGAGTAGTCTGTCGGCGTTATTGAGAGCCTATGGCTGATTCAAGTAATATGATTGTACTTTTGGAGTTGAGATTTGCTGATTATCTCAGAGCCATCGACGTAGTTGTTAGTGCTCATCACGGGATATGTACGCAATTACAGTAGGTGAGGATCTCTGATATCATTGAACGCCATTACCCGAATTGCGGCTATGAGAATACTTTGGTTACGATGAGTATTGAGAGCGTGCCACCGACGACGTCAGCTTCGGGACTCCCATCACGTGTTGCCAGTCAAATGGCCTCAAGCTTTCAAGGAGCTGTTTGTACTTGGTTGATTATTTAGCCAAGCCAATCAAACCAGACGATCTGAAGAAGTACAGCATTAACTAGTAGCTAATCTCCTGTACAGCATAGCCGTTTACGTGTATTGTGGCTGGTGCTGGGTAATATGGGCGCTATAGTTTCCGCCTTCCTCACAAGCCCGATCACAAGTGTAGATGTGGACGGCGATAGTTGATTACATAAGGAGAAGTAGCTGGTGATGTGAGTAGAAAAAGGGGAGTGTGCAGTAGAAAGCTACCTACCAGTGTTGGTTGGTTGAGCTGGTTGCAGTTTCGGGAAATTGGTGGGGTCCTGATGAGCTTCGAAAGAAGTCGAGAATATTTTGTACAGTAATAGTAGGGCATGTACAGCAGTGGTGTGGATGGGTGTGATGGTTGGATGGATGGTTGGATGGTAGGTTGGTTGGGAGCACGAGATTCAATTGGTCAGTATTCGAGGTAGGGGCGTCAAGAGGGAATAGGCCCGGGCCAAGATAATAGATAGCAATACCTAAACAAGGGAGATTCCGTTGAGGCTGAAAATTACAGCTGTATACTCAAAATATTCGACCGCGTAACCTTCCAGGCCAAGTAAAGCAGATAGATGAGATATCCCTACAGCTGGTATGCATCGCGGTATCTCATTGCTTCGATAGGCGCTCGACTCCGATAACGTGACCAATAAATCCTAGGAGTAATTTGATGACGATGGCGATGATGGGATAAAAGTCCGTTGTCGAAATTGGCGCTCATGGATTTGTTCGGAGATTGACAATAGCAACTATCGAAACTTGTAACAATTGAAGGAGTGAGAGAGGCCCCAATCAATCGGTAACGAGGTCATTTTTTAGGCGGCCGCCGCCGAGGTTGTCACACCTGCTATGTAATGTTTTTGATTGACGTATGTACTAAGGTATGTACTGGACGTGGTATTTGGCTGGTTAACTGGCTGGGATGAAAAACGCTCTAGAATAGAAAATTGGCCGTCATCTTCTATCTCTGCAGCCCATCCGATTCGTGCCCGGATTATGACATGAGCGGGCGCATCTTGGTTCGGGACAGCCGTCTTGTCTCATCTCGTCAACCACTGAGCGCTGTGCCGAGAAGCAGAGACCCCCTTCTATACTACATGCTGTACTTACCAATCCATGTTCCTGCCCTGCCCTGTCCCGTCCTGTCCCACCCCATCCCATCTACATGTCTGCCCTCCCTCCCCACCGTTTCTAAGCACCCCATGCAACCTCAGACGGGCCATCCTCATCCACTCAATTTCCCGTTACAGGTCTTAAGTTAGAGATCAACCAAGAATGCAGAGTGCAGAATGCAGCCCTGATGTTGATTGATAGGGCGCCGACAGACGTAAAAGAATCTCGCGAAAAAGTGGGAATTGCATATAGCTATCGTATATTTATGTACCCGTACATGAAGGGATTGGCCGACCACTCACAGAATGCGGCGACGTTGAATGGGAGGGGAAGGGAAGTGGGTGTGAAAGTGGGAATTACTACTACTGTAATTGGGACCATACAGCCATACAGATGACGTTCCATGATCTCGAAGCGCTGTTGAGTTGATGAGGCTCATTCAGTAGTTTTAGTCTATGTAGGGGAGGAAAACAACGACACAGAACCATACCTACCTATCTACATAGTTATCATCTACCATAACATGCGCCGTCTTCATCCCGTACATCGCCTAGCCTGCCTAGCCTGCCTAGCCTGCCTAGCCTACCTTACCTTGGTCGCTGCTCTAGTCGTATCTGCGAGTCCACATTTGCCTTATGTATGCTGACTCCCTTCTATAATAATGTTGCATCGAGGCGGCCAGCGGCGAGGGGTGGGAAAACGCCACCCTGTTAGCTTACCTAGGCACAAGCTGTGTATAGTAGAGTAAGGTTAGGTCATCCCTTTACGTCTATCTGTCTATTAATGATATATGGATAGTTAACCATATCTTAATTAAGCAATGGAGAGAGAAGGAACTTTTTGAACGCTAAGGCAGGGAGGGAGAAGAGCGGAGTGGATGGAGGACGTCACCGACAATTGCCGATTTTATGGTATGACAGTATTACTACACATGAAATCCTTACCTTAAAGACACACATACACACACACATAAAAGTCAGCCTAACTACCAAGAGTTGTAGGTGGAGGTCGCCGGTCGGTTACACCGACTTTTTTTTTTTCTTCCTTGTCACTTGATATCAACTTTCCATTACGATAACCTACCTAGGTAGTTCGGAGCACGGAAGTCCTTGGTCCTTTACAAAACTCTGGCTCCTTCTTCCTTGTACCGATGACCGAGAATGAGTTAATTTTGGCTCACCGCCGTTATAATGAAAGGAAGAAGATATGTACATGAGGTGATGACGACTGAAACACACGATTTCCCAACCACCCAAGCCCCTCACTCAGTTACCTGCTCGGTTACTCACGCCTTCCTCCCCCCGCCTTTTCTACCTTGTATGTACTTCATTTCCATGTTGGCGTCCAAAGCAGTAGGTTAGTATGCTTACCTACCGTGAAGTTGGTCGCTTTTGTCCCATGCCTACGTACTCAATTACCGATGCTGATAATCTGGAAGCTTTCATAGCGAGGTAGTAGTAATAACAATTGAAGCAACAACGGCGGGAGAAACGAACCTGTCTCGGACTTAATACCCTATTTCATCATGGCTAATGTCACATATATTTTACATACTACTACTACTACTACTACCTATGTACCTCTGAAAGTACACAAACACCCCTTGCAACGTTCTATGCTGTTGTTGTTTTTTCTATTCCCTTTCGCTCGTAACGTATCCTTTTTTGTTTTCTGTCTCCCCCGCAAGGTACCTGTAATAATAATAGTCAGGGTCACATTGTCTGTCACCTAGTAATAAGGGAGTGGTATAGAAGATAGGTATCGCAGAACATAATATAATCAGTAAAGTATTGTAACACCCGATGACTATGATACTTTTTACTTACTTGTCCTTGGGCTGATATGCAGCCTATAACGCGACCCAAGATTTGCCGCTGCCAGCGAGCGACATCCATCCCATCTATCTTCCTCGTCATCACAGCCACATCTCCCACCCTTCCCTTGTCATGTCATGTGTCATCACCCTGGGCGATTGATTGCCGTTTTGGATAAAAATAATCGCTTTTATTTAGATGGCAGGAACAAGACATATTACCATAAACCAAAATGCGACCGTGATAATACCCTAAGTAGGATAAAGAAAACGTCATGTGCTAATTGTAACCTTGCCTCGCATTAAGTCTTGATTCTGATACTTGGGAAGCGAAATAGGCCTAATTTTAGAGCCCAATCTATTCCTTAGGGCACCCGGCCGGCACTCGCTCCCCCAACGGAAAGCCAGCCCAAGTCGTACCTATCAGCGTGCTGCGTGCCAGAGGAAAAAAGGCGGGGCCTCCGCTCTCGATATGGAGAGAGCTTCATGTTTGACGGATTGCCGATTAAATGTATGGCTTAAAGCTAGCTGTATTGGAAACAGATTTGAGATAGATTTGTACAGAAATAAGTAATGTAGTATAGACGATTCAAGATCAGGCAAGAGCTACTAGGTATCCAAGAATTACTAGGCAGTTATTCACGATTTAGGATGCATTAAAGCATACTTGCTTCGGGCTTGTTTGTTCTGTTTGTTTCGTATTTTGCGTTGTCATGTTTTGTTCCTTCATCCGGTGACGGATTGCTATTGAAATTATCTAGGTATTTCGATCCTGACATGGACACCTTTCATTGGCCCTGTGTCCTCCATTTTTGTTCAATTTGAAATAAGTCTTGATGCTGGCCAACCTTGACTTGAACCAAATTGTCTTGACCCTGGCAATCTTTTTTCTTTTCTTTCTTCTTTTCTGTGACTATCGCGGCATTTTCTGGTCCAGCTAAAGCGCACGGCGGAAAATAACAATGACAGCCCCGCATCTGTTTGGGAACATCCGATACCAGTGAAGGAAAAAGGAACAAGGGAATTGGTTTTCCCACCGTTTAGTAAACATGATTTCGAACAGGTCAGGTATAGAGTAAGAGTAAAAGTTACTCAAACGTTGGCAAGCTGTTGGGGTATCCTTCCATCCGTCGCGTTTCATCCGTGCAATCTCTGATGCCCACCAACCCTACCCACCGAACGTCCACACTATGCAAATCCAAATTAAAATGTACTGAACTTTGAGGGGGGAAAAAAGGTTACCGCGCGAGCGATGGGGAAAACGTTTAGGAAATGATCGAGAACGAATGTCCTGGCGCCTGCCGACATGCCGTTAAACCTCCCGGGAGAAAAAAAAAAAGAAAAAGCCTGTACCCTTATACGAAGGAACACCCCAACTTGCGTTGGCTAGTCCCTTGGAAAAGCAGTGTAAAAACAACGCTCCATCGTTTCCGTATGACTCCCTTCCATGATTCACATTCGCCCCGAGAAGAGCCAGATACGAAGTGGTATAGGCGGTAAGAATCAGATATGTCGTAACATCGTAAGAGTGAACAAAGTAAAATCTGCTTTATCGCGAGGTCCGGCCGTACTAGCTGTCGTCCTCCGCGTCCTCTTCCTCCTCGTCCTCGGGACTCTCCGTCGATGTCTTGACCTTCTTATTGGGCGTTGTCGAGCTTGCCTCTGATTTTCTTTTTGCGCCAGCCTTGACGGTCGTCGAATCGTTGGCCACACTGTCCTTGTTTTCTTCGCCAGCAGTCTTATTGCGTTCGATTTCAGCAACTTCTTCGGCCGTCAGGAAACGCCCGCCAGGTCCTCTAGGTCGTCTCATAGCATGATTATGCCGGGATTCGTGTAAATAAGGTTTGCGTCCCTTGCTAGTCAAGCGCAGGGCCTCTTCCAAACGCTGGCGTGCGACCCGTCTTTTTAGGATACGGTGGAACTGTTTTGCATTGACATATAACGGCGACTCTTCCACCCCAGCTGCCATCTCTGGGGATTGTGGCTGCTGCATCGATTGCCCGGGCGGCATGGGAGGCGCGACGGCCGAGCGAGCACCCGCATGATTCATCATTGACGCATTGGTGATTCCAGGACTCGTGACCCCGCTCACCCGCCTACCAGAGAGCGGATTTACGTTATTCATCTGCTGCGGCGAACGGGGGTCTCGAGCATCCTTTTTTGTACCCGAAGTTATCCTCGGCGAGCTTTGTGTGAGGTTTGGATCGGACGTCATGTAATTGTACCCAGTGCCACCAGCTGCAGCCGCGGTTGCAGCCATTGCTGCGGCCTGGATACCGTACATGTTCTGCTGGGACATGCTCTGTTGGGGCACGCCATACTGTGTTTGATACATGTTGTGCCCTTGACCTGGCGCCGAGGTCTGGTGTTGTGAGGGTAGAATCGGTGATGTCTGGACACCGTGCTGGTGTATGCTGTGACTTGTGGGCGATGTGATATTATTCCCAGCACCAGAGCTCGTGTAACCAGAATGTGTCGGCTGTGGTGGTTGCTGGTATTGCGCGTAGTCCATCATTATTGGTGATAGGCGGCGCGCAAACTGGCGGCAAGGAACCCTGCAATATTCAAGGAATCGATATCACTAGTTTCCGAGAAACTGGTTGTTGATTCCTGAGGTCTGGAGTTTCCAATTCGGTTGCTGCTGAGGATCGTATGTTGTATAAACTGTGTGCAGACTGTGGTCTTACAACAGTCTCTTGTTAGATGGTTCGACGTCTTCGAGTTAAAGGGTTGGTTAGTTGCTTGCTATAGAACATACGCGTTGGGAAGATCTTTCGTCACTTGGGTAGCCGCGACAAAGTAGGCTTGGATGTGACCCAATCTATTGGATATGCGTGGATGCGCTGGCACTGGGTGATGTGGTAGGTGCACGCAGGCGTCCGGCCTTCACGGCATATGCAAGTTGAGTAGTTTGCCGGTGGGGCTTCGTTGTGGCTTAGATTCTCTCGACTTAATAAGAAAGCTCGACAACCACGTGAATACTCGACGGCGTGCAAGGCTACTCGAGCAATTCACCCTACGGCGAATAGGTACGCGAAACAGCTCTCGAGGTCTTGATTCCCAAGAGCTCTTGTCAACGGCTATTTGATTGTGGGGATCTGCCCAACCAGAGGCATTAGACTCGCTGTAATAAGTATATAAAGAAAGCTCGGATGGTGTGAGGGAGGGGGGTAGAGGGGTTAGCAGCAGCGCTGGTGCTTTGCGCCAGGCCACTTGATGCGCTGGCATGCATGACGGAATATGCATGAGCCAGGCCCCACCCTGTCGACCAGCTCAGCGCATTGCAAGGTCCAACTTCTGGACCGGCGGTCGCGCAAGGCGAAGTCCATCCCGGTAGGGGCGTGAGCCTGGCACCATGGGCGACAATCGGGCTGCAAAGGAAAAGCTTGAGAGAATAGGAATGAGGTTGAGGCTTTCAAGGCTATGACAAGAGTAATTGGCCAGCAAAAACACAAGCCATGCACTTTTCTATTGTTTGCAGAGGTGAAGGCGCGACGACACAGACATAGGCTTATACAGGGAAGAGTGGAGTGCTAGCCACACTAGGTTGGGGATGGTGGGTGAGAAAAAGGGACAGGGAAAGAAAGGGAAAGGCCCGATGCGAATCGACGTGAGCTACGCAAAGAACGGATGGTTGGGGTCCTATGTGGAGGAGTTTGCGACTTGAAAAGGACTACAACTGATCTTCACTATTGCCTTAAGTGGGAGAGGGACGAGTTGGCATGGGCTTTGGTGGTGTGTGAATGCATCGTTGTGGATGAGCAGATGGGGAAAAGGCATGGTAGGTTGGAGGGTGTGGAAGAAAAGAGGAAAAAGCACATACCGTTGTCACGAACGAGTTCCCGAGTGTTTGGATTGACCCTGTGAGCTGCCAAATTGGTGGATGGGTAGGTCGTCTTTAAGATGATGTTAGCTAGACCATATCGAATGAGACAACAACCATGTATGACCATAAAGATCCAATGAAAACAGGTCGCAGGAACAAGAGGAAAGGGGGAAATGAGACCAGTCATAAACCACACCTGTCTCTACGGGCATAATAACTAATGCTGGGTGCAGTCCCCAGTTGCATCGTAACGTAGAAGAGGCAGAAGCAGACGAAAAAGCAGCGTAGTCACGCCTAGCAAGACAACGTCCGCGGACAGGCCGTGGCATAGAGGTAAGACGGACAAGATAATAAATATACGAAGAGAATAGCTGGTACCGATGAACCGGGGTATGCTGCCTTGGGTGGGTTGCGCAGGATGGATAGAATGCTTTGACACTCTTTCATGGAGACAAGGTACGGTTCGAGAGGTCGAAAAGAGGATAACCATCAAGCTATGGCTGATGAGGCTTTGATTGATCCAACACTTGCTAGATATGAAATGAGAGCAATCCGCAGACAATCTCAATCACCTGATGGGCAACAGAGCCAATGGCGACAACGAGAAGAGCTCTGGTCGTAACGATAGGTCTCTCAGACCTCGTCGCAAAAGAGGGTCAAATAATTGCCAAAACCTTAGAAGAGCTTGTTGATTTGCTGGGGAGGGAAAGGTGGAGGGACCCTGTTGTTTTGTGTTTTGCGCTGAGACTGTGACTGGCTGGAGCCAATCTTGAAGAGCAAGCAACCCTTGGTCTAAGACCGCATGAATGACGGTAGAGAGTATTTGGGGTAAAAGGAACAATAAACAACGACAAAGGCCAAATATAAAAAACGCCCGAGGCAAGAAGTATTTGAAAACAGCAATAGGTAATAGATAGGACAATGAATAACATGACGAATATGAAGAAAGATTGGCGACTTACATAGTTTATCTCGTCAGTTAGGTATACTGTGTCGCCGTTGTATATGAGCAGCTTTAAGGTTTCTGGTATAGAGTATAGGGCTGGGGGATTATTGCAAGCTCGCGTCGCAGTGAACTTTGTGGCACCCTGTTCTTTGGCTAAGGATATTGCGCGTAGTTGACAAGACCGACCGCTTATGTATCTCTAAAACGTGCACAACGTCCGCGTTCCAGGATATCTCTGGCAGAGACAGAGAGGCCAAAAATATTTGCAATGTCTCTCCCTTGAAACTGTAAATATCGAACTGCTGTTTTGCTCGCTATCGCATCGACTGAATATACACCAATACGCGTGTGCAACGCATAAGCGGCAAAGGCGGTGATTGGGTACCGGTCTGGCGTCAAGGCGCGTGCCCACACAACCTTGGGAAGCTACAACAACAGCTTTGTCTCTACGCTTTAGGTACGTAGGGATGTGTGAAGTATGTGATGTAATGTATGCTGTAGCAAGGTATATATAGCATACAACATACAGCATACACACGCACACGCACACACAAAGCTTATTACCTCAGTTTGCTGTTCACTCGTGCTGAATTGTACTGCAGAATGAAAGGTTATAGCGACGGGTGCCGTTGCGGTGGTTCGATGCACAACTGAATGCTGCTGCTGCACTGGCACACTCAGTGGGTTGTATAAGGCAGGTATAAGGCACCTATTCGGCGACACGCCAAAACGTGAATGGCTGGATCTGATTTGGCGAGGGTGTTTAAGTTTCAGGAATAGACGAATAGATGTGTCGCTGGGGGGAAGCTGGTCTTGTGTTGGATGAAAGGAGGGAAACTCGCAATTGATTCGATAGAATTTCTTGAGTGGTGGACCGAGGCGAACGAGGGCAGATTGATTGGCGAAAAAATAGGCAGAAGCGAGCGAAAATTCAGAGAAGGGCAAATGAGGGGCCTGGTTGCTTTAATGTGGGCGACCCTTTTGACTAATCAGCTGTTTTGTTGAAATCGGAAATGTGGGGCTACAGTAGGTCAGGTAGGTACAAGTGTGCTGTCTGGTACGGGAGAAATAGCCCAAGGTACCTAACCTATGTAGGTCCCGAAAATATCGATTCAGGTACTTGGTACACCCCTTCCTCGATCCACTTCTCTACAAACAAAAGTACCAGTACTTGCTACCGACTTACAGTACGGCATTATCGCCAAAGAAGAGAAGCACCGTGGCCTGGGCACTCAGGACAGGGCTTGCAAGGGAGAGCAAGTTCAGGGAGGCTGGACAACTGGGGAACAGAGAGAGCTAAGGTACCCGGAGTAGACAGGGCACCTGGGCAGGGTTTTTCTTGGCCACACACCAGCTCAAGCGCCAACGCATCACTTTCTTTTCGTCCGTCACATCACACATCACCGCCTGTCCGATTGCGACACACATCATTCACCCACTCTTGGTCTGCCCACGCCAGAGAAGCCCAGGAAAGAGTCTCGATCGCGGTGCCCTTCCGCTTTTTTCTCTGCTGGATTTGGAGAAGGTCTGCTCCACTCTTTGCTTATTATACCTACCTCCGGCAGTAGGTACCATCTTTGATCATCTTCAGAGTCGAGCAGGGCTCCTACTTTGGTAACCGGCATATTACCACGCTCAGCTTGCCATGCATTCAATTGGCTGTTGCTCGTCGACGTCTTTGGTACCGTACTTTACCTAATGATGTTGTTCATAATACTCGATGCAACGCATCGCTACCAATTTCTCCCTTTCTTTTTCTTCTGTTTTATGTCTCGTTTGGGCATCGATTCTCTCTGTGTTGTACGACAATGCTGCTGCACAGTACTATCTGTTGTATCTGTTGTGTCTGCTGTCTCACTACGTGCAGCATACTTTGTTGAAAATCCATATTGTCTGCGAAGTGATCTTGTAATCCATGTGCCTGGACTGTCCTGTGTCTGTGCCACATACCTGCCTGCCTTCATCCTTTCTTCGGGTTCTGGAAGGTCTTGCTTGGGGTTGGCGCGGGGGACAGAAAGGATGGCATATGACTTGTTATATATCTTGTGCCAATATCGACGTTTATGCTCGGTATTAGTCGTAAGTTGGTCAGCAACCCTTTGTTGCAATAAGCCCCTCCGCCGCTTTGTCGGTGGCTGGGGAACCTCATTAGCCACCCTGCTCAAAGCGCCCAGCCGAATCTCGAGAGGCACCACAGTGCGATGACGTCCTGCCGGAGAAACCGCAATGCGATTTTCTCCACAGTCTCACCTACCCGGCAGCAGTGCACTCGAAAATATATTTTGATCATGGCAATTCGAAGCCTCAGGTCTTGTTGTGGTGACTCAGTGGGCGCATATAGATGAAACAGAAAGACGCCTACTTAGGTAGGTTAGGTAATTTGAACAAGTTTCATCATTTACTGTTGCTAAGATATGATGAAACAACGCACGTAATATATACTCACCTTTAACCCCGCTAACCACCACTTTGTTTTCTTCTGTTTGTTTATTCATTGCGATATTTTACGCTTTTGTATACACCAAGGAGAGCTTGAAGCATGTACTCTCTCTCATGTGTGACTTTTGAGATCCCACAACACGAAGTAGGGGCGTGGCGGTGTCCTCATGGTGAGCTCTGAAACCTCTTCTCTGCTGACGGGGCTGATCCTAAACTAGTCGAGGCGGTGAGCCTGTTTTAGCAGTAGCACCGAATGCATCATCAGCGAGACGGATGCCAGCATAGACCTTATATACCTATCTGACTTGGTCTATTCGGCGTTCATCAAGAGCGAGAGCAACACGCTATATTCAAGAATGATCCATAAGCAGTGTGAGGCCTCTATCTTTTACGACGTGCGCGTACGATGTGGCTGGATAGCCCCAATCAGGAACGTTCCTATAGTGAAGCGCAGTGTTCCCACGTCTTTCGGTGTGTTGAAAGTTGACTCTAGTCGCAAGCTCACGAGCTCGTTCTTTCCGGGGGTTGATACACGGCAGAGCCGGCAAACGTGGGGAGTACAAGTGTATCGCTACTCAGAATACGCTCCGAAGGAGGAACATGCTACTACCCCTATCTCTACGGCAGGCGACATCCGCATATTGGTATGGCTGTTCAGGCTTGCTGCTTTGCCCTTTCGCCACCTCCCCTACGATGTCATTCATTCAATATTCCAGATTCAAATCCCGAGACTTCGGGTCATCATGCTGCCTGTTTTGTCTCACACGGCCACTGTCATCGTTGGTGCGAGTGCGAGTAGCACCCGTTGGGCTCGAGCACGGACGTCTTGTGCTTAAATATTCTACCAGACCAAAGGAAATTCCTTACGTGTGCATATAGGAAGATCGGAGATATGATAGCTCTACGTCGGTTAATATTTTTAGCTAGGACTTGCTGGGTCAGTGTAACTAAACGTAAATTAGATGCATACCTGAGGTAATCAAGTAAGGAAGGAGGCAAAAACGTTCAAGAATTGATTGAATGTTGGCCCTTTTCATAGCTGTACTGGGTGAACCGACTAGTAGGATACTTCACACTCACCAATTCGTACAATGCTGACATGATATTTCATTTCTTCCAACTAGGGACACGGGAAACTGCTTCATAGATAAGTATATAATATCTATTACTCCAATCATTATAAGATAACAGCAACAAATCGCATTATTAAGACTGGAAATGGAACCCAATACTCAACGGCGTGTGACGATTCGAGGGTGAACTGACCAGGCCAGTGATCCGGGGGGAGGGAAAAAAAAAAACGTACAACACCAGGGATTCGCTGGTCGTCACCGACCCAACTACTAATCTGGCGGTATGTAGCTTAGCTATGGGGGAGCGGACGGGACCCCGCGGTCTCTACATCCTATGGTCGTACGTGCTAAAACAGGGCTCCATTGCGATTTATAAAGGCCGGCGTGGTGCAATGTTGAGCTCGGTCCCCAGGGCAAGTTTTGTACGCGGAAGAACCTACACCTTTTGCTAGAACAAAATGCAAAAGGGTTTTTTTAGACCCTAATATAAACAACTATTTGTTAATAGACAACTTCAGATCGTTCAATCGGCGACTTTCTGTCTACCTGCCTACCTATACATGCTCTTGCTCAGAGAGGCTCTGTCCGCTCTCACATAGATAATTTATACGAGGCTAGAGTAGTAGTTGAGTCGGTGACGACCAGCGAATCCCTGGTGTTGTACGTTTTTTATAATTTTTTTATAATGTTGAAAAAAATTATTAGTTTTTGGGTTGGCGCCGGGAGGGGGTTCGCAGGAAAAAAAAAAAGGGGTAGAATGAAAAGAAGAATCGCTACCTACCTAATGCCGCTTGCCATCATCCACAATGCTGTACATGTTAGCCTAGCAGTTGCTTCAGCCTCCCACGGGGCACCTATTACTGATAGGCTGATTTCAATCCTGGATTAGGTATCTCTCTTCACTTCTCCGCTTACAACAAAACCTGTATCGTGTCGAGGTACACTCATTAATACTCTTCTATATCTGATGATAAATAGTCGTGTCTCGCCCCCGAGATAAGATACCACGCCTAAAAGTCCTTTTTCCACTGTTCAACACGAACATAATGCCGGTCTTCAATAAATATCACTACGAGCCTCTCTGCGCGGGGGATGCAGTTCGGTTCATCGTCCTAGATCCAGCGATGGACGAGGGAGATCCCCTGAGTTGCTCAATTATCCAACGCCGGTACTCAGCAAAGATTGTCGATTACTCTGCTATATCGTACACATGGGGCGAACAACCCGAATTCTCACGGAACTTGGAAATAAGATGCGATGGCGACACTTCGTACCTGAGCATCACACACGATGTCGACGTTTTATTGCGGCGCCTTTGGACATTGAACGTGTTGCATTATATATGGATCGACGCCATATGTCTTAACCAGGCCGATAGCATTGAGAAAGCTCAACAGGTCCCGCTGACGGGGCGTGTTCTTGGAGAGGCGAAAGCGGTTCATATTTGGATAGGCTCCGAGGACCCCATGACCACGAAGTTGTTTACCTTTCTCCAAGAAGCCAGCCTGCTTCCCGAACTTGAGAAGGCGGAAATGGCGAGGCAAGTCGCGATTCTGATGAAAAATATTTCCGGCGGCCCCGATAACCTACATGGATTCGTACATTTCTTTAATTTCTCTAATCGGCCTTGGTTCTCACGTCGCTGGGTTATTCAGGAGACCTGTCTTGCTCGGAAGGCTACTGTTCACTGTGGAAGCTATTCCATCCCTTTACCATCGCTTGTCCTGGCAGCAATACGGGTTCAAACTCTGGACATATCTTCTTACCAGATCAAGGTGATGGCAAATTTGCACAAACCGGCGACCAAGCTCACCATGCTGGAGCTTTTATGGCAATTTCACGAAGCCCAGTGCCTTGAGCCCAAAGACCGCATCACTGCTCTGTTCGGTCTCGTATCAGATGGTCATCGGTTTCATTTAGATTACACCGCTCAGTGGACTGAGCTATATAAAAATGTCGTTTCGGGGATTCTTAGCCTTGGTGATAACGAAACCAGGCTCCAAGTGATGCTTCATTTATTTGAATTTGGGTCCATTGCTCTACCAGAAGGTACCGCCTATCCATCGTGGGTCCCTGACTGGTCAACATCTCGACGACGAGATCTCCCTTATCATTCTCGCATAAGAAACGTAGACACCTGGGAACCTTACCTACTTCCCCTGGATATTCTTCAAGGGCCGCTTTGACCTTCCACCACAACGCTCTTCAAATCCACTGGGATGCCTCGATTAGTGGACCACGAGGCCACCAAGTTGTTTGTGTACCAAAATTCGACTCACGTCCGCAGAATGAAGGTCAAAGTATAGAGAGAGCCATGAATGCTCTGCGCGAGTACTTTGGACAACTTCTCATTCGACCCTGAGGATCCTCGCAGTCTCTTCTCTGCTTAGGATGATTGCAGACTTTTTAGGGTCGGGTCGGGCTCAGGGATTTAGTAGCTCGTATATTGATTTATACATTAGACGTGTTTGTCAGAAGCTACCAAATCCATCAGACCCAGAATTAATTTTTTTTTTTTTAAGGCGCTGAACTTTGTATCGGAGTTCTGCCTGTTCGAGCTGGAATCATCCGGGTCGAGGTATGAAGCAACTGCGGGCTATGGCATTGGCTCTCAGCAGATACAAATCGGCGACGTGACAATCCCACTCTGGAATCTGGAATGGGAGCCTGACAGGTACAGTAGTCTTCTGAGCAAAAAGAAAATGGTTATACATATGACCACTATGCTTGTAGTGAGATATATTAGAGAGCAACCTCTTCAGTACGCGACCTGCGTATCAAGTAAGGAGAACCCGGTTAAAACTGGTAGAATCATAGGTCCGGCGGTGTGTGTTCTTTTAAAAAGTAAGCGGAGTTGTAACCTTAGGCTGTCTGTTGATATGAAAGGGGATGACGGCTTAAATAAACAGCAGCAGTACGTAATGCGATTGATATAAGATTAGGTTTTTTTCCCTTTTTTGCCCACTATTTAGCTAATATAGCGACATTAAACGGTGTTCGGTTTGCAGTACTTAGTATACTATTCTTGCAATACTTACAAAATTTAGTTTACTACAGCGCGGCTGGATCCTGTAATTTTACAAGAAACCAAACAGCAGCTTATAACTTCAACAACACCACTTTACAAGGGAAGATCAACAGTTAGGGCGGGGCGGAGAAGCGGTCGTTTCACGTGACATAGTACTAGACGTTTTGAGATCCACTTTTAGCCCAGCCCATGCCCGAAGCCCCATTATCCGTACGTACCTATTCTGTACCTCACCTTGAATGAGTGAATGAATGTCCGTAAATCTAAGGCGTTCGGAATTAAAACAACAACGCTCGGTTCTATCTAAGAGTCTGCCTATTTTTTTGATCGTCTTCCGATATCCATGACAGGATGTTGTTTTTTAGGTAAGGGGTTATCCACTTGTTTCTTTTTCTTTTTCGGAGTTCTGTTAAACTTCATCTGTTGGCTGCCAGTGCATCCATGCATGGGTTGGGGTCTCCGATTCATTATCCGTCTGCGCTGGATATCATCGATGGCGCATTGTTGGAGATTTCTGCTCTTGTCGAGATGTGCGCTAGTGGGTTCTTTTGGGCTAGAGATTTGATGGCCATGCAGACGGGTAACATGGCTCTGCTAGCTGGGAATGAGGCTCCTGGTTTATCGATGGCTGAGCCCCAAGCGTCATCCCAGGTCGGTACTCACGATACCCGCCGGTGGGGATCTGCCAGACAGGAGGGCAGGAGGGCAGGAGGGAGACCTCATGAACACGAAATCTCCTTATGCCGTCATTGACAGGGCCCCACGCATGGCTTTCATTCTCTTGACTCAGGGTCATCTTTGGCACAGTCTCCAAGCTATGACGGGACTCGCAACGAACCACTCTACTCATATACATCCAAAGAAAGGGAAAAACGAAAGAAAAATAAAAGGCTAACTCACAACCTCCCCAACTCCTTAGTTTCTTCAAGACCCTCATCGACCACGAGGTAACAGTCGAGCTCAAGAACGACATCCAAATCCGAGGCACCCTCAAGAGCGTCGACCAGTACCTCAACATCAAACTCGACGACATACAGGTCGTTGAGGAGCTTAAGTATCCCCATCTGGTACGTAGTCAGCCCTGTTCCCTCTAACCCAACCCCCACTCTCACTCTTCCTCTTCCTCTTCCTCTTCCTGCTGTGGTTTAAGCAGATTAGATTAGTGTTAGAGAATGCATGCACTTCATAAGATCGACCATTACTAACGATTATTTCTTTTTAAACAATCCGCAGAGCTCCGTCAAGAATGTCTTCATCCGCGGCTCAGTAGTGCGGTACGTGCACCTGCCCGCAGCGGCGGTAGATGTGCCTCTGCTAGAAGACGCCACGAGAAGAGGTAAGTAAAGTGAAGTAAAGCCCATGATTTCCCTCCCTCTTTTACCTGCTTTGTCTACCATTTTCCTCTTCATCTTCATCCCTGTAGCTTAAGACCAAAACCTAAAACTCAAAACGAAAACGAGCCTATCAGTTATCAGCTCTAACACCAAACCAACAGAAGCCGCGAACCAAGCCGGAAAGGCGAAGTGAGCGAGTTGAGCTGATGACTATGATGATGACGATGAAGGGGTCATATGTCACAGGTCACGTGTCACATGATGTCTTAGCCGTTTCCTCACCCTCACTCGGTCTAAGGCATATATAACGAAATCAATCAATCAATAAATCAATCGAACCATCCATCGAATCACACACAGAGGCAACCGAACAAGTGAGAAATTTTCAATCAATCTTAGCATAGCACGGCATAGCATTGCTAGGAAGAAAGACAAGGAGAAGAGAGGCAGTTCATGGGGGAGAGAGAAATCATAATCATGACTGGAAGCAACGGTATCAAGCTCGGGCTGAACATCGTATCGATAGGAAGAAAAGCATAGGAACACGAGAGATATGGTGAAAGGCGGCGTATCGAGGGCAGAATTTGACGCTTCGTTCGATAGTCTGCACTCAAATCGTGGCAAAAATGGGGCATTCAGCGTCATAACATAGGCAGAAAGATGATAGGATTAATGTATCTCGCGATGCCACCACCAACCATTGCGCCTAACACCGTCACAAACTGAGCTTCCTTAGATGACCCGTAGTCAGCTAGCGCTATGTACCTACTTAAGTATGCATGTATGATGCAAACAGGTGGATAATCGATCTGTTCTCTATCTGGAAGAAAAAAAATTCATCACCAATAAACGCCTCCACCCTTCCCATCCTTACCCTCCCAGAGTATCTCAGGTTTCTTCTTCTTCTTCGGCTTATTATTACCAGCGTCATCGCCTTCGTCCTTGTCCTCCAGTACTTTAACAAGCCCACCTTTTCTCCGCTCAGTCAACCACCGATCCGTCCAAGCCTTCATGCGCTTACGACTGACCTCGCTCCCTACATTCACCGTCGGAACGACTTTCTCGATGCGCAACGTCATGAGGAAGAGAGCGAGCTCACGAAAACTAGAGTGTTCCGAGTAAGGGACCCCGAAACACATGGCTTCGCGCGTGCTACCGCGCTGCGCGACGAAGTCGTGGCGTCCGAAGCGCGGGCGCCAAGCCTCGCTATGCAATATCGACGTCGTGGGCACGGTGGCGGGCGATGTGTTGGCGGGTATGTTCTTAGCCGTCGTGGCGGCGGAGCGGAAGTTCCACCCCGAGGGCCGGAATCCGACGATGCGCGTGAAGTGCGGCTTATACGAGTCCAGGTAGTCTTGGAGCGTCTCGGCGCGGATCTCCATTAGCATCTGCATGTGCACCTGCGCCTCGTACGGGTTCGTCGTCATCAGGGCCGTCAACTCCGGGTCGCCTAGTTGCGAAACGATCTTGATCTTGGATGCCGATGCGAAGATCTTGGTGTTGAGGGCTTGCGCTATCGCTTTGCATATCCGCTCTTTTCCGATCGAATACGTGCCGCATATAACAAGGAGTCGGTTCTTTGGGTCTTTCTTGGGGTTCGTATCGGAATCTTCGCGCTTGACGGCATCTGATAGTAATGTGTTGTTGATACCTCCCTTGGGGAAGAAGGAGTTGACGGTTGTACTGCCCTTTTCACGCTTCAGCCGGTCGAATGCCTCGTCGGCGGTGCTAGGGTCTCCTGATAAGGCCCTGCAAAAGTCCGCGCAAGATTTGATCACATCATCTTGTAGAGGGAAGGAATATCTGGGGTTAAGGTATGTCGTATCCAAATAGCAGACGTCGATCTTCTGCTGTCTGACCTTGCCCGAAATGGCATCAACTATGTCGGGCTCCAGGAGGGGATGGGCAACGTGTGCTGGACAGGCGCGGAAATCACCACAATGTAATATCCGCTGTTTTCTAGGATTCGGGCCCTTGCCAATTTTCTTCTCGAACAAGAAGAGGGAACTGCCGGGGCAGTGGTTTGCTGGTAACATGGTGACCATAACCCCTTGTGTACCCGGTATTTCCACCGTCTCCTCAAACTCGAGCTCTTTCACATACTTGCTAGCAGTACGTAACTGGCTCTTGATAAGACTACCCGTGACTTTGCTGCAATATATGGGACCGTGGGACCAGTTCGCCGTCAGGCCTATGTAGTGGTCGCTATGGAAATGGCTGAGAAAGTAGGCATTGCAGTCCTTCACGGCGCCATACCGAAAGGCATCGACACAGATATAGAAGCCAGGCATAATCTTGTAGAACGGGCACGTCCTTTGATACGCTGGCTTGCCTCTAGAAGCATGCTCTGACGCCGCAGCAGACGCCCAAGCCGAATCCTCAGCGTGACTGGACATCAACTTGCTGAACGCAGATGTTGACGTACTGTTCGTACTACCTCCAAGACTTATTGGGTTCGCTTGGCCTGGCCGTGGAACTGCCGTTTTGGCGAACCGTTTACTCATCTCGGGGGCATCCACTGCATCTACCATAGACGGTTGCGCGGGCTCCGGTGGCGATAGTGGGCTACCGTCAAGACAGGCATTGACGTGCACGGTTGCCTGCTCGGGTGTAGTTCCCCCCAAACTCGCATTGCATATAGGACAAGTCTGCGCCTCGGCCTCAAGTCTGGCCTGCTCTTCCATGAATCGCCGTTCGCGAAATTCTTCGCCTTCCTCATATTCCTCTTCGTCGTCACCGAATAGCCCCTCCATATCTTCAAGATCCTTAAACTGATCATCATAGTATTCATCTTTTTGGAGATCTGGCACGTCGAGAGAAACAAGGTCTGGGCAGCTTTCATCAACAGGTAGATTCGGCGGCGGTGGGATGGGGATGTCGGGCGTATCTATAGATATTTTGGGTTGCAACGTGGGAGCGGTAGGTGCCTTTACCAGGGGTGAACTGGATATAGCATCATCCTCGCTATCTGAATCGACCACGAATGGACCTTTCCCTCGCTTTTGCCTTGCAGGTCTGCTGCGACTAGCCTCTGTTTGGCCTTTCTCTGCATTGTTGGATAATGGCTCCACTCGATCGAATTCTCCCAATCCCGTGGCAAATGGAAAAGTACCACCGGTGTCATGGCTCAGTTTACGTCGTTTCGAGGGGCTCGGAGTGACTAGTATCTCCTGTTTGCAGTCATCTGTGCTGTATATTCCTTCGCTCTTCGTTATTAAGGGGGGCTCAGAATCTGCCGAATGGTGTGTCGGAACCACTGCTGGGATGGCGATGGAGGAATCAGATATGAAGAGTTGTTCTTCGGCTTCGATCTTCTTAAAGAAGTTCAAGATATTTCCATTCGAACCAGAAGGGTTCTTCTTCGCGCCCGGTGTCGTTGGGTTGCCATTTTGTGCCGTGGCAGGCTTGAAGCTAAGTTTGGACTGCCTTGGTGGTCTTCGAGGGGTGACCGATTTGGTATGCATGTTGCCGTCACGTTGTGAGCCGTTATAACGAACCGAGTGTTTGGTCGAAGGGACAGATGCTCCAGAACTGCAACAATTGAGCCTACATGTTGCTTTCTAAACTTAGTCCTCTTTGTGACAAGAACGCGGCATCAAAGCAAATAAACGACAGTGTTATTATACCCAATGTGCTGAAATTTGCCCCTCGGACAATTTTAGGTGACGTGCAATCGAGGTTTTAGGGACGCGACAAACACTAATAGGGCGCCCTTCTGGCGCGCCGTCACTTGACTTACGGGCACTACCTATCTAATGGGTAATACGGCCGTACATATCGGGTAATTTGTGGGCACGCCTGGCCTACTCACAATTCTCAATAAATTCTCATCTCAATTCATCATCATGCACTTATGCTATTTACAATGTATAGTAGCTTATCTGAGCTTCAAGTAATTACCTGGATAGAGAACAACGAGAAAGGTGACTGACAACATGCGGGTTTCATATCAACGTATGCATACAGCATGAATTCAATATATGGTCCACCATCTATTACCCTACCACTTCGCAGAGAAGTACTCGACCCCGACTGGTTATGTGCAATGAGATACGGATCACACAATTTGTAGATAATCACTTCCATAGAGGCATAGTTATAACACGTAGCTCTCATGTGAGATGGGGATATCATTATTCGTAACTCTTTCAAATAAACATGTCAAACACTAATCATACTTCAGTTCGCAGGCTTTTCGCTGATGCCAAGATCTGTGGAATCACTTGTCCGCTCTGGCGATTCAGATGCGGAGCCACCGCCCTTCAGTTTCTCGCCCTTTAAAGAATTTGAGGCGGGCGGAGGGTGACCGTGGAAGTAATTCCGGATATCCTCGGTAATTTCCTCCTCGTCATCCTGATCCAAGTTCGCCGACTCGGCGTCAGCATCGCTGCCTGCTCTTATGGCCTCTCTCTCCTCCCACTCGGCACGCAAGTCTCGGATTATCGCCTTCATGTCGAGAGCAGGGTGGTAGCTCTTACCAACACCAGTCCATCGCTCCCACATCGACAGATGTTGTGGGTGGATGGCAATTCCGTGGTACTCTTCAGGCTTTCCCTTCAAGATATACTGCCACCTGCGTTCTTGTTCCTTTAGGTCAAGACCTGTGGTATCTGGGAGCCAGATCCATGTGACCAGCATACCAGCGAGGCCGAACCATGGCACAACAAGGAACTTGGTCTTAGTGTCGATGTAGTTGTACAAAACCGAGGCCAAAAGAGCTCCGGATTTGCCAACCATGGCCGAGAAACCGTGAGCACTAGCGCGCACTTGTGTAGGGTATACTTCGCCAGCAACCAGGAAAGTGACTGAGTTGGGACCAAATTGGTTGAAGAAAGACGATAGGAAGTATAGCGCTTGGAAGCTGTGAATACCCGCTGGGCTGGTGTAGTATTCATAGTTGAAGGCGGGGATGACAAAGGCGAGGAAGCAGACGAGGAAGCCGACCTGCTGCATCATTTTCCGACCGTACATCTTGTTATCGATCAAAAGAGCAGCAGCATAATAGCCAGCCAATGATACAACGATATTAACTAAGTTCCAATTCCAGGTAGTTAGGAGAGATTTAGGGTTGTCTGATATGACACGGATAAATTGGCCTGGTAGCCATGTTAGTATAAGCATGTAGTTCTGAAGCTTCTGTGAACTTACTTTGGAACAGCTTATTTCCGTAAAAGAAAACATCATTGAAGAACCAGCCAGTAGAAGTGGCAAACAGTCGGCCTCCGAAATGGGAGAAGGTGGTCTTGAGCGACTTGACATCGTATCCAGTAACATTGGCCTTCTTCTTAGCCTTGTCTAGCTGTTTGGAAGCCGACTTCATCTTGAAGGCGCGGTAGTAAACAAGCCACAAGGTACCAATGGCGGGGATCGCGAAGGAGATTCGGAAAGTATACTGAGCAGCGAACTCGGTATAAGGCGGCTCGCCACCGGTGCCTCGGTTGAAGATCACCAAGAGAACCGTCAGTACAATTTGATTGAAGAACTGGCCCCATCCCTGCATTAGGAAAGCCAGTGTGACTTTCCGTCCTCGGTGAAGACGATCTTCCCGAGTTGAAAGCTTTCCGGCCGACACGGCGTTCTCCATAGATGATGTGGCTGTGATAGGGTACTCGCCACCGACGCCAATACCTACGCATTGTCAGTAAAAGAGCTTGGATGAGGGGGACAGCGAGCAGACGTACCGTAGAATAGAAGGGAGAAAGCGTAAAGGATCACCCAGCCTTGTAAGGTCACACCCCAAGATCCAGTAAGTAAGAGAAGACCAAGAAACATGACAACAGCGTCTTGAATAAGACCGAATCTCCGTCCAATCCAATCACCAATAATCTAAAAGGAGCAAACGTTAGCTAAAGGGTCGATGGAATGATTGTGGATTAAAGACATACGCCAACGCCGGTTTGGCCAAGCATGATACCGATGATCTCAAGATAGGTGACCGATGCCACCCAATTTTGGCTGCATACGGTCTTTGCGCCCCAACAGGCATTCCAAACGTCGGCAAACAAGGGCTCCAGGTTGCCAATGGAAAACAGGACATAACCTTCAAGGAGCAAGCCGGCGCCAGGAAGCACGGAATTCCGGAAATACCAAGAGAGTGGGCTGAGAGGGTCCTTCTTGAACATGGACCATATTGTGCTGAGCTCCGATCTGGTCTCTGCGCTGCTCACTTTGTTGACGAAAGCAAAGCGCTGGGCCCACGGTAGGTCGGCCCAGTAAACACCCTCGGGTGTATAAGAATCATCTGGCTGGATTAGGTGTGCGAAGATCTCCCGCTCGTAGTCGGTAGCATAGTTCGTGGAAGCGCGCCGAGGATAATGAGCATGTTCATGGCCCGTCTCAGGGCCGTGAGGGACTGGGAGTTCTCCGATCGGGGGCGCGTGCTCACGATGGCGGCGTAGGAAGTTGGCCATGATTCCCGTGGGGGGAATTTCACTCCCGACAAAAGCGAAGTATAAGTGTGCCGCCGATGTCAAGGGAGGTTTCTAGGTAGCTTCCGCTCAAACCTGTTTATTGGGAACAATCATGCGAGTAGTTCGATGTAAGTTATGTAAGTGTGATGGGAGTGTCACGCCAATTAGTGATACGGCTATGACGAACGTGGGAGGGTGTTGGAACAGAACAACATCCAGGTAGCTTTCAAAAGACGAAAGATAATGAGATGGGGGACACGAAGCGAGGGACGAGAATATTTATTCAGTCAAGAAAGACTGGCTGATCCCACGGGATTAACAGGTGCAATTGCAAAATGGGATGGATGGATACTGTGGTGGCTACAAGTTATATAGTACTCCTACCATCGAACAGCACGAGGATAGTCCTTGGCATCTGACTGGTAAACCGACGGCTTTTAGTTCAAATTATACCTCTATCTCATACAGTGTGCGACGCTAGTCTAGTCCGGGATCTAGTTATTTAGCTTAGGTTGGTAGGTACGGGTCGGTATACTCTGCATGCCGGCATCTGCTTACAAAATACAAAGTTTGATTCAGTTGTGGTGACGACTTTCCTAAGGACTTTGCCGAAGCTCTTGTACAGTACGTATAAGGCTAGATGGGAACTCCAGTCACAGCGGAGACCCTTGAATTCTCGATTCTAAGTAGATCAGTGCGGAATTGACGTATAGGATTACAAACTGAGTCGCATAAGCCGACCGACTTGCCTACCTTACTTACCATTTTAGAACATGTTCCAGTTTATATTCCTGTCTGATAGGCAAGAAATGTCTACATAATGGGGACCGCAAGCTCTTATGTATGTACTTACACGCGCCGGATCCCTACGTTGAAACGGTTTCGATCTAACGTATGCCACAGTCTTATCACGAACTATATCTGCACTCAAATGCATTGATAGGTCCGAGTCGCCGTGCTTGCCCTTTACTTTTGTGTGCAGTAGTACGTGGCCCTACTGGCGTAATACTGCATGCCTACAGTGTGTGAAGGCAAACAACGGTGATTTGATCTTTCCGCACTTTAAAGTTACTTATGAATCGAGCTCGATGTTGCACTACTGGGGTGTATTATTACTAATAATGGATATACGATTAGTTGCACAGTTCGAGAAGGATCGGTCCGATGCTTTCCATTTTTGAAAAAACGCTCTAGATTTATGAACACACTGATGGACAAAGGCAAAGTTCTCCATCGTCATGCACATTTGTATGTCGTTGGCGTCGTTTACGTTGCAGGATACGTTGAGGTGATGTTGGCTGCTGGGCGTCAGGCAGCCAATCAGGTGTCGTTCAGGGAGCACGTTCTGGTTTGAACCATCTTGATTTGCCGCGAACTAGACAATTGATGCAAGATCGCCTCGACCGGGGCCAGGGCACCGACAAGGGGCAGGAAGATCAAAGAAATTCTTTAAGTGGCAATGACAGACTCGAAACAGGCCAAGATGGGGTTAAAATGGAACCCCAGTGGAGCCCAGATGGAGGCTCCGGGACAAGTCAGAGAGTATTATTGGTCAATACTGGGTCGTCCCAAGCTCTGGTGCTCTGGAACCCCGGGGTTGCAGCTTGGATGACACTGCATTGCAGGCATGGGGTTACGTGCTAGCGGGCCTAGGTAACTGGAAGGGCCCTTTAGCGAGGGGCAGAAGCGACCTTGAGGGGTGGTCCTTTCGGTATCGGGTGTGTTTTCCACCCAATTTTGTCAGGCCCTATAACACGCCAAGCAGCCAAGGACAGTCTTTAAGCTTTCGAGTCTGATATGCGACGTAAAGATCTCTGAACCACCCCTCTGCCCAGACCTCCGCCGAGCATTTGGCAAACTCAAATGAAAGGTTGTTTTCCGAATTCTGCAAGTGGTCGCGTGAGCAAATCGGACCACTCCGCTATCTCTGCGGTATCTTGCTCACTTTGTGTATCTTTTTTTTTATTTTTTATTTTTTATTTTTTAACGGTTGCCGCGTTTCGCAGGCCGAGGATAGTTTGTGAGCGGGTAACTATTTGGTGACCTTATCCGACTTTCACCTTACCTTGCGCCACATGTTTGGTCCTCCCTGAACTATGGGGTTGGTAATCTCTTGCTGATAACTATTACCGGTGCTAACGGGCATAACAACATGGAGAAGTTGACCGAAGGATTTCAGTTAGTACCTACTATCGCAAGCCTACTCTTACTTGTTCAACATAACGACGGTCAATAGTACTGAAGGTTATTCAAAATCCCCTCTTATCATGTCTTAGAATGTGATCCGAATTTGCTTGCCTCCATCACGGGTAGCTTGCATGCATGCAGGCAGATACCTCCCGAGGCTGACAGTTCTTTTCTTCTGTTTACACAGTATTGTTTGTAGTCCGCGTAGTCTATAGGCTAGGCCATAAGGAAGGGTGTGGTAGAAACAACGCGGCACCGCTCTTTCCGTCTAATCTGCTGACGTTCATTCAACGTTGTACTGACGACTTAGACAATCCCTTAGTTATCTATCTCCCTGGGTAGTAGCAAACAACCATTTCCCCGCAGCCGCATAATCCTATATGACAGGAGGATATTATCAATGTGGGGGGAGAGCAGTACATGCTGAGCAAGAGCAATCATGAGTTCCCGGTTGGGGTTTCCCTGGGGCTGGCGTGAGCTGAAACATTATCGGTCCATGTTGATTCGAGAATCGTTGGATTTGCATACTCGGTGCTTTCTCAGACGGGAATATCTCCAGATTGGAAGATCCCAAGTTCTGGCCAACTCCATGTTTTATCAGCTCTGACAAGCACATTCCGCATGATGCCTTCTTTCTAGATACGGACTGACGTGCATATTTCTTAATATGACCTAGGGAGCCATGTTTATCAAGACGATATGTTGCCTCTATCACATCTACTACAAAATAATCCAATTTAGCGCCGACAGAAAACAAGTGTGTGATAATTACTTGTATCAAATCCAACAGAAAGTGGTGGGGTTGGTACTAGGCACTGCACTACCCACACCTAAATTGCTTATGTAATACATATGTATATTAATTAAGGAAACGTGATAGTCATGTGACCACGTTCCCCAGGACCGCGCTTGGACGCGTCTGGCTCACCCTCTGACGAAATCTAATCACACATCAACACCATTCATTGGTCCTATGCTAATGCTGCACAATCTCTGCAGCATATGCTCTAAAGCTAGAGCAATTTCGGTTCCAATTAGCCAGCTTTTACATACTAACTTCAGACTGCACTCTTCCCAAAGATTTCCATTCACCACATGCAGTAATCGTCAGATAATCGCAATGCCTCCTCGTCAATCCTCACGGATAGCAAAAGGAGCGGTCATACAGACCAGCTCCACCGAAGTCGCGGTTACGAAGACCAATGGGACCTCGATAGCAAAGACCGAGGCTAAGAGTCGCCGGGTGACAAAGCGCGAAGGTACCGAGTCAATACTTAAGCCCGAGCCCGAGTCGAAAGAGGAAGTCAAACCCGCGGCAGCAAAGAAACGCAAGGCCGCGACGGCAGTCAAGACAAAAGTAGAAGACGAAGATTCAGCAGCTGAAGAGGAGCCTAAATCTGCCCCGAAGAAGCGGAAGACGGCAAAGTCCAAAACAAAGCCCGAGGATCTTGCGCCCCTGGCCGCGCGCACAGTTATCGCTTCGTTGAAGAAGGCCATGTATGTTGGTGCTCATGTCAGCAGTGCAGGTGGTATGTGGAAGCTCTATCCCATTTTTGTAGCTTTTTCTTATTTTACTTGTCTCTTGCATCGTTCTTTCTAACTTTAGCATGCAACAGGAGTACACAACTCGATAATGAACACCGTCCACATTGGCGCGAACGCATTCGCGCTCTTCCTCAAATCACAGCGGAAATGGGCGAACCCGCCTATGGCGCCGGAAGCGCGCGACGGATTCCGAACGCTGTCGGAGGCGCACAAGTTCGAGGTGCACAAGCACTGCCTCCCGCACGGTTCCTACCTCGTCAACCTAGCCCAGGCGGAGAAGGAGAAGGCAGACCAGGCATACGAGGCCTTCCTAGACGATCTGCAGCGCTGCGAGTCGCTGGGTATCAAGCTCTATAACTTCCATCCGGGCAACACCAACGGCGACGACCGCGCAGCAGCTATCAGCCGCATCGCGACGCAGCTGAATAAGGCGCATAAAGCCACCACTACGGTCATCACGGTATTGGAGAATATGGCCGGACAGGGAAACGTGATCGGTTCTACGTTCGAGGACCTCCGCGACATCATCGCGTTGGTGGAAGATAAGAGTCGTGTGGGCGTTTGCATAGATACATGTCACGCCTTCGCAGCGGGCTACGATCTACGCTCTCCCGACGCTTTCGCAGCTACGATGGATAATTTCGACTCCATAGTGGGCAAATCTTATTTGCGTGCTCTACATATCAACGATAGTAAAGCGCCCTTCGACTCCCACCGGGACCTTCACGCAAACATCGGCACAGGCTTCCTCGGGCTGCGTGCTTTTCATAATGTCATGAACTACGACTCCCTGGCCGGTCTTCCCATGGTCCTCGAAACACCCATCGATAGGCCCAGCCTGGATGGAAAGGGAACGATAGAAGACAAGCAGGTCTGGGCCGACGAGATCAAGCTGCTGGAGAGTCTCATCGGCATGGATGTTGAGTCTGACGAGTTTCTCGCTCTAGAGGAGAAATTGCAGAAGCAAGGTGCGAGTGAGCGTGCCAAGATCCAAGATCAGGTTGATAGGAAGAATGACAAGGGTGCGAAGAAGGCGGGTGCCGCTAAGAGTAAGGGAAAAGCCAAGTGAAAGGGTAAGAAGAGGATGGGTCTGAGTAGATTCGTCCGTTTCCTCCTCCCGTCCTCTCGTACATGTACGCGCGCATATCGTCTCTGGCCGGACTGATGAGCGTCCCGGACAGGTTTCCGTTCCCTACAAGATAACAAGGACAAGGAAAGGAAGAAGCCATGCACGAAAACACAAATCCTGGGATGGTGTACTCTTAGCGGATGTACATACACACATACACACGCATACATCACAGGAATAATCGGTTTGGTATGCGCTTGGCCCGGTGCTAGCAAGGCGTTCTGGATTATGTTACGGTACGGGTTGGTATTGTAGGGTATCGTAGGGTAAATAATATGAACAGAGTTACCAAATGTTCTTAATCTTGCCTTTTGCTCCCACTCTTGCCTCTTGCTCTAGATTGTATTGGCAGTTCGGCTATTCAAAGGTGTAACTGTTATCAATGATAGCTAGGCAGGTAACCAGTCAGTTCAACCAACCAACCAACCATCTACCTAGGTACCTAAGTATATCCAATGAAAGAGGTATCACCCCTACCAACGCGTGCTCCTATCCTGCCTCTCACCCTCAAACCAAACACAAAGGTACTCTATCCTTCCTTCCCACCCAAGATCAGCCCTCTCCTTGTCAGGTTTTCAGCCAAGATTGCATACAGATACACATCACAAAATAAAATCACACCTTCCGGAATTCGCAAATATTAAAATCAGCCTCGGTATTATATCGTCAAACTCAGTATTAAGTCAATCTATTGTAGGTAGAAGTGGATAGTGGATATCTCAAGCAACAACTCAAGTAGGGGGAATCAAATCGAATCAAAAGACGGAAAAGAAAACTTCTCGCCCTTTTCCCCAAACGCCTATCTGAATGAATGCGTTGCTCATCTTCGTCATGCATCCTGTTATGCTTTATCTGTTTTGGCCTGTTCGTCGGTTGTGTTGCTTCTTCAGGTTGGGAAGTCGCAAACCATTTATCCTTAAGGCACCTTAGGTAGCATGCTACCTTAACCAACCAACCGCTATCCAGGCCTCATCGTCATTTCCATCCCCACGTTTAAGGAGGTTATATGCGATATGCTAGATACCAGCGGTTCATCAAAGAAACAAGCCAGCAGCAACAGCACTAGGTAGGCAGCCAGCCAGCTTGAAGTGTCTAGCAGGCCGTTGCTCTTTCCTTCCTTTCTCTTCTCGGATCCTGTTCGGCCAGGGAAAGACCTAGTTCTTCTTAGTCCTCGCCATACTCTCAACGCGCGCCATATGGCCCCTTAATCCAATCCCTTTCTCGCAATTCTCCTCGAGCCAAGCCTCCATCCTCTCACGGACACGTCTAAGGGATCTCGTAACGGGCATGCGTCCCTCTGGTTCGTCATCGACGTGCGAGCCGGGGTTCAGCAGGATGTCGAAGCATTCCGCCCAGATATCCGTCTGCCAATAGCGCTTCAGGGATTCGCGGATCTTGTACCGTCTGCCGGCCGCCGTGCCGAACCCGCCCTGGTCCGCCCGCACCGTGTCGATGTACTTGCCGAACAGAAGGCAGTGCACAATGCCCGCGAGGCCGTGGTAGTCGATCTGCCACGTCCAGGGCCGGCCCTCGCGCATCTCGGCGCAGTCCGTCGGTCCCGTCTTCCAGTCCGCGATGAACTGCACGTCCTTGTCGAATGCGCGCATGTCGATGGCTCGGCCGAAATCGATCAGGACTACGCCGCGCGTCGACCAGCCGCCTGAGCCGTCGGCGTACCACTGGCTCGAGAGGCCCTGTACCGGTGATTGTGACTGCGACTGTGAGAGAGATGCGTCGTCGAGACGGAGCATGCAGTTGTCAGCTTTGAGGTCGCCGTGCAGAATGTGCTTGGAGTGCAAAGCTTCGACCGTGCGCAGTAGCTCGATAGTAAAGAACATGGCGAGCGTCTCGTCCATTGTGATAGAGGGCTGCTCGCGGAACCAGTTCACAACAGATAGCAGCGTGCGGTGTGGATAATAGGGCACAATCAAGAAGCACTCGTCTTGGTAGAAGTGTAATTCGTGTGCTGGCGAAATAGAAGCAGTAGCCCGGTGCTGTGGACCGAGGCGATCAGCGGCGAGGCGCATCATGTGGAATTCCCAGGCGGTAGGCGGATCCTCCATCTTCAGTGCTTCAATCGAAGACCGCTGCCGAGTGGCAAATGCGCCCTTGCCCATTTCAATAATACCGTTGTCCTCCTCATTCTCAGGTGCCGAGTTCTCGACGAGGTAGACTGGCGCGAAGGCTCCTGCGCCGAGCTCACGTTTCAATGTGTACTCGCACATCAGCTCCGGGAACTCGAGAATAACCGGACTGTGGATAGGGCCTGTCTTTTCGTTACCTCCCTTTGTGGCCTTGCTAAGCATCTTAGCGAATTTGCGAATCTCAACGCCACGGTCGCTTCTCTCGTTACGATGATCGTAAAAGCCAGAATAGGAGCTAAGAGGCGGATGCATTTTGTCTAGGATCTCGTCTCTAATAGCAGAATCAACCGGATTGCATTGCAATTCCGTAATGATTGGGCCCTTTGGTATCACTGAGGCGGTGATCGCTGCCTTGGGTTTGGGCAGCAAAGGCTGCGTAAGCTTCACGGGTGATAGAATATCGTTTGACACCTCTCGGAGTGGGCTGCTGAGAGGCTCAAACTCCTCATCCTCATCTTCCTCCTCAGTGGTGGTGCTCAATCTGTCTATCTTGCTAGGAGTCTTATAATAGTGAGCCTTAGCAGCTTCCGTGTTCATTCCAAGTGAGGTTTCTGTTCGCTCCGTAATAGGCGTCATAAACGGCAGGCGGTTGTTAGCCACCTCAGCCGGGTCCCTATATGGCCTTGTTGGTGGTTCGTAATCCTCCGGCGGGATCGGAATGAATCTGGTGAGGGGTTTGGGTGGTGAGTCCTCTGGGGTTGGCGGGAAGCCATCGCCAGCATGCTCCGTGACATCCTCACCATCTACATCTTCATCTTGGCCGGGCCGCTGCAGTTCGTTAGCGTCGATAAGGTCCGACATCTCGCTATCACCATCTTCATCCAGTTCTTGGTCACTCTCATCGTCAACTCTAGGTATGTGTTTCCGAGCAGTGAAGTCAGACCACTCGCTGACGCTTTTGTCGTCGGCCGTCTCGTCTTCGTCAATTTCGCTGGTTGCAACCTGTCGTGTAGCGCCGGCACTCTCTGCACCACTGGTGTAATCGCCATCAGTCATGTACTCATCCTCATCGCTTTCATTGTCCCCTTTGTTTGACTTGATAGGAGCATTGAAAAGTTCGTATATCTCGTCCGTTGCAGCCCTTGTGTGCATCGTCATGGTCGGCTCTGATGATACAGCTCTTTTCTTCTTGATTTTTGGCCCTGATGGAGAGTCGAGATTGGCTTTGACTGTTGGAGGAGGGAGTGTTAGTCGAGCGAAAGAGATAGGCACCTATGAAAAGCAAAGGGTCGAGATGTGAAGCTGCGCGCATTCAAGCTGTGGGCGCAACAGAGATTGAATGTGCAGGTAATGAATGTACGGGTATGTATAAGGAAGGAAGGCGCATAGAGAGGCGCGCAAGAGAAGCTTGGGTACGTACTTATTTGAGTCTCGTTGACTTCCATGATCTTTTTCTTCCTGCCCTTCGCTGGCTTCGGGGAAGAGAAGCTCTTGAGGGCTCCGTTCTCATCAAGGGCCACTAGATCTCTATGAATCACTAGTTTCTGTTTGACGGCCCTGCTAAGAACCTCTATCGGAGGCGAGTTCTCGTCGGTCTGCCGGTGCTGCTCGTCGACGGTATCCTCTTCGTCCCATAAAACATCGAGCCAGCCCCGGTTAGCTGCCCATAACTCCTCGAAGCTCAGTTCCGTACCAGGCTCCTCCGGGGTTGGATACACAGCTTCAAGGTTCACATGGATACGTTCTCTTTTACCATTTTGGGGGTTAATGATTACTTGGTGCTTGGAGGGAGCAATGACAATATGAGACTCTGCTATTCTGGCTAATGACTGATATACACAAACACGCCAACGGCCAACAATTAGTCCTATGATCATCAATAATCGGCCGTCGCCGGAAAGGGGGTAAGGATCTTAGCTTACCGGATCCCTGAACACAGCCATCTTTGGTCCACTGCTCTTCTTCACGCTCGTTCCCAGCGTCTCTCCCACCCAAGGCTTGGCCTCCATCACGTTCTCCTTCTTGCGACTGGAAAGGGACCCGATTGTATCCCATCCCTTGGCACCCTCTCCCGCGGAAGACATCGCCGGTTGTGTTGAGCTGGTATCCGAGAAGATGGTAAGTTTAGAGGACTTAGGCTTAGTAGATCTGGAGGACTGTCCGCCAACGCCCATATTGGCTCTTGGGGCTTGCGGATCCGCCGACCGAGCCGCTGCCGCGAATGGATCGATCTTGGCAACCAATGCTGGTCGCACACTGGGCAGGGCCGGAGACGAGGGCTCGTCGGTAGCGTCTGCCTGTTGAGCCCGTCGCTTCTCGAATTCGCCGAACTTGCGGATAAGGCGTTGGACAGGGCGCGCTTCTCTCTCTATGCCAAGCTTATACACCTCCTCTGCTTGATTCCAGCGGCCAGCGCTCTCGAGCCACGCAGCGTATTCTTCGTAGAACAAAGCTAGGCTCTCGCCAATGCTATGGCGAGACAGGAACACGAAGGTTTCTCTAGGCGAGTCGGAGAAGAAGTGGATGTAATGTACCCAGAGCTTCAGATATCTTGGATCGTTCTTGTACTGTGCTGATCCTATGAAAGCCTTGGTGGCACGTTCCAGGAGTGTGTGAAGCTGAGACTGGGGTGTTGCTTGTGCGGACGGGTAGGCGTCGAAAGTCCAGCGTACATATCTATCGAAGACGTCGAGGGGGTCGTCTGATTCCGATAAGGCAGCAACTTCGGCCTCGTATTCGGCTCTGATGCAATCGTTGATGTTCTTTGTGTCGGTTGGAGTAGGTGTTGACAACTTGTGAAGAGGGGAAGGGGAAAAAACTTCGGCAAGTTTCTTAGCCGATCGACCCCCGGGTAGAGATTGGATGTTTTCCTTCTGTCCTTCGATCACGTCGAAGTCAATTAAATCACCGGCAGCCATTTTACATATGTCGTGTTTGACGCTGCGGGCCGGTGAACAATGAGACAATCCGTATAACTAGGAAATCGAATTCATAACAAACAAGGCGTCGACGCTGTATATACCGATGTGGAGCAAGTCGCGCCCGTTGATTAATTGATGCTGGATTTGTACAATACTGTAGGTACATATGGTTTAGATAGATAAGGCATTGTTTAGGTAAGTTTTGTTGATTGTTTTTCATTCTGCTAATCTTTCCTAACTGGGGCGGTCGTTGTTGCCCTGACAACTGGGACGAGCGGGGCTCTCTTCAGCCACAAAGCTTAACCAACCTAGGTAGCTCCCATGACGTCCCAAGTGCCTGAGGCAAGTTGTTAGACCGTGATGATTACCTCGACTGCAGGTACATCAAGTACTAGATTGCTGGAGCGGCAATATGACAGTTGTGATATGAGCCAAATTTTTAATAATTGATCTTTAATTCCGGTTTGCCGTAGTAAACCTACTAGGCCTCGAGCATGCTAATGAATAGTTGTACAGGAGGGGCTAGATACAGACTCGCTCTTTTGTCTCCCACAACCTGCCAACTAAGTAGAGAAACCACTACAAGTTCAGGATCATACTAAGACCCCATCATGAGTAATGAAGCTTTCATGTTGATCATCATTCTCATCTTCAACACCATCATCATCAACAGTCACAGGCCAGAAACCCTCCTCAAGTATCAAGACCTTCTTCATGATAGCCGCAGCCGTCATGTACCGAACATCCGCGTTATCCTCACCTGCCAGAGTCATCTCGTATTCGTCCAGGCACTCTTGAATCTCTTTAACGAATGCCTGGAACTCTGGTGATGTCCAGTTCGGAATGAGTTTGTCTCGCAACGCACCACCGTCGAGATCTCCTTCGTGACTCGTCCCCTGGGCACTCTGCGCCTTCGCGTAGGCCCAGCTCTCTACGTATGCTTGTTCCGTGGTCCATAAGACTACTAGGCCGTCGAAGAGGGTTCTCGGCGAGGCTGAATGGTCGGTCGCTGTGAACGAATCGAAGAGTTCGATATAAACCTTGGTAGTCGCATTAGGACGAAACCTAGATTCACCCTGCCCCTCGGTAGCCAAGTTGAGCGAGTAGTTTTTGGCCGTCTCTTCGAAGAATTGCAGCTCTTGTATGATGCCGGCCAGGCATTTCTGGAGTAGGCAGAGGATTCGCCATTCTAGAGTTCCGCTTACGCCGTTTGCGCCGACTTCGGTGGGCAGTCTCACTCGGGATATCAGGCCGCCGATAAATCGTGCGTAAGCTTGGGCATACAGCCTGTCTTGCGAAAGCCACTCGCTAAGAGTTTCACGAGGCAGACGGCCCTGGCCGCTTAGACGAAGGGCTCCGTGTTTCGTCGAGCGTCGGTAGAGGCTGGCTATTACCGAGTCGTCCAGCAGACTCTCGGTCAGCGTTTGCTTGCCCATAGTGCTTCAAGCAACGATCGAGCTTTAACACAGCTTGAAAATTTTGCTTAAACTTGAGGAGAGACAGTTGGTGTATCTGAATCCCAGGGCTGGCGGGAGAAAAGTGACCGTTTCATCATTGTTCTGGATTCTAAGGGGACTCGGTCCAATAAAAAGGCTCGAGTAAGCTTTGACGTAAAGGCAGGATGCTATTGTGCGACTTGACGTAACAACGAGGTCACGTTAGCGTACGTCTTGCAGGCTCGGTGGCATGATTTCTGGTGGGCAACCAGACGGGAGGGCCCTCGGCATACGTATGTTACTTGAAGCATGGTCTCGCACGGCGTTTTACATAAACTACTACCCGGTAGTACTAAACCATCGTTGGGCAAACAGCTGCACTCCCCAAGTGTAATAAGGGCTGTGATTAGCGAGGTTCGTGCCACATCGCTGCCCACCCATTTGACTCGTGATTTTATATAAACGTACCAGATACCCTCACCTGTCAAGTTTCCTTGTTGCATGATACGGCATACATGTTATGGCTTGATCAAGGTAGCATCTAGATAGAACCTGAACTGAGCAAATTACCTTCCAGATTCTGTACACCCTTATGTGGGGTCCGCACCCCCAATGCCTTTTTAGTTCCATTCTGGACCGGGCCGAGTTGGTCGTCGACTTATTGTTCCCGGCGCCAAATTATACTACTAGTAAAGTACACGCATTCTCATGCAAACCTCGCGCAAACCGTCAAGCCAAGATCGCTTAGTCTTCTTTCTTGCTTTTCGCACCACCCCTCGTTACAACTGCAGACCACCTTGCTTGTCTCTTACCACGCTGCGACCTCGAAATTCTCCTGTAGACACGTCAGTCATGCATTTATCGTCCGAGCCGCGGGAGGGGAGCCTACCTCTGGGAAATACGTTGTAACAACTGTTCTGTCTGCGAATTTCCTTCCTGCCAACGCTTGAAGGGCCTTCTTGGCTGATTCTGGCGTGTCGAATTTTACATAAATCTTCCCCACACCCGCAGACTGCCTGTTTCCACCGATCGGCCGCGGCACCTTCATCTCTAGTATCTTACCGTACTTAGCACACTCACCCTCCACATCCTCACAGATTTCTACCCCAGTCAGTTAAGTCCACAAGGGGAGAATCGTAGCGAGAACTTACCTTCATAATCGTCGTTGTCAATGAGCTCTTCTGGGGTGACCATGTTGAGTAACTGTACTACACGGCTCATCTCCGCATCGCCGGAAGCAGTTGTACCGGCCAGCATAGACATAGCATTGACTCCCATCTCGACGCCCGACACTTGAGTGATACCAATGCTTGCCTTTTGAACTCTGAGCTTCTTCTCGCCAATAACCATGTCGTTAAGGCCCTGCATTGCAATATCCGTAACAGAAGGGTCTGCGAACTCGCAAAACGCGATTCCCTGCGATTCGTTAGTCTCATTTACCAGATGATGTAGAGTTTCTGAGTCATCTAACCCTAGACTCTTCCGTGCCATTGTCTTTCACTAGGATGAACGCCTTAAGCTCTCCGAATGAGACCAATAGCTCAGTTATCTGCTCGTCACCAAGGTAGGGTGGAATATTGGAGATGCTGATCTTGTTCGGGGTGTCCACCACCACTTTTGACACTACCCCAGGCTCATAGGGCGTCTCGTCGGGAACGGCCGGGACGATGTAGTCCTTGGGCCGTCTGATCTGGAGTCCGCCAGCGGCCGCTCCGTTCATGGCATCGTCTGCTTCCATCGATATGCCGTCCATAGCCAATGCAACTGTAGCTTCCGAGGAATGTCTGAATTCGAGTAGCGCAAAGGACTTGTCTTTTGATATCTGGCACAAAGCACAGGGATCCGTGCTCTCGATCACATTGAGACCGTTTAGCTGGAGGTTGAAGAAGCTCATGATGTTCTCTTCCGTGGCGCCTGGCGGGAGGTTGGAAGCCAGCAATCTCTTGCTCTGGCGTGAATTTCCAGGTTTAAGCGCAGCACTGTTAACAGCGCCACCAGGGTGATTCATAAAAGCCTGGAGTCTCGTAGGATCCATAGGCTGTTGCCGTGGTGCGCCTGGCAGTGGGAACATTCCGGACAGTTTCGCTTGCTCAGCCGTGACATTGTCGTATCCAGGTGGCTTGATGTCCCACTGTGTCATCCGGCGCTTTCGTTCGAGGATAGGTATAACATCAGTGAGATCGGGGGTCGGCTCTCTCTTCTTGGGGGGTGTAGCGCTACGACCACGGCGGTTTTGCGCAAAGAGATCCTCGTCGCGATCTCTACCGCCGCGATCCCGGCGGTCGTTACCGGCACGACGGTCGTCGGCATATGGGTCACGGTCCCTGCGAGGCGGCCGGCCACCGTCATCGCGGCGTGGCTCCCTTCGAGAGCCTCGGTCCCGGTCCCACTCTCGGTCCCTACGGTCACGACCGGCACCTCCATATCGATCTTCACGTTCGCGGTCTCGGTGACTTCGGCTCGAAGCATATGCGTCTTCATCACGATGCGGGCGTCGAGGTGATCTACTCCGTCTGCGGTCGCGTCTATCGCCACGGTCACGGTCGCCACGATCTCCGCGATCGCGGTCACCCCTTTCGCGTCTGTCATCTCTTGGAACGTAATCGCGAGATGCGCCAAGACGGCCATCTATAGCTCATGAATTGATAAGTCAGTCAACAGAACAAGTAGCCTAAGACTCGAGCATTCGCTGTGGAAACGGCGACATTTGTTTTGTGTATTTTGGAAAATAAACCCACCTCGCGCAGAATAGCTGTCTCCGTTCATGATGAGACAGATAGCAACCACGGAAATTCAATGACTGTTAAAAACAACAATATTGCTAATCGATATAGATGTGATCGTATTTTGAAAGGCGATGGTCAAGCTTGAGGAATAAATGGAGAGCTCCTCAGAGAGCCGCAATACATTAAGAGGATCGACAGCCAGGCTGAAGAAATTAGAAATTTTGGTTGGATGGAGAACTTGACCTTGGGCCTGTTTGTTTAGTGGTCGGGCACTGCACCTACCTACCTACAGTTTAACATACTGGAATAGGACACTGGAGCCGGTACATAAGCCTTCTGTAGGTAAAGCTGCACAGCCTAAAGAGCGATAGCCACGCAGAGCTAGCCATTTACAGCCTAGTGCCACCTTCCCCTTTTGTACCTTCTATCAAAGTGAGGCAAGTTCAGCCCTTCTCATCAACGAGCTGAGACTCCTTTGCAGCGACAGAGGTGATGCTTATGTAAATTGACCTCATGCTCACACTCTCTGTCAAGCAGTATTCACCCTCAATCCTCCTCGAGCACGTGCCCGCATCCAACCGCTTTAACAATTTCCAAATGCCAGCTGCCCGCATGTCCGAGTGGCGGAAGCTGCCCGTGAGCTTGTCCGAACTTTGCATCGACACAACACTTCGTTGCGGACAGTCTTTTCGGTGGCAAAAAATCAATGATGAGTGGTGAGGAACTTCACATTCTCATGAGCTTACGGAGTCTTTCATGTTTATAACTTGTCTTCGTAGGAATTGTGTATTACATGGTCGCTTGCTGTCATTGAAGCAAGACGACAAATTCTTGCACTATAAAGTAACATGGCCAAAGAGCAGTCCATACTCATCCAACGCTGGCTCTTCGACCTTAAAAACTGTTGATAGGATTGAAAAGCACGAAGACGATACGGAAGATCTTCTGAGGCATTACTTTAGCCTTACAAACAATTTGACTGCCCTTTATGACCAATGGGCCGAATCCGACCCAAACTTCCGAAGGAAGGCCCCAAAGTTTACCGGCATTCGCATCCTTAACCAAGATGCTTGGGAGACACTTATAGCTTTCATTTGCAGTAGCAATAACAATATCGCGCGTATCTCTTCAATGGTATGAACGTCCAGTACAGGCAAAGAGATATTGACTTGTCTGATATGCTAATGCTTAGGACAGGTCCACAAGCTATGTATCCACTATGGCCCCCTTATAGCGCATATAGGAGACGTAACCTTCCATGATTTCCCATCCGCTCAAACACTAGCAGGAAAGAACGTGGTGTCTCACTTAAGAGAACTTGGGTTTGGCTATAGGGCCAAGTACATTGCCCAAACGGCCTCGATCGTCTCTGAGGAAAAGCCAAGCGAGTGGTTGGAGAGCTTAGCAAACCCCGAGAACCCAGGATGGGCGACAGCCCCAATTTTGGATACAGAGGACCCAATCACTTATAGGAAGGCTCAAGTAGAGCTCCTTTCACTGTCCGGTGTTGGCCCCAAGGTAGCGGATTGTGTATGTCTGATGGGGTTAGGCTGGGCTGAGGCAGTGCCAGTTGATACACATGTGTGGCAGATTGCCCAGCGCGACTACCATTTTGGAAAAGCGAAAACCCAGACACTCACGAAAGCCATGTACGATTCTATCGGCGACCACTTTCGTAAGATATGGGGCCCACAGGCGGGGTGGGCTCAGTCAGTTCTATTTACTGCTAACCTAAAATCGTTTTCTGAACAAGCAGCCGCAGATCCAAAGCTCATAAGTGTCATAACGGAAGTCAAACAAGAGACACAGGTTGAACTATCGTCATCCAAGAGCAGGAAGCGTCAGGCCGTGACTGTTGTTGAGCACATCAAGGTTGAGGAAAATCCGGCTGTTGATATCAAACGAGTCGCCAGGAAGAAGCGGAAGACACGGAGCTGAGATGGTCAGTTTCGCTTGTTATACACATAGGAGTATATGATGATCAACTCTCCTGTCATCTACCTTCACCACCCCTGCCATCACCACAGCCCATCGGTCATTTGTCGATGAGCCTCCAGCGCCCGACCCCCTGAGCTTCTCATAATGAGACTATCTGGCCTCAATTCGTTCCAAGACCGACCAACCTTAGGGAAACCTCATACAATTTCACTGCATCTTCCTTACGGTATGCCCAAGAAGCATGGCCGGGACCTACTGAATCCGACCCTTCTCTGATTCCCTCGCTCACCTGACACATCTCCAAATAATGGCCCCCATTACCCTCAAGGTCTCGACTCACGGCAGCCCACACCGTCGTGGCTGCGCCCTGTTCCGTATTCTGCATATACCTTTATTATCAGACTAAAGTTAGCAATGCTCTCGCAGTTACGTAGTATAGTTTTTCTTAGGATTGCGAGCATCTAAATCAAGCGTCTAGCCAAAAATGATGCTCCGCCCTGGTTTCCACTCTATCAAGCTAGATGGGGATGATTGTTGGCATCACTCACATAAGGGTCTGCACGGGGCCATTCTTGAGGAATATGAAAAGGTCATGCAAGTTCGGTTTTTGCAGACCTGTACGGATACCGCCAGGATGGACACTCCAAGCATGTAAGCCTTGTGAGCCGTAACGTCTCTCTATCTCATTCGCCATGTACCTATTCGATGTGGATCAGTCTTCTGCCAGGCTATGCCAGTCAAACAATCTTGAGGGGACTACTAGGCACTTACACGTTTGCGAGCTTGCTCTGTCCGTAGGCAGCAACCCCATCATACCTACGCTTATCGAAGTTCAAGTCCTCAAAATCCAGCGGCGCTGTGCGATGGGCCGTTGACGACACAGCAACAACGCGGGACTGGAACTCGGGCGTCGAAGAGCGCAGCAGCGTCGGCTTCAGCAGTTCGAACAGGAGGAAGTGTGAGAGGTGATTTGTGCCAAAGTGCACTTCGAAACCGTCCCGTGTACGGCCCTCGGGCACGAGGCGCACGCCGGCGTTCGTGATCAGAATATTGAGCGTCTGGCTCTGACGTAAGAATTCTGTCACGCATGCGTGCACGCTCGCCAGAGACTCGAGGTCTAGTTGCAATAGGTGGACTTTGCTGCCGTCAAGTATGTCACCAAGCGCTGTTTTCGCCTTCTGTAGGTTCCGAGCTGTAAGGAACAGTGTCGCGCCCGCTACCCAGGATCGGATGTCAGCAACGACTGTGATAGGTAGCGCAGGACGTTTGAGTGGTCTTGCATAGTCCATGCTAGAAGGAAAAGCCCCAAACTTGCGAAGATACGTGAAAGTCTCGGAAATACTCACTGGTCTTCAGCGCCCTTGCCGTCTCGACGCCTAGGCCCGACGAACAACCAGTAATCAGGATCACCTTTCCGCTTAGGGAGCCATCGTCCAGATTTTCATCTCGGATAATCTGCAGTGCCGTTGGTCGTGCGTCGCCCGGCCCTTTGGGGTGTTCGTGAGCTGCTCTATAACGGCCCTCCATTAAAATCGTTCAGCGCAGAGTATCCAGGGGCGAGTGGTTGCTGAGCAGCATATAGCGATGTCCTTGGATATGAGTTGTTTTCGGAGTGCGTAACTTTGTATATTTGTATACCATCACAATCTGTACATACATCTATGCAGGCGGTCTCTGTTCGGGCTCCTGCTGTCCTTATATATACTCGTTCCTTGTATATTCCCGTATACCTACTCCTCGTCGTCCTCATTCCCGGATGAGCGATACATAATACAACTTTCTCGGAGCTTCCTGTGACATGCCATTGTCTCTCTCAATGCCAAGAATGCTAACAGCCCGCTGACTGAGTCTCCGCTCTGCCCTCAATGGTTGACGCTGAAATAAAGCATTTGCTTAATCAGAATCATATCGTTTTGTAAAAAGCCCAAAAGTAGAAAGTGATGTTTAAAGTGAGATGCTGACGCGTGCTATCTTAACTAGGCACCAAACTACCTAACCAATAGCGATATACCTACCATGGTCGCATGAATCATAGGCAGAAGTTTCGCCAATGCTCGCCTATGCATGTCAGCGTAATTGACGGAGTTATCGTGCAGTTCCAGAGCCGCTATGTGGTGTGTTCAATAGGGCGGGATCGTGAAGAGTCCGTTGGCCGGGGATTGTTGTTCTCAATCAGCAGCAGCAAGCAACCGTCAGCAACAATATTCACTATTAACTCTATTAATTCTATTATGAGGTTATGGGTACCCAGTATTCTTCCCCTCTAATCCTCTCGTTCTTATCTTTTAATATTTCCTTTCTTCTCTCTTCCTGTCTTTTTCTGTGGTGATGCTAAGGCTAAGGCGGGTATTGGTGATGTTGTTCACTCACTCACTCACTCACTCACTGACTGACTGACTGACTGAATAACTCATCGTCGCGACGGCTAGGGGTCGAAACTACCTTACGATGAAAACACCACACGTCCGGCAAGGCAACGACGTCCACGATTCTGAACCGGCCGAACCATGCTTTTGTATATTATAACGCTCGATTGAAGGAGAAAACGTCACGTACGACCATACCCACTAGAGAACTCGGGATCCCGTCCGCTCTCCCATAGATAAGCTAGTGAGGGCCAAATCAGTAGTTGGGTCGGTGACGACCAGCGAATCCTTGGTGTTGTACGTTTTTTTGCCTACCAAATTTTTTTTTTTTTTCATTATCTTTCTTCTTTCTTCTTTCTTTGTTACCCTTGTTATTATTGTAGTTCTTTAATTCCCCTATTTGGCGTTGGAGTAACATTTTGCTCGGCTTCGTATTCTAACTAAAGGAGGAAGGAGTTATGCTAACTGGAGTGAATTTCGAGGAGGAAAGATCATCGTGTGCTTCAAAGGCCGCCTATCCTTGTACTAGACGTGATGATGGGGTGTATAAGCAGTAGTGTCCATCACGAGTGTCAAAGCCGTGCTTCTAGCTTCTAGCTCGCGCAGGTTTACGCTACACCTCTTCGTCGAGCCAAGTTCTTCTTCTCCTGCATATCTTATCCAGGTGGTATGAGTTATCTCTCCCACGAGGCGAGGCTGTAGGACAAGCCGCGGCGCTAGCACGACGAGTATCGAGCCGAAGCCGCGAAAGTGAAATGTAAACTGGGTGTTTACGTCACACAATGTATTTCCTGGAATTAGGTCCAGGAATCATTTTTGACATTTCTTCAAGTCGTTTTGGGGGTTACGGGAGGGAGACACGAGGCAGCAGGAGCAGGGTAACCGACCATGCGAAGAGCTATGGAGATTACGACAGAACTGGACGCACACGAGGCTTAGTGACTGATCTAGAGGTAACGGATAGACGAAATGCCATGGTATTACTTACGCTCCTCAGGGACAGATCGGTATTTTGTAGTACCCAGCCCTTCATATATCATGCTTGCACTCGCCTGGAAGGCCTGGGCATTAGTTAAGAGGCTCTCTAGCCTACCCTGTAGACTTCTGCTTCGTGGTCTTAAACACTACCAACATCTATATCCTATGAGTCAAGGGCAAAAGGGGCGTGAGATTTGCACTGAACTTATTATTTACTGAGGAGCATTACATATCTATATGAGGGGAAGAAGCATATGGGCATTGAACGTCGTTACAAAGAATATGGCCTCGTTTGCGGAGATATGAGAAAGGAACGTCTTCAAGCGGTAAAGCATGAATTTCTCTCCTATCTACTATGTATAGAAAAGGTCACATGGAGCTATCAATAAATTAATCTGTACCTGAGCTGAGTTCCTATCAACCCAGGGCCAAGGACAACTTGTGAACTACTTATATACCCAAACACTATCTCTTCGTAATATATATTCTAGGTATGAGACTGGAAGAGAGGTGACTTTTGATGAATAGTACTAACGTCACAGTTAGAACACACAGCAATAATTAAGTATATATCTATACAACCTCTGTGGCTAAAGTTCGCTATATCCATCGCGTCGTGTAAATGGGTTGTATAGCCTGGTTTACCACCATACTTGCATAATAATAGCGGTATCAACCGGCGTGAGGGCTCACCGCATCGTAATAACATACATTGGAACCCTCAAGGCCAAGCCGGCACAGAACACCCGGCCGGTCGTAGGGAGTGGACGCATTTTGGTTTCCCTTACGTTAAATGCATCGTAGAGTGCTGGTCTACATAGTTCACCGCAGGTGTCATGTTATGTGATGAGGGACAGATGCCAAGTTGGCGCTACCAATCTTCTCTTTGCCGTGCCTACCTACCCAGCATAGTCTGCGGTACAACAGCACTAGCATGACAAAGTGACTTGGCTGCTGCTCCTGCTGTGAAATATAGGAGCCTGACCGAAACGCTCGTCCGCCAGGAGCTGGAGGTTCATGAATAGTATCCGTGCCTGATCGGAACTAACACCCAGGTTAGAGTATGTAAGCTCCTTGCCTGCCCCTGAATATCTATAATGCCACCTGTCCTAACCAAACCAACCGTGAGAATATAGGTAGGCACGTGCCTGCATACATCAATTATCTAATACCGCGTGCGGGGACCTTCAACTTTGAGTTGACAAGTTAACATATCGTTGGCCCGTATACGTTTGGTTGGTTGGCCGACTGACCGACTGGGGCGCGTGTGAAACGTCCAACTGCTTTACCTGCGTCATAATAGCTATTCAACTTACTGAACCAGCATAGTATAAGTTAATCTAACATGGGAATTTTAAGTTATCATCAATCTACATATGTATGTACTGTAAGGACGAGATCCGAATAAGGAAGCTATACTTTGAGAAATTCAAGCACCACTATTCTTTTGGACACTTTTTTCTCTCGCCCTCTCCGAGACGCGGAGGCGTCTATCTAAGTATCATCCAGTGTTGATCGTCACAAACCCGCCCCTACGCGCTTTCTAGAGTAGGTAGGTCGGTACACAGACTAGTCTATGCATGTATGTAGGAGACAAGCAAAGACAAGTCAAGACGAGACGAGACAAAACAAGAGTTCAAGCGTTCAAAGACATTCTAGACTGGTATGCTTACTTTCTGTACGTGATGAGTGATCTCGGATGGAACTAACTCAACGGGCAAAGCGTTGATTTTTCCCACGTTTTCTTGGTCTTTGCTTTGCGCCTACCTCACCTTACTTTGTTGAGCTTTCTTTTTGATTATCTATCCAGATATATCTGTACTCGTACAAGGTATGTGCTTATGTACTGAATCTCATATCTCCGCCTCTATGTACATATGTATGTACTTAGCCCAACTCCTTGCCTGTTGAGGCCGCTTGCATTCTTCTCCAGCTTCTTGAAGTAATACAGTGTCCGTAACGACTTGAGTTGCCCATACCTACCTTGCAGCTGGAAGAACTTGAAGAGTACAGTAACCCAGGTATAGCGGAATAAGCTGAACCGAAGTATGTATGTAGGTATCGACTCTTACTTCCTGATTAACTAGGTTCATTTTAATAGTTTTTTTCCCTTTCTTTCGCTATACCTAGGGTATCGTATTGATTAGAATCTAAGTTAAGTTGGTTAGTTAGTTAGGGTATCTAGGGTATTAGATGGGAATAGGATTCAAATCTCGGCACATGTTCATGCAAGCAGATTAATTAACTAACCTAGCAACGTTGGTCCACATCAGCCCATGGAGGAGCAAAAAAGGATCTTGCATGCATTTGCCATTCCCACTCTCTAAACTATTATACTTTACCTACTCGTGTTCCGAAGTTGTGACAAGCGTGGTAGGTGGTTAAGAAAAGGCCTAATATATTGTAGTGTTAGTGTGGTGATTATGGGTCGTGGCCCGTTGATATAGACTTATTTTTTATTATTGGTCTAAGTACAGATGTAGCGTATGTAGGTAGTAGACTTGTCTGATTCTGGTGGTGGCGGCGGGGGTTCTTGACGCGCGAAGCCTACTATGTATAGGCTATCCACGGGTTACCTACTTTGACTTACTAAGTTCTCTGGTTGGGCTGCCTATTGCTTAGCTCTAAACTTCCGTCTAACTAACCAACTCGGGCTTTGTTTTGATGTCGAAACCGTCAACGAGGGAGAACATTGTACCGGTCTGCCAGCACTTGGCACTTGGTAGATTGAGCGCAACTGACGGGGTTATGGCCTGATAATTAGGTAGGTTGGAAATAAGCAGGCCGGAAAGATGCTTAAGCCTGTGCTTTAGTTAGCTAGATACAGAGCTAACTTGAGCTATCTAGCTAATAGGTATTGTAAGTGTGTACTACGTAAAGAGATTTGTTGAAAGGGAGGGATGTCTGGTGTTAGCTGTGGGACGCTTCTTTCCGGTGTGGGTGGATTCTGGAGAACCGGTAACCCACTTGTTGTTTGCGCAACTCTGGTTCGTGTGATCTGGCGGACAAGCGTGTACCTGTTTACTAACACCTTCAGGCTATCTACAATCATCTGCAGCTCACACGACATTGTCACGCCCGCAGTGTCCTAGTTCAGGCACGAGGTTCTAGTTGTTGTACCATCGTTGAAAAAAAAAAAGGGGAACTATTTAGCAGGAAAAAGGAGCCTTATTCATGTGCTCAGATCCATCTGCGGTTCGTGATAGGTAGGTGAGAAGTGAGATAGTTCGCACATGTTGCATGTGTGTGTGTGTGTGTGCGTGCCGTATGCACATAGCTGTACCGTGAAGTGACCTACCTGCATGCAGGTGAGAAAATCTCATCACTTTTTGTTATTTCCCCCGAGTTTAACAAGCCAGCAAGGGCGGGCGGAAATAACTCAATTCAATATTCAATTCAATACTGACTTCAATCCTGTCATGGTAACATCTGTCGGCGAAATACTGGCCTAGGAAGGAATGCTAATACATAACATCCTTCAGGGTAAGTAGACCAAAGAGAACGTGACAATAAAAATCAACAAATCATGGTGGTGAGCAAGATCTGAATTTGGTGAGGCTGCAATCAAACCCTGCAGCTCATCCTTGCGTGTGCGTGATTACTGAGTCAAGTTTACCAAGACAAGAAGAGGGAAATTTGATAAGAGCAAAAAAGGCGAACCACGAAACAAAATTTGGTCGGCGACCACCTTGCCTAACCTACCTACCTCATCTTGGCCTTTTGCGGCCCCCCCCTCTTTTCTACTGCTCTCCTTTCAAATCATAGTTCTCTGGCCTGTCGATGTCGACGCCGCTGAGTTGTACGCGAGTAAGACATCTTTCAAAATACAGTAGATATGTAATTTATTACTGTAATGAAGAAGAATGTGTCGTCCCATTCTCTATAGCCTAGCTTTCGCGTTCATAACTAGCGGACGCGCGCTACTATCTTGCGTATGCGTATGCGGAGGTAGGAGATTAGATATTGGCGGGTCAAATGTGCTCATAGGTGGACCGAACAGCTGAACGAACTAGATGAATTATCGGTAATTTTCTCATCTGTCGTCTGCCGTGTCGGAATTGAGACGTTGGATTAAGTTGACCGGCGTTACTGCATGCCTCGCGGCTCTTCTTCGCTTTAATAAAAACAGCCACTGCGAGGCTATCGAACTCTTATCGTATTTGCTACTGTGCTGTGCCGGATGATTGGTATGTAGTGGCGGTATTTGGTGGCGCCGTTACCGTTGCCTCCGGCTCTCCGGGGCTTGTAATAAGCCTAACATCTCGCTTCCAACCAGTAGGGCTGCTACAGTTGTAATTACAATATACTTGCCGACATATGTACAAAATATGGTTATGACCACCTAGGAGTTGTATCTGATTACCAAGTACATTGTCATCGTTGAATACATAACAAGTCCAAATAGACACTTTTATCTTAGTTTGCCTGCTTCTGCTACCTCGACATTGCCAATGGAACCCAAATGTTCGTGATCGCCACCACTAGTGCCCGCTGCGTCAAGTCTGGGACTGAATGCACGTACTCGCTGTACGTGCCTACAAACTTTACGTACTGCACTATAACATACTAGGCTAGGCGATGATTTAGGTAGTGTCGCTGGGATGCGAGGGTGGGGAGCGCTGATGTCGATGGGGATTCTGAGACACACCCTTGCTCCTTGGCATCGCTGGCTCTGTGTTTACTGGCTATTTAGACATCTTGGCTTTTTCCAGAGTGGAGGGCCGTAGCCCCTGAGTAATTTTGGGCTGCCCACGCGTGGCCAACAGGGCTGCAAAGGATGACATCGATAAGTACCTAGTTATACTGGTATAAGGTACCTTTGTGTCTGCTAGCGAACGCGGCGCATGCACAAGGAGGTGTGAGTGACACTTTCGGCACTTGGAAGTTGGGGGAGTTGACAAGACTTGATTAGAACCCGGTTGGCCACCTACAGATCGTCACCACCACTACATACATATACAAGTGGCGCTTGGGGAGTACCATACCGACAAGTAGTATAGACCGACAACTCGAGTTGATGCTGTATATAGAAAGCCAGATGCTAATGATAGCAAGTTATGACGATAAGTGAGTTTGAGAATTACCAAGTTTGCTGACAACAACGCGTATAATACCCAAACACATATACAAAAGTTATCTGACCAAACAACAAGTACATATGTGCCCCCTTACCTTAACTAAAGTCCTGATAGGTGGGCAGACACTGGGAGTTGACGGTTGTTAGTTGATAATAATTAATAACTGAACTCGAGTTGGTCAACTCGGGTTGAAGAGTTTACTACATACTTACATAGTAAGGTAGGAAGACGTAAATAGTAACTGTACATGCTACACCCCCCAGCAACCTACCGTATTATCCCTGTATCAGAGTGCATTTTACATCTCGTCGGTGACCAAAGCGGAATGGTTCGAAGAAACGGGAGAAAGAGAGGTGAGCACATACTGCTGTACATCTGTACTAGGTAGTAGGTAGTGTAGCTAAAAGGGTTGCTGCGACCTAGACACGCTAGATGCCACATCCACATGCGAGAGATTTGCCAGCTGCACGCAATAATTAATATTCATGGCAATTTGACTGGGTATGTAATCATTTTTAATAACGATAATTAAATATCCGTAATTACATACAGCGTATTATAGCCGGACGCCAACGTTGCTTCAACCCCGAGGCTACCACGACAAGGCCAACGGGGATGGGCTGCAAAGGATGATGATAGGATGATACCCATGGCTTACCTATCACATCGTCACGCAATGAGGTCATTGCATACTGTGCAACGAGTCGACAACTAGAGACATATGTTCAGACAAGAGAGATAGCAGTCAAGACACATTACGGTGGTTGTCTCGCTGTCGAAACATGGGCAAGGCTTTACTTCGGTCTGCGGTCGCGTCTTCTATCATGTTATATCGACGGATGAGCTGAAGCGGCGGTGGTGGTGATGGTGGTGATGATGATGTGGTTGTTCTCGTTGGATTATCGATATGGGATATGGGCATTCCTCCAAGTGCCGTAGCCATGATACCCATTCCTGTCGAGGTGGCTTGAGCACCTGCGTCAAATGTCCCAAACAGTTTCTATAATGGACCGAGGGTTTGCCCGCGTCTACGCCGTGGATACCCCTAGTGAGATCCAAGCTCAGTAAAAGACAGCTTTGTCAATAGAGGATGTTTCTACGGTAATACGCAGACCCTACCTACTTTTTTTGGGCATGTTGTAGAAAGAACTTCTGGATGGTGTCGATGCTACCAATCCTACCTGAGTACCGTAATCCAGCTGAACTTAAAAACCCACAGCCACAGGTCTACTGAGAGGCCCGGGCAAACGTCTATACATCTATATCGCCATGATAAATAACAAACCACAAGGCGAAACAGAGGATTCAGCTAAATATGTATGTTAAAAGTACGTTGAATTGCTTGACGTCGTGATTCGTCATTGGTATGGGAATGTGTAGGATACCGCATACCGATGGGGGCGACGCTGAGAAAGCCTCCGTCACCGATGCCAACCAAGAATTTCTTGCCATTCCTATGACGAATGTTGCCCGTCTCATACAAATCCGACACACCCAGCGCATAGCATAACATTAGCGGCGGCATAGCCACCTACCAAAAATACATTCGGGGCTTGTCCCAAGGCGTGCGGAACGTTAATGCATCACGTACCATTAATCCAACCGCAACAGTGCTGTAACAGAACAACTTAAATCTATATACAGCACACAGTTGTACCTACTTGGCGAGTGGTTTTTGACGCAATTCTGGATAGTGCGAGTTTTGCATAGCCCAAGGAGGACGGGAGAGGATTTGAGTAGGTGGATATGCCCATATTGTGCTTATAACTTTCAATGCTACCGTAAGGATGACAATTCCAGTTTTGGAGATAGTAGGTTTGCGACTTGTGTAATTTACAAAGTAAATGAATGAGATAGAATTAAATTTATTCAATTTCTTTTCTTGCCTCTTCTAGGATGGCCACACTTGATGCGGAATAGCACGTCAACTGCGTTCTTGTAGTTCGCGGCGTACACGAACTTGTTGATGCTCAGGTGGCTTGCTAAGTACCGGTACTTGGCTGGTTTGGGGTAGGATTGGAGCAGGGGTGATACTGAGCCCTGTCCTCGCTAATGTACCCGATACAGAAGCAATGACGTAGGTACGACCAACCTTGCAAACACACAACTCCCCCCTCCCGGTTGACTGCTCTTGCCATCGAAATTTTTTAATATATTTTTTTTCTCTCACACACCCGCACTGCTATCCACACGGCAGATTCTGTCAATAGGTAGTAAGGTTACGGAAAACGTCTATTGAAGTGTGTATGCACATGACTTGATCAACTGCAAAAGAGGCATGATAGAGAGAAAGATAACGGGAACGCAAGAAGAAACTAAACTGAGCTAAACAAAAGAAAAAGCCCACTGGTCCATTTTAACCTACAGTACATAGTAAGTAGGTATCACAAGATCCTAGGGGATCCCGAATGGGGATGCACAACGAACAGCGAGGACAGAGCAGAACGAGAGACCCTGCATGACGGCGATTATTGCCCCCATCCCTATCCCATCCTCCGCATCAGTGGCGTCAGCTACGCAACCCGCAGCCTTGTTGGCCTGCGACCCACTGGGTAAAAGAAAGAAGGCCCTTTGTTTTTGTTGTTTACAGCCTACAGCTGTACTTGCCTAGGTATCTGCTTATAGAGACACCCCGATTCTGTCTCTCGAGCTACCAAACACAGTTAACGCTCTCTATCAGACCTCTTCTGCCAGGACCCTCTGCAAGACCCGCCCCGGCAGTGAGCCAGCCTGGCATACTGGGGGATCACACTGGGCCGACTGGGGTTTGGCAGGGTGGAAAGGTGGAAAGGGTGTTGACAGATGGGGGGGTGGGGTTTCTTTATACAGCTTACATGAACTACTCAATATCCCTCGCTCCCCGGTTCGGAGGCGTCTGGTTAGTCACCTACTTGAACTTTTGTGTCACTGAGCCTAAGTGAACCCAGTGAACCCTGATCGGCTACCCATGTACAGACGGTCCCTTTTGTACTCAATACATCTCTTCCCCCAGGCGCAAGCAGGGCATCAACATCGAGTCCACACCTTTGTCCACAGTAACCCTGCCCAGCACGTCAACTGAGATGTGCCATGTACAGCTGGACAAATATCGTTGCGGGTACACACTTCCACTCCAGTTACGTATAACGTATTTCATACTGTACCTAATTGGTAGTCTAGGTACCGTAGGTTAGGTATGCTGCTAGACTGGTAGGTATTACGGCACGGTCCCTGCCTCGCCTTAACCTCGCTCTGAATCTCGTTTGGTCGTCTATTTCATCACTCGCAGGACAGAACCGGATGCCCTGGACAGGACAGGAGCTGGATTCGATGAATACGGTTAATAAGGTTTCTCTGTCTCTATGCTACTGTACCTATTCAGTCCAACCCGTCACTCTATCTATTGTTGCCCTACCAATCAGTTGTCGTCAATTCTGGCATCTGTCTTAATGAGGACTGGACCCTTGGGTCTGATGGGTACCCTCCTTCTGCTAGACCCTTTCCCAACCCTTGCTCGCCGCCCACATTGGAGTCCTGGACAGCCAAATGGTCAAGGTCCCGACAAATCTAATGAATCTGCCAGTTGACGTATCGACCATTCCATCATAGGAATACCTCTTGCTCTGTGCCTGGTGTCTTGTAGTTTATCTAAAGCCTGCTTTCCCCCTTCGCCCCTTGGTTGTTGATTTATTTATTCTGTTCCAGCTATTTGTCACCTCGAGAGAGTCTTGACTCGTTTTCAGCCTCGACTTAGAGAGTTACCGCATATCTCGATAACTACAAAGGGAAAAAAAAGGGAAACGTCAGTAACGGCAGCTATACAAGAAAAAGAGGAGTCTGAGTACATCCACCAGCCTCGTCACTGTCTCTTACGGAATACATACCTCTCCCTACCTACTTACCTACCTGCCTACCTGCCTACCTATCAGACTACCGTGTTTTGTCTGCAAGTCTTGAATCACTGTACAGTGCTTGTTCTACACGGCCATAGTCCGACCTCCTAGATATCTGGCAGGGCTCGCTGATCTTTGACTCTTCGGTCTTGAAACGAGCCACTCCCACTCCACATTCTCATGATCAGTCGTCACCTAAAACGGCTCTTGTCAAATTGGACACCTTCTTTTCTTCTCTCTCACCCCCTCCGTAACGGGGCGAGCCTACAATAACACTCGGCCTCCAACTTGTCTCTACCGTTGAACCCTGCCTGCCCCAGAGAGTCTATCTTGCAGACTTGCACAGGCACTACAGGACATTGGCACTGCCGATCCATCTGTCGACCGTCGTCACTGGGATTCTCTTACGGCTTGGGAAACCACCTAGGCGGGCTACTATAAGCTCACGTCTCCACCCGTACCTGATCATTGGAGTGTCAATAAGCTTCGAGGGTTTTTGGCTTGGTCCTTCCTGGTCGGCAAAGTACCTGTTAAGTCTCCCTAGTCAGAGGCCCAGTTATCCAGTCTGTACCTGTATTCAACCGTCGGGGGTTCCTGGTTGTGTGCCTCCTGAGCTCTGGACGGACACACACACACCGCAACACAAACACACTTAAGACCCGCAGATCCCCCCTCTATAAGTCGTTGTGACTTTCTTTTTCGCCGGACCTTGGAAGTTAAAAGTCGCCGTCTCGACAGGGTCACACGAATCTGTCTCTTTCGGGATCTTGCATCTGATCAGCGAACCATATTCGGTCTGTTACCGTGTCTTGGAAAAAATCGACAAAGGCCCTTGTTGTCTCTTTGCCATTGTTGTATTATAATATTGTTTTCTTGGATGGTGCCGCGTTGGGAGGGCTTCACAACTTGACTGCCGCCGACTTGTTCCCATCTTTCCGTCGACGATGACTATGACTCTTAACAACCAGTCACGACTCGGAGCTCTTAACTTCGACCACATGTCTTCCTACTCAAACTCACCGCACTTCACCAACCCGTGGGGTCAGGGCTCGGGCGGCCAGCATAACCATCACCATGGCCTGTATTCACAAGGCGGCCTGAGCTCTAGTCTCAGCGGTCTCGATTCCATGGCGAAGCACCCAGCCGCCAGCAGGCCGAGCGCCAATACAAGTGCCTCCATGGCACCGTACGGAAGCATTCCCGTGACATCTTCAGCAGCAGGTAGCTCTCTCTTGGCGGATGTGTATGGACAACAAGACTTACTCAATATGCCGCAAGATCTTATGAGCCTCAATCGAATGCAGACGACGTCTGCCACGTACGGAGAACCGTCCTACGCGGCCACGGCGTCTCCCGTCCACGCGACGTACTCGGCATCTCCCAGCTCCTACGACAGCGTGTCTGGATATGCACCCGCCCCCATGCGCTCGACGTTCGCACTCGCCCCGGAAGCCGACAACCGAAGGTATTCTCAATCATCAGTTTCCTCTGTTCCATCAATCGACTCGGCTTCAGACGGATACACCCGGTCCCACCGGAATTCATTAGTTGACATAGATCACAGAGGCATCCACCACGCCGACGACCGAAGGAGCTTTGCCGATGCCATTGATGCCGGCCAGGGGATGTTGGCCATGAGCCAGGAAACACCGCGGGCCATCTACCCCCCGAACAACAGGGGCAGGGGGTCGGCTGATTCGTATGGGTTCCCATCAACGCATTCTACTAGCTCGTCCATTTCTTCGGCGAGCAACTACGGAGGCGGCTACTATGCTGCCTCGGTAGACTCATCCGTTAGCGATTATTCGACCGCAGGGTCAGACATCGAATCTGTCACATCGCGCACACTACCGAGGCCGAACCTAATGACGCAGCCGCCACCCGCGCCGCAGTCAATGATGGGCCAGTTCAGTTCTAAGGTCTCGTCGAGCACACAGAAGAAGCATAAATGCAAAGTATGCGACAAGCGATTCACCAGACCGAGCTCCTTACAAACACACATGTACAGCCATACAGGCGAAAAGCGTGAGTTCCATTTGAAGACCGCTACACGGGCTGTATCTCTTGCAACGGCACACTAACGATCGGATTAGCATTTTGTTGTGAGGTGGAAGGATGTGGCCGACATTTCTCCGTTGTGTCTAACCTACGACGACATAAAAAAGTGCACAAGAACGACACCAAGTCTGAAGCCGGATCGGAAGATCACCAGGACGACCACTCCGACTGAAGAAAGAGGGGGAAAAAAACGACCATCATATTATGAATCGACGATTTTGCATCAGACCACGAACTCACCCTCTTGTGGCTAGCTGATTTCATGGAATACCTTTATTTTGAACAGGCCGTCTTGTTATGGAAATCTTAGAGAAGATACCAGCCAGCACTGTTATCGTTTTAGCGCCCTACGTCGACGATGATCAGGATAAAAGACATTCGATTGTCCGCAAAGCGGGCTAGAGGCCCTACTACATTTTGGAGTGGATTTTTATGAGGATACCGGCAACGCGCGTCTGTGCAGCTGGACGACCATTAGAATTTGGGCGTGGAAAGACATTGTTTTTAGGCATTTACGCTTTCTTATTCGTCGTTCATGGTTCATATCACACAACGCGGCGGCTATTCTTTGGGGAGATACCATCACCATCGTGGCGTTTCAGGAGTTCGGGGCATGACGAGTACATTTTTCGCAAATTGCATCCACCAAGGGGGGTTTTGACGACAACGACAACTGGAGCCGGCTGCTATCTACCGAGCGTTCGCAGCAACGGTCCCGCAAACGACGACGTGAAATCGGAGGAAGCACAAAGGAAAGGGCAGGGACAAATGACGAGGAACCACTGGAACCACTTTGTATCAATAGCTATGCCGCGCGTATACCCCAGGAAAGAAAGAGGAACCCGAGGGCCCCGACGCCCTATACACTTCCTCAAAACACGGAACCGCCACCGTTAGACGAGGAAACCAGACATTCGCTCATGTAATCTAGTAGCTGACATAGCACGAAGAAAATGCATAGAAAGCCGGTCAAAAGGCCGAGCCTTACTGATTCAACTTCTGATCCAACAATCGCATGTGAGAGGGTTAAGCAGGCAGATGATTTGACAGATGGGGTAGCTCTTCCCATCGACGATCTCTGGCCCGAGAGTTTCTCTGGGGTTTTGCATATTTCTCGGCCGGCAGACAGCGGCCAAGAGGATCCTTGTATCTTAGCGATCGTCGCCGCATTCACCCCTTCCCCACACATGGAAGGCATCGCTTCGAACCGAGCCTAAGGTTTACATCACCAAAAGAAGCTACGCAGACTGCATCCACAACGTGACCGCCTTCCCACTTTCCAATTGGAATGGAGAGGCTATATTGTACCGTATGCAATGTTGATCTTTTGCTTGCTATGCTTGCTGTGCTTGGTTGGTTGGCTGGTTTGAGAGGGAGGTCTACTTTTCTCAAACATAGCGTGCACGTTAAGGATGCGTATGGTAAGTGCCAACTTTGGATTTTCGATTGCATAGATTAGACGGCGGGTATGTGCGCATGTATGTACATATGTATGTATGTTGAGCGAACCATTCACGTTGATTTACTTGGTTTCACGTGTTTGCTGTTGATTTACCTGATTTACCTATTTCGTTGCGGACGGAACAAGTTCTATCTCTATCTAGTGTCCCACGCGAGGAGGAAAGGCTATCTATCAGATGAGCTTTCTCTCGTTTTATGGAGATGATAATGAAGACAGTGAAGATCAAAAACTAAGAGAGGTCGTCTTGCCAAAGCCCGTTGCCTAAATTGAGTAGGAGGAACTTAACTCTTAGAACCACAAGACTTTAATTACTCTACTCACACCATCATCGTCACCACCAACCGCCTTGATAGATAGATAGATATGCACTTGTTTCATTGGCAACTTTGTACATGTCAGCATGGTGTCGTGTCGCCTCTCAAGCAATACGGACAACAACATAACCTAACTTAGTAACACTACTAACTTTAACTGATAGACGAATATAGACAGGCAGCAATAGGCAGCTGAAAAAAACAGACACGGGGAACGCGAAGTAACTTGCATGTGGACAAGTAAGAGCTAGGAAAATCATCCGCGAAGGATTCAACCACCCTTTTTTTCCCCTTTAGTTTTCGTGTTGTGGCGTAGAAGACGAAAAAGAACAAATCCTTAGAACCATCTAACCTACGTATGTACGTTGGAAGGAATCGGTCCAAAACAAAACAAGGCCAATAACTATCTATAGCTGATAACGATACCCGATTTTTAGTTTTACGAAACGTCGAGAGACATTCTACTCGTAGAAATGATTCTAAAACCAATAAGAATAGATGTGACTGAGCATACTGTAAATGGAGACTAAAACTACATAGAGAAAACTGGATGTCTTTACGGTAAAAAAAAAAAGGGAGAATCAATCTATGTACATGCATATGTAAGTGCCAGGGGGTTAGGAGAGACCCGAAAAAAGGTCTACGTACCACCCTACAACGATATTTCGATAACAAACTCACCTACCCTACCGAGCGAATAGTATGTAGAAGAGATTCTCTTTACCTGCTTACTTTTACTTTACATTTTACGCCTACCCTTCACTCACGATACCGAAGACAAGGAAAAAATAATAATAATAAAAAATGATAACGAGATGCCTGTTCGGGAACGTCGTGATCGACACCCACTAGACCCCGTATCGACGGCGAACCCTCAAACATGAAACACGCTCAGCAGCAAGCGCACTGTTACCCTGCCCCGGCGGACGTGAAAGGAGGGGGTGGGACACTAAGTATATATGTATATAGGTAAGGTACATATATGTGTGTTTTGTATATATGTATTACGGGTAACGCCAAGTTAATACGCTTTTCTGGCTGGGTGATCGTCATACGCTACCGGCATGCCATTTAGTACTACTACTACTTAACTAAGCAGGTTACTTAGGTGGGTAGGTGGTCAAGGTGTGTCTGTCATGTTCGAGGTACAAGTAAGTAGTTTAAAGAGAAGGAGTGTGTGAAAGCGTGGGTGCAGAAACTTAGACTACTCTAACTACTGCATATGTCATCTGATGCTTGCTTGGTACAGATGTACGTCCTTAGCGTTTATACTAAAAGAGTATAGGTGGTATACTTTACTTAAACCTAGGCAAAGAGGTTAGCAACGGGTAGGTATCAAAGAGGCAAGGTTTAATGTACCACTAATAAATATCGTGACCTCTTCAGTTTTCATTCTTTTTATTAGATTCATGTGCGATGACAAAATAAAGAGGAGTAAATACTCCATCAAGGTGCAAGTAATGGCGTCGGTAAACAGGAAACTGGAAAAGTGAAGTGGGCGCAAAATGGGGTAAGACGAGTACTACCTACTTACTATGAATATAGTAAGTAGGGAAACGGGGACAGGATGAGTCGCATAGCTTCTGATAGGACTCGCGGCCTCTTTTGGTATCACTAGCAACCCCTTGCGGCGTGTATACGTCGCTGAAGTTGAGTTGGTACGACCGACGAGGCTAACGAGGCTGCTGTAAACTGCACGACGGCGTTGGGTAGACCACGTGATAGAATAGAAGTAAAGGGCGGCTTTACTCTTGGGCACGCATATCTGTCGGAACACAAAACCTTGTGTCAAAGGTTGTTTGGAACAGATGGAGTACGGACGGCACCCAGATATGCCGGCTACATTGCCTCAAACGTGTCTTCGGTCCGCGTTTCTTTGTACTGCAACGGTATATCATCCATTTGTCGGTCCAATGAGCCACTTGACCAAGACCCTGAAAGGACCTATAAGGCTTTAAAGCCGCACGACTACATAACTTCCCTCTCTCCATGGTTTCCAGTGGGAACAATAACTTCTACTAATCGGGTGGCCTCGCGTTCGGGACATCCCCGTTTCGGATTGATAAAAGTCCTTGACGAAAATTTGACAATAGCCACCAGACATACATCAGAGCTTGCGAGCGGGGTTACGCGTACAGGAACCAAGTGGTGGCCGGAGGCGAGCGGTATCTGACTGGCCCATGAGCGACGGGGCGGACATCTATGTCGTCAGAAGGCGCGGGCCCTTGTTCGATGGGTTAACACGCTGTAAATGATCCTTTCTGCCGTCACTGCCCGCACCGGGCTCGCGAGCCTTGAGAATGACGACTGGCGGGGCGGAGACGAGATAAACGAAAAGTACGTATGGGGTAAGACAACATCGGTCGGTGATAAAAGGTTAGCTATTAAAAAAGTACCGTTGAACGCCTCTCGGTTGGGATTCGCTCAGTCATACCCACGCACAGTGGATGGACAGCCTACATAGTCGGATTGTCTAGTCCTACTGTATCTCTGCGTGGTTCTTTTCGAACAGAACATGGGACAGGTTTGGACTTGGTTTGAGAAGATGTGGCCCCCTCCCAATGACGACACGGCTTGCCCTTGACGGCCCGATGACGTTGATCCCGGCCGGGGTTACGAGCCGCCTTGGCCTTGGCTCGGTGGTTTGGCTAATTAATGTCGAATCACAGACTCTTGTAGTAATAATAATATAATAGCCAACCGGGAAAGTGGACAACTGGCATCGAGGTTACAAGAAGTGTGTGATTGGCTGGCTGGCGTGTCAGGCAAATAGAAAAGCCAGGCTCGAGGGCCAAGGCTCCCCCAAGGCTCCTCATACCTGCATGGCATACATAGTAGACGTGTTTGTGTGCATGCGAGTGAGATCTTCAGGGTCTCCGATGATGCATCTCATATGGACCCTCGAGGCGGCGGACCGACGATATTGCACATTGCTATTGCGTAATATGTGGGAAGTGGGATTGCCAGCCAGGCCGGCTTGACGCGGGCTTTTACGCGGTGACATTACAGACGCTACGTCGGCAACGTGACGGATGCGCGATCTTAAGTATCCTGCTTTGCCACCCTTCCGTAGCACATACACAACATTAGCATGTGCAGGGTGGTTCGTCTGTGTCGTCCGTGACGGTGTCGGATTCGACGCCACATAGCAGCGCTTGTATAGACAGGGCAAAGGGGCCCTGGTCCTCTTCTGCGGAGGATGCTATGATAAGCTGAAACGAGCTGAGAGGTGGCAATGTGCAAATCCTCTAATGCAATAAGGCCTACGGTGATAATTACCTCCGAGGTTCTGCTACTACGTACTGAGTAGGTCCACAGAGGAATCCGGCATACTGAGTGCATACGTATGTACAGATTACATACCTAGAGATACCGTATTGCTTGCTGTATTTGGCCCGCATCGCGGACCAGAAGGGGACTCCGTCGGGAATCATCCTTCCCAACACTGCCGGCAGCATACTTTTCAATGGTACTTGACCACTTCTTATCCCGGCGTGTCCGGATTGGGATTTACATAGTATTGGTGTCGCACATTGGTGGATAATGTATTATTTCTAAGAACCGAGGATCAGTCGGTAGGTAGTACAAGGTTCAAGCAGGTGAAATATATACATAGCTTAAACCATCAGCTCTCGGCATTTCATAAGGATCTGCAAATGTACTCGAATACAGAATACAGTAGTGGGTAAGGTCTGCAACGGTTTCTAAATGTTCTAGTCAGGCACTGGAGATTTGCACCTGACGATGAGCAATACTGTACAGTTTCAAGGAGATTCAATCAACCAAAAGTTTTGTTACCGTTCAAGTTTCTTCAGTAGTACTTACCTACCTTACCTACCTATCCCAGGTTCCTCCTTCCAGCTGTAAATGAATTTGATACCGCACAGTGCTACTGGAATATTACACGACGTGGCTCTAAGTATCAGCCAATGGGTGGCAGAAGGATTATAGCAGAGCAAGGATAAAACCAAATATGATGTCACAAAAGCTGGGGTCGTCAAGAAGGTGCCATTTGATTTGCTCTTGTTCATACCATCCATTACTTATGTCTTGGCATATTGAGGGTCCTCTCACCATCCCTGCTCAGTGGATCAATTCAAGCGGGGCCCTACATACGATAAAAAATTAGTAAATGGAAAGTCGCGGTACATAAACCAAATTCCGCGCTCTTATTCCGCTCTGCTGAGTCGAAGAACACAGATTAAAAGACTTAATTAATGGTATGAATTAATCAATCAATTAAGTAGGTACCTCTTCAAAATGTACATACAATCCTATACTTACTCGTAGGTTTTCTACGTAGCTGTATCTACTGGTATCTGCTTAATAGTATTGCATAGAACACCTATAGAATTTTTAATCTAATGCCTAGGTAAGTTCTATACAGCATCAGGTGATTCTAATTCATATGTTTGCTGCGTGACATACTATATAGTACTACCGTAAGGTACTGGGTAGATGCAACTGAACAGGCCCGCGCAAATCCCAACGCTCTAATACACCAGTATGTATCTAGCGATATGGACTTTGGCGTGAATCCCATTGGTTCTGTGATGGGAAAGTCCTTTCCTCCATAGACGCCTCTACTTTTTTCTCCTCCCACACCCTCCACAGCGCCCCCAAACTCTCTAAAAGGCTGTCTGTGAGCGTCGGCACTACATGCTGGGCTCATGCTAACCATATGTGGTAGTAAGTTCTCATTTACTGGTCAAAAGTAGGGATTGACCACAACTAGTGGTTGATGCTATGTAGTCCGTACACTACTGTACGCCCTGTCCGTCTTGACATCCACCAGAGACACTAGCAGCGATTAACTACGGAAGAATCGTACGATTCATACAGCAGGTACGGTAAGTAGTGTCAACTGCCGCGGGACGCTTTACCTGGACGGGACTAGAGTACTATACATGCTTACAGCCTCTTACTATGTACACCATACTTGCAACCTGGATGCTCTTATCCGCACGTGCATGTACTTGTGTATGAACAGTTCTGTCTCTGAACTCCCCATCTAACGTCAACTGGCAGTCTGTCTCACCGCCATTTTACACATCGTCGACATCATCTTACTGTTGTATTTTCCTGTGCCTCCGACGATAACAACAATAGCAACCGAAGCGTGCTGTCTACATCCCCTTTCTTGTGCGCTTTGTGTGGACAATGAAACTCTGTCTGAGGCCTTGTCCCTGGTAAAATCCAAAGACTATCCACCACACCTACCGCACACCCATGTCGCCATATGCCACCCTCCCTTCTGCAGACGCTGCCGATCATTTCCGCCCTCGGTTACGCTGCGGTAAGCGTTACATACCGTCCCAAGCAGCCGTGATGAAATGCGGTAACAGTACAGATGTACAAGGTACAGATCTGTATGGCACGTGAATACGTGATCCGGCTCTCCAGTTTTCCAGTCTTTTTCTTCTGCTATTCGCTTTCTTCCTTCCCTTCCTTCACATCAATCCATCCTGCAGGGTTTTTGCCGCATGTTGTATGTACACACATAGCAGAAGCATATAGGGAGTAGAAGTGAAGTACACCTATTCGACAGTGAGCTGAAGTACCGACTGCCACATTTGGGAGACGTGTCCACCGGCATCTCCTATACTGGTACAGATGTATTTCTGTCCTCTCTCCTTTCGCCCTTCGTCCACATACCGCTACATGCATACATCCACTATCTGGTACATAGCAAGGTGTGCTGCACGTACTTAAAAGTGGGCCGACTTGTCTCGCTGCCTCCGAAGCGGAAAGGGGCAGTTGATCTATTCGCGCCGCCTACGTATCGCAGAAGGTCGTATCAACCTGGCCTTGCAAAGAAGCTGAGAAGATGGAAAGATGCAACTCGCGTTATCACACCCTAAAGCTTGCAGAAGTCACAGTGTGGTGCCTACTTGGTGGGGAGACGGGCGCTGATGCCCCTATCTCCAACCATCATTAATACATTAGCTAATCCAGGGCACTTTGCGTTGCGATGGTATTAGGGCAAAGAAAGCTCAAGGCAGTGGTCCAGGCCAACCTGTCCGGGGAGAGTTACAGCTAAGCAAATCAAAATGTGGCTCTTGTCGGTCAGTTCTCTCTGCTAAAGCAATATGAACCGCTCCCTCATCTGTTGCTGGTCTGCTTATGTGAAATGGAGGCGGCTGATCGTCAGGTACTGTCGCGTGGTTTTCCCGGGAACTGCCCGCCTACTTTCTTTACATAGAAAACATGAAAGTACCGTACTGTATCATACTTATGCTTCGAGCAACATTGGAGCACATCACAATGTGTACATACTGTATGCGCGCATATACAAACCCAGGATGGCGTCAGATCGATCAACCTTCGGCGAAACTCTAAATCAGAGATCCAGCAGTGGCCCGAATACTATGTTGATCAGCGAATTATTCTAGAAGCTTTAGACTCGAGAGCTTCCTGTACAAGGTAAGGTACGGGTAGTCACGGTTTTCTGACTCTGTCAGGCGATACCAGGTCACATTCCGGTTGGACATACGTAGTAGCTGTTATTTACTCAATAGGCAGTCGATATACAGTATATACAAGAATATTCAGGACAAAACATGGGTCTTTGCCCATCCATTACTTCCAAAACACCGACCGTACCCCGGAGTTTCAACTCCAGCCCTTGCGTTACCTCAACTTGCAAGGAAGACAATGTCTAAAACAACAGACCGGAGTCAGCCGTTCTAAAGATAGTATGAGCAGGATTTGGGTTTTCGTTTGTTCTTCTCCGAGAATAGCTATGTACACTTGATTATACTCGCTCGAAAACTATCTACGAAGTATACATGGGTTAACTAAACCTAAATGCGCCTATGATCATTACCTATAGTCTCGCTGTGGCAGTTGATGTTTGCGACGGACTTGTATAGGGGCTCACTGAGTGGGGAGGTGCCATAACATAGTAGTCATGGGAGGGCCGGGAAGAATAACAGGCTCACTTGTGCAGCTTCTTCATCGAGCGTGTTAAGCTAATCTATAGAGATCGGTGTCAACTTGCAACCTTATGGGGAGTTTAGATGGTGATTCTTCTCTCCTCGGAGGCATCGATGTCCATGAAAGGAAGGGTTATTTTTGATCGTCCTCTCATATCCCTTAATTGAACTGATGAGTATGAGTTATTGCCTATTCTAGACAACGAAATGTGAGTGGTGCCTAGTATTTTGAGAAACAGAAACCAATTGTGTATATAGAAGAAGCCAAAAGAAAGGAAGGTATGAAGGAAGAAAGGAAGAAAAAAGTTCATCCCGAGACAACACGGACTGATCTGATCTGATCCGACCCCCCACTCACATGTATTCACACTTTTAACTCCTAATCCCTTCTTCCTCTCTCACTTTACGTCTAGTAGCAAGCGATTGCTATCCCTCACGTAGGTAAGTAAGTAAGTAAGTAAGTGGATACAGCTACTACTATAAGCCAAGGGGGCAAAAGCTGCTGTCCAGCAAACACGTAAAACAGTGACGAAAGACTTAATAACGAAAAAATTAAAATAAAATGAAGACGAAAATCCTGAAAAAAAAAAAAAAAAACGTACAACACCAAGGATTCGCTGGTCGTCACCGACCCAACTACTGATTTGGCCCTCACTAGCTTATCTATGGGAGAGCGGACGGGATCCCGAGTTCTCTAGTGGGTATGGTCGTACGTGGCAGTGTTTTCTTTAATTCGGCTTTATATTATAAAGCTCAGAATTCTCAACTGGAAAGAAGGCAGGCAGGCAGGCAAGGCAAGGCAAGGAGGGAGGGAGGGAGACGTAGTACCTACGCTAGGCACTTCCTTAGACAGAAGTGTATATATATATATATATATATGTGTGTGTGTGTGTGTGTGTGGTTTGATACTCTGGACAGACAAGCATATCGGCACACCAGCGGATAGGCACACAGACAGGCGGATATGGAGATAAGAAGGTAGGGCAACATACACACGGTAAGGCTCGTATGCGAGAACAAACATCGGGAACGGATATCGACGTTGTATCTATGTATACCTCGCATAACGTGAAAGGGTCACCCGAGATCAAGTAATGAAAATTATTGCCGTGCGACTCTTTCCTCATTTTATTAATACCATGTCCAATCTACCTACATACATAAAGTAGCTACCTACTCAACAGGTAGGTAGCTAGCAAATACTGCACAACCCCCCCGGCGAAAAGACCGCATCTTGCTACATCGTACCACTCCATGAACGCCAATGATTGTTTCGGAGTCCCTTCTCATGTTGTTGTTTCTAATCAAACCACACGAGGAAAGGGATGAAGACAAAAGAGAATACATAAATGTGGGTTAGAGATTGAAATTTGAATCTCCTTACAGAACGATCGCTAGCTCTGGTCTGTCGATGCCTTCTTCGTTGAGGTTGGGATAATAGGGGACGAGAGCGTCAGCCTGATACACGTAGGCGTCGTTGTACAATCGCCAGTACGGCTGTCTGACTTTGCGGGCCGGGTGGAAGAGACCGGCCCAGACGTAGTTCATGACGATACCGGGGCCCACGGCAACGCGGATGGCCTCGATAGCCTCCACGATGCGGTCGATGACGTGCGGGCTCGTCTCGAAGATGTTGGGGAAGATGACGTTCAGCAGGTGAACCATGGCGTCTTCGCAGCCTAATCCAACAACGCCCAGGGCTATGTGCTTGACGACGGATGCTGCCGTTTGGCGATGGACCTGGTCACGGTCGATCAGTGCATCTTCCAGTAGAGGCGTGACAGCGTAGACGTAATCCTTAGCCATCTCTCCGATGTACTCGAAGAGGAAAGACAGTGACTTGAGCACGCCATTCTGCACATTCAATTCCGGTACCCTGTATTCGTTCATGAGAGCTGGAAGAACGGTGAAAGGAGCACAAGTCTCTGCAACTATACCGATGGCGACAGCAGTGCACACACGTGACTGTCGTTCCTGGACGCGAAGGTTGTTCAGCAAGGTCGCCAACACATCCTGGGGTCCGATTGCCTTGGCGATGAAGCCGAATGTGTTATTGGCCGCTCGTCGGATGCCCTTCTTGTGTGCCTTAAGCATGTCCAAGAGTTCGAAACAGATACGCATCCATTCTCTAGCGTTGACGCTCTCGGGTCCTCGGTCTGCGATACGCCCGACCAGGTCGATCGTGTTCTCCTGCACCTTCTCGTGACGGTTACGGAGAATGGGCGTCAGGCGGGGGAGCAGATCCTTGATAGGGGGCTGCATCTGACTGATACCAACGACTGTGACAATGGCACGAAGCGCAGAGAGGATGGAGCCCAACACCTCAGGGTACTCTTCACCAAGATATTCGTAAAGTACAACACCAAGCTTCCCCATCAGGGCATCTTCGCCACATTGCTTCATAACCATGGCGATCCGGCTGATGAGATCGGCGGCTTGCTGGCGGATCGTGGCCGACTTATTGTTTAGGCGCCAAAGAATAGTAGATACTATTTGTGGTATATAAGGCTTGCATCGTGTGCCCAATGCATTGACAACCGTGCCGAAACCATTCAACATGATCACGTCCTCAACGCTCTGTTCCTGGAAGGAGTGGAGGATACCATCGATTAGGCGTTCTTCGAGACGTTCGCCGATATCAGCGGCGCCGAGACCGGCAACAACCTTTTCGACAGTTTCCACTGTCATCTTACGGTAGGCTTCGCTCTCGTCTTTGAGATTCGCGACGATGCGTTCGAGAATCTCGCTAACGCCAACTTTTTGACCAATGTCGACAGTCGTCTCAACGACCTGCCGATAATTTCTCTTGTCGAGGGCCATCCGTCGCACCCAGAAGCTCTTGAAAAACTCATCGAGGACATGCTCCTTAAGATAACCGGCTGTGACACCTTCGGTGCCTGCGCATTGAGAAACCACCTTCAAGACCACCTTTTTCATTTCTTCATCGGGCGATGAGAACTCTCGAAGCAGGATGTCCATGACTTGGGATGTGTAGTAATTAGCGTATTCCTCGTCCATGAGGGGAATGATATAGCCAACGGCTTTCAAGAAACCAGCAAGACCCTTGCCACGCTGCTTGCGCGCACCAGTCCAAAGAGGATTGAGGATATCATCGAAGCTTTCGATACCGTAGGGGTTCGAGGCCTCAGCGAGAGCAGCAATGGCTAAGCTTGTCACGGTTCGTACCTTGGTCTGCTCATCGTTGAGATTAGGCCCTATGCAGTCTACGAGTCCTTTAAGATGGGGTAGAACTGCACAACCCATCAGAATCGGAATTTGTTGAACAATCTTGACACCAGTATGCCGAGCTTGCCAGGATTTCTTGCTACGGCAGACGGCACGTAGAAAAGGAAGAAGAGCCGGGATGCCAAGAGCCGAAGCAACTACAGCAAATGCTCTCGCTGTCGTGTTCCGCACGTACTCGTCAACGTGATCGATATCAGGCCTCATCACGCTGATCATAGTAGCTAGACCGGCCGCCTTGCTTAGGTTAGAGATAATCTCACGACCTTCAACTCTGGCATAGTAATCCTGGTCGATGAGAAGCGGCTCAATGACGACCAGGATCTTGTGGACGTAGGGACGGACAAGGTCATCGAGCTTCCAGAGAATTCGATCAATGACCTTGACCAGTAGATGGCGCTCCTGGTCTTCTAGTGTCTTTTCCATGAGCAGGGGTAGAATCTGATTGAATAGGGGGCCGGCACCAAACTGTCTTGCGTTGTCCGTGAGTTGTCGTAACGCTGTCTTTCGCATAGGAGGCGTTCCGTTCTTGATCTTAAGTAAAAGCCTCATGATTTTTCGTTCCTTCAACTCTTCGACACTGAGACTGTTTTCATCTGAACCATCTGCAAGCTTGCCGAAGTAGGTCATATCCTCCTGTTTGAAGAACTGCAATTCTCCAACGCCGGGGATTTCCTTGGGCATCTGACTGCCGCTTAGCCGATTGCTTTCAGGGTCCTGCATCATGAAGCCACCATAATTTGCAGGCAAAGGCGTAGCAGACACTCTATGTAGAGGTGCATGACCAGTGGGATAGTTGGGCGGCGGTTGAGCAATAGCGAACCCCTGGGGTTCGCCAGGCAGTAGAGTATTGAGGTCCTCATCGCTAAGGACGCCGCTGGGAGCGGATATGTCGGTACCAAAGGCTGGTACGGCCCCGGCACTAATTTGAGAGGTATGCATTGGTGTGGCCAGACCACTTGCACCAACGGGCGTTGCCGATGGTGCTTGGTCCCATCGTGAACGCTTCTTGGGTGCATCTGCCGCGCCGGGGACAGGGATTGCGGGCGCTTGATCCCACCGTGATCGTTTGGCCTTGCCTTCAGTAGGGACGGAGGCGGGCTCATCGACAGCGGTAGAGGACACATCCCATCTCTTTCTTCGCTTACGGCCAGCCGTTACAGCTTCAGTAGAGCCAGCTTCAGCATTCTCCTTGTCGCCATCTTGTAGAGTTGCGCGATGTTCTACGATGTTTTCTTGCCCTTCAGTTTGCTTGGCCTGGACAACCCGTTTCACACGCTCTTCCTCTCGTTCAAGCTCACGAAGCTCCATAACCTCACGATACGTCCTGCCTTCTTCGGCTGCACCGGCTTGGCGATTTGTAGCGAAAGCATCAGCTCGTGTGGGGGTGAGGACGCGGTCGAAGCGGCGTTTGTGGTAGTCACTTTCGCGATCAATGATCCTCGTACTATTCTCGCCCCGTCCCGCAAAAGGGTCGTCCTCCTCGACACCGCTCCCACGAGAAAACTCGTCGATCTGGGCACGGGTGGCCGTGTACTGGCCTATCAAACGGTGGGAATTATCAGCATCCTCCATCTCCTCATCTTCCCCATCAGCTGTAGGAATAGATGTGAGGTAACCGGCATATTTGTCGCCGCCATCGCGATCGTATAGCTCGGTATCAAAAGAATCGGTTAGCTTTGCCTTGGTTGAGCTATCGGTTCGCTGGGCGGAGGACCGCGTTCCCTTTTTCGCCACAGCTGCAGCATTGCGCTCAGCCTGGAGCTTTCGAACAGCATCGAAGTCAGCGTCCGACATGACGGGCTACTGTGATGGTCCCAAAGGTGACCATGTCTTGCGGGCAAGTTAAGAGAAGAATGGAAATTTGAAAGAGCGCGCGAAAAAAATGATGGCCGATCAAATCGAAATTCGGGTTGAGATGCGACAAAGATTGATGGGAGCAGGTGAGCCGCATGAATGTGGATAAGGCAAGCAGATGAAGTAGCTGGGATTAGGTAAGGAGGACCTACCCAATTAGCTAGGTAGCTCACTGGGAAAGAAAAGCCTTGCTGGTCAACCAATCACCGTATGGGCCGATGCTAGTGTGGCGAGCTAGTGTGGCGAGCTCGTGTGGCTGGTGCGCCATCATCGTACCTACGTACTGTCATAGAAAGCAAGAAAACATACATGTAACTTTCCAAGGGAAGTATATCAGTCTACTATCCTAAAACCTTGATCATTTTGCTACCTCCTTCTTAATCTCTAAATGAGAGTGCGTATTTCCTTTGCTGTGTTGATGGCGTATTGATATTTATATGTTTACTTTAGCTCATAACATTCAAAATATAACTCAGGAGACGATAAGTGTCAGGATGGATGGCCTTACTATGGGCCCCAGGCAATCAACCAATCACGAGGGTCATAGGAAGAGGTATCACCGTGTTTCTCTGATCAGATAGGTATCTCAATTGTAGGTCAACTACCTATTTCTCAAGCTGAATGGATCTGTACAACTCAGGTCGACTAGAAAGAACCATGTTCTCTCGAAAATACCTCCAGTCACCTACATCCACCATCTCTGCTTGCAAATCAAAACCCCATCCTGGCAACTGCCGATCTAGCTGTTTGCCATCGCAAATTACCACCTTTTCCACTGACTCATTTCTCGAGATCGAGCCCTGCCGCGCCGGGGACGAGACGCGCGAGTGAGGTAAAATGTACAGGTGAATGTATGGTGCGGTGAAGTTGAAGTTTGATACAAGGGTGAAGTGAAAAGGGGAACTAAATATGTAAACATTAAGGGAAGCTGATTGCTGTCGTAACTCGTCGCCAAGGCTTAGGCTGCTGTTCTTCTGTGCTCCCCCCACTAGCACATATTAAACAACATCTCATCAAAGTCGACCAAATCAATGGGTATCTCTTTTTCTTTTGTTTTTGCGCTCCGATCTATCCTCCTTCCTCCTCTTTCTTCGTTCCTTTTTCTTCTTGGTATTACTCTGCAAACGTATGCTGCGGCGTCTATTGAAGATAGCTCTTGGCATATCATTAAGCCATGATATCCAAGCAGATTCGGTTGAATCATAGCTTTGGCTAGGTATGTTCGGGCATAAGCCACAGCTTATTTCTCACACGTGCGGTGCCCCGGGTGTTCCTCGGGCTAAAGAATCGAGGAGCTCATGCGGAGGTACGCGCTGCATGCCGCTACCACGATCGATCATAGAAGTAGGGGCTGGTATATAGCCGTCACGCTTCTTACGGTAACGGTCGAGAAGGAGACCAGCCACCACAATCAGCAGCATCAGCCCAAGGGAGATGGCAAGCCCAATCAGCACAATAAAGCCCAAAGCTAGACGGGGTTCTATAACCATGGTTAGTGGGGAGTATGGATCTGGTGAAAAAGAAAGGTGCTTACTTGTTGAGCCCTGGAAGAACTTATCCTTCTCAACAAAGATCTTAGAGATAGAGCCAGAGCCCATAGTTGTGTTCATGCTAGAAGTGAGGATATAAGGCTGGAGGGCCGTGCCATTATAAATCGCTCCAGATGCTTTACCATAACCAGGTATGTCGATAGATCCCGTCAATAACAAAGCCTGATTCTCGTCGATCAAGTCCGAATTATCATGTCCTTCAGTGAGTGAGAACATCTGGAGGCTCGTGATAATGGTATCAGGTTGCAACATAATGCTTGCCGACTTCCACGTTTTATCATACTTCATCAGATATACGCCTCCATCAGGCTGTGTTCCGGCCGCCCAGATCTGATCTCGCTTCTCGTTCGCAGCTGTTAGAGCATCGACTGGACCGGGGAGGCCAGAGGCACCATCAAACTCGGTCCATGTATTGCTGGAAACATCAAAAGACGCTAGGTAGGCATCGGCGTCGTTAATTGTCAGCTGGCCACCGGCAAAGAGCTTCGAGCTACTGGACCAAAGCATTGTATGAACAATTCCACCTAGCTCAGAACCTGGACGGAACCACTGGTTGTTGCCCGTGTTAAGCATGCACACACCAGGGCAAGGCAAAGAACCGGCTGTGTCAAAAGAACCGCCCACGTAAACATCCGAAGATTGAGGCCTGATCGCAATAGATGAAACGACAACATCTTTTCCAGCCAATACAGGCGGTTGCGTGTTAAGCGAACCACTCGCAACATTGTATGAAATGAGGCCGTTCACAGGAGAATCTTGAATAGTGCCGTTCACACGGCCTCCTGCGTATACGTCGTCGCCCTGAAGTGCTAAAGCCAAGAAGAGGGATTCCGAAGGTAACTCGTTTCCAAGGCCCGTTACAGAATCAGAATCCTTCCTGTCTATCAACGCTAGGTTATGCACTGTCGAACCCTTTGTTCCATTAGCAACAAAGTGTCCAGCAAGAACTGTAATGTTTCTTCCGTTTGATACATCGAACAAGCCAGTGACAACTCCAGAGACTTTGTCGGTACTATTCAGGGGTGATGCACGTCTGATGAGAGCCTTGGACTGGCCAGTTGAAGATTCAGTTGCAGATGCAATCTTTACAGGGAAGTTTCGCAGGGTTCCGTCTGTCGACGCCACACCATAAGCTCGAAGAGACTGAGAAGAGATCGTACCAGCATAAAGCTCAGTGTTGTTAGGCGCATTGAGGAGCGACGTGGTTAACAGGCCATCCAACAATGGAGTTGCCATATCGAGATTCTGAAGCCAGTTATTTTGCGACTTGACCCAGACTGCAAAACCGGACGTAGCAGTGGCATCATTGTTATCGAAAGGGAGTATCTGCGTAAAATCGCCTGTCAAGGCAATGGCTTCTTCGGTGGTACCACCAGTCAGATTCAGGGTCAAAGGCGAAATGTTCAAAACAGCGCCATTCACACCTGCACCTAGAGCAGTCCATTTGTTGTCTTTCTCACTATACACAGCCACGTGGGAAAGGCCCGTGCCGTCTTCTTTCTGGGTGTTGTTAAAAGAACCACCCACAAAGAGCTGATCATCACTGCTGTACATGGTCATGATCTCGTCGTTCAAGCCGCCATCGAGAGGCGCGGTTTTACCATTATTGTCCAGAGCAGCAATATTCTTGACGGTGGGCGATGTGAAGTTTCCTCCGATGTACGTTCGGCTCTTCGTAGCTACTAGTGACAGTACAGCGGAATTATGTTCGAATGTCGAGCCTAGCTTGTTGAATGCCAAACTATCAAAGTCAGACGCATCTATAGTAGTCTTGGATGGGTCATATTCGAATAACCCATTAAGCCCACCTGTGCTGTTCATCTTGTCAACCCCAATTCTTTGAGCTACCATAACCAGGTCATCCGATGAGAGTGACTGCCCTGCAACCGGAGCAAGAGTGATGCTGGGGCGGAAAGAGCTTGTCGATGGCTCGATATGGCCGAAGTAGACTTGATCATATTTGTCAAATTCATTGGTTTGGTAAATGGAGCGGCCCTTGTTCAGAGGAATGTTTCCGCTGGTGGTATTCAGGGTACCAAATACATTCACCTGGCCACGTCTTTCGCAGGTCCCATCTTGTTGGCATCCAGGTGTGTAGAGCCTGATTACATACTCGCCGGCCTCCGTAATATCTGGATGAAAAACAACTGTAGCAGCGTCAGACGTGACTGGCTTGGACAGAACAGCCGACAGATAATCGGAATTACTAGTTCCTGCAGGCGTGACAGTCCATGGTCCAGTCCGCGTAGACTCAGAAGGCGAGCTGGTATTGGAACAGGCCGGTTCGTTAAAGTCGTTGATGGCAAAGGTGTACACATCATCCTGGAAGAGCTGGACGCTATCGAGACCACCACCCGGGCCGTACCAGTCCGAAATGTCGATTCTGAAAGCATTCATCCCGATACGGTCGACGAAGTGGAAATCCTGATATTCAACGCTGGTATTGTTACTGAGGGGGCATTGGTTTGTGCAGCTCAAATTCCTTCCCGATGCGGGATCAATGTAAGTGAAATTCATGATGCCATTGTTTGGCTGCGCAGTGAAACTCCACGTGCGTGTACCCCGGCCATCCTGGTGCGTATTCCTGAGTCGAAGCTTAGTGGGCCTAAAGCCAAAGTTAAAAGCAGCTGCTAGGTTGCCGGGAACACCGTCTTCTAAAAGCCACGTCTTGCCTGGTCCGCCACCATCTAAATTGCAAATGAGATTCTTGGGATCATCGAAGCCCGGTGTCGTGCTCCCTTGGTAGGTAGTGAGACGTGCAGAGTTCAGATTGACCGTTTGTGCATCTGGCGTACTGGGAGTGCTGGTGTTTCCAAGGCCCGTGAAGCTGCCTCCAAATATGATGTGTCCATTGGGGGCTTTCGTAATGGAGGTAACGGGTCCATTAAAGCCCGCAAATGGCAAGCTGGCCCATTTAGATGAAGCCAGCCAAGTGATCGCATTAAACGAATCCGCCGCATGGAAACTGCCACCGACATATACCAAACCAGCCTCGTCGTCGCAAAGCAAGCTGGTGACCTGGCCGGAGAGTCCAGGCAATGGTTTGATTTCTGACGTCGTTGGATCGAATATAGCTACGCCGGTGGATTGTTTGCTGCCAACGCTAGTAAAGTTGCCTCCGAGAATGACCGACTCTTTGAAAACACACATGGCCTCGATGGACGCATCGGCACTAAGAAGGTCGATGAAGACATTGTTAGGCAGACGGGTCATAAGCTGTTGTGTTCCATTTGAATTCAGGGCCTTTTCGGTCTGGCCCTCATATTCATAGAATGAAATACCGCTGAAATCTCCCGCAATTCCAATCTGACCAAGAGCGCTGAAATCGAAGTTCGGACTAGGCACGGGATTAAAGGTGAGTCCTTGGGATAAAGTCGCAAGTGACGCGACAGCAAGCGGCCATAGCGAGCGCGACCTGGAATGGCTGCGCACGGCAGGCCGATATGGCGACGTGATTCTCATGGCAATGGCAGCCAACGACCGAGGCAATCGTAGTAGTATACTGGCCCCGGTCTAGAGAAAGTCGGCAATAATACCTATTATCACGCGTGGTCCATAGCCTCGGGCGATTTAGGTTTCGACGTGCGTGTTCGGCGGCTTTGATCGGCAAAGCAGACACGCTATCGAAGCTTCTATGCAGGTTTGCACCTACAGATAACAGCTGTACCAAAATTTCGTGACGCACGCTAACAAGTTCTAGTCGAAGTTTACGGAGCTGCGAACCAATACCGTGCAATATGCAGATGTCAAGGTCGGGTATTTTGCGTGTTTGCGATTATTAATAAGCGATGATTGAACAGGGCGGGCGATTATCTAGGAATAAAGAAAGTTAGAGGAATCCACGGTAGGCAGTCAACCCGCTTGGTAGAAACAATTATTAGGAAACCATGCAGGTGACTCGTGAGACGGGTCGCCGTCGATTGAATTAAGTGTTCCGACAGAAAGAAAGAAAACGGGAATGGCAGAGTTGAGGTGGTATGACGAGAGAGATTTGGGTAGGTGGCCTGTGTGCGACAAACAATGGTAGGTACCATTACTTGCTGTGCACAGGGAACCTTGGGAAGATTAGGTACACCGTATAGGGGAATTTGGGGATGGTTTATGGGCGATGGAGCGTTCCCCGTAGCAATAACAGCGATGTATGGGCAGTGGGGGGATCCGTGTTCTCCCTGTTCGGGCTTAGATTATGACTCGTCCTGCACGCTAAACGGTGCCAGCCACACACATCTCTCCCTTGCGAACCCTGGTTGGGCTTACAAGCAATTATTGGGTGATACCCTTTGCGACCGGCATGGGTCAATTGCAACAATGAACTCGAAGAGGTGCCGTATCCAGATTGAACTGACGACAAGACTCCTCTTCTACCAAGGTAGGTTGCCCATCCCAGTGCTCCCGCTATAAGGCCATCGGGTCGATGAGGTCAAGCACAGCCTGCCTCTTCAGAGTGGCGGCGTAGGTAGGTAGGATTCATAGGCAGAAGAATTGAATGAAAACAAGATATAGATTTCCGATCACTCACCAATCAATGATCATATAGCCTTGCGTCACCCAGTCAGCTCTTTCTTGCTCGCGTAATATTGTTGTCAGGTACCCGTCGCGGGATAATTTGTTCGAAGTTGCCAAGGAATGAAGGAATCAATGAACGAATGATTGTTGTTGGTACCGCGTGCTGTGGAGTGTTTTGCAATGCAAATCGTCAATTAAGAAAAAAGAACGTGGATGAGGGGCTACTGAACGAGTTCCCTCAGGTAACGAGCTGTGTGCCTTGAATTGGCTATGGTAATGAACGAAAGTTTGCACACTGCGACAAAAGTTGATGACCGGACCCTTTCGACTTTTGTGACCCTTTTCGAACGAAATACTGTCAGAGACGTGGCCTGCCGGGTTCCGTCCTCCTCAGATCAGGGGTTGTACAAAGGGGGGTTGGGTCGGAATGATTGGGGAGGCGAACGAGTGACTAAGCACGACAGAGAACAGGCACTGTCTGCTAAACAAAAAGAGAGAGGAAAAGATAATAATGATGGTAGTTATCCTTCAGAAGGACGTTGCTGTTATTCGAGTATTAAATCTCTAAAAGAATGACAATGTTCGGCTCTCCTCGCTCTCGTGTGCGCGCTCTCTCCTACCGTAAACTAAAATCGTATTAGAGTGGGAAAAGAGAAGGTAAGAGGTGAAGTGCTCCAAACAAAACACCTTTGAGAATCGGGAGACGGTCAGCCAAGGGGATCAAGACATCTCCTATCTAACACGAACTAGGATTGGCCCGCGGTCTAATTATGGATGAGAAAAATCAGGGGTAATTGGCCGTTTGACTAGGGTGGCTGAGAAACGCCCAGACTGATCTGAGAGGGTACAACAGTACAGATGTACATGGACACAAATTTACTGTGACTGGCATGTGCATCATTTCGAAGTCATCCATATTTAAGTACATGCCTACCCAGTAGTATGTATACTGCCATTCAAACCGTCACAGAAGAGTTTGTCCAAGCGTCTGTAACATGAGAGACAGTATGAGAGACCATTTCAGAAATCCATGGGCCACAACATTCGTTTCATTGCCCGCCCGCAGCACAAGAGAATACAAACCTAAGCCCCATTAACGACCCTGTCAAACAAGGTGTGTACAGCAGTGCGTATTCCGATCTGCACCATCGACGCTTTATTCCCGATTGCTGTGTAGCCAACTTGTCGCACCGTTCAAGGCAAGTGTTACGGTCGGGTGGTTTTGTATCCATAGCAAGGCGTCTATCAAAACTGATAATGAACCCATCCCGGATAGCTACGTAATGAGGTTGGTTTATGGTCTGGTGTGTATGGTGTAGAGCCAATGGCATCATGTACCAGTAAGAATACATGCCTACATACCTAACCTACATATTATGTTACCATCTTAAGATCTACTCCCGGTGGAGGAACCGGCTAGGCTACGCAGAGAGTAAATTCTGTTTTATGCTCTGCCTCCTACCTGTTTCGGAGATACCACACTGCTCCAGAATCCTGTCCGCAAATTAAACAGATGACATTATACACCATGCTCTTACAAGACGGGGACTGACGTTTACGGTATATGGATAGAATTAACTTAGAGCGTCCGTGGCGGCAGGGCGCTCCTTCATGGAAATCCCAATAAGTATTATACCTCTGCGGGCATGGGCTTCTTGTAGTATGCAGCTTTGATTTTGTATTGGACCTTTCGGTGTCCTTCCCGGATAAGATCCGCCGTGAACTACAGATGTATACACACTTATATTCCGACACGTAACACAAAAATTATGCTGCATAGGAGTCTGGGTCTAGTAGGAAGCAAGCAAGCAAGCCTGTCTAATCTCTTCAAACCCACGGCGCCGAGACCATGTTGACTGGCTCGTTGTTGTGAGTTTAATTGGAGTATTATCAGAAAAAGTAGAGTTATTGCCTGACTATGAGCACACTTCTCGACCTTGGGATCCAGATGTATACAATCTATGCATGCTCATCCACTACCTACCTTCGGTACCACCCGGGCCACATAGCAGAACTGCGAGACATTCCGCCAAGTCCAACATACAAGCTCATCTTTGCGAGAGCAGGAACATGAACCAGCAATTTTGGTCATAGTCCCCGGTTGAGCGTTTATACATGACACACGGGGAAAATGCCACGTCTGAATCGATAGCCAGCTGCAGGACAATACGAGATGGCCTTCATGATACAATAGGCAACAACAACAACATAAATGCATGTAATATACCTACCCCGCAAAGCTTAGGGCTACCTTGCTTCTGTTATACTTAATCAAACGCTGATTACTTGAGCTGCAACCTTCGGCGAGGTGTAGGTAGGGACAAACCTCGACAGCAGTTTTACTCTGCTCGTACCATGACTGGGGTATTGGCCGTTTATATCTGCTTGCTTGCTTTGTGAGGCTTCCAAAAGCTGGGTATAGAGCACTAACGGCACAGGAATCCGGGTACATCAAAGCCATTGGGCGAGAAGTCATGATTTGGCATTTTTGGAGGGTTCCTCTATCGGTAACTGGTTTGTCCTAGTCTTATATTCACGCGGGCTCTCGAAGTGCTCGGGTTTCCCACTCCACATGCCCCGTTTCTTTGCCTTTGCCTTGGCCTCAGCAGCCTTATACTTTTCTTCCAGCCCACCAAACTCGGCCCCCGACTTTGCTTCATATGTCGTAGCCAAGCCCATCTTGAGCATCTCCAGACCAACATCTCGGCGGAACAAAAAGCGTCTAACATAGACGGTGGCAACGATGCGATCGTACTGGTCTTTCTTGTAGATCTTGGCTCGTACCCTGCGGCCGAGGATGTAATTAGATAGCCAGGCTAGGGCATCGGTCGAGAAAGGTTGCGCAGGTCGACCCCAATGGGCACACTCCGGGGCATCAACGCCCGCGATGCGTATGGGTATCTATGTCGGAACACGTTAGCTGCTGCTCACGGCAAGGGACAAGATAGAGCGCAAGAGACCGGCATACCGTCTTGTTCTTCAGTTCGGGTTTCTTGCTGGGCACGCTTCGTAACCAGCCCCAGCCAGCTAGGCGTCCACCTGGGGTGTGGAAGAGGTGGAAGTTATCGCCATCCCCGACACTTGTGACTTTACCAAACAAACTTCTTCGCCGGAAGAAATTCGGTTGGACATAGATAGCGCCCGGTATTCTGCGCAGGTAGGCGCTGTATATTTTGAGCGAGGCTAACGCAGCGGTGGTTGCCAGCAAGGTCGGGATCCAGGTCCTAGGATCTTTGTAGTGGTCCCAATCGGTGCGGTTGATGCTATCATTCCACGAGACAGGACGTCTTGGTGGTGGCTCGGTCCTGCTTGTTATTCGATCTGGGACGGGACTGGAATCGGAACCAGTGGCGGAGCTGAAGGGCCACCATGGCATCGTCGCGGGAGCAGCAGCGGCTTTGGTCAGTCGCTTGTGTTGATCCTGACGACGTGGTTGGGTCGACACTGGAGGGTGTGTTTGTGGTGTTTTCAGGGCTGTTTACTATTAACTTTTTACAGGTGACAGACGCTGACGGGGGGCACCAACTGGGGGCAGAGTTGGGGGTTTAGTCCCTGATATGCCTAACCTATGTCATAGATAAGCCAGGCTAGGTAAAGCCCCCTTTCCCTAATCTGTAGAGTGTTGGAGAAATCTAGGCGGACTACAGATTACAGATGTAGAAGACCCTTCACTGCCCTTCAATGCCAACACTCGGTACCTCTGTAGATATGTAGGTATGCTGCAAAATCGACGTCAGCCTGCATGCATGCTAATGGCAATGGCACGCCTTTAACGTAGCAGTGTAGCACCAGATTCCATATCCACTCGAGAGAAAGATACAAGTTCGATAAACTATTGACTTCAAATTCAAGGTAACACATATATACTCTTATTACCGATATGAAAACTCTTTAACTTTTCTCCCTTCTTTTCCCTCGCTTTAGCTGTTTAGGATTCTCCAGACTCTTTAATGAATCCCTCCCCACAGCTCATTAGCATAATGACTGAAGTTTAGTTTCTTCGAAGGCTTAGCATATTTTTTTGGTCTGACGCTTCTTCCACTACTAATAGGGCATGCATTGCACCGTTATCGGTAGTACATACCTACTCCCATAGGACGACTTTGGTGTTGCTTTGTGTCCTGTATCGGAGCCTCACCGTTAATACCTACAAAGATCGGGTACGGTTGAATTGTAAAAACGAAGAAAAGAGACGAAAGCAAGAAAAATTTCCGTGAGAGTTGATAGCCTACGTCTCCGAATAATTCACCCTTCGAGCGAGGGTTCTGGTGTGGTTGGCGGTTTCTTATCGCGTCTGGCGTGGACATTTTTCTAGCTCCAGGCGATCTTGGCCGTGTGTCGCAAGCATAAAATAGCCCGCCTAACAACAATTGCTCGACAATTCACTGGAGGTCGTACCCGCGCCAAGTGCCTGGGATGGGAGACCGGGAAAGGAGAAGTGTCCGGGTACAGGAGCCTGACCCCGAGCAACGTCCCCTTCTCACCCGCGGTCTCCATAGTGAGGCTATTGAAGATGGCTCTCTCTTCAGCTGTACGCCCGACGCCCATAGCCACTTACCGGTATATACAAGCATTCACAGAATACGAAGAGACGTTGTCAGCATAGTTGAGGACTACTTGACCTTTGAGCAGTTAAGAGACCTCCGGCTGAACGTATCTGTCGTCCGACCTCTTGTTGACAAACTCTATGAATTGGATGATATCTCCATAGGTATAGTAACCTACTACCAATCTAGGCCCTGTGCTTCTTGATACTAACCAAGTTTCTCATCTGCTAGTTTATTGCTTGCTTGTGAATCGTTCCCAGTTCCTACACGAGCAGGAGCATATGAGCAACAGGCAAAATGTCTTTTATACACGGGCGATGCTCTGTGAAATTGTTGCTACGCGTATATTAAGGCGTTTTGGTGAAGACAACCCAGGTTCCGGGGGCCTTTTACTTCTGGCAAAAATGCTCGTCGCCGGTTTTGAGCCTTTCCAAAACGCCCCTGAGGAAGTCCGTCGGGAGGCTTCGTTAGGTTCAACGTGGAGCTATAATAGGACCTTACCTGCTCTCGAGATAGCCATCCTCACTGGAAGTAGATATTTTCTGAGCTCGACACACTGTCAAAAAGTGTAAGTTGGGCCGTACCAACATCCGGACATGACGATGCATGACAACCAGACTAATTTCCAAAAAGGGTTGATGCTATATACATTGGTCAGGTGATTTATACGCCTTCGACTTTCCTGGACCTGATTCCAGATCGATATAAGCGGAAACCGATCTCGTTGTACCGACCAGAAAAGGAGCCGCTGCTAAACCAGTACCGCTTAATTGTGCCAAGGACGCGAAACGTGCTTGAGATCATCCAGTTCATCATTCTCCTGGCGCTGTATCTCCTGTTTATGTTCGAACGCAACCCAAATTATCTGAGCGTCTATGAGTCGGCATTCTCTATATATGCCTTTGGTTGGGCTCTAGATCAGCTCGCCACCATTTTGGAGCATGGATGGTAGGTTTCCCTATGCCTACAACCTATAGTCTAGCCAGGCGGCTGTTGACTCCGAGTATCCAGGTCAGTTTACACACAGAACCTCTGGTCTTTCCTAGATGTCATGTTCTTGATCGTGTATTGGACGTATCTCATCTTGCGTATTCATGGATGGAGAACGGACTCTTTGAGTTTTAGTCAACAAGCCCTTGATGTGCTCGCCATGGGAGCACCAGTTCTCGCGCCACGGTTGGCTTTCAATCTTCTTTCAGGGAACGTTGTCTTCCTTTCCCTACGAGCTATGATGGCAGACTTTGCTCTTCTAACCTTCCTAGCTGCCTGGTAAGTGATAGCCGGTAATGTGTAGCTTTATTCCACATCCCATCCGATGCCCGTTATCCTAGGTACTGACATATAGTTCGCCCGGATCCAGGTGTTTTTGTGGCTTTTTGTTATCCATGGTTTGGCTTGCGGAAGGCCGCCATGATCTTGTGTAAGTAAGTTACCTAGCCGTGGTGATCGGCATCTGACTTTTCACAGTACTATTGGTAAATGGATGCTATGGATTTGGTTCGGTCTGGACGGCAGTGGAGTATCTATGTCGGTATGTTTCTGTAATGAATCCCTTCTTCGATGGACAAGTACATTGTGTTCTAACTAGTTTCTGCTCTTTAGGCCGATTTCCATTGGCTTCTCGGACCACTGTTGATGATCACATTCGCATTCCTCGGCAACACTCTCTTTCTAACGATTCTGGTATCGATGCTTACCAATACATTCAGCAACGTCGTCGCGAACGCAACAGCCGAAGTTCACTTTCGCAAGGCTGTATTGACGCTTGAAGGTGTCAAGAGTGATGCCATTTTTGCCTATCAACCGCCCTTCAACATCATAGCCCTATTTATCCTGGTGCCGATGAAGTTTCTGGTGAGCCCGCGTTGGTTTCACAAGATCCATGTGGCGACTGTTCGGACTATCAATCTACCGGTGCTACTCTTCATCGCTATTCTGGAGCGGCGGCTTCTCTGGTCAGAATATGCAGTAAACCCGGATGCAGGGCGAAAAAGGAGGCACCGTGGCAAAGGAAGGTTCTGGGAGAAGTGGCGTATCACAACACATAGTGATATTCAAACAGTCTTCGACATTCCGCTACCGGAGTCTGTGGAAGATGACATCGCAGTAGATGATGAGCTGACACACCACATGATCCGAAGGCAGTATCTCCGCCAACAAAGCTCAACACACGAACCAGCTCGGGGCAGACAGCGACCAGGCGAGGCAAATAACGAGCCACCCAGCAAAGCATCCAGCCGGCGGGACTCGATAACCCCTTACGGCATGCTTCCTGAGCAACTCCGCAGCCTATTGGGCGAAGGAGGGCAAGCCGAGGACTTGACAACGCGACTAACCAATCTGGAGCGCACCTCGTCCAGGATTGAAGAGATGTTGGAGAAGATGTGTGGCGAAAGCGTTACTAATGATTCTTTCGAAGAAGAGCAGCGAAACGCCGATGCGGTAGACAAACTATAGGGACGTAGAATACCTAGCGCACTCTTCAAAGAGAGAGCTCTGTAGTTATGATAACCAATTGGACACACATACACATGACTTTTGCAATTGGCAACCATGTCGCGATATGAGGATGTGGTTTAACCGTATAGAAACCGTGAGAATGAGACACAGTTTTCTGCGGCACCTAGGCGATGAATGCTACCTCCTTAGGTATGAGTTGCGAAGGTCGAGGCAGCCACAAATCGAGACTGTAATGGGTTGGTACTGTCAGTTCTCCAGTGTCTGTCTAGATTCAATAAGCGGGTAATAGAAACGCAGTTTCCTCAAACTACTAAGGCAGTTCAGTTCGTACTTTCTTCGAGTGACTTAAAGGGCATTTGCATTGACGGGCACCTCCTAATCACGTTCTTATCCATCCCTAAGATTGTTCCTACTAATATCTGCTTAAGCGCGTGTGCATTGAGTTGTAGTCTCGCAGATATCTTGTTTCTGTCCTGTAGGAGTGTTATTCTTCTCCAGCTTCGACATTTACCTAACTAACCTGACGGACAGGTAACGCTATGTCGAGTTGCCAGTGCTGCTTTGGGTGACACAAGCAGAGGAGCCAGACAAACTACAATAACCCCTAACGCGAATAACCACCTGCTCACGCCGAGCCTAACACATCGGCCGGGGCTTACGAACCACTTCTTGTCTTTGCTATTGCTCTGCCCGTCACAGGCCTTCGTACGGGCGAAACCAAGGAGTCCAATAAGTTTACCGAAAGATCGCGAGACTGCACCAAACACAACAATAACGATCTAGGGCACCGGTCACCTAATTGTGCCCTCTAGCATTAGGCTTGCTTATTCGATATCCTACGTACCAAGCCTCCTATTATCGAACTCTCGTCTCGGTCGAATCGTACCCTGGTACTCCCTACTACTAAATACTTAGTCCGGAACGAAACCAACCAAAGCCGGCGCAAGACTGGGAGAAAAAGAAAAACATATATTAAAAAATAAGGAAGGAGAAGAGAAAAGAGAGAAGAAAACAAATGTGCTACACGGTCCACTACATCAGCCGCGACTGCGGACACCACTGGCTGGCGATCCAGCAGCCCTGCTGGCCGGGTTACGGGTTCAACTTCTGCGGCGTGTTCGGGGACGGTGTGGCGCGGGATCCGTCGCCCGAGTTCGAAGTCACCGGCTCCTGCCCTGCGTGCACGCCGCCAATATATTACGATGCGAATCTTGTGCGCATGATCGTGGACGTTCGTAATCGCTGCCGTTGGGGAGTCGGGCCTTCGAGGACAGACCCCGGGTTTGAGTGTGCGGTTATGTAGATTTGGGCTGCAAGACACGCACAGATATGCCGCACAGTTATTATTCGTTGCTGCCTCGTGGTGGGTGGGTTTAAGTACTAGGGCGCTCTGTATATTCGACCGTGGCGCTTCTAGGAAGGGTAGGGGAGCAGGTTGGAAGCGAGATCGAGGTTGAGCCACACGCGCATACTGGGACAAAGGATCTGGTATCTAAGATGGGAAAAATCATGGAATGCTTGTATCGTGGTGTGCATGGAAAACCGATGGTCTTAAAGGCCTTGTAATTGTTGCAGATGTTCACTAGTGTCGAGCAGGGCTGATGTCTCCAATTGGGTAAATATGGACAACATTTAAACAATACCCCTTTACCTATTTTCTTCGTCTTACTTCCTTTGTGAGCGCGGGATATCTCCTCCTCAATGTTGACGCCGAGAACGAAGTTTATACAAGATAACTTACCTCTGCTGAAACACCATACTTTAGAGCATCACGTGCCCACTTTTGTGAGGACTCCATTTTCAACAGACGAGGTGAAGTGAATACTCACCAACACCTTCAAGTATCACCACCACAGGTAAAAAAGGGTTGTTAAGATCCTCATCTTCTCTCATTTTTTTATTTTCAAAAAACTCTTCAACGCCAAAAATGCTACCAACTCCAGATACGTCTCATGTAGCGTACGAGCGAGTCTACGAACCAGCCGAAGATTCATTTCTGCTACTAGATACGCTATCGTCAGCCTCAGAGACGGAATTCTTACGCTCCCGCTTCAACCATGTTTCTGCAGCATCTACATCTACCTCTACATATGTATCTGAAGCTACATCACCACCGCCATTGGTGGTAGAAGTCGGTCCAGGGTCAGGCGTAGTAATCGCCTTCCTAACCGCTCACGCATCCGCGATCTTCGGAACACGGAACATCATCACGGGCGCGGTGGACATGAACAGGCACGCCTGCGTCGCTACAAGCGAAACCGTTCGTAAAGCTGTCTCTGGCCAGACTGAACCTGAACACAAGAGAGATAAGACGACGGCGAGCATGGCGTTTATAGGGGCAGTGCAAGGGGATCTAGTAGCGCCGCTTAGGGATGGGAGTGTGGATGTTCTGGTCTTTAATCCGCCTTATGTGCCTACTGCTGAACTGCCTTCGAGGGAGGAGTATGGTGATGGTGGTGGTGACGGCACGACAAAAACGACCACGGCAGAAGGAAGCTCATATGAAGAAGACTCCTACCTCCTCGCGCTATCCTACGCGGGCGGTAAAAACGGCATGGAGACCACGGATAGATTACTCGATAGCTTACCTCGCGTACTGTCAGACAGAGGGTGTGCGTACATCTTGCTTTGCGCGCAGAACAAGCCTGAAGAGGTCAAGGAACGCGTTCGTGGGTTAGAAGTAGGAGGTGGAGGGAAGTGGGAGGTCAAGACTGTGGGGTCGAGTGGCAAGAAAGCGGGCTGGGAGAGGTTGCAGATTATTAGGATATGGAGGGAGTTATGAGCGGCATAGATACATACATAGACTGTATGAAATCGCGAGGCTAGAATGAAGAAAGCTCCTTGATTCCCACTGAGGAACTAACGGTACATATTCCACGCGACAGATATTACTTACACCTTCACCGTAGTGCAGTATTCTTGGCCTCTCGCCGGTTTGATGCAGTCTTAGTTGACGGGCCTGTTGTATCTTGAACAATCTGGAATAGCATCACATAACACACATATTGACATTTTTCAAGATCCAATATCGAGGACGCCGTACCGGCATACTGATCTCAGGGGGTTTTGTTCATTCATATATTGTGCTGTTGAGTTGTCTTTGAACCTAACCTCTAACGCCGCGTGGGGTTGATTGACTGATCAGTCGGTCAATCCCCTTCCCTCCTCATTTCTGCCTTTCTTTCTCTCGTTACATCACATTTCAACATAATAACGCCCCGAGCAAGACTAGAAATCTAGGCAGCAACCATCATCAGCAGCAGACCGTTTTCGGGGCGGTCAATCCTTATGGAGAGATGGTCTTTCTTTTCCGTTTACCCAACAGCGCGGAAGGTAAGAATCAGCAGTGCTATGCTTGGTTGCTCCTGCAACACATTTTTTCCCATCTGTATTTTTCCTTTTTGTCTTCGGTAGCTAGAGGGGAGGAAGAGCCAACTGCAATGATGATGATATAACGATGACTGCGGAATATCGGGTATTTTGTTTTTTCCCTCTCGCCACCCGTCATTCTCTCTTTTCGTCATGTGTCTCGTTTTGGCTTTACCGCCCCCTTCCCATACCACGACCCCTACCCATACCACGGCCGCGTCCACGACCACGCCCACCGGGACCGCCGCGTCCGCCGCGGTCGGCGGCTTCCTTGCGCGCCTTGTTCTTGGGCTTCACGGAGTCGTCGATGAGGAGGGTATCAAGGGGAAGCGAGTCCGGCAGGATGAAGTACCGGATCGTGGATCCGCGGATGTTCATTGTGTCCAGGGTAATGGGGTCCTGGCCCCGAGGCGTCATCTTCACTGTGCGTAGGGCCGTGTTCATTTGCGGAGAGACAGATGTGATGGTGCCGTGTACGATTGTGCCTGAAAAAAGGGACGCGTTAATGATAGTCGAAACAAAACGTACTCTCTTCTGTTTCTAGTACTCCTAGAAAGACTAGAAAGGGATATCCTACTTCCGCTTCCTCAGGTAGAAGCGAGAGTGGAAGCAGATGGGGAAAGCATGATGGTTTCATACCATTTTTTAATTCAATCGTCACCGTTTCGTTGGCGCATTTCATCAAGAATCTGGAGAGTTAAGTCAGTCAATTAGTAAATTTGACGTGGTAATAAAACAGCCGGAAAGAAGCTTCGCTTTAGAGAAACAGCCCATGGCTTTCACACTTCGGTGCGTAAACGGAGCTGGGGAGAGGAAGCGCTTGGCTTACCTGACGAGTTTCATTTCGGCGGTGTTTGTTTGATGGACGACAATATCGCTGTCGAGGGGGCGGGCGTACCAGTCTGACTTTTCGTCTGTGTGTTGTCGAACTTGTGGTTGGTAATTTTAACTAGGATTTGAATCACGCCTGTTGATATTCGCCAGTCAATGTAGGTGGGTAGAGCATGTGTGCAAGGCTGTAAGCTCTCCAAGAAAATTGGAGTTCACAGGTAACATAGGCTGGTACCTGTACATTGTTTCAGCCGCCAGCTAACTTTCCCCATTAGCATGCTGGTTGGCGCCTATATCACACCTATAGGTATATGTGCAACCAACCTACAGCAGGTCACCAAATGACTACGTACCTAATCACGTGATAGGCAAACCGAAGCTGTCACTAGAAAGTGCTAGGTACTGATAAGCACTACATGTAGGTAGGCTGTACAGCACACATGAGATGGCCCTTGTACTCAGATGTACACTCTTCAAAGACGCGCTCAAGGTTAGGTAGTCCCTTATCCTTGCTGATCTATGAATCAAATAGGACATCGATCATGTATGAACGACTGTATCGTAATTTCACTGTGTTCTGGCGAAAGATTGCAAATATTCTATCTAGTTATGATATTGGATGAATATGTAAGTCTATTGAATTATATGACGCTCAGAGGCTCTGAATCAGCTACAGGTAATCTTTTGGGGGTATTATCGCTCAAAGTGGGAATGCGAATGATATCTTTATACTGCAATAACCGAACCGAATGGATGGAGCGCTGATGTACGTAGATGTTGACAGGAAGAAGCCCGCCCTCGCGATGCCCAAACGCGAAAGGGCCAACGCTCGACTAGGAAAACTAGATACGCGCATTCCTGCTCCGACTCATCACCACGCTTATTTTTCCTTCTCGTTTTCTGACACTTTCTCCCACTCATCCTCTGTGCTGGCAGCGGACTTAGCGTCTGCCAGGGGCTGAGCGCGGAGCTTCAGGTCTCCCGTTTGTTCGACCGGTTCAACCTCTTTGCTTCCTGTCTTAGGTTTGCCTCTGGAGATGATCGTCTCGACTTCGGTCTCGCTGTCGTCCGACGCTTGTCTAGTCGGCCTTTGTTCATGCTTTTGGTCGGCCCGCCCCTTCTCGGCTTCTTCCCTCGCCTTTACGGCGTTCAATTCGGCGGCGAACCAGTTGATAGCCCACCACAGCCCGCCTGACAAGATCGACAGCGCAACGAAGTGCACGCTGTATGTGGCGAGAAGAAGGACAAATAGGACCACCTGCAGAGAGGCGAAGGTAATGTTCGTAGCTATGAGGAGCGTTGGCGTTGGGCCCGGCGTGAAGATGGACTCCCAGAGCTGCTCAACAAAGCCTGCCATGGTGATTATTTTAGGGTAATGGTGCTTCGTAGCTGTTCAGATGTAGTATGCGACTAGCGGAAATGGGTTCTAGCGCGGGTTCGGCAAGTAGATGTAAAGTCGCAATCGGTTGTAGGCGACGGGCGTCGTGTGGTGTGGTCCTGATTTCGAAAAGTTGAGACCGACTCTACAAATAAGTAGGCACGCGAAATTTGTCAAGTGGTCGCTGGGTGTGGAATAGCTGGCTTATTGAGTTGAGGCCAGAAAGCACATTAGGTTTAGGCACAAACAGCCGTCCGGCGCGCAAAAGGACAGACAACAAACAATGGCGGCGACAGCGGTAGTCAAGAAGAGGGTGGGTTGGGCCTTATGATCGCGGCCATTCGGGGATCGTCAGAAAGACACATGTGGCGGGGCAATGACACAGGGGAGGTACATCTGTAGGTACTTTGAGGTACAAAGTACCTAACCTAGACGGTTTGGCGCTTTACCTGGCTGCTTTTAGGTGCCCACGGTGGGTAGGTATTACCTCATTTAGACCACTTTCGAGTCCCACCGTAAGGTAAGTAAATGTTTGACATCCAATGTCCATATTAACTTGAATGATATAGTACGTGTTTAGCAAGATATATAAAGATGATGCGCGGACAATGTTGGGATTTTCTATTTGAATGTCCAGACCCGTGCCTACATACCTTATGAAGGCTGGAAGAGAAGGGCGTAGTCCGCAAACTGCTGCCTATGTATACCTACATGTAGTGGCTGCTAGATCCCTTATGACCACCAAAACTCATATTGGCGGGGTTATACAGCAGTCTCCCGAAAGTACTGCCAACTTGCAATTGCTAAAGACATGGACAGAATCACGCAGCACCTCGCTGCCCTATTGCAGATTACTCCCTACTACGTATCTCCGTGTCTACGATCTTCAGCATATTTGTTTCATTACCCCTCTCTAATCTGGAGATCCGCAGATGCCTAATACAGCCTGAGTGGCTACGTGTGGTATGAAGACATCTAGATGTAAATAAGATACATAGAGAGGTACATGCAGGAGCCTCCACATCACGGGAAGATGCGTGTACCTAACCTTACCTGATCGTTCATGCTGTGCTATGTGAGGGCTCTACATCATGTCTACCCGCTACTCATCTGTAGGTAAAAGTGTAGAACTAGACAGTTTATTCAAGGCTGCTGTACATGTATGTAGCAGTGACAGTATAAGTCGAAGCGTTTCCATTTTTAACCTTTAACAGGATTAATTTAGGTAGGCACTTCTAATCCCAGTACGTAATCTGCTATGAAATCAATAGGTGGACAGTACTGCTGTATACCACTGATTATATCACTGGAAAACCTAACGCAGCACTGTGTTTTCAGATGTGTTTGTGTAGGTATACAATATATGTATGCACTATCGTATTTTACTGCTGGGTAAATAAGTAGGTACTACCTATATAGACAGTGCTCAGGCTGTAACTTTGTGTGTAACAGGTTATTTGTAGTATAAGAAATGTTTCGAGGGAATTTGTATAGATTCCGAGGTGTCAAAATCGATTCCCTTGAATGAGATATCAGTTAGCGCGCTCTAACTCGACTTTAAGTGGAAGTCCCTATAAGGCTTTGAGGCAGTAACCGTTGGACCAACAGACACCATTGATAGTCCCATTCAGCCCTACCGTCAGCGGGCTATCTACGTACTCCCCTATCGCATATTACTTGACCTGCGCATTTCTGCCTGGTCCAAACAATGCAAACTTACCCCCTTTTATTGTCTTGTAGTAGGATATGAATTACAATAACAACATTGAATACAATTTCTACACTCTGTTCACAGCTAGCAGTCTTCTCCAGCCGTCTTGGTCTTTTGTTCTTCTGAGCCAGCTTTGAAGGGTATTGTGACTTACATCTTGCCTGCTGTTCTTACGAGCCCTCCTTGCCTTTTTTGCGGATGTGCCTGTCGCCGACTCAAGGCAAGCTTGTCAACTATTTGTACCAGAGGCACCAAAATAAAGGCTGTCTCGCCCTGGAGCTGGAAAGTTTAAATCGATAGGTAAATACCTCAGGCAGAAGAACATAAAACCTAAACGGCCCGAGATATCCGCCAGACTTTCCATACGCCAGCACGGCAGCTTGGGCATCTTGACTATTTCCTGTTTGCCGGAGCATCGATCGAGTCTTTCAAGTATTCTTTTGCAGTCTTGCATTAGCCGAGTTCACTCACTACTTAGAATTACCGTGGCTTCTGGATCCAGCGGAAACAGCAACATCCGGGGTTAAAGGCTTCCCGGTGCATTGTCAAGATCATCGTTTATTAATACATAAATAGCCGGCCTCTGAGTACGGCCCGGGTGTTTGGAGATGGCGAGCGGCGGCGGTACCAGCCCGTCAGGTTCAAAGGAAATGCCGGGTTTACACCTACACACAGAGAAAGAACATGATCAGTTACAACCAGACGTCCCTGTTGACGGAGTTAACTATGATCCCATACCAGCGATCTCAGTGCAGCCCGGGGATGTGAAGGAAAACGAAGAAGTGGTAGTGATCGAAAGCAAAGGGGCGCCCCTGACGCTACTAAACCTCCCAGTCGATGTCTTGAGGTTGATTGTTAACGAGGTAAAAATATATTACGACAGCATAGCTGGCGGTTTGCTTTTGCTAACTATGATGTGTATATCCAGATCACCGAAGGGAGCGACTTGATCACATTAGCCATGGTCCACTCAGCGCTCTTTGAGTTGGCCGTCTCGAAGCTTTATACTTGGTTTGACATTTATTGGACACCTATCTCACCCGGGAATGACAGCAAGGCGGTTGATGCACTCTCCTACGGCTTAGCAACTCTGGCCCACCCGAACAAGTTTGCCCAGAGTGTAAGGCTTTCGCGCGGAGTCCGCCCCGGCCAGCTGGGTCTTGCGCGCCAACTAGCGGACCACGACTACGCCAAATACGTGCGCACCTTCTACATCAGCTATGGGCCTCGGGAAGTGACGTCGGAATATTCCATCGATGGAGAAAGTGGGAAGCTGTTAGGCACTCTGGTCTCTCTGGCTGTTTCGAAGATGGTCAACCTTGAAAAATTTACTTGGGATATGGACTCTGGTGTCTTATCGGATGTTTTCATGGCATTGTCGTCTCTACAAGATGATGAGGGCCGGTCCAAGCTCCAAAGAGTTTGGATTCGCTTACACGACAAATCGACGTTAGATACCTCGGACTCGTCATCTTCCTCGAGCCCTACAATCGGACTTCCCCCTCCCCCTCCTCCAGCGGCACCATGGCCCGCCGAGCAGATCCACAGCAAGTTGGCTACCCCTATCGGAAACTACATATACACCGGTGCGGATACCACAGTGCCGGAGCCGAGGAAGTACGCGGATATCAGCGTTGAGTACCCGACCTTCAGTATTTTGCCGGCCCTAAAAAGTTTGACAGTACTGAACATAGACGACATATCTTACCTCGATGAGATATCGTTTCTCATCGAACGGTCCGCGTCTCAACTAATGGAACTTCGCGTTGGGCTTTCCGCCAAAAGCGTTCATCACGACTTTGCGTTACCTTGGGATGGCCCCGATTTGCAGCAGGTCGACCATGAAGCGAGCTGGCCAGGTGAGAATCGAATCTCGAATTTTAGGCTGGGAGGAGTGTTAGGTGTCTTGGTGGGCAGGGTGTACGATAGTGAGTGTCTCCAGGGCCCCTTAAATTTTCGCCATCGGCACGCAGCGGGACTCCCCTCGGAGGAGGATCCGCATGCTACATCGTTATCTAAATGCCTGGCCTACTTTGCTAACTACAAGTGTCTAAAGTCCGTAAAAAGTCTAAGGAACAAGATGGTGAAAACTCCCCGCCCAAAAAGGATACCAACCCCCCTAGTACCATAGAGATTTCAGGACAGCCGAAAGAGACGCACGAAGCGGCACAATCCGATACGGCGGGCTCCAGTGAGACGTTGGACCCAAGTCTGGGAAGGAAGAGGCTAGATGGCAAGTTGAAACTGCAGACCTTGGCACTTGAGAAGGTGGGTATATCGCCCAACGTCGTTATGCGAGCCATCGATTGGAGCAATATGACCTCTTTGACGATCTTGGACTGTACATTTCACGAAGTTCTGTGGAGGACACTGAAGCGGCAATTTCAACCTACCCGTCCAGGCCACGGCTCTTCACGAGAGGCTTCCCCACAGTACCGGCTCTCCCTGAAGCATTTCCATGTTGAGCCGGTAACCCCTGCGTTCGTCGCTTTTGTCAGAGAGACTATCCCCCCCAACACCATAGAGACTCTGTTTCTGCAGGACCAGCAGCAGACGGGGAAGCCATTTGTGGCAATAGATCAGATATTCAAGAGCATTGTCAAACGTCATCACGGCAGTATCAAGAAGCTACTCATACACATTCTTGAGGATCGCGGATTTCGAGGTCGTTGGAAGAACTGGGCGATCAAGGACGAGTTCCTAACCTACATCACCAGCGGGAAGATTAGAAGCCTGACAGAGTTAGGCATCATGATGAATTTCAGAGATTGGGTAAGCGCGGCTCCTTCCCACAACGTAATGCCCGGGGCTATTGCAGCAAAATCTGACAAGTACGGAACATAGCACACATTCATCCGACACCTCCCGCAGTTGGCCAATCTGCGGACTCTTTATATTCCGCATATGGCTAGGTTCCATATGGGAAGAACACGAGAGCTCGCACTTCAAATCGTGGATATCGTCAGCCTGAGAAGAGAGATCCAGCTGGTCTACATAGGGCTCTTCAAGTCGTGCTATGAGATTTATGAAGGCGATCCTGAGCAGGAGGGCGACAATATTGCCCGAGTAGATGATGACAATATTACGGACTCGGACGGCGGCGGTGATGATGAGGCGGAAGCTGGCAATAATCATTTTTCCGACAGCTCTATCGATAGTGATGATGAACCCGTCGACGATTTATTCGATGACGGTCAATCGCAGACAGGCATCCTCGAGGAGTCTGGAGGACGGCGGAGAACCTTACCACCTCTCCGGCTACGTGCAATCACGTTTTACGACGATAAAGTGGACCTTTTCAGGGCACGGAAAGCAAAGCTATAGGAGGCTGGGCCACACAGGCGTCCAACTAGGCACCTATTATCCTAGAATGCATCTTGCGGTCTGGGATAGGGAAGGGGTTTTTGCACGGTAGAACCCTGACGTGTTGGAAGGAATATCATCATCTTGGCAACAAGGCCTCAACACCCCCTCTCAGGACCTGCCTATCCAAGTACAAGTCCAGACGCCCCAAGGAGTGAGGAGCGAGGAGGGGCAAGGTGCACGGGTGATCGAGATGATTTTCGACAGCTGGGATTGACTATACGCTGCGCTTGAGCTGGCACGGTCAGCTTTCAGTGATGAGCAGGATACATCCAGTTGATCTGGAAGTTTAATCACAAAGAAAAGAGATCGAAATCGGTATGATGCACAAACCTAGGCGTATGGGCGCGTAGGGTGATGGGAGATGGGAGATGGGGGGTGGGCACAAGAATGGAGCGAGATCGATGTACAGTTGTCCTTCCCTTTCATAGTCTGATATCCACCTGTTGCGCTTACAAATTAAGCTCCGACAATACACACCTAACATAGTAAAAATAGCGGCAAATGGAGATAATGATTGTTAGTTGTCCGTGTGTCCATCTGTTCGATCCGTCCACGTCTCACCTCTAGTTTGCACTCTAACGTCTTAGCTGATGTTCATCTATCGGGGATACTGTGAATCAAGCTCGACCCTGTCCCGACCGCAACTTTCTTTCCTGCCTCGTCACAAATACTAGTACCCGGCCGAGGGTCACCTACTTTGTGACAGCATCATACATGCTATTTACAGATTGGGAGGTGGCAGGCTGCTGGTATTTCAAGTCCCCGTTGGGTAGCGACTAATGGGGGCCGCTTGGGACCAGTAGGCGAGCTGGCGGGACTGGTGTACGACTTAGAGCAGGGCAGGGTTGGGCAGGGCGTGGGCAGAGCAGGGGTTTCCTTGATGATCCAGCTTTTTTTCATGCAAGCGAATCACAGTGATTTGCTCCCAGGACCTCTTGCATCTTCGTCCCAGCTCACCGAGAAACCACAGTGTCAAGCCGCCTCGTGGAATCTAATGCAGGTACTGGACATGCTAACCTGGGGAGCGAGTGTCTCGCCACAGTACGTAGTAAGAGAAGGATCGGATAGAAGGACTGTGCAGGGAGGGCAGCCCATATTCTTCACCGTAAAGTGCCCTCTTGGCTGTCGGGATTCTTGGCGGAGCTTGGGTAGGGGCTTCTGGTAGGGGCTCTGGCCTGTCTGGTAGGGGGGTTCGTCTGCAGGTGACACCAAAGGGGCGCTCTGCCGCTTTACCGCTACTATACCGCTACTTTGGCGATTTGATCTCGCCCTCACCCATTTTCGTATCTGATAACTAAGCCGTACATAGTTGGCATTCGTGGTCGTTCGTCTATTGTCAGGTTGGATGCTCTAGTCAAGATCCATCTGACCAGGGCCCAGTTAGGCCCCAGCAAAAGGTGAAGAAGGAAGAGAAGAGAAGAGGAGAGGAGAAGCAAAGGGGGTAAAAGCCGAAAGAGAAAAAAAAAAAAAAAATTAAACCCAAAAAAAATACCGTTTCCTTTCTGTCGCTGCCCGTCAGATACAAGCGCGCGTGCCTACGTGTGTCTCACTCTCACCGATACTTCTTACTTTTAGCGACCCTATTTTATTTCTTTGCTCTTTGTACCCTCTGTCCTATTTCGGAGGGGCTTGTTGCATTTTGCTGCAGAAAAGTAGAGATGAACGGCTCTCCGCCTCTTCATTAAGTACGCTGCACAACCCCCTTTACCCGTCTCTCGGGTCCTGCTATCTATTCTCGAATACATAGATCTTTCTAGCCTTTTTTTTTTAGACTTGCATCCTAGTCGTGATTCAGAGACAGCGACAAGAAAAAGGTTTCTTTTTCTTTATATACTATCGCCCGTGTTTCCCGTCCCGGCGTTCCGTGTGCATTCGGCGTCTTGATCATCTAGCGGAGTTTTTTTGGGCGGGTTATCCAACGAAAACCAGCAGTAGTATTATTACCTTTTTTTAGTTCTTTCCTCTTTAAGAACGAACTGCCCAGCCCGCCAATTCACTTTTACCTACTCAATTTATTTTTCTTTTGCACTCTACGTTCAGGACCGTCGAGAGGCACCGTCTACTCTCGCTTTGACATTGATCATGGAAACTCTACCAGTTGAGCTTCTGAGGCTCATCTACTCTTATTGTGACCGTGAAACAGTGCCAAACCTGCGGGCCGTGAACCGAACGTTGGCAGATGTTGGATACGAATACTTGTTGTCACCACACTTCACCTCACTCAATTGGCGGAATGATATCGATCGATTACATTGCATCGCACTTCACGAACGTCTAAGAGGAAGCATCAAGTCCATTAACATCTTCCTCGGAGAGTTGTCCTTTTACGATGCGTGGAGCACCTCGTGGTAAGAACAAGACCTATTTCATGGACGGCCGAGACTATGCTACCAGCCTGATCCTCCCGCAAATTGGACGGAATGCTCAATATGACCGATATGTACAAAGCTAACGTGTAATTAGGGCCCAGCACTTTGTGATCCCGCCGGAGGAGCGCTCACGGGTGATGACCCATGCTCGAATGGAATTCGACAAGATCGCGTCTGGGCGTAAGCAAGTTGGACCCCTCCATATGAAGGGCGAGGACCTCCGCGAGGCTTGCTCAGCATTGCCAAATCTTCGTGACCTCGAGGTCACCTTTGCCCGCTGCCCCGCAACGGTTAGCAATGACTTGGTACAGGGTCTGTTCGACTGGCCTAATTGCAGGAAGATAGACCGCCAGGAAACCTACCAGAACCTAGACACGATCATGTTCGCTCTGCATGGCATCAAGCTTTCCTCCTTCAGGGTGGACCGACTCCCGCTTGAGATTTTCCGCCTGGCGAACCATCGTTCGCATTGGTTCACGCACGCCCAGTCATTCAGCAGCCTATCTAGCCTCAACCTGACGCTAGATCCCTCAGGTCTTCAGGGACCATCGTCAGCATTCAGGGCCATCAATGGGCTCGGTCGTATACTTCAGCTCGCCACTAACCTCACTCACCTCAAGCTTGCCTTCCACCCCTATTCGAGCGAGCAGTCCAAGTTTGTCCTCTCGTTGCGCGAACTATTTTTCGGCTTCACTTACACGCGGCTCACGGACCTGACGTTCGAGGGCGTGTCGTGTGACGAGGAGGATCTCAAGGAATTCCTGGGTCGACACGGCGCCACGCTAGCTCGTCTGCGCCTCGGTGGTCGTGGGCTGGCCAAGCCGTTTGAGGCGTCGCATGGGGGCGTTCATCTATACGAGGGAACTTTCAAGTCGCTGTTTACCGGCCTTCGGGTCAAGCTGCCGAAGCTCGAGCGCGTGCACCTCGAGGGCGTATTCGAATGCGAACACCCGGACCTGCCCGCGCACGAGACGTACAACTTTTACCCGCTTACCGACGAAAACTGGGAGCCGGTCCCCACACCCCGATGGGTACGCTCGTCACGCAAGACCATCAGCTGCCAGCCCTTCGAGCAATACATCCTACAAGGCGGTGTCTACCCGGGTGGAAACTCACTAGCCAACGCTGCCTGATTTGATTGAGCTGGCCAGTCTTATCACATCATCTTGTCACCGCTTCAACCAACCAACCAACCACCATAACCGACGATTATTATCTCACTAAGCACACGAGACACGATACTAAACAATTTTTAAATGGAGATTGGATTTTGGACAAACCGCACATTGGATTACCAATTAATGCAAGCCACGTCCAATCGGCGCCTTGTTTGTCCCCTACTATGACAACTTTGGAGTTATTTAGGATTACGGCAGCCGGCATCGCGTAAGCTCTCTAGTTAACTCGACACCTTTAAAACATCAACCAACCTACGACAGCAGCCACAACAAAACATACTATACATGCAACACATGCAACACAACAAAACATAGCCTCATGTTCGCAAGCGACACGTAATGGGGGCGACGCCCATCTCATGATTCACGACTGTTTTCAATTATCTTCTGTTTTCAAATCATCGCAACCATATAGACGATATCATCATGATTTATCGTACCGGAAGTATCCTCAGGGAGAGATCCGGTACCCCATTGGAATTTTTTTTTTATGTCTTCCAGTGGCATTTTCTTTTTTTCCCTTTCTTCTATCTGGGTATGGATGGGAAGCATCATTAGAAAGGTCCTTTTTAACGGTCAGAATGTTTTTTTTTAAACATAGTTCAATTCTTCAGAGGATGGAAAACAAGCCAGTTTGTTATGTTGCATTTCTTCACACACACACACATACACCCACGTATACCGACACCGCTACCTTGGATCTTCATCCCGAAGTCGCCATGGTTGTGGTTTCGTGTTTGCGTTGGCAATTGCACGGGTTTGACGAGAGGTTATGATATTTTTGGTTGACGAGAGAAATATGAAAACGACAGACAGGACAGGGAGACGAAAGGATGCACGAAACACACCCACATCACCTCACTTTGATCACATAAACATATACACACGCATATGTATTCTATGCATCAGACAGATTGATTAGGAACGAACCTTCCAGACAAATTGAGAGGAATCACCGACTCCTACTATTAAGTCAGCATGTTAAGGGTCTCAGCTGCACCTAGTTTACTTAATCTAGTCAGCTTCTTGCTGTGAAACAGTGACATAGTTGCTCGCCCGTTTACGTGGATTCGTTTTCCTGTGCTGTGACTCCTGCTAGGTATTCCTACCTGACTAGACAGGGCAAAATTGGTATAAATTAGACATGGCATCCTAAGACCAGAAGCTGGCTCTTATATCTGCTCTCTACTATCGTCAACAGCTTACTTTCCTCACGGGAAAACACCTAATTATCTACTTAAGTACTTACCTAGATACCTACTGAACTCAAGCACCAACCTCACCTTGCGCTAATTTAGCCTAGCATAGCGTAGCATCTTGTCTATCCACATAGTCCGATATGTTCCACAATACTTGTCAACATTAGTCTAGGTAGCCAAGCCCTAGCCCGGTCCGAAACGAGGGTGGATTCACGATAGTTTCTATCTTCTTTCCCGCTCTTGCTTCCACGGATTTGTCGTCCAACCTATGATCTAAAATTTGTCCGTTTACCAAGATATACAACACAAGGCAAAGACAAAGGCAACGTGGCTGAGTGGTTAAAGCGTATGACTAGAAATCATATCCCTTCGGGGTCGTAGGTTCAAATCCTGCCGTTGTCGTTTACTTACAGCTTCGAGAAGAATTGAAGTCAGTTTGCTTTTTCTCTGTAGATGCCTCGGTGTATAGCTCGAGATATATATATATTTTTCTCTTGTATATCCTTTGGGAGGGTTTGCATTATCGTACCAACTATACTACTCCGATTATACCTCGGTCTGTTTTCATTTTACTTGCAAGAACAATACACCTTGGTCCCGTGTGTACTTACTCACTCCAAGCTACGTAAGCTAGGCACGAGGAAAGTTGCATATAAACCTACATGATGTCTAGATCACCATTCACACATACATATGTACGTCAACCATGAGGCTGAGTGTCAGACAGGCAGAGAGGAGGGAAGCATGGCATGGCCTAACCTACATACTGTTGGAAATAGTGGTTATGTGGGGCACTCCACCCCTTCTATTTGTATATCTGTAATCTGTAGGTAGGCTTTCTACATACATAGTAGTGACTTCCACGGGCTGAGCCTGTTCTTTATCACTGGGCCCATACAGAATACAATGCAACTCTATCTACTACTATACTTAACCTTCTGACACACACTTACATATCCTACATCTCTACTATACATACCTACGTATATATCTACCTAACCCGTAAGTAAGCAAGCACATCGTCGGCAGGGTAAAAACAAGTTACAATTGACCTGAGGTTAACTACCTGCCAATCGGACCCTGTCGATGGAACTTCGGTTACTACTTTGCTTGCTTTACCTCACATACATACATACATACATACATACATACATACATAGCATGTTTCGGCCCGCAAGGACGCTTACTAGATACCAACCTACATACATACGTTCCTTGGCGAGGATCGGGGGCATGGGTGATCGGATAGGTGAGTGAATATGACAATTCAACGGGCAAGACGAAACAACAGAGTAAAGGAAAGCCAAAAAAACAGAAGTGGAAGGAAGGCGCCTTTTCCAACGGTCCGGTAAGTAAGAGCCGTGTAGTTAGTTTACTTATCCACTTGGACACTTGCTTTATGTGTGATAATACCTATCAAGCAGGCAGTCAGGCAGATAGGCAGGCAGGATGTCATCAGAATGTGGGGTGTGGTGGTGTGGTGAGCTAGATGTATATTTGTATTTTTCCCAACGGCGCATGTATGTATGTATCAGCTGATTGACGTTGGGGAAGAGCTTATCAAGTGTTTATTTGTTTATTTATTTGGATTACGTAGGGAAGTAGGTATCTACACCGTCTTTGTGACTGCAATTACCTGCCAACCTGCATAGCCTGCCTGCTTACCTAACATCTCTGATCGGGAGTAAGAAGAGATACGTAAATATGCTGGGTGGCCGACCGACTGCCAATTTATTCATTAATCTGTCTTGCCAAGACATATTATATTACCTTTCTGTAGGTAAGTATGGATTACCTACATGAGATATGTGGCTAGACACTATCCAGTATCCTACTAGCCAATAGGTAAGTTGGGAGTATGTAGGTATGGAAATAAGCCAACAATTGGTGATCCTTCTGATAGTTTGTCGCTGCTGTATATACAATAGTAATAATAAGAAGAAATAGGTATAGGATCAACAAGGATGCAAGCAAAGCTAGGCGATCAGAAAGCGTGGAAGGAAAAAAAGATGACTCGTCTTCTACGCACCAACATACCTGCATAAACACATACATAAACAAGAGGGATTCAAACAAACAAAGTCTTAGATCAACATCCCACCCTCCCTCTGAAAATGATGTACCAATCGGGTGCTTCCGGCTTGTACCTCTTTGGTCATCGGAGAGCGGTCAGCAAAACATATTCCATGTATGTATATCTATGCTGTAAGTAGAGCTTGAGCAAGTACGGTAGGTAAATATGGGGCCACCGTCCGTCCCGCCCGTCCCGTCACGTCATGTCATGTACACCCGGGGCATTACCAGGTAAAAACATATCAAATCCAAGCCTTT